>CERN01030002.1_pt1 | contig 188796 bp, 181 predicted proteins | sample 530761 | NCBI WGS metagenome assembly CERN01 (sample SAMEA2620947, study PRJEB7988) | marine metagenome | isolation source: saline water (ENVO:00002010), including | reverse complement strand
GTTTAGTTCAACAGCTAATTAGCAAGACCAGACCGTATAACACCCGTCCGCCTATCTCCAGCACAGCGTGCTAACCGGAACGTGAAATCCCTCGCAATTTCAACAACCTGGCGCCAGTGATCAAATGTGATGGGGAGTTAACCGGCTGCGATCGGCCTGGAAAGAGCATCACAGTCACGCAAAAGCGGTGAGCTTTATTCTTTATCTTTCAGACGGTTACAGAAAAGCTGCCGGCGCTGCGATCACAGCGCCGGTGAAAAGCCCCCGAACGGGGGCTAGAGATAGTGCAGGAAACGATCAGCGAAACAACTGGAAGCGTATCGACGCTCCCAAATTTCTACTTTTTCTCCAAATCCGCAATATGCGCCGCCGCCTCGATCAGCCGCCGCGCCTCGTCCACATGCATGGTTTCGATCAGCTTGCCGTCCAGCACGGCGACGCCCTTCCCTTCCGCGGTCGCCTGGTCCCAGCAGTCCAGCAGGCGCTGCGCGTGGGCCACCGCTTCCTCGCTCGGCCCGAATACCGCATTGGTCACGGCAATCTGCCCGGGGTGGATCAGGGTCTTGCCGTCGAAGCCCAGGGCGCGGCCCTGTTCGCACACGGTACGCAGGCCCTCTTCGTTCTTGATCTCGAGGTAGACACCGTCCAGGGCCGCAACGCCCGCCAGGCGGGCGGCCATGACGCAGCGGCCCAGGGCATACTGCAGGCCGCTGCGGTCGGGGTCCGCGGGCAGGCGCAGTTCGTAGGCAAGGTCGGTGGTGCCCATCAGCAGGGCGGTGAGGCGCCCGTAGGCGGCGATGGCCTCGACCTTGGCTACGCCGGCGGGGGTCTCGATCATCGCCCACAGGGCCATGTCGGGGCGCTGCAGTTCCTCCAGCAGGGCGGAAACCGCGTGCAGCTGCTCGACGGATTCCACTTTCGGCAGGCACAGGGTACTCACCGGCGTCGCGGCCAGTGCACGGATATCCGCTTCACCCCAAGGGGTCGCCAGGGCGTTGCAGCGGGCCACCAGTTGCCGCGGGCCGTAGCCGCCAGCGTGAAGCTGAGCCACCAGCTGCTCCCGGGCCTCGGCCTTTTTCTCGGGGGCAACCGCATCTTCCAGGTCGAAAACCACGGCATCCACCGGCAGCTCCCGGGCCTTGTCCATGGCGCGCTGGTTGGCGGCGGGCATGTAGAGGGCGGAACGCAGCACTGCGGTCATGGTTGGGTCTCCGTGTGGCGGGTCGCTTCGCTTTCGCTACCGGCGCCATCCGCCGGCGCGGGGTCATCCTCGGACGCCACGCCACGCACCGAGGCGCGCATCAGGTAGGCGACCAAGTCAGCGCGGTCCTGGGGGTCGGCGACGCCGCGGCTCATCATGGTGGTATCCGGGAACATGGCCAGGGGGTCCGCCAGCCACAGCCAGAGCAGCTCGGGGGTCCAGACGAACTGGGCCTCGCGGAAGGTCTCGGAGTAGTACTCGAAGCCTTCCTGTTTGCCCGCCACCTTGCCAAAGATGCGGTGCAGGTTGGGGCCATTGTTGTGGCCCATCTCCGGTTCCGGGTAGTGACAGGTACGGCACTGGCCGAACACCAGGCGGCCCCGCTCGGGGTCGCCCTCGGGCATGGCCTCGTAAGCGCCGGCGGCTTCCGCGGTCCCGGCGGGCTGCGGGGCCGCATCGCGGGCGGCGTCCTCAGCCGCCAGAGCAAGCGTGCTGCCCAGGGCGCCCAAGCCCATCGCCAGCGCCAGCGCCAGCGCCAGCAGGTAGTTTTTCGCAAGGGTTTTCATCTCAGCTTTCCTCCCCGCGCATGGCGGCGCGCCCGGCGCGACGGCCGAAGTAACTGGCATCCCCCACCGACAGGCCACTGGCGATGTAGGGCGCCACCGGCAGGCCGGCCACGTTGCGGCCGGCGGCGTAGAGCCCGGGAATTGGCTCGCCAAAGCTGCTGATCACCCGGCTGTCGACGTCGGTGTGCAGCCCACCGAAGGTGTGGGCGGTGAAGAAGGCGCGCTTGACCGAGAGGTCCCAGGCCTTGAAGGGCGGCTTGACCAGCGGAGCCACATAGGCGGGCTGCTTGTTGAACAGCGGGTCCCGGTGCGCTTCCGCAAAGCGGTTGTGGTAGGCCACGGTATGCTGCAGGGCGCCCTGGGGAAAGCCGACGCGGGCGGCCAGGTCGCCGATGGTGGCGGCTTCCGCCACCGCCACGAAATTGTCCTGGGGGAAGTTGAAGCTGCTGTCGGCGTCGGTGATCAGCCAGGCCTCACCGTTCTGGTGATAGGCAATGGCGTCGCCAACCACACCGTAGTAGCTGTCCTCGGGTATGAAGCGCTGGGCGGCGCGGTTGACCAGGATGCCGCGCAGGGCATTTTCCGGCGGGTACAACGGCGCGATGGCAAAGCCCTGGTCCATGTTCAGGGTTTCACCCCCTGCCGCCACGCCCATGGCGATGCCCTCGCCGAGGTCACCGGCATTGCCCCAGGGGGTGGAGCAGTCGTACAGGGCCGGGGCGTGGCGCTGCAGCATCTCGCGGTTGTGGATGAAGCCACCGCAGGCCAGCACCACGGCGCGACGGGCGCGCACATGCACGATCTCGCCGTCGCGCTCCAGCTGCATGCCGACCACCCGGCCGTCGCTTTCCTGCACCAGCCGGCGTGCCGACATCCTTGCGCGCAGCTCGACCCCGGCCTCCCGGGTGCGCTCCAGCAGGTGCTCCATCAAGACCCGGCCACCGTTCATGCCGGGCACCCCGGGCACGTGGCCCCGGGGCACCGGGCGGCTGTTCTCTCGCGCCGGCCAGGCGCGCTCGTTGCCGGAGAAGTACAGCGACTCGTCCCCCAGCGTCAGCTCCTTCACGTCGGTGAAGCGGTCGTTGTAGGGAATGCCCAGGCCCACCAGCCAGTCGAAGTGGGCCAGACTGTCCTCGCAGTAGCGCTGGATCTTTTCCAGCTGCGGGTAGGGGCCGCTGTTGGCGGCGATGAACTGGATCATGTCCTCGACGCTGTCCTCGAAGCCCGCGGCTTTCTGCAGGGGTGTGCCACCACCGCAGAAGACCACCCCGCCGGACATTGCCGACGACCCGCCGAAACGCGGCAGGCTTTCCACCAGCAGCACGCGACCGCCGGCCTGGCGGGCCTCGAGGGCGGCGCTGCAGCCGCCGGCCCCGGAGCCGGCCACCAGCACATCCACGGTCTCGTCCCAGCGCGGTACGTCGCGGCTGGCCATGGCGGGGGCAGTGGCCGCCGCGGCACCCAGGCCCAGGCCGGCAAGCACCCGCCGGCGGCTTATTGTGTATTCCGTCATTTTTCCGGTTCCCGAATGTAGTCCAGATGGTTGCCGCGCATCAGGGTGCGGTGGCGCGGCCCCGGGGCGTCCAGGTCGCCGCTGGCATAGCCCGCGTCACCCTCGTAGAGGAAGCAGGCGCCGCCTTCCAGCGGGATCATTCGCGGCTGGAAATGAAAGGCCTCGCGGGCGCCGACCCGGGTGCAGGCCTCGTCGCAGCAAGCGTAGGCCGCGAGATCCAGCATGGTGACCCAGGTGGGGGGAAACAGGCGCAGGGGGTGTTCCGGATCGCGCACTTCCTCGAGCACCTGGGCCGGGCTGACCCAGCGGTGGGTGGCAATTTCGCCACCGTCGACTTCCACCTCGACATCGGCGTCGACCACCGCCAGGTAGAACCAGGTGGAGAAGCGCCGCTTGACCCCCTCGGGGGTGGTCCAGCGGGACAGCAGGAGCAACTGCTCGTCGGTGATTTCCAGGCCGGTTTCCTCGCGGGTCTCGCGCACCGCGGCGCGGCGGGCGGCACCTTCGCGATCCCCCTCGGCGGGGTAATCGGCCGCGTCCACGCGGCCACCGGGGAAGACCCACTCGCCGCCCATGTGTCGCAGCGCGGTATTGCGCTGAACCAGCAGCACCTCCGGGCCCGCGGCGGCATCCCGCAGCAGGACCACGGTGGCGGAGGGATGCGCGGTGGCGGGACCCTCACCCATTTCCAGCATGCCGGCCACCCTCAGGGGAAGAAGCGGCTGATGGTATCGACCACGCAGGCGGGGCGCTCGCTGCCCTCGACCTCGATGGTGATGCGCACCACCACCTGCACGCCGCCCTTCATTTCCTCGGCGCTGATTATCTCGCCGCGGCCGCGCACCTGGCTGTCCACCGGCACCGGCGCCGGAAAGCGCACCTTGTCGCAGCCGTAGTTCACGCCCATGGAGACGTTCTGCACCTCGAGCAGCTGGGGCAGGAAGAGGTTGGCCAGGGACAGGGTCAGGTAGCCGTGGGCAATGGTCTTGCCAAAGGGACCGGAGGCGGCGCGCTCGGGATCGACATGGATCCACTGGTGGTCGCCGGTGGCATCGGCAAACAGGTCGATGCGCTTCTGATCGATGGCCAGCCAGTCGGTGTGGCCCAGGTCGGTGCCTTCGGTGCCCATCAGGGCGGCGGGAGAATCAAATACGGTCGCCATGGTGTCGCAAGTCCTCTGCGGTGGGAAAAGCCGGGACTATAGCACTGGCGACGGATGCCTTCAGCCGCGCCGGTTCAACCTGCCCCACCAGAAAGCCTTACCCGCGCCGCGAGGCCGGTGCGACAGCAGACGGTGGGCAGCCCGCCGGTGCTTGGGGTATAGTCCTCTGCATTAACTCACAACAAGGAGCACTCCATGCCCGAGACTCTGGACCTGAATACCCTGTTACACGACTGGATCATTCCCTGGGGTACCAATATTGTCTTTGCCCTGGCGATCTTCGTCGTCGGTCGCATCGTGGCCCGCAGCCTGGTGAACCTCACCGAGCGCGTCATGCGCAGCCGCAAAATGGACGAGATACTGATCAGCTTCCTGAGCGCCATCCTCAGCGCGCTGTTGCTGGTCTTCGTGATCATCGCGGCACTGAGCCAGCTGGGCATCGACACCAGTTCCCTGGTCGTCATCATCGGCGCCGCGGGCCTGGCCATCGGCCTGTCCCTGCAGAGTTCCCTGGGCAACCTGGCCTCCGGGGTCCTGCTGATTGTCTTCCGCCCCTTTACCAAGGGCAATTACGTGGAGTGCGGCGGCACCGCCGGCGTGGTGGATGCGATCAACATCTTCAACACCACCCTCACCACCCCGGACAACAAGGAAGTCATCGTTCCCAACAGCGCGGTGCTGGGCAACAACATCACCAACTACTCCAAGCACCCCACCCGGCGTGTGGACATGGTCTTCGGCGTCGCCTACGGCGACGACCTGCGCAAGGCCAAGGCACTGTTCGAGCAAATCCTCGCCGAGGACGAGCGCGTGCTGAAGGAGCCCGCGCCCACCATCGTGGTCGGTGCCCTGGCGGACTCCAGCGTGAACTTCCTGGTGCGCCCCTGGGTCAACGCCGCCGACTACTGGCCAGTGCTGTGGGACACCACCGAGAAGGTCAAGCTGCGCTTCGACGAGGCCGGCCTGTCGATTCCCTTCCCGCAGATGGATGTGCACATGCACAAGGCGAACTGAGACAGCGTTCACATTACCGGATTGTCACCGCAGGCGCGGGTGGCCCCATGGTATAAAAGCCGCCTTCAGCCTGACCGGTGACTGTTTTGACCCGCACGACTCGCCAGATTCTTCTCTCCCTTGCCCTGCTCACCGGCGCTGCGCTGGTGGCGGGGCTGCTCTTTCTCAACCGCCCCAGCACGGAGCTGGCAGAGCCCGAGACGCCGCCACTGACGGTGGACGTCCTGGTGGCCACACCGCAGACCGTGCGCATTCCGATACAGACCCAGGGACACGTCCAGCCCCTGCGCCAGACGCTACTCGCCGCGGAGGTGCAGGGCCGCATCGTCGAGGTGGCCCCGGCTTTCCTCGAGGGCGGTTTCCTGCGCGCCGGGGACACCCTCCTGCGTATCGATGCCCGCAACTACGCCGCCGCGCTGGCGGAGGCGGAATCGGCGGTGCGCTCGGCGGAGAGTCAGCTGATCCAGGAACAGGGCCGCGCCGAGGTCGCCGCCGAGGAGTGGCGCCGCCTGCCCCAGGGCAGCCAGCGCAGCGACCGGGCCCGCGACCTCTACCTGCGCAAGCCGCAGCTGGCCCAGGCGGAAGCCCAGTTACAGGCGGCCAATGCACGCCTGGCCGCGGCCCGGGACGACCTCGAGCGCACCACCCTGCGCGCCCCCTACGACGCGCTGATCACCGATCGGCGCGTGGAGCTGGGGCAATACGTGACCCCCGGCACGGCGATCGCCGCACTGGCCTCCACCGCGACTGCCGAAGTGCGTCTGCCCATACCCCAGGCCCGCCTGGCCTGGCTGGACCTGCCACCGCTCGGCGCCCCCCCGGGGGACACCCCGGTCACCCTGCGCGCCCTGCACGATGCCGAGCAGCGCTGGCAGGCCACCCTGCACCGCAGCGAAGCAGTATTGGACGCCGAGTCGCGTACCCTCTACGCCGTGGCGCGCATTCAGGATCCCTATGGGCTGGATACCCCCGGGGCCGAGCCCCTGCGCCTGGGCAGCTATGTCAGCGCCACCCTCCGCGGCCGGCCGCTGGACAACATCGTCACCCTGCCGCGGCACCTGCTGCGCCCGGGCAACCGCGTCGCCATTGTGAGCGAGGCCGGACTGGCCACACTGCGCGAGGTCAGCCTGCTGGCCACCGGCGGCGACGTGCTCTACATCACCGAGGGCCTGGCGGCCGGCGATCGCGTCATCCTCAGTCTGCTGGACAGCAGCCAGACCGGCGCCCGGGTGGAGGTGATCTCCAGCCAGCCGAGTGACCAGTGGTACGCGGAGCATACCGAGGCCGGAGCAGACGCATGACCCCGCAGCCCACCCGGGGCATCATCGCCTGGTTTGCCCACAACCCGGTCGCCGCCAACCTGCTGATGGTAATCATCCTGGTGGTCGGCCTGGGCTCGGCCTTCACCATTCAGCGGGCCATGTTTCCCACCCTGGACGTGGACGTGATCACGGTCACCATGCCCTACCCCGGTGCCGCGCCGGAAGAGGTGGAGCAGGGCATCGTGCTGAAGATCGAGGAGGCGATCAACGACCTCGACGGCATCAAGCGGGTGGAATCCGACGCCATGGAGTCCGTGGCGCGCATCATGATCGAGCCCCTGGACGGCACCGACCTGGACACCCTGCTGCGCGACGTGAAGAGCCGGGTGGACGCGGTCCAGCACTTTCCCGCCAATGCCGAGCGTCCCATTGTCAGCCAGCCCCAGGTGCGTTTCCCGGCGGTCACCCTGCAGCTCTCCGGCAACCTCGACGAGCGCAGCCTGCGGGCCCTCGCCCAGGAAACCCGGCGCGAGCTGCTGACCCTGCCGGAGGTGTCCGCCGCGGAAGTGGTCGGCGACCGCGACCCGGAAATCGGCATCGAGATCCCGGAGGCAGTGCTGCGCGAGCATCGCCTCAGCCTGCAGGACGTCGCCGACGCGGTGGCCCGCTCCTCCCTCGATCTGCCGGCCGGCGCGGTCCGCGCCGAGCAGGGGGATATTCTGCTACGCATCCAGGGCCAGGCCTACGTGCAGCAGGACTTCGAGCGCATCGTGCTGCGCAGCTGGCCCGACGGCAGCCAGTTGCTGCTGGGTGACATCGCCACCGTGGCCGACGCCTTCGAGGAGCGCCAGGGCTTTTCCCGCTTCAACGGCGAGTACTCCCTGGGGGTGCAGGTCTTCGCCACCGGTGAACAGGACATCATGGACACCGCGGCAGCCGCCCGCGCCTATGTGGAGCGCAAGCGCGCCAGCCTGCCGGAAGCGGTGACCCTGGACGTCTGGTCGGACATCACCTATTACCTCAACGGCCGCCTGGGCATGATGCTGGGCAACCTGGCCCTGGGTGCCCTGCTGGTGTTCATCGTCCTGGCCCTGTTCCTGGAGATCAAGCTGGCCTTCTGGGTGATGGTCGGCATCCCGGTGTGCTTCCTCGGCGCCATGGCGATGATCAACACGCCCTGGATCCACGCCAGCCTGAACATGATCAGCCTGTTCGGCTTCATCCTGGTGTTGGGCATCGTGGTCGACGACGCCATCATCATGGGCGAGAGCGCACACGCCGAGCAGGAGCGGCACGGTCCCCACGTCGACAATATCGTTGCCGGGGTGCAGCGGGTCGCCACTCCGGCCACCTTCGGTGTGCTCACCACCATCGTCGCCTTCGCCCCGACCCTGTTCATGGAGGGGATTTTTGCCAGCTTCCCCGAGGCGGCCGGCTGGGTGGTGATCCTCTGCCTGGCTTTCTCCCTGGTGGAATCGAAATGGATCCTGCCCGCCCACCTGGCCCACAGCCGCCCGGCCCGCAGCGGCCTGCTGCTGGCGGTGGACCGGGTACAGACCCGGGTCAACGCCGGGCTCAAGCACTTCGTCGCCCACCGCTACCTGCCCGCCATGCAGGCCTGCATCCGCAACCGCTACGCTACCCTGGCGGGCTTCCTGGCCCTGCTGATCCTGTGTAGCGGACTGTTGCTGGGGGGCGTGGTGCGCACCGTCCTGGCACCGGAGGTCCCCGGCGAATTCATCAGCGCCGAGGTGGAGATGCTCAAGGGCACGCCCGAGGCGCGCACCCTGGAGGTCATCGACAACCTGGTCGCGGCCCTGGAACAGGTGGAGGCAGACTACCGCGCGGAAAGCGGTCGCGATGAAAAACTGGTGGAGCACGTGTTTGCCTACGGCAGCAGTCGCACCACCGGCGGCATCATGGTGGAGCTGAGCAAGGAAGATCAGCGCAGCCTGGGGACGCCGGAGATCGAGCAGCGCTGGCGCGAGGCCGCCGGCCGCCCCCACGGGATCAAGGTGCTGGCGATCAGCTCCGCCGATGGCCCCAGCTTCGGCGCCGACATCGCCTTCGACCTGGTGCACCCGAACTTTGACACGCTGCGGCAGGCGGCCAACGAGCTGGCCGCGGAGCTGACGCGCTATCCCGGAGTCTACGACATCCGCAACGGCGCCAGCGATACCTCCGACGAATTCCTCATCGACCTGCTCCCCGAGGGCGAGGCCCTGGGCCTGACCCGCGCCGACCTGGCCAACCAGGTGCGTCACGCCTTTTACGGCGCCGAGGCCCAGCGGGTGCAACGGGGCATCGACGAAGTGAAGGTCATGGTGCGCTATCCCCGGGAGGAGCGCGAGAGTACCGCGACCCTGGAAAACATGTTCGTGCGCACCCCCGCCGGCGAGGCGGTGCCCCTGAGTACCGTCGCCGATGTCCGCGTGCAGCAGGGCCTGGACAAGGTCACCCACATCAACTTCCAGCGCGCCGCCGAGGTGACCGCGGAGGTGGACAAGCGCCTGCTGGAGCCCTCGCGCGTGGTCGGCGACATGATGGGCGAGTGGCTGCCGGCCCTGCAGCAGAAATACCCGGGTCTCGAATACAGCCTGTCCGGGCTCTCCGACGAGGAGACCAAGATGGCCCGCAGCATGATCATCGGCTTCTCCCTGGCCCTGTTCGGGATCTACGCCCTGCTGGCGGTGCCCACCCGCTCCTACCTGCAGCCACTGATCATCATGGGGGTGATTCCCTTCGGCATGATCGGCGCGATCGTCGGCCACTGGATCACCGGCTACCCCCTGAGCATGATGTCCCTGATGGGGGTGATTGCCCTGAGCGGCGTGGTGGTCAACGACAGCCTGATCCTGGTGGACTACATCAACCGCGCCCTGCGCGAGGGCGTGCCAGCGATGAGCGCCGTGACCGAGGCCGGGGCACGCCGCTTCCGGGCCATTCTGCTGACCTCGCTGACCACCTTCTTCGGGCTGGCACCGATGCTCCTGGAACAGAGCGTGCAGGCGCGGGAAATCGTGCCCATGGCCATTTCGCTGGCCTTTGGCATCGTCTTCGCCACGGTGATCACCCTGCTGCTGGTACCCAGCCTCTACCTGATCCTGCTCGACCTCAAGCAGTGGCGGGAAAGCCGCCAGGGGCAGCTGCAGGTGGATTGAGGGAGTGCGGGGCCGGCCGCGTGAGCCGCGGCCGGCCCTGGACGACAGTGGTTCGCCCCCCGTCAGGGGGCCATGCAACCACTGCACTGCATATACAGGTGACGCGGGTCGGAGAGCCCGGCGAGCTGACCGGCGGCCTGGCGCAGGGGGCCCAGCATCGCCGGCAGACCGACACTTGCCGACGCCTGCCCCGACGCGGCCCGCAGCCAGGAAGAGCCCACCCCCTCCGACAGCAAGCCGGGCAGCCACAGCTGGGCGCGCTGGGCCAATTGTTGCAGCAGCATCTCCCGCGGTGACAGGGGCGGCTGCACATACTCCACCCCCCATTGCTCGATGCCTGCCAGGGCCCCGGCCTCGGCGATCGCCGCCTCCAGCGAGCCCAGCTGGTCCACCAGCCCGTGTTCCAGGGCATCCCCGGCACTCCAGACCCGGCCCTCGGCGACTTCCGCCACTGCTTCCAGGGACAGGTCGCGGCCCTGGGCCACGCGCTCGAGGAAGGTGCGATAGGTGAAATCCACCGTGTGCTGCAAGGTGCTGGCCAGCTCCGGCTGCAGGGGCCGGTCCAGGCGCACCGCTCCGGCCATCGGCGTGGTGCCCACACCGTCGGTATTCACCCCCGCCCGCTCGAGCAGTTTCTCGAAGGTGGGAAAGGCGGCAAACACGCCGATGCTGCCGGTGAGGGTGGCCGGGGTCGCCAGCACCCGGTCGGCGCCGGCGGCAATGTAGTAGCCGCCGGAAGCCGCCAGCGGCCCCATGGAGGCCACCACCGGCAGACCCTCGGCGCGGATATCGGCGATCGCCTGGTAAATCAGTTCCGAGGCGAAGGCACTGCCCCCACCGCTGTTGATCCGCAGCACAATCGCCGAGACATCCTCGCGCTCGGCAGTAGCGTGCAGCAGGCGGGTCAGGCTGTCGCCGCCAATGCTACCCGGGGGCTGGTCACCGGGGAGAATGTTGCCCTCGGCGACAATCACCGCAATGCGCTCGCCCTCGGGCCCGGGCTGCACCGGCGGCCGCTTGTGGGCGACATAGCGCTGGAAGCCCACGGCCTCGTAGAGGCCATCCTCGTTGGCCGCCCCGACGCGCTCCACCAGGTAGTCGTTGCTCTGCTCGTGGCTGAGCAACTGGTCCACCAGGCCAGTTTCCAGTGCCAGGCGCGCGGTATCGCCCTGTACCGCCGCCAGGCCCTCGGGGTAGTTGGCCACATAGGCGTCGACGCTGCCGTCGGCGAGGCCGCGGCGGGCCTCCACCTGGGTCGTGTACTGGCCCCAGAGATCGTTCAGCCAGCGCTCGGTGATGGCCTTTTCCGCCGGCGACATGTCGTTGCGCAGGAAGGGCTCGGCCATCGACTTGTGTTCGCCGGCGCGGAAGACATGCATCGACACCGACAGCTTGTCCAGGGCCTCGGCGAAATGGTTGCGGTAGCTGGCAAAGCCCTCCAGGGCGACGGCGCCGAGGGGATGCATGAGGATTTCATCCGCCTGGCTGGCCATCAGGTACTGGTCCTGGGTGAAGTAATCCGCCACCGCGATCACCGGTTTGCCGCTGGCGCGAAAGGTCTCCACCGCCGCGGCAATGTCCAGGTGGCGGCTGAGCCCGGCCCCCATCATCAGCTCGGGCTCGATCACCAGTGCGGTGATGGCGGGGTCGTCGGCGGCCAGCCGGATGGCATCCAGCACATCCCGCAGCAGGACTTCACTGTCCGCCGGACCGGGGGGGCCGGCCAGTGCCTCCAGGGGCGTCAACGGGCGCTTTTCCTCCACCAGCACCCCCACCGGGTTGACCAGCAGGGCAGCCTTCGGCGGCAGCGGCTTCTGGGTCTCGGCGAAGTAGAGAAAATAAATCAGCACCAGGGCGCCGATGAACAGCAGATTGGACAGCGCCAGCCGGAACCAGGTAAGCAGGCGCCAGAGGCCGCCGAACAGGCGGCGCAGCAGGGAGGGGGATCGACTCATGCAGACTCCGTGGCAGGGTCAGACTGGCGGAGCTCCCGCGCCCGCCAGCGCACGTAGAGCATACCGGCGCTGAACAGCAGGCACACTGCCAGCAAACCGGACCAGCCCAGTACGCCAGTGGGTACGGCGAAGACCCGTTCCACCAGGGCAATGAAATACAGCAGAGAGACAAAGCACAGCCAGATGAAGCTGCGCAGGCGATCGCGCAGCATGCCGGGCAGGAAGATCAGCAGGGGCAGCAGCTTGCCCAGCCAGATGATCCAGGGCACGCCGGTCAGCCAGGCGTCCAGCACCTGTTGCAGCAACAGACCCGCCCAGGCCAGCCAGGTCAAGCGCCAGATCCAGAGGCTGGCGCCGGTGCGGGGAGGCAAGGTATGCGGGCTCATGCGGCGCGCTCCGCGGCGAGCCGGGCGACCCGGCGCCCGAGGGCGCGGCAGAGGGCCGCTTCCTGCTCATCCACCGCACGCTGATTGTCCGGGCCCGCCCAGTGGGAGGCCCCGTAGGGGGTGCCGCCGGATTCGCTGCGCATCAGGCCCGGCTCGCTGTAGGGCAGCCCCGCCAGCAGCATGCCGTGGTGCAGCAGGGGAAGCATCATGCTCAGCAGCGTCGCCTCCTGACCACCGTGGAGGCTGGAGGTCGAGGTGAATACCGCCGCGGGCTTGTCGATCATCGCACCACTCAGCCAGAGGCCGGAACTCTGGTCGAGGAAATACTTGAGCGGGGCCGCCATGTTGCCGAAACGCGTGGGGCTGCCCATGATCAGGCCGGCGCAGTCGCGCAGGTCGTCGAGGCTGCAATAGAGCGGGCCCTCCGCGGGAATCTCGTCCTCCACCTGCTCGCAGGTCGCCGATACCGGAGGCACCGTGCGCAGCCGCGCCTCGACACCTGGCACCAGGGCCACGCCGCGAGCCACCTGTTCGGCCATGGTAGCCGTCGCGCCCTGGCGACTGTAATACAGCACCAGAATATAGGGGCCGCTCATGCCTCGAGCAGCTCGAGGACATTCTCGGGGGGACGCCCGATCACCGCGCGCTCGCCGCACACCAGGATCGGCCGCTCGATCAGCTTCGGCTCCGCTGCCATGGCCGCAAGCAGCTCCGCCTCGCTGCTGTTCTTGCTCAGGCCGTGCTCCTTGTAGGCGGCTTCCTTGTTGCGTACCAGCTCCGCTGCGGACAGGCCGAGCTTGCCCAGCAAACCCTTCAGCTCCGCCTCCGTGGGCGGCGTCTGCAGGTACAGCACCACCTCGGGCTCGACACCGCGCTCCTCCAGCAGAGCCAGGGCAGCGCGGGATTTGGAACAGCGGGGGTTGTGGTAGAGGGTGCAATCGCTCACGAAACAATTCCTGTACAGGGCGTGTCGCGCCATTATAACAGCTGCCGCGTTGGTCGCAGGATCACAGCTGGGGCATAATGGCGCGCCACCCGGACACCCCGATGGAGCCCCATGTCCCGCCTCAAGCTGCTGTTATGCCCCCTGTTTCTGACCCTGCTGGCTGCCTGCGGGCAGGAGCGTCCACCGACCACAGCGGAGCAACTGGCTGCCCTGCAGGGTCAGTGGGTGGTGGTCAACTACTGGGCCCAGTGGTGCAAGCCCTGCATCGAGGAAATCCCCGAGCTCAATGCCCTGGATGCCGACCACGCCGACATCGCGGTACTCGGCGTCAACTACGATGGCGCCACCGGGGAGGCGCTGGCCAGCCAAATCGAGGCCCTGGGCGTGGCCTTCCCCACCCTGCCAAGCGACCCGGCCGAACTCCTGGGCCAGCCGCGGCCCTCGGTGCTGCCGACCACCTTCATCCTCAACCCAGAGGGGGAACTATTAGCCAGCCTGATAGGGCCGCAGACACAGGAGACCCTGCTGGCGCAGGTTCGCGAGGCGCCGGGGGTACAATGACGCCCGGCGTAGCAGTCGCGGGCACTCAGTAAAAGGCGGCCTGGCTGCGCAGTTCCTGCAAGCGACTCTCGGCGTCATGCAAGCGCCGGATCAGTATCTCCTGTTCCCGGGCCAGCCTTCCCAGCCGCTCATTCAACTGGGCTATTTCGCGGTAGACTTTGCGCCGAACCTGCTCCGACTGGTCAGCCGCGAAGAGCAGGCTTTCCTTTTCCCGCAGGGTCTCTTTCAAATGCTCGCTCTGGCTGCGATTCTGCTGCTGCTGGCTTTCCAGTGCCTCGACGTGGCTGGAAGCCTGGTAAATTTCGCGTCCGGAGGTGTAACCCTCGAGAAAATCCGCTTCGAGCAATCCGTGGCACACACCCGTGTATTCGTAGCCGTCGAGCGCGCGGCTGTAGCCAGTGCTGGCGGTACAAAAACTCTCCAGCCCTTCGGCATAGCCTTCTCGGTATTCCCTCATATCAGGGCGCACCCGGTACTCGGCGCAGGCCTTGCGGTGTGCTGCCACCTGGCTTCTCTGCTCACCCCTGACACCGTCCTCGTAGCCGATTGCATGCCAATCAGCTGTCAGGCACTCCTCCTTGCTGAGCGAAGCGCACCCAGCTAGCGCCGCTGACAGCAGCAACACAAGTCCTTTTGTCAGGTGCATGTCTGACTCCTACAGTGGCTCCAGCGGCATATTACACGAGGATCAGCATACCTGACGATTGTCAGCCGGCCAGACGAGGCCTGGCAGAGCAATAAAAAACCGGCCTGGCGGCCGGTCAGAGCAGGGGTCTCACAAGGGGGTTCAGGACCTGAACGGTAGGGCCGCGTGCGAGTCTCCCAAACAGCACGCCGCCCTGCTTGTCCATTGTGACCCGCGGCGCCGGCGCAAGTTCCACGCGTGCAGTCAAAAAATCACCTCTCCCTGGCCCCGGCCAGGCGTGGACAGCTCTCCGCAGCTTGTCTACCCTCAGTATCCCCCGGACAGTACACAGCAGAAGGACATTGCCATGACCCTCTACCGCGACAACGCAGAGTCCATCGGCGGCACGCCGCTGGTCAAAATCAATCGCATCACCCAGGGCACGGTCTACGCCAAACTCGAGAATCGCAATCCGGCCATGTCGGTGAAATGCCGCATCGGCACCAGCATGGTTCAGGCCGCGGAGGACGATGGCCGGCTCAAGCCCGGCATGACCATTGTCGAGCCCACCAGCGGCAATACCGGGATCGCCCTGGCCTTCGTCGCCGCCGCCCGCGGCTACCAGTGTGTGCTGACCATGCCCAGCAGCATGAGCCTGGAACGGCGCAAGCTGATGAAGGCCCTGGGCGCCGAGATCGTGCTCACCGACGGCGCCAAGGGCATGCCTGGCGCCATCGCCAAAGCCGAGGAGCTGCTCAAGGAGAACCCCGACACCCACTGGGGGCCGCGCCAGTTTGAAAACCCCGCCAACCCCGCCATCCACGAACGCACCACTGGGCCGGAGATCTGGCGCGACACCGACGGCGCCATCGACATCCTGGTCTCCGGCGTGGGTACCGGCGGCACGCTGACCGGCATCTCCCGCTACATCAAGCTGACCGAGGGCAAGGCCATCCAGACGGTGGCGGTGGAACCCGCCAGCAGCACCGTGATCAGCGCCGCCATGAAAGGCGAGGAGCCGACCCACGCCCCGCACAAGATCCAGGGGATCGGCGCGGGCTTCCTGCCGAAGAACCTGGACCTGGCCATGGTCGACCGCGTAGAGCAGGTCAGCAACGAGGACGCCATGGCCTGGGCCCACCGCCTGATGCAGGAGGAAGGCATCCTCGCCGGGGTATCCTGCGGCGCCGCCATGGCGGTCGCCGACCGGGTGGCGCGGGAGCCGGAAAATGCCGGCAAGACCATCGTCGTGATCCTGCCCGACTCGGGCGAGCGCTACCTGAGCACCGCCCTGTTCGAGGGGCGCTTCAGCGACAACGAAATGGTGCAATAGGCGGTCCAACCCCTGCGCCGATTCGCCGCCGGCACTCCCGGGCTGTGCGGCGAATCCGGCTAGTCGACCACACCCAGCCCGGCTGCCAGCCGGGCCTTCAACGCCGGCCACTCGTCGTCGACAATACTGAAGTAGACACTGTCCCGGGGCTCGCCGCCCTGGGCCACCATGTGCTTGCGCAGGATCCCTTCGCGGACGGCGCCGAGTTTTTCCAGGGCAGCCTGGGAGCGCTGATTGCGGGCATCGGTCTTGAACTCCACCCGCCGGCAGCCGAGGCGCTCGAAAGCGTGACGCAGCAACAGGTACTTGGCCTCGGTATTCACCCCGGTGCCCTGCCACTCCCGTCCCAGCCAGGTCCAGCCGATCTCCAGCCGGCAGTGCTCGATGTAGATATTCAGGTAGCGCGTGCTGCCCAGGGTGCGGCCCTTGCGCTGGTCGAGCAGTACAAAAGGCAGCTGGTCAGGACGATTCAAGGCCTCGTCGATCCACTGCCGGGTGTCGGCGACGTCGAGGAAACAGCCCCGGGGCAGCCAGGCCCAGTCCGGCGCATACTGCCCCAACAGGTAGAGTCCCTGGGCATGCGCTGGCCCCAGGGGCTCGAGGCGTACCCGGGGGCCACGCAGGGTGACCGCTTCGGGCTCGCGCATCACGGCAGGATGACGCTGGAGCCGGTGGTGCGCCGCGCCTCCAGGTCGCGGTGAGCCTGTGCCGCGTCCTCCAGGGCGTAGCGCTGGCGAATGTCCACCGTGAGATGCCCGCGCTGCAACTGTTCGAACACCGCCTTCGCGGAGGCCTGCAACTCCTCGGCGCTGGCGGTATAGGTGGCCAGGGTGGGCCGGGTCACATAGAGCGAACCGCGGCGGGTCAACTCCTGCAGCTCCAGCGCCGGCGGCGGCCCCGAGGCATTGCCAAAACTCACCAGCAGGCCGCGCGGACGCAGGCTGTCGAGGGAGGCGGTAAAGGTATCCCGCCCGACTCCATCGTAGACCACCGGCACGCCCTCGCCAGCGGTGATCTCCCGCACCCGTGCCGCCACGTCCTCGCGGCGGTAATTGATCACGTGCCGGTAGCCGTGCCGACGGGCCAGCTCGACCTTTTCATCACTGCCCACCGTGCCGATCACCTCGGCCCCCAGGGCACTGGCCCACTGCCCGAAGAGCAGGCCCACGCCACCGGCGGCGGCGTGGAACAGGCAGGTTTCCCCCGGCTGCAGCGCATAGGTGCGCCGCAGCAGGTACTCCACCGTCTGCCCCTTGAGCATCACCGCCGCCGCGGTCTCCGCATCGATGTCGTCGGGCAGGACCACCAGGCGATCGGCGGGCAGGTTGACCCGCTCGGCGTAGGAGCCCAGGGTCGCCGTGCACCAGGCCACCCGGGCCCCCACCGGCAGCTCCACGCCCTCCCCCGCGGCTTCCACCACCCCGGCGCCCTCGCTGCCCAGGCCCGAGGGCAGGGGAATCGGGTAGAGCCCGCTGCGGTGGTAGGTATCGATAAAGTTGAGGCCAGCGGCCTGCACCGCCACCTGCACCATGCCGGGCCCGGGCGACTCCGGCGCCCGATCGGCCAGTTGCATCACTTCCGGTCCACCACTGCGTTCAATCCAGATCTGTCGAGCCACTCCTGCCCCCTGTCGTTTGTCGTGAGCTGCCACAAAAGCGGCAGTGTGCCAACAAGCAGGCCCGCGCGGCAATGACCCGCGTGGTAAACTGCCGCCCCCACGCAGCAGACCGACCAGGACACCCATGACCGACTTTCACGAAGCGCTGGACCGGCGCCTGCTACTGGCTCTCGAGGAACAGGGCCTTGAACGCCCCACCGAGATACAGGCCACGGTGCTGCCGCCGGCCCTCGCCGGTCGCGACCTGCGCATCAGTTCCCCCACCGGCAGCGGCAAGACCCTGGCCTACCTGCTGCCGGCCCTGCAGTTCCTGCTCGGCGACCTGCCCAGTCAGTCGGAGGGCCCCCTGGTCCTGGTGCTGGTGCCAACCCGCGAACTGGCCCGCCAGGTGCTCAAGGAGGCCCGCCAGCTGCTGGCCAAGACCCGCCTGCGCGCGGAGGCCCTGACCGGCGGCGCCGACTTCCGCTTCCAGCAGTCCCTGCTGCGCCGCAACCCGGAGCTGCTGATCGGCACCCCCGGGCGCCTGATCGACCACCTCGGCCGCGGCAGCCTGCTGCTGTCACAGGTGCGCATCCTGGTCCTGGACGAGGCGGATCGCATGCTGGAAATGGGCTTTCGCGAGGACGTCATGACTCTGGCCGAGGCCTGCCCGGCGCAGCGCCAGACCCTGCTGCTCTCCGCCACGCTCCACGACAGCCGGGTGACGGCGGTCAGCGAAGCGCTGCAGCGGGACCCTATGGACATCACCGGTGGCCTGCCGGCCGGCATCGTCCACCAGCGGATCCTGGCGGACAGCCAGGGCCACAAGGATCAGCTGCTGCAGGCACTGGCCGTGGACAGCAGTGGCCGACAGCTGGTTTTTGCCAACAAGCGCGCCACCGCGGCGCGCCTGGCAAAACTGCTGCAGGCCGCCGGCGTGCGCGCTGCCTGCCTGCACGGCGAATTGACCACCGAGGAGCGCAAGGCGGTCATGCAGCGCTTCAACCAAGGTGGCCTGCAGGTGGTGGTGGCGAGCGACCTGGCCGCCCGGGGCCTGGACGTGGACGATATCCAGCGGGTCATTCACTACGACACCCCCTTCGGCGGCGACGACTACTTGCACCGGGCCGGTCGCACCGGGCGCGCCGGCGCCAGCGGCGAGTCGATACTCTTCGTGGATGCCTCGGAGTGGAACCGCATGATCAGCATCCAGGGTTTCATGCAGATCGCCTTCGCACCGCGTTCAGTGCCCGGCCTGAAGGCTCGTTACGCAGGCCCCAAAAAGCAGCGGGCCTCGGGCAAGGCCGCGGGGACGCGCAAGAAAAAAAGCGATGCCGCGAAAAAGACCACTGGCGGCAAGCGCAAGGCCGATACGGCCACCCGCAAGCCGGGCAAGAAAGGGACCGGCACCGGCAAACCGGCGGCGAAGCGCGCCCGGGGGCGGCTCAAGGCGGCGCCAACCGTGGGCAACGACGGCTTTGCACCGCTGATGAAAAAGAAACCCGGCAGGACCGAAAGCTCCGACTGAGCCGGGCGGGCGGCAGGCAGTCCCGGCACGGCTGCCCGCGCCACCGCTCTCGACGCGGGCGGATTCCGCCCCGGGGCGCGCTACTGCCCGCCCGGGGTCTCGCCGCGATAGCGCTCGAACCAGCCCAGGATCGCCGCCACTTTGGCCACCAATTGGCTGGGCCGGCGGGCAATACTGTGGGATGCACCCGGCACCCGGACCATGGCGGTGTCGACCCCGCGCAGGCGCAGGGCGTGGTAGTACTGCTCGGTCTCCGACATCGGCGTGCGCAGGTCGTTTTCCCCGGTGAGCAGGGCCGTCGGGGTCGTCACGTTGCCGACCAGGGACAGCGGTGAGCGCCGCCAGTAGGCCTCGGGGTTCTCCCAGGGCATTTCCCCGAACCAGTAGCGGGCAAAGTAGGGCGTCATGTCGGCGGTCAGCACGAAGCTGGCCCAGTTGATGACGGGCTTGGCCACCACCGCGGCGCGGAAGCGGTCGGTCTTGCCGACGATCCACGCGGTCAGGGTACCGCCGCCGCTGCCGCCGGTGACAAACAGCTGCTCCGGGTCGACATAGCCTTCCGCCAACAGCGCGTCCAACGCCGACATCAGGTCGTCGTAGTCCTGCCCCGGGTAGTTGTGGTGGATCAGGTTGGCGAATTCCTCGCCGTAGCTCGTGCTGCCCCGCGGGTTGACATAAAGCACCACATAGCCCGCCGCCGCCAGCAGCTGCATTTCCGCGGAAAAGCGCGGCCCGTAGTTGGCGAAGGGGCCGCCGTGGATCTCCAGCACCATCGGGTAGCGCTGCCCGGGGTCAAAGCCCGGGGGCGTCAGCACCCAGGCCTGCACTGCGCGCTCGCCTGCCGAAGAGGTCACCTCCAGCTCCCGTAGCTGGCCCAGTTCGCGGTAGGGCAGCAGGTTGTCGTTGAGCCGGGTCAGGCGCCGCGATTGCGAGTCACCCAGACGCCCGAGCACCAGGTCGGCGGGCCATCCTGGTTCACCGCCAGTCCAGGCCACCACGCCCTGACCACCCACGGCGTGATCGGCGCCGCTGTAGGGACGGCCAATCGACGTGCCACCGATACCCCGGGCCAGTTCCTGCAGGCGACCGCCCGGATCCACCGATGCCAGGACGGTCTCGCCGCGGTCGTCGTAGCGGAACACCAGGCGCCGGCCATCTGCGGCCCAGCGCGGCGACTGGATGCTGCGATCGAGCTCCGCCAGGAGTTCCCGGCGCTCGCTGCCGTCGCTGTTCATCACGTAGAGGCGATTGCGGTGATAGCCCATGCCGCGGTCGTCCCAACCGGTCCAGGCAATCAGCCGCCCGTCGGGCGAGACGACCGGGTCGTCATCGCGGCCGCGCCGCTCGGTGAGCGCGCTGACCGAACCGTCCACCAGGGACACGCGGTAGAGGTCGGTGTTCTGGGTGTCCAGCTCCCAGTCGGGATTGCGGTTGGCGGAGACCACCAGGGAACGACTGTCCGCAGCCCAGGCGATACCGCCGCTGTGGTGGAAGTCACCGCGGGTCAATTGGCGCGGGCTGCCCCCCGCGGCGGCGATGACGAACACATGGTCGTATCCCCGCGGTGCCATGCCCTTGCCGTCATTGCGAAAGATGGCTCGCTCGACCACCGTCGGCGGCGGCGCCCACTCGGCGCCCTCGGGGGCCTTGGGCATCTCGCCCAGCACCGGCGCGTCGTCCACCACCCGCTGGCGATAGGCCAGCCACTGCCCGTCCGGGGACCAGGCGAGCTGGCCGGGCGTGCGCGGCAGACGGGTCAGCTGGGTGGTCTGGCCGCTGTCCAGCCAGGTGACAAATAACTGCTGGCCGGCCTCGTCCTTGCGCACGTAGGCCACGCGCCGGCCCTCCGGCGACAGGACCGGCGAGGACACGCGATCCCAGCCCGTCGTTACCGGCCGGTGGTTGCCGCCGTCGGTGTCGATGCGCCAGAGCTGGCTGACAGGCTGGTCGCGGACCACATCCATGCCGTGGCGCAGGTAGACCACGCGTTCGCCGCGGGCATCCACCTGGGGGTCGCTCACCCAGGAGAGGTGAAACACATCCTCGGGACTGAATCGCGGCAGGGCCGCGGCCGGCAATGCCAGCAACAACCCCGCCAGGAGCGTGACCAGATGGACTTTCAAGCTGCGCATTCCCCGCCTCCCGTGTCTTCCGTTACCATAGCCGGCCACCCCCGAGACGGAGCCACCGCCATCATGTCGAATCCCCTGCTGGAAGCCCACGAGCTGCCGCCTTTTTCGCACATCCGGCCAGAGCATGTGGAGCCCGCCATCCGGGAACTGATTGCCCGCAACAAGGCCGCTATCGAGGACCTGCTGGCACAGCCCGGTACGCCCGACTGGGACAGCCTGCCGCAGCGTATCGAGGACCTCGACGACGACCTGGCCCGGGCCTGGTCGCCGGTCTCGCACCTCAACGGGGTACTCAACAGCGAAGCACTGCGCCAGGCCTACTCCGCCTGCCTGCCGCTGCTATCCGAGTATAACACCTGGGTCGGCCAGCACCGGGGGCTCTACGAAGCCTATCAGGCGATTGCCGACAGCCCCGCCTTCGCCGGGCTAGAGCAGGCCCAACAGCAGGCGCTGAGCAATGCCCTGCGCGACTTTCGCCTCGCCGGTGTCGCACTGCCCGCCGCGGAGCAGCGCCGCTACGCAGAGCTGCAGCAGGAACTTTCCGAGCTTTCCAGCCGTTTCACCGATAACGTGCTGGACGCCACTAATGCCTGGACCCGCAAGGCCTCTGCCGAAGAATTGGCGGGGCTCCCGGAATCCGCCCTCGCCGTGGCGCGCCAGGCGGCACAGCAACGCGGCGAAGAGGGCTACCTGCTCACCCTGGACTTCCCCTGCCTGTTCCCGGTGCTGACCTACTGCGAGAACCGCGCCCTGCGCGAGGAGATCTATACCGCCAACGTGACCCGGGCCTCGGAAACCGGCCCCCACGCCGGGCAGTGGGACAACGGCCCGCTGATCGAGGACATTCTCACCCGCCGCAAGGAGCTGGCCAGCCTGCTCGGCTACCCCGACTACGCCGCCCTGTCCCTGGCCACCAAGATGGCCGACAGCACCGAGCAGGTGGTCAGCTTCCTCGAGGAGCTGGCGGAACGCTCCCTGCCCCAGGCGCGCCGCGAATGGCAGGAGCTGGCCGCCTATGCCCGGGAGCAGCACGGCGTTGAGGCCCTGCAACCTTGGGATGTCGGCTACTACAGCGAGAAACTGCGCCAGCACACCTTTGACGTCTCCCAGAAGGAAATCCGCCCCTACCTGCCGATGCCTCGCGTCCTCGACGGCCTGTTCACGGTGGTGGAGCGCCTCTATGGCGTGGAAGTCGTGGAGCTGGAGGATTTCGACCGCTATCACCCGGATGTGCGCCTGTTCGAGGTGCGCGAGGCGGGGACGCCCATCGCGCGCTTCTACCTGGACCTCTATGCCCGCAGCCACAAGCGCGGCGGCGCCTGGATGGACGACTGCCGCATCCGCCGTCGGCTGGCCGATGGCAGCCTGCAGCTGCCGGTGGCCTACCTGGTGTGCAACTTCACGCCACCGGTGGACGGCCAGCCCAGCCTGCTCACCGAGAACGAGATGACCACCCTGTTCCACGAATTCGGCCACGGCCTGCATCACATGCTCACGCAACAGCAGGTGGCCGCGGTCTCCGGCATCAACGGCGTCGCCTGGGACGCGGTGGAACTGCCCAGCCAGTTCCTGGAGAACTGGTGCTACGAGCGCGAGGCCCTGGCCTTCATTTCCGGCCACGTGGACAGCGGCGAGCCCCTGCCCGACGCCCTGCTGGAGAAAATGCTCGCCGCGCGGCACTTCCAGGCGGGCATGCAGATGGTGCGCCAGCTGGAGTTCGCCCTGTTCGATTTCCGCCTGCACCGCGACTGGGGGCAGGACGGCGTCAGCGTGCAGGGGGTACTGGACGCGGTGCGCGAGCAGGTGACGGTGGTGCCGGTGGTGCCCTTCAACCGCTTCCAGCACAGCTTCTCGCACATTTTTGGCGGCGGCTATGCGGCGGGCTACTACAGCTACAAGTGGGCCGAGGTGCTGTCGGCGGACGCCTTCTCCCGCTTCGAGGAAGAGGGCATCTTCAACCCGCGTACCGGCGCCGAGTTCCGCCGCCACATCCTTGAGGCCGGGGGCTCGCGCCAGGCCATGGACCTGTTCGTGGCCTTCCGCGGTCGCGAACCGGAGATCGACGCCCTGCTGCGCCACACCGGCATCGCCGCCTGAGGCCGGCGGGCTTCAGCGCAAAGTCGCGGGCCGGCCGGGCCTGGCGACACTCACGACCACTGCTCAGGGCTTGCGCCAGCTGGCGCAGCCCTTCTGCCCCGGGCCGGAGGCCACGCACAGTTCCACCTCGCGCAGGTCGTCCTCCCGCGACAGCATCAGCAGCTGTTGCAGCAGGTAGGCGGAAAACTCCTCCACGGTCGCGTTGCGCAGGGGCAGCAGCAGCGTGTCGCTCTTGAGGAAACGCATCTCCTCCTTGTGGAAGTACACCCGGTACTCACCGTCCTCCTCGGCTATGTGCTGGTGGGGCGAGTCCGCCGCCAGCAGCATGTATTCGTCGAGGGCATCGCAGAGCGCCTTCAGCCGCTGCTTGTAGACGTTGTAGTCGGCGGCAAAACCGTTGTCGCCCATCGGGGCGACAATACGGGCGGAGACCGAGTAATTGTGACCGTGCAGACGCTCCCGCTCGGTGGCGGAGAAAATGGTGTAGTGAGCGGCGGAGAACTTGTGACTTTCCTTGTCGATATACAGTGTGGTCAGACGCTCCATGGCGGCGGGTCTCCCTCCCGTTTGGCGGACACAACATTGTCAGGGCTGGGTCGGCGATAGGCAAGCCGCCTGCCACAAGGCACAATACACGCTTCATGGACAGAAGGGGGAGCAGCATGCAGACAGCCATCATCACCGGTGCCAGCGCCGGCATCGGCCGCGCCACCGCCCAGCGCTTCCAGGCAGCGGGTTTTACCGTCTACAACCTGTCCCGGCGCGCCTGCCCGGACGAGGGCGTGCTCAATATCGCCTGCGACCTGCAGTCGGAGGCCTCCATCGCCGACGCCTGCAGCGAACTCACCGCCGTGGTCAACGCCAGCAGCAGTGTCGCCCTGGTGCACAACGCCAGCCAGATGCTCAAGGACAGCGCCCTGGATTGCAGCAGCGAGAGCCTGCGCGCGGTGCTGGAAACCAACATCATCGGCATCAACGGCCTCAACCAGCAACTTCTGACGCTGCTGCCGCGCAGTTCCAGCGTGATCTACGTCGGCTCGACCCTCTCCGAGAAGGCGGTTCCGGGCTCTTTCAGCTATGTCACCAGCAAGCACGCCCAGCTGGGCATGATGCGCGCCACCTGCCAGGACCTCGGCGGGCGCGGCGTGCACACGACGCTGGTCTGTCCCGGCTTCACCGACACGGAGATGCTGCGCACCCACCTGGGTGACAACCCCGAGGTGCGTGCAGCGATCGCCGACATGAATGCCTTCGGCCGCATGATCGAACCCGGCGAAATCGCCGAAGTGATCGTCTGGGCCCACGCCAACCCGGTCATCAACGGCACCGTCCTGCACGCCAACCTGGGTCAGCGAGAAAGCTGAGGTGGCCTCGCTGGAGGTGGTCTGGGAGCGCCGCGAGCGCGTCTTCCTGATCCTGGCGGGCACCTTCCTGTGCGCGATGACCCTGCTCAACGTCATCGGCATTACCCGTTTCATCCAGCTCGGCCCCATGGCCCTGGCGGTGGGGGTGCTCCCCTATCCCCTGACCTTCCTCTGCACCGACCTGGTCAGCGAGCTCTACGGCCGCGCCCGGGCCAACTTCCTGGTCAGCGTCGGGCTGGGCCTGAATTTCTTCATTCTCGGGGTGCTCTTCCTGGGGGACGCGATTCCCTCGGTGGGACCCGAGGCCATGCCGCCCTGGCAGGTGCTGCAGCTGGCGGCGCCGGTGAGCCTGCCCAACGGCGAGACCGTGAGCGGCAGCATCGGCCTCTACCAGCTGATCTACGCCACCACCTCCGGGGCCGTGTTCGCCTCCATGCTCGCCTATATCGCGGCGCAGTATTGCGACGTGCAGCTGTTCCACTTCTGGCGGCGGGTCACCCGCGGCAAGTACCTGTGGGTACGCAACAACTTCAGCACCCTGATGAGCCAGATGGTGGACTCGGTGATGGTGATAACGGTGACCTTCGGCGCCGCCTTCCTGCGCGGGGAGATCGCCTTCCAGGCGCTGCTGGTGCTGATCGGCAGCAACTACCTGTTCAAGGCCCTGGTGGCCCTGCTCGACACCCTGCCCTTCTACCTGGCCGTGCACCACCTGCGGCGCTACCTGCACCTGGGGCCGGATGACATTGCCGTGCCCGGACAGGGTCTGATCGCGGTGGACTGAAGGCGGGCCGCGGCGACACGGGCGGCTCAGCGCCCTCCACCGTACCCGGCGGTGGCCCTCAGGCCGTGGCCCGCAGCGGCGCCGCACCCGGCTGCAGGTACTCCCGCGCCAACGCTTCCGCCAGCTCGTCGGTCGGCCGCTGCTCGCTGTCGGCGCGGCGCAGGACTTCCTCGAGATTATCCTGGATGCGCTGGATATGCGCCGGCAGCCCACTGCGGTCAAGGCCACTGCGCTGGTAGTGCACGTCGATGATGCCACCGGCGTTGATCAGGAAATCCGGGCAGTAGAGTATGCCCCGCTGCGCCAGGCGCGCGCCGTCGGCCGGGGTGGACAACTGGTTGTTGGCGGCACCCGCGACAATCCCGGCGCGCAGGGCCGGGATGCTCTGCGCGTTGAGCACACCACCCAGGGCGCAGGGGGCCAGGACATCCACGTCCAGACTGAGAATATCCCGGGGGTCCACCACCTGCACGCCGAGTTCCCGCCGCGCCCGCTCGACATTCTCCGCATGTACATCGGCGCCATACACCGTGGCTCCGTCCTCGCACAGCAGCTCCGCCAGGCGGAAACCCACGTGACCCAGGCCCTGTACTGCCACCCGCAGGCCGGCACAGCTGTCCGCGCCGAGGCGGTGCCGCACGGCGGTGCGAATACCGAGAAAAACCCCGCGGGCGGTACTCGGCGAGGGATCCCCGGCATGATCCTGCGCCGCCAGGCCACTGACGTGTCGAGTGCGCTCGGCCATCACGGCGAGGTCCGCCGGCGCCGTGCCGGAATCCTCCGCCGCCACATAGCGCCCGCCGAGGGAGTCGATAAAGGCGCCCATGGCCCGCAGCAGGGCCGGTGACTTGTCCTTGCGGGGATCGCCGACAATCACCGACTTGCCGCCGCCCAGGGGCAGGCCGGCCAGGGCCGACTTGTAGGTCATGCCCCGGGACAGGCGCAGCACATCCATCAGTGCCGCCTCGTCGCTGGCGTAGGGGTACATGCGGCAACCGCCCACGCCGGGACCCAGGGTGGTGTCGTGAACGGCAATGATGGCGCGCAAACCACTCGCCGCGTCGGCACCGAAGACCACCAGTTCGTGGCTGTCGAAATCGGGATGGGAAAACACACTCATGTCACACCTCTCGCAGGGCTCAGGCAGCATTCACAAAGGCCACGGGCGCCGGGTCGTCGCCGTGGAAGTCGCGCAACAGGCGCTCGCGCAGGGCGTTGACCTGCTCGCGATTGCGGTCCTTGATGTGGCCGAAACCCCGCAGCCGGGAGGGCAGCACCGCGAGGTTGCAGGCCACCGCGTAGTTGCTTTCCTTCAGGGCCGGCAGCAGCTCGTCCAGCAGAGCCAGGTATTCCTCGATATCCTGCCGCTCACGGCGGCGCTCCTCGGTGCGACCAAACAGGTCGAAGGCAGTGCCGCGCAGTCGGCGCAGTTTCGCCAGCCACTGGAAGGCCCGGAACATCCAGGGCCCGAATTCACGCTTGAGCAGATGACCGGTATGCGGGTCACGCTTGCTGAACAGCGGCGGCGCCAGGTTGAAGCGCAACTCGTAATCGCCGGTGAACTGCTGCTGTAGCTGCCGCTGGAATTCACCACTGGTATACAGGCGAGCCACTTCGTACTCGTCCTTGTAGCTCATCAGCTTGTACAGGTTGCGGGCCACAGCAATGCTCAGGGAGTCGTGCTGACCGGCATGCGGGTCGACGGCGCGCACCCGCTCCACCGCCTGGCGGTAACGCTCGGCCCAGGCCGCATTCTGGTAGTCGGTGAGGCGCCGCACGCGATCCTCGACAATCTCCTCCAGCCCCTGCAGGCGCGGCGCCGGGGGCGGTGCCAGCTCGTCCACCAGCTGCAACACCCGCTCCGGCTGGTGGGCGCAGCGGCGGCCCCAGAGGAAGGCCTGGCGGTTGAAGTCCACCGCCACCCGGTTGAGCTCGATGGCCCGGTCCAGGGCCTCGGCGGAGACCGGCACCAGGCCCTGCTGCCAGGCGTAGCCGAGCAGAAAAAGGTTGGCCGCAATGGCGTCGCCCATCAGCTGTGTGGCAATGCGCGTGGCCTCGATAAAGAAGGTCCCCGCTTCACCGACCTCGTCGCGGATCTTGTCCTCCATCGACGCGGTGGGGAATTTTGCATCCGGGTCGAGGATAAAGGCGGAGGTCGGGACCTCGGCGCTGTTGACCACCGCGTGGGTGCGCCCCAGGGCCGCCTTGCCCAGGGACTCGTAGCTGCTGGTCACTACCAGGTCGGCCCCCAGCAGCAGGTCCGCCTCACCCGCGGGAATGCGCACGGCCTTGATGTCCTCCTGGCTGGCGCTGACCCGCACGTGGCTGACCACGGCGCCGAATTTCTGCGCCAGGCCGGTCTGGTTCATCGTGGCGCAGCCCTTGCCTTCGATATGCGCAGCCATCGCCACCAGGGCGGCCACGGTGAGCACACCCGTGCCCCCCACACCGGTCACTACGGTATTCCAGGGCCGGTCGAGGGCGGGCAAATCCGGTTCCGGCAGCGGATCAAACAGGGTATGGGCCTCGCTGTCGGCGCCTTCGGGCTTGCGAAGCTGACCGCCGAGCACGGTCACGAAGCTGGGGCAGAAGCCCTTCACGCAGCTGTAATCCTTGTTGCAGGAGCTCTGTTCGATCTGCCGCTTGCGGCCCAGCTCGGTCTCCTTCGGGATCACCGACAGGCAGTTGGACTGTACGCTACAGTCGCCACAGCCTTCACAGACCTCCGAGTTGATGAAGACCCGCTTGGCCGGGTCCTCCATCTGTCCCTTCTTGCGCCGGCGCCGCTTCTCCGCGGCGCAGGTCTGCACATAGACGATCACCGAGGTGCCGCGGAATTCCCGCAGCTGACACTGCAGTGCCTCCATCTCATCGCGGTGATGCAGGCTGTAGCCCGGGATGCCGTGGAAGTCGCCGCTCCAGGCCTCCGGGTGATCGCTGACCAGGGCAATCCGCTGCACACCCTCCGCCGAGACCTGGCGCAGCACGTCCCCCACCGTCAGGGTCCCGTCGATGGGCTGGCCCCCGGTCATCGCCACGGCGTCGTTGTAGAGAATCTTGTAGGTGATGTTCACGCCGGCGGCCACCGCGGCGCGAATGGCCAGGATGCCGGAGTGGAAATAGGTGCCGTCACCCAGGTTCTGGAACACATGCTGTGTGTCGGTGAACGGTGCCTGGCCAATCCAGGTAGCCCCTTCACCGCCCATCTGGGAAAAGGTGTGGGTATGCCGGTCGGGCATCCAGGTGGCCATGTAGTGACAGCCGATGCCACCCAGGGCGCGGCTGCCCTCGGGCACTTTCGTGGAGGAGTTGTGGGGGCAGCCGGAGCAATAGTGGGGCACCCGCTCGATGATTTCCCGGGGGCGCGCCAGGGACTGTTCCTTCTGCTCGATCCAGCGGATGCGCTCGTCCATGGTCGGCGACTGGTAGAAGCGCCGCACCCGCGAAGCAATCGCCAGCGCCACCATCGCCGGCGTCAGCTCCCCCAGGTTGGGCAGCAGATCGCGGCCTTCCTCGTCGAACTCCCCGAACACCCGCGGGCGCGCGGCAACCGGGTAGTTGTAGAGCTGGCTGGTGAGCTGGTCCTCGATGATCGAGCGCTTCTCCTCCACCACCAGGATCTCGTCCAGCCCCTCGGCAAATTCGTGGGTGGTGCGCGGCTCCAGGGGCCAGGGCATGCCCACCTTGTAGACCCGCAGGCCGATTTCCGCGGCCACCGCCTCGTCGATGCCCATGTCTTCCAGGGCCTGCATCACATCCAGGTAGGCCTTGCCGGTGGTGATGATGCCGAAGCGGGCGTTCGGGCTGTCGAGAACCACGCGGTTCAGGCCGTTGACCCGGGCGAACTCCCGGGCCGCGTAAATCTTGTACTTGTTCAGCCGTCGCTCCTGCTCCAGGGGCTTGTCCGGCCAGCGGGCGTGGACGCCATCCGCGGGCAGCTCGAAGTCCTCGGGCAGCACGATCTGTACGCGGTTGGGGTCGATGTCGGCGGAGATCGCCGAATCCATGTTCTCGGTGATTGCCTTCAAGGCCACCCAGCAGCCGGTATAGCGGGACAGCTCCCAGCCGAACACACCGAGGTCGAGAACCTCCTGCACATTGGCGGGGGCCAGTACCGGCACCGAGGCACCGATGAACATGTGCTCGCTCTGGTGCGGCAGGGTGGAGGACTTGCAGGCGTGGTCGTCGCCGGCCACCGCGAGCACCCCGCCGTAGCGGGAGGTGCCAAAGGCGTTGGCGTGCTTGATCACGTCCATGCTGCGATCGACGCCCGGGCCCTTGCCATACCACATGGCAAACACCCCGTCGTAGCGCGCGCCCTCGAACAGGTTGGTCTGCTGGCTGCCCCATACCGCGGTGGCCGCCAGATCCTCGTTGAGGCCCGGCTGGAAGTGGATATTGTGCTTCTGTAGCCAGGGCTCGGCGTGCCAAAGCGCCTGGTCCACACCGCCCAGGGGCGAGCCGCGGTAACCGGAGATGAAGCCCGCGGTATTCAGGCCCGCGCGCTGGTCACGCTGGTGCTGCAGCATGGGCAGCCGCACCAGCGCCTCGATACCGGTCATGTAGGCGCGAGTGGCATCCAGCGCATACTTGTCGTCGAGGGAAATCCTGCGAATGGCCTTGCTGTTATCCGTACCCATGGCACTGGCTCCCGAGAATTCGGCAAGATTGTTACCCAAAAGTATAGGTATTGTTATGTGATTTCCCTGGCGATTTCCCCGCCGAAAGACTAATTTATGCACTCAAATGGCATAAATCGGCAGGCTAATGCATGAATATCTCCCGACAGGATATCGAGATCCTCAAACTGCTGCAGCGGGATGCGACCATCAGCACCGCCGAGATCGCCTCGCACATCAATCTGTCCCAGTCCCCCTGCTGGCGGCGCATCCACCGCCTGGAGGAGTCCGGCGTGATTCGCGGCCGGGTCGCGCTGCTCGACCGCAGCCGGCTGGGCATGGAAGTGGTGGTCTTCGCCACGGTTAACCTGACCGCCACCGGCCGCCAGAACCTGCAGCGCTTCGAGGAGGAGATCGTGCGCCACCCGGAAGTGGTCGAGTGCTATACCATGGCGGGGATCTGGGACTATCTGCTGAAGATCGTCACCCGCGACATTCGCCACTACGAAGACTTCGTGCGCAACACCCTGACTGCCACCCCGGACATCCGGGAACTGCACTCGCACATGGCGGTCACGGAAATCAAGAACAGCAGCGAGCTGCCCCTGGACACCCAGCTGATGGACCGCGAGCCGTGATACCCGACAAGCTGCCCGGTGTGGGCACCACCATTTTCACCCGGATGTCGGCCTTGGCCGCCGAGGTGGGGGCGATTAATCTGTCCCAGGGTTTTCCGGACTTCCCCGCCCCCCTGGCCCTGCGCCAGGCCCTGGCTCGCCACGCCGTCGAGGGGCACAACCAGTACGCCCCCATGGCCGGCCTGCCGGCGTTGCGCGAGGCGGTCACCGAGCAGCTCCGGCGCCACCGCAAGGTCAGCTGCAACCCGGACAGCGAGGTGACTATCCTGCCGGGCGCCACCGAGGCCATCTACTGCGCGATTACCGCGACCATCAACCCGGGTGACGGCGTGATCCTGCTCGACCCCTGCTACGACAGCTACGCCCCCGCGGTCACCCTGAGCGGCGGCCACTGCATTCGCGTCCCCCTGCAAACCGGCAGCTTCGCCCCGGACTGGGAGCGGATCGAGGCCGCCATCGACCGGCGCACCCGCCTGCTGGTGATCAACTCGCCCCACAACCCCAGCGGGGCGGTACTGGAGCGGAGTGACCTGCTGGCGCTGCAGGACCTGGCCGAGCGCCACGACCTGCTGGTGATCAGTGACGAGGTCTATGAATACCTGGTTTACGACGCTCGCGCGCACCACAGCGTGCTGCAGTTCCCGGCCTTGCGTGCGCGCAGCTTCGCGGTCTTTTCCTTTGGCAAGACCTTCGGTGTCACCGGCTGGAAGACCGGTTACTGCGTGGCGCCGCCGCGACTCACCGAGGCCCTGCGCAAAGTCCACCAGTTCGTCTGTTTTGTCGGGGTGACGCCCGTACAGCAGGCCCTGGCCGATTTCATGCAGGCGGAACCGGACTACCCACTGCAGCTGGCGACCGACTACCAGCGCCGCCGCGACCTGTTCTGCGATGCACTGGCGGGCTCGCGCTTTCGCCTGAGGCCCGCGGCGGGTTCGTATTTCCAGCTGCTGGACTACAGTGCCATCGATTCACGCCCCGACCGGGACTTGTGCGAACGGTGGGCCCGGGAGTACGGTATCGCTTCGATACCTCTCTCACCCTTTTACCAACAGGCCCCCGATCAGCGCTTGCTGCGTTTCTGTTTCGCCAAGCGGGATGAACAGCTGCTGGAGGCCGCGGAGCGACTATGCGGGATTTGACCCTGACCCTGGTGCAGACCGAGCTGGCCTGGGAAGCACCGGCGGATAACCGCCAGCACATCGAGGCGCTGCTGGCGCAGCACCCTCGACGCAGCGACCTGGTGGTGCTGCCGGAGATGTTTACCACCGGATTTTCCATGAACGCCCTGGCCAACGCCGAGGAGCCCGGCGGCGAGACCGAGCAGTGGATGCAGGCCCTGGCCCGGGAGCGCGACTGCGCGGTGACCGGCAGCATCGCCGTGCGGGCCGACGGCGGCGTATTCAACCGCATGCTCTTCGCCACACCCGAAAAGGTCACCGTCTACGACAAGCGCCACCTGTTTCGCATGGCCGGCGAGCACAAGCGCTACGCCGCCGGCGAAGAGCGCGTCATCGTCGCCTGGCGCGGCTGGCGAATCCTGCTGCAGGTCTGCTACGACCTGCGCTTTCCGGTCTTCAGTCGCAATCGGGAGGACTACGACCTGGCGCTCTATGTCGCCAACTGGCCCGCCGCCCGGCGCCTGCACTGGCGCGCCCTGCTACTGGCGCGAGCGATCGAGAATCAGGCCTGCGTGGCGGGAGTCAACCGCATCGGCAGCGACGCCCGCGGTCTCGATTACAGCGGTGACAGCCTGGCGATTGCTGGCGACGGCGAGATTCTGGCGGACCTGGAAAACGACAACGGCGCCGTCAGCCTGGTGCTGAGCGGCGCCGCTCTGGAAGATTACCGGGAGCGCTTCCCCTGCCACCTGGATGCCGACGCCTTCACCCTGGGGTGACAGTGGCGGCAATGCCAGGCAGAGGGCTCCCGATACCGGCGCCCTGATGACTCAGTGGCGCCGGCGCTGCGGTCAGTCGGTGTATTCCACCTCGAGAGTGGCCATCACGCGGCGGTTCTCGGCACGGCCGGCCTTGGTGTCGTTGCTGGCCACTGGCCGCGACTCACCGTAACCCACCGGCTTCAGGCGCGATGCGGTGATGCCGTGCTGATTGACCAGCAGCTCGACCACGGCCTTGGCGCGGCGCTCGGAGAGCCCCTGGTTGTAGGCCTCGGGACCGATGCTGTCGGTGTGGCCCTCGACTTCCACCTGCAGGTCATTAAAGCGCTTGAGGAATTCCGCCAGCTCGCGGATATCCGAGAAATAGCGCTCCTTCACTTCGGTGGAATCGAAGTCAAAGTTCACCTTGAGCTTGATCGAGGCGATCTTCTCCACCGGCAGCGGGCAGCCATCGGCATCCACGCGGGTCCCCGCGGGCGTACCCGGGCACTTGTCGCGACCGTCAACCACGCCATCGCCATCGCTATCAACCGGTGCCGCCGGCGCGGCAGCTGCCGGCGCGGAAACCTTGCCAAAGTAGTAGTTCACACCGGCATTGAAGAGAAAGTCGTTCTCGCCTTCGTCGAGGCTGTGCAGCAGACGCGCCTCGACCCGGGCACCGAAGCGCGGGGTCAGCATCCAGCGCAGACCGGCACCGGCGTGGGCCGTGGTCTCGACGCTGTCGGCAACGCCGTAGTCGAGGTCCAGCTCACCCAGGCCCATGGACGCGAAGGGACGCACCCGGTTGCCTTCACCGATATAGCTGCCGCCGTAGTACAGCGCGCCCACCTGCCAGGTGGTGACCTCGGCGGTGAAGGGGCTGCCGTCGCGGTCGACGTCATCCTCGGAATAGAAGATTTCCGCGGCCCACTGGTCGGAGATGGCGTACTCCAGGCCAAGCCAGGGCGTGGCGTCGTCTTCCAGACGACGGTCGCCGTCGAAGCCCCACTGAGTGAAACCGGCATTCAGGGTAATCGGCACCTCGGCACCCGCCGGCATCGCCAGGCTGGCCGCGGTGACCAGAGCCCCCAGGCCCGCTAACATCCTTTTCTTCATGGCATCACACTCCTGTCGTGAACACATTGAAAACCTCGCCCCGGAGATCCGGCCACACCATTGGGAAGCGCGGACGACGCGCCCCTCGCAACCGTTACCCAGGCATGAATTCTTGCTCGCAGCCTAACGCATACTTGCCTCACTGCAAGTTATTAAAGCGCAAATACTGACAATTTGCCGCGCACGTCGTGCGGGCGCTCAGTCCAGCTCGGGCTCCTGCAGGATCTGCCGCACGAAGGGGATGGTCAGGCCCCGCTGGGCCTGCAGGGAGCGGCGGTCCAGGGCGTCCAGCAGGTCGAGCAGACGATCCAGGGCGCGCGAGGTATGGGTGACCAGGTAGCGGGCCACTTCCTGGGGCATGTCCAGGCCGCGGCAGCGCGCCCGGTGCTGCAGAATGGCCTGCCGGCGCTGATCGTCGGGCGCGGCCAGGGCGAACACCGGCCCCCAGCCGAGGCGCGATTCCAGATCGGGCAAGGTCAGCGCAAGCTCCCGCGGCGGTTGGCGCCCGCTGGCCAGCCACCGCGCGCCGCTCTCCCGGCAGCGGTTGAAAAGGTGAAACAGCGCCAGCTCCCAGTCGCGTTGCCCGGCGACCGCCTGCAGGTCGTCCAGGCACAGCAGCGGCATCGACTCCAGGCCCTGGAGCAGCTCTTCGGGCCTGTGGGCTGCCAGTTCTCGCAGGGGCAAATACAGGCCCTGCCCATCGGCATCCAGGCAGGCGGCCTGGAGCAGATGCGACTTGCCCGCGTCGGCGCCACCGTGCAGAAAAAGTACCGGTTCCCCACTCTCACCCAGCTGCGCGCGAATGGCCGCCAGCACAGCGGCTTGACCCGGAAGTGGCAAGAAATTGCCCCAGGTCGCATCGTCGCGGAGCTGCACACCGAGTGCCAGCTGGTCTTGATCGACGGCGGCCATCAGCGGCGCCAGCGATAGCTCAGGCGACCCGGCTCGGGCGCCGCGGCCGCCACCAGGTTGGCATTCAGGCCGAGAATGTCAGCCAGGCTCTCCACCGAGGCGCCGCTGTGCAGCCGCAACTCGAGCTGCTCGCCCGCCACAGCAGTCACATCCACTCGCGCTACCAGCTCCAGCCCCTCGATCCAGTTGAGCAGCGCCGCGTAGTCGGCGTAACTCTGCACCCCCGACACCTCGAGCAGCACGGCGTCGGCCGCCGCACTGGAAGCGGCCACGGCATAGCGGGCGGCTAGCGCCTCGACCACCAGGTCCACGCCCGCCGCGGCCAGGGCCTCGGGGCTGCCGGGACTCACGGCCCGTCCCAGGCGGCCCGCCGAGGACAGGTAGACCAGGTCGCCCAGGTAGTCTCGGGCGCTGACGGTGGCGAGGCGCCCGGCCAGCAGGTCATTCACGCCGTAGCGCGCCGCCGCCGACTGCAGGCGCGAGGCCGGCAGCTGCCAGGCCATGTCCGCCGGCAGCGCCGCCGTATCCGCCAGGTCCAGCAGGGGAAACCGCGCCGGCACGCCGCGCCGCTGGAAGCCCCGGATCAGCGCCTCCGCCAGGGCGGGATTGTTCTCGCGGGTGACAAAGCGCCTGCCATCGGGGGTTTCCTCCACCAGCCAGATCAATACCGTGGGCCGGTTGGCCGTCCACAAGGGCGCCCCCGCCTCCGCCAGCAGCGCCCGGATCTGGGGCGGATCGAACTCGATACGGGCGGCCAGACCATCGCCACCGTCGAGGCGGACATAGGAGTATTGCAGCATCAGCTCGCGGGCGCGCTGCAGGGCGGCCTCCACGGCCGGCGCGGCGAGTGCCGAGTCGCTCCCCGAGGTTTTGATCAAGACCTCTTCCAGGGCCTGCCGGGCTGCCTCCTCAAGCGCTGGGGCACGGCGGTCCGCGACCGCTACCGCGCTGGCATAGAGGTCCTGCACCTGCTCCGCCGCACGCAACGGCAGGGATGCCGCCAACAGCAGCCAGCACAGCAGCAGTAACAGTCGATGGGGCACGGGCAGCCTCCCGGGGCAATGGCGTGCGGGCATTGTACCAGTCCACCGCGTGAAAATTGCCAGTCGGATGAAGCGGGCGGGGTTTACCAGTAGAATAGCCGGCCCAGCAGATCTGACCGAGACAGCCATGACGACAAACCAGGAGGGGAACTCCCTCAGTTACCGGGACGCCGGCGTGAACATCGATGCCGGCAATGCCCTGGTGGAACGCATCAAGGGCGTATCCCGCCGCACCCATCGCCCGGAGGTGCTGGGCGGCCTGGGTGGCTTCGGGGCCCTGTGCGAAATCCCCGCCGGCTACCGCCAGCCGGTGCTGGTGTCCGGCACCGACGGCGTGGGCACCAAGCTGCGCCTGGCCATGCAGCTGCGCAAGCACGACACCATCGGCATCGACCTGGTGGCCATGTGTGTCAACGACCTGGTGGTTGCCGGGGCCGAACCCCTGTTCTTCCTCGACTACTACGCCACCGGCGCCCTCGAGGTGGATACCGCGGCGGATGTCATCACCGGCATCGGTCGCGGCTGCGAACTCGCCGGCTGCGCCCTGGTCGGCGGTGAGACCGCGGAAATGCCCGGCATGTACGAGGGTGAGGACTACGACCTCGCCGGCTTCTGTGTCGGCGTGGTGGAAAAAGACCAGATCATTGACGGCAGCCGGGTGCGCGAAGGCGACCAGCTCCTCGCGATCGCCAGCAGCGGCCCGCACAGCAATGGCTACTCGCTGATTCGCAAGATTCTCGAGGTCAGCCAGGCGGATCTGGACCTGCAGCTCGAGGGCCGCAGCCTCGGCGAGACCCTCCTTGAGCCCACCGCCATCTACGTCAAGCCGCTGCTCAAGCTGTTCCAGTCGGTACCGGTGAAGGCCCTGTGCCACGTCACCGGCGGCGGCCTGCCCGAGAACCTGCCCCGGGTCCTGCCCGAAGGCTGCCGCGCGGTGGTGGCCACTGCCAGCTGGCAGTGGCCGGCGGTGTTCCGCTGGCTGCAGGAGCAGGGCAATGTGGCGACTGCGGAAATGTACCGCACCTTCAACTGCGGCGTGGGCATGGTGGTTTGCGTCAGTCACCAGGACCTGGAGCAGGCCCTGGCGCTGCTCGGCGAAGAGGGCCTGCAGGCCTGGCGCCTGGGCGAGATTGTCGCCGGCGAGCGCGGCGTGGATCTGGCTCCGTGAGCCGCGGAGCACCCGCCAGGATCGCGGTGCTGATTTCCGGCCGCGGCTCCAACATGCAGGCCTTCATCGAAGCCTGCTGCGACGGCCGCCTGAATGCCGAGATCTGCCTGGTGCTGAGCAATCGCGCCGATGCCGCCGGCCTGCAGACCGCACAGTCGGCGGGCCTGCCCACGGCCTGCATCGAGCACCGCGACTATCCCAGCCGCGAAGCCTTCGATGCCGCCCTGGTCGCCTGCCTGGCGCCGCGGGAGCCCGACCTGGTGATCCTCGCGGGCTTCATGCGCATCCTCACGCCGGTGTTTATCGAGCCCTTTTTTGGCCGACTGTTGAACATTCATCCCTCGCTGCTGCCAAAGTACCCGGGGCTGAACACCCACCAGCGGGCGCTGGACGCCGGCGACCGCGAGGCCGGTGCCACGGTGCACTTTGTCACCCCCGAGCTCGACGGTGGCCCCCCCGTGCTGCAGGCACGGGTGCCGGTTCAGCCCGGCGACGACGCCGACAGCCTGGCCGCCCGCGTGGTCCGCGAGGAACACCAGATCTACCCACTGGCGGCACGCTGGTTCCTCGAGGGCAGGCTGACACTGACACAAGACGGAGCATTTCTCGATGGCCAAAAGATACCTGCCAGCGGCATTCTCTTCCGGCCGGATGATGCGCTCACCCCTGCTTAGCCTGTGCAGCGCCCTGCTGGTCGGGCTGAGCCTGCAGGCGGGGGCAGCCCGGGCGGGAGACACCTCAGGTGCGAGCGAAGCCGCATCCGCGTCGGCGACTGCCGCCCTGCTCAAGCCCTACAAGGCGGCCTACCGCACCTCGGCCCGCGGCATGAGCGTGACCCTGGACCGCGAACTGAAGCGCGATGACGAGGGCAGCTACACCCTGACCAACGGCGGCAGCCTGCTGGTGGTGGGTCTGCACGAGGTAGCCGTGTTCCGCGTCGAGGCGGGTCACATCCAGCCCCGCTCCTACATCTACCAGGGCACCGGCCTGATCAACCGCCGCCGGGAAGTCCACTTCACCCCCGGCAGCGATGTGGTGCGCAGCCTGTACAAGGAAGAGTGGTACGAACTGCCCTACAGCCCGGGCACCCTGGACCGCCTGAGCCAGCAGGAGCAGGTGCGCCTCGACCTCCTGCAGCGGGATGAACCGCGCCAGACCGTTAGCGTGAGCATCGCCGACGGCAAGCGGGTGAAGGACTATGAACTGACTTACGTGGCGGACGAAATTCTGGACACCCCCCTGGGCCCGGTCAATACCCTGCACTTCGAGCGCCTCCACGATGACCCGGAGCGCGAATCGGATATCTGGCTGGCCCCGGCCTGGGACTACCTGATCGTCAAGACCATTCACGTCGAGGACGACAAGCCGGTGGAGATGATCATCAGCGCCGGCAGCATCGACGGCAAAGCGCTTGAGGCCGACGCAGAAGCCCTCTGACCCTGGCTGCGAGCCGCCCAGACCGCTGCAACGCTTGCCGCAAGCCTTCCGGAGCGCTCCGCGGGGCGGCCCACGGCCGCCCCCGGCGACACAGCCTCAGGTGCGCGGCAGGGTGACCCCGCGCTGCCCCTGGTACTTGCCCCCGCGATCCGCATAGCTGGTCTCGCAGACCTCATCCGACTCGAAGAACAGCATCTGCGCGACGCCTTCGTTGGCGTAAATCTTGGCCGGCAGGGTCGTGGTATTGGAAAACTCCAGGGTCACGTGCCCCTCCCACTCCGGCTCCAGTGGCGTCACGTTGACAATGATACCGCAGCGCGCATAGGTGGACTTGCCCAGGCAGATGGTCAGCACGTTGCGCGGGATGCGGAAGTACTCGACCGTCACGGCGAGGGCGAAGGAGTTCGGCGGAATCACGCAGACATCCCCACGCACATCGACGAAGCTGTTTTCGTCGAAGGCCTTGGGATCCACGGTCGCCGAGTTGATGTTGGTGAAAACCTTGAAGTGGTCCGAGCAACGCACGTCGTAGCCGTAGCTGGAAGTCCCGTAGGAAATCAGACGCTGCCCATTCTGGTGGCGCACCTGGCCGGGCTCGAAGGGCTCGATCATGCCGTGCTCGGCGGCCATGCGACGGATCCAGCGGTCGGACTTGATACTCACGGCGGCGCTTCTCCTGTCAATCGTCGCTGATGGAAATATTGGGGAACTGGCGCACACCGCCAGGGCCTTCCGCCTGCTCCAGGGCGGCGCGGACCTTGCGGGCGGCATCCCGATAGAGCCCGGCCTCGGGGGAATCCGGGGCCGCCACCACGGTGGGATTGCCGGAATCGGTCTGCTCGCGGATCGACAGCGCCAGGGGCAGGCTCGCCAGCAGTTCGACTCCGTAGTCACTCGCCACCCGTTCGCCGCCGGCATTGCCGAAGATGTGTTCGGCGTGGCCGCACTGGCTGCAGATGTGCACCGCCATGTTCTCGATAATGCCGAGGATCGGCACATTCACCTTGTTGAACATCTCGATGCCCTTGCGCGCATCCAGCAGGGCGATGTCCTGGGGCGTGGTGACAATCACCGCCCCGGCCACGGTGGCCTTCTGGGACAGCGTCAACTGGATGTCGCCGGTACCGGGGGGCATGTCGATCACCAGCACATCGAGCTCACCCCACAAGGTCTGCTCCAGCATCTGTACCAGGGCGCCGCCGGCCATCGGGCCGCGCCAGACCATTGGGGTGCGCTCGCTGGCCAGGAAGCCCATGGACATGGTCTTGAGCCCGTGGGCCTCGATCGGCAGCAGCCACTGGCCGTCCTTCTGCTCGGGCTTGACGCCCTCCTCGATGCCCAGCATTTTCTGCTGGCTGGGGCCGTAGATGTCCGCATCCAGCAGGCCCACCTCGAGCCCCTCGGCGCGCAGCGCCAGGGCCAGATTGACCGCGGTGGTGGATTTACCCACGCCACCCTTGCCGGAGGCGATGGCGATGATGTGCTTGATCCTGTTCATGACGGGGTACAGCGCCCTCCCGGGTTGCCGAAGCCTGATCACCGGCGGGGGAATGCCGGCACGAAGCGCGCCAGTATAGGCAGATGACCGGCGTCGTGAAACCCCCGGACAAAAACGGTATGATACCGCCCCTTTTTTCCCGGACACGGAACCTGCCAACCATGGCTGACCACGGCAAACGCACGATCCTCGTCACCAGCGCCCTGCCCTACGCCAACGGCTCGCTGCACCTCGGCCACCTGTTGGAACAGGTGCAGACCGATATCTGGGTGCGCTTCCAGAAATCCCGCGGCCACGACTGCCTCTATGTCTGCGCTGACGATGCCCACGGCACCGCCATCATGCTCACGGCCGAAAAGCAGGGCATCACGCCCGAGGAGCAGATTGCCCGGGTCAAGGCGGAGCACGAAGCGGACAGCGCCGGCTTCCTGATCGGCTTCGACAACTACTACAGCACCCACTCCGAGGAAAACCGCCACTGGAGCGAGGAGATCTACCGGCGCCTGAAGGCCAACGGCCACATCGCCAGCCGCGATATCGTGCAGGCCTTTGACCCCGAGCGCGAGCTGTTCCTCGCCGACCGCTTCATCAAGGGCAGCTGCCCGGTGTGCAAGACCCCGGACCAGTACGGCGACAACTGCGAAGCCTGCGGCGCCACCTATACGCCGGCGGAACTGATCGATCCGGTTTCCGCCATCTCCGGCGCCCGCCCGGTGCAGAAGGAGTCCACCCACTTCTTCTTCACCCTGCCGGCGCTGGCGGACATGCTGGTGGAGTGGATTGGCTCCGGCACCCTGCAGCCGCAAATCGCCAACAAGCTGCGCGAGTGGACCGACGCCGGCCTGCACGAGTGGGATATCAGCCGCGACGCCCCCTACTTCGGCTTTGAAATTCCCGGCGAGCCCGGCAAGTATTTCTACGTCTGGCTGGACGCGCCGATCGGCTACATCGCCAGCTTCCAGCACTACAGTCGGCAGCACGGCCTGGACTTCGACCGCTACTGGCAGGCCGGCAGCGATGTCGAGCTCTACCACTTCATCGGCAAGGACATCATCAATTTCCACGGCCTGTTCTGGCCCGCCATGCTGCATTCCGCCGGCCTGCGCACGCCGACCGCCATCTATGCCCACGGCTTCCTCACGGTCAACGGCACCAAGATGTCCAAGAGCCGCGGCACCTTCATCAAGGCCGGCACCTACCTGCGCCACCTGGACCCGGAGTACCTGCGCTACTACTTCGCCGCCAAACTGAGCGGCGCGGTGGACGACATCGACCTCAACCTGGAAGATTTCGTACAGCGGGTGAATTCCGATGTGGTGGGCAAGATCGTCAACATCGCCAGTCGCTGCGCCGGCTTCCTGAAGAAGCGCTTCGACAACACCACCAGCGCCGAGCTGCCGCGCCCGGACTTGCTGCAGGATTTCATCGACGAGGGCGACGTCATCGCCGGCTTCTACGAGCAGCGGGAGTTCGGTCGCGCCATCCGCGCCATCGTCGCCCTGGCGGACCGCGCCAACCAGTACATCGACGAACAGAAGCCCTGGGTACTGGCGAAGGAAGCGGGCCGCGAGGCCGAAGTCCACGCCATCTGCAGCCAGGGGGTCAACCTGTTCCGGGTGCTGATGGTCTACCTGAAGCCGGTGCTGCCGGCGATGGCGGAAAAAGCCGAGGGCTTCCTCAACGACCGCCTGGACTGGGATGCCCTGCAACGGGGTGCCTTGCTCGAGCACACCCTGGCGCCCTTCCAGCCGCTGATGACCCGGGTCGACCCCGCGAGCATCGACGCCATGCTGGCAGAGAGCGCGGAAGAAACCCGCGCCTGAGCATGGCGCGGGTTATAAGCTTATCGCCAAGGCGCAGTTGTCCCGCGACGGCCAACTGCTTACCATGGCGGCTTTCCTCAACCCACGACTCGAGGGCGGGGCGACGTGCTCGCTGACTACTCCGTACTGCTGATCAGCGCCATCCTGGTCAACAACTTCGTACTGGTCCAGTTCCTCGGCCTGTGCCCTTTCATGGGTGTCTCCAACAAACTGGAGACCGCCATGGGCATGTCGATGGCCACCACCTTCGTGCTCACCCTGGCCTCTGCCTGCAGCAACCTGACCTACCACCTGCTGCTGGAGCCCCTCGGTCTGGAGTACCTGCGCACCATCTCCTTTATCCTGGTGATCGCGGTGGTGGTGCAGTTTACCGAAATGGTGGTGCGCAAGAGCAGCCCGCTGCTGCACCGGGTGCTCGGGGTCTACCTGCCCCTGATCACCACCAACTGCGCGGTGCTCGGCGTGGCCCTGCTCAACATCAACAAGGAACACAACTTCCTGCAGGCCCTGTTCTACGGTTTTGGCGCCGCCGTGGGTTTTTCTCTGGTACTGGTCCTGTTCGCCGCCATGCGTGAGCGCCTGGCGGTGGCGGACGTCCCGGTGCCCTTCCAGGGCCCCGCCATCGGCATGATCACCGCGGGCCTGATGGCACTGGCCTTCATGGGCTTCGCGGGGCTGGTCTGAGACATGGCCGAGTTCATCGCCCAACAGCCCCTGCTCGCCGCCCTGCTGGCCCTCGCCGGTCTGGGGCTGCCTTTCGGCGCCCTTCTCGGCTATGCCGCGGTGCGTTTTCGCACCGAGGGCAACCCGATCGTCGACCAGATCAACGGCATTCTGCCCCAGACCCAGTGCGGTCAGTGCGGCTACCCCGGCTGCCGGCCCTACGCCGAGGCCATCGCCGCCGGCGAGGCCGAGATCAACCAGTGCCCGCCGGGTGGCGAAGCGGGCATCCAGGCCCTGGCGGACCTGCTGGATGTCGAGCCGCTGCCCCTGGACGCCGAGCACGGCGAGGAAAGCGAGCGCAAAGTGGCCTACATCCGCGAGGACGAGTGCATCGGCTGCACCAAGTGTGTTCAGGCCTGTCCGGTGGACGCGATCCTGGGTGCCGCCAAGCAGATGCACACGGTGATCGCCAGTGAATGTACTGGCTGCGACCTCTGTGTCGAACCCTGCCCGGTGGACTGCATCGACATGCTGCCCGCCGCCACAGGGCTCGGGGCCTGGCACTGGGAGCTACCGCAACTGGCCAGCCGCAACGTCGAGATCATCGCCACCGACGCCAATCCGAAGCAGGCCGCGGCATGAGAAAACTGTTCGACTTCCACGGCGGCATCCATCCGCCGGAGAACAAGCACCAGTCCCTGAGCGAGCCGATCCGCCCGGCGGGCATCCCCCGGGAGCTGGTCCTGCCGCTGTCGCAGCACACCGGCGCGGCGGCGGCACCAGTGGTCCGCCCCGGCGAGCAGGTTTTGAAAGGACAGCTGCTGGCCGCCGCCTCGTCACTGGTCAGCGCCCCCGTGCACGCGCCCACCTCGGGCACTGTCAGCGCCATTGAAGAGCGCCCGGTGCCCCACCCCTCGGGCCTGAGCGCACCCTGCATCGTGCTGGAGTGCGACGGCGAGGACCGCTGGGTAGAGCTGCCGGCACCTCCCGCGGACTACCGCGAGCTGGAGATACCCGCTCTGCTCGAGCGCATCCGCGACGCCGGCATCGCCGGGATGGGCGGCGCCGGTTTCCCCACTGCGGTCAAGCTCACCTCGGGCACCCACCACCACATCGACACGCTGATCATCAACGGCACCGAGTGCGAGCCTTACATCACCGCCGATGACAGCCTGATGCGCGAGCGCGCCGCGGACATTCTCGAGGGCGTCGCCGTGCTGCGGCACATTCTGCGCCCGCGGGAGGTCCTGATCGGCCTGGAGGACAACAAGCCGGAAGCCATCGAGGCCCTGCGCCACGCCATCGGCGATCAGCCGGTGGAGGTCGTGGTCTTTCCCACCAAGTACCCCTCGGGCGGCGAGAAGCAGCTGATCGAAATCCTTACCGGTCGCCAGGTCCCCAGCGGCGGGCTGCCGGCGGATATCGGCATTGTCTGCCAGAATGTCGGCACGGCTGTCGCCGTGCGCGACGCCGTGGTACACGGCCGTCCCCTGATCTCGCGGATCACCACCGTGACCGGCGAGGCCGTGGCCCGCCCCGGCAACTTCGAGGTCCTGCTAGGCACCCCGATGCACTACCTGCTGGAGCAGGCCGGCTGGGACCCCACCCGCAGCGGCCGCCTGGTAATGGGCGGCCCGATGATGGGCTTCACGGTGCCCCACCCGGAGGCACCGGTGATCAAGACCAGCAATTGCCTGCTGGTGCCCACGGAGAAGGAGCTGCCATCGCCGCCCCCGGCCCAGGCCTGCATCCGCTGCGGTCTGTGCGCAGAAGCCTGCCCGGCCAGCCTGCTGCCCCAGCAGCTGTTCTGGTTTGCCCGCGGCAAGGAAAGCGAGAAGCTGGAGCAGCACAACCTGTTCGACTGTATCGAGTGCGGTGCCTGTGCCTGGGTCTGCCCCAGCCACATTCCCCTGGTGCAGTACTACCGGGCAGCCAAGGCGGACATCATCCAGCAGCGCCGTGATCACGAGAAGGCCGAGCACTCGCGGCTGCGTTTCGAGGCGCGCCAGGCCCGCCTGGAACGCGAAGAGGCGGAGCGCGAAGCCAAGCGCGCTGCCCGCAAACAGGCCGCCGAGAAGCGCGCCCAGGCCGCCGCTGCAGAGGGGGGCGAAGACCCCATCCAGGCGGCGATTGCCCGCGCCCAGGCCAAGAAGGCCGCGCAGCAACAGGCTCCCGAGGCTTCCCCCGAGGAAAAGGCCGCCGCCGCGCGACAGGCTGCGCAAGCCAAGCTGGCCAAGATGCAGAAACGCCTGGCCGATGCCCGTGCCGCCGGTGAAGAAGACAAGATCGTCACCGCCCTGGAGGCCTCGGTGAAAAAACTGGAGGAAAAACTGGCCAGCCTCGAGGAGCCCACCGCGTGAAGCTGTTACGGGTCAGTTCCCCACACGCCCACGGGCCCAACAGTACCCAGCGGGTCATGCAGCAGGTGCTGCTGGCCAGCCTTCCCGGTGTCTTCGTCCTCACCGTATTTTTCGGCTTCGGCACCCTGGTCAACATTCTCTGGGCCGCTGTCGTGGCGCTGGCCTGTGAGAGCCTGGCCCTGTGGCTGCGCAAGCGCCCCCTGGGCTTCTATCTCGGCGACTGCAGCGCCCTGGTCACGGCCCTGCTGCTGGGCATCGCCCTGCCCCCCTACGCCCCCTGGTGGCTGATCGCCATCGGTGTCGCCTCGGCGATCCTGATGGCCAAGCACCTCTACGGGGGGCTCGGTTACAACCCCTTCAATCCGGCCATGGTCGGCTATGTGGTCCTGCTGATCTCCTTCCCGGTGCAGATGACCAGCTGGGCGCCGCCCCGGGGCCTTACCGAAAACGTGCCCGGGCTGCTCGACGCCCTGCGCGCCTGCTTCCTGCCGGGCCAGTTCGACGCCATCACCATGGCCACGCCGCTGGATGTGTTGCGCCAGAACAGCGGCCTGATGATGGACGACCTCTGGGCACAGGCACCGCAGTTCGGCCGCTGGGCCGGCATTGGCTGGGAGTGGGCCAACCTGGCCTTCCTGGCCGGCGGCCTGTGGCTGCTCTACCGGCGGATATTCACCTGGCACGCCCCGGTCGCCTTCCTCGCCAGCCTGGCCCTGATGGCGGCCCTGTTCTACGACGGTGGCAGCTCCGCCAGCGGCGGCTCGCCCCTATTCCACCTGCTGAGCGGCGCCACCATGCTGGGTGCCTTCTTCATCATCACCGACCCGGTGTCCTCGGCGGTCTCGGTCCGTGGCCGGCTGGTCTTCGGCGCCCTGATCGGTATTCTGGTCTACCTGATCCGGGCCTGGGGCAACTACCCCGACGCCGTGGCCTTCGCGGTACTGATTGCCAACCTCTGCGCTCCCTTCATCGATCACTACACCCAGCCGCGGACCTACGGGCACAGGCCCCCGGCGAGGGAGGACGCATGAACCTGCTGGGCCAGTCGATTACCCGCAACAGCCTGCTGCTGGGCCTGTTCGCCCTGGTCACCGCCACGGTGGTGGCGGGTACCTGGCAGCTGACCCGGGACGAAATCGCCGAACAGAAACGCCGCGCCGAAGAGCGCGCCCTGCTGGAGGTGGTCCCATCCGACCTGCACGACAACCGCATGCTGGAGGATACCTTGCCCCTGCCCGCCGCCACCCCGGGGCTGGGCCTGCGTCAGGACCGCCAGCTGTGGCTGGCCCGGCGCGAAGGCAAAACCACCGCCGTGGTGGTGCCGGTGGTGGCGCGGGACGGCTACAGTGGTGACATCGAATTGATTGTCGGGGTGCGGGCCGACGGCCGTATCAGTGGCGTACGCGCCCTCAGCCACCGGGAGACGCCGGGCCTGGGTGACAAGGTCGATCCCGGCAAATCCGACTGGATCCACAGTTTCCGCGGCCGCTCCCTGGGTAACCCGCCCGCGGAAGGCTGGGCAGTGCGCAAGGATGGTGGCGTTTTCGACCAGTTTACCGGCGCCACCATCACCCCCCGGGCCGTGGTGGCCGCCACCCACCGCGCCCTGGTCTTCGTGCAGGAGAACCGCGACCGCTTGTTCGCCAAGCCGGGTGGCGCGACACCGCCGGAAGCCAGTCCCGCACAGGCCCCTACCGGCAACAGCACCAGTCCGCCCGCTGAACCGGGAGCCCGCTCATGAGCACGCCCAGTTACACCGACATCGCCGTCAACGGCCTGTGGAAAAACAACCCCGCCCTGGTCCAGCTGCTGGGCCTTTGCCCGCTGCTGGCGGTCACCAGCAGCGTGGTCAATGCCCTGGGACTAGCGGTGGCCACCACCTTCGTGCTGGTCACCTCCAACACCACCGTCTCGCTGATTCGCTCGGTGGTGCCGGACACCGTCCGGCTGCCGGTGTTCGTGATGATCATCGCCGCGGCGGTGACCGGCACCGAGCTGCTGATGCAGGCCTATGCCTACGAGCTATACCAGATCCTTGGTATCTTCCTGCCCCTGATCACCACCAACTGCGTGATCCTGGGGCGCGCCGATGGCTTTGCCCGCAAGCAGCCGGTGCTGCCGGCACTGAGTGATGGCCTACTGATGGGTCTGGGCTTCGGCGCCGTGCTGCTGGTACTCGGCGCACTGCGCGAGGCCCTGGGCACCGGGCGCCTGTTCGCCGACATGGACCTGCTTTTCGGGGCGGGAGCTGCCGCCTGGGAGGTGGTTCTGGTGCAGGACTACCAGGCCTTCCTGCTGGCGATCCTGCCCCCCGGCGCCTTCATCTTTACCGGCCTGCTGATTGCCATCAAGCACCTGATCGATGCCCGCATCGAGCGGCGGCGCGCGGCCCTGCGGGCAGCCCCGGCCAGCGGCTCCAAGCGGGTGCGTGTTACCGGCACCATCAGCTGACCTTCGCAGGGTAGCTCCCAAAGCCAGGCCTGCCAGGCTGCCACCTGCCCGCCGCGGCGAAGCCCTGTCCAGCGCCGGCGGGCGCTCAGGCGCGCGCCAGGGTATCCAGCAGAGCGTCCACCGCGGCGTCATCCATACCGCGGTTCTCGGCTTCACAACTGTAGCTGATAAAGAGCAGCGCCTCCCCCGCGGCCAGGTACCACTCGCGCACGGCGATGCCGTCCTCCAGGAAGCTCGCCTCGACGCCGGAAAAATCGCCCCGCTCCACCGGGCGCCAACCCTTCACCGCGGGTGACTCGGCGGCGGCGATGTCGCGCAGCTCGGCGTCACTGAAGGTTCCCGACGCCTTGAGCACGGTGCTGAACTCGAGGCAGCCGACACCATCCTCGTCGCCGACTACCACGGTGTCGTCCTCCATTTCCGCCCACCATTCCGGGGCCAGGGCCATGTTCCACCACTCGGTTTCCAGAACAGTCACGGTCTCTCCTTACAATGGCAGTGACATGAGCAGGGCGTCTTCGCGCCCACTGCCCAAGGGGTAATAGTTGCGCCGGCGGCCGTCCACGACGAAACCGCAGCGGCGATAGAGCGCAATCGCCGGTCCATTCGAGGCGCGCACCTCCAGCAGGCAACGCTCCGCCCCCTCGATGCGCAACTGCGCCAGCACCTCGGAAAGCAGATGGCGAGCCAGCCCCAGGCGGCGGTGTCCCGGGTCGGATATCACATTCTGAATTTCGCCCAGTTCCAGCACACGGCTGTAGACAACGGCCGCAAGCGGCCCCGTTGCCCCCTCCAGCAGCAACACCCGACCCTGGGCGGGATCAGTTCCCCGACAAGGCACCTGATAGTGGGCAGCCGGCCAGGGCCAGGGGCCGGCACGCCGATCCAGGTCGGCGAGTGTCACCGCATCATCGGGCGTCGCGAAACGTAACTGCACCCCGGAGGGCTCCGGCGGGTTCACGCCTGCGCGGCGCGCAGGGGCGCCAGCACTCGCCAGGCCTCGCGTTTGTGCAGGGGCGCCTCCAGCATGGCGCGGGTCGAAGGCAGGCGCAGCAGGGGGACACCGCCCCCCTCCGCGACCAGCCCGAGCGGCGCATCGTCACCCAAAAGGCAGATCCCGCGGCAGGGCCGCTCTGCCAGGAGGCGCTGGAGAAAGCCGTCCAGCGCGGCAGCAGCGGCCGCCGCACTGCGGTCCAGCTGCGGGTTGTCGTGCAGCGGCCAATCGAAGGCTGTCTCCCGCAACTCGGGGGCCTGCCCCTCGACCGCCGCGGCCATGCCAGCCAGCAACTGCCGCTGCGGGCCGGACAGCCCCGCCGCCGCCAGGGTCTCCAGCCACAGGAAGTCCGCAGAATGCACTACCGCCAGGGAGAAGCGCACCGGTTTCGCCGCCTGAGGTGCCGGTGTCGCGGCCGCTTCGCGGGCCGGAGCAGCGGGTGTTTCCGGCGCCGGGGATGTAGCCGCTTCAGTCACCCCCACTCGTCCCCGCTGCTGCACTGGCGAGGTTTGCGTCGGAGCCGCGGTATCACCCGGACGTGGTGTCGCTGCGGGCGCGGCGCTACCCGCCTGCCGCAGGCTCACCGGTGCCGAGCCCCGCGGCGCGGGGCGGCCGGTCGCAGGCGGCACTGGCTGGGCCGGCCCGCGCGCCACAGCCGGCAGACGCGGGCGACTGGGCGCGGCACCGGGCAGCGGGCGGCGCGCCACCAGCAGCGGCATGCCAAGGGCGTCCAGACAGGCGTGTTTGTAATACTCTCGGGCGGCGGACATGGTCAATTGGCCAGTGGTAACTGGCGCCAGTCTAGCAGAGATTGCCCAGCGCCGGTCACGACCACCAGCGCCAGCCGTGGCTTTGAAAGAAACGCCAGGCGGAGCGCAGGAACCAGGCGCGATGGCGCCAGCCCTTGCCCGCACTTTCGCCACCGTGGTGACGAATCCGCACCGCTGGCGCGTAGAGCAGCGTGCCCTGGTCAGCCAGGCGCAAGGACAGGTCATAGTCCTCGAAATAGAGGAAATAGTCCTCGTCGAAGCCCCCCACCGCCGCCAGCGCCGGCGCCCGCACCAACATGAAACAACCACTGGCCAGCACCACCGCTTGCGGCACCTCCGCAGTTTCGAGCTCGTGTCGCGCATAGCGCGCCAATGGCTCGCGGAAGCACGCCCGCAGCCAGGCTGGCGCCACCGCGCGCAGGGCCAGCACCAGCACGCTTGGATAGGTCTTCGCCAGATGTGCTGGCTGGCCCGCGCCATCCTCACCCCGCGGGCAGATCAGGACCGCATCGGGATACCCCTCGAAGCCATCGAGGGCCCGGCACAGGGCGTCCGGGCACAACTCCACATCCGGGTTCAGTACCAGGCACAGACCCTCGCCCGCATTTCCCAGCAGCGCATTGTGACCGGCGCCGTAACCGCGATTCTCACCGCGCTCGACGGGCGCCAGGTCGATCCCGCTGGCCGCCCAGTCACGCTTGGCCAGGCTCGCCAGCAACTGCTGGTGGTAATAATTGTCCTCCGACTGATCCCGCAGCCGCAGGCACACCGGCCCCAGGCGCTTGGCCGCGCGCGCTACCGCCACCGCCAGGCTGTCGAGGGTCGCCAACAGGCGCGCCAGGTCGCTGTGATACAGGACCACGGAAATTGTCAGTGGAGGAAGATCGGGGGGGGCTGGCGTCATGGAGCGGGATATTATCACGCCACCGCACCGCGTATTGCTGCTAACCTTGCGGAAAATCCAACGCGGGAGCCGGCATGTCCGATCAGCCAAAAACACTGCGCCAGCGCTTCGGCCCTGGCCTGCTGGTCACCGCCGCCTTTATCGGTCCGGGCACCATCACCACCGCGAGCAGCGCGGGTGCGCACTACGGCTTTGCCCTGCTCTGGGCCCTGCTGTTCTCCGTTCTGGCCACCTTCGTGCTGCAGGAAATGAGTGCGCGCCTGGGCCTGGTCACCCGCCGCGGCCTCGCCGAGGCCATGCGCGCGCACTTCAGCAACCCGGTTTTCGGTCGCCTGGCGATTCTGCTGGTGGTGATCGCTGTCGGCCTGGGTAACGCCGCCTACGAGTCCGGCAATATCGCCGGCGCGGCCATGGCCCTGACGGCCGTGGGAGCCGGTCACCCCGCGGCCTGGTCGATACTGATCGGTCTGATCGCCGGCGGCCTCCTGGCCAGTGGCCGCTACCAGGCGCTCGAGCGCACCCTGGTCGTGCTGGTGCTGCTGATGGCCGCGGTCTTCACCCTGACGGCGGTGCTGGTGGCACCCCCACTGGGCGCCATGCTCGAGGGTGTGTTGCGGCCCGGTATTCCCCCCGGCGCCAGCCTGGTGGTGGTGGCACTGATCGGCACCACGGTGGTGCCCTACAACCTCTTCCTGCACGCCAGCGCCGTCACCCGCAAGTGGCCCGAATCCCTGCCGGTCGGCCAGGCGCTGCGCGAATCGCGTCTCGACAGTGCCCTCAGCATCGGTATCGGCGGGGTGGTGACACTGGCCGTGATGAGTACCGCCGCGGCAACCTTTTTCGGCAGTGGCGAGGCCTTCGCCGCCGGCTCCCTGGCCCGGCAGCTGGAGCCACTGCTCGGTCCCGCGGCACCCTGGGTGTTCGCCTGTGGCCTGTTTGCCGCCGGCCTGACCAGCGCCATCACCGCGCCGCTCGCCGCCGCCTGGGCGGTCTGTGGCGCCCTCGGCTGGCGCACCAGCCTGGATGCACCCGGCTTCCGCCTGGTCTGGCTGCTGGTCCTGCTCACGGGCACCCTGCTCGCGGCCACCGGCACGCGGCCCGTGCAGGCCATTCTCTTCGCCCAGGCCGCCAATGGTCTGCTGCTGCCCGTCGTGGCCCTGTTCCTGCTGCTGGTGATGAACAGTCGCGCCCTGCTCGGCGGCCATCGCAACCGCTGGCTCGCCAACGGCTTCGGCGGTCTCGTGGTACTGGTCGCCACCGCCCTGGGGGGCCTGCGACTGATCGAGGCAGCCGGCAGGCTGGCGGGCTGAGATGGACCGCAAAAACACTTGCCAAACGCAGCGCCCCCGTGAATAGTGAGGGTTTTGGGCTCGAGGCTATGGCCGAGCTCGGGTACCGCGGCCCCAATGTTTGTGCAGAAAATCACAAAAAGGTTGTAGTACCCTGTTATCAAAGCAGTTTGCAGCTAGAGAGCGTGTTACTCTGCCCGAAAGCTCAGCAGTATCTCTTTCACGCTCTCCATGAGCAAAGCGGCCAACAAGACCGTCTGGCACACGAGGGGAAAACCATGATCACGCGACTTGCCTCCAACTCATACCGGCTACTAGTCGGCATGCTCCTGACTCTCGCAGTTACAGCATGCGGTGGCGGTGGTGGCGGTGGTGGCGGTGGCAGCTTCTTGCCTGGCGATCCGCCTGAGGCGGAAATCGAAATTACGACGACGACACTTCCAGAGGTTGATGAACTTCCTTACGCTGCAGTTTTGGAGGCGTCGGGCGGGGCTGGCGACTACCAGTGGACGCTGCTTAGTGATGGCGGCACTGGCTTTACTCTTGATGCCTCAGGGGTTTTACGCGGTGAGTCAGTTCCCGATGTCGGCACATATGGCTTGACATTCCGGGTCGAGGACCGACGCGGACGCAGCGCAGAGCGCTCGTTGACACTAGTCGTCTCAGCACAACCCCTCAGCGTTGCAACAACCGCTCTGCCGCAAGCAGAGGACCAAATTCCCTACTCAGCAGTCCTGGAGGCTGTGGGTGGCGAAGACCCCTACTCCTGGTCCTTGCTAGACGACGGCGATACAGGTCTAGCCGTCAGCGAGGCAGGTGTTCTAAGCGGTACGCCTCGAGGATTCGGCACCTATGGTTTGACATTCCGAGTCACTGATTCAAAAAACAACCAGACCCAACGCTCTCTCGTGCTGCAGGTTACGGGTGATGCCCCTGTACCTCTGCAGGTCACCACCACAGCGCTGCCACAGGTAGATGAACGCGACCGTTATGCTGCTGTTTTAGCTGCTGCTGGTGGTACAGGCAACTATTCCTGGACACTCGTCAACGCTGGTGGGACAGGAATGACTCTTACTAGAGAGGGTGTACTTTCAGGCAAAGCGCCTGGTGAGGGTCTGTACGGTCTAACCGTTCGCGTTAGCGATACCCGCTCTTCTGCGCTGAAATCTCTCTCACTAACGGTTAATGGCGACCAAAGTCCATTGACCGTTGAAACCAACAATCTAGAGACAGCTACTGCAGGGGTTCGCTACGCTGCGGTAGTCACTGCCACTGGTGGCAATGGCGAATACACCTGGACGTTGCTTGATGGTGGTGGTGCGGGACTCTCCCTCAGCCGCAATGGTGTACTCAGTGGAGTGCCTGGCAACTCTGGCACTTACGGCATTACAGTGCGTGTTTCGGATGGAGAAACAGCAGCAACTCGTTCATTAACAGTCACCGTGCAGCCCGCCGATGGCCAGAGTGATCAGCCTGCACCCTTGACCATTACCTCTACAAACCTGCCGGACACAACTGCAGGTGCTGTGTACGCAGCGGTTGTAAGTGCTAGTGGAGGTAGTGGGAACTACACTTGGCGCCTCCTCTCCGACAGCGGTTCAGGCCTTAGCCTCAATAGCAATGGGGTGCTTAGTGGTACCGCCCCGACACCTGGTAACTATGGCTTGACCTTTGAGGTCGATGATGGCGAACGCACCGCAGTGCGATCGCTGACTTTGAGTGTCAGCGGCGATGACCCTCTTACGTTGTCTATCACCACGCAAGAGCTGCCCTCTGCCATTGCGGGCACACGCTACGCCAGCGTGCTCCGAGCTACTGGCGGCACGGGAAATTATACCTGGTCACTACCTTCTGGGGATGGCGGCACTGGCCTGACCCTCGATGCCAACGGCATTCTTAGTGGTATTGCACCGGCAGTAGGCAACTATGGCCTGACGGTTCAAGTAGCTGATGGTGAAACGGTCGTTAGCGCATCACTGACATTGACTGTGACAGGCGTTGACCTGCAACCCCTGAACATAACCACCGACAGTCTTCCCGATGCTATTGCCGGCACCCGCTATGCCGCGACACTCACTGCCGCTGGCGGCAGCGGAACCTACTCCTGGTCTTTGGTCAACGGAGGCGGCTCTGGTCTAAACCTCGACGCCAATGGGGTCCTCCGGGGGACTGCACCAGATATCGGCGACTACGGCGTCACGGTGCGTGTAGATGATGGTATCAATCAGGTGAATCGCTCTTATCGCCTTATTGTCACCGGCACACCTGCCGAGCCGTTGACCATTACCTCAAGTAGTCTGCCTGCGGCCGTTTCCGGTACACGCTACGCGGCGGTACTGGACGCTTCGGGCGGTAACGGCGACTATAGCTGGACCCTGGAACGCGCCGGTGGATCAGGGTTAACCTTAAACAGCGATGGTGTGTTTAACGGAACGGCACCCGCTCCAGGAGACTACGGACTGACGGTCCAGGTCAGCGATACAGACGGCAACACTGCACGCCGTTCCATGGTGCTGAGTGTCGCTGCTAGTGGCCCGCAGAGCCTTCAGATCACCACAACTTCTCTGGCAACTGCTGTCACCGGATCACTGTATGCGGCCACGGTGGAAGCCAGTGGTGGCAACCGCAACAACTATGCCTGGCAACTGCTTGATGATGGTGGAAGCGGGTTGGTCATCAGCAGCGGTAATGTCATAAGTGGCACCGCCCCGTCACCTGGTTCCTATGGCCTGACCGTACAGGTTTCCGATGGATCACAGTCCGCGGCCCGCTCTTTCGTGTTGACAGTATCAGCCAGCGATGACGCGCCACTTTCGATCACCAATACCAGCCTGCCTTCGGCATCCGCCGACACACGCTACGTGACGATCCTGGAAGCGCAGGGTGGCAGCGGCAACTACCAGTGGGCGCTCCTGGAGGCTGACGGGACCGGACTCGCGCTGAACAGCGATGGCATTCTCTCTGGCACCGTCAACAACCCCGGCACCTACGGCCTGACCTTTGAAGTCAACGATGGCCAGTCGACGGAACGTCTCTCGCTGACCCTGACAGTAGAAGATGGTGGACCTCAGGCCCTGACCATCATTACGGAGCTTCTGCCGGATGCAACCACAACTATCTATGCCGCCGTACTGGAAGCCGAGGGTGGCGTGGGGCCCTATACATGGAGCCTCCTCGCGGACCCCAACAACAGCGGTTTTGATCTTCGCTCAACAGGTGCGCTTGTTGGCACAACACCTGCTCCGGGGCAATATGCTCTCACCGTGCAGGTAACCGATAGTGAAGGTACATCGGTGACACGGACTCTTGGGCTGGTTGTGGTTGGGGGTCCAAGCCCGGCAGTGGTCATCATTACCGACGAGAACTTGCCCCCGGGGCAAGTGAACCGGCATTACGCGACAGTGCTGCGCGCGACAGGCGGTACTGGTGGTGAATATACCTGGACGTTATTGGAAACCCAGACCCTCAGCGGTGGCCCCTCAGCAGGGCTGGCACTGGATAGCACATTCGGAGTGCTGAGCTGGCAATCGGCAGATGTGCGGGCTGGTGTGTACGAACTGACAGTGCAAGCAAACAGGTTGCCTGGCAGCGACACTTCAGCCGCCGTGAAAACCTTCACACTGCAGATTAACTAGTCCTTCCAGGCTCTCGGGTCGATATCCAGGTCGGCCCAGTCCTCCACCTTCAGGCGCGGTTCCTCGCCGCGCCCTATCTGCCCCTCATAGTCCCGCAGCAAACGCATACCGATGCGGTACATGCCCAGCAGACCCAGCAGGTTGACCAGGGCCAGCAGGCCCATGGTGAAGTCGGCGAAGCCGAACACCGTACCCAGGTCCTGGAAGGAGCCCCAGAGCACCAGGCCGAGAACCAGTATCCGGAACCCGGTAAACAGGACGCGGTCCTCCTCGCGGAAGAAGTTGAGGCTGTTCTCGCCGAGATAGTAGTTGTACATCATTGAGCTGAAGGCAAACAGCACCAGCGCTACCGAGACAAACTGCGCCCCCCAGCCACCGACGTGGGCGGCCATCGCCGTCTGGGTCAGGGCCACGCCCTCGACATCGGGTGTTCCGGGCTGGTAGGCATCGGAGAGCAGGATGATCACCGCCGTGCAGCTGCACATGATCACCGTGTCGATGAACACGCTGAAGGCCTGCACGATGCCCTGGTTGGCGGGATGGGGCACATGGGCAACCGCCGCCACGTTGGGTGCGCTGCCCAGGCCCGCCTCGTTGCTGAACAGGCCGCGCTTGACCCCCTGCATGATTACCACGCCGAGGCCACCGCCCACGGCCTGCTCCAGGCCCAGGGCATTCTGCACGATAAACCAGAGCGCCCCCGGCACCTCGGTAATGTGCAGGGCCAATACCACCAGCGCCGCCAGCAGGTAGCCCAGGGCCATCACCGGCACGATCACTTCGGCAACCACGGCGATGCGCTTGATGCCCCCGAAAATGATCGCGCCCAGGGCGATCACCATGCCCACACCGGTGACCCAGGTGGGCACACCGAAGGAAGCCTGCAATGAGGTGGCCACGACATAGGACTGCAGGGCGTTGAAGCCGAGCCCGAAGGTGATCAGCAGGAGAATCGAATAGACCACTGCCAGGCCGCGCTGGCGCAGGCCGTGGGTCAAGTAGTAGGCGGGCCCACCGCGGTAGGTACCGTCCGGCTCATAGCGCTTGAACAGCTGCGCCAGGGAGCATTCGAAGAAACTGGTGGCCATGCCCATCAGGGCGATCACCCACATCCAGAACACCGCCCCCGGGCCACCCAGGGTGATGGCCACGGCGACCCCGGCGATATTGCCGCTACCGACCCGCCCGGCCACGCTGACCACCAGCGCCTGGAAGGAACTGACATGCCCCTTCTCGTGGTGCAGGCCGCCCCGCAAGACCCCGAACATCCGCCCGAAAAAACGGAACTGCAGGGCGCGGGAGCTGATGGTGAACAGCAGCCCGACCCCCACCAGCGCCACCACCAGCACCTGCCCCCAGAGAAAATCGTTGATCGCCGTGAGCATGGCTGAGGCTCCTGTCTGTGTTGTGTTCTAGCAGAAGGCGGGTTGCAGGGAATCCCCCACTACTCGCTGACCCCCATGATAAAGATGATGGCGAGGGCCGGCGGCACGACATAGCGCACCAGGCCGTACCACAGGGCGAAGGCCTTCGGCGAGAGGTCCGACAGCTCGTCGCGCACCGCGTCGTGCCCCATGACCCAGCCGGCAAACACGGCAATCAACAAGCCCCCCAGCGGCAGCAGGATCTGGTTGGAGAAGTAATCCATGCTGTCATTCAGGTTCCCGCCGCCGAAGTCGAGGTCCTGCAACACGTTGTAGGAAAGCAGGCTGAGGACACTGAACAGGGCCACCGAGGCGACGACCGCCACAGCACTGCGGTGACGCGGCGCGCCCAGGCGGTCCTCGATCCAGCCGGTGACACTTTCCACCAGGCCCACCATGGAGGTGATGCCGGCGACCGTGAGCATGAGGAAAAACAGAATACTGAACAGGTGGCCGCCGGGCATCTGGGCGAAGGCGACCGGCAGGGTCTGGAAGATCAGGCCGGCACCGGCGCCGGGGTCGAGCCCGTGGTGGAAGACCGCGGGAAAGATCACCAGGCCTGCCAGCAGCGCCACCAGGGTATCGGCGACCACGACCATCAGCACCGACTGCCCGATGGAGACATCTTTCGGCAGATAGGCACCGTAGATCATCATGCCACCCATGGCGACACCGATGGAGAAGAAAGCCTGGCCGATGGCCGCCAGCACCGCCGCGGGCGTGATCTTGCTGAAGTCCGGGGTGAACAGCCAGACCAGGGCCTCCATGAAACCGCCGGCAAAATAGTTGTAGGTCGCCAGCCCCACCAGCAAGAGGAACATCAACGGCATCATGATGGTGACCGCGCGCTCGATACCGTCCTTGACCCCGGCGTAGATGATGGTGCCGGTCAACAGCAGTCCCAGCAGGGTCCAGAACAGCATGCCAAGCGTATCGTTGAGCACGCCTGCAAAGGCGTTTTCCGCACCCGCCGCATCCATCCCGGCGAAGCCGGTGGTGATGGCCTTGAACAGATACCAGAGAACCCAGCCGACGATCCCCGAGTAGACAATCACGATACTGTAGGCGGCCAGCAGGCCCATGCCACCGACCCACTGCCACTGCACCGAGCGCCCGCTGCCCCGGGCCACATTGGCCATGGCTTCCGGCGGGCTGGCCTGCCCGCGGCGCCCCACCAACAGTTCGGCGATGAGGATGGGCACCCCGATGAGGAATGCACAGGCGAGATAGATCAGGACAAACGCGGCACCGCCATTCTCGCCGGTGATGTAGGGGAAGCGCCAGATGTTGCCGAGGCCGACGGCGAAACCCACAGCCGCCATGAGAAAAGTAAATCGGGAAGACCAGTGATCGCTGGCGGGGATGGCCATGTACGCTTGCTCCGGCGGTTGTGCTTATTTCGCCAGTCTACACAAAAGCCGGTCACTGGCCCACCGGGGCACGTGTCGCGGAGCACCGCGACACGGCTCGCTGGCACGACCGGGCCGCAGGCGCCGGAGCAGCCCGCGGCAGCCGCTCGCTAGAGCGGTGCCGTCGCCGCCGCCAGCCAGTTCTGCACGTCGGCGGGCAGGTCAGGAGCAAGCACCTCGTGCACCCGCTGGTGGTAGTCGTTCAGCCAGTCGCGCTCGGCGGGCGTGAGCAGGGAGACTTCCACCAGGCGCCGATCGAAGGGCGCCAGTGTCAGGGCCTCGAAACCCAGCACAGGTGTCTCGTGCTCCCCGGGAACCGGGCCGACCACCACCAGGTTCTCGCAGCGGATGCCGAAGGCACCGTCACGGTAGTAGCCGGGTTCGTTGCTCACCACCATGCCCGGCGCCAAGGCGACGGGTGCCCAGGCCTTGGAGATGCGCTGGGGGCCTTCGTGGACACTGAGAAAGGCACCGACACCATGACCGGTGCCGTGATCGTAGTCGAGGCCCTCGCGCCACAGGTACTGGCGCGCCAGGGCATCCAGCTGGGTCCCGGTCGTCCCCCGGGGAAAACGCGCCTGGTCGAGGGCAATGTGCCCCTTGAGCACCAGGGTGAACAGGCGGCGGACTTCCGCGCCCGGCTCGCCAATGGCCACGGTGCGGGTCACATCGGTGGTGCCATCGAGGTACTGCCCCCCGCTGTCGACCAGGTAGATACCGTCCTGTGGCAGCGGTGCGGGCTGCGGCGAATTGCTATGGTGGTAATGACACATGGCGGCATTGGCGCCGGCCGCGGAAATGGTGTCGAAGGACGGTCCCTGGAAATGCGCCACTTCCTGACGAAAGGCCAGCAGGCGGTCCGCCAGCTGCGCCTCGTCCGGCCGCTCGCCCGCCGCAACCTGCCGGTCCAGCCAGCAGAGGAAGCGCACCAGGGCGCCGCTGTCGCGCACATGCGCCGCACGCATGCCGGCGACCTCCACCGCATTCTTGCAGGCTTTAGGCAGCAACACCGGGTCGGCTCCGGCAATCAGTTCGGCCCCGGCATCGAGCAATGTGAGCTGGGTCCAGGCATTGGCGGTGGCCGGGTCGGCCAGGATACGGCGGCCCCGCTGACCCCGCAGCAGGGCCTCGCCATCCGCCTCGGCGTGCACGCGCAGGCCCTCACCGACATGGGCTTCCACGCCCGCGGGCAGACGCGCGGGATTCACCACCAGGTCCACCGAACCGTCCGCCCAGAGCAGGCACCAGCTCTGCAGTACGGGCTGACAGGGGACGTCGCGGCCGCGGAGGTTGAGCAGCCAGGAGACCGAGTCGGGGGCAAAGACCAGGGCGGCTTCGGCACCCTGCCCGGCCAGCCCCTGGCCGATGCGCCGGCGCTTTTCAACACTGCTCTCGCCGCACCAGCGCTCTTCCAGCATCAGCGCCTCGGCAACCGCGGCCGCGGGCCGATCGCGCCAGCAGCGGTCCACCAGGTTGTCGCTGTCGGCGACCATCGCCAGGTCGGCATCGCCCAGTACCCGCTCCGCCTCGCGGTACCACTGCAGGCTGTGCAGGCGCGGATCCACCGCAACCCGGGCACCGGCCGGCAGCTCCGCTGTCAGCCAGGCCAGGGGCCGCTCCTCGATCAGGTGCCGGTATTCAAACAGTGCCGCGGGTACCTGCTGGCGCACCTGCACCGTGTAACGGCCATCGACAAAGATCGCCGCGCGATCGGGCAGCACCACGGCCATGCCCGCCGAGCCAGTGAAACCAGTGGCCCAGAGCAGGCGCTCGTGGTGCGCCGGGATGTACTCGCCCAGATGCTCATCGGCCCGCGGGATGATCAGCGCGGAATAGTCCCGCTGCTGCATTAATTGGCGCAGTGCGCCCAGTCGCGCTTCATCGGTCATCGCCGCCCACCTATTCCGGCATCAGGTCGAATTCGGACTTGGAAATCCCGCAGTCCGGGCACTCCCAGTCTTCCGGGATGTCTTCCCAACGGGTGCCCGGGGGGATGCCGTCGTCGGGCAGGCCCTCGGCCTCGTCGTAAATGAAGCCACAGATGACACATTCATATTTGCGGTAGGGTGCAGTGCTCATGCAGACACTCCGGTCAATTATCGGGCTGGCGACGGGGGCGCGAGCCGACCGCTGAGTTGCAGCCGGTAGGCATCGCCCTCGGGACTCGCGAGCAGGGCCAGGGACTCCTGCAGCAGCGGGTCCCAGGCGCCCTCGCTGTCCAGGCGCAAGGCGATGCTATAGCTGCCGTCCTTCCACTGCAACTCGCCCGCCGCGCGCACCGGCCCCTGCAGGGTGAGGACCTCGCCGCGCAGGGACTGGTCCCCCGCCTGGACGGCCTCGAGCACATAGCTGCCGAGGGGAATCGGCCCCCGCGGCGAATTCCAGCGGGCGGACTCCCACACCAGGCGCCCCTGCTCCAGGGCCTGCGGCTGACCGTCGCGCAACACCAGGCGCGCCAGCTGCAGATTGAGGGTGCCCGCCAGCTGCAGGGGGGCCAGCTGTTGCAGCAGGCCGGCATCCACCCGCGCACTCACGCGGCTGAGCGTCAGGTCATCGCGGCCACGCAACTGCAGATGTGCACTGAGGCGCTGCTCCCCCCAGCGACTGTCCAGCGTCAGCGCGGGCGCCAGGCGCAGCAGTGACAGGGGCGAGAGTGACCAGTCCACGCGCCCCAGGTGCAGGGGACCGGCGGGCGTGGCGACCTGTAGCCGTGCAACACTGCCCGACCACAGGCTGCCAGTGTAGCCGCTGGCCAGCACTTGTTCAGGGGGCAGCACCCAGGCGAGCAGCCGGGCAGGGGCGCTGGCGGCCAGCAGCAACAGCAGCAGAAACAGGGCCAACAGGCCCGCCAAAACGCGCCGCATGCTAGAGCCCCTCGCTCACGCGCAGGGTGGCATCCACCCGCCCCGGCTGCCCCGCCGGCGTGACCGCCAGCTCGGCGATCAGCAGGCCTTCACGTTGTTCCAGTTCGTGCAGCCAGGTGACCAAGCTGTCAAAGGGGGCGCTCTCCAGGCGCACCTGGAGATCCCCCCGCGCCCCCGGCTGCAGGCGGCTGACGGGCAGGCCCAGGCGCTGGGTGCCGCGATTCACCAGCGCCGCCAGGTTGCGCTCCCGCGGGCCGGCGCCGGCTCCGCTCTCACGCAGGCTCTGCAACTCTGAGACCATGGCATCCACCCGCGACAGCGCCTCTACCGCCGCCAGATTCTGCTCGCGCAACTGGTCGCGACGCTGGTCGAGGGGCGACCAGATCAGGGTATACAGGATCCACAAAAACAGGGTTGCGCCCATGAGCAACAGCAGGGCCTGTTCCCGCAAGGGGCGCTGTTCAAACCACTCCCGCATCACGCGCCTCCCACCCGCAGCCGGGCGCGCACCTGCTCGCCCTGCGCATTGCTGCTTTCCATGACCGCGGCCAGTCCTTCCGTTTCAAGCTGGCCCCGCAGCGATTCCACCGCCGCAAAATCCGGCGCCGTGATCGTCAAGCGCAGTTCGCCGGCGCGCTCGGCGTAGTTCAGGCTGCCGAGCGCGCTCCCGGGAGTCGCCTCCATCGCGCGTGCCACGCCCGCCAACAGGGGCAGCAAACGCCCGCCACCACCACCACCCCGCAGCGGCTCCAACTGACGGCGCAGCTGGGCCTCGGCATCCACCAGCACGCCCCGGGGTATTGCCTCACGGAAGCGGGCTTCCACCGCGCCGCGCAGGGCCAGGTTCTCCGCCGCCAACTGCCGCACATCGGCCCAGGTCGCGGCCAGTTGCACCAGGAAGGCCAGCCCCAGGGCCGCCGCCACCGGCCGCCACTGGCGCCACCAGCGCTCCACCGGCAGGCGCGGCGCCCAGCTTCCCTGGAGCAGATTGAGACGGGCACTGTCGTCGTCCGCGAGCCCCAGGGCCTGGGCGAAACCACCGCGGCGCCACTCGGCCAGGTCGCGCAGGGGCCCGGGCAGACGCTGCAGATCCACAGCCTGCGCCTGGCCGTAAAGCACCAGCCGACGGGGAAGGCTCGCGCGCGCGGCAGCCTCCAGCAAGGGCGCCAGCAGTGCCGACTCGGCGGCAAAACCCCGGCTGTGGTCCAGGCGCACCAGCGCTCGGTCCGATTCCAGCAGGACACACCACTCGTCCTCGCGCCAGGGCAGTAGCAGCGTCTCCGGCACCCAGCGCGACAGTGCCGGCAGTCCGGCCAAAGCCTCCCGCCAGGCATGCATGTCCGCCTCCCGGCACACGGCCACCGCGTAGTGCGCCTCGTCCAGGGGCTCACTGGCAAAATGCAGTGCCTCGACCTCCTCCGCCAGCTGCTCCTCCAGCAGGAAGGGCAGTGCCTGGCGCAAATGCCGGCGCTCTTCGGGCGCGACCGTCAAGGCGATCAGGTGGATCGCCTCCCCGGGCGCCGCGAAGCAGGCGGCCTGACCCGCGGCCAGGCTGCTGCGCAGGGCGGCCAGGGCCAGATCATCGTCCAGCCAGCGCGGCTCCCGCCCCGCACCCGGGGGGTACCAGGCCAGACGCTGGTCGATCAGCCGGATTACGGCAAGCTGCTGCACAGGGTTGTCTCCGTGGCTGGGGGCTGTGCACACTGCGCGGCAGGTACGCTGCGCCCGTTCCGTGGTTGGGGACCGCTGCAGCTGCCCTGGGGGCGGCGCGCACGGCCGGGTTCAGGCACTGACATCAGGGGCTCCCGTAGGCGCGGGTGACGGCGCGCACCGAACGCTGGTCACGGTGCAAAACACTGTACAAGCGCAACCGGCGCTCGGCAACTTCCACCTCGGCGCTAAGCAGGAACCAGTCGGAGGCCTCGCCGAGCAGGGCTTCCAGAGTCCCCCGGTCCCCGCCCGAGAGGTTTTCAAACACCGGGCTGGCGAGAAAATCCTCCAGGCTGGCAAAGCCGCCCTCCTCCCGCTGGCGGCTGAGCAGGGCCTGGCCCTCGGCCTTGCTCAGGGGCTCCAGACGCTCGCCGCCACCCAGTGCCCGCAGCACCGGCAGCGGCGCCGTATGGATATTCAGGGTGCTGGCAGCCCCATCCCGCGGCCACACGGTAACCACGGGCAGCAGGGCCTGGAACAGGGCCGGATTCATTCCGGTGACCGCGCGCAGCTCGCTGGCACTGGCCATGGGGCGGTTGGCGGCCCGGTAGGCCGGTGTCCGCCCCAGGTAGGCATCGTCCTCGGAGCCGGCCGTAAGCGGCAGCGCGTTGTCGTCCAGCCAGTCGCCGATGGCCAGGGTCAGGGCAAGGGCCTCGTCCAGTGACAGGCTCGCCTCCCCCAGGCTCTGCAGCAGGCGCACGAACACCCGCTGGGCCGGGGTCAGACGCTCCGCCGGTGGCCGCGGCTCACCGCTTTCGGGGGGCTCTGCGGGCACCAGCCAGTTGAGATTGAAACGACCCTGCAGATCCTCCAGGCCACCGACCAGCCAGCCACCCTCCTCCAGGGGGTAGGGCGTGGGGTCCCGGGCCCAGATTTCCCGCAGGTCGTCCCGCGGCTCGCCGCCGCGCCGCTGGTCGGCGTCGTGATCCGCCTGCAGTGCGAGGGCCGCCAGCTGTTCGGCACCGCGCAGGTAGGCGTCCCCCTGTTCCGCCAGCAAGTGATTGGCCACACGCTGGTGGAACAGATTGAATTCGCTCTGCATGCCCACCATCAGAATCGCACACAGGGCAAAGACCAGCAGGGCCACCACCAGGGCGACCCCGCGCTGGCGGGCGGGAACACTAGTTCGACGGGAGCACATGCAGACTCCTCACCTCGCCCAGGCCATCCAGCTGCAAAACCAGCTCCAGTGCCAGCGGTGGCGCCAGCTCATCCCCGAACTGCATGGGGTCCGGCGCCCAACTCTCGGGCCAGTTGCGCGTATCGATCGACACCCCGCGGCTGGCCGCGTCCAGGTTGCCAGGATTGTCGAGGAAGAACAGACGCAGATCAGTGACACCCCCGAACAGGCGCACCCGCTGCGCTTCGGTATTGCCGGCACGGTCGAGTACCGGGTAGCTCTCGCGCCACAGGGCGTCGTCCTCCCAGACGTAATTAACCCGCTGCAAATGGCTGCGCGGGTGGTTGTTCGGATTGTGCCAGCCGCTGCGGGTCAGGCTCAGGGTGAAACGCGCTGCCGGTCCGCCCATCAGGGCGGGCTCCGTCTCGCCAAACTCGTCGCGCACCGGGCGTGGCACGAAATGGCGCAGGTCGCGGGCGAAGATGCGCAGGGCGCGGGTCAGTTCCCAGTGGCGCTCCGCCTCGGCGCGGCTGCGCTCCACCCCGTCTATTGCCGCGGACAGGCCGGCGTAGGCCGCCGCCGCGACAAAGGCGGTGATGGCCAGGGCAATCAATACCTCGACCAGAGTGAACCCGCGCTCAGCCCGCACCCGGCACCTCCGCCGCAGCGGGCGCATCGAGATCGGCGAGGAAGGCCACCAGGGTGTGCAGCGGCGAGCCCTCGGCTTCCTCGCCGGCGTAGACACGGATTTCCACTCGCTGAAAACCCTGCACCGCGGTGTCTTCGGTACGCAGCTCCCAGGCCCAGTCGCGTCCGACCATCTGGCTGACACCGCTGTCGCTGCCGCGGAACAGGCCCCCGCGGACTTGCTGCAAGAGGCGCAGCTCACTGAGCTTGTTGCCCGCCACCAGCTGGGCGTGGGTCTTGTCGCGCAGGTAGCCGGTGCCATCCAGCTGCTGGTGCAGGGTAAACAGCAGTGCCGGCAGCGCCAGGGCCACCACGGCCAGGGCCACCATGACCTCGACCAGGGTGAAGCCGCCCTCAGCGCGCGATTTCACGCTCACCTCTCCCGCTGTCGCCCTCGGGCCGCCCCTCCGGCAACATTTCCCAGCGGCCCAGGCCGTCCCATTGCAGACGCCAGAGCAATGTATTGCTCTCTCGATCGTAGATGTCCAGGGTGCCGGCGCTGACTTCTCCGCTGGCCTGGAACAGCACCTGTGGCGTGGCATCGGGCGCCACGGGAGCCGGCAGCGCCGGGGTGTCCGGCACCGACTCCAGGGTCAACTCCAGCAGCAGGCCCTCCACCAGCGTGCGCGGGCGGAACAGCTCGCCGCCGATTTCCGGCCGGCGCCAACCGCCCGGACGCTGCTCGCGCCAGTGGTATTGATAGACCGGCTCGCCGTCCACGCTGTCCAGTGCCAGCAGCAGGCCGTAGCTGCGACCGCTCAGCTCGGCCTCCTCCTGGGCGTGCCGGGCCAGGTTGCTCAGCTCCCGCAACTGGGCCTCGAGCGTGCGCTCGCGGGTGCCGACATTCATGCTCAGGGTGGCCAGGGAGGTCATGATCACGATCACCAGCATCACCACCAACAGCTCGATCAGGCTGAAGCCCCGGGCGCCTCGGGGGAAACCGGGCACCGGGCAGACAGATACGGGCGGAAGCGGGAAGCTCACGCCGCTTCAGTCCTCCGCTTTCCAGTTGCCGATATCGGCATTCTGGCCTTCGCCGCCCGACAAGCCGTCGGCACCCAGGGTGTAGATATCCACTTCGCCCTGCTCACCCGGGCTCAAGTAGAGATAGGGCCGCCCCCAGGGGTCCACCGGCACCTCGGCGAGGTAACCGCCGGTCTTGAAGTTGCGCGGCTGGGGCTCCAGGCCGCTGGGCTCCACCAGGGCCTGCAGGCCCTGTTCGGTGGTCGGGTAGGTGTAGTTGTCCAGGCGGTAGATTTTCAGGGCCGTCTCGATCGCCTTGAAATCCGCGTAGACCTTCTGCACCCGCGCTTCGTCGGCGCGATTGAGCACCGTGGGGGCCACCACGCTGATCAGCAGGCCCATGATCACCAGCACCACCAGGATTTCCACCAGGGAGAAGCCGCCCTGGCGACTCGCCGTCACTCGCTTGTCTCGCATCACGCTATCGCACCATTGTGTTGAGATCGAAAATCGGCAGCAGGATGGCCATCACAATGATCAGCACCATCCCGCCCATGACCACCACCAGCAGGGGCTCGAGCAGGCCCATCACCGTACCCAGAGTCATTTCCAGCTCGCGCTCCTGGTTGGTCGCCGAGCGCTGCAGCATGGTTTCCAGCTCGCCGCTGGCCTCGCCGCTGGCAACCATATGTACCATCATCGGCGGAAAACGCCCGCTCTCGCGCAGGGCGCGATTGAGGCTGCTGCCCTCCTGCACCCGCGCCGCCACCGCAGCGCTGTCCTCCCGCAGCACCCGGTTGGTCAGCACCTGCCCGGCGATGCGCAGGGCCTCCAGCAAGGGCACCCCGCTGGCCATCAGAATGCTCAGGGTGGAGGCAAAGCGCGCCGTGTCCACCGCCGTCACCAGGCCCGACACGCCGGGCAGACGCAGCAGGAGCGCGTGCCAGCGCCGACGGTTGCGCGGCACCCGCAGCCAGTAGCGCAGGCCGAACACCGCGAGGACAATGCCCGCCAGCAGCCACAGGGCGTAATCGCGGAAGAAATCGCTGGTGGCGATCAGCCCGCGGGTCAGCAGCGGCAGGGCCTTCTGGCTGTGGGCGAAAATTCCCACCAGCTCCGGCACCACAAAGACCATCAGCGCCACCACCACGGCAATGGCCACGGCGACCAGAATGAAGGGGTAGATCATCGCCATCTTCAACTTCTGGGCGGTGTACTGGCGCTGCTCGTTGTAATCCGCCAGCTGCTCCAGTACCGGCCCCAGGAAACCGGCGTGCTCCCCGGCATTGACCATGGCGCGGTACATGTCGCTGAACACCTGGGGAAACTCCCCCATCGCGTAGGCCAGGGTGTGCCCTTCGGCCACCCGCGAGCGCACCTGCAGCAACAGCGCCTTGGTGCGCGGCCGCCGGCTCTGCTCGGCCGCCGCCTGCAGGCACTCGTCGAGGGGAAGGCTGGACTGGACCAGCGTCGCCAGCTGGCGGGTCAGCAGGGCTAGTTCGGCGGTACTGATGCGCGGCCGAAACAGGTTCAGGCGCAAACCGCGGCGCGGCGAGGCTTCGCGGTTGGCCTGGGCCACCTCCACGGGTCGCAGTTTCTGCTGGCGCAGCTGCTGGCGTACCTGGCGCTCGGAGTCCCCCTCGAGGACCCCCTTGACCAGCTTGCCGCCGGGATTGAGTGCGCGATAACGGAAGGCGGTCATGGGATCAGTTGACCGCGGTCACCCGCAGCACCTCCTCGATGCTGGTTTCCCCGGCCAGGATGCGGCGGCGGCCGTCCTCCTGAATACCCGGGTAGTGCTGACGCGCCAGCAGCAGCATTTGCTGCTCGCTGGCGCCCTCGTGAATGGCATTGCGCAGGGCGTCGTTGATCTCGATCAGCTCGTAGATCCCGGTGCGGCCGCGATAGCCGCTGTCGTTGCAGTGCTCGCAGTGGCCGGCGTGCCAGATCTGCGGCGCCTGCGCCGGGTCCACGCCGAGCAGCGCGCATTCACTGGCAGTGGCCGTCGCCGGCTGACGGCAGTGACTACAGAGCAGGCGCACCAGGCGCTGGGCCATTACGCCGATCAGGCTGGAGGAGAGCAGGAAGGGCTCGATCCCCATGTCCTGCAGGCGGGTCACCGCGCCGATCGCCGTATTGGTGTGCAGGGTGGAAAGTACCAGGTGGCCGGTGAGGGAAGCCTGCACCGCAATCTCCGCCGTCTCCAGGTCGCGGATTTCCCCCACCATCACCACGTCCGGGTCCTGGCGCAGGATGGCGCGCAGGCCGCGGGCGAAGGTCATCTCCACCTTGGGATTGACCTGGGTCTGGCCCACACCGGGAAGCATGTATTCGATCGGATCCTCGATGGTGAGGATGTTGCGGGTGCTCTGGTTGATGTGGGACAGCCCGGCGTAGAGTGTGGTTGTCTTGCCCGAGCCGGTGGGGCCAGTGACCAGGATGATGCCGTGGGGGCTGTGCAGGGCCTTCTGGTAGGCCTGCAGCACCTGGGGGTTCATGTTCAGCTGCATCAGCTCCAGCTGTCCCGCCTGCTTGTCCAGCAGGCGCAGCACCACCCGCTCGCCGTGGGCGGAGGGAATCGTGGACATGCGGATGTCGATGGCGTGGCCGGCAATGCGCACCGAGATGCGGCCATCCTGGGGCACGCGCTTTTCGGCGATGTCCAGGCGGGCCATCACCTTGAGGCGCGATACCAGCAGCGGCGCCAGCATGCGCTTGGGCGAAAGCACCTCGCTGAGCACGCCGTCGATGCGGTAGCGCACACTCAGGCGATCCTCGAAGGTCTCGATGTGGATGTCCGAGGCCTGTTCCCGCACCGCCTGGGAGAGGATGGCGTTAATCAGACGAATGATCGGCGCATCGTCCTCGGCATCCATCAGGTCGCCGGCCTCGGGAATTTCATCCGCCAGGCGGCTGAGATCGACATCCGCCGAAATGTCCTCGGCCATCTGCACCGCTTCGCTGTTGTCGCGCTGATAGGCCCGGGTCAAACGCCGCTGGAATTCGGCTTCGCTCACCGCTTCAAGCTGGAAAGGCCCGCCCAGCCAGCGGCGCAGCTCCAGCAACACCGACAGCGGCGGCGCATCGCGGTGGGCGACTATCGGCGCATCCACCTCCGCTGCCTGCAACAGCACGCCGTGCTGCTTGGCAAAACCGAAGGGCAGCGGCCGCGGAGCCGGGCTGGCGGCAGCCAAGGTCACGGACCCGCGCCCTCGCGCTTGCCGGCATCCTGCTGCATTTGCTCAAGCTGGCGGACCTGATCCTCCCACTCCGGCAGCACCGGAATGTAACTGTCGTCCAGGAAGCGGATACCCCGGCGCTGGCGCTCCAGCTGCTGGTCGCGGATATAGCGGTATTTCTCCGCGGTGGCACCGTGCAGCTGGTGATCGTCGCGAATGATGGTCGGGCGGATGAAAATCAGCAGGTTGGTCTTCACCACCGAGGTGGCGTCGCTGCGGAACAGGCGGCCCAGCAGTGGAATATCACCCAGCAGCGGCACCTTCTGGCTGCCGTCCTGGACGTCGTCCTTGATCAGCCCGCCCAGCACCACCGTGCTCTGGTCCGCGGCCAGCACCTTGGTCTGCAGGATGCGCTCGTTGGTGATCAGGTCCGAGGCGTCCAGCACCGCCGACGTATTGCTGAGGCTGGAGACCTCCTGGGAGATATCCAGTACCACCGCATTGCCCTCGTTGATGTGCGGCGTCACCGTGAGGGTGATACCGACGTTTTCCCGCTCGATGGTCTGGAAGGGATTCTGGGCACCGTCACTGGCGCCAGTACTGGTGTAGGAGCCAGTCACGAAGGGCACGTTCTGGCCCACGGTGATGTAGGCCTCCTGGTTGTCCAGGGTCAGCAGGCTCGGCGTGGAGAGGATATTGGCGTTGGACTGCTCGCGCAGGGCGTTGAGGATCACCGTCATCGACAGGTCGTCATCCACGACACCCCAGCCCAGGGACAGCCCCGGCGACTGCGCCAGGGCGCCGGCCAGGGCGCCGACATTGAAATCGCCAGTCGTGGTACCGCCACTGCCATCCTCGCTGTCGCTCGGCAGAATGGCACCGGCGATGCGCCGGGCCCGCGCGTCGTCGGGATTGATGCTGCTGCCGTAGAAGCCGTCCTCGTTGGCGAACAGCCACTGCAGGCCGAGATCCTGCCCGTCGCGCACCTCCATCTCGACGATGATCGCCTCCACCAGGACCTGGGCACGGCGGATGTCCAGGCGCGCAATCACCGACTCCAGGGACGCCATTTCATCGGGTTCGGCGGTAATGATCAGGGCGTTGGTGCCGGGATCGGCTTCGATGGTCGGGCCGTCGCCCCTGCGCGTGGTCGCGCTGCTCTCGCCGCTGTCGCGCCGGCGCACGTTCTGGACCACCCGGGAAAGCACCTCGGAGACCTCCTCGGCCTTGGCGTATTCCAGGTAGACCACCTTGACGTTGCCGGTCTGCTCCTGGGGGCTGTCGAGGAAGCGGATCAGACGGTTGATCCGGGCCCGCTCCAGCTCATCGGCGCTGACCAGGATACTGTTGGTACGCTTGTCCGCCACCAGCAGGGTTTCGCTCTCACTGCCCTCGCCGCCCGCGACCTGCCGGTTCAGGGCATTGAGCTTCTCCACCACATCCTCGGCCACCCCGTAGCGCAGCTTGATCATCTCGGTTTCCTGCACCGCGCTGCGGTCCATGCGCTCGATGATCGCCGCGATGCGGGCAATATTCGCCGCCACGTCGGAGATAATGATCGCGTTGCTGGGGGCATAGGCGGCCATGTGGGCCTGCTGCGGCACCAGCGGGCGCAACACCGGAATCAGCTTGGCCGCGGAAATGTTCTCCAGGCGCATCACCTGGGTTACGTACTCGTCCCCCGAGGCCCCCTCCCGGGTGTCCCCGACCGCAACCGGAGCGGAGCGCGCATCCTTGTTCTGGATCACCCGGACCACACCGCCCGAGCGCACCGCGGTGTAGCCGTGGACTTCCAGGATGGAGAGGAACAAATCATAGAGCTCGCTGCGTGAAACCGGCTTGGTCGAGACGACCTTCACCCGCCCCTTCACTGCCGGATCGACCACGATGGTGGTATCCGTCGCCTCGGCGACAAACTTGATCAGCTCCTGGATATCGGTGTCCTTGAGATTGACCGTGAACTCCTGGGCATGGGCGGTGCCGATCGACAGGACGGCGCCCAGCAACAGGCAGTATGGCAGGGCGCACAGGGCGCGGATCTTGGCGGTCACTCGCGGCATATCCTCAGCAGTCGGTCATGTCAGGCATCCGGGGCAGCATCGCCCAGGCTGATACTCACTGCAAGCGGCTGGCCGTCACGCTGCAGTTCAAAGGTGGCTTCGCTGGCCGTGCGCATCAACTGATACAGGCGCATGGCGTTGGCCGGGTCCGAGAGGGGCATGCCGTTGACCGCGACCACCAGGTCGCCGGCCCGAAAGCCCAGCTGCTCGAACTGCTGACGGTTTTCCCCCGGGGTGATCCGGTAGCCCTGCAGCTCCCCCGCCTGGCGAACCGGGGCGATGCGCACCAGGGAGGCCAGTGACTGCGGGTCGCGGTAGAGCTGTTCGCGGTAGCGACCGGCGAGATCTGCCACGCCGGCATCGTCGCGGCGATCCACGGTCTGCGGTGCCGCCGCGGGCTCTCTGTTCGCCGCAGCGCCGAGCTGCCGGTCCAGTTCGGACTCCGCATAGAGGCGCAGCAATTCATAGGTGCCGGCGTTATCCAGCACCACCCGGTCGGGCAGTACCTTGGCCAGGGTCACGCGGCCGGACAGCGGCAGCGCCTGGTCCACGCGAAACACATGCTGCTGGCCGCGCACCTCGATCACGGCACTGCCCTGCCCCTCCACCGGAGAGGCCGCCACGCCACGCAGCACCAGATCCAGCCGGGTCTCCCGGGCGCCCTCCTCGATGCCCTCACGCGCCTCGCGGGGCGTCGGGGCGGGCGTCGCCGCGACGTCAGAGGCATCGCGACGACCAAACAGCGCCGCGGCACGCAGGGCCTCCAGGTCCACGGCCGGGCCCGCCACGGCGCGGCGTGCGGCCCCCTGGGCCGGGTTGAGTGGCGCCGCCGCGGGCGTCACGTCCGGCTGCGGCCAGAAGGCCCAGAACAGCTGTGCCAGCGACGCCAGCAGCCACAGCGCGGCCAGAGCCAGGCAGAGTGCCTTGAGCCGGGCTACCTGACGGGGCTGGCGCAGACGTTGCCACAGTCCGGCGAGGGAGCGCGACCCCGGAAACTCGCGCAGACGCGCGCCGGATTCGCTGCCGCTGTGGAGCCAGGATATGGCCAAGAGGGTCTCCCGAACCTGTGCCGGGCAGAGATCTGTCCCGGTCGTTTTACTGCCCGATTATAGGGACCGCCATTAAAAGATAAAACCGTGACAGCGGGATGACCGTCAGATGACGAAAAGATGACAGGGGCGCCGCAGGCGCGGGGAGAGGAGGTGCGACCACCGCGGAGGCGGTGGCCGCTGCAGGCGCATCAGGCGGACGCGGCGTCCTGACGCTGGTAGTAATCCATCAGGATCTGCGCCACTTCCGGACGGGAGAACTCGGGGGGCGGCGCGATGCCGTTGCCGAGCATTTCCCGGACCTTGGTGCCGGAGAGCAGCACGAAGTCCTCGGGGCTATGGTCCGGCGCGTCGCGCATCATCACCACCCGATCCAGCTTCTTGCTGTAGGCGGTGTGATCGGCGCGGTAGATCTCCAGCTCCAGGGCACCCGCGGGCACTTCCTCGTCGAAGATCGTCTGCGCGTCAAAGCCGCCGTAGTAGTCGCCGACACCGGCGTGGTCGCGACCCACGATCAGGTGGGTGCAGCCACAGTTCTGACGGAATACCGCGTGCAGAACCGCTTCCCGGGGACCGGCATAGAGCATGTCGAAACCGTAGCCGGTAATCATCACGGTGTTCTCCGGGAAGTACACATCGACCATCTTGCGGATCGCGGCGTCGCGCACGTCGGCGGGGATATCCCCCGGCTTCAGCTGGCCCAGCAGCATGTGGATCAGGATGCCGTCGGCACCCAGGTCCTGCATGGCCATGCGGCACAGTTCCTCGTGGGCGCGGTGCATCGGATTGCGGGTCTGGAAGGCCACCACCTTGTTCCAACCGCGCTGGGCGATCTCGTCGCGGATCTGGTAGGCGGTGCGGAAGGTCTCGGGGAAGTCCTTCTCGAAATAGGAGAAGTTCAGCACCTGGATGGGGCCGGAGAGCAGGGTGCGACCCAGGGCCTTGAAGGTCGCGACACCGGGGTGCTTGTCGTCCAGGGTGCGGAAGACCTTCTCGCAGATGAAATCCACCTGCTCTTCGCTGACCGTCTCCACGGCTTCGACGTCCATCACCGCCAGCACCGGGTTGCCGGCGACATTGGGATCGCGCAGGGCAATGCGGCTGCCGGCCTCAACGCCCGACTCCTTGGTCAGGTTGACGATGGGCACCGGCCAGAACAGGCCGTCGACTGTCTGCAGCTTCTCCGCCACACTCAGGGTGTCGGCCAGGTTCATGTAGCCGTTCAGGGGGTTGAAGTAGCCCGCGCCGAGCATCACCGCGTTGGCGGCAGCGGCGGAATTCAGCAGCAGCGAGGGCAGGCCCTCGGCTTCCTGCTGCAGGGCGGCACGCGCCGCATCATCGGCCACGTAGAGCGGGTTCAGTTGTTCGGAACCGTGGGGTTTGATCATTGCAAAACTCCTTGAAACTGTTGTCGCCGGATCAGGCCGGGAGGATGCCGCGCTCGCGCAGTGCCGAGAGGATCACGTCCACTTCCTCGGCCACGCTCATCTGGTCGGAGCGCAGGTGTACCTCCGGCTTTGCCGGGGCCTCGTAGGGGTCGTCGATGCCGGTAAAGTTCTTGATCTCGCCGGCGCGGGCTTTCTTGTACAAGCCCTTGGGGTCGCGATCTTCGGCCTCGGACAGGGGGCAGTCGACGAAGACTTCGATGAAGTCCATGCCGGACGCTTCGTGCAGCGCACGCACCCCGTCGCGATCCGCGGCGTAGGGGCTGATGAAGCTGCTCAGGGCGATCACGCCGCAGTCGGCGAACAACTTGGCCACCTCGCCGATACGGCGGATGTTCTCGGTGCGGTCCTCGGCGGAAAAGCCCAGGTTCTTGTTGATGCCGAGGCGTACATTGTCGCCATCCAGGCGGTAGGCGAGGATACCCATCTCGTTCAGGCGCCCTTCCAGCTCTACTGCCACGGTGCTCTTGCCGCTGCCGGACAGGCCGGTGAACCACAGGGTTGCCCCCTTGTGGCCCAGCAGTTTCTGCCGGTGGTCCCGGGTGATGTCACCCTCGTGCCAATGTACGTTGGTCGCTTTCTGCTCTGCCATGTCGTCCTTTCTCACAGGTGAATGAAATTGCCGCGGGCCGCCGCTGTCAGTGGCCCTCGATGAATGCCTCGCGATAGTCGCGGAACTGCGCCTTCAGGCCGGCCTCGGTATAGCCGAACTGTTCCAGGGTGTACTCGTGGGGCGGGCGCAGCTCGCGGCGATTGAAGTCCTGCCACTTTTCCATCTCGGCGCGGGCCTCGGGGGTGAGGTCCATGCCCAGGAAATCGTACACTTTACCGATCTCGACCAGCGGCTGGCTGACCGTGTCGCGGAACCAGAGATCGAGAAAACGCTCCTCGCCCACCTGCTTGCGCACGGCCATGGTGTGGCGCATGCCGTTGGCGAACTTGCGCGCCCACTGCTCGCCGGCCTTGAGCGGGTCGGCCTGATCCGAGTAGATCTTCCAGACCGCGGTGATCATGCTGGCGATCGACGGAATGGTATCCAGCGGGTCGCGGTGGGATTGTACCACCTTCGCATCGGGAAAGACCTTGAACACCAGGTCCATGTAGTGCAGGTGGTGCGGTGCCTTGAGCGCCCAGCGCTCGCCCTGCTGACCGCTGCGCTTCTTCTGCCACTGCAGGAACTGCAGCAGCAGCTTGAGGTATTCGTAACCCGGGGTGTGGTCCTGTGCCTCGACCCAGGCATCAAAGGTGGGAATCCAGGCACAGGCCTGGGTATTGAAGCTGTAGAAGGACTGCTCCAGGAGCATGATGTCCTCGTCCGGCCCCAGGGCATCCATCGGGTGGATCTTGATCAGGTCGGGGCTGCCGTCGAGCATCTGCTGCACTTCGGCCTTGCCGTCGCGGATACGGCGGTCGTTCTCCAGGGTGAAATCCCAGTCCAGGTCCGGACAGGGGAAGCGGGTTTCGTACCACAGCGGCGCATACATGCGATGGTCGGCGGCGATAGTGCGGTGCAGCATGGTGGTGCCGGTACGCGGCAGCCCCACGATCACCAGCGGCGCGTGGATTTCCTCGTCGCGGATCTCCGGGTAGCGCTTGAGCCACTCCTGCACCCGCAGCTGGGTAGCCAGTATGTCGCGCACGCGGTAGTACATGGCCGGGCGGCCGATGGCATTCAGTTGCGCCTCGTGCTCCAGGGACCAGAGCAGCTTTTCCAGGGGTTCGCGGTAGCTGTCGTCGCCGAAGTCTTCCAGACCGTCCACGGCCTTCGCGGCCGCTACCAGAGCGTCCGCATCAAATTGAATCTCATCCTGCATGTTTGCTTCCTGTGCTTGTGTTGCTTGCTGTGCTTGTCTTACCCGGCGCTGCCCGCGGCGGCCAGTTCGTCCAGCGACACCACACGCGTGGCGATCGGCGGATGGTCCTGGGCTTCCACGTAACGCAACAGCAGACTGCCGCAGACATGGCCCGCAGTGGTCAGCCAGTTCGGCCAGGCCTCCCCGGGGTTGCCCTCGGACACCACGATGCGCACGGAGCCGTCGGCCTCGTAGTGGGCGTTGTGCCGATTGATGCAGATGCGGTGGTAGCGGTAATCCAGCGACTCCATCCAGTAGTTGGACACCTGCAGGTTCCACACGCGGCACACTTTCGGCGGCGTGAACTCGATCAGCAGGGCCTGGTCGGGCGCCAGCTCCCAGTAGGTGTTGTGGTAATAGATGGACGGATCGCCCCCGGCCCGCAGGCACATGCTCTGGTCATTGGGGGGCAGCTGGTTGGTGTGGGCGCGGAAACCCGCCATCCACTCGCGGAACAGACCCGCCGTGCCGGTCACGAAGGGCACCACGCCCTCCAGCTGCGCGGCGAACTGCGCCGGGTCGAGCACGGCGCTGCCGCGGGGGTCCAGGCACTCGATCTGCAGCTCTGCCCGGCGCTCGCTGGCGCGGTCGCGGAAGGTCTGGCGCACCAGGATATTGTCGCTCTGCTCGCTCATCGACAGCCAGTTGCCGGGCTGTTCGCTGGCACTGACCAGCAGGGTAAAGTTGCCCTCGGCATCGGTGTCGATCTCGCCCAGGGCAATGTGACCGGTGGGCTGCATGTCACCGCCGCCGACGTAGGACCCGGCCTTGGTCTCGATGCTCAGGTAATCCACCGTGCCGACATTGCCGCTGATGCGGTAGGTGCAGCGGCCGTCCACGGCGCAGTTCTGGTAGAAGTTGTCGGGGTTGTCGTTGCCGATCTTCGCCGTCTCGTGGGACAGGGAATAGAACTGCGGGTGCCAGGGATCGCCAAACTCGAGGTTCTTCTCCAGGCTGAGACGCAACAGCCGGGTCAGGTAGCGGAAGCCCTCGGCCCGGCTCAGCGGGTCGTCGGGGGTATCCTCGGCCAGCACCTGGTTGCCGGCCGCTTTCAGGGAGTCGCAGAATTCGTTCCACAGGTCGCCGCGGAGCAGCGCCTGCAATTTGTCATTATCGGACATGGGCCTTCACCTGTACTGTGGGAACGTGGGGGGAGTATGGCAACCCGGGGCCCGGCGCACATCACCCTTGTGGGTGGTTGGCCGCGAGTCGGGCCCGGGCGACAGCGAGACTCAGCTGCCGAAGCTGTGATTGAGCAGGGAAAGCACCAGCATCAGGCCCACCAGCGGCCACAGCCAGCGCTGCAGACGCGCCATGCGCTCCGGCGCCATCGGGGAGGCAAAACGCTCCCCGAGGAAGACCATCAGGCCAACACCGACAAAAATCAGCAGCAAGAGCAGTAACAGCGTCTCCACGGCGGCGATCCGTCAGCCTGCGTCCCGCAGCAACTCGGGAGCCAGGTTCGCCACCATGCGGCGAATACCGTCTTTCCAGTCGACCCGGGTGGGGCCGATCAGCTCGTGCATGCGGGTGGGGTCGATGGCCAGGCTGCCGAAGGCCTTGGGGTTGTCCTGGAACACCGGCTCGAAGCCAGTCAGCTCCTGCAGGTAGGCGCACCACTCCTCGATGCTCACCGCCTGGGAACCACCGAAGTTGACGGTCGGCACCTCGGTCCCAGCAGCGGCCAGCAGGCGTGGCAGCTTTTCCATGTAGTCGTCAACATGCAGCAAGTTGTAGGTGTTCGGTCGCTCCGGGTGCACATCGATGGGCACACCACCCTGCATCATCAGCAGGTGGTACCAGGGCCAGCCGCCGTTATCGCCGTAGGGCACGCTGAGGCGGGCAATGATCGCGGGCACACCGAATTCCTTGGCGGCGTAGCGACATACCGCCTCCGCTGCGATCTTGCTGATGCTGTAAGTGGGGAACATGGACCGGTGGTTGTCGCCGAGGGGGGAGTCCTCGGCCCGCGGCTCGTGGCCGGCGTATTCATAGACCGCGGTGGACGAGAGGTGGAGGAAGGCTTTTGCCTTGCGACAGTGGGAAATCAGCCGCCCCACGCCCTCGGCGTTGGCGGCCAGGTCGTAGTCGAAACTGTCGGTCTTCACCACGGCAAAATTCAGCACATAGTCGAAGTCATCCGGCAGGCCGCGCAGGCCATCCGGTGCGGCGAGATCGGCCTTGAGGGTGTGCACCCCGGCCTGTTCCAGGGCCTCGCGCTGGGCCGGGTCGCTGAAGCGGGCCAGGGCAAAAATCTCGGCCTTGTCGGCCCAGGCCTGGACAACCGGCTGGGCCACCTGACCGGTGGGCCCGGTGATGAGAATACGGGCTCCACTCAGGTCAACGGGTTCTGCGGGCATGCTGTGACTCCTTTATTGTCGCTGCTCGGGTTGCGGCCAGAAAGCATAGCGCGTTTGCCGCGGCGGGGAGTCACCCGTTCGGGGGGGAGGGACTAGCCTCCCTCCAGACCGGGGATGACCCGGTAGACTTCGGAGATCTGATCGGCCTTGCTGACCGTGCATTGGAGGTCGGTGATCAGGCCGTCCTTGAGGCTGTAGACCCAGCCGTGCACCGACAGCGGCTGCCCGCGGCTCCAGGCGTTCTGCACAATCGTGGTGTGGCAGACATTGGACACCTGGCTGATCACGTTCAGTTCACACAGCAGGTCGACCCGGGCATCGTCGCTTTCCAGCGCTTCAATCCGCTTGTGGTAGCGCTGCTGTACGTCCTTGATATTGCGCAGCCAGTTGTCGATCAGCCCGTTGTCGCGACCCTCGTAGGCAGCGCGGACACCACCACAGTTGTAGTGTCCCACGACCAGGATGTGCTTGACCTTGAGCACGTCCACCGCGAACTGCAGCACCGACAGGCAGTTGAAATCCGTGTGCACCACCATATTGGCGACATTCCGGTGCACAAAGACCTCACCCGGCAGCAGGCCGACGATCTGGTTGGCCGGCACGCGGCTGTCGGAGCAGCCGATCCACAGGTATTCCGGGCTCTGCTGGTTGGCCAGCTTTTCGAAAAAGTCCGGATCGGAGGTCTTGATACTCTGGGCCCAGGCCCGGTTGTTGGCAAACAGCTCGTCGACACCGCTCACGGCCGTCAGTCCCCCTCGGTCAGATGATCAAAGTCGACAGCCGGGCCACCTTGACCTGGTTGCCGTTGTTGGCAGCCGCGGATTGTACCGCTTTTACACCGACACTTTGAATCTGTTTGGCCAACTGGGCCATGTCCACCGCGGGATACTGCTGGGGCTCCCAGGTCACCAGGCCGGTACTCAGGGTAACCTGCAGCACGGCACCGCGCCCGTCGTCGATCAGGAACTGCTCGATATCCCGGCGCAGGCGCTCGGCCACTTCACGTGCGCCCACCTCCCCGGTGCCGGTAAGCAGGACCGACAAGCGGGCATCCCCCAGTCGCGCCAGGTAGTCCGTGGCCCGCAGGCTGGAGGAGACACGCTCGGTGACTTTCTTCAGCACGAAACGCGACGCGATTTCGCCGTAATGCTGGTAGAGGTCGACATATTCGTCGATCTCCATCATCAGCACGGTCAGGGGCTCCCGGGCGCGCCGGGCCCGGGCGATCTCGCGGGCAATATCTTTCTCGAAGCCGCGCAGATTGCTGATCTGGGTGAGCGGGTCGAGCATGGTCAGCTGGGAAATTTGCTGGCGACTGACTGCATTGCGGAAACAGCGGGAGACCAGGCGCCCCAGGTGCTCGATCATCTCGGCGTCCGCGGCATTGTGGGGCATCGGCGCCTCGACAAAACCGCAGTGCAGGCTGCCCATGAAGCGCCCGCCGTCCAGCAGGGGTATCAACAGGGCGTGCTGGATGCCCTCGTCCGACTTCAGCACCTGGAACATGCGGGAGTCGGTGGCATCCACCATCACCGACACCGGTTCCACCGGGTAGAGTTCCTGCATCTCGAAGACGTCGTGGTGCAGCTGCAGGGAGTGGCCATAGCGCTGGGCCGAGGAGATCAGGCCGGAGAGGACGTGCTCGGGATCGTAGAGCCACAGCTCGGCGGCACGGAAGCCGAAATAGCGCGGCGCCGCCACCAGCAACAGCTCGAGGAGCCCGTGGAGATCGGTGATCTCCATGAGTTGCAATTCCAGATCCCGTGCCACCTGGTAGAGAAAGCGGTTGAGGGTGACCGTCTCCTTGACGCGCTGCTCGCGGACCTCGCTTGCGGTCCCCACGGGCGGTGCCGCTTCAATCTCTTCGACAGGCAGACCGTCGTACTCAAAAGGCTCAGTCATCCGGGGTTCCCGCGGTAATGAGGCACTAACGCCAGCGATGGTTGCGAATCGTTATTGTCTCCGGAGTGTACTGCCGACTATACTGGCCGCGCAAATGCAGATGCATTTTGTGTGACCTAAGGGGTGGCTTCGGCCTGAGACGCCTGCGCGGCGAACCCTTTGAACCTGATCCGGTTAGAACCGGCGTAGGGATAGGTGTATCAACTCCTGTTTCCAGCCCGCTCTTCTCAACCGGTTCTCTTTATTGTTTGTTGAGGAGAACCCATGACCCACTGCTACACCCCCAAACGCACCTCCCTGGCGGCTCTGGTCCTCGCGGCATCCCTGCCCGCCACCGCCCAGCCCCTGGAAGAAATCGTTGTCACCGCCAGCCTGCGGGACACCCCACTGCTCGACCAGGCGGCGAGTACCAGCGTGGTCAGTGCCCAGACCGTGCGCGAGCGTGCGGCCAACCACCTGGAAGATATCCTCCACGCGATTCCAAACCTGAACTTCGCCGGGGGCACCTCCCGTGCACGCTTCTTCCAGGTGCGCGGCATCGGCGAGCGCAGCCAGTACCAGGAGCCGCTGAATGCCTCCGTCGGCCTGCTGATGGACGGCGTGGATTTCAGCGGCCTCGGCACCGCCGGCGCTCTGTTCGACATCGAACAGGTGGAGGTCCTGCGCGGGCCCCAGGGCACGCTGCATGGGGCCAACGCCCTCGCCGGCCTGATCAGCATCCGCAGCGCCGCACCCGAGGCCGAACCGGGCCTGCGCCTGGAGGCCGGGTTCGGCAACTACGACAGCCACACGCTGGGACTGGCGGGTACCGGTCCGCTGGTGCAGGACCGCCTGCTCTACCGCATCGCGGTGCACCAGCACCAGAGCGACGGTTTCTACCAGAACGACTTCCTCGACCGCGATGACACCAACAACCGCGACGAACGCGGGGCCCGCCTGCGCCTGCGCTGGCTGGCGGGAGACGCCGACACCCTCGATCTGACCCTGCTGCACACCGACATCGACAACGGCTTCGACGCCTTCTCCCTGGACAACAACCGCCGCACCCTGTCCGACCAGCCCGGACGGGACCGTCAGCAGTCCACCGCCCTGAGCCTGCACTGGCAGGCGGAGCGCGACAACGTCACCCTGGAATCCCGCCTCAGCGTGGCCCGCTCCGACACCGAATACAGCTTCGACGAGGACTGGAGCTTTGTGGGCATCGCCCCGGAGCTGGAGTACTCGTCCTTCGACCGCTACCTGCGTGACCGCGACAGCGTCAGCGCCGAGCTGCGTCTCCTCTCGAACGACAGCAGCCGGCTCTGGGGACACAGCGACTGGGTGCTGGGCGCCTACTACCTGGGGGACCGCGAGGACCTGCAGCGCCAGTACACCTACCTGGAGAGCGATTTTTTCAGCGACTACGACACCGACACCGGCGCCCTGTTTGGCCAGCTGGAGACGCCCCTGAGCGAGGTACTGACGCTGGTCAGCGGCCTGCGGGTCGAGCGCCGGCACACCGACTACAACGACAGCAATGGTGTCGCGGCCGACCCGGCGCGCACCCTCTGGGGCGGCCGCCTCGCCCTGGAGTATCAAGCGGATGACGGCCCGCTGTATTACGCCAGTATCTCCCGGGGCTATCGCGCCAACGGCGTGAACGCCCGGGTGCTATCCAGCCTGGAGATATACGACGATCCGCGCCTCGACGGCCTGCTGACCTACGACGAAGAAGCCCTGGTTAACTATGAGCTGGGCTACAAGGCGCGCCTGCTCGAGGGCCGCCTGCAGCTGCGTGGTGCCCTGTTCTGGATGGACCGCCGCGACCAGCAGGTCAAGGGCTCCCTGGTGATCCCGCGCGAGGACGGCAATAGCGTTGCCTTTATCGACCACATCAACAACGCCGCCAGCGGCTTCAACCGCGGCCTGGAGCTGGAGCTGAACTGGCAGGCCAGTGAGCGCCTGCGACTCGACGCCAGCCTGGGCCTGCTGGATGCCCGCTTCGACCGCTACGTGAATGCCGACGGCGTCGATCTGGCCGATCGCGAGCAGGCCCACGCTCCGGACTACCAGGCCGCGATCGGCGCGCGCTACGCCTTCACCGAGGCCTGGTACCTGCGCCTGGACGCCGAGGCCCGGGACGACTTCTTCTTCTCCGATCGCCACCGCGCCCGCGCCGAAAGCTACGAGCTGCTGCACCTGCGCCTGGGCTACACCACAGAGCACTGGGAAGTCGCACTCTGGGGGCGCAACCTGACCGACGAGGACTACGCCCAGCGCGGCTTCGGCTCCTTCGGCAACGACCCGCGCAAGGGCTACGCACTGGAACCCTACTATTCCTATGGCGAACCGCGCACCTTTGGTGTCAGCGCCAGCTACCAGTTCTAGAGGAGCAAAAGCATGCAAGTCACGGCGGAATTGAGCCTTTACCCCCTGCAGGATGACTACCTGCCGATCATCCAGGCCTTTATCGACTCCCTGCAAGGCCGGGAGGGGATCACGGTAGTGACCAATGCCATGAGTACCCAGCTCTGCGGCGAGGCGCGGGTCGTGTTCGACCTGGTGCGCGAGGCCCTGGAGGACAGTGAACGACGCTGGGGTCGCCAGGTACTGGTCTGCAAGTTTATCCCCCGCGAGCTGGAGATCGCCGGGTGAACCTGGAGACCCTGTGGCAGACCCTGGGGAGCCTGCACGCCTGGGAGGCTCTGGCGGTGACCCTGGGCGTCGCCTACCTCCTGCTGGCCGTGCGCGAGAGCCTGTGGTGCTGGTACGCGGCCTTTTTCAGCACGGCCATCTACCTGTGGCTGTTCTGGCAGGTGCAGCTGCCCATGGAGTCCGCCCTGCAGCTCTACTACCTGGTCATGGCGGTCTACGGCTGGTACCAGTGGCGTCACGGCGGCAGGCAGGACAGCGCCCTGGGCATCTCCACCTGGGGGGGCCGGCAACATCTGCTGGCGATCGGGGGGGTGCTCCTGGCCAGTGGCATCAGTGGCGCGCTGCTGGCGCGCTACACCGAGGCCGCCCTGCCCTACCTGGATTCCTTTACCACCTGGGGCAGCATCCTCACCACCTGGATGGTGGCGCGCAAGGTCCTGGAAAACTGGGTCTACTGGCTGGTGATCGACAGCGCCTCGATCTGGCTGTACCTGGAACGGGGCCTGCTGATGACCGCGGGGCTGTTCGCGGTCTACCTGGTCATCGTCTGCTTTGGCTGGCGGCAATGGTTGCTGCACTACCGCGCCCAGTACAGCTGAGGCTGGAACAGGCCCTGGCCCAGTGGCGCCACTGGCGCTTGCCGGGGCCGCCGCGGCCACCGGAGGTGGAGTGTGCTCTGGGCAACGGACTCAGCAACTACAACCTCTTGCTGCGTGCGGGGGAGCACCGGCTGGTGCTGCGGCTGGACCGTCTCGATCCCCTGCAGCACAGCCTCAACCGCCAGGCCGAGTGGCGCGTCCTGCAACAGGCCCACGCCGCCGGACTGGCACCGGCACCCCGCTGGCAGCACGCCGAGCTGGGTGCCCTCCTCTGCGACTACCTGCCGCCCGACACGACTCCCCCCGCCGACGAGACCGAGGCTCTCGGCGCACTCCTGCGGCGGATCCACGCCCTGCCGGGAATTCATTTACGCCTGGATCTCGGCCTGCGACTGCAGCGCTACGAGCGCCAGACGCAAGTCACCAGCCCCGGCCGCTGGGCGGCTCTCCAGGGGCTGCAAACCAACCTGCGGCGCTGCCTGCAGGCTGCCTCGGCCGAGGACGGCCCGCCCCGCCTGTGCCACAACGACCTGTTGCGGGCCAACCGGCTCCACAGTGGCGGCCGGCTCTATGCCCTGGACTGGGAGTATGCGGCCATGGGGTCGGTCTGGTTTGAGCTGGCGGCGCTGCTGGCGGGGGACGACTGGCCGACAGCCGCCGAGGAGGCCCTGCTCGAGGCCTGGCTGCAGCGCCCTGCCAGCGGCCAGGAAGGCCGGCAGCTCAGGCGCTACCAGGTGATCTACCGCTATCTGGAACTGCTCTGGCACTGCCAACCCGGCGCGGAGATGTCGACCGCAGCCTGGGAACACCGGCGGCAGCAACTGGTCACCGGCCTGGCAGGCCTCAGTCGCGAAAGTTGCTGAACTGCAGCGGCACACCGATGTCGGTATCCCGCAACAGTGCGATGGCCTGCTGCAGGTCGTCGCGCTTCTTGCCGGTAACCCTGACCTGCTCGCCCTGGATCTGCGCCTGGACCTTGAGCTTGCTCTCCTTGATCGCCTTGGCGATCTGCTTGGCCTGGGTGCTGTCGAGCCCGTGCTGGAAGGTCATGACCTGGCGCACGCCCTTGCCGGACGCCTCCGGGCTGCCCTCCGACATGGCCGCGGGTTCGATAGAACACTTGATCAGCGTGCCGCGCAGGATGTCCGCCATCTGCAGCAGCTGGAACTCCGCCTCGGCGCGCAGGATGACCGTGCGCTCCTCGCGCTCGAAACTGGCGTCGACACCCTTGAAGTCAAAACGGTTGGTGATCACCCGCTGGGCCTGATCAACCGCGTTGGTCAACTGGTGCAAGTCGACTTCCGAAACCACGTCGAAAGATGGCATAGTCCGCATTCCCGCTGCTGAAAGAAGGAGCCCATGGTAATGGGCCGCACCCGCTTTGCAATCCCCCTCGTCCGCTGAACACCGACGCCACTGGTACATCCTGGGCGCCGGCGCCATCGGCAGCCTGTTCGCCAGCTTCTTCCTCGAGGCCGGTCGCCCGATCACACTGATCGGCCGCCGCGGCCGGCAAGGTCGCGGCAAGGCCACGCTGCGGCTGCAACGCGGGGACTCGGTGCATCGCTACCCGCTGAACCTGCAGACCCCGGACAGTGACGGCCGGATTGACTACCTCCTGGTATGCACCAAGGCTGGCGAGGTGGAAGCGGCCGTCGCCGACCTGGCACCCAGGCTGGCCAAGCATGCCACGGTGGTTGTGCTGGCCAACGGCATGGGCTACCAGGAGCGGCTGCAGCGTCGCTGGCCGGCGTGGCGCTTCACCTGGGGCATCACCACCGAAGGCGCCTGGCGGGAAGCGCCACTCGCGGTGCACCACGCCGGCAGCGGTGAGACCCTGCTGGGCTCGCCCGGCCAAGCGATGCCCGGCTGGTTCGCCGACTGGCAGTCCCTGGGTATCCGCTGCCGCTGGGAAACGGAAATCCTGACGGCCCTGTGGCGCAAACTGGCCATCAATTGTGCCATCAACCCTCTCACGGCCCTGCACCAATGCGCCAACGGCACACTGCTGCAGCCGCCTCTCAGTCTCGAGGTCGCCACCCTCTGCGAAGAAATCACTGCCATTGCCAGTGCCGAAGGCCAGGCCGCGGCGGTGGCGGACCTGCCGGCACGGGTCGACAGCGTGCTGCAGGGCACCGCCGCCAACCGCTCCTCCATGCTGCAGGACGTCATGGCCGGGCGCGCCACGGAAATTGACTTCCTCAATGGCCACCTGGTCGAGGTCGCCCTTCGGCATGGCGTGAAAGCGCCGCGCAACCGCGAGATGCTGCAGGCGGTGCGCGAGCTCGCCCGCTGACGGGGATCAGGGCTCCCGGTAGAGCCTTGCCAGTGCCTCGCCTATCAGGCTCTCCCAGGCCGCGGCACCCGCGGCGGGGGGCAGCAGCGCCTGCTGATAGCGGCTGGCACCCCCTTCGACACGATCCCGCGTCATGCCCAGCAGACAGAGCCCTTCCTCGCACTGCAGAAACAGCTGCAGGGTCTCGTCGGCAGCCGCCCGCGGCTCCACCAGCAGACACAGCTCCAGCGCCTGAAGCCGTTCCCGCACGACCTCTCGCAACCACGACGGGCCCGACGCCTCGGGCAGTGCGACGCCAGGCGCCAGGCTTAGCTGCAGGGGTTGTAATTGCACCGCGGGAGGCGGCAGCTGCTGCTGGTACAGCACACCCGCCGCCACCAGCAGCAACACACCCAGCAGGGAGAAGGACAGGACCGCCGGGCGCGGCCCCGGCCACCACGCCAGGCGGCTCCGCCACCAGTCCCGATGACTGGCTCCCCGCCGCAACAGGTCCGCCGGCAGCGGCAGCGGCCGGTCGGCCGCGGTCTCCTCGCGAAAGACCGGCGTCGCCACCCGCAACAGACCGCCGTTCACCCGGCGCGGCAAGGCGCGACGCAACTGGTGCAAACGCTGTCGCAGGGCGGCGATGCTGCCGGGCCTCCGGGCCGGGTCGCGGGCCAGCAGTTGTGCCACCAGGGTCTGCAGTGCCGCGGGCACCGGCTCGCCGCAGGGGGTGAGAGGGGCGAGCGGCGGGTAATCGGCGCTCAGCAAGGCCGCCCGGTCCAGTCGCCCGCCGCGGTAGAAGGGGTATTCCCCGTCGAGCAGGCGGTAGAGCAGACAACCCAGCGCAAACAGGTCGGTGCGCGTGTCCAGCGGCGCCCCCCGGGCCTGCTCCGGTGACAGGCAGGACAGGCTGCCGCGGCCGCCACGGGCCTCCCCAACCAGGCCGGCAATGCCAAAATCCGCCAGTTTGATATGCCCCTCCCGGTCCACCAGCACATTGGCGGTCTTGAGGTCGCCGTGAACAATCTGGCGGGAAGCCGCCGCCCCCAGGGCGGCGGCAATCCCTTCGATCACCTCCAGGCTTTCTGCCAGGCACAGATCCGTGTGTGCCAGCAATTCGTCCAGATCACAGCCCGAGACATACTCCATCACCATCGCCAGATGCTGCTCACTGGCGATGACATCGTGGATCTGCACCACGCCCGGATGTTGCAGCCGCGCCAGCAGGCGCGCTTCGGTAAGCACCTGCCGGCGCGCGGAGGGTGCGTCGGGCAGCGCGTGAATCTTCACCGCCACCGGTCGCTGCAGTCGGTCATCCTGCCCCAGGAACACGCGCCCCTGTCCGCCTTCATGCAGCAGCCGGAGCAGGCGGTAGGGACCAATGTGCGGCTCAGCCATGCCCGTCACTCACCCCTCTCGCGCCGCACAGCGCGCCTGCAGGGCCGCCCGGGAGACTTTCAGCGCCCGGGCGGCCGCGGCCACATCACCGGCTTCCGCCGCCAGTGCCCGTTCGATTTCCCCGCGGGGAATATCCCGGGCCAGGCGCAAGCCGAGACCGGAGAGGCGACGGTAGAGGCTCCCGCGGCTGACACCCGCAGCCCGGGAGACAGCCGCGAGGTCATAGTCGTATTCCGCCAGCAGGGCGCGCAGTGCCGCATCGGTGAGCGGGGCCGCCGCCTGTTCGGGGGCCGGCTTGACCGGCACGGCGCCACCGTCCCTGTGCCGGGGCTCGTTCACCGCCCCGCCGCGACCACTGGCCAGCATCGACGGCAGCATCGGCCCCCGCTCTGCGGTGAGTGCCAGTTGCCGTGCACAACTCTGCAGTTCGCGCACGTTGCCAGGCCAAGTGTGCTGCAGGCAGCGCGCAAACAGACTGGCCCAGCGAGCCGCCCGGCGCGGATCCTGTGTCAGGCGATCGAGGGGAAAGGGATGGCCCATCTCGGCACAACTCTGCGCCAGGGCGTGACAGAGCAGTTCACCGATGTCCTCCGGACGTTCCCGCAGCGCGGGAACCCGAACTTCGAGCCCTGCCAGGCGGTAACGCAGGGAGCTGCGAAAGCCGCGCTCCGCATCATCCAGATCCAGCTCGGTGGCCGCTATCACTCTCAGGTCCACCTGCCGGGCTTCGCCACCCACCGGCTGAATCTCACGCTCCTGCAGTGCCCGTAACAGCAGTGGCTGCACCTCGGGCGGGGTGTCACCGACTTCGTCGAGGAACAGGGTGCCACCCTCCGCGCGCTGAAAGTAGCCCCGCCGTTGACGGTCGGCCCCGGTAAAGGCGCCGCGCTCGCTGCCAAACAGCTCCGCCGCCGCGACCCCCACCGGAACAGCCGACATGTTGACCGCCACCCAGGGACCACCGGAGCGCGAACTGGCCCGGTACAGGGCCCGGGCGACGCCCTCCTTGCCACTGCCGCTCTCTCCCAGCACCAGCACATCGCGATCGACCGCTGCGGCGCTATGGATCGCCTGGCGCAACTGACGCATGCTCTGGCTGCCACCCAGCAAACCCTCCACGGCGGCGACCGCCGGTACGCCCTCCTGACAGCGGGGCTGCTCGCGCAGCAGCAACACCACGCTGTGTGCCAACTGCAGGGTAACCCCGGCGACAAGACGCGTCGGTGACAGGAGCAGGCTGCCGCTCAGGGGCATACCATCCACCAGACAGCGACTGGCACCGTCCGGCCGGGACAATCGCAGCCCCTCGGGCCGAAGGTGCAATGAGAGTGCCAGCCGGCTGATGTGCCGATCGCCCAGTGTAAACTCGCTGGCGCCATCACCGCGGCGAAAGACCGGATGTTCGCGCCCGATGTTCTGGCGCCGATCGGCGTCGGCAAACAGCGAGCAGGCGGCCCCGATGCGCTCGGGGTCGGGATGAAAAACCAGGGTCAGATAGAGGCCGCGCCACTCACCCGTGGTCGCATCGGCCGTGTCGATAGCGGGAAGCGTTCCGTCCCTGGACCAGGCATCTGGCATGGCGTGGTGGGGTGAGCCAGTTCACCCCCCTCCCCTTAGTCCCTTTACAGCCAGTGTAGCATCGCCTTCCAGACTGTACAGGCCAGGTCAGCTCACGCGAGGATGGTCAGCAGCGCCACGACCGCCAGCCAGGCAACCTTGCTGCGCGACAGCAGATCCGAGAGCGCGTCCACCCGCAGGGCCGCCTCGGCCCCGGCTCGCGGGGCCGGCCCCTGGCCCGCGGCTGCCAGGGCGAGCTCTCCCAGCCAGGCGGCGTGATCCAGGCGGGGGCTCAACAGGCCCTCGGTCAGCGGTGCCCGGCTGCGGACGAAATCTCCCGCCAGGGCAAAGGCCAAGGCCAGCAACTGCACCGGCACCCAGTCCAGCAGATAGCGTGCGCGACGCGTCGTGTCACTCTCGACCTCGCGACCAAACCACTGCAGCAGGCGGTAGGCGAGCCCACCCGCCGGCCCCAGCAGCAGAAACCAGAACACCACGGCGAACCAGCGCTGGTAACCCTCGTAGCAAAGACGTTTCTCCACCTCCCACTGCAGCGCCACAAAATCCTCCGCAGGCAGGTCGCCGCGGGCATTGAAAGCGGCCTGGGCATGCAGCCAGGCCCCCTCCGCATTGCCCTCGGCGCAGAGGTCGCGATAGCGACGCAGGTCGGCCTGGAAATCCCCGCGTCCAAAACTGAACAACAGCAGCCAGGTGGCCAGCGCCAGCCAGGGCAGACCGAACAGCAGTGTGTCGATGGCCGCCAGCAGCCAGGCAAGCAGCAGGGCCGGCAGCGCCACCGCCATCAACAGCTGCAGGACCTCCCCGGAGACTTGCCGGCGGCACCAGGCCAGCCATCGCCACCAGGGTGTGCTGCGATCCAGGGTCGCGGGGACGCCCCGGGACTGTCGAACCAGCAGGGCAATGATCAGGGCCAGAAAATTCATGCCAGCTCCCCTTCCGCGGATGGCGGGTTCAGACGCGACCAGTCAAAAGCCGGCCCCGGATCGGTCTTGCGCCCGGGCGCCACGTCCGCGTGCCCGGCGAGGTCCCCCGGGCCTATGCCCGGGTAGTGCTTGCGCAGCAGTCCGATCAGGCGCTTCAGCCCCGCGTACTGCGCTTCGGTATAAGCCTGCGTATCCGTACCCTCCAGCTCAATGCCGATACTGAAGTCATTGCAATTGTCTCGCCCCTGCCAACAGGAAACACCCGCGTGCCAGGCGCGCTCCTCGGTACTCACGAACTGCAGGAGCTCGCCGTCGCGCCGCAACAGGAAGTGGGCGGAGACGCGCAGCCCGCGGATACTCTGGTAGTAGGGGTGGGCGTCCCAGTCCAGGGTATTGGTGAACAGCTGCTCGATCCCGGGCCCGCCGAACTCCCCCGGTGGCAGGGAGATGTTGTGTATTACCACCAGCTCCGGCGCAACCCCCGGCGGGCGCGGCTCACAGTTTGGCGAGGGCACGTGCCGGGCCGTGCTGACCCAGCCGGCGACAAGTGTGGCGGACATGGTGGCCCCTGACCCTGATTCGGACCCCCATCATAGTGGCAGCGCCGCCGGGCCTCAATCGACGCGCTGGCAGCGCAAGCACCGCCTGGTGACCTGCGGCGAGCAAGCACTGACGCCGGCCCGGGCGCTTGCTACAATCCGCCCTCCCACAGCCAGCGAGACCCAGCCCAGCATGCCCGCCCTGACCGATACGGATATTGCCGACAACGTCCGCGCCGCCCTCGCCGAGGACATTGGCAGCGGCGACATCACCGCCGCCCTGATCGCCGCGGACACCCGTGCTCAGGCCCGGGTGATCACCCGCGAGGACGGTGTGCTTTGCGGGCGCGCCTGGGTGGACGAGGTGTTCCGCCAGGTGGACGCCGACAGCCAGCTGGACTGGCACGCCGAGGACGGCCAGCAGATCGAGGCCGGCGCCACGCTGTTCGAGGTACGTGGTCTGGCGCGCAGCCTGCTCACCGCCGAGCGCGCCGCCCTGAACTTTCTGCAATTGCTGTCGGGCACGGCCACCCGTTGCCACCACTACGCCAGCCTGGTGGCGGGCACCGGCGTCAGACTGCTGGACACCCGCAAGACCATCCCCGGCCTGCGCCGGGCGCAGAAATACGCGGTACGCTGTGGCGGTTGCCACAATCACCGCATCGGGCTCTACGATGCCTTTCTGATCAAGGAAAACCACATCAGCGCCTGCGGGGGTATTGCCGCCGCCGTGCGCGAGGCCCGGCAGATCGCCCCCGGCAAGCCCGTGGAGGTGGAAGTGGAGAACCTCGAGGAGCTGCGGCAGGCCACCGAGGCCGGCGCCGACCGGGTGATGCTGGACAACTTCAGCCTGGAGGACATGCGCCAGGCAGTCGCCCTGGTGGCCCGCCGCCTGGAACTGGAGGCCTCGGGCAACATCACCGAGCGCAATCTGCGCGATGTGGCGGAAACCGGTGTCGACTTTATCTCCATCGGCGCCCTGACCAAGGACTGCAAGGCGCTGGATCTTTCCATGCGCCTGTCGATCTGAGGCTGCGCGGCCGCTACAGCCAGGCCTCGGGAAATTCGGCAAGTTGCCCACCGCTGCCCTTGACCGCGCCCGCGTGGGCGGCACAGCGGGGCAGGATCAGCTCCCCATAGGCCACTGCGGTCGCCACCTTGCGGGGGTAGAAGGGATTGTCACTCTCCGCCGCCCGCGCGGCCGCCACCAGTGCGCCCCGGGCCAGCTGCCAGCCACCGAAGAGATAGCCACACTGCATCAGGAAATCGAAACTGCCCCCCAGCGCCCGGGCCGGGTCCTGGGCATGTCGCTGCAGCAACAGATCGGCGCTGGTCTCCAGGGCCGATCGCGCCTGCTCCAGGGCGGTGCCGAGAGCACCCAGGCCTGCATCGGCCTGCTCCGATAGCTGTGACGCTGTCCGCCCCACCGCCTCGAGGACAGTTGCGAGCGCGCCACCGCCATCGCGTGCCAGCTTGCGGGCGACCAGGTCCGCCGCCTGGATACCGTTGGTCCCCTCGTAAATGGAGGTGATGCGCACGTCCCGCAGGAACTGCGCCGCACCGGTTTCCTCAATGTAGCCCATGCCCCCGTGCACCTGAATGCCCATGGAGGCCACCTCCTCGCCGACTTCGGTCATCCAGGCCTTGATTACCGGAATCATCAGGTCGATGCGCGCCTGCCGGGCCGGGCGCTCCGCCTCCGGTCCGCGATGGGCCAGGTCGAGGGTGAGAGCCTCGCTGCAGGCCAGGGCGCGCATGGCTTCCGTGAGTGCGGTCATGGTCAACAGCATGCGCCGCACATCGGGATGGTGAATGATCGCGACACCGCCCTGCACCCGTTCCCGGGCGTAGGCCAGGGCCTGCTGGCGGGCACCCTCGGCGGCGGCCAGCCCCTGCACGCCAACCTTGAGACGCGCCTCGTTCATCATGGTGAACATGCAGGCCAGACCGCGGTTCTCTTCACCCACCAGGTATCCGATCGCGCCTTCCCTGTCGCCGAAGGCCATCACACAGGTGGGGCTGCCATGGATGCCCAGCTTGTGCTCGGTGGACACCGGCCACACATCGTTGCGCTCGCCCAGGCTGCCGTCGGGATTGACCAGGTACTTCGGCACCAGGAACAGCGAAATGCCGCGACTGCCCTCGGGGGCATCCGGCAGGCGCGCCAGCACCAGGTGAATGATGTTCTCCGCCGCCTCGTGGTCGCCCCAGGTGATATAGATCTTCTGGCCGCGGATACGGTAGTGGTCCCCCTCGGGCTCGGCCCGGGTCTTGAGCACCCCGAGATCCGAGCCGGCACCGCCCTCGGTGAGGTTCATGGTCCCGGTCCACTCGCCGCTGTGCAGACGGGGCAGATAGAGGCGTTTCAGCGCTTCACTGCCGTGGGCATGCAGGGCCAGGGCCGCGCCGGTACTCAGCATGGGCGCCAGCCCAAAAGCCAGGTCGGCCCCGTTCCACATTTCAAAGGCGGCCGTATTGTAGAGCTCCGGCAGGCCCTGACCGCCGTACTCGGGGTCAGCCGCCACCCCCAGCCAGCCCCCCGCCGCCAGCTGCTGCAGCGCCTCGGCGTAGCCCGGGGACAGGGTGATGCGCCCGTCATCACAGGTCACCGGGCGCTGGTCCCCGACCCGCCGCAGGGGCGCCACCACCTCGGCGGCAAGCCGCCCGGCCTCGGCGAGCAAGGCGCCGGTGAGATCCGGCCCAACCTCCAGCCCCGAGAACTCGGGCAACCCGCCGAGGACGTCTTCCGCCCGCAGTACGTCATCGATCAGAAACTGCAGGTCTTCCAGGGGGGCCTGGTACATGCCGGGATTCTCCTCTGCTGATTGGCGCTCTGCGGACACTGCGGTGGGCTCCGCGGTCGACCGACAACGCGCAACCCTCTCACCGCCCGCACGGGTGGCGATTGTCGGCCTAGTGTAACGCCACACTGCCATCCGCCCAACAAATGCATTACATTGCCAACATTCCGTTCGTGAATGGAGTAGCCCATGAACCTGCACCGCATTGATCTGAACCTGCTGGTCTACCTGGATGCCCTGCTGCGAGAGCGCAATGTGACCCAGGCCGCCAATCAGCTGAACCTGTCGCAGCCGGCCATGAGCAACGGGCTGCGCCGGCTGCGCGAGCTTTTCGACGACCCCTTGCTGGTGCGCACCTCCGATGGCATGACGCCCACTGACCGCGCTCTGGAACTGGAACCCCTGGTACGCGAAGTGCTCACCGGAGTCGAGCGGGCGGTACAGCCGCGCACCCCCTTCGAACCGGACAAGGCCCAGCGGGTGTTCCGCATCATGGCCAGCGACTACGCCGAATCGACGCTGCTGCCGGAGGTGCTGGCACTGCTCCGCCAGCAGGCGCCGGGTGTCACCCTGGACATCATGAACCCCTCGGATGTGAGTTTCCTGGACGTCGAGCGCGGCAAGGTGGACATGGCCATCAACCGCTTCGACAGCCTACCCCAGTCTTTCCACCAGGTCCTGCTGTGGCGGGACAGCTTCAGCTGCCTGATGAGCCGCGACAATCCGGTGCTGGAGAACTTCACCCTCGACAGCTACCTCGAGGCCGGCCATGTCTGGGTCAGCAAGACCGGCATGGGCGTGGGTGTCGGCGTCGACCCGGACGACGTCCAGCGCCTCGGCTGGGTGGACAGTGCCCTGGCCCGGCTGGGCAAGAAGCGGCAGATTCGCGTGTTCACCCGCCACTACCAGACCGCCATGCTGCTGGCGGAGCAGCACGACCTGATCGTCACCCTGCCCTCCCGGGCGGCCCAGCTGCGCGCGGAAGATCCAAAGGTGGTCATGCGCGAGCCGCCACTGCCCATCCCGCCCCTGGAGCTGACCATGGCCTGGAGCCCCCTGCTACAGCACAACCCCGGCAACCGCTGGCTGCGCCGGCTGATCACCGATACCGCGCACCGGCTGGATGGGCGGGAGCCACTGCCGTAGGGAGAAACTGGCAAATTTTCCATTTCGTGCTAGGGTATCAAAAGGTAATACCACAATTTTGAGCCCTGACTATGGCAGTTTCTATCAAACTGGACGACGAATTGAAAGAGCGCCTACAGCGCTTGGCCGAGCAGCACCAGCGCTCATCACACTGGATGATGCGCGAGGCAATCCGGAGTTACGTTGAGCGCGAAGAAGCGCGGGATCGTTTCACAAAGGAAGCTTTAGTGGCTTGGCAAGCCTACCGGGAGACCGGTCTCCATCTGTCGGCTGGCGAAGTCAATGATTGGTTGGACCGCTGGGGTAGTGACGACGAAAGTGAAATCCCGGAATGCCACAGCTGATAATCACGGCACACGCTGCCAGAGATTTGGAACGCTGCCGACATTTTCTCGCCGAAAAGACCCCCCTTGCCTCGAGAAGAGCCGGTCAGGTCATCAAGGAACACTTGGCACTGCTCTCTTCCGACCCGGATTCCGGTCGTCTCCTGGAGAGCACTCCGCCAATGCGAGAGCTCATTATACCTTTTGGGGATTCGGGTTATGTTGCGCTATATCGACACGAGTCAGGTGCAAATCGTGTCTATCTGCTGGCTCTGCGACACCAAAAGGAAGCAGGTTACGTATGACATTGGGCTGCTGTGGAGCTCCGTAACCCCCATCAGCACTACCCTGGACTGTTCCACCCTGCGACCGGGCAGCCTGAATCACACCCCACCATGTCTCGCGCCTTGGACAGGACTGCACTTCCAGCTGTAGCCGAGAGGAGCTCGTCGTCGATTTCTTCCGCACGGCGAGCAGCCTCCTGCAGCCAGGCTTTCCGGACTTCCTCTTTGGAGGGAGAATCCAGGCTCAGAATCAGTTGCTTAACCAGTCTGGCTCGCTCGTCCTTCGAGAGATGCAATGCCTCCTGTTCAATTTGTTGCAGATCCATTGCCTGCCTCCCAAGTCAGCTATTTTTCAATTTTGGCACGATTGAATAGAGTCTGCATGCCACAACGGCAATCAAATTAGCTCGCAAAAAGCTACCGCAGCACCTGGCGAAAACACGTACAGTCGTTCATGCAACAAATACCCGAGATCAAAACGATAAATTAGACGAATACCCGCACCCTCCCCTAGACTCGCAGGCAACGCACGCATTCTAAAGACACAGGAACCAGCCATGACCGAGCGCATTCGCCGCGGTGGCCTGCAGATCGCCGCCCCCCTGTTCCAGTTGCTCGAGGAGGAGATTACCCCCGGCACCGGCGTGGAGGCGGCAAGCTTCTGGCAGGGCCTGGAGGAGATTGTGAACGATCTGGCACCGCGCAACCGCGAGCTGCTGGCAATCCGCGACCAGATGCAGGCGCGGATTGACGCCTGGCACCGGGAACACCCGGGGGCCGACTACGACCGCGCCGCCTACCGCGCCTTCCTGGAGGAGATCGGCTACCTGCTACCAGAACCCGGCGAGGTGCAGATCAGCACCGCCAATGTCGACCCGGAGATCGGTCAGCTCGCCGGGCCACAGCTGGTGGTGCCGGTGATGAATGCCCGCTACGCCCTGAATGCCGCCAACGCCCGCTGGGGCAGCCTCTACGACGCCCTCTATGGCACCGATGTGATCCCCGAGAGCGAGGGCGCCACACGTTCCGGCGACTACAACCCGGTGCGTGGCCAGAAGGTCATAGACTGGGCCCGCGACTTCCTCGACCGCTTCTGTCCGCTGGCTAACGGCAGCCACCGCGACGCACACAGCTACCAGGTCGCCGATCAGCAGCTCATGGTCAAACTGGCCAGTGGCGAATCCACCGGGCTCCGGGAGCCGACCCAGTTCCGCGGCTACTGCGGCCTGCCCACGGCGCCCGGCAACCTGCTCTTGCGTCACAACGGCCTGCACATCGACATCCAGGTCGATCCGCAGCATCCGGTGGGTGCTACCGACCCGGCCGGGGTCAAGGACCTGGTGCTGGAGGCCGCCCTGACCACCATCCAGGACTGCGAGGACTCAGTCGCCGCCGTGGACGCCGAGGACAAGACCCTGGTCTACCGCAACTGGCTGGGCCTGATGCGCGGTGACCTGGAAGAGCGTTTTGACAAGGGCGGCCGCCAGCTAACCCGCCATCTGCATCCCGACCGTTTGTTCACCACGCCGGAGGGCGGCGAGCTGATGCTGCCGGGGCGCAGCATGATGTTCGTACGCAACGTCGGCCACCTGATGACCAGCGATGCGATTCTCTGGGGCGACGGCCGGGAGATCCCCGAGGGCATCCTCGACGGTGCCTTCACCGCGCTGATCGCCCTTCACGACCTGCGCAAGAATGCGGACAACATGCTGCGCAACTCGCGCACGGGCAGCGTCTACATCGTCAAACCGAAAATGCACGGGCCCCAGGAAGTAGCCTTCACCTGTGATCTCTTTGCCCGGCTGGAAGATCTCCTGGGCATGCAGCGCCACACCCTGAAGCTGGGCATCATGGACGAGGAGCGACGCACCACCGTCAACCTTAAGGCCTGTATCGCGGTGGCGAAAGAGCGGGTCGTGTTCATCAACACCGGCTTCCTCGACCGCACCGGCGACGAGATCCACACCAGCATGGAGGCCGGCGCCATGACCCCCAAGGGGGCGATGAAGCAGGAAGCCTGGATCAATGCCTACGAGGATCGCAACGTCGACGTCGGCCTGGCCTGCGGCCTGCCCGGACGCGCCCAGATCGGCAAGGGCATGTGGGCCATGCCCGACCTGATGGCGGACATGCTGCAGAACAAGGGCGTCCACCCCCGGGCCGGCGCCAGCACCGCCTGGGTGCCCTCGCCCACCGCGGCCACACTGCACGCCGTGCACTACCACGAAACCGACGTCGCTGCACGCCAGGCCGAACTGTGCGCGCGTCCGATGGCGTCACTGGACGACATCCTCAGCATCCCCCTGAAGGGCGCCGAGGGCCTGTCAGCCGCCGACATCCAGCGGGAGCTGGATAACAATGCCCAGGGCATCCTCGGTTACGTCGTGCGCTGGGTCGACCAGGGTGTGGGCTGCTCCAAGGTACCGGACATCAACGACGTCGGCCTGATGGAAGACCGCGCCACCCTGCGCATCTCCAGCCAGCATATCGCCAACTGGCTGCGCCACGGCGTGTGCAGCGAAGAACAGGTGCGGGAAACCCTGGAGCGCATGGCGGCAGTGGTGGACCGGCAGAACGCCGGGGACCCGACCTACCGGCCGATGGCCCCCGACTTCGACAGCAACATCGCGTTTCAGGCAGCCCTGGACCTGGTGCTCAGGGGCCGCGAGCAGCCCAACGGCTATACCGAACCGGTACTGCACGCCCGGCGGCGGCAGGCCAAGGCGGCTCAGGGTATGCCTGGCTAAGCTATGCTGGAAGAGTGGCGTCAGGTGTACTCGAGCTGCCGAACCAGATCCATGCGCTTGTGAAGAATCCTGACCACCTCTATTTCCGAATCCGAGAGCTGGCGATAAAACACCACGTGACCACCGTTGGGAAATTTTCGGTACCCGGACTTGATGGAGTCGCAGACCGTGCCGGCTTCGGGCCTTTCGGCCAGCAGGTGAAAGGCATCATCAAACTGCCTGATATACAGCCGGCGCTGCTCTCTGCCCCAGCGGCGCTGGGTGAATACCGCAATCGCCTTGAGATCTGCTCTGGCTGCCTGGGTCAGGACAAACGCTGCCATTAGCCGAGCTCTTCGTCGAGCTCATTCATCAGCGCTTCGTAGCTGTAGTCAGCCCTACCGCTATTTTCGCCTTCCTCGAGCAGACGCCTGAGCGTGGCCGCCTTGTTTTCCGAATCCTCAAGCTGCCGCAGTGCCGCCCTGACCACTTCGCTGGCAGAGGCGTATCTTCCCTCGGCAATTTGCTCGGCGATAAAACCTTCGAAATGCTTGCCCAGAGTAATGCTGGTGTTCCTAGCCATGCGCCACCTCATCAGATACCAACAAGTACTTTATATTGGTACCTGATGTATAGCCCGTCAAGCCGCCGCCGCGCTTCAACTCCCCAGCACGCGCATCGGCTCCACGAAGTCATAGCCCAGCGCCTCCGCCACCGCCCGGTGTGTCACCTGGCCGGCATGCACGTTGAGGCCGTTGCGCAGGTGCTCGTCGTCCTTCAAGGCCCGGGCCACGCCCTTGCGCGCCAGGTCCACCGCGTAGGGCAGCGTGGCGTTGGTCAGGGCGATGGTGGAAGTACGCGCCACACCGCCCGGCATGTTGGCCACGCAGTAGTGCACCACGCCGTCAATCACAAAGGTGGGATCCTGATGGGTGGTGGGCTTGCTGGTCTCGAAGCAGCCGCCCTGGTCGATGGCCACGTCGACCATCACCGCGCCGCGTTTCATGCGCTCCACCAACTCGCGACTGATCAACTTGGGCGCCGCCGCCCCGGGAATCAGAACTGCGCCGATCACCAGGTCGGCCTCCAGGGCGTAGCGCTCGACCGCCTCCTTGGTGGAATACACGGTTTTCAGACGCCCGCCGAAGAACATGTCGAGCTCCTTAAGGCGACGCAGGTCCCGGTCCAGCAGGGTCACGTCGGCCCCCATGCCCATGGCCATGCGGGCGGCGTTGATGCCCACCACGCCGCCACCGATCACCAGCACCTTCGCCGGCTCGACGCCGGGCACGCCACCCAGCAGCACCCCGTTGCCGCCTTGGGCCTTTTCCAGGTTGTGGGCACCGGCCTGGATCGCCATGCGCCCCGCCACTTCACTCATCGGCGCCAGCAGGGGCAGCCCCTTGTTGGGACCGGTCACTGTCTCGTAGGCAATGCAGGTGGCGCCTGAGGCCAGCAGGCCCTTGGCCTGCTCCGGGTCCGGGGCCAGGTGCAGGTAGGTGAACAGCACCTGTCCTTCGCGCAGGCGCGCATACTCCTCCGGCTGGGGCTCCTTGACCTTGATCAGCAACTCGGCGCGCTCGAAGATCTCCTCCGCGCCGGCGACAATCTCCGCACCGGCATCGCGGTACTGGTCGTTGTCAAAACCGATCGCTGCGGCGCCATCCTCCTCCACCATCACCTGGTGGCCGTCGTGCACCAGCTCGCGCACCCCGGCGGGGGTGAGGCCGATGCGGTATTCGTGATTCTTGATTTCCTTGGGTACCCCGATCAGCATGTCGACAAGCTCCTCGCTGAAAACGGTTGATGGATGTCCGGGACTAGGATGACACAGCAGGAGGGGCGACTTCATACCCCCGGGTGGGTAGGAGCGTCAGGCTGGCGGCCTGTCCTCCTCCACATCGGAGTCGACATCCTTGTATTGCAGATTGGTCAGCTGCTCGGATAGCAGGCCGATGAAGAACACCACCATGCCCGCCAGCACCAGCAGTGAACTCATGTTGGAGAAGCGCAGCAAGCCGCTGCCGATGGCCCCGGCGACATAGTTCACCACCCCCATGCCCGCCAGCAGCACGGCCAGCGGGAAGTACACCTTGAGGGGCGAATACAGAGTGCCGATCTTGAAGATGATCAGGAAGAAGCGCACCCCGTCGCGCAGGGCATTGATGTGGCTGCGCCCTACACGCTGAGCCGCCTTGATCGGCACGAAGCCCACGGAGTAGCCGGCGCGGAAGAAAGCCATGGTGGAGGTGGTCGGATAACTGAAGCCGTTCGGCAGCAGGTAGAGGAAACTCATGAACTTGCGGCGATTGACCAAACGAAAGCCGGAAGTGAGATCGTCGATGCGCCGGTTGACCATCCAGCTGGCGAAGCGATTGTAAAAGGTATTCGCGCTCCAGCGCGCCAGGCTGGCCTGGGAGTCGCGTCCGGCTCTGGCACCCACCACTAGGTCGTAGCCCTCGCTCGCCTTTTCCAGTAGGCGCGGAATGTCCGCCGGGTCGTGCTGGCCGTCGCCGTCCATGAACAGGATCCAGTCGCCGCTCGCCGCGCGCGCGCCAGCCTTGATCGCGGCGCCGTTGCCCTTGGAGTAGGGATGCGACAGCACGCGCACACCCGCCTCGCGGCAAATCGCCACCGTGGCATCCCGCGAGCCATCGTCGACCACGATAATCTCGCTGTCGGGACACTGCTCGCGCAGTCGGGGCAAGAGTCCGACGAGGGCTTCCGCCTCGTCCTTGGCGGGTATGACGATGGAAAGGTCCACTCAGTCCTGCTCCGGTTCCAGATAAAGGGCCAGGGTCTGCCCGTCGCCGACACTCAGCTCACCGGCGGCCTGCTTTTCCAGCAGACGCGCCTTCAGCGCCTCGGCCTCCGCCACTTTACCCAAGGCGGTGGTGAAATGCAGCTGCATCAGCTGGCCGCGAGTATTGTCGGGCAGCATGGCCAGGTATTGATCAGTGTAGCGATAGGCCATGTCGAAGCGCTGCAGGGCATTTTCCAGAACCGCCAGGCTGAAGTAGATGTTCGGCGCGGCGCGGCGGCGGAAGTCCTCCACCAGGAACAGGCTGGCCATGTGGTTGGCGAAACGCACGCGGTCCAGACCCGGGCAGCGATCGTCCTGCAGCATGCGCACCAGGGTCAGCAGCGTGGTGACCGAGCTGACCGGCCGCTGGGGGTTGTGGCGGCCAATGCGCTCGATCTCCTCGGCCGGGATGGCACTTCCCGCCATGCAGCCCAGGGCGATGTTGCGCAGCGCCAGATCCGCCACCCGTTCACCGCGACTGTGGGCGAAGGCCTGCTCGGAGTAGTGACGCGCCTCGGAATAGGCGCCGGCATCCGCCAGCAGCACCGCCATGTCGGTGTTGGCCCGGGGGGACGCGGGATGGCCGTTTAGCTGGTGCAGCGTCAACAATGGTCGGCTGGACCAGAGCTGCGCCAGGGGCGAGGTCTGCAGGGCCAGCCAGCCCACCCACACCCCGAGGTAAACCAACAGTGGCAGAACCAGGGGGCGCCCCAGCCGCATGGCCTGCGCCAGGAGCAGGCCGAGGATCAACCACAGACCCACCGCGGGAAAATAGTTGCGGTGCTCGAAATAGAGCTCCAGGGGCAGTACGCTGCTTTCCACTGCGTGCCCCAACAGGTACCAGGCAAGCCCCGCGAGGAAGCAGCGCCCCGAGGTCGAGCGCCAGGCCGCGAGCCCGGCAAGCAGCAACAGCCCCCCCCACGCCAGGGCCGCCCAAAGCGTTGACAGCGGCTCGGTGAAGGACGTCGAGACAGCGATATCGTCATGGTAAATACCCAGCCGCTGTACATCGGGCCACCACAGTTGACCAAGGTAGTCCCAGAGAATTCGCAGTTGAGTCAGCAACCGCTCTTCCAGCGTAAAAGGCCGGTGACCAAAGCGCGCCGCCAGGGACTCCCAGCGCAGCAGAGCAACGGCCACCAGACCCAGGGCGCCCAGTCCGATACTGCCCCACACCGCGTTACGCAGACGCGGCATGACCCGCCCCGCCGCATCCCGGCATTCGAACCACAGGGCCTCCAGCACCAGCAGGACCGGAATCACCACCACGGCGTTTTCCTTGGCAAACGGGCCCGCGAGCGTCGCCAGCACCGCCAGTAACAGCCAGACATGGCGGGGACGGCCGCGCGCCAGTGACTGGCGCCAGAGGATCCATGCCAGAAGGGCCAACAGCATGCAGGTGGTCGCCAGCATGGCCATGCGCTGCACCACATAGAGCACACTGCTCACCTGCAGCGGCGCCAGCAGCCAGCCGCCGGCCAGCAATGCCGCCAGCACGGGCGCCGCCGGAGCCCGGACGTGCCCAAGGAGCAGACGCAGGACAAGGAACACCAGCAGACCGTTGCCGAGGTGCAGGGCCAGATTGACCCGCTTGCTGATCGTCAGGCTGTCCCCCAGCCAGAGCTTTTCCGCCACGAAGGTCGCCATGCTCAACACGCGACCCAGGGGCCCCGAGTCGTCGCCGAGGATCGCGTCCATGGCGCGCTCCGGGTTGTCCTGCAAGTTGTCGATCACCAGCACGCTGGAGACATCATCCAGCAGGGCAGGCCCGCTGGTCCCCGGCCAGTACAACCAGGCTGTAAGCACCAGCAGGGCCAGCAGCACGACACCCGCGGCCGCGTCCCGTCGGAGGAGGTTGTCAGACGGCCTAGCCTTCATGGCTGGCTCCCGGCTGCGCGAAAAGCGCGCGCAGCCGGCTCAATTGACGAAAATCATCGTCAGCCACCAGCACCGCGCGCATCTGCTCGTAGACGCTGCCGTAATCTCCCTGTTCCGCAGCTTCCTCCATGCGCCGGTAGCGCAGGCCAATCGCGTGAGGGTGCTGGACCAGCGTTTCCTCCAGCATACTGACCCGCTGGTCACTCGCTACACCCCGCGCACGCAGGTAGCGATAGTGCAAATCGGCAATGCGGCTCGAGCCCGGGTAGCTGACGCGCAGCAGAGCAATCAATTCCTCCGCCGCACCTGCGTCAGCACGGCAGCGCGCCTCCCCCAGGCAGGTCATCAGGGTGCGCAGGGCGATGTGATCGGACACCTGGAGCGGGCGCGCATCAATCGCCCTGCGAATCGGCTCCAGCCACTGGCGCGGCTCCGTCTGCGCGTGGAAGTAGGCACTGTCCAGCTGATAGAGCATCACCAGCGAACCGAGATCATGCGCGTCGCGGCTGGCATTCTCGGCATAGAGTCGTCGCGCCTCCACCAGGTAGGCCGCTCGCTCCTCGCCTTCCAGGCCATACTCCGCGGGATTCAGGTAGCGCTCCAGCAGGATATTGGCCACCGCATGGCGAGCCCGCACCGACTCAGGGTGGTTGAGCATGTTCACCTGGGCCAGGCGCAACTCTTCCGACCAGGTGCTGGTGCGAATAAACAGGAAGCCCGCCAACAGCAGACACCAGGCCAGGGGTACGGCCACCGCGGGCAGTGGCCCCAGGCGACCGAGGCCGGCCACCAGTGCCCAGGCCAGCAGCAGCATCCAGCCCACGGAGGGGAAATAATTGCGGTGCTCGAATACCATTTCCAGCGGCCACAACGTGGACTCCATGGCGTGGCCGATCAGGTAGAACAGCACGGCAAGCAGCAATAGCGGCACACGTCCGCGGAGCCAGAGTGCGACCGCTACCAACAGAGGCCAGCCCAGCAGTGCCGGCAGGGTAGTCCAGGGTGTGAATGCGCCAGTGGAAAGGCGAATGTCATCGTGGTGCAAGCCCATCTCGCCGACCGCCGGTACCAGCAGCCAGTAAAGGTACTGCCACAACAGGCGAGCCTGGGTCAGCAGCCGCTCGCCGAGGCTGAAGTCGCGCCCACCATAACCGCGCAAAAAGAACTCGGGATACAACCAGAGCAGCAATCCCGCCAACAGGATCGGCGCCAATAGCGCCGCCCAGCTAAGTCGCGCCAGCCACGGCGTGTCACGCCCCGCCCAGCGGCCCCGAAACAGGCTCACCTCGACCGCCACCAGCAGCCAGGGCAGCAGCAGGCCGTTTTCCTTGCCCAGCGCCGCCAGCCCGGTCAGGAGCCCGAGCCACAGGCCAGCCGCCGCCACCTCCGCCACCCCAGCACCCTGCTCGGCCCAGCGCTGCCGCAAATGCACAAACAACCAAAGGCCAGCCAGCATGAACAGCGCCGCGAGCTGGGCCATCCGCTGCACAGCGTAAAGGACCGTCGACACATGCAGCGGCTGCAGCAGCCATAGGGCGGCAGCCAGCAGGGCAATCCAATGGTTGCGCTCCTCGCGCTCCGCGCCCGGCGTCACCACCCGCAAAACCGCGAGAGCCAAGCCACCCAGCAGCAGGCCTGCCAGCAAATGTATACCGAGGTTGGTTGCTTTGACCGCCAGGGGTGAGAGCCCGTCCCCCAGGGCGCTGTTGACGGCAAAGCTGAACATCGCCAGGGGGCGGCGCAGGGGGCCGGAGTCGGAGCTCAGGGCGGCAGTGCGCCATTCGTCAGCAACGACAGGGGCAAATACAAGATGGCTATTACGTTGCAGATTGGAATGGTCGTCGAAGAGCCAGGGGCCTGTCAGCCCCGAGATATAAACCAAAACGATCAGCAGCGTCAGCGCAACTGCGGGCAAAGCATTCTGATACGGGGAGGGCTCGGGCATCCGTGCAAGCTTGTGTCACCAGTGTGCTAACAGCTTACCCAAGAGAACACAAAAAAGCCCGGCAGAGCCGGGCTTTTTGATGAACTGAAATTAGCTTCGGCAGTTTGTAGGCAACCACTTTGAAAGCATCGGTGCTGTTGAACCACCCACACCAGCGCCTCGGCGGCATTTCCAAGTAATGGAACCATCGTCGCGAGTTACCCCAGAGAGCTGAAATGCAAGCGGTGCGGTCTCTCCTGGAAGCACTGACTCATGCACGTATATGCTGACAATAGGTGCGTCATTGTTCACGGAGAGAGTCATACTTTCAATAATCTCTGTACCAATTTCAGTCTCCAAACCGAGAAGACCGGCTTCCCCCAAAGTATTAGGCGGCCTGTTCTGTGTTGCATAGAACTCCGCAATCGTAGCTTTCGCTTCAGACAGCTTCGCCATCGGCTCAGACATCCGCGCCCGCACCGTATAATCCTGATAAGCCGGCAGCGCAATGGCCGCCAGAATGCCGACGATCGCGATCACGATCATCAGTTCGATCAGGGTAAAACCCTTCTGTACCTGTTTCATGCTTCTGCTCCTCTCCCCCGGGGGATTATGATCTGTTGCGATGCTCACGCGGCAACACACGTGCCCTCGTGTACCTGCACAATGTGTGCCAGTGGATACAGATCCGTCAAGGACTGACGTGCGAAATCCCTACTTTTTACAGGTTTCTCGCTGTCAAAGCTCCGAATGCGCCGCCCAGCACTCGAGGTGGTCACGCAATACTCAACTCAGGCCGGGCCTGCGATCGGAGCAGCTGACAAAATACGTCACCCAATTCCAAGGGGTGACACAAATCGTCACCCAAGCCTGCCGTTTGACGTCAGAGTGGGGGCGAAACCGGTAGTAAATCATGCTTTTACAGCACAATACGGGGTATTAGCCTGAAGTCAGGGGGGGTATACTGGCGCCAATAACAGCTTGCCGGGTGCACGGGCTCAGTGATGACAGGGATGCACAATCATGAATGAGAGGGCAATTGGCCAGCTCAGCGGTCTCGCCGGGCGGCTGGTCATCGAAGGCCTGCTGACCGCCGACGAAGCCAAGGCGGCCCAGCGCGAAGCCGTCTATGAGCGCGTCCCGCTGGTCAAATACCTGGTCGACAAGCGCAATCTCGACAGCGAGCGCATTGCCGAAATCGCCTCCATGGAATTTGGCGTCCCGCTGTTCGATATCGGCGCCTTCAATATGGGTGCCCTCCCTGCCGGCCTGGTGGATGTCGCCCTGGTGCAGAAGCACCACGCCCTGCCCCTGTTCCGCCGCGGCAACCGCCTGTTTATCGCCGTGTCCGACCCCACCAACCTGGCGGCACTGGACGAAATCAAGTTTCACACCGGCATCAACACCGACGCTGTGCTGGTGGAGGAGCGCGCCCTCAGCAAGGTCATCGCCGAATGGATCGATGCCCAGGACACTCTGACCGACGGCCTCGGCGACCTGGAGTCCGAAGACCTCGAGGGCATCGACATCAGCGCGGTGGAGGACCGCGAGGGCGAGGAGGCCAGCGACACCAGCAGCATCGATGAAACCCCCATAGTGCGCTTCGTCAACAAGGTGCTCATCGACGCCATCAAGCAGGGCGCCTCGGACATTCACTTCGAGCCCTACGAGAAGACCTACCGGGTACGCTTCCGCACCGACGGCATCCTGCGCGAGGTGGTAAAGCCGCCAAAGACCCTGGCACCGCGCCTCGCCGCGCGCCTCAAGATCATGTCGCAGATGGACATCTCCGAGCGCCGCGTGCCCCAGGACGGGCGCATCCAGATGCGCCTCTCGCGCAACCGCAACATCGACTTCCGGGTCAACACACTGCCGACCCTGTTCGGCGAAAAGGTGGTGCTGCGTATCCTCGATCCCTCCAGCGCCCAGATGGGCATCGATGCCCTGGGTTACGAGGAAGAGCAGAAGGCCATGTACCTGAACGCCCTGTCCAAGCCCCAGGGCATGATTCTGGTGACGGGCCCCACGGGCTCGGGTAAAACGGTCTCGCTCTACACCGGCCTCAACCTGCTCAACCAGCCCGAGCGCAACATCTCCACCGCGGAGGATCCGGTGGAAATCAACCTGGAAGGCATCAACCAGGTGCACGTAAACCACAAGGTGGGCCTGGGCTTTGCCGAAGCCTTGCGCGCCTTTCTGCGCCAGGACCCGGACGTCATCATGGTGGGGGAAATCCGGGACCTGGAAACCGCCGAGATCGCCATCAAGGCAGCCCAGACCGGCCACCTGGTACTCTCGACCCTGCACACCAACAGTGCCGCGGAAACCGTGACCCGCCTGCTCAACATGGGGGTGCCCTCCTTCAACCTTGCCACCTCGGTCAACCTGATCATCGCCCAACGTCTGGCGCGACGCTTGTGCAAGGAGTGCAGCGAGCCCGCCAACCTGCCCCTCGACGTGCTGCTGGAAGAGGGTTTCACCGAAGAACAACTGCAAGACGCCGATATTCGCAAGGCAGTTGGCTGCGATCACTGCAAGGACGGCTATAAGGGCCGGGTAGGCATCTACGAGGTGGTACGCATCACTCCGACCATCTCGCAGTTGATCCTCGAGCAGGGGAATGCCCGCCAGATCCACGAGCAGGCGCGCAAGGAAGGCTTCAACGACATCCACACCTCCGCCCTGAGGAAGGTTGCCCAGGGGGTAACCAGCCTGGAGGAGGTCAACCGGGTCACGACCGACTAGACTAGAGCGCGGGGCCGAAAGGGTTAAGAGATGGCAACCTCTTCAAGCGAAGCAAGCAAGACCAGCGTATTTGTCTGGCGCGGCACCGATCGCCAAGGTCGCGACACTCAAGGCGAAATCACCTCCCAGAACCACACCACCGCACGGGCGCAGCTGCGCACCCAGGGCATTCGCCCCAGCAGCGTGCGCAGGAAGCCCAAGCCTCTGTTCGGGGGCGGCAAGCCGATCAAGCCCGCGGACATCGCCATCTTCACCCGCCAGCTGGCCACCATGATGAAGGCCGGCGTGCCCCTGGTGCAGAGCTTCGATATCGTCGCCGAGGGCCTGGAAAAGCCCAAGATGCGCGACATGGTGGTCAACATCAAGAACGACGTCGCCACCGGCACCGGCCTGGCGCCCTCCCTGGCCAAGTACCCGCGCCACTTCGACGACCTGTTCATCAGCCTGGTGGCCTCGGGCGAGGGCTCGGGCACCCTCGAAGTCATGCTCGACCGCGTGGCCACCTACAAGGAAAAGACCGAGGCCCTGAAGGCCAAGATCAAGAAGGCCATGACCTACCCCACCGCGGTGGTCATCGTCGCCATCGTGGTCACTGCCATCCTGCTGATCAAGGTGGTGCCGCAGTTTGCCGAAACCTTCCGCAGCTTCGGTTCCGACCTGCCTGCTTTCACCCTGATGGTGGTGAGCCTGTCCAACTTCATGCAGGAGTGGTGGTTCATCATCCTGCTGGCACTGATCGCAATCGGCTACGCCTTCCGGGAGGCCAAGCACCGCTCGGTCGCCTTCGCGGAGTTCCTCGACCGCCTCGCCCTGCGCCTGCCGGTGATCGGTACCATCGTTCACGATGCGGTGATCGCGCGCTTCTCGCGCACCCTGGCCACCACCTTCGCCGCCGGGGTGCCACTCGTGGACGCGCTGCAGTCGACCGCTGGTGCCGCGGGCAACTCGGTCTATGCCAAGGCAATCCTGCAGATCCGCGACGACGTCTCCACCGGTGCCACCCTATACCAGTCGGTGCGCTCCACGGGCCTGTTTCCGAACATGTTGCTGCAAATGGTGTCGATCGGCGAGGAATCCGGCGCCCTGGACGAGATGCTGGACAAGGTGGCCAACTTCTACGAGGAAGCCGTGGACAACGCGGTGGACAGCCTGAGCTCGCTGATGGAGCCCATCATCATGTCGGTGCTGGGGATCCTGGTGGGCGGCCTGATGATCGCCATGTACCTGCCGATCTTCATGCTCGGCTCGGTTATCTAAGCCCCGGTCTTGGCGGATTTCACGGCACTCGTGGCGGAGCACGGCTGGTGGCTGTACAGCAGCCTGTTGCTGCTGGGCCTGGTGGTCGGCAGTTTTCTCAATGTGGTGGCCTACCGGCTGCCGAAAATGCTCGAGGCCCAGTGGCGGCGGGACTGCTGCGAGCTGCTGGAGCAGCCCGACCCCGGGGCCGGCGATCCCCCGCTTAGCCTGGCCAGCCCCAACTCCCACTGCCCCCGCTGCAAGGCAGCGGTCAAGCCCTGGCACAATATTCCCGTCCTCAGCTGGCTGCTGCTGCGGGGGCGCTGCGCCAGCTGCGGCTGCGCCATCTCGCCGCGCTACCCGATCGTGGAACTGGCCTGTGGCCTGCTGACCCTGCTGCTGGGCCTGCACTTCGGCCTGTCACTGCAACTGCTCGGGGCCATGTTCCTCACCTGGGCCCTGCTGGCCCTGGCCCTGATTGACCTCGACACCCAACTGCTGCCGGACAACATCACCCTACCCCTGCTCTGGCTGGGCCTGCTGTTCAACCTCACGGGCACCTTCGCGCCCCTGCCGGAGGCGGTGCTCGGAGCGGTCTGCGGCTACCTGCTGCTGTGGAGTGTTTACTGGCTGTTCAAGCTGGCCACGGGCAAGGAGGGCATGGGCTACGGTGATTTCAAGCTGCTCGCGGCCCTCGGCGCCTGGCTCGGCTGGGAGGCGCTGCCGATCATCATCCTGCTGTCCTCCCTGGTGGGCGCCGTGGTGGGCCTGGCACTGATGGCCCTCAGTGGTCGCGGCAAGGATGTGCCACTGCCCTTCGGGCCCTGGCTGGCGGCCGCCGGCTGGCTGGCTCTGCTCTGGGGTGACACCTGGATGGCAAGCTACCTGGGGGCGGTCGGCATCAGCCCCTGACAGCGCCGGCCCTCTCGACAGCGGCGCCAGAACCGACAGCAACAACGGGCAACTCGGGAGATTTTCAACGCATGAGCAAATTGATTGTGGGCATCACCGGCGGCATCGGCAGCGGCAAGACCGCCGTCACCGACCGCTTCGCTGCCCGCGGCATTACCGTGGTGGACGCAGACCTGGCGGCGCGCAAGGTGGTCGAGGGCGGCAGCCCCGCCCTCGCGGCGATTGCCAAGCATTTCGGCAGCGGGGTATTGACCGCCGAGGGCGAACTGGACCGCGCGGCCCTGCGCAAGATCGTTTTCGCCGAACCCGCCGAACGGCAGTGGCTGGAAGGGCTGACCCATCCCCTGATCGGGGAGGAAATCGAGGATCAGCTGGAAGCGGCCCGCTCTCCCTATGCGATCCTCGCCTCGCCGCTGCTGCTGGAGGGCCAGCAGCGCCTGCTGGTGGACCTGATCGTGGTGGTGGACGTACCCGAGTCCGTGCAGCTGGAACGCACCATGGCCCGGGACAACAACGATGCGGAACAGGTCAAACGCATCATGGCCGCACAGCTCGCCCGGGAGGAGCGCCTGGCCCGGGCCGATATCGTGATCGACAACAGCCGCAGCCTGGAAGACCTGGATCTGGTGGTGGAAGAACTGCACCGGGAGTTTCTGGAGAGGGCCGAACGGAGCTGAGGCAGCCCGGAATTACACTTTTACGCGCGTTATAATGTGTTTATCTACATTTTTTTGCGCATAAAAGTGTAATATGGGCCTATCGCAACACCGATGCGAGGCCAATATGCAACGCGCTCTTCTGGACAGACTTCTGGCGTGGCGAGCAGCGGAAACACGTAAACCCATTCTTCTGGACGGGGCCAGGCAAACCGGCAAGACCTATCTGCTGACAGACTTGCTCGGCAAAACCTTCCAGAGGGTCCTGCGCCTGGATTTTCTCGAAAATCCCGCACTGTCCGATGCTTTCGCCGATGCCCTGACGCCCGAAACGGTGTTGATGAACATCGAGCTGATTACCGGCGAGTCTTTCAACCCCGATACCGATTTGCTGATTCTGGATGAAATCGGCGAGTGCCCACGTGCAGTGACCGCGCTGAAATACTTTGCCGAACAGCTACCCCGGGGGTTCATCGCGGCCAGCGGCTCCAATATCGGCTTGCTCACCTCCTTCCCGGTCGGCAAGGTGGAGCAGCACGCTCTGCGGCCACTGACTTTCCGGGAGTTCCTGTGGGCATCCGGAGAGCGGGCCCTGATCAAGGCCTACGAGGGACAGGTCAACAACGCCGCCGCCCACGGCCAGCTGTTTGACAGGCTCACTGACTACTACTTCACTGGCGGCATGCCTGAAGCGGTCGCAATCTGGTATGAAAACCGCGATGCCAGCATTCTGCAACGTATTGAGGCCGTCTCCCGCCTCCACGCAGACTTGGTTGAAGGCTACAAGCGGGATTTCGGCAAGTATTCCGGCAAGACCGATGCCCAACTGATCGAAGCTGTATTTTCCAGCGTGCCTTCGCAACTGTCTGCGGTGCGTGACGAATCGGTCAAACGCTTCCAGTTCAAGGGCGTTCACGAGCGCAAGTCGCGCTACTCGGAGCTGGAGAGCGCCATTGCCTGGCTGCACCGCTGCCGACTGGTGTTGAAAAACTTTCCGGTAGAGGGGCAGGCAAAATCTCCACTGGCCGCTTATCAGAAGGAGAATCGCGTCAAGCTATTTCTGTTTGATACCGGGCTGTTGAACCACATGCTGGGTACCAGCTACCGCGAACTCAAGCAGCAAGCCTATGAATACAAGGGCTATATCGCCGAAAACTTTGTACAACAGGAACTGGCCGCCATGGGTCAGGAGCCAAGTTTCTCGTGGCAGGATTCGCGCGCGGAGATAGAGTTTCTGTTGACCGATGACAGCGGTCGCGTGGTTCCCCTGGAAGTGAAAAGTGGCAACCGAACCCGCGCCAAGTCCCTCGCATCCTATATCAGCAAATGCAAACCGCACATGACCATCAAGCTGACCGGAACCCGGGGCTCGCCCGCCACGGAGACTGAAAATATCGTGCTGCCTCTGTATTACGCGGAGCACCTGGGGAAGCTATTGTCGAATGGCGCGCGTTCTATCAACTCGCCAGCAGACGCTGCAGGATAGGCCGATTCGCGGCCGGAAAAGCATAATTCGCGAGCGCCTCGGGCGCGACCCACGCCAGGGGCTGCCCCTCCAATCCCCGTGGTTCCCCGCTCCACTCGCTAATCCGGTGCACGTCAAGTAATACGGCCTTGTCGCCATAGTCAAAAGGCTGTAGCAACAGGGGGCGCGTGGCTTTCACCCGCACACCAAGTTCCTCGGCAAACTCGCGCACCAGGGCCTGCTCTACACTCTCCCCAGTTTCCACCTTGCCGCCGGGGAACTCCCACAACCCGCCCTGGTGGACAGCGTCGGCGCGGCGGCTGATCAGCACACGTCCGTCCGCGGCCGTGAGAACGCCCACCGCCACATGCAGCGCCGCCATCAGGTGCGGTACTCCGCATTGATGCGCACGTAATCATAGGAGAAATCCGTGGTCCAGACCTGTGCCTCGGCCGCGCCGCGGTCCAGCTCGACGCGGATGGTGATCTCCTCCGGCGCCATCGCGGCCACGCCCTGCTCCTCGGTGTAGCTAGCGGCGCGACAGCCGTTCTCGGCAATCAGAACGCCATTGAGGAACACCGATACCCGGTTGACGTCGAGCTCGGGCAGGCCGGCGCGACCGATGGCGGCCAGCAGGCGCCCCCAGTTGGGGTCGGAGGCAAACAGTGCGGTCTTCACCAGCGGCGAGTGGGCGATGGTGAAAGCCACATCCAGGCATTCCTGATCGTTGCGACCGCCGTTCACCGCAATGGTGACGAACTTGCTGGCGCCCTCGCCATCGCGCACCAGGCCCTGGGCCAGCTCGATACAGACGGCCTGCACCGCCTCCCGCAGGGCGTCGTAGAGCGGCCCCTCCAGGGTCTCCAGCAGCGGATTGCCGGCCGCGCCAGTCGCCGCCAGCACGCAGGCATCATTGGTGGAGGTGTCGCCGTCGACGCTAATGCGGTTGAAGGACAGTTCCGCCGCCTCGGTGATCAGCGCCTGCAGCACGGGCTGGCTGACCGCGGCATCGGTGGCCAGAAAGCCGAGCATGGTGGCCATGTTGGGCCGGATCATGCCGGCGCCCTTGGCGATGCCGGTGATGGTGTAGTCGCGCCCCTCGCAGCTGAAACGCAGGGAGTGACCCTTGGGCCGCGTATCAGTGGTCATAATGCCGTGGGCGGCCTCCAGCCAGCCGTCGCCGGTGAGCCCCTGTATCGCCAGGGGCAGGGCATCCGTGATCCGCCCCACCGGCAGCGGCTCGCCAATCACCCCGGTGGAAAAGGGTAACACCCCTTTCGCATCCACCCCGGCCATCTCGGCCAACGCCTCGCAGCAGCGGCGGGCGTCGGCGAGGCCGCGCTCCCCGGTGCCGGCATTGGCATTGCCGGTATTCACCAGCAGGTAGTTCGGCCGACCACGACTCTGGCCCAGGTGCTCCCGGGCCACCACCACCGGCGCCGCGCAGAAAGCGTTGCGGGTAAACACACCGGCACAATGACTGCCGGGGGCCAGCTCCAGGACCACCAGGTCCCGGCGGCCCGGCTTCTTGATACCGGCACAGACCGTTGCCAGCCGGACGCCCGGCACCGGCAACAGCGTTACCAGCTTGTCTTCACCCACCGCCATGCGGCTATCTCCTGCTATCTATCGACTGGTGCTCAGCTCAAACGGCCGTGACACTGCTTGTACTTTTTCCCGCTGCCGCAGGGGCAGGGGTCGTTGCGGCCCACCTTGGGCTGGTCGCGCACCACGGTCTGGGGCGTCGCCGCCGCGTCTCCCCGGGGTTCGCCCTGGCCCTCGCCGGACTGCGACTCCTCCGCGAGCGCCGAGGCCGCCGCGTGCTGGAAGGCCAGGCGTTCCTTCTCCGCCGCCTCGCGACGGCGCGCCTCGATCTGGGCCGCCTCGTCCTGGCGCTGAATCTGCACGTGGCTGAGGAACTTGATCACCTCGTACTTGAGGTTCTGCAACAGTTGCTCGAACAGGGCGAAGGATTCGCGCTTGTATTCCTGCTTGGGGTTCTTCTGGGCGTAGGCGCGCAGGTGAATACCCTGGCGCAGCTGGTCCATGGTGGCGAGGTGGTCCTTCCACAGGGTGTCCAGTACCTGCAGCATGATCTGCTTCTCGATCTTGCGCATGGCCGGGCCAACCGATTCGCACTTGGCATCGTAGGCCGTCTGGATCTCGGCGACGATGCGCTCGCGCAGGTTTTCCTCGTGGAGGTTCTTGTCCTCGTCCAGCCACTGCTGCACCGGCAAGTGGATGGCGAACTCCGCCTCCAGCTGTTTTTCCAGCCCGGGAATATCCCACTGCTCTTCCACGCTCTGGGGCGGTATGTAGGAGGAGATCGCGTCGTTGACCACGTCCTCGCGGATCGCCGTGATCATCGGGCTGATGTCGCCCTCGTTGAGCAGCTCGTTGCGCTGCTTGTAGATGATCTGGCGCTGATCGTTGGCGACGTCATCGTACTCCAGCAACTGCTTGCGGATGTCGAAGTTGCGACCCTCCACCTTGCGCTGGGCCTTTTCGATGGCGTTGGTGACCATGCGGTGCTCGATGGCCTCGCCCTTCTCCATGCCCAGGGCCTGCATGAAGCCCTTGACCCGGTCCGAGGCGAAAATGCGCATCAGGTTGTCTTCCAGAGACAGGTAGAAACGGGACACGCCCGGGTCACCCTGGCGCCCGGCACGGCCGCGCAGCTGGTTGTCGATACGGCGCGACTCATGGCGCTCGGTGCCCAGGATATGCAGGCCGCCGGCCTCCAGCACCTGATCGTGGCGCGTCTGCCAGGCCTTGCGCAACTCCTCCCGCTGCTCGGCGGTGACCTCGCCGAAGGACTCGATCTCGGCATCCAGGTTGCCACCCAGGACAATGTCGGTACCCCGACCCGCCATGTTGGTGGCAATGGTGACCACCCCCGGCCGACCCGCCTGGGCAATGATCTCGGCTTCCTGCTCGTGGTATTTGGCGTTGAGTACCTTGTGCTCGATCTTGTCCTGGCGGAAGCGGCGGGACAGCTCTTCGGAGGTTTCCACCGAGGCGGTGCCGACCAGTACCGGCGCGCCCTTCTCCATGCAGGACTGCACGTCGGCGATGATGGCGTCGAACTTCTCCTCCCGGGTCAGGTAGACCAGGTCGTTCAGGTCCACCCGCTGGGGCGGCTTGTTGGGCGGAATCACCAGCACTTCCAGGCCGTAGATCTGACGGAATTCGAAGGCCTCGGTGTCCGCGGTCCCGGTCATCCCCGCCAGCTTGCCGTAGATGCGGAAATAGTTCTGGAAGGTGGTCGAGGCCAGGGTCTGGCTCTCGCTCTGGATCGGCACCCCTTCCTTGGCCTCGATGGCCTGGTGCAGGCCCTCGGACAGGCGCCGCCCGGGCATGGTGCGGCCGGTGTGCTCGTCGATCAGCACCACCTGGTTATTCTGGACGATGTACTCCACGTCGCGGTTGAACAGCACGTGGGCGCGCAGGCCGGAGTAGACGTGCTGCAGCAGGCCCAGGTTGGTGGCGGCGTAGAGGCTGTCGCCCTCCTCCAGCAAGCCTTCCTTGACCAGCAGGTCCTCGACAAACTCATGGCCGGCTTCGTTGAGCTCGATGTGGCGCTGCTTCTCGTCGACAGTGTAATGCCCTTCCTGGCCCTCGCTGTCTTCCTGCAACAGTGGCACCAGCTTGTTGATGCGCTTGTAGAGAGCGGAGCTGTCCTCCGAAGCACCGGAGATGATCAGCGGGGTGCGCGCCTCGTCGATCAGGATGGAGTCCACCTCGTCAACAATGGCGAAGGCCAACTCCCCCTGCATCTTGTCCTCCAGACTGAAGGCCATGTTGTCGCGCAGGTAGTCGAAGCCGAACTCGTTGTTGGTCCCGTAGATCACGTCGCAGCGGTAGGCCTGGCGCTTTTCCTCCTGGGACTGTCCCGCGCGCACCACGCCGACACTCAGCCCGAGAAAGCGGTACAGCGGGCCCATCCAGTGGGCGTCGCGGCCGGCCAGGTAATCGTTTACCGTCACCAGGTGAACGCTGTGGCCAGTCAGGGCGTTCAGGTAGGTAGGCAGGGTCGCCACCAGGGTCTTGCCCTCCCCGGTGCGCATCTCGGCGATCTTGCCCTCGTGCAGCGCCATGCCGCCGATCAGCTGCACGTCGAAGTGACGCATCCCCAGGGTCCGCTCACTGGCCTCGCGGCAGACCGCGAAGGCTTCCGGCAGGATCCGGTCGAGACTTTCGCCCTGCTCCAGGCGCTGGCGGAACTCGTCGCTTTTTGCCGCCAGGGCGCTGTCATCCAGGGCCTTGATCTCGTCGGCGAGGGCATTGATCTGGCGCACAACCTTGCGCAGGCGTTTCAGCTCCCGCTCATTGCGGGTGCCGAAGATTTTTTTCATTGCATTGGTGATCATGTCATTGGTCGTCGCGATATACGGAACTGCCCGCCCGGATAGGTCTCGGACGGGGCCTTGGTAGCTGCTGCGAGGAAGCTGTCAGCGTCGCGTGCGGCGCACGTAGCTGGAAGGGTCGACCGGGCGGCCGTGCTTGTACACCTCGAAGTGCACGTGGGAGCCGGTAGCGCGGCCGCTGGAGCCCATCAGGGCGATCGGCTCACCCTTGCGGACGACGTCCCCCGGCTGCACCAGGTTGTCCTGGTTATGGGCGTACAGCGTTACCAGCCCGTCGCCGTGGGACAGCTCGACCAGATTGCCGTAGCCAGGCTTGCGCCCGGACCAGGTCACCACACCGCTGGCCACGGCCACCACGTTGGACCCCGCGGGGCCGGCGAAATCAATGCCGTAGTGGCTGGAGCGCTTTCCGGTGAAGGGGTCGGTGCGGACGCCGTAGCCCGAGGAGATGTAACCTTTCTCGACAGGGCGCCCGGAGACCCAGGCCTGGTCATCCAGTTTGCGGTGGGTCAGCAGCGATTCAAGGATATCCAGCTCGTGCTCGCGCCGACTGAGACGCTCGGCGAAAGCCTCCATGTCCTCGGTGAGACCGGGCGCCAGGAGGTCGACGCCGTAATCGGGGGCGAGCGGCCCACCCACGGCCGGTGTCTGGCTGAAATCAAACTCCCCGGCCTCGAGGTTCGCTATGCCGGCGAGGTGTTCGCCGAGGGCATCGAGTCGGGTCATGCGAGCCTGCAGCTCCGCCAAGCCCATGGACAGGGCCTGCAGCTTGCGCTCGGCCCGGGCTCTCAGGCCCTGGAGTTCGGAGGACTGTGAGGCCAGCTCATCCTGCATGCTGTCCAGGGAGCTTTCGCGCACGGCGCGGGCCTCGGCCTGCTGACCGACAAAATACCCCAGCGCCACCAGCCCCAGGGGAAGCCCGAGACAGCACAGGGATAGCAGGGCACGGGACCAGCGGCCCAATTCGACAGACCGCGAACCGCCATGCTTTCGGTGTATGAGGACGACCTTCATTGACAACCGGCTGCAGGATACAGGCGCGTGACTATGCCACAGGCGTGTAAATATTACCACTTCAGATTTGGCCACAGGCACCGCAGCTGGGGCCGATCCAGGGGCCCGGTCGGCGGTGAGCCGGCGCGACGCCGGGCCGATTGCGGATAGCGTGTGCTCAGGCGGCCGCGGGGGCCAGAGCGTAGGAGATCGGGGCGCTGGCCTCGTCCTCGAAAGTCACCATCTCCCAGCTGTCCGGCTGGGCGATCAGGCTGCGCACCACGGCATTATTGAGGGCGTGCCCGGACTTGTAGGCGCGGAACTCGCCGATCAGGCTGTAACCCATCAGGTAGAGATCACCGATGGCATCGAGGATCTTGTGGCGCACGAACTCGTCGTCGTAGCGCAAACCATCCTGGTTGAGAATGCGATATTCATCCACCACGATGGCGTTGTCGACACTGCCGCCGCGGGCCAGGCCGCGGGAGCGGAGGTACTCGATCTCGTGCATGAAACCGAAGGTCCGCGCACGGCTCACCTGCTTGACGAAGGAGCTGGTGGAAAAATCGACCTCCGCGTGGGGAGACCGATCGCGGAACACCGGATGGTCGAAGTCGATGGTGAAGGAGACCTTGAAGCCATCAAAGGGGAGGAAGCTGGCTCGCTTGTCTCCGTCCTCCACAACCAGCGGACGCTTGATGCGGATGAATTTCTTGGCCACTGCCTGTTCCTCGATTCCAGCGGACTGGATCAGGAACACGAAGGGCCCCGCACTGCCGTCCATGATCGGCACTTCGGAGGCGCTGACATCGACATAGGCATTGTCGATACCCAGCCCCGCCATCGCCGCCATCAGGTGTTCCACGGTCGACACCTTCTCGCCATTGGCGCAGAGGGTGGTGGACAGCGTGGTCTCGACGACGTTCTCCGCCCGCGCGGGGATCTCGACCACCGGGTCGAGGTCGGTGCGACGGAACACAATACCGGTGTTGACGGGCGCCGGACACAGGTTCAGATAGACCTTGTCGCCAGTGTGCAGGCCAATTCCGGTCGCCTGGATGGCATTGCGCAGAGTCCGCTGTCGAATCATAGGTCCGTCCGTTCGTGTCCATTACCTTGCCAGGGCCCCGGCAGCCTGAACTGTCCGGGGCACCCCTGGGACCGCATCACGCGATGTGGCCCGAGCCAGGCAGCCGCGTCTGGACGGACTACCCGCTTAGTCGGCCTGTCGGCGCAGGAAGGCGGGAATATCGAAATACTCCTCGCCGCCGGCTTCGAGGGCCGCGGCAGCTGCCTGCCCTGCGCCGCCGCGTGCGCGACGCATCATGGTGGGGCGTTCGTAATCCCGGTAGTTGGGCTCGGAACCCGACTCCGCCTGGCGCTGTGCCGGCGCATCCACCACCTGCAGCGGCACCCGGGCCGCCTCCCCGCCGAGGCCCGTGGCCACGACAGTTACCTTGATCTCATCGCTCATGTCGGGGTCGATTACCGTGCCGACCACGACCGTCGCCTCGTCGGACGCGAACTCCTCGATGGTGTCACCCACCTCGGAGAACTCACCCAGGGAAAGGTCGAGACCCGCGGTGATGTTGACCAGGATGCCGCGTGCGCCCTGCAGGTCGATATCGTCCAGCAGCGGGCTGTTGATCGCGCGCTCCGCAGCTTCCCGGGCGCGGTTTTCACCGCGGGCACTGCCGGTTCCCATCATCGCCATGCCCATTTCGGACATCACCGTACGTACGTCGGCAAAGTCTACGTTGATCATGCCGGGGCGAATAATCAGGTCGGCAATACCCTGAACTGCGCCCAACAATACATCATTCGCTTCGCGGAAGGCATCCAATAAACTGGTACTTTTTCCGAGGACCTCGAGCAACTTTTCGTTGGGAATGGTGATCAGCGAGTCGACGTATTGCTGCAGTTCCTGCACGCCGCGCTGGGCGATTGCCAGGCGCTTCTTGCCCTCGAAGGGGAAGGGCCGGGTCACCACCGCGACCGTCAGGATACCCATTTCCCGCGCCACTTCGGCAACGATCGGGGCACCGCCGGTACCGGTGCCACCGCCCATACCGGCGGTGATGAACACCATATCGGCACCGCGCAGGGACTCGGCGATGCGATCGCGATCTTCCATCGCCGCGGCGCGACCCACCTCGGGGTTGGCGCCGGCACCCAGGCCCTTGGTGATGCTGTTGCCCAGCTGCAGCACCGTGCGCGACTCGATGTCCGAGAGCGCCTGGGCGTCGGTGTTGGCGCAGATGAAATCGACGCCTTCCACCCGGTTGTCGATCATGTGTTTCACGGCATTGCCACCGCCGCCACCGATACCGATGACCTTGATGACCGCGTTCTGAGGTACGTTGTCAATCAGTTCAAACATGGTCTTTCTCCCCTTTCTCGTGTTTGCCGCGCTCGCGCGCGGAGATTTACCGCTTGAAAATCAGAAATTGCTCTGCAGCCAGCCACGCAGGCGCGCGAACAGGCCAGTGCCATCGTCCAGGTCACCCCCCGCGGCGCTGCGTTCAGCCAGCTGGCGCTGCCCGTACTGCAGCAGGCCCACCCCGGTGGAGTAGATCGGGTTGCGCACGATGTCGTTCAGCCCCTTGACCGTCTGCGGGTAACCCACCCGCACCGGCATGTGAAAGATTTCCTCGGCCAGCTCGACCACGCCTTCCATCTTGGCGGTGCCGCCGGTCAGGACGATGCCCGCGGGCACCATGTCCTCGAAGCCACTGCGGCGCAGTTCGGCCTGCACCAGGGTGAAGAGCTCGTCATAGCGGGGCTCCACGACCTCCGCCAGCGCCTGGCGGGACAGGTCCCGCGGCGGGCGGTCACCCACGCTGGGCACCTTGATGGTCTCGTCCGGCCCGGCCAGCTGGGTCAGGGCGCAGGCGTACTTGATCTTGATCTCCTCGGCGTACTGGGTCGGCGTGCGCAGGGCCATGGCGATGTCGTTGGTGACCTGGTCGCCGGCGATCGGGATCACCCCGGTGTGGCGGATGGAGCCCTCGGTGAACACGGCGATATCCGTGGTGCCGCCGCCGATATCCACCAGGCAGACCCCGAGTTCGCGCTCATCGTCGGTCAATACGGCGTGGCTGGAGGCCAGCTGCTCGAGAATGATTTCCTCGACATCCAGTCCGCAGCGGCGGATGCACTTCTCGATGTTCTGGGCCGCATTCTCGGCGCAGGTGACCAGGTGCACCTTGACCTCCAGGCGTACACCCGACATGCCCAGGGGCTCCTTGATGCCCTCCTGGTTGTCGATGACATACTCCTGGGGAAGGATGTGCAGAATTTTCTGGTCCTGGGGGATGGCCACCGCCTTGGCGGCATCCAGCACACGCTCGATCTCCAGGTGAGACACCTCCCGCTCGCGGATCGCCACGATGCCGTGGGAATTCAGGCTGCGGATGTGGCTGCCGGCGATCCCCGCGTAGACGGAGTGGATCTGGCAGCCGGCCATCAATTCGGCCTCCTCCACCGCCCGCTGAATGGACTGCACGGTGGATTCGATGTTCACCACCACGCCCTTCTTCATGCCCTTGGAGGGGTGCGAGCCGATACCGACGATCTCGATGCCCCCGTCGCTGGTCAACTCGCCGACAATCGCCACCACCTTGGAGGTGCCGATGTCCAGTGCCACGATCATGCGTTTGTCCTGTGCGCTGCCCATGGCAGTCTCACTCCCCACCAGTCATATGTGTTGTTGTCTGTTGTGCGCTACCCAACTGGGCCAGCCCACCTGCCACCTCGGCCGGAGGCGCGCGGAACGCGACTGCCAGCCCCTGGCTGTAACGCAGGTCCACCTGCTCCACCCGCGCCGGATCCACCGACAGTTCGGCCCGCCAGACCCGTGCGAAGCGCGACAGGCGCGCACGCAACTCGCGATCGCCCAGCACCAGCCGCACGCCGTTGGCCAGCTCCGCCGTCAGGTGGCCGCGCTCATCCCGACGCAGGGCCGCCAGCTCGAGTTCCAGTGGCTGCAGCCACTCTCCCAGTTGCTGGAAGGAGACAATCAGCTCGCGGGCGCTGCCCGGTGGCCCCTCCAGCCGCGGCAGGTCGCTGCCGAGCTCCCGCGCCCGGCGGGATTCGAAAACCTCACCCTCATGGTTGAGGAAGCCCCCTTCGCCCCAGCGGGCAATCGGCAGCTGCTCCACCACCGCGACCTCCAGGGCATTCGGCCAGCGGCGACGCACCGTGGCGCGATAGATCCAGGGCAGGGCCTCCAGTTCGCCGCGCACGGCCCCGAGATCGGCATTCAGGAAGCCCCCCGCCAGGGCCGGCTGCACCACCTCCTCCACTGCCGCGATCTGCGTGCGCTGCAGGTTGCCGCTGATCACCACCCGCTCCACCGGAATCGCCGCCAGGGCCAGCCAGGCCCGGGTGGCGGCCAGCCCGACGGCACACAGGCCCGCGACAATCAGCAGCCGGTTCAGCCAGCCGCCCAGGCGCGGCCAGAGACCATTGCTGCGCGCCGCGGCCGTACGACGCCCCCGGCGACGCGGAGTCGCGGCAGCGCGGCGGCGGTGGGCCTTGCGACGCAGCTCAGCCATGGCGGTGACGCTCCTCCCAGCTCAGTTCCACAATCCGGCGCACCAGGGCCGGCATCTCCATACCCGCGGCCCGCGCCGCCATCGGCACCAGGCTGTGGGAGGTCATGCCGGGGATGGTGTTCACTTCCAGCACGTAGAAACGGCCATCGGCATCGCGCATCAGGTCGGCGCGTCCCCAGACCGCGCAGCCCAGGCTGCGGAAGGCGGACAGTGCCAGCGCGGCGGCCTCCGCCTCCTCAGCGGCATTCAGGCCACTGGGGCAGTGATAGCGGGTATCGTCTGACAGGTACTTGGCTTCGTAGTCGTAGAACTCGCGATCGGTCTCCATGCGAATGGACGGCAGCGCTCGCTCACCGAGGATGCCCACGGTGTATTCCGGGCCACGGATGAATTGCTCCGCCAGCACCGTGCCGTAGCCCGCCGCCGCCCGCCAGGCCGCCTCGAGCTGTTCAGCACTGGAGGCGGGGGCCATACCCACGCTGGAACCTTCACAGGCCGGCTTTACGAACACCTTGCCAAAGCGGGCCATAACCGCCGACCAGTCGGTGTCCGCATCCAGGGTGACAAAGCCGGCCGTGGACACCCCGACGCCCTGCCACAACTGCTTGCTGCGCTGCTTGTCCATGGCCAGGGCCGAGCCCAGTACCCCGGAACCGGAGTAGGCCACCCCCAGGCTCTCCAGGGCGCCCTGGATCACGCCGTCCTCGCCTCCGGGGCCGTGCAGGGCATTGAAGGCGAAGGACACCCCTTCCAGTTCGCGAACCCAACCCGCCTGCGCCGGGTCCACCCGGCGCACCCGGCAGCCGAGTGACTGCAGGGCGTCGACAATGGTGGCGCCGGTCTGCAGGGAAATTTCCCGCTCGGCGGACTGCCCGCCCAGCAGCACGGCAACATCGGCGGCGGTAGCCAGCTCCCAGCTCATGCTTCGGCCTCCAGCGACCCCAGGGCCTGCAGGTCCTGGGCCAGTCGTCCAATATTCCCCGCGCCCTGGGTGATCACCACATCGCCGTCGCGGAGGATGTCGCGCAGCAGCGCCGGCACCATCTCCACCGACTCCACGAACACGGGCTCCACCTGGCCCCGCTGGCGGATACTGCGGGCCAGGCTGCGGCTGTCCGCACCGGGGATCGGATCTTCCCCCGCGGGGTAGACGTCCAGCAGCAGCAGAAGATCACAGCGGGACAGCACGGCCACAAAATCCTCGTAGAGATCGCGGGTGCGGGAGTAGCGGTGCGGCTGGTAGACCATCACCACCCGGCGATCCGGCCAGGCCTGGCGCGCCGACTCCAGGGTGGCGCGCACTTCGGTCGGGTGGTGGCCATAGTCGTCGACCAGCAGGGCGCTGCCCCCGGGCAGACCCAGCTCGCCGAGCTGGGTAAAGCGCCGACCGACGCCGGCAAAACCCGCCAGGCCGCCGAGAATCGCGGCATCCGGCACGCCCTCGTCGCAGGCCACCGCGATGGCCGCCGCGGCGTTCAGCACGTTGTGTCGACCCGGCATGTTCAGGTGCACAGCCAGTGGCGATTGCCCCGCCGGCCGGTGCAGGGTAAAGCGCGTAGTCAGGCCCTCGGGAGACATATCGGTGACGCGATAGTCCGCCTCGTCGCCAAAGCCGTAGGTGACGAACTGGCGCGACAGGTCGGGGGTCAGCCCGGTCACCACGGGATCATCGGCACAGAGGACGGCCAGCCCATAGAAGGGCAGGTTGTGCAGGAACTCCAGGAAGGTCCCCCGCAGGCGCGAGAAATCGCCGCCGTAGGTTTCCATATGGTCCGCCTCGATATTGGTAACCACGGCCACCATCGGCTGCAGGTGCAGGAAGGAAGCGTCGCTTTCATCGGCCTCGGCGATCAGGAAGCGGCTGGCACCCAGCTGGGCGTTGCTGCCGGCACTGTTGACCAGACCGCCAATGACAAAGGTCGGATCCAGCCCCGCCTCGGCAAAGATCGCCGCAATCAGGCTGGTGGTGGTGGTCTTGCCGTGGGTACCGGCCACGGCGATACCATGGCGGTAGCGCATCAGCTCCGCGAGCATCTCGGCGCGGGGCACCACCGGCACCCGCGCCTCCCGCGCGGCGCGGACCTCGGGGTTGTCATCCTTCACAGCACTGGAGCTGACCACGACATCCGCGGCGCCGATATTGTCGGCGGCGTGGCCGAAGTGAATCACGATGCCCTTGCTCTGCAAGCGCTCGGTTACCGAGGTGGGACGCAGGTCAGAGCCGGCGACCTGGTAGCCGAGGTTGACCAGGACTTCGGCGATGCCGCTCATGCCAGTGCCGCCGATGCCTATCATGTGGATCCGGCGGATACGGCGCATCTCGGGCACACTGTAGACGTTGCGCTCACTCATGCTTCAACAGCTCCTGGACGCAATCGGCCACGTCCGCGGTGGCCCGGGGGCTCGCCGCCGCGGCAGCCGCCGCGGCCATGGCGGCCAGGCGCCGGGGGTTATCGATATAGCCCTTGAGTGCCGCGGCCACACGCTCGGCGCTCAGTTCGGACTGACGCAGCAGTAACGCGCCGCCACGTTCAGAGAGGCTGCGCGCGTTGGCGGTCTGGTGGTCGTCGATGGCATGGGGCAGCGGCACCAGCAGTGCGGGGCGCCCCATCACGGCCAGCTCCGCCACGGTCAGCGCGCCGGCACGGCACAGCACCACATCGGCCCAGGCATAGGCCTCTGCCATATCCTCGATAAAGGGGCTGACACGAACGCCCTGGCCCAGCAGGGCGCCATAGTCCTTCTCCAGACCCGCCGCATGGGCCTCGCCGGCCTGGTGCCAGACCTCTACGGCGCCCGCGCCCGCGCGCTGGCTCAGCTGCCGGACCACTTCCGGCAGCAGCTGGTTGATCGGCTGTGCACCCAGGCTGCCGCCGAGAACCAGCAGGTGCAGTGGGCGCTGACCGTGATAGTCCCAATGGTGCTCCCGCGCCGCCTCTACCAGGGACTCGCGTACCGGGTTGCCCAGTACGCGCGGCTGCATCGCGTCCCGGAAAGCGCCAGGGAAGCCCGCCACCACGGTGCGCGCCAGGGGCGCCAGCAGCCGGTTGGTGGTTCCGGCAACCGCATTCTGTTCGTGGATCAGCAAAGGCCGGCGCAGCAGCCAGGCCGCCAGGCCCGCGGGGCCAGCCACGTAGCCCCCCATGCCCACCACACAGTCCGGCTTCAGACGCCAGACCAGCGACAGGGCCTGAAGCAATGACCACAGCAGGCGCAGCCCACCCACCAGGGTATGCCAGGAGGTCTTGCCGCGAAGCCCGCGCACCGCGAGGGTGTGCAGGGGGATACCCGCCGCTGGCACCACCCGCGCCTCCAGCCCGCGCTGGGTACCCACCCAGTCGACCTGCCAGTCGCGGGCCTGCAGCACCTGGGCCAGGGCCAGTGCCGGGAAGACATGCCCGCCGGTGCCCCCCGCCATGATCAATACCCGCGGCCGGCTCATGGGCTTGCCTCCCGCGTGGCGGCACCCGCCGGGGCGGGACACTCCATGGCAACACGCAGCACCAGGGCCAGCATGCAGCAGGACACGATCAGGCTGGAACCGCCGTAACTCACGAAAGGCAGCGTCAGCCCCTTGGTCGGCAGCAAACCGGCGCTCACGCCCATGTTGACGAAAGCCTGGCCGGCATACACCAGCGCCACGCCATAGCAGAGGTTGGCGCCGAACTCGTGCCCACCGAGCTGGGCCAGGCGTCCCACCTGGAGCACTCGCCAGATCAAGGCGACGAACAGCCCGATCAGCGCCAGGGCCCCGATGAAGCCGGTTTCCTCGGCCCAGATGGAGAACACGAAGTCGGTGTGAGCCTCCGGCAAATAAAACAGTTTCTGCACACTGTTGCCCAGGCCGACCCCAAACCACTCGCCGCGACCGAAAGCAATCAGTGACTGAATCAGCTGGAAGCCACTGCCGTAGGGATCCGCCCAGGGATCGGTGTAGGCGGTCAGTCGCTGCATCCGGTAGGGCGCCGCCAGGACCAGCAGTACCAGCCCGCCCAGCGCCAGGCCAAGCACAGTCAGGAAAGGCGCCAGTCGCGCCCCCGCCAGGAACAGCATGCCCATGACCATGCCACCGATGATGACAGTCGCGCCGAAGTCGGGCTCGGCAAGCAGCAGGAGAGCAACCAGGCCCAGCACACCCGCCGGCTTGATGAAGCCGCTCCACTCCTGGCGCACCTCCCGCGCCTGTCGCACCAGGTAGCCCGCCAGGTAAATCAGGATGGCCAGCTTGGCAAACTCGGAGGGCTGCAGGCTGAACGGCCCGATGGCCAGCCAGCGCTGCGCCCCGTAGACCTCTTTGCCGATACCCGGCAGCAACACGACGACCAGCGCGGCGAGCCCCACCAGCAACCACGCCCAGCCGGTTCTCAGCCAGAAACCCAGGGGCAGGAGCAGAACCAGGCTGGCGGCCGCCAGGGCCACCAGCAAGTACATCAGGTGTCGATGGGTGTGATGCCAGGCGTCCTGGAAGTGCCAGTCCGCGTACTCCACCGAGGCCGAACTGATGGCGACCAGACCGGTGAGCAGCAGCGCCAGCCCCAGTCCGAACAGGACGGGTTCAACCCGCAAGTCGCGCCAGGGGCCCATCATGCCCGACCCTCCCGCAGCGCCGCCACGGCGGCCACGAAAGCCTCACCGCGGGCCGCATAGCCGGTGAACATGTCGAAACTGGCGCAGGCGGGGGACAGCAGGACCACATCCCCGGGCGCAGACAGCTGGGCCGCTGTCGACACCGCCTCCGGCATGTCGGCAACCCGGTGTACCGGGCAGAGGTCGCCCAGGGCAACGGCGAGCTCCTCCGCCGCTTCCCCGAGCAGGAGCAGCGCCTTGCAGTGGCGCTGTACCACGCCGCGCAGAGTGCGAAAATCCGCACCCTTGCCAATACCACCGGCGACCAGCAGGACATTGCCTTGCCCACCGACACCGCTCAGGGCCGCCTCGGTGGCGCCAATATTGGTGCCCTTGGAGTCGTTGACATAGCGCACACCATCCACACTGCCGACGTTCTGGCAGCGATGGGGAAGCCCCTGGAACTGGCGCGCTGCGCGCAGCATGGCCTCCACCGGCAGGCCCGCGGCGTAGCCCAGGGCCAGCGCCGCCAGGGCGTTGCCGAGGTTGTGGCGACCGACCAGGCCGAGGTCGCTGGCGGGCATCAGGGGTGTCAGCCCGCGGCAGAGCCAGTCGACGCCGTCCTCACTGCGCACCCCGAAACCATTCAGGTCCGGCTCGCCCAGTCGCCAGCTGGTCACCGGCACTCCGGGCTCCAGCAAGGGCTGGGTCAGGGGATCGTCGCGATTGACCACCGCGTGGCCGCAGCCGCGGAAGATGCGGTGCTTGGCCTGATGGTACTGCTGCAGGGAACCGTGGCGGTCCAGGTGGTCCGCGGAAATATTGAGTACCGTGGCCACGGCGAGCGCCAGTCGTCCAGCCCGCTCCAGCTGGAAGCTGGAGAGCTCCAGCACGTACAGTTCACGCCCGGGAGCCAGCAGGTCCAGCGCCGGCACGCCCAGGTTGCCCCCGACACCGACATTGACCCCCGCGGCCTCGGCCATGCAACCGAGCAGGGAGGTCACCGTGGATTTGGCATTGGAACCGGTAATACCCACAACCGGTGCCTGTGCGGCCGCGACAAACAGGTCGATATCGCCGAGAACGCGGGCTCCCGCGGCCATCGCGCGCACCACCAGCGGATCGTCCAGGGAAATGCCCGGGCTCACCACCCAGTCGCCGCCGCTCTCTACCAGGGCGTCTGGCGCGCTGCCCGCAAAGACCGGCACCTCGGGAAACTCACTGCGCAGTGCAGCCAGTCCCGGGGGGGCTTCGCGAGTGTCGATTACCGCACAGCGATCACCGCGGCGGCGCAGGTAGCGCACGCAGGACAGCCCGGTCACACCCAGGCCGTAGACAACGGTTTGCGCACTGCTGGCAATCAGACTGTCGGTCACGGTGCCCCTGTACCCCCTATCGCAGCTTCAATGTCGCCAGCCCGAACAGGACCAGCATCACGGTAATAATCCAGAAGCGCACGATCACGCGCGGCTCCGGCCACCCCTTCAGCTCGAAGTGGTGGTGAATCGGCGCCATGCGGAAGATGCGCCTGCCTGTCAGCTTGAAGGAGGCGACCTGCAGGATGACCGAGACGGTCTCCAGCACGAAAATCCCCCCCATGATGAAGAACACGATCTCGTGGCGGGTAATCACCGCCACGGTTCCCAGAGCAGCGCCCAGTGCCAGTGCCCCCACGTCGCCCATAAACACCTGCGCCGGATAGGTGTTGAACCAGAGGAAGCCCAGCCCGGCCCCGGCAATCGCACCGCAGAACACCGCCAGTTCACCGCTGCCCGCGACGTAGGGAATATGCAGGTAACTGGCAAAATCCACGTGGCCGGTGAGATAGGCGATGACGCCAAGCGCGGTGCCCACCATCACCGTGGGCAAAATGGCGAGGCCGTCCAGGCCATCGGTCAAGTTGACCGCGTTGCTGGCGCCGACAATCACGAAGTAGGTGAGCAGGATGAACAGCGGGCCCATGCTCCAGGCAAAGTCCTTGAAAAAGGGCACGAAGAGCTGCGTGGTCACCGGTGTGTCAAAGGCCACATAGAGATAGATGGCCGCCGCGAGCCCCGCCACGGACTGCCAGAAATATTTCCAGCGTGCGGGCAAGCCACGGGAGTCTTTCTCCACCACTTTGCGGTAGTCGTCGACCCAACCCACGGCACCGAACACCGCGGTGACCCCCAACGCAATCCAGATGTAGGGGCTGCGCAGGTCGGCCCACAGCAGGCTCGCCACGGCGATAGCCACCAGGATCAGCGCACCACCCATGGTGGGTGTGCCGGATTTGCTCAGATGGCTCTGGGGCCCGTCACTGCGCACCGACTGGCCGACCTGGTACTGGTTCAGCCAGCGAATCATTGCCGGTCCCACCAGCAGCGAAATCGCCAGCGCCGTACCCGCCGAGAGGATGCTCCGCAGCGTCAGGTACTGAAAGACCTGAAAAGCCCCCTCAAATCGCGTCAGATATTCGGCCAGCAGCAATAGCATCTCAGTCTCCCGCCTCGCTTGAGTCTTCGGCCAGCGCCGTCAGCAGGCGCTCCATGGCGCTGCCGCGGGAGCCCTTGATGACGAGGGTGTCCCCCGCCTGTATTTGATCGCGCAGCGCCACCGCCGCGCTGTCGCAGTCGGCGAACCACTGCCCTCCGTCGCCGAAAACGTCGACCGCTCCGCGCAGCGCCTCACCCACCCCGACAAAGGCCTCCAGCCCCTGCTCCCGGGCATATTCGCCAATCTCGCGATGCATGCGCTCACTCTCGGCACCCAGCTCCAGCATGGCACCCAGGGCCAGCCAGCGACGGGGGGCGCAGTCCGTCAGCAGATCAATCGCGGCGCGCACCGAACCGGGGTTGGCGTTGTAGGTGTCATCCACCAGGGTGCAGCCCCGCGGGCCACGGGACAGGGCGCCGCGGCCCGTCACCGGCCTGACCTCGGCGAGGCCTGCGGTTATCTCGGCAAGACCCAGGCCGCAGGCCAGACCGATGGCCATCGCCGCCAGCGCATTGGAAACGTTGTGTCGACCGGGCAAGGCCAAACGCACGGGCGTGTCCCCCTCGGGCGTCGAGGCGATAAAACTGGAGCCCGCCATGCCCCGGGAGCGAATATCCCGGGCCCGAATCGCCGCTGTTCCCTCCAGGGCATAGTCGAGAACTCGCGCGCCCTGGGCCCGGGCACGCCAGCGAGCCGCCCAGGGCTGGTCGGCGTTGATGATGGCCGTCCCCTGACCGCGCAGGCCCTGGTAAATCTCGCCCTTGGCCTCGACCACGTCCTCGAGGGTCCCGAAGCCCTCCAGGTGCGCCGGCATGGCATTCAGCAGCAACGCGACATCCGGCCGCGCAACATCACACAGCCAGCCGATATCCCCGCGTCGGCCGGCCCCCATTTCCACCACGGCAAACCGGTGGGACGGCTTGAGCCGCAGCAGGGTGAGCGGGACACCGATCTCGTTGTTCAGGTTGCCCTCGGTGGCCAGGGTTTCGCCGCCGCGTGAGAGCACCGCTGCGACCAGGGTCTTGGCCGTGGTTTTGCCACTGCTGCCGGTAATACCCACCAGGGTTCCGCGGTAGGCCCGGCGATTGTGAGCGGCGAGGTCTGCCAGCGCCTGGCGCGTATCGCCCACCCGAATGACCGGCAGTGTTGTCTCCACGTCGCGGCTGACCACCGCGGCGACAGCGCCTGCCGCCGCAACCGCATCGAGGAAGTCATGGCCATTCACGCGCGCGCCCGGCAGTGCCACGAACAGGTCACCGGGCTCGACCCTGCGGCTGTCGATGGTGACACCCCGCACCGAGGCGTCACCGCCCTGCAACTCGCCCTTCACCGCCTGCGCCAGTTCACCCAAGGTAAATTCACGCATCATGCCGTCTGCCCTCCCGACAGGGCATCCCGGGCGCAGGCCCGGTCACTGAACGGCACCCGCCGATCACCCAGAATCTGATAATCCTCGTGCCCCTTGCCGGCAATCACGACACAGTCACCCGGTCGCGCCCCGGCGAGCGCCCGGTGAATGGCCCGGGCACGGTCGGGCTCCCGCACAACCGGCCGCTCACAGCCGGCTTCAATGGCATCCAGAATGGCCTCGGGGTCCTCGCCGCGGGGGTTGTCGGAGGTCAGCAGCACCTGGTCGGCGAGCCGACAGGCAACCTCACCCATCAACGGGCGCTTGCCCGGGTCGCGGTCGCCACCGCAACCGAATACGACGTGCAATTCCCCCTCGACGTGGGGACGCAGCGCGGCCAGCACCTGTGCCAGCGCATCGGGTGTGTGCGCGTAGTCGATGACCACCTGTAGCTGCCGTGTGTTGGCCACCAGCTCCATCCGCCCCGGTACCGGCTGCAGCGCGCTGACGGCCGCCAACACCGACGCGAGCGGGGCGCCGAGACATACCGCGGCGGCGATGGCCGCGGTGACATTGGCCAGGTTGAAATCTCCCGGCAGGGGACTGTCGAAGCTGCCCTCCCCCCAGGGAGTCAGCACGTCGGCGCGCACACCACCGCTGTGGAAGTCGGCGCGAAGCACACGGATGTCCGCCTCCGCACGCCCCGTTGCCGAGTAGGTCCAGGGGCGAACAGCCGCCGGCAGATTCGCCAGCAGCGTCGCCGAGAAAGCATCGTCCAGGTTGATCACCGCGTCGCCCAGCTGCGGGGAAAGGAACAGTTTCATCTTGCTCTGCCCGTAAGCCGCCATACTGCCGTGGTAGTCGAGGTGGTCACGGGACAGGTTGGTAAACAACGCCACGCGAAAGGCCAGACCATCCACGCGCCCCTGGTCGAGGGCATGGGAGGACACCTCCATGGCGACACTGTCCACCCCCGCCTCGCACCAGTCCGCCAGCTGTCGTTGCAGGGCGATGGCATCGGGGGTGGTATTGAGGGCCGCAGCAATATCGTCACCCAGGGTCGCACCGAGTGTGCCGATGACGCCGCAGCGCTGACCGCAGCGACGCAGCAGCTGGGCCACCAGGCGCGTACAAGTGGTCTTGCCGTTGGTACCGGTGACACCGAGCACGGCCAGGGCCTTGGCGGGGTCGCCGAAAAAGCGCGCGGCCAGGCCACCCAGGCGGCGTGCCAGGCCCTCGATGGAAACGACCGGAACGGACCCCGTATCCAGACCCGCCGGGAGCGGGGGCTCGGCAATGACTGCCGCCGCGCCGCCGGCGACCGCCTCGCGAATGAAGTCCCGCCCGTCGTGATGCTGCCCGGGCAGGGCAACAAACAGCTGACCGGGCGCAATCCGGCGACTGTCCAGCTGCAGATCAAAGACACGGACGTCCGGCACCGCCGGAATCAGACCGTCCAGCAGCTCGGGCAGTGACATGCCGCGCGCGCTACTCATCCCTCTACCCCCCGCCGAGCGGTGGTGTCCGCCTGGGCCAGTACGGCCTCGGGCTGATCCGGCGCCACATTCAGCAGACGCAGGGTACCCGCCGCGACCCGCGCGAAGACCGGCGCTGCCGCCGCGCCGCCGCCATAGGCCTCGCCCTGGGGCTCGTCAATCACCACTACCGTCACGAAGCGCGGATTGTCGATGGGGGCCATGCCGGCGAACAGGGCCAGGTATTTTTTGTCCTGGTAACCGCCCGGGCCGACCTTGTGCACCGTACCGGTCTTGCCCCCGACATCGTAACCGTCCACCCTCGCCCGGCGCGCAGTGCCGTGCTCACCGGTCACCCGGTGCAACACGTCACGCACTTCCCTCGCCAGGTCGGCGCTCACTACCGGCACAGCCGTATCCGCGGCGTCGGCATCGGCGACCCGAAGCAGGGATACCTGCGGCAACTGCCCATCGTTGGCAAATGCGCTGTAGGCCCGCGCCAGCTGCAAAGGCGTGGCGGTCAACCCATACCCGAATGCCAGGGTCACCTTTTCAATCGCACTCCAGCGGTTGCGGCTGGGCAGAAAGCCCGCGCTCTCACCGGGGAAGCCGGTGACCATCGGCTGGCCGAAACCAAAGCGCGAGAAGACCTCCAGAATCGGTTCGTGCCCAAGATCCTGTGCCAGCTGCGTAACGCCAACCTGGCTCGACTTCTCGATCACCCGGGAGACACTGATTTCCCCATAGTTGCGCGGATCAGGCAGGGTCTTGCGCCCCACCCGGATATAACCCGGCGAGGTATCGATCATGCTTTCCGTGCTCCAGCGGCCGCTCTCGAGGGCGGCCACCAGCGTGAAGGTCTTCATCGTCGACCCGGGCTCATACATGTCGGTCATGGCCCGGTTGCGGGTGTGCGAGGGCTTCGGCGCGCTGGTCTGGTTGGGGTTGAAGACCGGATGATTCACCATGGCCAGCACTTCGCCGGTGCGGGCATCCAGGGTCACGATGGTGCCGCCGCTGGCGCCGGTCACTGCCATCGCCCGCTGCAGCTCCTGGTGGTGCTGGTATTGCAGGCGCAGGTCGATGCTGAGGGCCAGGTCGGCTCCCGGCCGGGCGGGCTGATCCACGCCGATGTAGCGCACGGCGTTGCCGCGCAGATCCTTGATATAACGCTTCTTGCCCGGGACCCCGCGCAGCACGCTCTCGTATTGCAGCTCGAGACCCGCGATGCCCTCGCCATCGATATTGGTGAAGCCCAGAAGATGTGCGGTCACTTCCCCGGCCGGGTAGTAGCGCTGGTACTCCCGAAAGCCTCCCACCCCGGGCACCCGCAAGTCGAGCACCTTGCGCGCCACCTCGGGTACCAGGTGGCGGCGCAGATACATGAAACCCTTGCCCTCGAAGCGGTCCAGGCGCGCCTGCAGATCGGTCAGGGGCATCTCCAGCGCCTTCGCCAGGGGCTGGAGATCCTCGACCTCCACCAGCAGTCGCGGGTCGGCCCACAGCGAGATCACCGGGGTACTGACCGCCAGGGGCTCACCGCGCCGGTCTGTGATCAGGCCGCGGTAGGCGGGAATCTCGGCGACCCGCACCGTACGCTGATCACCCTGTTGCTGCAGGAACTCGCGACCGTGTTCGGTATCCAGCACCTGCAGGGAGAGAATTCGCCCGAGAAGAAGAGCCAGCAATGCCAGCAGCGCCACCACCATCAGGTGAAAACGCCAGGCGGGAACGGCTCGCGTACGCTGGCGGCTCATGGCTGTACCACCCTGACACTGCCGGGCGCCGGAGCCTGCATGTCCAGCTCACCGGTGGCAGTGCGCTCAACGCGATAGTGGGAAGCCCAGGTACTCTGCTCCAGCAGCAGACGCCCGTAGTCCTCCTGCAGGGCCCACTGCTCGACTTCCAGGCGCTGCAGCTCGGTATGCAGCTCCCGGCAGGCATGGGAGGCATGCACCACAGCCAGCGCCGAAGCAAGCAGCAACAGGGTCAGCAGTCCCACCCACAGCGGTGTCTGCCGCGAACCGTACGAGACCCGGTGCGCCGCCATCTCAAGCCACCTTCTCGGCAACGCGCATGATGGCGCTGCGAGCCCTGGGGTTGGCGGCAACTTCCGACTCCCCCGCACGCACGGCCTTGCCGATCAGCCGCAGGCGTCGATTGAGGGCAGCATCCCGCACCGGCACGCCCGGTGGCAGTGCATCGCCCCGGGCCAGGTCGCGCATGTAACGCTTCACCAGGCGGTCTTCAAGAGAGTGGAAACTGATGACGACCAGGCGCCCACCGACACAGAGCAGATCCAAGGCATCGGCCAGCAGGGCCGAGAGATCGGTGAGTTCGCCGTTGACCTGGATACGTATCGCCTGGAAGGCACGCGTGGCCGGGTGCTTGTGCTTTTCCCAGCGGGGATTGGCCTCGCTGACAATGCGGGAGAGCTGGCTGGTGCGCTCGATCGGGGCCTCGGCTCGGGCGCGAACGATGGCCCCGGCGATGCGACGCGCAAAACGTTCCTCGCCATACTCTTTGAGGACGCGGGCGATCTCCGCCTCGGCAGCGCTGGCGAGCCATTCTGCCGCTGTCGCGCCCCGGCTGGTGTCCATGCGCATGTCCAGCGGGCCGTCGTGCTGGAAACTGAAGCCGCGTTCAGCCTCGTCGAGCTGCGGGCTGGACACACCGAGATCCAGCAGGATGCCATTCACCGAGTCCACACCGCGTGCGGCGAGCGCCGCCGGCAGTTCGGCAAATGAGCCGTGCAGAAACTGAAAGCGGCCGTCGCCGGCCGCCAGATCCTCCGCCACCCGGGCAGCGGCAGGATCCTTGTCGACCGCGAGAAGTCGCCCCTCCTGGCCGAGGCACGAGAGCACCGCGCGGCTGTGTCCGCCGCGCCCAAAGGTGCCGTCCACGTAGAATCCACCGGGTGTTGTCACCAGGGCTTCCACCGCCTCTTGCAACAGGACTGTTTGATGCACGTCGCCCACCTACAGGGTCAGTGACATGAGTTCATCGGGCAGCTCGGCATCTGGCCCCGAGTCCAGCAGTGCCTGGTCGCGCTCGGCAAACCACAGCGCCTCGGACCACAGCTCCAGCTTGTTGCCCTGCCCCACCAGCACCAGCTTCTTGTCCAGCTGGGCGTAATCCCGCAGTGGCTGGGGCAGCAGCATGCGACCGTTGCCGTCCAGCTCCATGTCGGTTGCGTAACCGAGCACCAGGCGCTGAAAGCGCTTGACCGCCGGCTTCAGGGCCGGGAGTGCCTGGATCTCGCGCTCGATTCGTTCCCACTCGGGGAGGGGATAGACCACCAGACAGTTGGACTGGGTATCGATGGTTACCACGATCTGGCCGCCGCACTGCGCCAACAATGGCTCGCGCTGACGGGCCGGCATTGCCAGCCGGCCCTTGGCGTCCATGTTGATGTGCTGTACCCCTCGAAACACGGCCCTGATTCTCCACCGGTCTGGCCTTTGCTTCCACAAAAAACCAGTTTTACCCACTTAACGCCACTTTTCGACACTATAGGTCTGCGCGGAACAGGGTGTCAAGCAATTAACCCGCGAAAAACACTGTAATTTCAGGCAATTAGCGGAACTTTGGCAGGCTGGACAGCCGGTTTTTCGAGTACAAGGCAGGGGCAAAACATGACCCAAAACAGACCCGTGGCGGGACATGCTAAGGATTCACTTTAAGTTACAGTCCGTTTATTTCTTTTGGGAGGCTGTATTTATCAGAAAACAGTCTAAGGGCTGGATCCCGCGCCCCGTCTGGGCGGCGGCGCGGATCAGGGGAATAAGTGAGTCGGTCGGTAAGCCGGGTTCTGTCGTGGACGATCATTCATCTGCGACCGGCGTCACCGCCGGCCTGTAGCGACCTACCCGAATCCGCTGTGGGCCACAGCCAATGGATTCCTATTTGGTCTTGCTCCGGGTGGGGTTTACCATCGCCGTGCCTGTTACCAGCCACGCGGTGCGCTCTTACCGCACCTTTTCACCCTTACCCGGCCGAGGCCGGGCGGTATCCTTTCTGTTGCACTTTCCGTAGGCTCACGCCCCCCAGGTGTTACCTGGCACCCTGCCCTGTGGAGCCCGGACTTTCCTCCCCCGGCAGAACCGGGAGCGATCGCCTGACCGACTCGGCGGCAAGACTACCCGCTGCGCGCCCGCAGTGGCAAGCGAAACCCGCTGCCGCGCCCCCTTTTTCAATCTGGACGGTGCTGGACCAGGTAGTCGTAGAGCACCTTCTTGCGCAGACCGGTCATATCGGCGACCACCGCGGCGGCACGCTTGGCCGGCAAATCCTCGGCGAGACGCAGCAGCCAGCGCGCCAGCTCTTCGTCCAGCGCCCGCTCCACGGCGGCGGCACCAGCCACCACCAGGACGATCTCTCCGCGCTGCTGATTGGCGTCTACCGCCACCCACTCACGGAGAGCACCCAGGGTGTCGCGACGCACGGTCTCGAAGGTCTTGGTCAGCTCTCGCGCCAGCAGTGCTTCCCGCGCCTCGCCAAATTCGCGGCACAGGGCATCCAGGGTTTCGCTGATGCGGTGGGGCGCTTCGTAGAACACCAGCGTGGCACTCTCGCCCCGCAGCGACTGCAGCTGGCTCGCACGCGCCGCGGGACGCGCCGGCAGAAATCCGGCAAACAGGAAGCGATCGGTCGGCAAACCGGCCACGCTCAGGGCGGCGATGGCCGCACAGGCGCCCGGGATCGGCACCACGCGGTAGCCCGCATCCTGTACCGCCCGCACCAGACGATAGCCGGGGTCGGAGATCAGTGGCGTACCGGCGTCCGAGACGAGGGCGACCACGCCACCCTCCGCCAGCACCTCCAGAATGCGCTGCTGGGCCCTGGCGCCGCTGTGCTCGTGATAGGCCTGCAGCGGAGCTCGCAAATTGAAATGCTGCAACAACCGCAGACTGTGCCGGGTATCCTCCGCGGCAACCAGCGTAGCGGCTTCCAGCACCTCGAGGGCGCGGCGGCTGAGATCCGCCAGGTTGCCGATGGGGGTCGCCACCACATAGAGTCCGGATTCCACTCGCCGCTCCTGCCCGTATAATGAGGATTGATGCCGGCCGTGACCCGGTCCACTCCCCGACAAACCCGGAAGCATACCATGACCCGCGACCCCCGCGTTCGCCAGCCACTGCCTTCGCTCCTGTGCCTGGCCCTGTTAATCGGCCTCGGCGGCTGCGGCAGCGCCCCGGAACAGCCTGCCCCGGATACGCAAGCCGCGCCGGTCGAGATGCCCGGCGCCAAACCGGAAACGCCACCACCGCCTGCCACGCCACCCTCACCCCACGCAGCGCTGCATGCCCGCGTCGAGAGCCTGCTACTGGCCGGTGAATGGCCGCAGGCGCAGCTCACCCTGCGGCAGCTTCCCGATGCACTTCCAGCGCCCGAGCAGGCCTGGCGGGATTACTACCTGGGCTGGTCGAAGTGGTTGCAGGGCGAGGTGGTCGACGCCGCATCGATACTCGATCGCGCCGCCACTACGGCAACGGCGCCGCGGCTGCAACAGCGCATCAGCAACCTCTCCCGGCAGATTGCCACCCGGCGCGGGGAGCACCTGAAAGCGGCACAACTGGCGGCCGCACAACTGAAACTCACCCGCTCGCCCGAAGCGCGACTGGCACTCATGCGCGAGACCTGGCGCTCGCTGCTGCGCATCCCCGCGGAAGACCGACAACAGGCCGAGGCTGCCGCCACCGGGCACTGGCGCGGCTGGCTGTCACTTGCCGCCCTGGACCGGCCCGACCGCTCCGGCCAGGCCCTGCAGAAGGGCCTGACAGCCTGGCTCGCACAACACCCGCAACACCCCGCGGCCGCGACACTTCCCGGCGGGCTCGGTTTTCTGCTCCAGCCGCACGCCGAGCCCCGGCAGGTGGCACTGCTGCTGCCGCTCAGCGGCGAGCTCGCCGCCGCCGCGCGGGCAATCCGCAACAGCTACCTGGCACAGCACTATCTCGCCACCACCGAGGGCGGCACGGCCACACGCGTCCGAATTATCGATACCGGCGACGTCAAGGACGTCGAAAGCGCCTACCGGCAGGCTGTGGCAGGTGGCGCGGAGCTGGTTATCGGCCCGCTGGATCGCGGCGCGGTAGACCGGCTTGCCGGGCTGAGCCAACGCCCGGTGCCGGTCATCGCGTTGAATCGGGCCAGCGAGCCACCGAACCAGGTGGGCGCAGCCTTCCTGCAACTCTCCCTGGCACCGGAAGATGAAATGCAGCAGCTGGCAGCCCAGGCCTTTGGCAGCGGCGCGCGGCGCGCCCTGCTGGTACGCGCCGCCGGCGAGCGCGGCGCACGCCTCAGCGAAGCGCTGACCGCGGCCTGGCGGGCAGAGGGCGGCGTGCTCGCTGACACCTTGACCTACAGCAGTCCCGAGGCCTGGTCCGAGGGACTGAAAACAGTCCTGCATCTGCAGGCCAGCGAACAGCGGGCCCGCGAGGTCCGCGCCATGCTGGCCACCGGCATCGAGTTCAGCCCCCGCCGTCGGCAGGACCTGGACAGCGTCTTCCTGCTGACCAGCAGCCCCCAGGAGGCGCGCTCACTGCGCCCCCTGCTGAGCTTCCACTACGCGGGCAACCTGCCAATCTACGCGCCCTCCAGCGTCTACAGTGGCAGCCCCGATAATCGCGATCGGGATCTCGACGGCGTGCACATTGCCGAGCTTCCCTGGCTGTTGGGGGCCAATCCCGCGGCAAGAGTGGCGCTGACAGCGGGCAGCACCGGGGACGAGCACTATCCCCGGCTGCATGCACTGGGGGCCGATGCCTGGCTGCTGCAATCGCGCCTGGCGCAGCTACAGGCCGGCCCGGATGCCCTGATCCGGGGCAATACCGGGCTCCTCAGCATGGACCCCGACCTGCGCGTGCTGCGCGAAGCCAGGCCGGCGACATTTGATGGCGGCGACCTGAAGCCGCGCTAGGCTACACTGCGGCAACACGGCGCCAGTCAGTGGAGAACAGGGATGCCCGATGGACGAGAGTACGAGGAGCGCGCGGCTCGCTGGCTGCTGGCCCGGGGCTGGCAAATCCTGTGCAGGAACTTTCTCTGCCGGGCGGGCGAACTCGACCTGGTGGCGCTGGACGGAAGCTGCCTGGTCTTCGTCGAGGTCCGCGCCCGCAGCCATCCGGGTTACGGCGGCGCCGCGGCCTCCGTGGACCGGCGCAAGCAGCGCAAGCTGCAACGCGCGGCGGCGGTCTTCCTGCGCCGGCATCCGCACTACGCCAGGCTGGCCTGCCGATTTGACGTGATCGCCTGGGAACCGCGACAATTCGCGCCTGACGCGGCACCCCGGTGGATCCGCAATGCCTTTGGCAGCCAACCCTGAACGCAGCGCGCCCCAGCGAGCGTGCAGCCCTACTATCGGCGATGGAACTCGAGATGGATGACGACTACCCGTTCCTGGCGCAGCGCTGCCAGGAGGCCATAGAGGGCATCGCGTTCGCCGTGGACGAACTTGCACCGCCCCTGGTCGAAGCCGCCGCCTGCATTACCCAGGCCTTCCTGCAGGAGGGACGCCTGTTCACCTGCGGGAACGGCCCCGACGCCGCCCTCGCCCAGCTGATTGCCTCGCGGATGCTGGCAGGCTTTGAGCAGGAACGCCCCGCACTGCCCGCCATGGCGCTGGCCGCCGACAGCAGCAGTCTGGGCAGTCTGGCCAGCCGGCACGGCCTGGACGAGGTATTTGCCCAGTCTCTGCGTGCATTGGCGCACTCTGGTGATATCCTGCTGTGCATCTGCAGCGGCAGCGTGGGTGGCAATCTGCTGCGGGCGCTGGAAGTGGCCCGCGAGCGCGACATGACCATCGTCGTGCTCTCGTCGGCGCGCGATGGCTCCCTGGCGGACAAGGTCGAGCCCGGCGAAGTGTTGCTGCCCTGCGCCGGCAATACCCTGGCCCGGGTCACCGAGCTGCAGATTCTCGCGCTCCATCTGCTCTGCGAGCTGGTAGAGCGCAACCTGTTTGGACATTACCACGGAAACTGACCATGAAAGTGATAGCCCCTCTTGCTCTGCTGCTCTCCGCCCTCATGCTCACCGGCTGCGGCACCATGCTCGCCAGCGTCGAAGCCAACCCCATTGAAGACCAGCCGGACCGCCGCACCGTAGCCCAACAGGTCGAGGATGAAAGCATTGAAGTCAAAGCGGTGGTCAACATTCACGCCGCGGACAAACGCTTCGATCAATCCCATCTCACGGTGGTCAGCTACAACGGTTTTGTGCTGCTGGCCGGGCAGGTGGCGACACCCGAACTGAAAACCCTGGCGGCCAACGAGCTGCGTGACATCACCGGTGTACGGCGCATCTACAATGAGCTCGAAGTGGGTGCACCGACCTCGGCACTGACCCGCACCAGCGACGCCTGGATCACAACCAAGATCAAGTCCTGGCTTCTGGGCAATTTCGATACCCCCGGCCTGCGCACCAAGGTGGTCACGGAAAACGGCGTGGTCTATCTGATGGGTCTGGTTACCCAGCGCGACGCCGACCGCATTGCCGATGTCGCGGCTTCCGTGGCAGGCGTCAAGCGCGTGGTTCAACTGTTCGAAATCATTTCCTGACCCCGCGACTCCCGGGCAGCCCCGCCAATGCGGGGCCACCGGGCCAAAGGGGGGGCGACAGGCGGGCTTACTTGACGACTTTCAGAGAGGGACGGCCGCCGCGCGAGCCGGCTCCGGGCCGCTCCTCGGGGCCGGAATCGGGGCTGTCGGGCCCGTCAGGTGAGGGCGGTTCTTCCGGCTCGAACACCATGCCCTGCCCGTTTTCACGGGCATAGATACCCACCACGGCACCCACCGGCACCAGAACATCGGTGGGCGTGCCGCCGAAGCGGCCATTGAAACTGATCCAGTCGTTGCCGATCTGCAACTCGATCACGGCCGACGGGCTAATATTGAGTACGATTTGCCCGTCCTTGACGTACTGGACAGGCACCTCGACGCCCGGCCGCTGCGCATCCACCAGCAGGTAGGGCGTGCAGCCGTTGTCGACGATCCAGTCGTAGAGCGCCCGCATGATGTAGGGGCGGCTGGAATTCATGGTCGGTGGAACAGGAGTCATGCCTCGCCCCTCAGGAGCGCATCTCCCGCTCACGCTCGGTAAGACTTTCCTGGAAGGATTCGCGATTGAACAGCTCGCTCATGTAGTTCAGCAGCGGCTTGGTTTGCCGGGTCGACTTGATCTCCACGTCCAGGGAAGGCAGCCGCCAGAGGATCGGCGCCAGGCAGCAATCCACCAGGGTAAACTCCTCGTTCATGAAGAACGGTTTCTCGGCAAATATCGGAGCGATTGCGGTAAGCCCCTCGCGAAGCTCCTTGGTGGCCTTGGACACCACATTGTCGCTGCGGGAATTCTGGATGGAGTCCACCAGCGAACACCAATCCTTTTCGATGCGATGCATGTACAGGCGGCTCTCGGCCCGGGCCACCGGGTACACCGGCAGCAACGGCGGGTGCGGGAAGCGCTCGTCCAGGTATTCCATGATCACCTTGGACTCCCACAGCACCAGGTCGCGATCCACCAGGGTGGGCAGCGACGCTGTGGGGTTCAGGTCTGCCAGCTCCTGCGGCGGGTGCGCGGCGTCCACATCGATCATGTCGGCGGTGACACCTTTCTCCGCGAGAACGATCCGCACGCGATGACTGTACTGGCTGGTACTGTCGGAGAAGCAGGTCATGGATGCCCGGCGGGCAACCACGCTCATGACATTTTCGTCAGCTCTTTTCATGGCTCGGCTCGGATCTCTTCAGGTGATCGGGGCCGCGCCCGCGGGCGCGGCTCCAGGGGGTCTCAGTGTACGTCTTTCCAGTACTCGCGGTTGAGCAGCCAGGCAAAGACGAAGAAGATGGCAATGAACAGCAGCGCAAACAGGCCAATGCGCTTGCGATCGGAGGCCATCGGTTCGGCCGTGTAGGACAGGAAATTGACCAGGTCGTACATTGCGGCATCGAACTCTTCCGGCTCCATACTGCCCTTCTCGGCGATGGTGAACTGGCCGCAGGGCTCTTCCAGGATGTCCTCACCGGTCAGCGGATCGCGCTTGACGCCACCGTTGTCGGCGCGGGCCGGCCCCATGGCACATTCCTGCATGCCCTGCAGTTCCAGCAGTACGTGGGGCATGCCGACGTCCTTGAACACCCGGTTGTTGACGCCGTAGGGGCGGCTGTCATCGCGATAGAAATTCCGCAGGTAGGTGTACAGCCACTCCGGCTGACGGGCGCGTGCCACCAGCGTCAGGTCCGGGGGGTTAACCCCGTACCAGACCTTGGCCAGACGCTCGTCCATGGCGTTTTCCATCAGCTCACCGATCTGCACGTCGGGATCAAAGATCAGGTGCTCCTGCATTAGGTCCTCGGGGATCCCCAGGTCCTTGGCCACGCGGTTGTAGCGCGAGTACTGCAGCGAGTGACAGCCCATGCAGTAGTTCATGTACAGCTGCGCACCGCTCTGCAGTGAGGCCTTGTCGGAGGGATCCGCGGTGAACTCGTCACAGGGGATACTGCCACAGGCATGCGCCGACTCCGCGCCCACCGCCTTGAGCGGAATGATGGTCAGGGCGGCGATCAGGGCCAGCGCGCCCATGCTGCCCCAGAACCCGATACCGCCGTTGGTGGTAACCCGCTCCGGCACCGGCTTCACCTTGTCCAGGGACGACCAGATGGGCATCAGCAGGAAGAAGGCAAAGTAAAAGACGGAACAGATCTGCGCCAGCACCGTGCGCTCCGGGGTCGGCGACTTCACGCCGAGAACACCGAGGATCAGGAACGACGCGACAAACAGCACCAGCATGACCTTGTTCAGGTTGCCGCGGTAGCGCCAGGACTTCACCGGGCTGCGATCCAACCAGGGCAGCAGGAAGGGAATCGCCACCGAAGCGGCGAAAGCCACGAAACCCCAGAACTTGTCGGGCACCGCGCGCAGCACCGAGTAGAAGGGGGTGAAGTACCAGACCGGCGCGATGTGGTCGGGCGTCTTCAGGGCATTGGCTTCCTCGAAGTTGGCATACTCCAGGAAGAAGCCACCCATCTCGGGCATGAAGAACATCACCGCACAGAAGATGAACAGGAAGACACCGATCGCCTGCAGATCGTGCACCGTGTAGTAGGGGTGGAAAGCCACACCATCCAGGGGCACGCCGTCGGGGCCCTTGTTCTTCTTGATCTCCACGCCATCGGGGTTGTTGGAACCCACTTCGTGCAGGGCCAGCAGGTGCAGGACCACCAGGGCCAGCAGGACGATAGGCAGCGCGACCACGTGCAGAGCGAAGAAGCGGTTCAGCGTGATGCCGGAGATCAGGTAGTCACCGCGAATCCAAGTCACCAGGTCTTCGCCCACCACCGGGATGGCGCCGAAGAGCGAAATGATCACCTGGGCACCCCAGTAGGACATCTGGCCCCAGGGCAGCACGTAGCCGACAAAGGCCTCCGCCATCAGCACCACGAAGATCAGCATGCCGAAGATCCAGATCAACTCCCGGGGTTTCTTGTAGGAACCGTAGATCAGGGCACGGAACATGTGCAGGTAGACCACCACGAAGAAGGCCGAGGCCCCCGTGGAGTGCATGTAACGCAGGATCCAGCCGTACTGGACGTCGCGCATGATGTACTCGACCGAGGCAAAGGCCTGCTCCGCGCTCGGGGTGTAGTTCATGGTCAGCCAGATGCCGGTCAGCAGTTGGTTGACCAGCACCAGCAGGGACAGCACCCCGAAGAAGTACCAGAAATTGAAGTTCTTGGGCGCGTAGTACTTGCCCATGTGGGTGTTCCACGCCCGCATGATCGGCAGACGGTCATCGACCCAGTCGCGCAATCCGGTAAGCATGTTGATCATCAGGCTGCCTCCGCGTCCACGCCGATTACCACGACGGTGTCACTTTCATAGGAATAAGGGGGGACCACCAGGTTGGTCGAGGCAGGCACCCCGGAAAAAACCCGGCCCGCGAGGTCGAACTTGGAGCCATGACAGGGGCAGAAGAAACCACCCAGCCAGCTGTCGCCACCCAGGTCGGCCGCGCCCACTTCGGGGCGGAATTTCGGCGCACAACCCAGGTGGGTGCAGAGGCCCTCGGCCACGAAGATTTCCGGACGCAGGGCGCGTGCCGCACCTTCGATATACTCGGGCTGCTGGGAAATGCTGGAATCCGGATCCTTGAGCACGTCGGTGAGCTTGTCCAGATTGTCGAGCATCTCCGGGCTGCGGCGCAGCACATAAACCGGCTTGCCCCGCCACTCCACCACGATCATCTGACCGGGCTCCAGCTTGCTGATATCGGCCTTGACCGGTGCACCGGCCGCCTTGGCCTTTTCCGACGGGCTCCAGGACCCGACGAAGGGCACGGCAATACCTACGGCGCCGGCAACGCCAACCGCACTGGTCGCGGCCGTCAGGAAACGTCTCCTGCCGGTGTTCACGCCATCGCTACTCATGCTTCTTTCTCCTGGTTGACGGCCCGGCGACTCGCGCTACCCGACCGAAGGGACCACACTGCAAAAAATGCTGCAAATAGTAATGACTTTGCCCTTTCCTGACAAGGAGAAGGGGCATTTTTCACCGCGGACAGCGAATGCAAGCCACTGTTTCATATACAAAAAAACGCCCGGCCTGAATATACAGACCGGACGTTTTTCGAGTACGGCGCAGTCGGCACAGGGCCGGCCGCGACACAATCAGCGCTTGGAGTACTGCGGACGCTTACGCGCCTTGCGCAGACCCACTTTCTTCCGCTCGACTTCACGGGCGTCGCGGGTCACGTAGCCTGCGCTGCGCAGGGAGCCGCGCAGGGCCTCGTCGTAATCCATCAGCGCGCGCGCCAGACCGTGGCGAATCGCACCGGCCTGACCGAAGCTGCCACCGCCTTCAACCGTCACGTTGACGTCGAACTTGTCGACCATCTCCACCAGCTCGAGGGGCTGGCGAACGATCATGCGCGCCACTTCGCGACCGAAGTACTGGTCGAGGGGGCGCTTGTTGACGGTGATGTTGCCGCCACCGGACTTGAGGAACACCCGCGCCGTGGAGGTCTTGCGGCGGCCAGTGCCGTAGTATTGGGTCGCTGACATAGTAGGATTCCGTTAGATATTCAGTACTTGCGGCTGCTGGGCAGTATGGGGATGCTGCTCACCCGCATACACTTTGAGCTTCTTGAACATGGCCCGACCCAGGGGGTTGCGGGGCAGCATGCCCTTGACCGCACCCTGCAGGACACGCTCCGGCGCCTTGTCGATCAGCTTTTCGAACGACATGGACTTGAGGCCACCCGGGTACCCGGTGTGGCGGTGGTACATCTTGTCGGTGGCCTTGGCGCCGGTCACGCGGACCTTCTCGGCGTTGATCACCACGATGTAGTCACCGGTGTCCACGTGGGGAGTGTATTCCGGCTTGTGCTTGCCGCGCAGCCGGTGCGCAATTTCGCTGGCCAGGCGACCGAGAGTCTTGCCATCAGCGTCCACGACGTACCAGTCGCGGCTCACCGACTCGGCTTTGGCACTGAAAGTTTTCATGAATAACCGCCTCTTGGAGGGCTCCAATTTCGAGAGCGCGAATACTACTGAAACGCCCTTGGCATTTCAAGCGCACCGGAGAAAGAAAAAATCAGGGCCTGTGTTCCCGCGCCAGGTACTCGTGGGACTGCATTTCCTGCAGCCTGGACACCGTTCTCTGGAACTCGAAGGCCAGACGACTGCCATCATACAGGGACAGGAGCGGCCTGTCTGCTGCCATGACCAGTTTCACGTTGCGGTCGTAGAATTCATCCACCAGGTTGATGAAACGCCGCGCGGCATCGTCGTTGCGCGCCCCCAGGGCCGGCACGCCCGACAGCACCACGGCGTGGAACTCCCGGGACAGCTCGATATAGTCGTTCTGGGAACGCGGGCCCTCGCACAGCTCGCGGAAGTCAAACCAGACCACGTCGTCCGCCATGCGCCGGGGCCGCAGCAGGCGCCCGTTGATCTCCAGGGTCTCTCCCTCCTCGCCGGCGTGCAGGGCCAGGGCTTCAAAGCTGCGCCGCAGACTGCGGTCCGCCTCCGCGTCGAGGGGGCAGTGATAGAGCTCCGCCTGTTCCAGGGTGCGCAGCCGGTAATCCACCCCGGCGTCGACATTGACCACGTCGGTGTACTTTTCCAGCAGGGCAATGGCCGGGAGAAAACGCTGACGCTGCAGTCCGTTCTCGTAGAGCCGCGCGGGCACGATGTTCGAGGTCGCCACCAGGGTCACCCCCCGGGCGAAGAGGGCCTGCATCAGGTTGCCCAGGATCATGGCGTCGGCGATATCGGTGACAAAGAACTCGTCGAAGCAGATCACCCGCGCTTCCTCCGCCAGGCGGTCGGCGACCTTCTCCAGAGGGTTCTTCTCCCCGTCCAGGGCCCGCAGTTCGGCGTGCACGCGCTGCATGAAACGGTGAAAGTGCACCCGACTCTTGTCGGCGAAGGGCAGGCTGTCGTGGAAGGTGTCCACCAGATAGGTCTTGCCGCGACCCACGCCGCCCCAGAAATACAGCCCCTGCTCGGGCTCCAGCGCCAGGCCGCGCCAGCGCTGCCACCAGTTTCGACGGGGTCGCGGGCGCTCCACCAGACGCTCGTAGAGTGCCTGCAGCAGGCGTACGGCGTGCTCCTGGGCGGGGTCGTGGACAAAGCCCTCCCGCGCCAGGTCCGCCTGGTAACGCTGCCAGGGTGTCAGCGCCGACTCGGTCACCGGGGTCTCTCCCATTGAAGGCTGAAAAACGCGGCACACTCTATAGCCGCCGCCACGGGAAGGCAACGGCTGCGGGACAGGCCGCGCCGGTTTCCGGTATACTCCAGAGCCTTCCATCCGCACACCGACAATGAGGTACGTTCGTGTACAGTCTGCCAGTTCTGATTGCCGTCGCTGTGGTTACCCTGCTGGTCGGCGCCGGTGCGGGTCTGCTCCTCGGCCGCCGCACGGGTGGCGACGCCCGCCGCCTGCGGGAGGCGGAGCGCAAGCTGGACCAGGTGATGCAGGAGAAACGCGGCTACGAGGCGGAGGTGGTCGAACACTTCTCCCAGACCGCCCGCCTGCTGAACTCGCTCACCGACAGCTATCGCGAGGTACACAATCACCTGTCCGAGGGCGCCGGACGCCTGTGCCAGGATCATGCGCCGGTGTCACTGGGCCGCCTGCAGGACCGCGGCGACGATGCCGCGATACCCGCGCACCTGGCCAATATTCAGCCCCCGCTGGACTACGCCCCGAAAAGCTCGCCCGAGGACAAGGGCATCCTCGCCGAGGAGTACGGCATTGAACGCCCGGCTCCGGAATCCCCACTGCGGGAGCACCGCGACCACTGAGGCCTCGCACGCGAGCGAGCCCTAGGCGCGTCTAGACGGGGTTGTCGATGTCCACAAAGCGGTGCTCCAGGCCGAAGCGCCCGGCCAGGTACTCTCCCAGCGCCTGGACACCGTAGCGCTCGGTGGCGTGGTGCCCCGCCGCGACGAAATGAATCCCCTCCTCCCGGGCCATGTGCACAGTCGGCTCGGAGACTTCGCCGGTGATGAACAAATCGGCCCCGGCAGCCAGCGCCTGGGGCAGGTAGGATTGGGCCGCGCCGGTACACCAGGCGATACGCCGCACCGGCGCCGCGGCATCGCCGATATGCAGGGGCTCGCGGCCGGTCAGCTCGGCCAGTTGTGCCACCAGCTCCCCCGCCGGGCGCGCTGCAGCCAGCTCGCCGATGTCACCCACGGCATCGCTGGCAGCGGGGTCCAGGGGGCGGCTTTCCCGAATGCCCAGGCGCAGCCCGAGCTGGGCATTGTTACCCAGCTGCGGATGCGCATCCAGGGGCAGATGGTAGGCCAGCAAACTGATGTCGTGCCCCAGCAAGGTAGCCAGCCGGCGGCGCTTCATGCCCGTGACCACCGCCGGCTCGCCCTTCCAGAAATAGCCGTGATGGACCAGCACCGCATCGGCCTCCCAGGAGACTGCCGCATCGAGCAGCGCCTGGCAGGCCGTCACCCCGGTCAGGAGGCGCCCCACCTCCGGCCGTCCCTCCACCTGCAGCCCGTTCGGGCAGTAGTCCCGGAAGCGTCCGACTTCCAGGGTGCTGTCGATGTGCTGAACGAGCGTGGTCAGGGCGACCGGCATAGATGCTTCTCCTCTGGCTGTGATGGAGTGTCCACGGCGCCATCATATACAATACCCAGACAGACGACACGGCACCCGGCATGTTACTCAAGACCCTGCGCTTCATCACCTGGCCGGCCCTCACCGGGTTACTGGCCGCCCTGCTGATCCTGGACCGCTGGGTATTCCCGCAGCCGGGCCCGGTCGAGGCGCAGACCCGTGAGGGCCTGACCACCAGCTACGCCCGCGCGGTCAGCGCGGCATCGCCTGCGGTCGTCAATATCTACACCGCCAAGCTGATCCCGACCCGCCGCAACCCCCTGCTGGATGAGCTTTTCTACCGGCAGTACGGTGTGCCTCCGGCCAACCGCCAGCGCGTCGAACGCTCACTCGGCTCCGGGGTCATCATGAGCGCGGAGGGGCACATCCTCACCAACAATCACGTGATCCACGAGGCCGACGCCATTCAGGTCCTGCTACACGACGGCCGCACGGCGGCTGCACGGGTCATCGGCACCGACCCGGCCACCGACCTCGCGGTCCTACAGGTGGAGCTTCCCGATCTGCACCCGATTGCACTGGGCGACTCGGATACGGCACGGGTGGGCGATGTCGTGCTGGCGATCGGCAACCCCATGGGCTTCGGCCACTCGGTGACCCAGGGCATCGTCTCCGCCCTGGGTCGCTACGGCCTGCAACTGTCGGTCTACGAGGATTACATCCAGACCGACGCCACCATTCACCTGGGCAACTCCGGCGGCGCGCTGATCAACACCCGCGGGGAGCTGCTCGGCATCAACACCCTGATCTACACCGGCAACGAACAGTCGGCCCGCGGCGCGACCGGCATCGGCATCAGCATGGCCATCCCCGCCAACCTGGCCCTGTTCGTGATGGAGGACCTGATCCGCTACGGCGAGGTCATTCGCGGCTGGCTGGGGGTGAGCGTGGCGCCGGCACGGGGGCTCGAGTCCGGCGCCGGGCGCCAGGTCCTGGAGGTCACCGGGGTTGCCGAAGGCGGACCGGCGGATCGCGCCGGCGTGCAGTTGCGCGACCTGATCACCCACATCGACGAAGAGCCTGTGGTCGACGGTCGCCGCACCATGCACAGGATCGCCCAGCTGCGCCCGGGGGACCGGGTCAGCATCACCGTGGTACGGGACAATCAGTCCATCGAACTGGAGGCCATTGTCGGCACCCTGCGCCAGTCCCCCAGCGTCTGATGCCGCCCCGGGATCAGTCGGAGGTGGTCAGGCGCATCTCGGCGGAGCGGGCGTGGGCCGTGAGCTGCTCGCCCCGGGCCAGTACCGACGCCACCCGGCCCAGCGCCTGAACCCCCTCGGCACTGCAGTGGATCAGCGAACTGCGCTTCTGGAAATCGTAGACCCCAAGGGGCGAAAAGAAGCGCGCCGTCCTCGCCGTCGGCAGCACATGGTTGGGACCGGCGCAGTAGTCACCCAAGGTTTCCGTGGTCCAGGGGCCCATGAAGATGGCCCCGGCGTGGCGAATCGCCGGCAACAACGGCTCGGGCTCGGCCACCGACAGCTCCAGGTGTTCCGGCGCCAGCCGATTGGACAGCGCCACGGCTTCCACGAGATCGCGGGTGAGTATCAACGCCCCGCGTTCGGTCAGTGACTGGCGGATAATGGCCGCCCGCTCCATCTCCGGCAGCAGCCGCTCGACACTGGCCGCGACCGCATCCAGGTAGTCCGCGTCCGGGCACAACAGCAGAGACTGGGCCTGCTCGTCGTGCTCGGCCTGGGAAAACAGGTCCATGGCTACCCAGTCGGGGTCGGTACTGCCGTCGCAGATCACCAGGACCTCCGAAGGTCCGGCGATCATGTCGATGCCCACCCGGCCGAAGACCTGGCGCTTGGCCGTGGCGACAAAGATATTCCCCGGCCCGGTAATCTTGTCCACCGCCGGCACGGTGGGCGTACCAAAGGCCAGCGCCGCGACAGCCTGGGCGCCGCCCACGGTAAATACCCGGTGCACGCCGGCCAGTGCGGCAGCGGCGAGCACCAGGTCGTTCAACTCACCGTCGGGCGCCGGGACCACCATGACAATCTCGCCCACCCCGGCGACACTGGCCGGAATCGCATTCATCAGTACCGAGGAGGGATAGCTGGCCTTGCCGCCGGGCACGTAGATGCCGACACGATCGAGAGGGGTGATCTGCTGGCCCAGCAGGTTGCCCTGGGCGTCCCGGTAGTGCCAGCTCTCCTGGCGCTGATGCTGGTGATACTCGCGCACCCTCGCCGCCGCGGTTCCCAGGGCCTCGCGGGCCTCCGGCGCAAGACTCTCGAGGGCCTGCTGCAGGCGCTCCCGGGGCACCTCCAGTTCGGCGGCGTTGGCGGGGGAGAGACGATCAAAGCGCGCGGTGTATTCGAGCAGGGCCGCGTCCCCGCGGCGGCGCACGTCGGCGATGATATCGGCAACTGTCCGCTCCACGGTCTCATCCCGGGCGTCTTCCCAGGCCACCAGGGCGTCCAGCTGATCCTCGAAATCCGCATCCCGTGTCGACAGATAACGCAGCACCTCAGCCCCCCTCCACCAGGCTCGCCAGCTGGTCCACCAGCGGCTGAATGCGCCGGTGCGAAGAGCGCATGGCGGCCTTGTTGACCACCAGGCGGGAACTGATCGCGGCGATTTCCTCCAGCGGCTCCATGCCGTTGGCCCGCAGGGTGTTGCCGGTGTCGACGATATCCACGATCAGGTCGGCCAGGTCCATCATCGGCGCCAGCTCCATGGCCCCGTAGAGCTTTATCAGCTCGGCGTGCACACCTCGCGCGGCGAAGTGCCGGCGGGCAATATTGACGAACTTGGTTGCCACGCGGACACGGGCCTTGCCGCCGCGCCACCCCGTCGGCCCAGCTGTCATCAGGCGACAGCGGGCGATACCCAGGTCCAGGGGCTCATACAGGCCTTCGGCACCGTGCTCAAGCAGGATATCCTTGCCCACGACACCCAGCTGTGCCACCCCGTGACGCACATAGGTGGGCACATCCGAGCCGCGAATAATGATCAGCTGCAGGTCGTCACGGGTGGTGGGAAAAACCAGCTTGCGGCTGCTGTGCACGTCCTCGAGCGGCTCGATACCCGCCCGCGCCAGCAGGGGCAGGGTCTCCTTGAGTATCCGGCCCTTGGTCAGGGCGAGGGTCAGGCGGTCCGTCATGGGCGTCATTCTCTCGAGCGGCGAATGTCGGCACCGAGCTGCTGCAGCTTCTCCTCAATGCACTCGTAGCCGCGGTCAATATGGTAGATCCGGTCGATGACCGTTTCCCCCTGGGCCACCAGCGCGGCAATCACCAGGCTGGCGGAAGCGCGCAAATCGGAGGCCATCACCGGCGCGCCCTGCAGTTGTGGCTGCCCGGTGATGATGGCGGTGTTGCCTTCAATCACGATATGCGCGCCCATGCGATTCATTTCATGGGCCTGGATAAGGCGATTTTCGAATACCGTTTCAATCACGGTCGCCGTGCCCTCGGCGATGGCGTTGAGCGCCGTGAACTGGGCCTGCATGTCGGTGGGAAAACCGGGATAGGGTGCCGTCTTGATGCTCACGGCCCGCGGGCGTCGCCCGTGCATGTCCAGGCTGACCCAGTCATCGCCCTCCTCGATATCGGCCCCTGCCTCGCGCAGTTTCTGCACCACCACCTCGAGGGTTTCCGGGCAGGTATGCCGCAGGTGAATGCGCCCACCCGTCGCCGCCGCGGCTACCAGGTAAGTACCGGTTTCGATGCGGTCGGGCATCACCGCGTAGTCGCAACCGTGCAGGCGCTCGACCCCGTCGATCACGATGGTGTCGGTACCGTGACCGCTGATGCGCGCCCCCATGGCCAGCAGGCACTGGGCCAGATCCACGACTTCCGGCTCGCGGGCGGCGTTTTCGATGATCGTGCGACCTTCGGCCAGGGCCGCCGCCATCATGATGTTCTCCGTGCCGCCCACGGTGACGGTCTCGAACAGGATCCGCGCGCCGTGCAGACGGCCGTCGACCCGCGCGTTGATATAGCCACCATCGACGGTGACCTCCGCCCCCATGGCCTCCAGCCCACGCAGGTGCAGGTCCACCGGCCGACTGCCGATTGCGCAGCCCCCGGGGAAAGACACATGGGCGCGACCGAAGCGTGCCAACATGGGCCCCAGAACCAGGATGGAGGCGCGCATGGTCTTGACCAGCTCGTAGGGCGCGGAAAACTCGGTGATGCTGTCAGCGCGCACGTCGATGCGCATCTGTTCATCCATGCTCAGTTTCACACCCATGCAGCCGAGGAGCTCGATCATGGTGGTGATGTCGTGCAGGTGTGGCAAGTTGCGGATGCTGACGGTGTCTTCGGTGAGCAGGGTCGCCGCGAGGATGGGCAGGGCAGCATTCTTGGCGCCGGAAATGCGCAGCTCGCCGTCGAGGCGATGTCCGCCCTGGATGACCAATTTGTTCACGATGACTCCCTGGGGCCTGCTGGCATGATTGTGAGGGCGCGCCGGGGCCTCAGCCCCGGGCCTGCCACTGGGCAGGCGTAAAGGTGCGGATATTGACCGCGTGAATGCTGCCGTTGGCGATCGACTCGCTGAGGGCAGCGTAGACCAGCTGCTGGCGCTGCACCGGGCGTTTGCCCTCGAAGACCTCGCCGATGGCGGTGATGTCGTAGCGATCACCGCCACCTTCAACAAACACTTCACAGCCCTCGAGCTGGGTTTCTAGCAGGGCGGTCACTGTGGCCGCGTCCATGATCTCCTCCTGGCCTATGGGGATCGGATAAAGCCGCGCATTCTAGGGGAATCGGCGCGCCTTGGCGAGGCCGCGCGCCGAAAGCACCAGGGCAGCAATCGGGTCAGCTGGTCTCCCCGGCGTCATCCAGCTCCACGGCCGACCAGTTGGCGATAACCTGGTCGAGGTTGCCATCATACTTGCGGGCGGCGGATTCAAACTGGCTCTGGTAAATCTTGCCGAGGTTGACATCCTCGATCACCATGTTGCGCAGCTTCCACAGGCCGTCACCGTCGCGCCCCATGTAATAGACCACTTCGTAGGGCGCCTTGTCGCCGGCGTGGATGAACTGCTGCACGGCCACCCGGCTGGCGCCCTCCTCGACCTCCGGTACGGGCACGTCAATACGGGAGCCACCAAAGGCGAGCAGGCCCTTGCCGTAAGTGCGCACCAGGCCCTGGCGCATCACTTCGGTGAAACGCTCGAGCTGCTCCCGCAGCTTTTCGCGCCCGGCCTGATCGAGGGAGCGATAGCGTTCACTGCTGGCATAGGCGCCCATCACACCGCGGGCGAAGCCGCGAAAATCCACCACCGGGTCCAGAATCTCGTTGAGCGCGGAATAGAAGCGCTCCGGATGCTCATCGATGTAGTCATCCGCGGACTCGACCTCCGACATGACCCGTTCGGTCGCCGCGCGCACCACCTCGTGGGCGCTGCCCTCCCCTTCGGCCGCCTTGGCCGCCGCAAACAGCGGCAGAAGAACAAGTGCTAGTGCTGTGACATAACGCGTCAACGTGGTCATACCTGGCTTCCTTTTGACTGGATGCAATGCTCTGCGAAAGCAGACATTATACCTTCTCGCTGCCCCCTCCACACCGGCAGTTTGACCACTTGCACCGACAGCAGTTCCCCCGCCGCAGAGGCCTTCGCGACAGCTCTGGACAACGGCGTGGAGCGCGCGTGGCTGTTGTTCACGCCAATCCCGCCACGGTATCATTGCAAGCGACTTTGACTACGGCCCCGCCCATGACCAGACGCCAGCCCGTCGACCACTCCATCTCCGCCCGCCGCACCATCTGCATGGAGCGAGATGCCGTGGGCGCGCTGGAAGCGCGCATCGGCGAGGATTTCCAGCGCGCCTGCGATCTGCTGCTGGATATCCGCGGACGGGTCATCGTCACCGGCATGGGCAAATCGGGGCACATCGCCCGCAAGATCGCGGCCACCCTGGCCAGCACCGGCACGCCGGCCTACTTCGTGCACCCGGGCGAAGCCAGCCACGGCGACATGGGCATGATTACCGCCGAGGACGCGGTGATTGCCCTGTCCAATAGCGGCCGGTCACCCGAGCTGATCACCCTTCTGCCATTGCTCAAGCGCCTCGGCATACCGCTGATCAGCATGACGGGAGCGCCCGACTCGCCCCTGGCCCAGGTCGCGGACGCGCATCTGGATACCGGCGTAGAGACCGAGGCCTGCCCTCTCAACCTCGCACCCACCTCCAGCACGACCACCGCCCTGGTCATGGGCGATGCCCTGGCGATCGCCCTACTCGAGGCGCGCGGCTTCACAGCCGAGGACTTCGCCTTCTCCCATCCCGGGGGAGCACTGGGCAAGAAGCTGCTGCTAAAGGTGGAAGACGTCATGGTGACCGGCAGCGCCATCCCCCGGGTGCTTGCGGGGACACCCCTGGGCCAGGCACTGCTGGAGATCAGCGGCAAGGGGCTCGGCATGACCACCATCGTCGATGGCTCGGGCCAGCTGGTCGGTATTTTCACCGACGGTGACCTGCGCCGCTCCTTGGACGAGGGGGTCAATGTGCACACCACCCTCATCGACGAGCTGATGACGCGCTCCCCGAAGCAGGTCACCGGCGGCATGCTGGCGGCGGAAGCCCTGCGCATCATGGAGGAGAACCGGATCTCGACCCTGGTGGTGATGGATGAGCAACAGAACCTGACCGGGGTCCTTCACGTCATGCACCTGCTGCACGCGGGGATCGCCTGAATGCAGAACCCTGAACTGCAGCGCCGCGCGCGCGGCATCCGCCTGCTGGCGCTGGATGTGGATGGCGTCATGACCGACGGCAGCGTGACCTACAGCAGCGACGGCCAAGAACTGAAGACGTTCAATATCAAGGATGGGCTGGGGATCAAGCTGGTGCAGCAGGCCGGCATCCGCACCGCCATCATCACCGGCCGGCAGTCCAGCTGCGTGGAAAGACGCGCGCGGGAACTGGGGATTGCCGACCTGGTGCAGGGGCGCGAGGACAAGCTCACGGCCCTGGAGGCCCTGTGTCAGCAGCAGGGCCTCCGTCTGGACGAGTGCGCGTACATGGGGGACGACCTCCCCGACCTGCGCGCAATCCGCGCCGCCGGCCTCGGGCTCACCGTCGCCGATGCGGTTGTCCAGGTGCGCACGTCAGCGGACTGGTGCAGCGACTTTCCGGGTGGCCGCGGCGCGGTGCGGCAGGCCTGTGAATGGCTGCTGGAACTTCGCCAGCAACGCGCGGCAGTGGAAGCGGACTGGCTCTGATGGGGGGACTGCGACAGAACGTCCTGCTCGCCCTGCTCCTGCTGGCCTGGTTCTGGGCGCCCAACCTCGACACCCCCCTGGATCAGCGGGGGGCAGCGCGACAGCAGCCAAGCGTGACCACTTACCTGACGGACTCGCGCAGTCAGGCCTACAATGAAGCGGGCCAGCTGGTGGAAATTCTCGCCGCCGAGCGGATCGCCTACCGGGACGCAGACAATATTTCCGAACTCAGCCAGCCGCGCTACTATGCCCACGATGGCGACGACCGCAGCTGGTCCCTGGTCGCCCAGCGCGGCACGCTGCGCCATGCCACCGAAATCCTGTCGCTGCGCCAGGACATTCTGCTGACCAACGACCAGAGTGGTGGCACCTTGGCGACCCGCGCGCTGACCCTCAACCTGCGAAGCAAGACGGCGACCTCCATGGTCCCGGTGACCTTCACCCAGGCAAACAACCAGGTCACTGCCGACGGCATGCGCGCCGACCTGACCACCCAGGTCATTCATCTGGAACCCAACGTGGAGAGCCTGTATGTCCCCCCTGGCCAATAGGACTCGCCACGGCAAGCCCGGCAACCCGCGCGTCCCACCGCTGGTTCTGGCTCTGTTGGTACTGCTTGTCGCGCCCCTAGCGGGGGCGCTGCCGAGCGACCGCGAGCAGGCCATCCGCATCAGCGCCGACAGCGCCCTACGCGACGAAAAAGAAGGCTTCACCGTCTACACCGGCAATGTGAAGTTGCAGCAGGGCAGCCTGCGCATCAACGCCGACAAAGTGACCGTGCACCATCGCGTGGACGCCGCCGAGCGCATTGTCGCCGAGGGCAATCCCGCCCATCTGCAGGAGCAGCCGGAGCCGGACAAGGGGCTGTTGCATGCCCGGGCCAGGGTCATCGAGTACTTCAACAGCGAGGAGCGCGTCCAGTTGCGCCGGCAGGCCAGCATCGAACAGGACGGCTCGCTGGTTACCGGCGACAGTATCGATTACTTCATCGCCGAGCAGCGGGTGCGGGCCAACAGCGACGCCTCGGCCGAAGACGGCCGACGGGTCGAAGTCGTCATCCCTGCCCGCGTGGTCAACCAGGGCAGCGGGGATGGTGCCCCGGCACCGGCCGCCGCAAGCGAAACGGACAGTGAGCAGGAGTCGCGCGATGGCGCTGCTGACCGCAAGTAACCTGGCCAAGGCCTACCGGGGCCGGCGGGTTGTCGAGGATGTCTCGCTGGAAGTGCACAGCGGCCAGGTGGTCGGACTGCTGGGCCCCAACGGGGCCGGCAAGACCACCTGTTTCTACATGATTGTCGGCATCGTAGCCGCGGATGGCGGCCACATTCACATCCACGGCGAGGATATCACCGGGCTGCCGATGCACGAACGGGCCCGCCGCGGCATTGGCTACCTGCCCCAGGAAGCCTCGATATTCCGCAAAATGACGGTAGAGGACAACCTCCTGGCGATTCTCGAGACGCGGCCGGACCTGCGCCGGCACGAACGTCAGACCCACGCCGACCGCCTGCTGGAAGAATTCCATCTCAGCCACCTCCGCGGCAACCTGGGACAATCGCTGTCCGGCGGTGAGCGGCGCCGGGTGGAAATCGCCCGCGCCCTGGCCACCGAGCCGGACTTCATCCTCCTCGACGAGCCTTTCGCTGGCGTGGACCCAATCTCCGTGAGCGACATCAAGGACATTATCAACCACCTCAAACGCCGCGGCATAGGCGTGTTGATTACCGACCACAACGTGCGGGAAACCCTCGATATCTGCGAAAAGGCCTATATCGTCGGCGAGGGGCACATCATCGCCGAGGGCAGTTCCGCCGAAGTCCTGGCCAACGCGCGCGTCCGCCAGGTCTACCTTGGCGACCACTTCCGCCTGTAGCCGCGCGGGCACCTGCGCCAAGCGCCTTCCCGTCAAGCCCTGTTTTCGGCAGGCGCTAGCAAAAATCGCGCCAGGGTGTTGCAGCCCTTCGACACGGGGCGCTACACTGGCAGTTCCAGCCAGCTGTCCAAGACGGTATCAGGACCCCTTCCGCTCGCGATGAAACAGTCCCTGCAACTCAAGCTAGGCCAACAGCTGACCATGACACCTCAGCTGCAGCAGGCCATTCGCCTGCTGCAGCTGAGCACCCTGGACCTGCAGCAGGAAATCCAGCAGGCCCTGGACAGCAACCCCCTGCTGGAGGTGGCCGAAGACGACTCCGGCGGGGATACCGAAGTCGACAACACGCAGCGACTGGAACGCGAAGCCCCCCAGCATACCGACGGCCCTCTGGAGAGCCTGGAAGGCACGGCGAGTGGTGGCAGCGGTGAAAATCGCGACGACTGGCAGACCAGCGGCGCCATGCCCGAGGAGCTGCCGGTGGATACCCAGTGGGAAGACCTGATTCCCACCGGCGCCCCTGCCGGCGCCGGCGGCGACGACAGCGACTTTGACCTCGATACCCGCAACAGCCAGTCGGAATCCCTGCAGGACCACCTGCGCTGGCAGCTTAACCTGACCCGCTTGTCCGACACTGACCGGGTCATCGCCCTGGCCCTGATCGACGCCACCGACAGCAACGGCCGCCTGCAGACCAGCGTGGAGGACATCCACGAGGCCTTTCGCGACGATCTCGAGATCGACCTCGAGGAGGTTGTGGCGGTTCTGCACTGCCTGCAGCAATTCGAGCCGGCTGGCGTGTGCACCCGCGACCTGCAGGAATGCCTGCTGGTCCAGCTGCAGCAGCTGCCCGCCAGTACCCCCTACCTCGAACAGGCCAGGCAGGTGATCAGCCGCTACCTCAACCAGCTCGGTAGCGGCGACTACAACCAGATCCTCCGCCGCATGCGGCTCAAGGAAGACCAGCTGCGGGCGGTCCTCGACCTGATCCGCACGCTGGACCCCAGTCCGGGCCAGCAGATCGGCGAGGACAGCACCGAATACATCATCCCCGATGTCTTTGTCAGCAAACGCAGTGGCCGCTGGGTCGTGGAGCTCAACCCCGACGTCGCCCCGCGCCTGCGCATCAATGACAGCTATGCCAGCCTGATCCGGCGCGCGGACAACAGTGCCGACAACAACTACCTGCGCGACAATCTGCAGGAGGCCCGCTGGTTCCTCAAGAGCCTGCAGAGCCGGAACGAAACCCTGATGAAGGTGGCCACACAGATTGTCGAGCGCCAGCGCGGCTTCCTCGAACACGGTGAAGAGGCAATGCAACCCCTGGTGCTGGCGGATATCGCCGAGGCCGTGGAGATGCACGAGTCAACCATCTCCCGGGTCACCAACCGCAAGTACATGCACACGCCGCGGGGCGTTTTTGAACTCAAGTATTTTTTCTCCAGTCACGTCGGCACGGCCAGCGGCGGCGAGGCCTCGTCAACCGCCATCCGTGCCTTTATCCGCAAGCTGGTTGCCGCGGAAAACCCGCGCAAGCCGCTGTCGGACAGCAAGTTGGCAAAGATGCTGGAGGAGCAGGGTATCCAGGTCGCCCGGCGCACCGTCGCCAAGTACCGGGAGATGCTGCAGATCCCCCCCTCCAATGAGCGCAAGCGATTGGTCTAGAATGCAAACTGTGCGGGTCTGTAAACCCGCCGATATTGGGCACCGCGCCCATTCAACGAGAAGGAGTCAGGTATGCAACTGAATATCAGCGGTCATCACGTCGAAGTGACCGATGCCCTGCGGGACTACGTGCAAAGTAAGTTCGAGCGCCTGCAACGGCATTTTGACCAGATCACCAATACCGAGGTCACACTGATCGTGGAAAAACTGGTCCAGAAAGCCGAAGCGACCATCCACGTCGCCGGTGCCGACATCTTTGCCGCCGCTGAATCCGAAGACATGTACGCCGCCATCGACGCCCTGGTCGACAAACTGGACCGCCAGCTGATCAAGCACAAGGAAAAGGCCCGCGGCCACTAGAAGACTCTCTCATGCAAATACTCGCCCAACTACTGACCCCGGAGCGCACCCTGTGTCGCGCCTCCGGGAGCAGCAAGAAGAAACTCTTCGAGACGCTGGCGGAGCTGATCGCCCGCGACCGCAGTGAGCTGTCCCAGTCGGAAGTCTTCACCCAGCTGGTCGCCCGCGAGCGCCTCGGCAGCACGGGCCTCGGTGGTGGTATCGCCATTCCCCACTGTCGCATCCCCGGCTGCCAGGAACCTCTCGCGGCTTTGGTCAGCCTGGAGGAGCCGATCGACTTCGACGCTCCGGACGACATGGCGGTGGACCTGCTCTGCGTGTTGCTGGTCCCGGATCAGGCGCACCAGGAGCACCTGGACATTCTCGCCCGGATCGCAAGGCTGTTCAGCCAGGGCGCCTTCTGCGAGTCCCTGCGCGATGCCGACAGCAACGACAAGCTGTTCCGCGCCGCGACGGAATGGGCTGACGAGGGCTGACGCCGCGTGCAACTGGTCATCATCTCCGGACGCTCCGGGTCGGGCAAGAGTACCGCGCTGCACCAGCTCGAGGACGAGGGCTACTACTGCATCGACAACCTGCCGGCGGCCCTGTTGCCAGCTCTGGTCGCGGAAACTCAGCGGGGCGAATTCGAGCACTTCCGCGGCGTTGCCGTCTGCATTGATGCCCGCAACGCCTGGCGCAACCTGCAGGATTTCAGCGGCATTCTGGATGCCCTGCCCGCCGATGTGCGCAGCGAGATCCTCTACCTGGACGCCCAGGACCCGGTTCTCATCAAGCGCTTCTCGGAGACCCGGCGCAAGCACCCCCTGAGCGGTGACCAGCTGCCCCTGGCCGAGGCAATCGATAGCGAGCGGCAGCTTCTGGAACCCATCGCCAGTGCGGCTGCCCTGGTGCTGGACACCAGCCAGATGACCATTTACGAACTGCGCGATGCCATCCGCCAGCGGGTCGTCGGCGACGGCACCGGCAGCATGTCGATCCTCTTCCAGTCCTTCGGTTTCAAGCGCGGGCTGCCCAACGATGCGGACCTGGTTTTCGACGTGCGCATGCTGCCCAACCCGCACTGGGTGAAGGAGCTGCGCCTGCTGACCGGCCTGGACGCCGACGTGGCCAGCTTTCTGGAGGCACAGTCGATGACCGGCGAGCTGTTCGACAGTATCCGCCGGTTTCTCGACCAGTGGCTGCCTCACTACCGCGAGAGCAACCGTAGCTACATGACTGTCGCCGTGGGTTGTACCGGTGGCCAACATCGGTCAGTATACTTGGCCGATCGTCTCTACCAGTACTATCGCCAGCAATACTCCCACGTCCACCTCCGCCACAGGGAACTGCAATAGCAGCGCACGCCGTGATTGAGACCCGGATCACCATCATCAACAAGCTGGGCCTGCACGCGCGGGCGGCGGCCAAATTCGTCGGCTGCGCCTCCGGCTTCCGTTCGTCGGTAAAAGCGGGTCGCGATGGCCAGCTGGTGGACGGCAAGAGCATCATGGCCGTCATGATGCTTGCCGCCGGCAAGGGCACGGAGCTCGACCTGCACGTCGACGGTGAGGACGAACAGGAAGCCCTGGAAGCCCTGTGCGCCCTGATCAACAACCGTTTTGACGAGCCGGAGTAAGGCATGGGCATGGGCAAGCGCAACCAGGCCCGGGTGGCGGAAGCGGATGAGCCGCGGCCGAGCAAGAGCGCCCGCAAACGTCACATGACAGCCCTGCAGGAGCTCGGCGAAGCCCTCACGCTGCTCAGCGACCGGCAGTTGGCGGCGGTGCCGCTGGATGACGAGCGCCTGTCCCTGGCCGTCCGCGAAGCCCGCAGGATCCGCCAGCACGGCGCCAAGCGGCGCCACCTGCAGTACATCGGCAAGCTGATGCGTGACATTGATGCCACGCCCATCGCGGAGGCCGTGGACAAGCTGGACAGCCCGCCCCCGGGCCTGCACAAGCTGATGCTCTATTGGCGCGAGGAATCCGCCGGAGACGCTGTCTCTTCCGGGGACGCCTGGGAAGACTGAGCGCGCTGCTCCAGGTCAAAAATCCGGTCCAGGCGCAATTGCGGGTCATCCCAGCTTCCCCCCAGCCGGTAGACGGCACTGCTCAGCTGCGAGACCTGCTTCTCAAAGACCTTGCTGACCACGTAGACCCCCGCTGCGGCCGGCAAGCCCCCGGCCAAGGCAGCGACCCAGGGCAGGTTGCTGGCAACGGGCAGGGTCGCCACCAGCTCTCCCGACAGGCTGCGCTCCGCAATCTGTGACTCGCCGCGGAATACCAGAGCAGAGCCGGCGCCAGCCAGCTCCAACTCCGGCACCCGCAATCGTCCCTCGCCCAACAGCAGGTCCCCCTGCAGGCGATCAAAGGAGATGCCGGACTCGAACACCTGGTTCAGGCTCAGGCGCTGTATCAAATCAGCGAGATTAAGAATGCTGACCACCCGCAGGGTACCCGAGGCCGAGGCCGGCGCGTTCAGAAAGCGGCCATCGCGCAGGTCGATCCGCAAGGCACCCTCGCTCCTCGCCAGGGCAAAGCCTCCCGGGGACCCGGGCCAGCGCAGGTCCAGCCCCAGGGCCCCGCCACCCGTCTCGAGAATCCGCTGATAGTCCAGGGCGGCCAGGGTTTCCCCCAGGTTGCCGACCCGCAAGCCCGCTTGCAGACGGGTGCCGTCACGGCCCCAGTGCAGACTGGCGGGCTGGCCCGGAGCCAGCGTCAGGCCGGGCACACTGCCCCGGAGCTGCCGCACATGGACGCCGTCGTCGGCAAAGCCGAGGGCGAATGCCAGCTGGCCAAAGGCGCGCCCCCGGCGATAAAGCTGCAGAATCTCGACCTCAATATCGGGCAGCGACTGCCACTGCCCGGGGTCCGGCTCGTCCCCCGGCGGACCACCTCCCGCAAGCACCGCTAGCTCCAGGCTGTCCAGCGTGAGCTGCGCCGCGCCCGGCCCCTCGGGCAGGCGCAGGCGGCCCTGGACGCCCGCGGCCTCCAGATCGAGCCGCCAGGCATCGGGCTGCCGGCGCAGGTCAAGCACGACATCCCGCCAGTCGCGTCCCAGTGCGAGCAGGGTATCTAGCTGCAGGCCCTCCACGCTGGGCTGGAGCCCGGAAGCCTGCCCGCTTGGGCTAGACGTTTGCCCAGCGGGGGCGGCGTTGCCCGACACGGTGGGTGGCGCACTCGCCCGGTCGGCCATACCCCCGGCGAGAAGCCCCTGCCAGGCCGCGAGGCGAAATTCCGGCAACTGCCCCGATACACGCAACAGGCCGGGCAGCAGCGGCAAGGGCCGGTCGCGAAACGCCAGGGAGGCGGCTTCGGCACGGCCACCACGCAGGGACAGTCGCGCGTCGAGCAGGCGCCCCAGCTGCAGGTCCAGGGGCACTGACTCACCGCCAAGCTCGGCCGACAGGGCCAGTGGCAGGGCACGCTCGCGGGGCTTGTCGAAAGGAAAGGGAAGATCCAGCTGCACGCCACGCAGCGCCGATGTCAGCTCCAGCTTCGGTCGCGCCCCTGACTGAAAGCTCAGGCTGCCCCGGACCTCTGCTCCCCCCTCTGCGGGGAAGTCGCCGGGGAAGCCCAGCCAGTCTGCGAGAGATGCCATGTCCACCCGGCTGGCCATCTCCAGCTGTACCGGCCCGGGAACGAAAGCGTTCGGACTGCCGCGGTCCTGCTTCACGGCAAGCGTCAGGGCTTCCCCCCAGAGTCTCGCGCGCAGGTTGTCACCGGCAAAGCCACTGCCGCTCTCGTAGTGCAGGGTCCCGGACAGTCCGCCGAGATCAAGCCCTCCCGGGCGTACCTGCAGCGCGACGTCGTCCAGGCTGACTGCCACCCCCACTTCCGCGGGCCGGGGGCCGGGGGCTAGGGGCAGGTTCAGTCGCAGGTCGGCTGCCAGCTCGCCGCTACCGCGCCAGGCATCCAGCGCGCCCCCCAGGGGCTCCGCCAGGGGCGACTCCCGGAGCAGGCGCAGTCCGTCACTGGCGGGACCGGCGAGGGTGGCGTTGACCAGCAGTCGGAGTTCATCGTCCGCACTGCGCCAGGTTTCCGCCGACAGCCGGGTGACCTGGCTGTTGAACAATTGCGCCTGCTCCGACCAGAGGCTCACACGGCTGTCATCGATCACCAGGGTACCCGACAGGGCCGAGAGCATCGGCCAGTGCGGGTCAAAACGCAGCCGGGCATCGGCGACGTCGAAAAACAGCTGCACTGTGCGCGCATCCCGCGCGCCCGGGCGCAGGCTGCCGCGCCAGACGAAACCGCCCTTGCGCACCTCCCCGGCCCGCAGGCTGTCGGACAGCCAGGTCAGCAGGCTGTCGGGCAGAATGTAGGGGAGGTACTTGTCGCGATAGCGCGGATCAATGCTTTCGACGCCCACCAGCAACTGCATGTCGACATCGCCCAGTCCGCGACGCAGGGGCACATCCAGCCCGAACAGGGCCCGCGCCGTGCCCTCCTCGCCGGTGGCGCTGAGCAAACCGCTGGAAAGCCGCAGCCAGTCGCTGTCCCAGTGCAGGTCAATGGCACCCGCCAGCTGACGCCATTGCAGGGGCTCTCGGTAGACCGTAGGAAAGTTCAGCGCGACATCCTGGCTATCCAGCACGACGCGGCCATGTCCGGCCCGAAGGTGGAGCTCTCCCGCAGCGCCCTCGACCCCCGGCGCCCCACGCCAGGAGTCCAGCGCAAGGCCCTCGAAACGGCCACTCACCGACCAGCTTTCGCCAGCCCGCGAAAGGTCGTCTAGTCGCAGGCGGAACACCGGCAGCAGGCCGGCGGGCTGTAGTGTCTCCAGCGCTTCACCTAGCCCCTCGGGCAGGGGGCTGTCTGGGCCGGCCAGCAGCCGCAGGGACTCCAGCCGCAGGCCGTGGGCGTTGAGCTGCGCGCTGTCCCCGTGGAGCGCCACCGACAGCGCCGGCAAATGCTGATCAAGGGCTCCCTGGCGCAGGTGAAGGTCGCCGACCTGCAACTGCCAGCCGCGGTCCAGGCGCCTGACGCGCGCCTGGCCGGCCAGCCGATCAAAGGGAAGACGCCAGGCGCGCGACCCGCGCCCCGACACGCGCAGGTCGGCGGCGTCGAAGCGCACATCCAGCCGCGGGTCGCCGCTCTTCAGGCCCAGCCAGACTTCAAGTTCGGCGCTGCCATCCAGATCAAGCGGCAGGTCTCTGTCGCCTGGCCACCAGCTGGCCAGCCCCCGCAAGTCACGCACCTGCAGCTGCGCATAGACGTCACCACTGTACTCGGCGGTATCAAAGGGATTGCCCAGTCCATCGGCAAGCAGGGTCACCGCGGTACCACGCACAGTCTGCAGTTCCGCGCGCAGCTGGCGGCGGCTGCCATCCCGCAGCAGGCTGAGGTCCAGGCTGAGAACCTGTACCGAACCATCCGGCAGGCGCAGGTGGAGTCGATTGTCACGCAGTACAACCCGCTCCAGGTCGAGCAGCAGCTCCTCCACCCAGGCCCCCGAGCCGTTGGGACTGCGCCCCAGCCCCAGCAAGCGAAAATCCCCCTCCCCGGTCAGCTCTCCCCTCAGGTCGAGACCGGCGAGCTGGGCGCGATTCACCCGCAGCGAACCGCTGCGCAGGCTGGCCCAGACATCGATGGTGGCGCGCCCGGCCTCCAGCGTGACGGCGCTGGCCGCACCGGGGCTCTCGCGCAAGCTCAGCCCGTGGAACACCAGCTGCGGACGGAAGCCGCGCCAACGCGCCTCAACTGCGCGGGCCTCCAGGTGCACCGGCAACTGCTCGCTCAGAGCCGCCAGCAGAGGCGCCTGGTAACTGCTGACCATGCCTGTCAGCAGGCGGCCCGCGCTGACATAGGTGGCGAACAGGACCAACAGACTGACCAGCACGATCCAGAGCCCGTCCGCCAGTCTCAACATCCCGCCTTTGTCTTCCACGGTCCCGCTCATGGCCCGCATCGCCCATCAAAGCAACACAATGTCGAACTGTTCCTGACTGTAGCCCGGCTCCACCCGCAGGCTGATGGATTTGCCGGTGAACTCCTCGAGATCGGCCAGACTGCCGGACTCCTCATCCAGCAGTCGGTCGATCACCGACTGCCCCGCCAGTACCGCCAGACACTGGTTCTCCCAGGCCCGCGCATCCCTGATAATCTCCCGGAAAATCTCGAAACAGACCGTCTCCGCCGTCTTCTGCTGCCCGCGCCCCTGACACACCGGGCAGGGTTCGCAGAGGATCTGCTGCAGTGACTCACGGGTGCGCTTGCGGGTCATGGCCACCAGTCCCAGCTCCGTGACGCCAGTCAGGGCGGTGCGGGCCGGATCGCGGGCGAGCGCCTTCTCCAGCGCGCGCAGCACCTGGCGGCGGTGCTCGGGATCGCGCATGTCGATAAAGTCGATAATGATGATGCCGCCCAGGTTGCGAAGCCGCAGCTGTCTGGCCAGAGCCACGGCCGCTTCCAGGTTGGTCTTGAAGATGGTCTCTTCCTGGTTGCGGCGCCCGACATAGGAGCCGGTATTGACGTCGATCGTGGTCATCGCCTCGGTCTGGTCAATGACAATATGACCGCCGGATTTCAGCTCTACACTGCGCTCCAGGGCACGCTGGATCTCCGCCTCGACACCGTGCAGCTCAAACAGCGGGCGCTCGCCCCGATAACACTCGAGCAGGGGACTGACCTCGGGCACATACTCCGCACAGAAAGCCTGCAAGGCATCGTAGCTTTCCTGGCTATCGATCCGGATGCGCTCCACGCCGGGCCGGGCCAGATCGCGCACAGTCCGCAGGTGCAGTGGCAATTCCTCGTAAATGACCGGCGGGCCGTCGCGCTCGACACTGCGCCGGGTAACCGCGGCCCACAGCCGCTGCAGGAAACGCAGATCGGCGCGGATCTCCGCGGCACCCACCCCCTCGGCGGCGGTGCGGAGGATATAACCGCCGGTGGCATCGCCGCCCTCTTCGGCCAGGGCGTCGGCGAGCAGCTGCTGCAAGCGCCGTCGTTCAGCATCGTCGTCGATACGCTGCGACACGCCCACATGCCGGCTTCGGGGCATGTACACCAGGTAGCGGGAGGACACGGAGAGGTCGGTGCTCAACCTGGCGCCCTTGGTGCCGATGGGCTCCCGCGTGACCTGCACCACCAGCTGCTGCCCCTCCTGCAGGCGGTACTGTATCGGCTGGTCGCGCCCCGACTCGCCTCCGCTCGCCGGCAGCAGGTCGGCGGCGTGCAGGAAGCCGGTACGGCCGGCGCCGATTTCCACGAAGGCGGCCTGCATGCCCGGCAGTACGCGAACCACTTTGCCGCGGTAGATATTGCCGGTCATGCCGCGGCTGGTGCTGCGCTCGACGTAAACATCCTGGGTGGCGCCGTTGTCGACCACGGCCACCCGCGTCTCCCGCGGGGTCACATTGACCAGGATCTCCTCACTCATCGGGCCGCCCCAGTGCCGTCTGCACCCGGTGACGGGACAACAGCTGCCAGGTTTCCGCCAGGGGCAGCCCGACCACATTGCTGTAGCTGCCGCTGATACTTGCCACCAGTGCGCCACCGAGCCCCTGGATGGCGTAGGCGCCCGCCTTGTCCCAGGCCTCCCCGCTCTCCAGGTAGCGCTCGCAGGTGCTGCGGTCCAGCCCCAGGAAGGTCACCGCTGTCTCCACCGCGATCACCTCTTCCGCGCCCTGTGTGCTCAGACAAACAGCGGTCATCACCTGGTGGGTGCGGCCGCTCAAGCGGGCCAGCATCCCCAGTGCATGGAAGTGGTCGCGGGGCTTGCCGAGGATATCATCATCCAGCACCACGCTGGTGTCGGCCGCCAGCACCGCGGACTCGGCATGCCCGCCCGCACGCACGGCGCGGGCCTTGTCCCGGGCCACGCGGCGCACGTAGTCCACGGGGCTTTCACCGGGATGCGGGCTCTCGTCAATGTCGGCTGGCACGACCACAAAGCGGACCCCCAGCTGCTCGAGGAGCGCCTGGCGGCGAGGAGAGGCGGAAGCGAGAACCAGGGAGTCTTGCATCAATCACACCATGTGGTAATAGCGCCGCAGCGCTCTCAGCACGTGCAGCACCACCGGCCAGACCAGCGCGCTGGTTAAAGCCGGCAGCAGGAACAGCAGACTGCCGGCAGCGGCGCCCTGCAGGCTCTGCACCCACTGGTCGATCAACTGGTGCATGCCAATGATCAGGAACACCATAGCCGACTGTTGCCAGAGGCTGAAGACCCGCAGGCGTTTGTAAAGCAGGGCCACCAGCAGGGCCACGGCAAGCAGTGCCAGACCGTGCTGCCCCAGGGGCGCCCCCTCCAGCACATCCTGGAAAACGCCGGTTACCGCGGCAGTCAGCAGACCGACGCGGTGAGGCAGGGCCATGCACCAGTAGAGTATCACCAGCGCCACCCACTCGGGCCGGGCCCATTGCAGCCACAGCGGGTTGGGAACAATGGCGAGCACGGCGGCCACCAGCAGGGTGAACGCGATGATGCCGTAACCGGCGCGGCTGCGCATGCTCAGCCGGAATCCTGACCGGCGGGCCCACCCGCCGGGTCAGCTGAACGGTCTGCCGGGGTTTCCCGGGTCGACTCGGCCTCGGCACCGACAAACACCAGGAGAACATGGCGGCTGCGATCCAGCGCCGCCGAGGGGCGCGCCAGAATGCGCGCGAAAGGCTGCCCCGGGTCGCGATCGACCTGGGTGACAACGCCGACGGGGTAACCGACCGGGAAGCGCCCACCCATACCCGAGCTGACCAGCAGGTCGCCTGGCTCGATGTCGGTGGTCACCGGAATGTGGTGGACTTCCAGGGCATCCAGGGACCCGTTGCCCTCGGCAATTGCGCGCACCCCGTTGCGATTGATCTGCACCGGTGTCGAGTGGGTCGGATCGGTAATCAGCAGTACCCGGGCAGTATACTCGGCCACCTCCACCACCTGACCCACCAGGCCCTCGGCGTCGATCAGCGGCTGGCCGATATAGACGCCGTCCTGGCCGCCCTTGTTGATCACCAGCAGGTGGCGCATCGGATCCGGCGAGACACCAATCAGTTCGGCCACCTGGACATCGTTGCGCACCAGGGCAGTGGAACCGAGCAAGGCCCGCAGGCGGAGATTTTCCGCCTGCAACGAGGCCATCTGCTGGGCACGCCCCTGCAGCAGCAGGTTCTCCCGGCGCAAGCGCTCAGCATCACGAATCAGCGCCGAGCGGCTGCGCAGGTGCTGCCCTGCCCAGTCATCGACCTCGCGGGGGATATCGGCCACCCAGAACACCGGCGTGGCGAGGGTATTCAACAGCGCCCGGGTGCGCCCCAGGCTGTTGAAATGCAGGTCCGCAACCAGCAGACCCGCGAGGGCCATGACTGCAACCAGCAGGCGCAGGCCCAGGTGCGATTCCTTGACGAACAGCGGCTTGATGTCAGCACTCCGCGGTCATGGCAGGCCACCGGCGAAGGCAGGCTCACTCGGTGGAAAGCAGGTCGATGGTATGTCTGTCCATGCGCTCCATGGCGTAACCGCCTCCGCGCGCCACGCAGGTCAGCGGGTCGTCGGCCACGATTACCGGCAAGCCGGTTTCCTCGGCAATCAGCTTGTCGAGGTCGCGCAGCAGCGCACCGCCACCGGTGAGGACAATGCCGCTTTCCGCGATATCCGCCGCCAGTTCGGGGGGCGATTGCTCCAGGGCAGTCTTGACGGCCTGTACGATGGATGAAAGCGGGTCCTGCAGTGCCTCGAGAATCTCGTCGCTGTTGAGCGTGAAGCTCCTCGGCACCCCCTCGGCGAGGTTGCGGCCGCGCACATCGATCTCGCGCAGCTCGCTGCCGGCAAAGGCACAACCGATCTCCTGCTTGATGCGCTCGGCCGTGGCGTCGCCGATCAGGCTGCCGTAGCGCCGCCGCACATGGGAGACAATCGCCTCGTCAAAGCGGTCACCACCCACCCGCACGGAATCCCGGTACACCACGCCGTTGAGGGAGATGATGGCAATCTCGGTGGTGCCGCCACCGACGTCGACCACCATGCAGCCGGTGGCTTCCTCGACATCGAGGCCGGCACCGATGGCGGCGGCCATGGGCTCCTCGATCAGTCGCACCTCGCGGGCACCCGCACTGAGGGCCGATTCGCGAATGGCGCGCCGCTCCACCTGGGTGGACATGCAGGGCACGCAAACGAGGACCCGGGGGCTGGGGCGAATGAAGCGGCTCTCGTGCACCCGGGCGATAAAATGCTGAAGCATTTTCTCGGTGACCTGGAAGTCGGCGATAACCCCGTCCTTCAGCGGACGGATGGCGGTGATGTTGCCGGGGGTACGACCGAGCATGCGCTTGGCTTCGGTGCCCACGGCCTCGATGGTTTTCTGACCGTTGTGAAAGCGAATGGCCACTACCGAGGGCTCATCCAGAACAATGCCCTTGTCGCGCACGTAAATCAGAGTGTTGGCCGTGCCCAAATCGATCGACAGATCGTTCGAGAACACTCCGCGCAGCTTTTTCAACATGTACGATGACTACCTTGTGAGATGGAAAGAGGCCTTTCGCGCCTCATCTGTGCCCCAGAAGAGGCCGGAAGATGGTCCGGTACACGGACTTCTGCTTGTTATCGACAATGGCTCGCAACTCTAGCAACCGCGGGGATTTTGGGCAAGGCGCAAATGTGATAACTTTACGTTCTTGGCCACAGGCCCAGAGACCCACCGGAACACCGACACCGGAGCCCCATGACAGTACACGAGGACGAGATCGCCAGGCTCGCCGAACTGGCGCGTATCCGCATTGCCGACGACCAGGTGCCGGCGGTGACCCGTCGCATTGGCGACATACTCGGCATGGTCGAGCAGCTGCAGGCCGTGGACACCGACGGCATCGAGCCCATGACCAATCCCCTCGACGCGGTACAGTGCCTGCGCCCGGACCGGGTCACCGAAGGCAACCAGCGCGACGCCCTGCAGGCAGTGGCGCCAGCGGTCGAAAACGGCCTCTACCTGGTCCCCAAAGTTATCGAATAACCGGCGCCCCTGCCGCAGGATTTCCCCATGCATGATCTGACCGTTGCCCAGCTGATTGACGGGCTGCGCAGTAAGCAGTTTTCCAGTACCGAGTTGACGCGCCACTACCTGGAACGCATCAGCCGCCTGGACCCGCAGTTGAACAGCTACATCACCGTGGACGAGAGCGGCGCCCTGGGCGCCGCCGCGGCCGCCGACCGGGCTCTCGCCGGCGCCTCGGGCAATCTGCCGGCACTGACCGGCATACCCCTGGCGCACAAGGACATCTTCTGCACCCGCGACCTGCGCACCAGCTGCGGGTCGCGCATGCTGGACAACTTCGTGCCGCCCTACGATGCCACCGTGGTCAGCCGTCTGCGGGACGCGGGCGCAGTCACCCTGGGCAAGACCAACATGGACGAGTTCGCCATGGGCTCCTCCAACGAGAGCAGCTATTACGGCCCCTGCCGCAACCCCTGGCACCCCGGTCATGTACCCGGCGGCTCCTCCGGTGGCTCGGCGGCGGCGGTGGCCGCGGGGCTGGCCCCCCTGGCCACCGGTACCGACACCGGCGGCTCGATCCGCCAACCGGCGGCACTCTGCGGCATTACCGGCCTCAAGCCTACCTACGGGCGGGTGTCCCGCCTGGGCATGGTGGCTTTTGCCTCCAGCCTGGACCAGGGCGGACCCATGGCACGGACTGCCGAAGATTGCGCCCTGCTGCTCAACGCCATGGCCGGCCACGACCCCCTCGACTCCACATCGGCACAACAAGCCGTGCCGGATTTTAGCGGCGAACTGGATCAGCCCCTGGCCGGCCTGCGCATTGGGCTGCCCGCCGAGTACTTCGGTGACGGTCTGGATGCGACTACCGGCGCCCAGGTGCGCGAGGCCCTTTCTCTGCTGGAACAGGCCGGTGCCACCCTGGTGGACATCCAGCTGCCGCACACGGCACTGAGCATTCCCACCTATTACATCCTGGCCCCCGCCGAGGCCTCCACCAACCTGGCGCGCTACGATGGCGTGCGCTATGGCCACCGCTGCGAAGACCCCGCCGACCTGCGGGACCTGTACACCCGCACCCGGGAGGAAGGCTTCGGCGACGAAGTCAAGCGGCGCATCCTGGTTGGGACCTTCGCCCTCTCCGCTGCCTCCTATGACGCCTACTACCGCAAGGCACAGCAGGTTCGCCGGCTGATTGCCCGGGACTTCCAGGACGCCTTCGCCCAGGTCGACATCATCGCCGGCCCCACCACACCGGGGCCCGCTTTCGCCCTCGGTGCCAAGACCGACGACCCGCTGTCCATGTATCTCGAAGACGTCTATACCCTGGCCGTCAACCTCGCCGGCCTGCCCGGTCTGTCCGCGCCCGCAGGTCGGGTCAACGGCCTGCCGGTGGGCCTGCAGCTGATCGGCAACCATTTCCAGGAATCGCGCCTGCTGAACGTGGCCCACCAACTGCAGCAGCGCTCCGACTGGCATCTGCAGACACCCCCGGAAACCGAAGGAGGTGCGCCATGAGCTGGGAAGCCGTCATCGGCCTGGAAGTGCACTTGCAGCTGGCCACCGACTCGAAAATCTTCTCCGGTGCCGCCACCACCTTCGGCGCTGAACCCAACACCCAGGCCTGCGCCGTGGACCTGGCCATGCCCGGCATGTTGCCGGTGCTCAACGAACTGGCCGTGCGCTATGCGGTAATGTTCGGCCTGGGCATCGGCGCGGAGATCGGCACACGCTCGGTCTTCGACCGCAAGAACTACTTCTACCCCGACCTGCCCAAGGGCTACCAGATCAGCCAGTTCCACCACCCCATCGTGGGCCGCGGCCGCTTCGAGATCACGCTGGAGGATGGCAGTACACGGGAAATCGGGATCACCCGGGCCCACCTGGAGGAGGACGCCGGCAAGTCCCTCCACGAAGACTTCCATGGCCAGAGCGGCATCGACCTCAATCGCGCGGGTACGCCCCTGCTGGAGATCGTCACCGAGCCCGACCTGCGCAGCGCCGAGGAGGCGGTCGCCTACCTCAAGGCCCTGCACAGCCTGGTCACCTACCTGGGCATCTCCGACGGCAACATGGCCGAGGGCTCGATGCGCTGTGATATCAATATCTCCCTGCGCCCCACCGGCAGCGACCAGCTGGGCACCCGCGCGGAGATCAAGAACGTCAACTCCTTCCGCTTTGTCGAGCGCGCCATCCGCCACGAGATCGAGCGCCAGAGCGACATCCTGGAGGACGGCGGCAAGGTGGTACAGGAAACCCGCCTCTACGACGCCGAGCGCGACGAAACCCGCTCCATGCGCAGCAAGGAAGTGGCCAACGACTATCGCTATTTCCCCGAGCCCGACCTGCTGCCGGTGGTACTCGACGACGCCTGGGTCGAGGAGATCCGCGCGGGGCTGCCGGAGCTGCCGGTGGAGAAGCGCCAGCGCTTTGAACAGCAGTACAGCCTCGGCGCCTACGACGCCGGGGTCCTCTCCGCCAGCCGCCCGCTGGCGGACTACTTCGAAACCGTGGCCGGCGGCTGTGGCGACGCCAAGCTCGCCGCCAACTGGGTACAGGTCGAACTGCTCGGCCAGCTCAATCGCAATGACCTGGGTCTGGCGGACAGCCCGGTTTCCGCAGAGGCCCTGGCGGGACTGCTGCAGCGCATTCAGGACAACAGCATCTCGGGCAAGATCGCCAAACAAGTCTTCGAAGCCATGTGGCAGGGCGAGGGAAGCGCCGACGAGGTGATCGAGGCTCGCGGCCTGAAACAAGTCAGCGACAGCGGCGAACTGGAGGCCATGGTGGCCCGGGTAGTCGCCGACAGCCCCGACCAGGTGGCCCAGTACCGGGCCGCCGACGAGGGCAAACGCAAGAAACTGGTGGGTTACTTTGTTGGCCAGGTGATGAAACTGTCCCGCGGCCAGGCCAACCCCAAAATGGTCAACGACCTGCTCGCGCAGGCACTGGACGAGACGGATTAAACAGCGTGAAAAAAGACAAGGAAAAGGTTATCGACGAAGTCTGGACCGAAGAGCGGGTGCGCAGCTTCCTGCAAGTGCGCAGCCACGACGGTACCGACGCGGATTTCCACCGCCTGCTCAAGGCCTACCAGAGCATGCGGGCCGAGGATTTTGCCGACTTTGTCGGCTTCTTTGTGGAAGAGGGCTACCGGCTCGACGCCACCGACCGAGAAGGTCGCAGTGTGCTCGACATTGTCAGCGAACACCGCCACGGCAAGCCCTACGCAGACATTCTCCGGGCCGCCGGGGCCGGCAAGACCGGGACCGACGCACCGGCCTGAGCTGTCCGCCGCCGCGCTGAAGCGACTTACTGTGGCGGCACGCGCCCCTTCATGAAGCGCTCGCGATTCTTCTGCTTCTGGGCCTGACTCTTGCGCAACAGCACATATACAGCGCCCGTGCCCCCATGCTGGGGTCGGGCGCTGTGAAAAGCCTGTACCGCGGGCAACTCCCGCAGCCAGACATCCACACAGCCCTTGAGGACCGCACAGCGCTCGCGCTCGGGCTTGCGTTCGCCCTTGCCGTGCACCACCAGAACACTGCGCAGGCCGAACTCCTCGCACTGCTCGACGAAGCCGAACAGCTCCTCCCGGGCACGCCGCACCCCCATGCGGTGCATGTCCAGGCGCGCCTCGTGCTCGTACCGTCCCTGGCGGAGCTTTCGGTAAACGCCGTTCTGCACCCCGGGGCGCTTGAAGTCCAGTACATACCAGGGATCCAGGGGCGCAATTTCGCGGTCAGTCAGGATATTTCGGTCCGTGGCGGCGGAGGTCACCGCCGCATCCCGGCGCGCGGCCAGCGACATATCGTCGGCTGCCGCCGCACCACCCCTGCGGGCCACCCGGCGCTCCCCGCGAAGGGGCTTTACATCCGAAAACTCCTGCCAGAGCAGCTTCAGGTCGTCTTCGTCGTCCGCCATACACTCACCACCTGCGTTCAGTGCGCTATTATAACGCCCCATGATTCTGCAATTCGACCCGACAGCCACCACGCAACACCATTGCCCGGCCTGCGCTGGAGACAATCAATGCGCCGTCGCCAGGGGCTTGCCCGGCGACCAGTGCTGGTGCCAGGGGGTCAGGCCCGCGCCAGGCGCCCTGGCCGCACTGACACCCGACGCCGCGGGCCGATGCCTGTGTCGAGCCTGCCTGAGCGGAGAGGAGAAACCGGATGTCGAAGGGTAACCTGCTTCATGGCGCGGACTACCTGGCCCGGGGCGCCCGCATGCTCACCCACCCGGCGCTGCGCACTTTCGTGGTGGTACCGCTGGTAGTCAACGTCCTGATTTTTGCCTCTCTCTGGGGGCTGGCTTTCAACTGGCTGGGCGAGGTTGTGGACGGCTGGATGGCGGCCATGCCGGAGTGGCTGGGCTTTCTCGAGTGGCTGCTGTGGCCCCTGCTCATCGCCCTGTTTGCACTGATTACCGGCTATCTGTTCACCGCCGTGGCCCTGCTGATCGCCTCCCCCTTCAACAGCCTGCTGGCGGAAAAGGCCGAGGAGCTGACTACCGGCCAGCCGGTCGCCGGTCTCGAGGGCCTAGGCCAGGCGCTTTTGTCCGTGCCCCGCGGCATGTGGCGGGAGGTACAGAAGCTCCTCTACTATCTGCCCATGGCGCTGCTGGTCCTGATACTGACCTTCATTCCGCCAATCAGCGCCCTGTCACCGGTACTGTGGTTCCTGCTCGGCGCCTGGATGATGAGCCTGCAGTTCATCGACTACCCCATGGACAACCACCAGCTCAGCTTTGCTCGGGTTCGGGAGGCCGCGCGCTCGCGCCGCCTGAGCAGCCTGGGCTTCGGCGGTCTGGTGGCGATTTGTGCGGGGATTCCGGTGCTGAACTTCTTCGTGGTGCCGGCGGCGGTGGTGGGTGCCACCCTGCTCTGGTGCGAGGAGCTGCGCCCCTGAGGCCGGCGCAAGCAGAGCGAAAGTGGCGGGCCAGCGCGACGCGCCGGCCGGGGGGCATCAAGCCAGCAATTCCTTCGGCGGGTGGGTGCACTCCAGGCGCTCGCCCAGCAGGGCCTCGATATCCGGCAGCAGGAAGGCATCGTCCTCGCTGGCGAAGCTGATCGAGGTGCCAGTGGCCCCGGCGCGACCGGTGCGGCCGATCCGATGCACGTAGTCATCCGGGTCTTCCGGCAGGTTGTAATTGACCACGTGGCTGACGCCATCGACATGGATGCCTCGCCCGGCCACATCGGTTGCCACCAGCACCTTGATCCGCCCCTGCTTGAAGGCTTCCAGCGTGCTGGTGCGCTTGGACTGGTGAATCTCCCCGGAGAGGATACCGGCCGCCACGCCGGCCTTGCGCAGGCGCTCGTGCAGGCGACGCACCTGGTCCCGGCGGTTGGCGAACACGATCACGCTGTTCGCCTCGTCGCTGCGCAGGAGGTTGGTGAGGACCCGGAAACGCTCCTCGCTGCTGACCAGGTAGACCTTCTGGTCCACCGAGTCGGTGGCCACGTGGTCCGGCTCGATCTCCACTGTCACCGGCTGGTAGGTCCACTGCTGGGCCAGGTTGAGAATATCCTGGGTGAAAGTGGCCGAGAACAGCAGGGTTTGCCGACAATCCTTCTGCGGGGTGGCGCGGACAATCCGCTTGACCTGGGGAATGAAACCCATGTCCAGCATGCGGTCGGCCTCGTCCAGCACCAGGCTCTCCACCCGGTCCAGGTAGAGGTCGCGGCGCTGCAGGAAGTCGATCAGGCGCCCCGGCGTGGCAACCACCAAATCGACAATATCGGTGTGCAGACGATTGAGCTGCTTCTGGTAATCCATCCCGCCAATCAGTGTCACCACCTTGAGCCCGGTGTGCTTGCCCAGGTCATCCGCGTCCGCGGCGATTTGCATCACCAGCTCGCGGGTGGGGGCAATCACCAGGCCGCGCGGCTCGCCGAGGAAGCGCTCGCCTTCCGGGGGGTGGCTGAGCATGTCGTTGAAGAGGGTGATGAGAAAGGCAGCCGTCTTGCCGGTACCGGTCTGGGCCTTGCCGATGGCATCGTGTCCCTGCAGCGTCTGGGGCAGGATGGCCGCCTGAATCGGCGAGCAGTACTGGAAGCCGAGGTCCGCAATGCCGTGCATGATTTCGTCGCGCAGCCCCAGGTCATGGAAACGGGTCTTGCCTTCGACCGGCTCGACCTTGAAATCCTCGGGGCTCCAGGGCGCGGGTGGCTCAGCGGCCCTGGAGGCACGCTTGCGGCGCGGCTTGCCGGCGCCGCGGTCACTGTGTCCGTGGGAGCGACCGGGTTGCCGCTCCTGCTGCGGGGCGTCCGCTGCGGGGCTGGCGGATGCGGGCGTGGGAACCGTGGGGGTATCGGGAGTGGTGGCCTTGTTCCTGCTGCCACCACCGAGGAGGCGTTTGATCAATGCCGGACTCCTGGTCGCGAAAATCGGCCTAGTCTAACACTCTTTCTCGGCTCTGGCCGAGCCTCCGCCGAATGGAGCGTCGGCGCAGGCAGGACAGTTGCCGCGCCGCGGCAATGTCAGCCGGGTAAATTCCAGCTGACCCAGGTCGATCAGCAACACTCCGCGATCCAGGGGCGGCGCCAGCCCGCTCAGCCACTTCAATGCCTCCATGGCCTGCAGCGCACCCAGCACGCCGACCACCGGGCCCAGCACGCCGTTCTCGCTGCAGCGCAGGGCGCTGTCATCCACCGGCTCGGGATAGAGGCAGCGGTAGCAGGGGCCACCGCGGGCGGTGTCGAACACCGCCAGCTGCCCTTCCAGCCGGATCGCGGCGGCCGAGACCAGGGGCCGCCCGCTCTCGATACAGGCCTGATTGAGGGCGCAGCGTGCGGCGAAATTGTCGGTCGCATCCACCACGATATCCACCTGTCGGCACAGCTCTGGCAGCTCTTCCGGCTCCAGCCGATGCGGCAGCACCGACAAGGCGACCTCCGCGTTCATTGCCGCCAGGGTTTGCGCGGCGGACTCTGCCTTGTTCCGCCCCACCCGGGCCTCGCTGTGCAGTACCTGCCGCGGCAGGTTGGATAACTCGACCCTGTCGCCATCCGCCAGCACAAGCTGCCCCACCCCGGCACCCGCCAGGTACTGTGCGCAGGCACTGCCCAGGCCGCCCAGGCCGACCACCAGCACCCGCGCCGCAGCCAGGGCCTGCTGGCCGGCCACATCCAGGCCCGGCAGCATGATCTGCCGGCTGTAGCGCAGCAGCGCCTGATCAGTCAGCACGGCAACCCCCGGTAACCCGCGGCTGGCCGGCCAAATCGCAACGGGTCGCCACCGCGCTGTAACCTGCCGCATCCAGCAGGCCGCGCACGGCATCCGCCTGCTCAAAACCGTGCTCCAGCAGCAACCAGCCACCGGGATGCAGCCAGTCGGGGGCATCGGCAATCAGGCGCCGGATATCCGCCAGGCCATCATCGCCCGCCGCCAGAGCCTGGCGAGGCTCGAAGCGCAGATCCCCCCGTTGAAGATGCGGATCCGCCGCCGCCACATAGGGCGGATTGCTCACCACCAGGTGGAAGCGAGCGGCGGGGAGGCGGGCGAACCAGTCGGAGCAAAACCAGTGCACGCGACCCGGCAGCAAGCGCTCGCCATTGCGCCGCGCGACCGCCAGGGCGGCCTCGCTGCGGTCGGCGGCGGCGACCCGCCAGTGCGGTCGCTCACTCGCCAGCGCCAGGGCTATCGCCCCGCTACCGGTACCGAGATCCAGCACTGCCGCCGTCCCGGGCAAGGGCAGATCCAGCGCCCACTCCACCAGGGTTTCAGTATCGGGCCGGGGAATCAGGGTATCGGGGGTCACCCGCAGTGACAGGCCCCAGAATTCGCGCTCGCCGACCAGGTAGGCCACCGGTTCTCCCGCGGCCCGCCGCGCCAGCAGCTCGCGAAAATGTTGCGCAACCGCGGCTTCGACCGGGTGTTCCGGCCAGGTGTAGAGCCAGCTCCGCGAGCGCTGAAGGACATGTCCGAGGAGGATTTCCGCCTCGCGCCGGGACTCCTCGCCGGTCAGCTCGGCGGCGCGCAGCAACTCGCTGACCGAAGCCATCACTGCCCGGCCAGGGCCGCCAGCTGGTCCGCCTGGTATTCCTGACGCAGCGGCCCGATGACCGCATTCAGGTCGCCGGCCATGACCTCGTCCAGCTTGTACAGGGTCAGGTTGATGCGGTGGTCAGTGACCCGGCCCTGGGGAAAATTGTAGGTGCGAATGCGGTCGGAGCGGTCCCCGGTCCCCACCAGGTTTCGCCGCTGCTCTGCCTGCTCGGCGGCGGCCTTGTCTTCGGCACTGCTGAGCAGCTTGGCCTGCAGCAGGGAAAGTGCCCGGGCACGGTTTTTGTGCTGCGAGCGCTCGTCCTGGCATTCCACCACGATGCCCGAGGGCAGGTGGGTAATGCGCACGGCGGAATCGGTCTTGTTGACGTGCTGACCGCCAGCGCCGGATGCGCGAAAGGTGTCGACGCGCAGGTCGGCCTTGTTCAGCTCGACCTCATCCACCGCCTCGGGCTCGGGGAGGATCGCCACGGTGCAGGCCGAGGTATGAATGCGCCCCTGGGATTCGGTCTCCGGCACCCGCTGGACCCGGTGGGCGCCCGATTCGAACTTGAGCCGGGCATACACATCCCGACCCTCGACACGGGTGATGATCTCCTTGTAGCCGCCGTGTTCGCCGGGCCGCTCGGAAAGTACCTCGATGCGCCAGCCCTGCTGCTCGGCGTAGCGGCTGTACATGCGAAACAGATCGCCGGCAAAGATCGCCGCCTCGTCACCCCCGGTGCCAGCCCGGATTTCCAGAAACACGTTGGCCGCATCCTGCCGGTCGCGGGGCAGCAACAGGGTCTGGAGTTCGCGCTCCAGTTCGGCCAGCCGCTGCTCATCGGCGGCCACCTCCTCCTCGGCCATTTCCAGCAGCTCGGGGTCGCTCTCTTCCGCCTGCATCTGGCGGGCGCCACTGAGATTGGACTCGATACGCCGGAATTCCCGGTAACAGCCAACCACTTCCTCGAGCTCGGCAAACTCCCGGGACAACTCCCGGAAGCGCGGCTGGTCGGCAATGGTTTCGGCATCACCCAGGAGCGCCGAGACTTCCTCATGGCGTTCCGCGAGGGTGTCCAGCTTGTTCAACAGGGACGATTTCATTGCAGCGTGTGCTTCCCGGTCAGGGTGTGGGGTGGCAGTGACTTGGCCTTGTCGTCGTTCGCTCCGGGCTGGCGCTCTTCGGCCACGGCACGGGACTCGCTGGCAGCCTCCGCGTCGTGGTGTTCCAGCCCCAGCAGGCGCCTGGCACTGGCCAGCAGGTCCTGCCGCCCATCCACGCTGGCGCGCTTCAATCCGGCCGTCGGCGCATGGATCAGCTTGTTGGTCAGGGTGCGGGCCAGCTGGGCCAGCACCTGCTCGGGATCGTCGCCCCGGCTGAGGGCTCGCAGGGCCCGCTGCAGTTCCTGTTCGCGCAGGCGTTCCGCCATGTTGCGGTACTCCCGCACGGAGTCCACTGCCGCGATACTGCGTCGCTCCTCGAGGTAGAGGCGGACGCCGTCTTCAATCAGCAGGTCGGCCTTGCGCGCCTCCTGCTGCCGACTGCGCAGGCTGTCATCGACGATCTCGCGCAGGTCATCCACGGTGTACAGGTAGATATCGGCCAGCTCACCCACCTGGGGCTCGATGTCCCGGGGCACGGCGATATCCACCATCAGTATCGGTCGGTGCTTGCGGGCACGAATGGCGCGCTCCACCGCCCCCTTGCCGAGGATCGGCAACTGGCTGGCCGTGGAGCTGATGACGATGTCCGAGGTCGGCAACTGCTCGGGGATATCCGCCAGCATGACGGCCTCGGCGCCGAATTTCTGACCCAGTTCGCGGGCCCGGCCCAGGGTACGGTTGGCGATGACGATACGCTGCACCCCCGCCTCCAGCAGGTGCCGGGCCACCAGCTCGATGGTCTCGCCGGCACCGACCAGCAGAGCCGAACAGCGCCCCAGCTCGGCAAAGATATGCTTGGCCAGATCCACTGCCGCGTAGGCCACGGAAACCGGGTTCTCCCCGATCGCAGTGTCCGTGCGCACCCGCTTGGCGATGGAGAAAACCCGCTGCAGGGCGCGCTCAAGCTCGCCTCCGAGGGTACCCGTCTCCCCCGCCACGGCGTAAGCGGACTTCAGCTGCCCGAAGATCTGCGGCTCCCCCAGGATCATCGAATCAAGGCCACTGGCCACTTTGGCCAGGTGTTGCAGGGCCGCCTCGTCGCGGTAGAGGTAGGCGGCCTCGGCCAATTCCCCGGCGGACAGGTGATGGTAATCCGCCAGCCAGCCAGCCAGGCGCGTCAGCGCCTCGCCCGCAGCCGGATCCGGCAGGCAGGCATAGACTTCCGTGCGATTGCAGGTGGAGAGGATCATCACCTCATCGAGGTCGAGGCGCTGACGGGCGTCCTGCAGCGCTTCCGGAACCTGCTCGGGGGCGAAGGCAACGCGCTCGCGCACCTCGACGGCGGCCGATTTGTGATTGATGCCGAAGGCGATGAGCTGCATGGGGTCGGGTGGGCGCTCCGCTCAGGTTTCGGGGCACCACACAGGCCGGCACCCCACATTGCCGCGAATTCTATCAAGATCGGCGCAAAAAGGCAGGCAAATACGGACCCCGCTTGGGCCGAACCGGTCCATGCACTTGGGAGTCACCAGGGGAATGTGTCACTATTATCGACCCCGCTGGACCGGAAGCCTATGCCCACCCGAATCATGCTGCACCGATTGCTGCCCCTGCTGCCGGCACTCCTGCTCGGCTGCGCCGAGTTGCCGCAGGCCCCCGATGACGCCGACCCCAGACCCGAGTCGGTGGCTGCCCCGGCGGCGAGCGGCGCCGCCCAACCCGCGCCCGAACGCGCCTTCCCGGAGGAAAGTCTCGAGGCCCTGATGGTCGCCGAATTTGCCCTCCGGCGGCGCGCCTACGAGCCGGCGCTGGAAATTTACCTGGAGCAGGCCGAAAGCCTGCGCGACCCGGGGGTAAGCGCCCACGCCACGCACCTGGCCCAGTTCCTGCGCAATGACGACGCGGCGCTTGCGGCGGCCCGACTTTGGGCTGAGCTGGAGCCCGAACACCCCGAAGCCAACTCCACCCTCGCCGCCCAGCTGGTGCGCCACGGACAGCCCGCTGCGGCTGTCACACACCTGGCGCGCATTGCCCGGCAGGGCAAATCGGTGAATTACCCGCTGCTGCTGGGGGGCATACGCCAGGCCTCGGTAACCGAGCAGGCGGACCTGGCCTCGGCACTGGCGGAATTGTCCAGCGAGTTCCCCGACGACACCGACTTGCTGCTGACGCGCGCCCTGCTGCTGGACGAGCTGGACCGGGCGGGGCCCGCCCGCGAGGTTCTCGACCACCTGTTGACCCTGGCCCCCAACCAGCAGCAGGCACTGATGCTGGATGCCAAACTGCGTCTCGAGGCCGGCGAAGACGCCCCCTTCCGTCGCATCGAAGCCTCGCTGGAGGCCGACCCCAGCCAGTCCAGCCTGCGACTGCAATACGCGCGACTGCTGACCCGCAACGACCTCAAGGCCGCGCGGGAGCAGTTCGAGCGACTTTCCGCCGGCTCGCCACAGGACGCGGATCTGCTCCTCTCGCTGGCCCTGATCAACCAGGAAAACGGCGACCTGCTGGCCGCCAAGGCCTACCTGCGCCAGGTGCTGGCCCTCGGCGAGCGCAGCGATGAGGCGCACTACTACCTGGGCCGGATCGCCGAGGAGGAGGGCCGCCCGGAAGACGCCATCAAGGCCTACCGCAAGGTGGGCGACCAGGAAAGCCAGGAGTTCTTCAATGCCCGCGGTCGCATCGGCCGCATCCTGCTGGAAAACGGCGACAACGCCGCCAGCGCCCGCTTCTTCGCCAGCCAGCGCCTGGACTACCCCGAACACCGCGAACAACTCTACACCCTCGAGTCGGAACTGCTGACGCGCGCGGGGCTGATGGAGGAGAGCCTGTCACTGCTGAACCAGGCGCTGAATGAACTGCCCGACTCCACCTCCCTGCGCTACAGCCGCTCCATGCTCAGCGAGCAGATGGACGACCTGGGGCAAATGGAAGCGGACCTGCGGGCGATTCTGGCGCGGGAACCGGACAACGCCACGGCACTGAATGCCCTCGGCTACACCCTCACCGACCGCACCGATCGCCATCAGGAAGCCTTCGAGCTGATCCAGCGGGCACTTGAGCTACAGCCCGACGAGCCGGCGATACTCGACAGCATGGGCTGGGTGCTGCATCACCTGGGTCGATCAGAAGAAGCGGAGGACTACCTGCGCCGCGCCTACACGGCCATGCCCGACCCGGAAGTCGCGGCCCACCTGGGCGAGGTCCTGTGGACCCTCGGTCGCGAGGAGGAAGCCCGGGGCATCTGGCAGGCTGGCCTGCTCCAGAATGCCGGACATCCGGTGCTGCGCTCGACCCTGCGACGCTTTAGCATCGATCCCGCAGAGCTGGCACTCTGACATGCGCGCAAGCCTCCTGTGCTGCTGCCTGTTCTGGCTGGCCGGGTGCGCAGTGACCCCCGCCACGGTCGATATGGGCTGGGAAGCCCACCGCCAACAGGTGTCGACCCTGGATCACTGGACCGCGCGCGGCAAGCTGGCGGTGCGCAGTGGCGAGGAAGCCGGGACTGCCAGCCTCGACTGGCTGCAGATGGGACACCACTCTCACCTCGAGATCAGCGGCCCCCTGGGCCTGCAGGCCACGCGGATTCACAGCGACGGCGAGCAGCTTCACATCAGCCGGGGCGAGGAGGAGGCCCGCGTGGACCTGAGCAGCCCCGGCGCCGTGCGCGCTTACACCGGCTGGGACATACCCGTCAACGCACTGAGCTGGTGGCTGCGCGGCCTGCCCTCCCCGCACAGCCCCGCCCGGCAATCCATCGATCAGGGCCTGCTGCGGACCCTGCATCAGGACGGTTGGAGCATCCGCTTCGACAGCTATGTCGAGAGCGGCGAACTCAGGCTGCCCCAGCGCCTCGAGTTGGAGCGCGGCGATACCAGCGCGCGCCTGCTGATCCGGGACTGGCAGACGGACATGCCATGAAAACAGCCCCCCTGGAACTGCTGTCACCGGCCAAGCTCAACCTTTTCCTCCACGTCACCGGACGCGGAGCGGATGGCTACCACCACCTGCAGACGCTGTTCCAGCTGCTCGATTGGGGGGACCACATGACCTTCCGCGCCAACCACTCCGGCAAGGTGCAGCTGCAACTGGAGGGCCTGGCAGTGCCGCCGGGGGACAACCTGATCCTGCGAGCGGCCGCCCTGCTGGCCCGGCCCGGCTACGGGGTGGACATTCATTGCCGGAAGCGCATCCCCCTTGGCGGCGGCCTGGGTGGCGGCAGCTCCAATGCCGCCACAACGCTGCTGGCACTCAACCACCTCTGGCGGCTCGACATCTCGCAGGCCGAATTGCGGACGCTGGGCCGCAGCCTGGGGGCAGATGTCCCGGTTTTTGTCGCCGGCCACACCGCCTGGGCAGAGGGCATCGGCGAGGTGCTGACCCCGGTAACCCTGCCGGAGTGCTGGTACCTGATCATTCATCCCGGCTGCCATGTGCCCACGGCTGAAATTTTTTCCGCGCCGGAATTGACACGCGACAGTCTCCCCATCACAATAGCCGCCTTTTTCGGGGACACCTCCCGGAACGACTGCGAAAAAGTCGTTACCCGGCGCTTCCCCGAAGTGGAAAAGGCACTGAATTGGCTGTCTCCACACGCCGAAGCGCGGCTGACCGGAACCGGCGCCTGCGTCTTCGCCCGCTTTGCCAGCGAGGCCGAAGCACAGCGTGTTGCAGCGACAGTTCCGAGGGAATGGCAGCACTTTGTCGCCCGCGGCGTTGATCAGTCGCCCGTCCACACCAGACTGCAGGCCCTGCAAGAGGCGGACAGTCACTGACCTTTTTTTATTGGGGTGTCGCCAAGTGGCAAGGCACCGGGTTTTGATCCCGGCATTCGTAGGTTCGAATCCTACCACCCCAGCCATATTTTGAGGCTTTGCAGCCGAATCGCGGTTTGCAGCGGTTGCGAAGCACGAAAGCCGCCCGGTAGGGTTCGAACCTGGTTCGACCACTGCCAACAGCAGTGGGGCGGGGGAGCGTAGCGACGCCGGGCAAAGCCCGAGGACCGAAGGTCCGAGCCAATCCTACCACCCCAGCCATATTTTGAGGCTTTGCAGCCGAATCGCGGTTTGCAGCGGTTGCGAAGTCTTACGAAACGGCCAACCCGCTGGCACCCGGCACGCCGGCCTGGGTTGGCCTTTGTTTTTGTGAGCAACAATCTGACCCGGGAGTGAGAGCCGTGTCCTCCAAGTTGATGGTCTTTACGGGCAACGCCAACCCCGAGCTTGCCCAGAAAATCGCCAACCGGCTCTACCTGTCCCTGGGCAAGGCCAGCGTCGGCAAGTTCAGCGATGGCGAAGTCGCCGTCGAACTCAACGAGAACGTCCGCGGTCGCGACGTGTTTGTCGTGCAGTCCACCTGCGCCCCCACCAACGACAACCTCATGGAACTGCTGGTGATGATCGACGCCCTGCGTCGCGCCTCGGCAGCCCGCATCACCGCGGTGGTCCCCTACTTCGGCTACGCCCGCCAGGATCGTCGCGTACGCTCCGCCCGGGTACCGATTACCGCCAAGGTCGTCGCGGACATGATGGTCAATGTCGGTGTCGACCGCGTACTGACCGTCGACCTCCACGCCGAGCAGATCCAGGGCTTCTTTGGCTGCCCGGTGGACAACGTTTACGGCTCCCCGGTGCTGAATACCGACATCCTGGCCAGCAACTACGACAACCTGATGGTGGTCTCGCCGGATATCGGCGGCGTGGTACGCGCCCGGGCCATCGCCAAGCAACTGGATGATGCCGACCTGGCGATCATCGACAAGCGCCGCCCCCAGGCCAACGAGGCACAGGTGATGAACCTGATCGGGGAAGTGGAAGGCCGCACCTGCCTGCTGGTGGACGACATGGTCGATACCGCTGGCACGCTGTGCAAGGCCGCCGACGCCCTCAAGGAGCGCGGCGCCACCAAGGTCGTCGCCTACTGCACCCACGCGGTGCTGTCTGGCCGCGCCCTGGACAATCTTCGGGAATCCCGGCTCGACGAGCTGGTGGTAACCGACACGATTCCTCTCAGCGATGCGGCAGCCAGCATTGGCAAGATCCGCCAGCTGACCATCGCGGACCTGCTTGCGGAGTCCATCCGCCGAGTGTCCAACGAGGAATCCATCAGCGCGCTGTTCCAGTAGGAGCAGACAACCACAACCCACTGCTGCGTCGGTCGCAGGCAAGGCAGTGTTAGCCAGGAGTCAAGACAATGTCTGACCAGTTTGAGCTTTACGCAGAAGTGCGTGACGACATGGGGAAAGGTGCGAGCCGCCGCCTGCGTCGTCACGCGGAAAAAGTGCCCGCCATCGTCTACGGTGGTGAAAAGGCACCCAAGGCCGTGTCCCTGATCCGCAAGGACCTGGAAAAGGCGCTGGAAAACGAGGCTTTCTTCTCCCACGTGCTGACCCTGAAAGTTGGCAATGACGTGGAAAAAGCCATCCTCAAGGACCTGCAGCGTCACCCCGCCAAGGGTTTCCTGATGCACGCCGACTTCCAGCGCGTGAACGAAAACGTCGCCATCAAGGTGCATGTGCCGATTCACTTCCTCAACGAGGAAAGCTGCCACGGCGTGAAGATGCAGGGCGGCATGATCCAGCACCAGGAAACGGATATCGAAGTCTCCTGTCTGCCCAAGGACATCCCCGAATACATTGAAGTCGACATGGCGGCCGTGAAGTCCGGCGAGATCGTGCACCTGACCGATGTGAAGCTGCCCGCAGGCGTCACCGCCGTGGCCCTGACCCTGGGTGAGGACCACGACCTGGCTATTGCGTCCGTGGTACCGCCGAAAGGTGGCGCTGGCGACGACAGCAGTGAAGCGTCGGACGAGGACGAGTCCTCCTCCGATAGCAGCGAGGACTGATCGGCCCTGACGACAAGACACCGGCGTTGACGACAACATCCATCACACTGATTGTCGGGCTGGGTAACCCGGGCAGCGACTACCGGGATACCCGCCACAACGCCGGTGCCGACTTCGTCGAGGCACTGGCGAGGCGCCACGGCGCCACGCTGCAAAGCGAATCGCGTTTCCACGGGCTCACCGCCCGCCTCAGCTGCCACGGGCACGACCTGCGGCTGCTGATCCCCACGACCTTCATGAATCGCAGTGGCCAGGCCGTCGGCGCCATGGCACGCTTTTTCCGTATCCCCCCCGAACAGATCCTGGTGGCCCACGACGAGCTGGACCTTCCCCCGGGCACCGCGCGCTTCAAACGCGGCGGCGGGCATGGCGGACACAACGGTTTGCGGGATATCATTCCCGCCCTCGGCAACAGCCGCGAGTTTGCCCGACTGCGAGTGGGCATCGGCCATCCCGGCCACGCTTCCCGGGTAACCGGGCATGTGCTGGGCAAGCCCAGCACCAAAGAGCGCGAGCTGATCGAGGCCAGTATCGACGCCGCCCTGGATGCCCTGCCCCTGCTGCTGGACGGGGAGGACACCCGGGCCATGACGCAATTGCACAGCTTCCGCGCCGCCTGACGGGCGGCGCCCACAGACACAGGACATCTCCATGGGTTTCAAATGCGGCATCGTCGGACTGCCCAACGTCGGCAAGTCCACCCTCTTCAACGCCCTGACCCGGGCCGGGATCGACGCGGAAAACTTCCCCTTCTGCACGATTGAGCCAAACGCCGGCGTGGTGCCGGTACCCGACCCGCGCCAGCAGGCCATCGCCGACATCGTCAAGCCACAGAAAGTGGTGCCGACGACCATGGAATTCGTCGATATCGCCGGCCTGGTGGCGGGCGCCTCCAAGGGCGAGGGCCTGGGCAACCAGTTCCTGGCCAACATCCGCGAAACCGACGCCATCGCTCACGTGGTGCGCTGCTTTAATGACGACAACGTGATCCATGTGGCCAACCAGGTGGACCCGAGGAGCGACATCGGCGTCATCAACACCGAGCTGGCCCTGGCCGACCTGGAAAGCTGCGAGAAACAGCTGCAAAAGGTCATCCGCACCGCCAAGGGCGGTGACAAGGAAGCGATTGCACTGAAGGCCCTGCTGGAAGACAAGCTGCTGCCCCAGCTGAACGAGGCCCTGCCGGTGCGCGCCCTAAGCCTGGACGACAACGAACGCGCCCTGGTCAGGACACTGCACCTGTTGACCGTCAAGCCGACCATGTACATCGCCAACGTCGACGAGGACGGCTTCGAAGACAATCCTCACCTGGAGGTGGTCAAGTCTGTCGCCGCCGAGGAAGGTGCGGTGGTCGTCGCCATCTGCAACAAGCTGGAATCCGAGATCGTCGAACTGGCGGACGACGAGCGTCTGGAGTTCCTGCAGGACCTGGGCATGGAAGAACCCGGCCTGGACCGAGTGATCCGCGCCGGCTACAAGCTGCTCAACCTGCACACTTACTTCACGGCGGGCGAGAAGGAAGTGCGCGCCTGGACCGTTCGCGTTGGCGCCACCGCGCCGGAGGCGGCCGGCGTGATCCACACCGATTTCCAGCGCGGTTTCATACGCGCCGAGGTGATCAGCTACGAAGACTTTATCGCCCACAAGGGCGAACAGGGCGCCAAGGATGCCGGGCGCTGGCGCCTGGAAGGCAAGGACTATGTGGTGCAGGACGGCGACGTGATTCACTTCCGCTTCAACGTGTGATCAATGTCTGATCATTCTCAACTATACCTCAGTAGACATCCATGGCTCTCAGAAGACTTAAAAATATTTATATTTCAAATACTTAAATAAAGATATCGCGAGCATCTGGTTCTACTGACATCCGCTGCTGAGTTTTGCGTTCCAGGATTTTTGGGGGTACATTAGGGGGTACCACTCAAAAAATTTGGGGGTACCGCCCCAAGTCCTGGAGGTAGACATGCCAAAGGATTTGCTCACAGAGCTCAAAATCAGGGCTGCCAAGCCAGAGTCACGCTCGTACAAGCTTGGTGATGGGGGCGGCCTATTCCTTTTAGTCAAGCCGAATGGCAGCAAACTGTGGCGCTGGAAGTACCGCCTCGACGGCAAGGAAAATCTCTACGCTATCGGCCCCTACCCTGACGTAGGACTGTCGGATGCCCGGGCGGAACGAGACGCAGCCAGGCAGCTCGTCAAGCAAGGCGTTCACCCATCTCATGATCGTCAAGCAATCAAACGCCGCAACATCGAGGCACTTGAAGAACGCAAGAGAGCCATGGAAAGCTCATTTGCCAAGATTTCGGCCGCCTATTTGGTGGAAGTGAAATCGAGCTACAAGCCTGGTTCATATCGCGCCAAGGAAAGCCGAATCCGAAAATATCTCGCACCAGCTCTGGATGAGATACCAATCAGTGAGATTGGTGTCAAAGAGATACGCCCCATCCTGGATTCCTGCAAGTCTCACGGTGCATGGGCAGCCATCCATGTGAAAGGTGACCTGAACGCAATTTTCGAATTTGCGATCGTACGAGGGTTGGCGGATGCCAATCCAATACCAACCTTGCGCGGGCTACTCAAAATACCCCCCAGCCAAAGCAAGGCCGTCTTGACGGCCGAACAAATCCGCGCGTTTTACCGCGAACTGCGGGCATATCGTGGCTATCCGGAAACAGCCCTGTGCCTACGACTCATCGCACTGACCGCTTGTCGCCCCGGCGAAGCTGCTGACGCAGAATGGGACGAATTTGATTTCGAGGAACGTGTCTGGCGTCGTCCCGGAGAAAAAATGAAAGCGGGACGTGACCACGTCTCCCCCCTATCCGATCAAGCGATCCAGGTGCTCGAAGATCTCCGCCCCATCACTGAAGGTGGAAAATATTTGTTTCCTCACCGTACCGGCAAGGGGTTCACAACCCCCGCCAGGTTGGCATACGCCATGCGCGATATGAACCTTGGACCGAGAACAACACCACATTGCTGGAGAACTACTTTTTCCACATGGGCCAACGAACAAGGTTTTCGCCCTGACGCCATAGAGCGCCAGTTGGCCCATGTGGAAAGTAATAAAGTGCGCGCGACTTACAACAAGGCCATTCTGCTCTCCCAACGCCGCGAATTGATGCAAGCATGGGCCGACTATCTTTCGGCAGCGGAAGAAGTGTCCGTATATGCGACCGGACCGGAGCCCGCCACTACTTCCCTGAATGTCGGTGCTCGCACCCGTAGAGGTTAAACATCATCAGTCCGTAATGATTGGCTTCAAGACAGACTGTCGCACTTGAGAGACTGAATCCACTCCAACAACCCATCAATGCCTTGCCTGTCCAGCTCATAGATGCGCCATTGCGCTTCCACGCGAACCCGCACCAGCCTGGCAACGCGAAGCGCCTTCAAGTGCTGAGAGATTGCCGGAGCACTGATCTCGAACCTCCCGGCAATCTCACCCGACGACAAGGGACCCTGCGCCAAGGCCTCGATGATCTGGCGGCGGGTAGGATCTGCAAGCGCAGCAAAACTGTTCATTTTGTGATAATGTTGCCCTGACTTAATTAAGCCAATCATACATCGATTGGCTTGCAGATTACATTCGAAGCGACGCCCTTGCGGGAGGCGGACAGTTGTAAGGGCCATAATCGCACTGCGGTGGCGTCAATCGCGAGGACAAAGCGCATGGAATTACGCCACCTTCGATACTTCATAGCCGTCGCCGAAGAACTGCATTTCAGTCGTGCCGCTGAGCGTCTGAACATCGAACAGTCCCCGCTATCACGCACCATCAAGCAGCTTGAAACCGAACTCGAAGCGACATTGCTGGAACGTACGTCTCGCGGCACACGCCTGACCTGGGCAGGTGAAGTCTTTCTGGAAGATGCCCGCCGCACCCTGCTATGCATCGATCAAGCCAAGGCCAATGTCAAAGCGGCCGCCACCGGCTTTCGAGGCACCTTGCGTATCGCACTTTCTGATGGCATTGCACGCAGTCGCCTGACGCCGCTGCTCGCCCTGTGCAGGGAAGAAGAACCTGATGTCGAAATCAGGTTGTTCGAGATACCCCTGGCCCAACACCAAAGAGGACTGAGACACGATCTCTATGACGCCGGTTTTGCGTTCTCCAACGACGTTGATGATGGCCTGATTGCCGAGGTGGCCTGGAAAGAACCGCTGGTCATCGCTGTCCCCAAACGACACCCATTACTGGCTCACAAGTATGTTCCCCTCGACGAGGTCGTGAAGCACCCCTTGGTGCTTTGTCATCCCGAGTTTTGTGAAGGATGCAGTCGACAGTTGGAAAGCCTGCTCGCCTCTATCGATTCCCCCATCACCGTGGCCGAAAGGGTCTCCACGCATGATCTCATGTTGACATTGGTTGCTGCTGGTTACGGTATCGGCTTTTCCAGCGCGGCGCGTATCGAATCGTCGCACCACACAGACATCATCATCAGGCCACTTGCCGGCCACTCTCATGTGATGACCACTTATTTACTCCGCCCCGATACCGAGCCATCGGATCAACTGAACAATTTCATGCAGCGTGTTGCCCGTATTGGGTTATAGGGCTCTCACCTGTAGTGATTCTTTTTTTGCAGTCATCCAGACCCGAAAGGTATCAGTACCCCCAGACCTTTTCCTGAGATGGCACCTGCATATACAGTCCATTTCAGCACCGAGGCAATGCAGCTTTGAGCGTGCAGCCTTACAAATACACCAAGCAGCCCACACGAGACTAGGCTTTGTCATTGTCCAGACCTGAAATGTCTTGATAGCGATTTCTGGCCCCAAAAATTCAGACGCTGACGCCGGATGTCTTTACTGGCATGCCATGTCACTCGACACTCGACCAGCATGGGCATGTCTACACGTGTGGAGGGCAGCTTCTTCTATGGGGGTATATAGCGCTCCATATTGAGCAATGCTGCCATCTCGTCATCAGCGCTAACCTGCCCATCGTTGCGTCAACCTCCAAGTAGCCGACTCGTGAAGCACCTACTTGGCTGGGAAATTGTTGACACTTTACCAGGAGGGCCAGATGTCTGGAACGAATCATGGAAAAGAACAACGACTCTCAGCATGCAAAAGTCTTCTATCGACCTATCGAGGCGGCGATTCGATGGAGTGACTTGATGCAATATGAAACCCGAATTCTTCATGAGTTCACCGGAGTATATGCATTGGGCGAAGGGCCGTTTTCGAGATGGCCGATGCTGACTTTGAACATCGAGCGCATCTTCGATGGCCTCAGAAATGGAGACTTGCCCTATGGGAAATCCGGCATTACCTGCGGCGACCCTACGCTTCTCGACGACCCTGAGCTGACCATTCGCCATGTCGATCTCAAAGCCTGGATGACCCGCTTCTATCCCGATCAAAAACCCGAGTTTCTTTTCGACGACATAGAACGGCAAGTGCACCTGGCCATCAGTTCCGAGACCGTTCAGATTCTGTTAGTCGACCGTGAAGCGCTGAAGCTGAGAAATGCCGAGATGGAACAAAGCCTACAACGCCTTAAGGATCAATGCCGAGTGCTACGAAAAAGCGCCGAAAGCCAAAAATCGCACGAACGCGAGATTTCATCCCGAAGCGAAGCCACCTACCTCAACATCGTCGGCGGTTTGTTGACGTTGCTGCTGGGCCAATCCCCCAGCGGCAAGCTGTTGATGGCCATCTAAACTGACCCCCTTCTGGCCATTAATTT
>CERN01010029.1_pt1 | contig 198915 bp, 170 predicted proteins | sample 530761 | NCBI WGS metagenome assembly CERN01 (sample SAMEA2620947, study PRJEB7988) | marine metagenome | isolation source: saline water (ENVO:00002010), including | reverse complement strand
CCAGATAGTTAAATTTCAGATTAAGGTGAGGTGTCCGAGTGGCTGAAGGAGCACGCCTGGAAAGTGTGTAACGGGTTAAACCGTTCGAGGGTTCGAATCCCTCCCTCACCGCCAAATAAATAAACCCGCGAAAGCGGGTTTTTTATTGTGAGGGAGGGTGAGAAGCCTCGTCAGGGTTCGACAAGCTCGCGATAGCGAGCGCAGCGCGGCCTGTTTTGTAAGGCCGTCCCGCAGGGATTCGCGAAGCGAACCATCCCGACCGCATTCACTGCCAAATAAATAAACCCGCGAAAGCGGGTAAGTTATTGTGAGGGAGGGTGAGAAGCCTCGCCAGGGTTCGACAAGCTCGCGATAGCGAGCGCAGCGCGGCCTGTTTTGTAAGGCCGTCCCGCAGGGATTCGCGAAGCGAACCATCCCGACCGTATTCACCGTCAAATCAACAGATCCGCAAAAGCAGGTAAGTTTTTCGAGAGGGGGTTGAAGCCTTGCCAATGCTGTTTCTATCTATAAGCTTATAAGCAATATATTCATTAACCTGATTCGGGAATCTTGGGCCTACCTACATGAATCTGACCTGGTAGCCAGGCTCAGACTGCTTTATTCAGCTTCAGGGCTTTTTCTGTGGCCATTTTTTTATCACGCCAATTATCCAGAAACTCCAGAAAGGCTTTCAGTTTTGGCGCCAGCCAGGAGCGGCTGTGATAAACCACATATATAGAAGAAGGGGCTACATCATAATCATCCAGGACCCTGACGAGTTCTTTATTCTCCAACTCCCTGATAACCGCATCACTGGGAAACATACCAATGCCCAGATCTTTCATGACTGCCTTGATGCTGGCATCAAGATAATTGATAACGATGCGATTGTTCATCGTATAGGTGCAATGTTTGCCAGCACTATATATTGCCGGTTTGGTGCCCAGGGACTGAATGATTGGGTGGTCTTCCAGGTCATTAAGATCGTTAATCTTGCTGTTGTCGGCCAGGTACTGCGGCGTGGCGAAGAAGCCCAGATCGACATCATAGAGTTTTCTGGCGATAAGACTGGAATCCTTGAGCTTTTCATTGGCTACAATCAGGGCGACGTCATAGCCTTCTTTGATAATGTCGACATACTCCAGCGTCAGGGTGACATCGATCTTGATCATTTCGTGACTTTTTAGAAAGTAATCAAACAGGTCATCAAACAGGACTCTGCTCATGCCCGGGGGTGCAATGATTCGGAGTGTGCCCTGTGGTTTATTGTTGAAAGTGGTAACGAACTGATTGGCTTCTTCGGCTTTATTGACGATTTCCCGGCAGTAGTTGTAATAATCTTCACCAATCTCGGTCAGGGCAACATGCCGGGTATTACGATACAGTAATTTAGCCCCCAGGCTACGCTCCAGGTCAGATATTTTATTGCTTACAGTGGATTTTTTTACGCCCAGACCCTCTGCCGCTGCAGTAAAACTCTTGTTTTCAGCAACTTTGCAAAAAGTCAGCATTGCATTTAAATCTAGTTTGTTTTTCATAAAGTTTGCAATATTTTAATTTACTGTAGATCTAAAGCTTAAATCGATGCGGAATCAGGTCATGAATGACCTGATCAAACAGAATTATTCAGTAGCATCAAATATAGGCGGTTTACTCACAAAATATGCTTGAATGTAAAAATAGTTCGATCGTGGAGGCCAAGTATAATCAATAGTCTAGCATGATTGTACATAGAAACGAACAGACTATTAACATTGTTTTAGTTGTGTTTTCAGAGAGCAGCATGTTAAGTATGAACATGAAATTTTGGGGGTAAATCCACACATATATAAACGACTGGGGTGGATTACAGAATGAAACGCAGTGAGATTGATATTATGAAGAATTTTCCGAAGCTGTTTGGGGCATCTGCGCTCCTCTCTTTATTGGGAGCAGTGCCCGTATTAGCGCAGGATTCAGCCTTGGCTGAGCATCAGGGGACTATTGAAAACTACTGCTATGAGTGCCACAACTTTGTGGACTTTTCCGGTGGTCTGGCGCTGGATATTCTTGATCTGGATAATCTGGGCGAGGATGCGGAAGACTGGGAGCACGTAATCACTAAATTACGTGGACACCTGATGCCGCCTGTTGGCCAGCCAAGACCGGATGAAGAAACCTATGACAGTCTGGCGGGATGGCTTGAAAGCGAACTGGATACCATTGCCATGGAAGATCCAAACCCTGGTCGTCCCGGGCTTTATCGCCTGAATCGTACCGAGTACGCCACAGTCATCCGCGATATCCTCGGTATGGAAGTCAGTTCGGACATTGAAGCGACCCTGCCGCCGGATAACTCCAGTTACGGCTTTGACAACATCGCTGATATTCTGGGTGTTTCACCGACCCTTCTTGAGGGCTACCTGGCTGCAGCTGACAGAATCAGCGCAATAGCGGTAGGGGACCCGGAATTCCCACCGGAACAGGTTCAGTATCCGGCCAGCATGGCTCTGTCACAGAATCAGCATATAGATGGACTGCCTTTCGGAACCCGTGGTGGGATGGCTATAGAGCACAATTTCCCGCTGGATGGTGTCTATGAAATCAATACTTCATTCCTTTCCAGTTCCCTGGATGCCTTGATGGGCCTTCAGTTCCCTCATCAGTTTGAGGTGGCAATTGATGGCCAGCGTGTGAAACTGGTAACCATCGGTGGACCTGCGGACTATACAGGTGTGCTGGAAAATTCTGCTGAAATACTGGAAGAAATCAACAAGCGTACCCAGGTCCGAATCCCGCTGACTGCCGGTGTTCACAAGGTCACTGTGACATTTCTGGCCAAATCCAATGCACTGGATATGGACCAGCTTGAGCCATTTGAAAGAGGGCATTTTGATGCGGTATACATCGGTGGAAATCCTGCAGTTACCAATGTCGAAATTGCCGGACCGTTTAATGGTGCCGCACCGAGCCGCATGACTGCGACCAGACAGAAAATCTTTACTTGCTATCCGAACAGTGTGGCAGATGAAGCTGCCTGCGCTGAACAGATCTTCGCTAACCTGGCGACTCAGACTTATCGTAGACCAGTTTCAGATCAGGATGTTGATACCCTGATGGACTTTTTCCAGGCAGGGCGTGAAAACAAAGGCACCTTTGATGGCGGTATCCAGATGGGTTTGCGCCGTATGCTGATGGAGCCGGACTTCCTGTTCCGTTTTGAAGAAGAGCCCAGCGATCTGCAACCAGGTGAAAACTTCCAGATTTCTGATATGGCCTTGGCATCACGCCTGTCATTCTTCCTGTGGAGTTCAGTTCCTGATGAAGAGTTGATCAGCCTGGCTGAGCAGGGTCTGCTGAGTGATCCGCGCGTCCTTGACGAACAGGTAATTCGAATGCTGGAAGATCCCAAGGCGAATGCCCTGGTTGAAAACTTTGCCGGGCAGTGGCTGCAGTTACGTAACCTGGACAGCCGTGCTCCTGACTTTGTGGCTTTCCCGGATTTCGATGAAAACCTGAGAAATGCCTTTTTGCAGGAAACGTCTCTGTTCTTTGAAAGTGTCATGCGTGAAGACCGCAATGTCGTCGATCTGATGACAGCAGATTACACGTACATTAATGAAAGACTGGCATTACATTATGGTATTGACGGTATTTACGGTGACCACTTCCGACGTGTGAGCACGGAAGAATACCCGGAACGTGGAGGTCTGTTGGGACAAGGCAGTATTCTGACTGTAACCTCTTTCCCGCACCGTACTTCTCCGGTTGTCAGAGGTAAATGGGTACTGGATAACATTCTTGGTGCTGAGCCTGCTGATCCGCCGGACAATGTACCCGCACTGGATGAAAATGCTGCCGATGCTGTGGATATTCGTTCCATGCGTGAGCGACTGGCTGATCACCGGGCAGACCCGGCCTGTTCATCCTGTCATAACGTGATGGACCCGATTGGTCTGGCGATGGAGAAATATGATGGTATTGGACGCTGGCGTGAGCTGGATGAAGGCGGACTGCCGATTGATTCTTCCGGTTCAATGGCTGATGGTACTGCCATCAGCGGCCCCATTGCCCTTAAAGAAGCGTTGATTGCTGAAGAAGATATGTTCGTTAATACCTTCGTGAACAGAATGCTGACATACGCAATCGGACGTGGTCTGGAGTATTACGATAAGCCTACCGTCCGTGCCATTGCGCGCAATGCCGGTGAAGAGAATTATCGCTTTTCTGCGATTGTTCAGGAAGTCGCGAAATCCCTTCCATTCCAGTGGAAGCGTGCGGCAGAAGAAGGAACAGAGCAGTTGGCAGCAAGCACCAGTAATTAGTTTTTGGTGAGTTTCAGACGATAAATAACGATAAAAAGAGTAAATAAGAGTAGTATCAAGGTATATAACAAAGGAGAAGCAACAATGATGATATTCAAAAAAGCATTACCCAGACGTACCGTACTGAAAAGTGCAGCAGGTACTGCAATTGCGCTGCCCTTTTTAGGCGCGATGGTTCCAGCTTTGGGTCAGAGTGCCGCAGTTGCGCCGAAACGAGCTGGTTTCGTTTATGTTCCACATGGTTTCATCATGACTGATGAAGCTAACTGGTGGACGCCGGCTACAACGGGTGACAACTTCGAAATGAGTCGTACCCTGCAACCGCTGGCTGATCACCGTGACTATATGACAGTGGTCAGTGGTCTGCGCGGAGCTGACGGTGTTGGTCAGCATACAGGTGCGCCGACTGCCTGGTTGACAGACACCTATCCCAAGAAAACCCAGGGTGCGGATCTGGAATCAGGTACTTCTATCGACCAGGTCATTGCCAACCATATTGGCCAGGACAATATTTTCCCGTCCATGCAGCTGGCAATTGAAGACGTAAGCGCGCTGGTAGGTACCTGTGACGCTGGTTACAGCTGTGCCTATCTGGATACTGTTTCTTACGCGTCTCCGACCAATCCGCTGCCGACGCAGATCAACCCTCGAACTGTATTTGAAAGAATGTTTGGCGGAACCGGTACTGCGCAACAGCGTCTGTCCCGTATGCAGGAAAACCGCAGTATTCTTGACTCCGTACTGGAGCAGGCTAATCAGACTGAAAATACACTGAGCGGTGATGACCGCGTGCGTCTGCAGGACTTCCTGGAAAATATCCGTGAAGTTGAGCGTCGTATTCAGAACGCAGAAGCCCGTTCAGGTGACCTGGCTGCTACAGCACCGGAATCCCCGATGGGAATTCCGCAGGACTTTGAAGAGCATGTCAGCCTGATGTTTGACCTGCTGCATGTTGCCTACCAGGCCGATATTACCCGTGTGTTCTCATTCATGATGGCGCGTGACCTGAGTCAGATCAGCTACCCGCAGATTGGTGTGCCTGATCCGCATCACTCAATTTCACACCATCAGGATTCTGATGAAACCATGATGAAACATCACCTGGTTAACATTTACCACATGGAGCAGTTTGCCAAGTTTGTTGACAAGCTGGCCAATACGCCTGATGTTGAAGGTTCCGTGTTGGATAACTCAATGTTGTTATACGGTAGTGGCATGAGTAACGGTAACGAGCATATTAAATTTGATATTCCAGGCGTGATTGTCAGCGGCATGGTCCGTGGTAACCGCCATATCGCTATCGATGACCGTATGCGTACAGTCGGCGAGATGCACCTGGATATCGCCAGACAGTTTGGCCTTGAACTGGAAGACTTCGGTCGAGCCCAGGGTCGCACTATCGGCTTGTCATAATTAACAGGAGCATCTTATGTTTAAGATGAAAAGACTAAGCGCTTCTATACTGGTGCTGGCACTGGCAGGAAGCGGTCCGGCACTGGCCCAGGTTGACTATTCCCTCGCAGAGCTGGAAACAGCTCTGCAGCAGGGAATGGACGTCAACTGGTCTGAAGCAGATGGCACCACATTACTGATGCATGCCATCTACAACCAGGAAAGTGACAAGGCAAGACTGCTGATTCAGCAGGGTGCTGATGTCAATGCTTCCAACCGTTATGGGGCCACAGCCTTGTACCTGGCTGCACAGCAGGGGATGGATGATATTGCTATCATGCTTCTGGCTGCAGGAGCCAATACTCAGGTAACCACACCAGATGGCGAAACCTTGCTTATGACAGCCTCTGCTGCAGGCAGTGCTCGTATTGTCAGGGCTTTGCTGGCTGATGACATGGAGAACATGATGTTGGGGCTGGACCCCAACCAGACTGAGGCCTGGAAAGGTCAGACGGCACTGATGTGGGCTGCAGCTCGTGGACATGTTGAAGTAATGGAAGCCTTGATTGAAGCTGGCGCGGATCCTGATATGCGCTCTGCTAATGTCAAACTGCCAGAAAGAGATGATATTAGAGCCCAGGGTGGCTTTGTCTATCCTGATATTCCTCCTGGTCGTCTGTCTGCATTGCATTTTGCAGCGCGAGAAGGTCAGTTGGAGGCCGTTCAGACTCTGATTGATGCTGGTGCAGATCTTGATATCGTTGATGAGAAGGGGTCCAATGCCCTGGTTCTGGCGGCATTGAACGGTCACTTTGATGTGGCTGGTGCCTTACTGGAAGCAGGAGCTGATCCAAATATTCAGGATGAATACGGCCGCAGTGTTGTATTTGTAGCTACTGATATCAATACCCTGGATGCCAATCCGCGCCCTGGTCCGCGTATCGTAAGCACCTTGAAAGGTCCTGATATCGTTGCCATGGCGCTTGAACGCGGTGCAGATCCCAATTTGCAGTTAAAAGATAGTCTGCCATCCTGGTTGTCTCAGGGTGCCGGGCATAACCGCTTGCTTGATGAAGGTGCAACTGCTTTCTTCCGCGCTGCAATGTCGGCCGACCTGGAAATCATGAACCTCTTGCTTGAAGCAGGAGCTGATCCGAACCTGGGACCAGGTGTAGTCGAATCCGAAATGTATTTTGGTACACGCCGTGGAGGAACCACTCCTTTTATGGCTGCTGCTGGAATCGGCTGGCGTGAAAATATCAGTCGCGGCAGGGAATCAGATGCTGTAACGGCTCTTGATATGCTGCTGAGCAATTATAACGTTGATATCAATGACACCAACCAGTCAGGGGAAACTGCATTGCATGGTGCCGCTCATCGCGGTTCTCTTGCGATCACTGAATTCCTGCTTGATAACGGTGCCGATATCACGGCCTTGACTGAAGACGGTGGTTCGATTCTGGATATTGCCAATGGTAATCCGGATTTCACCAATCGTGCAGCACCAAAGCCTGAAGTTGTTGCATTGCTGGAAAGCCGTATGACTCCTGCTGACTATGAAACCATAGAAGCAGGCAAGGCTCGTATCGAAGCGGAAAAGGCTGCAGAAGAAGCTGAAGAAGAATCTTCTGAAGACTAAGTAAGACTTTGTTATATACCTGAAAAAAGGCCGGAGATTGAAAAAATCTCCGGCTTTTTTTTTGCGCTCAAGGCTTTTTTTTTGCGCTCAAGGCTGTTTTTTGCGCTCAAGGCTGTTTTTTGCGCTCAAGGCTGTTTTATGCGTACAAGCTGGTTTTCGAGGCCCAAAGCTGTTTTAGCAAAGCCCAGGATTTTGCAGTTGGCTCCAATTCTGCAGATGGTGTACTCTACAGCGAGCTTTTTCAGATAAATAAAGATAGAAAAACAAGACAAGAAGGGGAAGATATAACCATGTCAATTCATAACAAAGCATTTAGCAGGCGTTCATTTGTGAACAGCAGCCTGCTTGGAGCATCAGGTCTTTATCTGGGTGCCCATTCACCCATGTTACTGGCACAGGACAGACGCCTGGCTTCAGTCGGCAGTACTGTGCAGACTCGCTATGGTCGTGTCAGAGGCCTGATGCGTGAAGGCGTTGAGCAGTTCTGGGGGGTTCCTTACGGAGCCGATACAGCAGGAGCCAACCGTTTTATGCCGGCTAAAGCACCACAGGCCTGGTCCGGCGTCAGGGATGCCTTTGAAATAGGTAATCGCTGCTGGCAGGGGCCAAATGCTTTTGAGCCCTCTCCGGTGGTGCTGGCCATGAATCGATTGGAAACGGAAAGTGAAGAGTGCCTGAATCTGAACGTTTTCACACCTGCAGCTGATAATGCATCCCGACCGGTAATGGTGTGGATGCACGGCGGTGGTCACCGTTTTGGTTCCGGTAACTATCTAATGTATGACGGCACTTTGCTGGCCAAGAAAGAAGATGTGGTGGTGGTATCTGTAAGCCATCGGCTGAATATTTTCGGTTACATGCACCTGGCTGATATTGGCGGGGAGCAGTGGGCGGAATCTACCAATCTTGGTACCAAGGATCTGGTGGCAGCATTGCAATGGGTTCAGGATAACATTGCTGAATTTGGCGGTGATCCGGATCGTGTGACTATTTTCGGGCAATCCGGCGGCGGCGGTAAAACCACCTCGCTGATGGGCGCCCCTTCTGCAGCAGGTCTGTTTCATCAGTGTATTGCACAAAGTGGTTCGACAATGCGCGGACAACCGGCTGATGAAGCCACTGAAGCAGTAGAACGGTATCTGAACAAACTGGGTATTGCAGCCAACCAGCTTGAGCGTTTGCAGGAACTGACACCCCAGCAGATTCAGGATTCACTATATGGTGATCCGGAACTACGTGATTTCCCGATGGGCCCGGTAGTGGACGGAAACTTTATTCCACGGCATCCCTGGGATCCTTCAGCGCCTGCGTTCACTGCTGATGTGCCATTCATGGCTGGCTCAACCGAAACTGAAAACGGCTGGGTAGGACCACCCCCTTATGAATTATCCGATGCCGACATGTTGAACCTGTTCAGAACCCGCCTGGCTAATGATAATGAACAACAGGCCAATGAACTGATTGAGCTGTATCGGGATAAATTCCCGGAGCGTCGCAACCGTATGCTTTGGTTAACGGCTGAATCTGATAACACACGTCGCTGGAATGCCCAGCAGTTGAACAAACTGAAGTTTGAGCAGGGTTCAGCGCCAAGTTATCTGTACCTGTTTGACTGGCATTCGCCGGTACATGATAACCGTATGGGCTCATACCATACGCTGGAAATCCCGTTCGTATTCAATAACGTTGATGTGGCAGCTTCAATGACCGGTGCAGATTCCTATCGTTATGAGCTGGCTCATGTAATGAGCGCAGCCTGGGCTGCTTTTGCCAGAACCGGCAATCCGAATCATGCAGATATGCCGCACTGGCCGGAATTCAGCACGGAGAATTATCCAACCATGATGTTTGGCGATGATGTCCATGCGGAAAATGATCCGAATCGTGATGAACGACTCGCGCTGGCAGCGTTGAAAATGTAATACATCCTGTAACTGCAATTGACAGAGCAGGCTGGGCAAGCAATTGTTCAGCCTGTTTTGTTTTAGTGGACAAGAAGCTCTGGACAGACAATGGTCATTTATTGATGTCTGAAAAACTGAAATTTATATTCATAGCCCCACAGAAAGTTTTTGCTTCCCTACAGGAAAAACCTGTCTGGCTGCTCCCCTGGTTTATTGTTTCTCTTTGTCTGGCATCAGTCCAGCTTGGCTACTATGGTCTTGTGGATGCCGACTATCTGCTTGAGCAGCTGGTCGTGCTTGGTTCTCAACCGGGAATATCAGAAAACGATCTCAGGGTTATCCTGCGGGAAACCGTCAATAATAAAATGTTGCTGGGCTATTCATCTGCTTTTGGGGTGTTTATAGGTCTCTTACTCACCTATGGCCTGAGTGCCACTTACCTTTATTTTGTCAGCAAGCTGACTGAGCGGGAGCTTGCCTTCAAATACTGGTTTTCCCTGAGTGCCTGGTGTGGAATGCCGGCAATCATTTCCGCACTGGCTGCCTGGGTGGCAATCCTGAGCAGCGGAGGACAGATCAACATGTCCGCACTTAATCCGCTTACCCTGAGCTTCCTGCTGGCAGAGGAGTCAGGCAGAGTACTGGAGTACCTGGATTTTGCTACACTCTGGACGCTGGTTCTGACGATAATGGGTTTTAAATATTACACTGGCTGTTCATACAGCAAAGCCTCAATACTGGTAGTAATACCATATTTTGTCATTATTCTTGTCTGGTTATTGTTCATCTGATTCGGGTAAATCCTGATGAGTAGATTGGAAGTCAGAAATCTTTGTAAAAAATTTGGCCAGCTGGCAGCGGTTGAAGATGTCTCATTCCATGTTCAGTCCGGACAGATCCTTGGCCTGATCGGCAGAAACGGTGCCGGTAAAACCACGACTATTCGGATGATCATGAATATTATCGGGCCGGATAGCGGGGCAGTCTTTCTTGATGGTGATAAGGTCGGCGAATCTTTTCGACGCATGGTTTCCTATCTACCGGAAGAGCGTGGTTTGTATAAGAAAATGACGGTGACGGATACCCTGAATTTTTTTATGGAAATAAAGGGCCTAAAGCCTGCTCATCTGAAACAACAGATGCTTGAGTATCTTGACAGATTTGATCTTGCTGACAGGCAGCAAAGCAAAATTGAAGATCTTTCCAAAGGTAACCAGCAGAAAGTACAGTTTATTACGGCAATTCTTTCTGACCCGAAAATACTGATTCTTGATGAACCTTTCAGCGGACTGGATCCGGTGAATACGGATATTCTCAAGGAGATCATTCTGGAAATGAAGCAGCAGGGGAAGTTGATTATATTTTCAACACACCTGATGGACTTTGCCGAACGTATGTGTGATCACATTGCCCTGATCCATCGTGGTGAACTGAAACTGAATGATTCCCTGACTGAGCTCAAATCAAAATTCTCAGAACGACACATTATGCTGGACTATGAAGGGGATATCAGTTTCCTGCTGAATTTACCCTGGGTAGAAGAAATTCAGAACCATGGCAATGCCAAAGGCATCAAAGTGGCGCAGGAAGAGGATATTCAGCGTCTGCTACGCTCACTGCTGGAACATAATATCCTGGTCAAGCGCTTTGATGCCAATGACATTTCCTTACAGGATATTTTCCTGCAGGTGGTGGATGATGCTTAATTTCAGAACCAGAGCAATCATTAAACGTGAGGTAAAACAGCAGATTTTCAGCAAGCGTTTTATATTCACGACAATTGCTCTGCCTTTTTTCCTGATTCTGGTTTTTGGGCTGCAATTTCTGTTTCTGACGCTGGAAGATGATACGCAGGGTCGCCTGCTGATTCTTTCTGATCAGCAGGAAACCCTCAATTCAGTGCAGCTTGTTATTGAAAATGATGAGAACTCACTGGTGGAGAGTTTCAGCCTGGAATTTCGCCTGAGTGATGCAGAAAACCTGCAGCAAACAATCGAACAGCAGCGTAGTGATATCCTGTCAGGAGAGATCAGTGGTCTTTTATACATTCCTGCACAGGCACTGGAAGACAAACGGATCGGATTTTATTCCAATAATGCCGGTAACCAGTTATTGCTTGATGGGCTGAGGCGTCTTGTTAACGAGGCAATTGTCAGCCAGTTTGTTGCCGAACTTGGAATAAATGTCTCTGATGCCGATTTCATTGCCCAGCCGGTACGTATCGAAAATAACCGGGTTACTGAAACAGGGAATCTGCAAAGCAGTAACGGAGGTCAGCAACTGGTCGCTGTTAGCTTTACATTTCTACTGTATTTCAGTCTCTTATTAATATCCGCCCCGGCCATGGCGGCAGTAAATGAGGAAAAAGTCGGCAGGGTCGTTGAAATTGTGCTGGCTTCAGTATCAGCCTCAGAACTTATGGCCGGTAAAATAATTGGCAGTGCGATAGCAGGCTTTACCCAGATACTGATCTGGTTTATTCCGCTGTTTCTGATTATTTCCGGGTCTCTGCCTGTGATGATTGCATTAATAGATTTTGAAATTCAGCTTGGCCTGCTGGTGATCATTTATTTTATGCTGAACTATATCATCGGGGTACTCACATTTTTGAGTATCTTTTCTGCATTTGGGGCCATGTTTGATAATCCCCAGGATGCCCAGTCAAGCTTATTCCCGATCATGTTGCTGGTCATTATTCCATTCATCCTTGCCTTTACGGTAGTGAATAATCCGGCCAGCATCATTGGGCAGGTCAGTTCCATGTTGCCCTTTGCTTCAATTCTTGTCATGCCGGCAAGAATGGTTCTGATAGATATTCCTTTCTGGCAGTTCCTTGTCGCAATAGCCGTTAATATCCTTACACTGTTTGTGGTCATTTTAATATCAGGAAAGATATATCGCCTGACAATTCTGTTAAGCGGTAAAAGACCGGGCTGGAAAGAAGTCTGGAAATGGTTACGTTATACCTGATTCTGTACTGCAAAATATATAAAACCCAATTAAATCAAGAAGATGAATTGTAAAAAATTGTAATCCTGCTTTACAAATCAGGCCTTATTTCTTATCTTGCTCTTAGATGTCAATTGCGTCAGCCTCAATTTTATTTTGCAGTGCCTTCTGCAAACGAGAATTACCAACCAGCCCAGTAAAATTTAATATGACGGAACGCTTATGGGAGCTGCAAAAGAAAGGGACAAAAAAGAGTTTCTAAAGACTTTTCTTAAAATTTATTCACCGTTTATTGCACTGTTACTGATAAGTATCATCGGATTTGTCGCGCTGGATAATTCCCGCTTTAGGGACGCGCTTCTCAATGAAGCCCGTATCCAGATTGGCCTGGCTTCCATCTCCCTGTTTGAGAGTTTCAGTGATGTCAGGCTGGATCTTATCTTTCTGAATCAGAGTATCCAGTTACAGGAAGAGCTGACTGCCAGCGCAGATGCATTCAGTAATAACCTTTCTGAAGTTAATGAATTAATCGCTGCGTTTATGCGAACTAATCATGAATTCTACCAGGCAAGAATTATCGCCGCTGACGGCATGGAACTGGCGTCAATTATTCGAACCAGCGATAGGTCCCTGGTTTTTGCAACAAACACCCAGCTGGAGAATATCGCTAACAGCGACTATTTCAACGAAGAAGTCCGGTTCCTGCAAGCGGATGATATATACATATCGCCGCTGCAACTGGATTTTGACAATGCTCAGACCGAGGAATCATCCAGAGTTACTCAGGAGTTTTTCACAGCATTGTTCGATGCAAACAATAATACGATCGCTTATCTTGTTTTCAATCATGATACGAGTCAGGTTTTTCAACAGATACGTGCTGACATTGTCTCGGATGAGAATCAGGGCGAATTTTCGGTTTTAAATAATCAGGGTAGCCGCATTTTTACGTCAGGCCGTGAACAGGAAATAGAATTTTTTCAGCCGGAGAGAAGCAGCAGCTCACTGGCAGAAGAGCAGCCACAGCTCTGGGAGCATATCTGGAATGGACAAACAGGGGGGCTGGGTATTGGTCAACAGACCTTTTTATTCACATTGATCTGTGGCAGCCAGGAATGTGCTGCTGATGCCGAACAACGGGACATTTTTGTCCAGCAGCTTCCATTCAGCAGCAGGGACATGCCTTGGGTTGTATTAATGCAGTCCGACTTTGGAAACCTGATGCAAGTCGAAAATATTATTGCAGGCGAAGCTTCCAATTTATATCCGGTATTTCTCATGCTGATTTTGCTGGCTGTGCTTGGCGCCATTCTGGCCTGGCGTTTCAGCAAAACCTATCATTTACAGAAATCATCAGAACAGCTATTACAAAAGAATAATGCCCTGATTACAGCATTCTGTGATAACAATCCTGACATGATGTACCTGAAGAACCTGGATGAGACTTTCGCCTATGTCAATGACAAAGTCAGGGAGGTTTTCGGTCTGGAAAAATCTCGGATTGAGGGTAAGAAAAACGCAGATCTCATGTCTGGTAAAGCCTCACAAAAAAAAATGTCAAGACAGTTTCAGCGTGTTGTTCAGGAATTGAAGCCACTTGAGTTCTATGATAGCTGGAAAATCAAGGGCAAAGAAGAACGGATTGTACGTTCATTGCGTTATCCTATATTTGATGATAAAGGTCAGCTTGCCTATGTTGGGACTATTGCATCAGACGTTACTGACAAACTAAAAGCCGAGAAGGCTCTTCGTGAAAGCGAGGGGCGCTTCAGAACGATTGTTGAGACAGCCCCGGATGTCATCATGATGCTGGATAACAAGGGATATGTCCTGATGGTCAATAGCCAGATTGAATCACAGTTCGGTTACCCGATCAGCTTTATGAATAATCGCCATATCTATGAAATATTACCTCTCAAATCAGGCGAAGAGGGTCAAACAGATAAAAGATACCTGGTAAAAGATCTGGTTCAGCAGTTTGAAAATGAATTTATAACCGATGCGATTGCTTACGATGGTGAGACGATACCAGTTGAAGTTGTATTCAGGCCAATTACATCAGAACGAAAAATGCTGTTTATTTGTGTCATTCGAAACATTACTGAACGAGTAAAATCACAACGAAAAATTGAGAACAGTAATAAGCAGTTGGCACAGCTTAATGAAGACCTGGAAATGGAACGTCAGTCTCTTGAAGTCAGGGTCGAGGAAAGAACTGAAGAATTAAACCGCGCTTTGCATCATGCCGAAGCCGCCAATCAGGCCAAATCTTCATTCCTGGCAACCATGAGTCACGAAATCAGGACCCCGATGAACGGCATACTTGGCATGATTGATATGCTAATGCAAAGTAGTCTGCGACCCAGGCAGAGAGAGCAATCAGAAATTATCAAGGATTCGGCATACTCGCTGCTAACGATTATTGATGACATTCTGGATTTCTCAAAAATTGAAGCAGATAAAATTTCGCTTGAGAATGAGCCGGTAAAACTGGCTTACCTGCTCGAGTCTATCTGCAATACATTTCTGTCCATTGCCAACAAAGCTAACGTCACCCTTTCAGCCTATCGTGAACCAGACTCGGAAAGCATCATATATTCTGATTCTGTACGATTACGTCAGGTGATCACCAATCTGGTTAATAATGCCATAAAATTTTCCGGGAATAATAGTGACAGGGAAGGTCGTGTGACTATCCGCCTGGAACAAAGTCAGGCAGATATTCTTCAGATTATAGTCGAGGATAATGGTATTGGTATCAGTGCTGATGCCCAGCAAAAGATATTCGAAGCCTTTACCCAGGCTGATGCATCAACAACCCGGAAATACGGTGGCACCGGACTTGGCTTACCTATCTGTCATCGTCTTCTTGAATTAATGGGTGGACAAATCAGTGTGGAGAGCGATCCCGGGAAAGGTAGCCGTTTTATCTGCACCTTGCCAATAGTGGCCCAAGATCAAAGTAACTCTGAGACCAGTAATTTTCTATCCGGATTCAGCTGTGATGTGCTGTGTCATAACGACAGCGATTATACTGATCTGAAAGACTGGTTATGTTACGAAAAGGCCAGTGTCAATCGGCTCAATAACATTGAAGATATATTGCAGAGTGAGCCTCCCAACACTACAAAAAGGCTGCTGATAGTTTATGAAATGTTCCGAAGTGTCAACGAGCATGAAAAATTTCTGCAGGAATCAGATCTGGAAAATTATGAGAAAGTTGTTCTTGTTCGCAGAGGGCATCCAGAAAAAATTACGGAGTTCAGTGACAGGATTTATTTTATTAACCGTCACCCTTATATCGAGACATACATGCAATATATACGTAGCGCCATCCTGGGTGATAAACCCACCCAGGATGATGAACATATATCTCACCAGCATCAGACTGCAGAAATAGAACTGGATAAAGGCCTGGTACTGCTGGCTGAAGACAATGCAATCAATCAGAAAGTAGCCATGAGCCAACTCAATTATCTGGGCTATGCCTGTGATATCGCGGAGGATGGCCTGCAAGCACTCGAAAAACTTAATGACAAGCGTTATACCCATTTACTGACTGATTTACATATGCCCAATATGGATGGCTTTACCCTGACCCAGACCATCAGAATGCAGGAAAGAAAATCCGGCAAGCATCTGCCTATTATCGCCTTCACAGCTGATGCGACCAAAGGGGAACGGGAGCACTGCAAACAGATTGGCATGGATGGCTACCTGGCCAAGCCTGTATTGATGGAAGACCTGAAAGATGAGCTGGAAAAATATGCCACAGACTCCTCCATACAAGCGGTCCAGGAAAAGCATGATGAAAAATTGCAAGCAGAAAAAAAGCTCATGCCAGACTCAAAAGCAGAAATCCTGGATACCACTATATTGGAACAACTACTAGGCAGTTCGGAGTTAGTGCCTGAGTTTTTAGATGATTATCTGAATCTTGCGAAAAAGGCAAAACAGGCAATACTGCACGCCGCAGATTCCAGTGACCTGCAAGTACTGGGCAATGAGGCCCACACTTTGAAGTCTTCATCTCGCTCAATCGGTGCATTGCCATTCGGTGACCTGTGTGAAGTACTGGAAAATGAAGCAAAGAACGAAAATGTTGAAGCTATAGGGGCGATATTGCCGGATTTCACTGCTGCTATCGATAATCTAATCACTGAAATTGAGACGAGGATTAACACATGAAGCACTCTGTTGAAAATGTTACGGCAATTCTCGTGGATGACGATGAGTTTCAACGTAAAATCCTTAACCACCAGCTTACCGAGAAAGGCATTGGCAGCATTGTTGCCTGTACCAATGGTCTGGAAGCCATTGACCAGCTTAATATCAGGAGAATTTATGACGCCTTGATTTTACTGGATCTGAATATGCCCATCATGGACGGGGTAGCGTTCCTGAATCTTCTGCAGAAAACCGAATTTACAGGTGCCATAATTTTAATCAGCGGCGAAGATTTGCGAATTCTCGAATCCACAGTAAAGCTGGCAGCCAGTTATGGCTTTACTGTGTTAGGCCATCTACAGAAACCCGTCGTCAGGGAAAGGCTGGATTATTTAGTCAACAAGTTTTTATCACACACGAATGAAAAGAAGAAACCGGGTATTAAAAAGGAATACGCAGCAGAACGACTCAGGCTTGCCATAAAAGACGGTGAAATATTCAATGAGTATCAGCCCAAAGTCGATATGCAGACAGGGCAGATAATCGGTGCTGAGGCACTGGTGCGCTGGTTGCATCCGGAGGACGGAGTTATCAACCCGGTGGATTTCATTCCTCTGGCGGAAGAAAATGCGCTCATCGATGATTTGTTTGTTTTGGTTCTGCGTACCGCATTACAGGACCAGATTGGCTGGGGAAAAGAAGGCTATGAACTGAGCGTATCGGTCAATGTGTCTGTTGAGAATCTCAGCTCCATTGAATTCGTCAATCTGGTAAAAAATGAGCTGCTTAATGCCGGAGTTGAGCCACAAAAACTGGTGCTGGAAATTACCGAATCAACCCTGGTCAAGGAATATTCGCTGGTGCTTGGCATACTGACCAGTTTACGTTTGCATAAAATAGCCATTTCAATTGATGATTTTGGTACGGGTCATTCATCCATGGCGCAATTGCGGGATATTCCCTTTAATGAGCTGAAACTGGACAGAAGTTTTGTGCATGATGCCTGCAAGGATAAGACGCTTGGTAGTATATTCAACGCCAGCCTGCAACTGGCAAACAATCTCAATATCAAGGCGGTTGCGGAAGGAATTGAGAATATAGCCGACTGGAATTTTTCGGCTGTTTCACATTGCGATATTGCACAGGGGTCCTTCATCTCCAGTCCGATACCAGCAAGTCAAATGATAGATTGCATTAACGAATGGTCCAGGAAACATGCCTCACTCCAGGATGACGGCTAAGCTGGGTAAACAGGCAAAAAAAAGCCGGATTTTAAGTCCGGCTAAAGCATCGCTCTCAGGGATGATAAAATTGTGTCAGGCTGTCTGTTCCCAGTTCCAGTCATAATCCTGCTGTTCATTTTCCGCTTGTTCCAGCCACCACTCTAGATTGGGGTTGCTTAACAAAGTATTAATGTATGACCATGATTTCTGGGTAAGCTCGGCTCCATAGGCTTTCAGGGCGATTACCATCGGCGCCAGCATGCAATCAGCGATTGAGAAGTTGCCGAACAGATAATCGCCTCCATCGCCATAGCTGGAGCGACATGCGTACATTATCGCGTCCAGCCTGGCGATCTCTTCTTCGATAGAACCATTTACTTTCATCCTGGTCTGTAATTGGCAATTCATCGGCCAGTCTTTCTTGAACTGCTGGAAATCTGCATGCAGTTCATTGGCGATGGACCGGGCAGCCGCTTTCTTTTTCTGGTTGGCTGGCCAGGCACGTCCTTCAAGAAAGCTTTCATTGATATATTCACAAATAGCCAGTGAGTCCCAGACCTTGATATCACCATGTACCAGGACCGGTAACTTCAGGCTGGGTGAATACATGGCTATTCGCTCGATGCTGTCATCCTTGAACAGTTCAATCACGGTCTCGTCAAAAGCAATATCAAATTCGTTGAGTAACAACCAGGCACGCAGGGAGCTGGAAGAGTAGGTTCGGTTACCGCTGACCAGTCTTGGTAATTTCATGATGTGTTCCTCTACAATGCCTGCTTGTTAATTGTTTAGTCTGTCAGGGTGAACATTTCGCTGTTTCTGGAGTGCAGCTCAACGTTTACCCGACGATCAAAAAACAGTGATTCCGGATTGTCGTTCTGGCTTAGCGGACGGGATTCACCAAAGGCACTGCTCTGAATCGTCTCAGCTTCTACACCGAATGCCAGCAATGCGCGAACCACGGAATCCACACGGTTTTCGGATAAGCGCTGATTATCATTAGAGGCTCCGCGTGCATCAGCATAGCCATTGATCATGATCAGCGGGTTTTCGACATCCTTTGCCAGTGTTGCCAGTTCTTCCAGTGCTTCAAGGTAATGCTGCTCAATGCGATCAGAATTGGTCTGGAAATGCAGGGACAGCGCTGCATCGCTGCAACAGCCCTGGCCGTTCTCCAGCTCATTGAGCTGATTGTTCAGACTGACACGCTGTAGATTGACTGCTTCGATTTCCCGGACAGCAGCCTGGTATCGCGCTTCGAGCTGTTCCTGCTGGTTTTGCAAGGCAATCAGTTCGCGCTGTGATTGATTAAGATGGCTGGTCAGGACTTCGTTCTGCTCATCGCCATTTTTAGCGGTGGCACCCAAAATACCCAGTGCAGCTGCAGTGATGGCACCAGGAGGCCCGGCGATCAAACCACCCAGTAAGGCTCCACCAAAGAAGCCAATGGCCTCATCACGGGTATTATCTCTTTCGAGCTCTGCCAGTTCGCTTGCAGGTGCTGCCATCGCTGTATTGACAGCGGTAAAAAACACGGAAGCCAGGATCAGGGGTACAATCACGTTGTTTACGTTATTCTTGGTCATTACATTCTCCTCAGTCTCGTTGTTGACAAGTTGTGTTCCTGGCTGAGTATTTAAAAGCGAGTCTAGTACTTTTTACGGGGGCAATAAGGGCAGGGCACTGATCAAATATGGCAAGATTATGGCAATTCAGACAGAGGGATTTATGTTTGCTGCAAAGAGCAATCCTCTTCATGTATAGTGCTTCAAAATCAATTACTTGTGAATACAGCTATGAGTCGAAGAATCGCGATTGTTGAAGATGAAGCAGCCCTGCGTGAGAACTACACTGACGTGCTGCGAAAACAGGGCTATGAGATACAGGCATACCCGAATCGGCGTAAAGCCATGGAAGCCTTTGAAGTTCGACTACCGGACCTGGCTGTTATAGATATCGGCCTGGAAGATGAGATTGACGGTGGCTTCAAGCTTTGCCAGGCCCTGCGTTCCATGTCGGATACCCTGCCAATCATGATCCTGACGGCACGGGACAATGATTTCGATACCGTCAGCGGCTTGCGTATGGGGGCAGACGACTATCTCAGCAAGGATATCAGCCTGCCCCATTTGAGCGCGCGAATTGCCGCATTGTTCCGGCGCCTGGATGTTCAGGACAAGCCTGCTGAACCTGACAGTCTGCTGGAAAGAGGAGATCTGCAGATGGATCTGAGTCGCCTGACAGTTAGCTGGAAGGGTGAAAAAATCATACTGACAATCACCGAATTCTGGATGTTACATGCTCTGGTGAAGTTTCCCGGGCATGTCAAAAGTCGTGATGCGCTGATGCAGGAATCAAAAATTTTTGTGGATAACAGCACCATAACCTCCCATGTCAAACGCATCCGCAAAAAGTTTATTCAGGCGGATGCGGATTTCAATTGCATAGATACGGTTTATGGCATGGGATATCGCTGGACTATTGAAGCTGAGGATTGATGGCTGCTTTGATCAAAAAGCTTTCCGGGATAAGAGTCAGGCTGCTACTGGTTTCCGGTTTCCTGCTGATCATTCCCTGGCTCGGATACCAGTATATCCTGGAAATGGAGGAGTACCTGAGCCGGGCGCAGGAACAGACTGTGCTGGGCACCGCCAGAGCGCTGGCTACCGCCCTCAGTGAACGCCCGGAACTGTTTAATGACAGCTCCTACAGTCGCGCCACAGAAGGCCGTGACCTGTATGTTTATCCGGTGTTTTATCCCCTGGCAATTGATGACGGCAATCTCCTGGACTGGCGTGATTACCAACAGTATGAACAGCATTATCAGGAAGGCAGCGACAGTCCGAATCCAGCCAATTCCCTGACCAGCTTTCGAACGGGCGGCCTGGTTGGTGACCCGCTCAGTTTCCGGCTCATGCTGGGAGAATATAACCGCTCACTTTATGCCTATCTGCGCGTCATTGATGAGAATGTCGTACTACGTAGCCAGGAAAGCCTCAGGGTAGACCGCAGTGACAGCCTCAGGCTTGCTGTTGTCAGTGGTGACGGGGTTTTTGAGCGCTATGTCATTGCTCCTTATGATGATGAATTTATTTACCCCTATCGCATCAGTAATGATATTACTGATGTATCCGCCCTGCAGTATGAACCCCGGATAACAGGCCGCTGGACCCGAACCGCTGAAGGCTATGAAGTTGAATTACGCCTGCCATTGGAAATGCTGGGTAACAAGCTGGGTATATCGGTCTTTGATGTTGATGACATGCAGCAACGCAGTGTCGCTGCCATTGTTTCCACCTCAGGAATTAATAATGCTGAAGCCCTGGGTACCTTACGTCGGCCAACGCCTGAAATAGACCGCATTGTTGCGGCAATGGGACTGAGCAATTCCCGTGTTCAGGTCGTTGACCGCAGTCAGCGGGTACTGCTCAGTGAAGGTGACATTCAAAATGCCAGCGGACTGGTGCTGGACAACTCTGAACAGCAGAATCAGGGAGGGCTGTGGAATGGCATCAGAAACTCACTCCTGCGCCCGATTTATGATCAGCTGCTGTCCCAGCCAACTTCCAGTTTTGTTGATGAACTCTACCAGGGTGGCACACTGGAGGGCGATCATATTATTTCAGCTCTTCGAGGGGTGCCGAATACAACTTTTCGCACCCTGGAGGACAGCCAGACTCGAATCCTGGCTGCGGCTTTTCCAATCATGGATAACGGTCAGGTATTGGGGGCTGTGGTTGTCGACCAGAACATGAATGGTATTCGTACCTTCAGAAATCAGGCACTGGAAGTGCTGTTCGATACCATGCTCGGTATTATGCTGCTGGTTGTGACCGTGCTGTTTCTCTTTGCCTCGGGTTTGTCCTCCCGTATTCGTTCCCTGCGAAATCAGGCCGAACAGATCATTGATGACAGCGGGCGGATCAACAATACCATCCAGCCTTCACGCAGCAGTGATGAAATAGGTGACCTCAGCCGCAGTTTTGCCAACATCCTGGATCGCCTGACTCAATATACCCACTATCTGGAAAATATGTCTTCACGTCTGTCTCACGAATTACGGACGCCGGTAACAGTAGTACGTTCTTCCATAGAAAACCTGCGCATGGCCGGCAACCCGGAAGAGGCTGAAGTCTACATTCAAAGAGCGGAGGAGGGGATATCGCGACTTAATCTGATATTAACCAACATGAGTGAAGCCTCACGCCTGGAACAGATTCTAAAGTCTTCAGAAAAAGAAAAATTTGACCTGACAAAAGTAATCTCCGGTTGTGTTGATGGTTACAGCCAGATTTATCCGGGTGTCACATTTAAGGCCGATATCTCTGATGAGCCGGTTGTTATTGAAGGTAATGCTGACTATATCGTACAGCTGATGGACAAACTGGTTGCCAACGCGGTGGAGTTTTCTTATGAAGATAAAGCTATCAGGATTAAATGTGCCAGCGAAGATAATGAAGCTGTAATTTCTGTTGCCAACTCCGGGCCCTACCTGGCTGAGGAAATGAAAGACCGAATATTTGACTCAATGGTATCAGTCAGGCCGGAAAGCAAAAAGAAACAGCCTCATCTGGGTATGGGCTTGCATATCGTCCGCATGATTACCGATTTCCATGGTGGCTATGTTTATGCCGACAATCTGCTCGAGGAAGAGGGGGTTATTGTGGTATTACGTATCCCTCTAATGGTATAAACTTCCTCAAATAATCAGAAAAATAAATTCATCAAAGCAGTTTCAGATCGATAAAATCCGGATTTATTATTAAGGATAATATTCTCTAAATGAGTAAAGACAACCCTGTGATTGGTATCATCGATGATGATCCCTTTATTGTAAAAATTCTTTGCCAGTTATTTGAGTCTACAGAATTTACGAGTGTTGTCATCAATGAAAACGAAGATATTGAAGCCGCCATCGATGCCAGTGAAGTCGATTTGATCCTGCTGGATCTTAACCTGCAGAATCATTACGGTTTTGAAATTGCCAGACAGTTACGTTCCCGAAGTGATCTGGGCCTGATCATGCTCACTGGCAGCAAGGATCAACTGGACAAGCTTGTTGGCCTGGAAATTGGTGTTGACGATTACATACTAAAACCCTTTGATAAACGCGAATTGACCGCCCGTTGCCGCAATGTCCTGCGGCGGGTACTGCTGTCGCGCGCAGCCAGGACAGCACAAAAAAGCAATGAAATGGACCAGGTACTACCAGGTTCACCTTTACTGGGGCTCGATGCCAGTCATTTCAGGTTAAAGGCTGCCAACGGCAATTCTGTAAAACTGAGTCCGCATGAGTTCAGGCTTGCCGAGCTTCTGATAAAAGCAGCAGGCAGTGATGTCAGCCGTGAACAGATTTCGCGGGAAATATTTGAGCGGGAATGGTCTCCTTATACCCGGTCAGTGGATGTGCTGGTCAGTAAATTGCGCAAAAAAGTTGCGGAGCTTGGCACTGAAGCGGAAATTATTACTGTCAGGGGCAAGGGTTACCAGTTATTGAAGTAAGCAGCCCCGCTGCCCTGATTCGATAATGGTTTAATATCATGATGAAATCATTTTAATCAAACAAGGTTTAATTGTGTGAAGTGCATCACACTTTCCAGCCATTTCATGCGATTAATTGTAAACAAATAATAACTTTATCTTTTATTCGCTTACATTTTATTACATTACTTTAATAGACATTCCTGCCCTTCAAGCACAATATTCAGCTTAACAAAATATATTGTTGTTGCAGAAACAAATATTGCTTTGCTTAAGTTATGAATTGTTTATACCGCTTAACAAGATTATTTTTATTTTCGACTGTGCTTGGTGCATCCTGGCAAGTGCAGGCTGATAATCTGCCAGACTATTCTGCAATTGTTGAAGAAGTATTGCCCAGTGTTGTCACCATCACTACCCGATCAGCCGTCGATTCTGTTCAGCAGGTTTCCAGTCAGGACTTTAGTGATATCCCGGGAGACTTCCTGCCTTACATCATGGCAGCAAATAATCAGAATGCGGGTTCGGGCTTTGTGTTTTCCAGTGATGGCTATGTGCTGACCAATGCACATGTTGTAGAGAATGCAAACTCAATTTCCATTCAGTTACATGATGGCCGCTTATATGATGCTGAAGTAATTGGCATTGATGCCGGTTCAGATATTGCGCTGTTAAAAATTCCTGCCCGCGACCTGGTGCCTGCACAGCTGGCTGACAATACCCGTTCATTAAAAGTCGGACAGACAGTGCTGGGAATTGGCTCTCCTTATTCATTTGAATATTCGGTTACCTCAGGCATTATTTCCTACCTTGGAAGAAGGTTGAGAAATGGTGCCCAAGAGGAAGAGACAGCTGCCTATATCCAGACTGACATGCTGATTAATCCGGGCAATTCAGGCGGTCCGATTGTCAACGGTGAAGGAGATGTTATTGGCATGAGTTCAAGAATATTTTCCACCACGGGCGCGTCTATCGGTATTTCATTCGGCATTCCGGTGAACGTTATTGACCAGATGGTTGAGCGCTTTCTCACCGGGCGGGATGCCCAGTCTTTCATTATCGGGGTTGAAACAAGCAATATTAATCCTGATCAGGTCAGAATCTTCGGCCTGCAAAAGGCACTTGGCGCCCTGGTTACCCGCGTCGATTCCGGTAGCCCGGCAGCACTAAGTGGCCTGATGGTTAACGATGTAATTGTGACACTGGATAACAAGATTATCCGTAATAGTGAAGAGCTGGATTATCAGCTGGCATTGCTGGAATCCGGTCATGAAGTCAGGGTCACCGCAATCAGGAATGGGCGCTATTTCGCAACACAATTCATCGGCTCTCTTGAAGCTGCTCCATAAAGCTGTCCGGCAGCAGGATTCAGGCAAAATCAGGGTCGGTAGCTGAAGACCTCATCCTCGTGTGACAGGCTTAATACATTTCCGGCCTTGCTGCTTTCGGTTCTGCCGACGACTCTTGCAGCTATGTCAAATTCACCGGCAAGCGCGATGACTTTATCAGCGTCTTCTGGCTGACAATAAACTTCCATGCGGTGACCCATATTGAAAACCTTGTACATTTCCTGCCAGGGCGTTGCTGATGCCTCCTGTATGGCCTTGAATACAGGCGGCGTCGGGAACAGATTGTCTTTAATAAAATGCACCCCGTCGGAAAATTTCAGGCACTTGGTTTGTGCGCCTCCGGAGCAGTGTATAAGTCCTTTAATGAGTTGCGGGTGTTTTTCAAGAATACGATATACCACGGGGGCATAGGTGCGGGTCGGGCTGAGAATCGCCTCGCCAACCGTTAATGTTGAATCAGGCAGTGAGTCTTCCAGCCGGTAGGGGCCACAGTAAACCAGGTCCCTGGAAATATTGGGATCAAAGGACTCAGGATACTTCTCTGCATAATACGTGCTGAGCATGTCATGACGGGCGCTGGTCAGGCCGTTACTGCCGATACCGCTGTTTTCAAACTGCTCATAACTTGCCTGCCCGGTAGAAGACAGACCGACGATGGCCAAACCTGGCTGAATCAGGTCACCACTGATAATGTCTTTCTTTTTCATCACTGAAACGGCGCAGCTGTCAACCACCACCGTGCCGGTCAGGTCACCGACATCAGCAGTTTCACCGCCACCACTGTAGATACTGACACCAAACTCACGCAGTGTCTGGAGGAATTTCTCACTGCCTTCAATCAGCGCGTTAACGACTTCGCCAGGGCAGTTGAGGGCGTTTCGGTTTACCGTATTGGAAAGCAGGATGCGCCCGTTCACGCCGATGCATAGCAGGTCATCAAGATTCATGACAATGGAATCCTGCGAAATACCATGAAAAACACCCGGATCACCAGTTTCCTTGTATGACAGGTAGGCAATGATTGACTTGGTACCGCTGCCATCGGAATGAATCACGTTACAGTGCTCCGGGTTGCCGGTCAGAAAATCCTCGGTAATCTTGCAGAAGGCATTGGGGAACAGACCGTGATCCAGTTTGTCCACGACATTGTGGACCTCGCTTTTATCGGCAGAAACTCCCCGCGCCTGGTAACGGCCAATACTCTGGTTAGGCTCGGCGACGATATAGCCACTACGGTCCTGGGCCTGGATCAGGCCGCGAAATTCAAGCTGCCTGAAGGCTTTGACGATGGTATTGGTAGCCAGTTTGTGGGATTCAGCCAATGCCCGGATACTGGGCAATTTGTCACCGGCTTCAAGTTCTCCGGTATTGATCTGGAAATGCACCTGATCGACGATTTGCTGGAAGATTGGAGTGGCACTGTCGTGATCAAGCTCGAGTTTCATGTTGAATATATCACCTTGAAGGAGTAATAGGTTTTCTGTTCCGCAATCTGTATCATATCAATGATACAGATAGCCCGAGTTCAGCTCAATGAAAATTGCCTTTTACTGCCATGCGGATGCCGATCAGGACTACTTCGGTGAACTGCAGGACGCCCTGCAACTGCCTGTTGTCAGCAGCGACCAGCCTGAGCAGTACAGCCATTTGTTACGGCTGGATCCTGAGGGATTGGGGCTGGAGCGTCTGCAGCAACCCAGCGGTCAGCAACAGCAGCAGGCGACACGCGTAGATTTTCTTGATGCGGGTCTGCAATACCGTCAGCAATCCACAGGCAAGCAGCAGGGCATTGCCAAGGCAGTTGGTCTCAATCGCCATGCCCCGATGCATGTAATGGATGCAACGGCAGGGCTGGGCAGGGACGCTTTTATTCTTGCCAGCCTGGGTTGCCGGGTCAGTATGCTGGAAAGTTCAATGCTGGTTTACTGTTTATTGCGTGACGGGATCAGCCGGGCAGTAATGGCAGAAGGTGAGATCAGGCAGATAATGCAAGGCATGCAGCTTGAGCATGGTCAAGCCCTTGAATATTTCCAGGCCATTCAGAATGGCAGTCGGGAAAAACCGGATGTGATTTATCTGGACCCGATGTTCCCTGTTCGCCAGAAAAGTGCAGCAGTAAAAAAAGACATGAGTATCCTGCAGGAGATACTGCCACTGCAGGACGAGTCTGCCTTTGCAGCATTATTGCAGGCAGCCAGGGACTGTGCGGTGAAACGGGTTGTCGTCAAACGACCCGGAAGTAAAAAAGGCAGGCAGGACCAGGGTGCGAGTTTTATAGTACCGGGTAAAGCGGCGCATTTTTCGGTTTACGTGTAAATCAGTCAAGCAGTTGTCTGAGCACCTGCTCATACATCAGGGCAAGTTGATCGAGTTCCTCAAGGGCAACATGCTCATTATTTTTATGTATGCTGGCATTACACGGACCAAGTTCGACAACCTGGGCGCCGGTTGGTGCAATAAATCGTCCATCACTGGTACCGCCTCCGGTTGATAATCCTGTATCAGTGCCGTTTACAGTGCGTATGCTGTTTCTGACAGCCTCGGTCAGCTCGCCTTCCTCAGTCAGAAAAGGCTCACCGGATAACTGCCACTGCAGTTCAAGGCTGTCAAAATGTCTGGCAAAGATGCTTTCAGTGATTTCCTGTAATTGTGCTGCGCTTACTTCCGAGGAGAAGCGAAAATTGAACAGCACTGAAAGTGTGCCGGGAATAACATTGTTTACCCCGTGTCCGGCATGTATATCAGCAATCTGCAGGGAAGTTGCCGGAAAATACTCATTACCCTGATCCCATTGATGCTGGACCAGTTCAGTTAATGCCGGCAGAAAAACATGTACAGGATTGACTGCCAGGTCAGGATAAGCCACGTGCCCCTCTTTGCCATTTACCCGCAGAATACCGTTCAGTGAGCCGCGCCGGCCATTGCGCACGGTGTCACCAAGTACTTTGCTGCTGGAGGGCTCACCCACCAGACAGTAATCTATCTGTTCATTTCTGTTTTGCAGTTCCTGTACCACTTTGACGGTACCTTCAACGGCAGCACTTTCCTCATCACTGGTTATCAGGAAAGCAATGGAACCGGAATGCTCAGGATTACTGGCTATAAATTTTTCGCAGGCAGTGATCATTGCTGCCAGAGAGCCTTTCATATCAGCAGCCCCGCGTCCGTATAAAAAGCCATCACGTATTTCCGGCGTAAAGGGATCTGAATCCCAGGCATTTGTATCTCCGGGCGGAACCACATCGGTATGACCGGCAAAACAGAACAGCGGGGCAGCAGTTCCGCGCCGTGCCCAGAGATTGCTGACCGGGCCAAAAGGCATGTGTTCAATACTGAAGCCCAGTTTTTCTAAACGAGCAGCCAGCAGCTCCTGGCAACCCTGGTCATCAGGGCTGACAGAAGGGCGCTTCATCAGTTCACAACAAAGATCCAGCGTAGATGACATGATCAGGCCTGTAATGGCTTAGTTATGCGCATGAAGCTCTGCATTGAGCTCGATGCTGTTACGGTTGGTCAGGCATTCAACCACACCAGTGGTTGAGTTGCGACGGAACAGCAGTTCATCTTTGCCGGACAAGTCTCTGGCTTTGACGACTTCGACGGGTTTGTTATCTGCATCCAGGACACTGACTTTGGTTCCGGCAGTCAGAAACAGGCCGGCTTCAATAGTGCATTTATCTCCAAGGGAGATACCAAGTCCGGCATTGGCGCCAATCAGGCATTGTTCTCCAACCGAAATCACAGTTTTATTGCCTCCGGAAAGCGTCCCGAGGATACTGCAGCCTCCTCCGAGATCGCTGCCTTTACCAACAAAAACGCCGGCGGTAATGCGCCCCTCAATCATGGCTTCACCTTTTGAACCGGCATTAAAATTCACAAAGCCTTCATGCATGATGGTAGTTCCTTCACCAATGTAGGCACCCAGTCTGACGCGGGCAGTGTCGGCAATACGAACCCCGGAAGGGACCACGTAATCCGTCATTTTCGGAAACTTGTCCACTGAATCGATACTCAGTGCACGTCCTGCCAGTCGCGCCTCAAGCTGACGCTGGGGAAGATCGGAAAGCGCAATTGCACCGGCACTGGTCCAGGCGACATTGGGCAAAAGACCAAACATGCCATCAAGATTGACTCCATGGGGTTCAACAAGTCTGTGCGAAAGTAGATGCAGCTTCAGATAGACTTCCGGTACTGATTCTGGAGTGAGATCTTTTTCAAGTATGCAAAGGACCAGCGGTTTTTTGCTGAGTAGAAGGGAAGAGAGCAAATCTATTAATTGCTGTTGCTGACGGCCGGCGAAGTTATCAAGAATCTGATTGAGCTGATCCTGGTCCAGCATTATAGACTGGTTGCCCCCACTGTAATCACAGGGGCCGCTAATGGCTTTGATAATATCCTCGGAGGGGCTCAATAGCGGCAGGGGATAATAAACTTCCAGCCAGTTTCCGGCTGAATCACGGGTACCGATTCCAAAAGCTAGGCTAAATACATTCATGTCAGTTACTGGTTCCGATCGTTAAAAACGGCGGCATTATAGCAGGCTTTTATATTCACTTTGCTCAAATCCCAGCAAAACTTTATCGCCTGCTTCGAGGACAGGACGTTTTATGATGGAAGGCTGTTGCTGCATTATCTTTATTGCCAGGCTTTGGTTCATGCTGGCCCGGGTTTCTTCATCGAGTTTGCGCCAGGTTGTTCCGCGGCGATTGAGCAGGGATTCATAACCGAAAATAGAGCACCAGGTTTTCAGTTTGGCCTTGGAAATACCCTGTTTTTTATAGTCATGGAATTCGTAGGCAATATTGTTATCCTGCAAAAAACGCCTGGCTTTTTTTATTGTGTCGCAGTTGGGGATGCCATACATAATCATGGTAAATGCTGTTCCTTATTGTTGCCGTACTCTTGTTGCTGATGTTACTGAATTTATTAAATGCATCAGGCTGCATTTAATGTGGCATCCAGTTTTTCTTTGATCAGGGCCTGTAACTCTTTCGCTAAAGTCTTGTCACGGATAGGCTTGTCGTTCTCGTCGGTAATGAAAAAAACGTCTTCTACATTTTCTCCCAGAGTGGTGATTTTCGCGTTATGCAGAATAATTCTCTTTTCGACAAAAATATTGGCAACTTTGGCCAGCAGCCCGGGCCGGTCAGGACAGAGGACTTCCAGTACCGAGTAGGGGAGGTTCTCCGGGTTATTGAATGTGGTTTCTGTCGCGCGGTTGAAGTGGCGAAGTTGTCTGGGCATGTGGGCTTTATTGTTCGCTGTTTTTTCAAGCGGGCGAGCATATTCCAGCAGAAGATTACGTATTTCTGTCATACGATCTGAATTCTTTTTAATTGGCGCACCGTCCGTTTCAAGAATCATAAAGGTCAATAGCGCCATGTTCGAAGCAGTATGATAAATGCGCGCATCCTGAATGTTCAGATTGAGCCGGTCAAAAGCATTGGCAACATTGGCAAACAGGAAATGCGAGTTCCGGGTATAGATGAAAACCTGTGTTGCGCCTTCATACTGATGCTTGGAGCTGTTTTTAATCTGTATCAGCGGTTCTTCACTGTCTTCATGTTTGGCAATAGCCAGGGTTTGCCTGGCAATATCTTCAGGCGTTTCGCGCAGAAAATATTCTTCATTGGGATTGTCCCAGGTTAACAAGGCCTGTTTGCGGGTCATGTTTTTACTCGCAAGTATTTCCAGTGCCTGATTCTGATTGTCCTGAATGCGGGAAGTTTTACCGACAACTTTTTCCATGCCCAGGCTCAGCGCACGCTTGGTTGACTGATAAAGCTGGCTTAGCAGGGATGCGCGCCATGTGTTCCATAAATTCGGGTTGGTGGCATTGATATCAGCAACTGTCAGTGTGTATAAATAATCCAGATGTGTCTGATCACCTACCGTTTTGGCGAAATCCTTGATTACGTCAGGATCCTGAATATCCTTGCGTTGAGCAATACTGGACATCAGGAGATGGTTTTTGACCAGCCAGCCAACCAGGGCAGTATCCCATTTGCCAAGATGGTGGCGTTTGCAAAATGCTTCAGCATCCAGCACCCCCAGTTCGGAGTGGTCACCACCACGGCCTTTGGCAATGTCGTGATATAAACCGGCAATATAAAGTAACTCGACCTTGGGCAGCGTTTTAACAATGCGGGAAGCAATCGGATAGCGCTCGGCCGCTTCCGGATGCCGTAGACGGCGCATGTTCTCAACTACCTGCAGGGTGTGATCATCGACGGTATAGATATGAAACAGGTCATGCTGCATCTGCCCGATGACCCGGCCAAATTCAGGCAGGTAGGCACCCAGAATGCCGTAGCGTTTCATCTGTTTGAGTCGGGCAACCATTTTGTAGGGGGAGCGTAACAATTCCATAAAGAGAGTGGTGTTGCGGATATCGTTACGGAAATCATCATCAATCAGTTGCCTGCCGTTTCGAATCAGGCGAATGGTCGAGGCCCTGATACCTTCAATTTTTGCATCCTGGGCAATCAACACAAAAATTTCCAGCAGGGCAAAGGGGTTCTGACGAAAAACCCTGGAGTGCAATGCTTCAATATAATTATTATGGATCTGGAAACGGGCATTGAGAGTCAGGATTTTGGCTTTTTCCCTGGAACGGATTATTTCCTCATCAAAGAGCTGCAGCAACACGTCGTTCAATTCACGGATTGTCATGACGTTGCGGTAATATTCTTTCATAAGTTTTTCGATAGCAAGACTGGTATCGTCGTCCTTGAAGTCAAATATTTCTGCCAGTTCGCGCTGATGTTCAAATAACAGGCGGTCTTCCTTGCGCTCGTTCAGCATGTGCAGGCCGTAACGCAGGGACCAGAGAAAATTTCGTCCCTTGATCAGATCCTGATATTCATTTTTTTGCAAAAAGCCGCGTTCCACCAGCTCCTGAAAATCCGATGCGCCAAAATAACGTTTGCTGATCCAACCGATGGTCTGAATATCTCGTAAACCACCGGGGGCGACTTTCAGGTTGGGTTCCAGGGCATAATCAATATCATCATATTTGGCATGCCTGGCGATCTGTTCTTCCCGTTTGGCGGCGAAAAACTTTTTTGGCTCCCAGGTTTTCTTTTTACTGACTTCAAGAATTAATTTTTTGCATAGTGCCGGATTGCCGCATACGGTTCTGGATTCCAGCAAGGCAGTGGCAACAGTAATATCACGCGCGGCTTCCTGCTTGTTGTCGTTAATACTGCGAACGCTCTGACCGATTTCCAGATTGATATCCCATAAAAAGGTCAGGAACTGTTCAATGTCGGCTTTGTACTTCTTACTGTTGTTTCGTGCCAGAAGAATCTGGATATCAATATCGGAATAGGGATGCAATTCGCCGCGGCCGTATCCGCCAACGGCCAGCAGGCTGATATCATCCGCGTCTTTCCAGCTGTGCTGTTGCCAGGCAACAGTCAGTAACTGGTCTATAAAACCGGTCAGGTCACTGATGATCTCTTCAATATTGCCTTTGTTGCGAAAGCGTTCATCCAGTCTTGCCCGGGAATCGTCAATAGCCTCACGAAAACAGCGGATCGGGGAGTCTGATTTCGACAGTTTCTGCTTGAATTTTCGCAGGTCAAAAAACTTTGGGGTTTTGGCTTTCGTGCTCACTTTTAAAATTTTTCTTCCTGGCGACGGGTCAGGACTTCACAGCCATCATCAAGTACGGCCAGTGTATGTTCCCACTGGGCTGAGAGGCGGCGATCCTTGGTGGTGACGGTCCAGCCGTCTTTTTTTGACAGTCGGGTATAGCGGCTGCCGGCATTGATCATCGGTTCAATGGTAAAAGTCATGCCGGGCTCCAGTGTCAGTCCTGTGCCGGGTCGGCCATAGTGCAGGACCTGGGGTTCTTCGTGAAAAATACGCCCGATACCGTGCCCGCAGTATTCGCGGACGACGGAATAATGCCGCTTTTCGGCATATTGCTGAATGGCATTGCCAATATCGCCCAGCTGTATGCCGGGTTTAACCATATCAATTGCCAGGTACAGGGCTTCCTGGGTCGTTTGCACCAGTTTCTCGGCATGAGGCTGAACCTCACCAACCAGAAACATTTTGCTGGTATCGCCATGAAAGCCTTCCTTTATCACGGTGATGTCAATATTGATGATATCGCCATCCTTCAGAACCTTGTCATCACTGGGGATACCATGGCAGATCACATGATTTACCGAGGTGCAGATGGACTTGGGAAAACCATTGTAGTTCAGTGGGGCAGGCACGGCCTGCTGCTGATTGACGATATAATCGTGACAGATGCGATCGAGTTCGCCGGTACTGATGCCAGGCTGCACATGCGGCCCGATCATTTCCAGTACTTCTGCGGCGAGACGGCCCGCAACCCGCATCAGATCAATTTCTTCCGGGGTTTTAATACTTACAGCCATAATCTTGGGAATGGATAATTCAAAGAAGCAATTTTAGTGTATCTAAGCGGGTAAAGTATAGGTGCGGGAAATTGGGGGTAGTGGTTCAGTTTAATTTTTTTCGCTTTTGTTCAGGCGTGAGTGGGACATGCTTTCGGAGACACGCCAAAAAGCGTACATCCTTGTACAGGCTCGGCTGACGACATCCATGTCGTCAGACGGTCTCCGAAAGCATGTCCCCCTCGCGCCTGTGCTTTTAGCATCATTGAAAATTGAACCTGTTGTTGAGGAAGCCACCGCTCCTGCCTTGGGAAACCATTGAGACGCTTTTTTCCAGAGTATTTTTCCGAGTAAGCGCGAGGACTGTTTGAGCCAAAGGCGAGTTCCGCAGCGCCGGAAAAATAGGAAGGAAAGGTCGAAGGGTTCCCAAGGCAGGAGCGGCGGCTTCTACACCACAATAAATATCATACTGAGCCACTACCGGAAAGTATCCACAGAGCCGGTGATAGCTGCGAGAAATGCTTTATGTCAGCAGGGCTTTATGGTATAAAGCCGCTCAATTTCGGGCCTGAGCCTGAAATAAACATAAATTATTAACGTCACACATATATCGACACATATTCCCGGGTGCTTTGCGGGCTTGCTCACAAAGTTAGGAGTATGGGATATATGGAGGCCTAACCCAAAGGAAAAATTATGACTGCTGCTAGCATGAAAGACATGCTGAAGGCCGGTGTTCATTTCGGCCATCAATGTCGCTACTGGAACCCGAAAATGGAACCCTTTATTTTCGGCGCCCGTAACAAAATCCATATCATTAATCTTGAACATACCGTTCCTGCCTTCAACCAGGCACTTGCCCAGGTCAAGCAAATGGCAGAGCGGGGTCAGAAAATTCTTTTTGTCGGCACCAAACGTGCTGCCAGCAAAATCATCAAGGAAGAGGCCAGTCGTGCCGGAATGCCTTATGTTGACCAGCGCTGGCTGGGCGGCATGCTGACCAATTACAAAACCATCCGGGCTTCCGTCAAACGCCTGAAAGAGCTGGAGATACAGTCTACTGACGGCACTTTTGAAAAGTTGACCAAAAAAGAAGCACTGATGCTTACCCGTGATATGGAAAAACTCGAAAAGAGTATAGGCGGGATTAAAAACATGGGCGGACTTCCTGATGCCCTGTTTGTCATTGATGTTGACCATGAGCGCATTGCAGTAACGGAAGCAAATAAAATCGGCATTCCGGTTATTGGTATCGTCGACACCAACAGTGATCCGGACGGCGTCAATTACGTCATTCCAGGCAATGATGATGCTATCCGGGCTATCCAGCTTTATGTTACATCGATTGCTGATGCCTGTATCGAAGGACGTGGCGAAGCAGCCATTGAGGCAGTAAGCAAAAACGAATTTGTCGAAGAAGAGGCTGCATCCAAAGAAGGCAAGAAAGATGAAGCCGGTCCAAAAGTTACCGTTAAAGCCAAGGGCAAAGCCCAGGCTGAAGCTGTAGAAGAAACAGCAGAAGCTGAACAGGTCACGGAGTCCGAAGCAGCCAAACCGGAAGCTAAAGCAGAAGCTGAAAGCAAGGAAACCAGCGAAGCAGCAGAGTCTGCCGGGGAAGAAGACAAGCCCAAAGCAGCGCCAAAAGCCAAGGCCAAAGCAAAAGCCAAAACCAAGGCCAAAGCCAAGACCAAAGCCAAAGCGAAAACCAAGGCCAAAGCCAAAACCAAGGCCAAAGCCAAAACCAAGGCCAAGGCGAAAAAAGAGCCTGCAAAAAAAGACGACTGAACCAAGTGAAAAGGGCTGGCAGGCCCTTTTTGCTCCCGGCTAAACTTTTTGGCAGCTCTGTACTCTAAGCTGGGAATAAATGAACAACACAAGTGTAGTTAAGGAGCCGAGAATATGGCGGAAATTACAGCAGCATTAGTGAAAGAATTACGTGAGCGTACCGGTCTGGGCATGATGGACTGTAAAAAGGCGCTTAGTGAAAGCAACGGTGATATTGACCAGGCGATCGAAGATTTACGCAAAGCCAGCGGCATGAAGGCCGCTAAAAAAGCCGGGCGAACAGCTGCAGAAGGGCTGGTTCTGGTTAAAGTTGCCAGTGATAACAGCAGCGCTGTAATGCTGGAAGTAAACAGTGAAACCGACTTTGCTGCCCGCGAAGAAAACTTTTCAGTCTTTGCCGGCAAAGTACTCGATGCGGCCTTTGAACGCCAGGAAGCCGATGTCACAAAACTGATGGATGATGAGCTGGAGCAGGCAAGACTCGCTCTGGTACAGAAGATTGGTGAAAATATCACTGTCAGACGCGCTGCAGTCGTTGCTGAAGAAGGCCTGACGGTCGGCAGTTATGTTCACTCCAATGACAAGATTGCTGTGCTGGTCGCACTGCGAGGTGGTGATGAAGCACTGGCAAAAGATGTTGCCATGCATGTTGCAGCGGTTAACCCGATGGTGGTGAAAGCTGAAGATGTGCCGGCTGATGTGCTCAGTAAGGAAAGTGAAATTTATACTGCCCAGGCAGCAGAAAGCGGCAAACCCGCAGATATTATCGAGAAAATGGTAAGCGGACGTCTGAAAAAGTTTATTGCAGAAATAACGCTTACCGAGCAGCCTTTTGTTAAAGACCCTGATGTAAAAATCGGCAAACTGGTGCAGGATGCCAATGCCGAAATCATCAGCTTTATCCGTTTTGAAGTAGGTGAGGGTATTGAAAGGGCCGCTGTCGATTTTGCCTCGGAAGTCGCAGAGCAATTGAAAGATAGTGACGACAAGGATAAAAAAAACAAGTAATTCCTGATTTGTACAAGCCCGAACTGAGAGTGTGGAATGAGCAGCAAAATTCGAAAATTTGACAGAGTCTTGCTCAAGTTAAGCGGTGAAGCCCTCACCGGTTCAGCAGAATTCGGGATTGACCCTAAAGTACTTGATCGCATGGCGCTGGAAATCGGCCAGCTGGTTGAAATAGGGGTTCAGGTTGGCATGGTAATCGGTGGCGGCAATCTGTTTCGCGGCGCTGCACTGCATGAAGCTGGCATGGAACGCGTAACCGGTGATCACATGGGTATGCTGGCCACTGTGATGAATGCGCTGGCTATGCGTGATGCACTGGAACGAGCCAATATTCCTACCCGGGTGATGTCGGCTATCCCGATGAGCGGTGTGGTCGAGCATTATGATCGGCGAACTGCCATTCGACACCTCAAAGACGGCGATGTCGTGATTTTTTCTGCCGGTACCGGTAATCCCTTTTTCACTACTGACTCTGCAGCATGCCTGCGCGGCATTGAAATTGATGCCGATCTGGTGCTCAAAGCGACCAAAGTCGATGGTGTTTATTCGGATGATCCAATGAAAAACCCTGACGCTGAAAAATTCAGTCGTCTTAGTTATGATGAAATACTTGAGAAAAAGCTGGGTGTGATGGATTTAACGGCGATTTGCCTGAGTCGGGATCATAATCTTCCGGTCAGGGTGTTCAATATGAGCAAAAAGAAAGCCCTGTTCAACATTCTGGTGGGTGAAGAAGAAGGCACACTCATAGAATCCTCATAATACTGTTCAACAGACAGGATGTAGTCAAAGGAGCAAATGGTGATAAAAGATATATTAGCAGATGCGAAAGAACGAATGGATAAAAGCCTGCATAGCCTGGACGCTGCCTTTAATAAAATCAGAACCGGCAGGGCGCACCCGAATATTCTCGACAGTGTCATGGTTGACTACTATGGTGCAGAAACGCCGATTCAACAGGTTGCCAATATTACAGTTGAAGATGCCCGGACCCTGTCGATTACTCCCTGGGAAAAGAACATGCTGTCTCCGGTTGAAAAGGCAATCATGACTGCTGACCTGGGGCTGAATCCTTCCAACAACGGTGACGTTATTCGTGTACCGATGCCGGCCCTGACTGAAGAAACCCGAAAAGAATATACCAAACAGGCCAAGCAGGAAGCAGAAAATGCCCGAATTGCCCTGCGCAATATTCGTCGGGATGCCAATCAGCACCTGAAAGACCTGCTCAAGGAAAAAGAAATCAGTGAAGATGAAGAGCATCGAGCAGAACAGGAAATCCAGAAGCTGACTGACAAGCATATTGAAATCGTAGAAGAAAAATACGAGGCCAAAGAAACCGACCTGCTTTCCATTTAAACTGGCCAGAGTAAGTCCAATGTCCAGTGTTAAAGCAAAACTACCGCGTCATGTTGCGATTATTATGGATGGTAATAATCGCTGGGCCAAAAAGCAGAATAATACCCAGCTTTCCGGTCATCGAGCCGGTGCCGTTCAGGCCAGGGCTATCACCAATTATTGTGCCGATCTTAGTATTGAATTCCTGACCCTGTTTGTATTCAGCAGTGAAAACTGGTTGCGCCCGAAAAAGGAAGTAAATGCCCTGATGGCATTGTTTCTGACTGTTCTGCAGCGCCAGGAAATCAATAAACTGCACTCCCGCAATATACGCATTAAATTTATCGGCGACCGTCAGCGTTTTCCAAAAAAACTCAGGGACCAGATGCAGGCAGCAGAAGAACTGACTGCAAAAAACAGCGGCCTGATTGTTAATGTGGCAGCCAATTACGGTGGTCGCTGGGATGTGATGCAGGCAGCCAAAAAGCTGGCTGCCGAGGTGCAGGATAATAGCCTGCAGATAAATGATATTGATGAAAGTCAGTTTCAGCAATACATTTCAATGGGAGATGTGCCAGATCCGGATTTATGTATCCGCACCGGTGGTGAACAACGTATTTCAAACTTTCTGCTTTGGCAATTTGCCTATACCGAATTATATTTTACTGAGGTTTATTGGCCGGACTTTGATGAAAAGCAGATGGATCTGGCCCTGGCTGATTTTGCCCGGCGTCAGCGTCGCTATGGAAAGGCCAGCGAGCAGTTAGAGTCCTGAAGCCAATGTTGCAACAGAGAATCCTGACAGCGTTTTTCCTTTTCCTTTTTCTTTTTATTGCTGCATTTTATTTTAATGAATTACTGTTCTTTTTATTCCTGACGGCAATAACCACCCTGGCAATATGGGAGTGGAGTCAGCTCACAGGAATTGCTTCTCCGGCTGCTCGGGCTGCTTATTCGGTAATTGTCATTGGTCTGTTTGTCCTGGCTTATTTTTTCCTGAGCAACATCCTGCCGGTTTTACTACTACTGAGTCTGTGCTTCTGGGTGCTGGCGTTTATTCTGATTTTGCTGTATCCGGCTTTTTCTTCAGTCTGGGACAAAAAAACATTGCTTGCCCTGATCGGGTTGCCGGTTTTATTTCCATGCTGGTACGGTCTTTTGAGTCTGCGCGAAGAAGCAGATTTTATCTATGTGTTTATCGGCCTGTTTCTATTGGTCGGTGCTGCAGACACAGGTGCCTATTTTGCCGGCAAGTATCTTGGCAAACATAAACTGGCGGTAAGGGTCAGCCCGAATAAAACCTGGGAAGGAGTTGCCGGTGGCATGCTGTGCTGCATTGCTGTCACTTATTTATACTCACTGATTCAGAGCGAACAGAATGAAATTGGATTTTCCCTGCCTGCTTTAATCCTTGTGCCATTTCTGGTGACAAGTTTCAGTATTACCGGTGATTTGTTTGAGAGCATGCTTAAACGTAATCGTAATCTGAAGGACAGTGGTAATTTATTACCGGGCCATGGTGGCATACTTGATCGTATTGATGGGGTAGTGGCAGCAGCGCCGGTCTACCTGCTTAGCATGCAGATATTTGTATAAGTTATGACAGACACACAGTCCAGACAGCAAATCACCATTCTCGGTTCAACCGGCTCAATTGGCGTGAATACGCTCAAGGTTGTTGCAGCTAATCCGGAAGATTATGAAGTCTTTGCCTTATCTGCCAGATCCCAGGTCGACGTGCTGTTTCAGCAGTGTATGGAATTCCGCCCCCGCTTAGCTGTGATGGTGGATGCCGCAGCAGCCCGTGAATTAAGCAACAAACTACAGGCCGAAGGCAGTAATACCCGGGTGATGAGTGGTACTGCTGCACTGCAGGAGATAGCCGCGCATGAAAGCTGCGATATCGTGATGGCAGCCATTGTCGGAGGAGCCGGTTTGTTGTCCTCACTGGCTGCGGCGCGTGCCGGCAAACGTATCCTGCTGGCAAATAAAGAAGCCCTGGTGATGGCTGGTGACCTGTTTATGCAGGCCGTTGCAGAAGGGGGCGCACTGTTACTGCCCATCGACAGTGAACATAATGCCATTTTTCAGTGCCTGCCGATTGATTCTCGTGGACGCTTTGCAGATACCCCGGAACAGGGGGTGGAAAAAATTGTCCTTACCGCCTCAGGCGGCCCTTTTCTGGGGAAATCTCCGGATCAGCTAAAACAGGTAACTCCGGCACAGGCCTGCGCACACCCAAACTGGGCAATGGGCAGAAAAATTTCGGTGGATTCCGCGACCCTGATGAACAAGGCACTGGAATTCATCGAAGCCAGTATTCTGTTTAGCTTGCCTGCCTCCAGGATTGAGGTCCTGATTCACCCGGAAAGTATTGTGCATTCTATGGTTTACTACAGCGATGGCTCGGTTCTGGCGCAACTGGGGAATCCGGACATGTGTACACCGATAGCCTATGGCCTGGCCTGGCCGCAGCGCATTGATTCTGGCGTGGCAGCCCTGGATTTACAGGGTATTGGACGTCTGAATTTTGCAGATGTCGACAAGACCTGCTTTCCGGGACTGGAACTGGGCAAACAGGCAGCGCAGAACCGCGGCACAGCGCCGGTTATTCTCAACGCCGCCAATGAGGCTGCGGTCGCTGCCTTTCTGGCGGGAACACTCAGTTTTAATGAAATTCCTGTTATCATAGGGGATACACTGAACAGGCTGGAAGTCCGCTCGGTTTCAGACATTGAAGAGGTGCTGGAAGCGGATTCAGAGGCCAGAAAACTGGCTGAAAAGCTGATAAATTCCCGAAATTCGTAAATGCAGAAACAATAGATAAAAATGGAAGCCCTACAAGCACTTACAATAAATATTCTGGCCTTGCTGGTGACTCTGGGCATCCTGGTTACTATTCACGAGTTTGGTCATTACTGGGTTGCCAGACGCTGTGGCGTCAAAATCGAATGTTTTTCCATTGGTTTTGGCAAATCGCTGTTCAGCTGGTGGCGCGGCGATACTGAATACCGGATTGCGGTTTTGCCGCTGGGCGGCTACGTCAAGATGTTTGGAGAGCGTGAAGGCGATATCAGTGAAGCTGAAAAAGCCTATGCCTTCAATTTCAAGTCCCTGCCACAAAAGACGGCTATTGTCGCGGCAGGACCTCTGGCCAACCTGGTGCTCGCCGTATTCCTCTACTGGATAATGTTTATGACAGGCGTCAGCGGGATTGCCCCTGTCGTCGGCAACCTCAACGCAGAATCACCGGCCGAGCAGATCGGCATGCAGCGTGGCGCTGAAATAGTCAGCATTGATGGGCAGACCACCCGCACCTGGCAGCAAGTGCGCGTGGCCTTACTGAATCGACTTGGTGAAAGCGGCACAATCAATATTGTCTACAGTCCGGAAGACAGCGACCTGATTCGGGAAAACAATATCCGTATAGAGCGCTGGCTGATTGATCAGGCTGAACCGGATGTCCTCGGTGCGCTGGGAATCACTCCCTGGAGAATTGATATACCTGCTGTTATCGGACAGGTGGTGGAAGGCAGCCGCGCAGAGCAGGCCGGTCTGCAACCCGGTGATGAAATTGTTGCAGTTGAGCAGCAGGAGCTTAATGGCTGGCTGGACTGGGTGGATACCGTGCGCAATAACCCGGAACAGGACCTGCAGATTTCCGTGCTTCGCGACGGGATGCGACTAAGCCTTGGCATTCGTCCGGAGATGAGTATTAACAATAACGGTGAGCAAAGCGGGTATATCGGAGCAGGGGTATCTGCACCGGAAGAAATCCCGAGTCTGCCAGCTGAAATGAACCGTTCCGTCCGCTATTCAGCACTGGCAGCGGTTCCATATGCTTTTACCGAAACCTGGGATAACGCGGTCTTTATTGTTGATTCCATCAAGAAAATGATTGTCGGCCTGATTTCAGTGGAAAATCTGAGTGGCCCGATCACAATTGCACAAGTTGCCGGTCAGACTGCAACTTTTGGGCTGGAATACTATCTAAGTTTTCTCGCAGTGCTGAGTATCAGTCTGGGGATTCTGAATTTATTGCCGATTCCAGTGTTGGACGGAGGACATTTGCTGTATTACCTGATTGAAGCCGTGATTCGCCGGCCCGTACCGGAAAAAGTGCAGGCCATGGGCATGCAATTGGGCATTTTTCTGATCGTATCCATCATGTTCATTGCCTTTTACAACGATATTAATCGTTTGTTTTAGAGGACCTGTTAACAGGCCCTGAGGCCTCTGCAAAAGTATCTTATGTACCGATTTTTACAACGTCTAATATTCTGCTTTGTCCTGCTGTTGCCAATTTCTCCGGCAGTTTATGCACAGCAAAGTTTTACTGTGTCAGAAATTTATCTGGAAAACCTGCAACGGGTTTCCTCCACGACAATCTTCAGTCTCATCAATGTCAACATTGGTGATGAAGTGGAGCAGGGAGATATCGCCGAGATAATCCGCGACCTGATGGCAACCGGTTTTTTTGACGGGGTCGAAGTCAGTCAGGGTGATAATAATGAGTTGATCATCAGCGTTGATGAACGACCGTCAATCAGCAGTGTTACGCTCGATGGTAATGATGCCATTCCGGAAGAGGCGCTGCTGGAAAACCTGAGTAATGTCGGTCTTGCTGTTGGTGAGCTTTTCAATCCATCTGTGCTGGAACAGATGCAGATTGCCCTGGAAAGCCAGTATGTTGCTCAGGGACTATATGGCGCCATTGTGGAAATTGATATTCAGGAGCAGGAGCGTAACCGGGTCGCAATACAGATTAATATTTCGGAAGGGGACCCATCCAGAATAACGCATATCAATATTGTCGGTAATGAAGCATTCTCCGATGAAGAATTGCTGGAGCTGTTTGAGCTTCGCGAAAGCCACTTTATGTCATTTATAAGTGGCGATGACCGGTATTCACGTGAACAGATTACCGGCGATCTGGAAAATCTAGAATCCTTTTACCGCGATCAGGGTTATGTCAATTTCAATATCACCCTGCCTGTAGTTTCCCTTTCACCGGATCGTGATCAGGTATATATCACCATTAATATCGATGAAGGTGAAATCTACCGCATCAATGATGTATCACTGGCAGGCGACCTGGTGGGCTCTGAAGATATGCTGGGGCAGATAATGAGCTTTATTCAGCCCGGTCAGGTCTATTCGCAAATCCTGGTGACGCAGATTGCAGAAACCATGACGAATATTCTGAGTAATCGCGGTTACTTCTTTGCGGAAGTAAACGGTGTACCAATCATTAATGAAGATGATGGCACTGTCGATGTCACTTTCTTTGTGGTACCCGGTAACCGCACTTACGTTAATCGAATCAGTTTCAGCGGCAACCGTCTGACCGTGGACGAAGTCCTGCGTCAGGAAATGCGCCAGATGGAAGGAGCGCCGGCTTCAGTCAATGCCCTGGAACAGTCCAAGATAAGGCTCGAGCGCCTGGGTTTTTTCTCCTCGGTGGAATATGAAACCAATGAAGTGGGCGGTGTCACAGACCAGATTGATGTGAACTATACCGTGCAGGAGGAATCATCCGGTGCAATCAATTTTGCGGTTGGCTATGGTCAGGTTCAGGGTCTGACCCTTAGCGCCAACATTCAGGAAAACAATTTCCTGGGTTCCGGTAACCAGGTTGGTATTGGTATCAACACCAGCCAGTTCCAGACCAATTACAGCTTTAATTTTCGCGACCCCTATTACACAGTCGATGGTGTCAGCCGTAGCTTTGCCATTTCCTATACCAAGTCAGATTACGCCGAACTGAACCTGACCAGTTACAGTACCAACCAGTTTTCCACCAGCGTTGGATTTGGTTATCCGATTAATGAGAACCAGAACCTGAATTTTACCCTGGCCTATACCAATACCGATATTGATACAGGTTTTGGACCGGTGCAGGAAATCGAGGGCAGCCCGACCCTGGACCCACGTTTTACCAATTATATTGTCAGTCCGGCCCGTCTCAGTGAAGAGACTGACAGCAATGGCAATACCTATCCAATCACCGATGCGGTAATAGCGCCAATTACAGCGCTACCAGACACTGCCTTTGCTGATATTGAACCCGGCTTCATTGATCGTGAAGGGGACAAGTTTAATGATGTCACACTGAGAATTAACTGGAACCGCAATAATCTTATTCAGCCGGGGATTTTCCCCACCGGTGGAAACTCACAGCAGGTTTCACTGGAATTTGCCGTGCCGGGCAGTGACATGTCGTTCTACCGTCTGCAGATGTTTGCAGAAACTTACATCCCCCTGAATAACTATATTCCGTTTTTATCCAATGAATGGAAGCTGCATTTTGATGCCCGATTTGGTTATGGCGATGCTTATGGAGGGACAGAACAACTACCGTTCTTCCGTAATTTTTATGCCGGCGGTCTGCGCACTGTCAGGGGTTATGAGACCAATACCCTTGGCCCAAGAAGCACGCCACCGCTGACATATCGGACCCAGTTTACTGAGCTCAGAAGAGACGCTAACGGGGATCCAATTCTGGATGCCAATGGCAATGCAAGCCTGGATACGAGCTCGGAAAGAGCCTATATCCTTGAGCAGGCAGTTGATGCCAGTGGTAATCCGATTTTTGATGCCAGCGGCCAGCCGGTATTTGAAAATGAACTGTTTTCCAGCCAACTCTTCTTCCGTGATCCCTTGCCTTTTGGGGGTAATATACAGCTTGTGGGAACAGCCGAAATACTTTTCCCGTTTGGCTTTCTTGAGGGCAGAGAGCGGCTTCGATCAAGTCTCTTCGTTGATGCCGGCAATGTCTTTTCCAGCTACTGTACGAGCCGCCAGGTAGCCAATAATAACTGCTCTGATTTCTCCTTTGATGAGATGCGTTATTCGGCTGGAGTCTCCATCAGCTGGTTCTCGGGCATCATGGGGATAATGACCTTTAGTCTTGCTAAACCATTTAATAACAGTATCATTGACGAAAGTGAATCCTTCCAGTTTGATATTGGGACAACTTTCTAGTTAGGGTATTGATTATAAGGCTAAGAGCCTGTTGCCTCAGTATATCTTGTGGCGAAATCGCTCAAACTAATCAAACTATTTAAGGTACAGGGAACAATGAATAAAATGATGAAAATTTCTGCACTTATTCTCGGCATTCTGTTTAGCGGCATGCTGTCAGCCCAGGAAGCCGGCAGCAATTCAGTGCCCCTCCGGGTTGCGATTCTTGATATGGCTGCAGCACTTTATAACTCGGAGCTGGCTACTGCTGTGCAGGAACAGTTAAGTGCCGATACTGCAGCCGATTCCGCAAGAATCAGAGAGCTGGCCGCCGAAGGTGTCGCCCTGCAGGAACGCCTGACGGTTGACGCAGAAGTACTTAGTGATGCTGAACGTCGTGACATTCAGGCTCAGCTTGAAGAAATCGGTGTGCAGTACCAGTATCTGGAAAGACGTGTTGACCAGCAGGTTCAGGAACGCCGCGGTGTGTTCGAACAGACTTATTCGAGCAACCTGATTCAGGCAATCACTGCTGTTGTTGAAGAAGAAAATTTTGATATCGTGTTGCGCGCAGAAGTTGCTCTGTTCTACAAGGACGCCATGGACATTACGGCAAGAGTGACTGAAAAACTAAACGAACAACAATAATATTCTGGCAGTGTGGACAAATTGCGCTCCTATGATCTGGCAAGTCTCGCTGAATTGCTCCAGGTTAAACTGGATGGTGACGCAACAATAAAAATTTCCGGGTTGGCAACACTGGCCAATGCCAATGAAGGGGATTTGAGTTTCTATCATAATCCCCTTTACTTTAACGACCTTCTGAAATCCCGCGCCTCTGCCGTCATTATTTCCCCGCAACAGGCAGATAATTTCCCCGGCAATAAACTGATAGCTGAACAGCCCTACATTTGCTATGCCCGTGCTTCCCATTTATTTGCTGTAAATACCCAGGAAAATTACGGTCTGGCGGAGTCTGCCCATATTCATCCGCAAGCCAGGCTCGGTGAGAAAATCAATATTGGTAATAACACGGTGGTAGAAGCAGGAGCGAGTATTGCTGATGGAGTAAGTATCGGTGCCAACTGTGTTATAGGGAGAAACGCCAGCATTGGCAAGGATAGCCGTCTTGACCACAATGTCTGCATTGCCCACGACGTTGTTGTCGGGCAAAGAGCGTATATCTATTCCGGCGTGGTGATTGGCAGTGATGGATTTGGATTTGCAAAGGAAGGCGAGAAATATCACAAGATTGCCCAGCTGGGCTCGGTACTGATCGGTGATGATGTTGAAGTGGGGGCAAATACCTGTATTGATCGTGGTGCACTGGATGATACCCGTATTGGTGATGGCGTTAAGATAGATAATCAGGTACAAATAGCACACAACGTGGAGATTGGTGATAATACAGTTATCTGCGGTTGCAGTGCAGTTGCCGGCTCTGCCCGGATAGGAAAAAACTGTGTAATTGCTGGCGGGGTAGGTATCATTAATCATGTGGAGATTACTGACAATGTCACGGTGACAGCCATGTCACTGGTCAATCAGTCAATCACCAGGCCAGGCAGTTACTCTTCAGGGACGGGACTGTCGAATACCCTGGAATGGAAAAAGAATATTGTCCGTTTTCGCCAACTGGATAGCATGGCAAAAAGCATTAAAAAGTATTTAACAACTAAATAGCATCGAGTTAGTAAATGAGTAATGACAATATAATGTATGTCGAAGATGTCAAAGACTACCTGCCACAACGTTATCCTTTTCTGATGGTTGACCGGGTACTGGAAATTGAACTTAACAAATATATAAAAGCCTATAAGAACGTCACTACCAACGAAGAGTTTTTTCTCGGGCACTTTCCGCACAAGCCGATTATGCCGGGAGTGATGATTATTGAAGCACTGGCCCAGGCTTCCGGTGTACTGGGATTCAAAAGCCAGGAAAAGAAACCCCGTGACGGGTATCTGTATTATTTTGTTGGTGCCGATCAGGTTCGCTTCAAGCGCCCGGTAGTCCCAGGCGATCAGTTGGTGCTGGAGTCTGAAATCCTTACGGTACGGCGAGGTATTTATAAATTTCAGTGCAAGGCAAGCGTTGATGGCAAAACAGCCTGTGAAGCAATTATTCTGTGTGCCGAGCGCCAGGAGTAAACCCAGCTACTGAATAAGAAAACAGGACAAACTCATGAGCACTAATGATCCTGTCATTGATCCTTCTGCAAAAATTGGCAGTAATGTTGAAATAGGTCCCTGGACTATCATCGGACCGGAAGTGGAAATTGGTGACAATTGTAAAATTGCCTCCCATGTCGTTATCAGAAGTCATACCAGACTGGGGAAGAACAACCAGGTTTTCCAGTTTGCCTCAGTCGGCGAAGATCCCTCCGACATGAAATACCACGGTGAAATAAGTCATCTGGAGATTGGTGACAATAACATCATCCGTGAAGGCGCGACCATTCATCGTGGCACAGAATTTGGTGGCGGGCTGACCAGAATTGGTTCGGACAATCTTTTTATGCCCTATACGCATGTTGCCCATGACTGCATGGTGGGCAATCACACCATTTTTTCCAATAACGCTGCCATCAGTGGTCATGTGGAAGTCGGTGACTGGGCTATTCTTGCCGGTTATGCCGGTGTCTATCAGTTTCTTAAAATAGGTGCGCACAGTTTTGTCGGTGGCCTGACACACGTGAATATGGATGTGCCAGCCTATGTCATCGTCAACGGCAACCCGCCATCGGCCAGAGGCATCAACAGCGTCGGTCTGGAACGCCGCGGCTTCAGCAAGGATCTTATCCGTACTTTACGACAGGCCTATAAAATCCTCTATCGCGATGGCAAAACCACTGACCAGGCACTTGAAGAGATCACTACCCTTGCTGGTGATATACAGGAAATCCGCTTACTGATTGATTCAGTCAAAGCATCAAGTAAAGGCATTACGCGCTGATCGCGTATGGCTGAGCCTATACGAATCGGAATAGTAGCCGGCGAGAGTTCAGGAGACATGTTGGGCTCAGGGCTGATGGCTGCAATTCGTGAGCAGCACCCCGAAGTCAGTTTTACCGGTATTGGTGGTGCTCAAATGACTGCCCAGGGCCTGGATTCCATGGTGCCGATGGAGCGTCTTTCCGTCATGGGACTGATAGAACCCCTGAAACGGCTGCCTGAACTGCTGCGCATACGTAAAAACCTTCTGCGTCATTTCCTGGCTGATCCTCCGGATGTATTTATCGGGATAGATTCTCCCGATTTTAACCTTGGCCTTGAGCGGCGTCTGAGACAGGCTGGTATCCTGACCGTGCATTATGTCAGCCCCTCGGTCTGGGCATGGCGGCAAAAACGGGTTCATAAAATAGAGCGGGCAGTTGATCTGATGCTGACCCTGTTTCCCTTTGAAGCCCAATTTTATGCACAACACCAGGTACAGGTGGCCTTTGTCGGGCATCCATTGGCTGACCTTATTCCCCTGGATACAGAGGTGGAGCAGGCCAGGCGGAATCTTGCTCTGGCAGTGGACAAGCCGGTCCTGGCTTTGCTGCCCGGCAGTCGCAGTGGCGAACTGGCCAGATTACTGCCTGAGTTCATTGCCTGTGCCCGGCTCTGCCAGCAACGCTGGCCGGATTTACAGTTGCTTCTGCCCTGTGCCAATGCAGAACGGCGGCAACAGGTCGAGACTTACCTGGAACAACATGAGCCGAGCCTGGGCATTCAGCTATTTGATGGCAAGGCGCGGGAAGTGATGGCTGCAGCCGATGCAATTCTGATTGCCTCCGGGACGGCAACACTGGAAGCGCTGTTGCTGAAAAAGCCGATGCTGGTCTGTTACCGGATGAACTGGCTGTCCTATCGACTTATTTCAGGCATGCTGAAGGTGCCATATTTTTCGCTGCCAAACCTGCTGGCAGGCAAGCGCCTGGTAAACGAACGGGTGCAGGATGCGGTGCAGGCACAATCCCTGTATGAGGATATCGTTGAATTAATGGAAGACAGCGAACGCCAGCAGTCCCTGAATCAGGAGTATTATGCTATTCACCGTCAGTTAAAACAGGGCGCCAGCAGTCGAGCTGCACAGGCTGTACTGGCCCTGATCAAGGGTAAATAATGCGCTATTGTGAACAAAGTGAAAACGGACTGCTCAGCATAGCCGGTGTTGACGAAGCAGGGCGAGGCCCACTGGCCGGCAGTGTGGTCGCCGCGGCAGTTATCCTGGATAGCCAGAGAATTCCGGAAGGCTTGCGTGATTCCAAGAAACTCAGCAAAAGCCGGCGGGAACAGTTGGCCAGGGAAATAAAAAACACGGCGCTTTGTTTCGCCATCGCTGAAGCCAGCGTAGCAGAGATTGACCGGATAAATATTCTGCAGGCCAGTCTGCTGGCAATGCAGCGTGCTGTAGAGAATCTCACTCAGCAACCGGAATTTGTCTATGTCGACGGCAATCGTTGTCCCAGCTGGAACTACCCCTCACGGGCAGTAATCAAAGGTGATGATGCGATTCAGGCTATAGCCGCAGCATCAATACTGGCCAAGGTCCATCGTGACCAGGCATTACTCAGCCTGCACGAGCAATACCCGCAATATGGTTTTGCCCAGCACAAGGGCTACCCCACAGCAGCTCATTTACAGGCCCTGCGTGAGTTTGGTGCCAGTCCGGTGCATCGTCGCTCCTATGCTCCAGTGCGTGAGATTCTCAACTGCAGTAAATGAGCGTGTTACTTTTCCGGCAATCCCGTTACACTTCTAGTACTCCTTCAAGGTGATATTGCCATATGCAGTCAGTTCAAAAACGGTCCAGTGCTAGGCGTTTTCTCGTAGGCATGGTGGTGCCACGTCGAGAGGAAACAACGACGCAATGGGCTGCTTTTGGACTGACCCGGAGGGCGCTAAGCAGGCTGCCCTCTGCTGCGTTGCGCCGGCTTGACGTAGCACCACTATGCCTGCACCGGCGCGCCTTGCAGAGGGCAGCCTGCTTAACGCTGCATACGGCAATATCACCTGGAAGGAGTACTGAATGCAGTTGAGTAACAAACGCAATGTCTGAATCACCGGCTTTTATTCACCTGAAAGTCCATTCTGAATATTCCCTGGCCGATGGCCTGGTGCGGATTCCGGAACTGGTCAGGAAAACGGCGGAGCTGAAGCAGCCGGCCGTCGCCCTGACAGACCTGGCAAACTTCTATGGGCTGATCAAATTTTACAGTGCAGCCATCGCCAGTGGCATCAAGCCCCTGTGTGGCTGTGATCTCAATGTCTGTGATGAAGAAGCCGATGACCGCTACTATCCAATTACTATTTTAATAAAAAATAACCTTGGTTATCAGAATCTTATAAGGATTATCTCGAAATCATATCAAGAAGGTCAGTTGCGAGGAAAGATTCTTACCCGGCGCCAGTGGCTGGAAGAATTCAATGCAGGACTGATCGTCCTGTCCGGCGGGAGGCTTGGCTCGATCGGCCAGGCCCTGCTAAACCAGGATGAAATTCTGGCCAAGGCGGAACTGCAGTACTGGATGAAGCTGTTTCCGGACAGTTTCTATCTGGAACTGCAACGTACGGAACGGCCGGGTGAAGAACAGTACATCCATGCTGCGGTAGAACTGGCGACCCAGTTTTCCTGCCCGGTGGTGGCAAGCAATGATGTACGCTTTCTGAGTGTGGAAGAATTTGAAGCCCATGAGGCCCGGGTCTGCATCAATGATCGCCGCACCCTGGATGACCCCCGACGACCCCGAAATTATTCGGAAACCCAGTTCCTGCGCAGTACCGAAGAGATGCAGGAGCTGTTCAGGGACATTCCGGAAGCCCTGCAGAATACGGTGGAAATCGCCAAGCGCTGTAATCTTGAATTATCCCTGGGTACACCTCGATTACCGGAATACCCTGTGCCTGAAGGCATGGGCGTGGATGATTATCTGCGCAAGTTAAGTGAAGATGGGCTGCGGGCTCGTCTGGCCAGCCTCGGCGTTGACAAGAACGATACTGAAACGCACCAGCGCTATCAGGAGCGCCTGGATTTCGAGCTTGACATCATTAACCAGATGGGCTTCCCCGGCTATTTCCTGATCGTGATGGAATTTATCCAGTGGGCCAAGGACAATGGAGTCCCGGTGGGGCCGGGCAGGGGTTCGGGAGCCGGCTCCCTGGTGGCCTATGCCTTGCTGATTACCGATCTCGATCCGCTTGCCTATGACCTGCTGTTTGAACGCTTTCTGAATCCGGAACGTATTTCCATGCCGGATTTTGATGTCGACTTCTGCATGGATGGCCGTGACCGGGTGATTGATCATGTCGCAGACCTTTACGGTCGTGACGCCGTCTCGCAGATCATTACCTTTGGCACCATGGCGGCCAAGGGAGTCATTCGTGACGTCGCCCGGGTACAGGGCAAATCCTATGCCCTGGCCGACAAATTATCCAAACTTGTGCCCTTTGAACTGGGTATGACGCTGGAAAAAGCCATGAACGAGGAGCCCCAGCTAGCTGAATTTGTTGCCAATGATGAAGAAGCCGAAGAAATCATGGAGATGGCCTTCAAACTGGAAGGCATCGTGCGTAATGTCGGCAAGCATGCCGGTGGTGTGGTCATTGCTCCCGGTAAACTGACGGATTTTACCCCACTGTACTGTGATGAAACCGGCGCCAACCTGGTAACGCAGTATGACATGAGCGATGTGGAAAAAGCCGGGTTGGTGAAATTTGACTTTCTCGGGCTGCGCACCCTGACCATCATCAACTGGGCAGTGGAAATGATCAATGCCGAACAGGGCAATACGGCCGGATCAGACGACTTGCTGGATATCACCAAAATTCCCCTGAATGACAGTGATGTTTATCAGTTACTGGTCCGCGGTGAAACCACGGCAGTGTTCCAGCTTGAATCAAAAGGCATGAAGGAACTGATAAAGCGCCTGAAACCCAATACCTTTGAAGACATTATTGCCCTGGTGGCACTGTACCGGCCGGGTCCGCTTGGCTCGGGCATGGTCGATGACTTCATCAACCGCAAACATGGTGCTGAAGTACATTACCCACATCCCCTGGTGGAGCCGATTTTAAAAAATACCTATGGCGTAATTCTTTACCAGGAACAGGTCATGCAGATTGCCCAGGTACTGGCCAATTACAGCCTGGGGGGCGCGGATGTATTACGGCGGGCAATGGGCAAGAAGAAGCCCGAAGAAATGCAGAAGCAGCGCGAAATATTCATGGTCGGGGCAACAAAAAACAATATCGATCCGAAACAGGCCGAATATATTTTCGAACTGATGGAAAAGTTTGCCGGGTACGGGTTTAACAAATCACATTCGGCAGCTTATGCCCTGGTGTCCTACCAGACAGCCTGGCTTAAATATCACTATCCGGCACATTTCATGGCATCGGTCCTGTCTGCGGATATGCAGAATACGGACAAGATTGTGATCCTGGCTGATGAATGCCGGCGCATGGAACTGCCGCTGCTGGCACCGGATGTAAATATTGGCCATTACCGGTTTACCGTGGACTATGAAGATGAAAAACCACAGGTAATATACGGCCTGGGGGCGATCAAGGGACTGGGCAGCGGGCCGATTGAAAATATTATTGCTACCCGTGAAGCCAGTGGTTCTTTCAAAAATCTTTATGATTTCTGCCAGCGGGTGGACCTGGGCATAATCAACAAGCGTTCGATTGAAGCCCTGATCCGGGCCGGGGCTTTTGATTCCATTTCCAGGAATACAGACCGTGCCATCCTGCTTGCCAGTATGACTGAAGCCGTCAAGACGGCGGAACAGACCGCAAGGATTCAGGCCAGCGGCGTCGAGGACCTGTTCGGTAACCTGATGCCGAGTGAAGAGAGTGATGAAGATGTTTATCAGGCCTTCCGACATATCCGGCCCTGGAGTGAGCAGCGACGTTTGCAGGAAGAAAAGGAAAGCCTCGGGCTTTATCTTTCCGGTCATCCTATCGAGGAATACCTGCCGGAAATATCCCGCATGACCAGCCGTCGTATTGTGAACCTGCGTGCTGAAAATTCACCGCAGACAGTGATTGGCCTGATTCATGACATGCGTGTCATCAAAAGTAAACGCGGCGGCAATATTGCCATTCTGACGCTGGACGATCAGAGTGCCCGCATTGAGGTTTCCCTGTTCGGAGAGGTTTATGAAAATGTCAGGGAAACACTCAGTAAGGATGCGATCGTCATGGTTGAGGGTCAGGTCTCTTTAAATGAGTTTGCCGGTGACGGTTCACTGCAAATAAGAGGCAAACGAATTATCAGTTTTCAGGAGGCCCGCGAATCGAGTCTTAATAATATAACCCTGCACCTTGCCCAGGATGCGATTGAAGAACAGGACCTTTTGCAGCTGGAAGATATCCTGCAGGATTATGTTTATGTTCCGGCTGCTGGCAATGCCCCGCAGGGTAAAACAGCCTGTAATGTGGTAGTCAACTATGCAAGAGGCGACGTGAAAGGTAAAATTGCCCTCGGTAAGTCCTGGCGAGTGCGACCCGATGATGATTTATTACATCGCTTGCGTGAACATTATGGAGAACAGGGCGTCAGTCTGAGTTATTAAACAGCAAACGATAAAACATTATGCATACAGATTATCTGGAATTCGAACAACCGATCGCCGAGCTCGAAGAAAAAATAAAAGAGCTGCGGCTGGTGGGCTCCGATAATAAACTCAATATCACTGAAGAAATTGAAAAGCTTCAGGAGAAAAGTCGCAAGTTAACCACCAAGATATTTTCTTCCCTGTCACCCTGGCAGGTGTCGATGCTGGCCAGGCATCCCATGCGCCCGCAGACTGAAGATTATGTCCGTTACATGTGTACTGATTTTCAGGAACTGCATGGAGACCGGCTGTTTGCCGATGACCAGTCAATCATCGGGGGAGTTGCCTACCTTGATGATATTCCGGTGATGATTATCGGGCACCAGAAAGGTCGCAGTACAGAAGAAAAAGTCCGCCGTAATTTCGGCATGCCGAAACCGGAAGGTTATCGCAAAGCAAGACGCCTGATGTTGCTTGCTGAAAGATATCAGATGCCGGTTCTCACATTTATCGATACCCTGGGTGCCTATCCCGGTGTTGATTCGGAAGCGCGTGGTATCAATGAAGCCATTGCCGAAAACATGGCACTGATGTCGCGCCTGAAAACCCCCATTATCGCCACGGTTACCGGCGAAGGAAATTCCGGTGGGGCAATTGCAATCGGGGTCTGTGATTACCTGAACATGCTGCAGTATTCCACTTACTATGTTATTTCCCCGGAGGGCTGCGCCACCATTCTCTGGAAGTCCTCTGAGTACAAGGCCGAAGCCGCCGAAGCCATGGGGGTCACTTCTGACCGTCTGGAGAATCTCGGCATTACTGACCGCTCCATTGAAGAGCCGCTGGGCGGCGCGCATCGCGATATGCAATTAACCGCGGAACGGCTCAAGAAAGTACTGCTGGAACAGATTCGCCAGCTGCGCGACATGGATACCGATTCCTTACTGGATAGACGCTACAAGCGTCTGATGAGGCATGGCGCTTCCAGCTGAGCAGGACCTGCTCCAATCTCTTCCTGAATTGACTTCAGTCCCGGAGGCCAGGTTCTGGGTAGCCTACAGTGGTGGTCTGGATTCCCAGGTGCTGCTGGATATTGCCCGTCGCTGTATTCCGCCCAGGCAATTACGGGCGGTTCATATCAATCATGGACTGCAGGCCGAAGCAGACAGCTGGGAACAGCATTGCCGGGACTATTGCCAGCTCTTCGGCATTTCATTTACAAACAAAAAAATCCTTGTTGAGCCCAGCCAGGAAAGTCTGGAATCAGCTGCCCGCAGAGCCCGTTACCAGGTCTTTGAGTCGTTGCTGGACGAAGCTGATTATTTATTGCTGGCGCACCATCAGGATGACCAGGCCGAAACGGTACTTTACCATTTGATGCGGGGTAGCGGTTTGCGCGGCTTGAGTGGTATCCCCGCGCAAAGAACGCTCGCTCAGGGACAATTAATCAGGCCCTTGTTGCCTTTCAGTAAGCCTGAGCTGCGGGAATATGCTGAAGGCCATCAGCTGAGCTGGATGGAAGACCACAGCAATCGAAATACCGACTTTGACCGCAATTTTTTGCGCCAGCAGGTCCTGCCCTTGCTTAAACAGCGCTGGCCGGAAGCGGTGCAGTCAATTCAGCGCAGTGCCGGACTGGCTCAGGAAGCCGAACACCTGCTTGCAGTGCTGGCACAGATTGATGCCACAGGAGTTATCGATACAGATAAAAATTCAATTGCGCTGGCTGGCCTGAAAAACATGGAAGCAAGCCGGCAACGCAATCTTCTGCGTTACTGGTTTGGGCAACTGCATGCCCGGTATGCGATTCCGGTTCCCGGTTTTAACGAATTAAGCCGCCTGGTGAATGAACTGATTCCTGCAGCAGAAGATGCGCTGCCGCTGGTAAGCTGGAGCAGGGAAGGCGTTGAGGTACAGGCCCGGCGTTTTCAGGATCGGCTTTACGTGCTGAAAAACTTTTCCGGGGACTGCCAGCTTCAGGCCTTACCCATCAACCCGGGCGATAAAATAGACTTGCCGGCTAATCTGGGAAAACTCAATTTACGGGAGTCCGAACATGGCATCGCCATAAGTGAAAATGACTGCCTGGAAATTCGCTTTGCCAGTGAGCAGAAAAGCGTCAGACCCCAGGGGCGCCGAAGCCGGTCTTTCAAAAAGATCTATCAGGATTATAAAGTGCCGCCCTGGATGCGGGACCGTATGCCACTGCTGTTCAGGAACGGCAAACTGGTTGCGGTCGCCGATCTGTTTGTGGTGGACGGCGAAGATGATGAGCGTGCTGAAAACCATGTCATTCTTTGCTGGGAGAGAGCAGGGTAGCGCGTCATTTTGAAATTTTTCTGCTTATGTTCAGGCGTGCTGATGAGCTATTCTTTCGTCGACACGCCAAAAAACGTACATCCATGTACAGGCTCGGCTGACGACGTCCTGTCGTCAGACGGTCTCCGAAAGAATAGCTCACCATCATGCCTGTACTTTTAACATTGTTGGAAACTTACGACATTGCTAGAGAAGCCGCCGTTCCTGTCTTGCTCACCCATTGAGATGCTTTTTTCCTGAGTATTTTTCCGATTAAGCGCGAGGACTGTTTGAGCCGGAGGCGAGTTCCGCAGCGCCGGAAAAATACTCAGGAAAGATCGAAGGGTGAGCAAGACAGGAACGGCGGCTTCTACACCACAAGAAATTTCAAAATGACGCGCTACCGAGAGCAGATATTGATTGTGGATATTAGGCCGTTCTGGTAATCTGTAGCTCCATCTATGTATCACCAAGATGGGCTGAGAATGACGCGATATATCTTTATTACCGGCGGTGTAGTTTCCTCTCTCGGTAAAGGCATTACCTCAGCATCCCTGGCAGCAATCCTCGAAGCCCGTGGTCTGAAAGTGACCATGCTCAAACTTGATCCCTATATCAATGTCGACCCCGGCACCATGAGTCCGTTCCAGCATGGCGAGGTGTTCGTGACTGAAGACGGTGCCGAAACCGATCTGGATCTGGGGCACTATGAACGCTTCATACGCACCACCATGAGCCAGGCTAACAACTTTACTGCCGGTCGGGTCTATGAGGACGTCATCAAGAAAGAACGACGCGGCGACTACCTGGGCGCGACGATTCAGGTCATTCCCCATATTACTGATGAAATCAAACTGCGCATCGAACAGGGTGCCGGTGATGCCGATGTCGCTCTGGTGGAAATTGGCGGCACGGTAGGTGACATCGAGTCCCAGCCCTTTCTGGAAGCAATCCGCCAGATGAAGGTTGAACTGGGTTCTTCCCGGGCCCTGTTTTTGCACCTGACGCTGGTGCCCTATATTCGTACTGCCGGAGAAACCAAAACCAAGCCAACCCAGCACTCGGTGAGGGATTTACGCTCCATTGGTATCCAGCCGGATATTCTGGTCTGCCGCTCCGAACATGAAATTCCTGAATCAGCACGCAAGAAAATAGCCCTGTTCACCAACGTCGAACAACGCGCCGTGGTATCCCTGCAGGATACGGCAACCATTTATTCGGCTCCCATGCTTCTGCATGCCACCGGCCTGGATGAAATCGTCGTGGAACGATTCAACCTCGATTGTCCGCCGGCGGACCTTTCGGAATGGCAGGAAGTCGTGGACCGTTCCGGTTCACCGAAACAGGAAGTCGTCATTGCCATGGTCGGTAAGTATATGGACCTGCTGGATGCCTACAAATCCCTGATTGAAGCAATCAAACATGCTGGTATCCATACAGCGACAAATATCACCACCCGTTACATCGATGCCGAAACCATTGAAAAGGAAGGCACCGATATTCTGGAAGGGGTGGATGCCATTGTCATTCCGGGCGGCTTCGGGGAACGTGGCATCGAAGGCATGATCCAGACGGTTCAGTATGCCCGTGAACACAAGGTTCCTTATCTGGGTATTTGTCTGGGGCTGCATATCGCCGTGATTGAATTTGCCCGCCATGTGCTGGGCCTGACTGAAGCCCACAGTACTGAATTTAACCGTGCCAGTCCCGATCCGGTCATTGCCCTGATCACGGAGTGGACCGATTCCAGTGGTGAAACAGAAGTCCGTGATGAAGATTCCGATCTTGGGGGCACCATGCGCCTGGGAGGTCAGGAATGCCGACTGCTGGAAGGGTCGATTGCCAAAAACTGTTACCAGAAAGATGTTATTGTCGAAAGACACCGGCATCGCTTTGAAGTGAACAATAATTATGTCGAGAAACTGGGAGCCAAAGGCCTGATAGTTTCCGGAAAATCCATGGATGACAAACTCATGGAAGTCATTGAGTTGCAGGATCATCCCTGGTTTCTGGCCTGTCAGTTTCATCCGGAATTTACCTCGACACCGCGCGACGGCCATCCGCTGTTTAACGGCTTTGTCAAAGCAGCCGTCGAAAAAAGTGCCACCGTCTGAGGGCGCAAGCTATGGAAAAAGCTCTACAACTTGGCGACATCAGCATAGCCAACACGGCGCCAATGATTCTTGTCGGCGGTCTGAACGTACTCGAATCTGAAGCACTGGCCCTGGAAACCGCTGAAGTCTTCAAACAGGTCTGCGACAAACTGTCCATCCCCTACATATTCAAAGCCTCTTTCGACAAGGCCAACCGTTCATCCAGGGAGTCCTTTCGCGGTCCCGGTCTGGAAAAGGGCCTGCAGATCCTGGCAGCCGTAAAAGAAAAATATGCAGTGCCATTGCTGACTGATGTACACGAAGTATCTCAGGCCAGGGCAGCCGCGGAAATCGTCGATATCATCCAGTTGCCGGCCTTCCTCTCACGTCAGACCGATCTGGTGGTGGCCATGGCTGAAAGCGGGGCGATGATCAATATCAAGAAAGCCCAGTTTCTGGCTCCGGCGGAAATGCAGCACATCATCAGCAAGTTTCTGGAAGCCGGGAATGACAAGCTGATCCTGTGTGAACGCGGAACCTCATTCGGTTACAACAACCTGGTGGTGGACATGCTGGGTTTCCCGATTCTGAAAAGTTTTGGCTACCCGGTCCTGTTTGATGTGACTCATGCCCTGCAAATGCCGGGTGCGCGTGCTGACAGTGCCGGTGGGCGGCGCAAGGATGTCACTTCACTGGCCAAGGCCGGAATTGCCCAGGGTATTGCCGGCCTGTTTCTGGAAGCCCATCCGGATCCGGACAAGGCACTGTGTGATGGTCCCTGTGCCTTGCCGCTGGAAAAACTCGAGGCCTTTTTAACTCAGATAAAGGCCGTGGATGAGCTGATTAAAAGCCAGCCGGAAATTGATACTGCCTGAATGGCAAGTGATCCCATTAAATTGAAATTGAAACAGAAAGAGCAATAAGGAAAAGACCCAAGTGACAACAATCAAGACTATTAAAGCCAGAGAAGTACTGGACTCCCGTGGCAACCCGACCGTACAGGCCGATGTCATTCTTGAATCAGGCCATACTGGATCAGCCTGTGCACCCTCGGGAGCGTCAACCGGCTCCCGGGAAGCGCTGGAATTACGTGACAAGGATCCCCAGCGCTATGGCGGCAAGGGTGTCCTGAAAGCGGTCAGGGCAGTCAATGAAGATATCTGCCAATTGCTGACGGGCAAGGATGTCAGCGATCAGCGTGGCCTGGATCAGGCCATGATTGACCTGGATGGCACAGACAATAAAGCCAGTCTGGGTGCCAATGCGATTCTGGCTGTTTCGCTTGCTGCGGCAAAAGCGGCTGCCAGTGCCAATAATCAGAGCCTCTATGGCTATATTGCCGGGCTGAACGGAGGCAATGATGCCTATACCATGCCGGTGCCGATGATGAACATTATCAACGGTGGTGAACATGCTGATAACAATGTTGATATCCAGGAGTTCATGATTCAACCAGTCGGTGCGCCGAACTTTACCGAGGCCCTGCGTTATGGTGCCGAGGTTTTCCATGCCCTGAAATCTGTGTTGAATTCACAGGGGCTGAGCACGGCTGTGGGAGATGAGGGAGGCTTTGCGCCAAACCTGCCGTCCAATGCTGCGGCTCTTGAAGCAATCCTGACGGCCGTGGAAAAAGCCGGCTTCAAAGCTGGCAGTGATATCTGTCTGGCCCTGGACTGTGCCGCTTCGGAGTTTTACCAGGATGGTATTTATGACCTGAAAGGCGAAGGCAAGCAATACGACAGTGCCGGCTTTGCCGATTACCTGGCCGAGCTGTGTGATCAGTATCCAATTCTGTCTATTGAAGACGGCATGGATGAAAGTGACTGGGATGGCTGGGCAGTGCAGACTGAAAAAATTGGCGACAGGATTCAGCTGGTTGGTGATGACCTGTTTGTCACCAATACCCGGATTCTGGCCGAGGGCATTGAAAAAAGTATCGCCAACTCGATCCTGATTAAATTCAATCAGATTGGCAGCCTGACGGAAACCCTGGCAGCTATCAACATGGCCAAAAAGGCAGGCTATACCGCTGTTATCTCGCATCGATCCGGCGAAACCGAAGATACCACGATTGCTGACCTTGCTGTTGCCACCTCTGCCGGACAGATTAAAACCGGCTCCCTGTGCCGTTCCGACCGGGTTGCCAAATATAATCGCCTGTTGTTTATTGAAGAGGAACTGGGGGCGCAGGCAAGTTATCGGGGAATCAAGGAGTTCACAAAAGCTTAGCGGATTATGAACAGGGAGACGGCTTGAAAATATTAATCGCTGTACTGTTTGTCATTTTACTGGGGCTGCAATATCGCCTGTGGATAGGTGAGGGCAGCTATGCGGATATTGACCGTCTCGATGCTGAAGTCGAAATGCAGACACTGGAAAATGCTGAGCTGCTTGAGCGCAATGCTAGCCTGCAGAATGAAGTACAGGAATTGCAGGAAGGCATGGATGCGATTGAAGAACATGCCCGCAATGAACTGGGCTTGATCAGGGAAGGAGAAACCTTCTTTCTGATTGTCGAAGACGAAAACCAGCAGGGCAGGAGTTCTGCTGCTGAAAACGACAGTAACTGAATTTTGAGCCAGACTGCGCCTTTATCACGACACAAGCAAGTGGCCCGCTGGGGGCTGATTCCGGCAGCCGGGATTGGCAAACGCATGGGTTCCGCCATCCCCAAGCAATACCTCAAGTTACATGACCGTGAAGTACTGGCCTGGACCCTGGAAGCAATTCAGCGTAGCGGGGAGTTGAGCGCTGTGGTGCTGGTACTGAATCCGGATGACCAGTATTTTGCCGGACATCTGGCTCGGGAATTTCCGGAAGTGATTTGTGTCAGCGGAGGCAATGAACGACTGAATTCAGTTGCCAGAGGGCTGGATAAGATTGCCGAACTTGGTAAAGATGAAGACTGGGTGCTGGTGCACGATGCCGTACGACCCTGTGTGCGTAAAGAAGATATCAGCAAACTGATTGCCGAACTGGCGGGACATGAAACAGGGGGCATTCTGGCTTCACCGGTCAGGGACACCCTGAAACACAGTGATGCGAACGGACAGGTACGTGAGACTTTACCCCGGGAACAATACTGGCTGGCAGCTACGCCGCAAATGTTTCGCCTGCACAAATTGCGTGCTGCGATCCGGGCACTGGAAGAGAAAAATGCAATAGCCACCGACGAAGCGGCGGCTATAGAACAGATGGGCTGGCCGGTGCAGCTGGTCGCCGGACGCAGTGACAATATTAAAATTACTGCCCCCGAAGACCTGCCGCTGGCAGAATTTTTATTGCGTGAGCAGGCCAGAAGCCGGGCTCAGGATTAATCAAGACATGTTCAGAACAGGTAACGGATTTGATGTGCACCGCTTTGCTGCAGAAGGCAGGGAAGGGGCAAGTATCACTCTGGGCGGCGTAAAAATTCCGCATACGCATGTCCTGCTTGCGCATTCCGATGGTGATGTGCTGGTACATGCGCTGTGTGATGCCCTGCTTGGGGCGCTGGCCTTTGGCGATATTGGCCAGCATTTTCCCGACACTGATCCGCAGTATAAAGATATCGACAGCCTCGGTTTGCTGGACAGAGTCTATACCCTGATCAGCGATGCCGGCTGGTTTTTAAATAATGCCGACATCACCGTCATTGCTGAAGCGCCTCGACTGAGTGAACATAAACAGGCCATGCGAGAAGTATTGGCGGCTACGCTTGACGAAAGCATGGATAAGATCAGTATCAAGGCGACTACCAGTGAAGGACTCGGCTTTACCGGTCGGGGCGAAGGTATTGCGGTAATGGTGTCTGTGCTGTTGCAGGAGCAGTCCTGATGACAGAGGAAAGTTGTGCATATGCAAACCCGGAGCCGGAAATTATCGCCAGCTATAAAGTGAACCCGGAAGATTTCAAAGTTTTTGAAGAAATCAGTTTTGCCCCGGATGGTGAAGGTGAACATTTATTACTGTTAATTGAAAAAACCGGGCTGACAACCCAGGAAGCGCAAAAACGCCTGTCCGATTTTTTCCAGCGCCCGGCTGTCGATGTGTCCTTTTCCGGCATGAAGGACAAACAGGCGGTCACGCAACAATGGTTCAGTATCCGCCTGCCAGGCAATACGGATAAAACCGTAGCTGATATTGCCGCACTGAATTCTGATTTACTGAGCGTGCTGGAAGTTAAACGTAACAGTCGCAAATTGAAACGCGGCAGTCATCGGCAAAACCGTTTTCAGATTCGCCTGCGCGAATTGAGCGGGAATCCCGAATATTTGCTTGACCGCCTGGAGACAATCGCAGTACAGGGCGTACCCAATTATTTTGGCGCACAGCGCTTTGGCCGGGATAAATACAATCTTGAACGGGCCAGACGCATGCTGGCCGGTGAGCTGAAAGTCAAACAGCATTATCAGCGAGGACTGTATTACTCTGCGGCGAGGGCCTGGCTGTTTAACAGGGTTCTGTCTGAACGGGTGCAGCTTGGCAACTGGAATCAGTTTTTAGCGGGCGATGTCATGCAACTTGATGGCACAGACGCGAGCTTTAAAGCGCAGGCGGACGACCCGGAAATAAACCAGCGCCTGGAAAGCATGGACATTCATCCGACCGGTCCACTGTGGGGTAGCAGTAAGTCTGGCAGTCAGGGGCAAACAGCCGAGCTGGAACTGCGTGTAGCTGCTGCAGAGAAATCCTTATGCGCGGGACTGGAGGCAGCCGGGCTGAATAGCCAGCGCCGGGCACTGCGTTCCCCGGTCAGGGATCTGCAGCATCATATTGTGGATAGTGAAACCCTCGAGCTGGAATTTACCCTGAACAAAGGCGCATATGCGACGGTGGTTCTGCGTGAACTGGTTAAACTCAGGGCGCTGGCTTCTGAACAGGCGAATGAACAGGACAGCTCCGGGCAGGATTCTGTAGCAGCAGAAGAAGAGGGAACAGCCGGGTATGACCAAGCAGGGCATGAAGCATCAAATCAAAAAGACTTGGAGAAAATAGCCTTTTGAATACAAGAGAACGTGAAGGTATTGGTATGACTTCCCTGCGCACCCGGGAGCGACTGGTTCAACGCCTGGTTGAGCAGGGCATTCAGCAGATTGCGGTACTGGAAGCCATCCGTACCACGCCCCGGCATCTGTTTATCGATGAAGCCCTGTCCCATCGAGCCTATGAAGATGTCTCACTGCCGATCGGTTTTGACCAGACCATTTCCCAGCCATTTGTCGTCGCCAGGATGACCGAAATCATTCTCAGTGCAGTACCGGATGAAAAAGCTTCGGTGCTGGAAATCGGCACCGGTTGTGGCTATCAGACAGCGATTCTGGCACAGCTGGTCAGCCGGGTGTACAGCATTGAACGGATTAATCCTTTACTGCAAAAGACAAAGGAGCGTTTGCTGAAACTGGGCGTGACGAATATTCATCTGAAATGTGCCGATGGCCGTTATGGCTGGCCGCAACATGCTCCCTTTGATGCAATCATTACCACTGCTGCTGCCAGCGAACTGCCACCGGCACTGATTGAGCAACTGGCCGAAGGCGGCGTGATGGTGATTCCGGTAGGTGAACCCAGACGCCAGGAATTACAGGTGTGTCGCAAGGTCAATGGCAAGATTGAGGTGGAAAATGTATTGCCGGTTGTCTTTGTGCCATTACTGGAAGGAGTAGAACGCTGGTAGCCCTGCTGAAAAAACGTGCCGTGCTGTTCCTGAAAGGAATGGCCATGGGCGCTGCCGATACGGTGCCGGGGGTTTCAGGCGGGACCATTGCCTTCATAACCAACATTTATGAAGAGCTCATCTACTCAATCCAGCGCTGCAATTTCCATGCGCTGAAGTTGCTGCTGCAGGGAAAGTTCAAGGCAGGCTGGCAGTTTATTAACGGTAATTTCCTGCTGACTTTATTTCTGGGTATCGTCAGTGCTGCCTTGTTGCTGGCGAACCTTATTACCTATCTTCTTTTGAATTATGAAGGCCATATCAAAGCCTTTTTTATCGGCCTTATTCTGGCATCGGCACTGACCCTGAGGCAGGGAGTCAGGGACTGGAATTCACAGACTGTCAGCCTGTTTGCCGCAGGCATTTTTCTGGCAATTGCCATCAACTTTATACCGCAAACACAGGGGGAAGTTGCCAGCTGGTTTATTTTTATCAGCGGGGCAATAGCAATCTGTGCGATGATTTTGCCCGGTATATCCGGTGCCTTCATTCTGGTATTGCTGGGCTCCTATGAAACAGTGCTGAATGCCTTGAGCAATTTTGATCTTGTCCTGCTGCTGATTTTTATGGCTGGTTGCCTGCTGGGTTTGATTGCCTTTTCCAATGTGCTGGCCTATTTGCTCAGGCGCTGGCATGAACAGACCATGGCTGCCTTGCTTGGTATTTTGTTAGGCTCTGTTCAGGGCTTGATACCGGAGCAGATCGACGGTGGAACTTCGCTGTCAGTCTGGACCAGCTTTGTGCTTCTGACTATGATTGGTTTTGCACTGGTTTATTTGCTGGAAAAATTTACCCGGACGGATGCCTGAAGACATGAAGAGTCTGATCTGCAAAAGCATATGCGTTTTAATTGGGCTGCTGCTTGTTGCCTGTGGCACCAATACACCTTATCGCGCTCCGGTCGTGGATATTGGACAAGAGGTCGAACCTTCCGCCAGAACCACCGTTATTCTGGGACAGGGACCGGCGCATCGTGTTAACGAGGGAGAAACACTTTATGCCATTGCATGGATGTATGACCTTGATTTTCAGGAGCTGGCGCTGGCCAATAATATTCCCTCACCTTATGTGATTTATCCTGGCCAGGAACTTAGCCTGGATGTCAGCAATATTGAAGCTCAGCTAGCCTCTGCCCCGGCCAGGTCACCTGTAGCGACAGAGCCGCCTGTTGCTTCACGCAATACCAGCCCGACCGGGACATCACAGACCCGGGCAGCCGGAACCAGCAATGCATTGCTGCGCTGGGTCTGGCCCGCCAACGGCAGAATCATCAGTAATTTTTCTGCCGCAGAAAATGCCAACAAGGGAATTGATATTTCCGGCACTTCCGGTGACCCGGTCTATGCAGCGGAGTCCGGTGAAGTGGTCTATGCCGGCAGTGCACTGCTGCGCTATGGTGAGCTGATTATTATCAAACACAACGATGACTATCTCAGTGCCTATGCACATAATGACAGTTTGCTCGTCACGGAAGGTGACAGAGTCACCCGGGGACAACAGATCGCCAGTCTTGGCTCGACCGGCATTGACCGGGACATGCTGCACTTTGAAATCCGACTGGGCGGGCAGCCAGTTAATCCGGCCAATTATTTGCCGCCCCGCTAGTTTCTAAATTTTTATTCCAGTAAATTTTCGAAGGCCGGAAAGCTGTACTATACTGTATTCATTTCCAGCAGACATGATTCGTTCTGCTGCGCAAAGAGCAAACTGGATGCCAAAATAAAAAATAAAACCAAACGACAAGGAGTCAAGCATGGATGATACGAAGGATACCCCTCCAGAGCAGTCTGATAACAATAAAAAGAAAGTTCCTCCTTCGCCCGAATACATCAAACAAATGGTCCCTTCGTACAAATCGTCGAGACCGAATACTCCGGTTGGGAATAAACAAAAAGCCGGTTCTGCCGAACTTGATCCAACCACTTTATACCTGAATGAAATCGGCCATAAGCCCTTGCTATCCGCCTCTGAGGAAATTCGCCTGGCGCGCAAGGTTGCACTCGGAGATGCCGATTCCAAGAAGCAGATGATTGAATCCAATTTGCGCCTGGTAGTCACACTGGCGAAACGTTCCCTGAACCGTGGCCTGTCATTTCTGGATCTGATCGAAGAGGGCAATCTGGGTCTGATACGGGCCGTGGAAAAATTCGATCCAGAGCTCGGTTACCGTTTTTCTACCTATGCAACCTGGTGGATCAAGCAGAGTATAGACCGCGCCATTATGAATAATGGCAAAACCATTCGCATGCCGATACACCTGATCAAGGAGATCAATGCCTGCACTCGAATCATCAGGCAGCTGACGGAAGAACTGGGCCGGGAACCCAGCGACGAAGAACTGGCCGCAAGAATGGGAAAATCAGTTAGCTATATCGCCAAATTGCGCAAGAAAGAAGTGAAAGTGTGTTCGGCAGATACTCCCTTGCCGCAGGATGAGGACAAAAGTCTGCTGGATATCTTTCCTGATGATGCCAGTGTCGATCCTCAGAGCATTCTGGAAAAAGAAGATTTACAGCAGAAACTGGAACGCTGGGTGGAACGCCTTGATGCGCGGGAATCTGAAATTGTCGCCCGGCGTTTCGGTCTTTATGGTTATGAAAGCAGCACGCTGGATGAAGTTGGCAGGGAAGTCGGCCTGACCCGGGAGCGAGTCAGGCAGATTCAGCTGGAAGCTCTTTCACGCCTCAGACGCTTTGTCGAGCGGGAAGGAATTAAACTGGAGCTTCTGGATCAGGGCTTTCCCAGGTGAAGAACTGATTCAGCGCTCGAGGAATTCGCGCTTGTTGGGCTTATCGGCCCATTCTTCAGCTTCCGGCAAGGGGTCTTTCATTTCAGTGATATTGGGCCACTGTTCGGAAAGTTCGGCATTGAGCTCAAGGAATTCAGCCTGATCCTCAGGAATTTCATCCTCGGCATAAATGGCATCCACCGGGCATTCCGGCTCGCACAGCGCGCAGTCTATGCACTCATCAGGATTGATGACCAGCATGTTGGGACCTTCATAGAAACAGTCCACGGGGCAAACTTCGACACAGTCTGTATGTTTGCAGCGAATGCAGTTTTCACCAACGATAAAGGTCATGCGCGGTCTCCAATCATTAAAACAGGCGGGGAATTTTACAAGAATTAACCGCCACGTACTAGCTACTAAATAGGGGACAGACCCCATTTTTCACTGACGGGCGGATGCTTGTGATTGCCATGGGCCTTAGAATATAATCGTACGGGATTTCCGTACATAATTATGTCATGCATGACAGGGTATTTAAAATGGACACAGTAAGCGTTAACAAATTCAGGGAAAACCTGAAAAAACTTGTCGAACAAAGCCTGGGCAAGCATGAGCCTTTGCGGGTGACCCGACGGGCCGGCGAAGATTTTGTGGTAATTGGTGCCGAGGATTGGGAACGTGAACAGGAGACTCTGTATATTTTGCAAAACAGCGAGCTGATGCAGCAACTGGCAGAGTCGCTCAAAACTCATAGTGAGGGTAAAGGATATACCCCCGGCAAAGAGCAAATGGATGAGATCACTGGTATTTGAGGGCAGGACCTGGGAAGAGTATGAGGAGATGCGGCAAAAGGACAAAAAGCTGCATAATGCTGCACGTAAAATAATCAAGGAACTCATCCGCAATGATGACCCCAGTGTGGGGCTGGGCAAACCCGAACCACTTAGGCACAATCTAAGCGGATTTTGGTCCCGGCGCCTATCCCGGAAAGATCGGATTGTGTACAAGTTCGATGACTCATCAATCTACATCTTTGCGCTTGGCGGCCACTATAATCGGTGAAAATAGGGACAGTCCCCTTTTTCCTAAATAGGGACAGACCCCATTTGTCAGCATTTGTCGGGGCCATCTTGTCTTTTATGCAATTAAAGCTCTTCTTTGAGCTTGTATAACAGCTCAAGTGCCTGTTTCGGGCTGAGCTCATCCGGTTTGCACGCCAGTAGTTTCTCCAGCACGGGATTGTTTGCTGCCGGGGGCGCTGCGCTGAACAGGTCACTCTGGAAACTGTCGGCATCGGCATGTTTTTGTGCCTCGCTTTCCAGTTGCCGGAGTTTTTGCCGGGCCTGTTCAATCACCGATTGTGGCACACCGGCCAGCTGGGCAACCTGCAGGCCATAACTCTGACTGGCGGGGCCATCCTCCACGCTGTGTAAAAACACAATGCCCTGACCATGTTCAGTGGCATTCAGATGCACGTTATGGATGGTGTCAATCTGTTCAGCAAGTGCTGTCAGTTCAAAATAATGCGTGGCAAACAGGGTCTGGGCCCTGACCTGAGTGGCGATATACACTGCAGAGGCCCATGCCAGGGAAAGACCGTCAAAGGTGCTGGTGCCGCGGCCAATCTCATCCATCAAAACCAGACTGGATTCGGAGGCATTGTGCAGAATATTGGCGGTTTCCGTCATTTCCACCATGAAGGTTGAGCGGCCGCCGGCCAGGTCATCAGATGATCCGATACGGGTAAAGATGCGGTCGACCGGACCGATTTGCGCTTTTTCGGCCGGCACAAAACTGCCGGTATGGGCCAGCAGGACGATAATCGCCGTCTGACGCATATAGGTCGATTTACCGCCCATGTTCGGTCCGGTAATCATCAGCATGTTACGCGAGGCAGAAAGCTCCAGGTCATTGGCCACGAATGCTTCATCCATGACCTGTTCCACCACCGGATGGCGCCCCTGGGTGATGTGGATACCGGGTTTGTCACTTAATTCAGGGCAGGCCAGATTAAGGGCTTTGGCCCGTTCGGCAAAATTGCACAATACATCGAGCTCTGCCAGCGCGAAGGCATTTTCCTGCAAAGCTCTGAGGTTTTCCGCGAGTTTATCCAGCAGGGTTTCGTAAAGCTGCTTTTCCCTGGCCAGGGATTTGCTTTTGGCACTGAGCACCCGGTCTTCAAATTCTTTTAATTGCGGCGTGATAAAGCGCTCGGCATTCTTCAGGGTCTGGCGACGGATATAATCGGCCGGGGCCTGTTCCGACTGCCCGCGGCTGATTTCAATATAATATCCATGTACCCGGTTATAACCGACTTTCAGGGTACTGATGCCGGTACGTTTTTTTTCCTCTTCTTCCAGCCGGGTCAGAAATTCACCAGCACTGCTGCTCAATTCACGCAGCTCATCCAGTTCTGCATCGTAGCCTTTGGCGATGACACCGCCTTCACGAATCACTACCGGCGGGTTTTCCTCGACGGCCTTGAGCAGTTCCTGATGCAGGCCAGGATGCTCACCGATGCTTTGCGCCAGGCTTTGCAGGTGCGGGGAATCAATGGGCTTTAACAGCTTCTGTAACTCAGGCAGCAAACCCAGTCCAGCACGTAGTTTAACCAGATCCCGGGGGCGGGCCGAGCGCAGGCCGATGCGGCTAACAATTCGCTCCAGATCACCGATCTGCGCCAGCAATTCCTGCAGTTTTTCATAGTGATAATTTTCGATCAGGCTGCTGACGACCTGCTGGCGTAAACGCAGCTGCTCGACATTGCGGATCGGTCTGTGCAGCCAGCGCTTTAACAGGCGCGAGCCCATCGGCGTGGAGCAGTGGTCAAACACCGCGGAAAGGGTATTTTCCTGACTGCCCGCCAGGTTCCGGTCAATCTCCAGATTGCGGCGACTGATACTGTCCAGAATCAGGCTGTCATCGCTTTGCTCGACCCACAGGGTCTGACAATGCGGCAGTTCGGAAAACTGGGTTTCACGGGCATAGTTCAGCAGACAGCCGGCAGCACTCAGGGCAGTATCGAGACCTTCGCAACCAAAGCCTTCCAGGGAATCCACCTGAAACTGTTTCTTCAGCGAACGCTCGGCACTGTCGAGATCAAAATCCCAGTCCGGACGTTTGCGCAGGCCGGCACGTTTGCTCACGGCAGCCGGCCACTGGCTGCTTTCCCCGATGAGCAGCTCGGCCGGCTGAATCCGTGCCAGTTCATTGAGAATTTCACTTTCGCTGTCGACCTGGACGATGGTGAAACGCCCGGCACTCAGGTCCAGGCTGGCCAGGCCGTAATGCTTGTTGTCATGATAAAGAGCGGATAACAGGCGATCCTGGGTATCCTCCAGCAGGGCTTCATCACTCAGCGTCCCCGGGGTAATCAGCTTGACCACCTTGCGGTCGACCGGTCCCTTGCTGGTGGCCGGGTCGCCAATCTGCTCACAGATGGCAACGGATACCCCATGTTCAACCAGCTTCGCCAGGTAACGGTCGGCAGCATGATAGGGGATACCACACATCGGAATCGGGGAACCGGCTGATTTACCGCGAGCCGTCAGGGTGATATCCAGCAGTTTTGCAGCCTTCTCGGCATCACTATAAAACAGCTCGTAGAAGTCTCCCATGCGGTAAAACAGCAGCTCATCCGGATGCTCGGCCTTGACCTTCAGGTACTGCTGCATCATCGGGGTATGGGTGGAAACGGGTTTGTTCAAAATACGCTTCTTGTGTCTGTTTTATCGATTGATCGGGACAGTGAAATCCGGGAAAAGTAAAGCCAAAGATTCTACGTGATTCACTCTGCGCATACAAAAAACTCTTTTGAACAAAGTGTCCCTTTCTGCTTTAATTAATCCCTGAAAGACCACTCGAATTTCGGCAAATTTTCGCCGTAATTCTGGACTTTCAGATGCCGGTTTCAGGCATTTTTCAGGAACAAGTTTCAGGGACAAGATTCAGAAAACAGCTTCAAGGGCTAACACTTCATCAATCCGCAGTATTCAACAGGTTCAAGTTAATGGCAGACCAGGACAGAAACAAACAGGACAGTAATAAAGAAAAAGCACTCAGTGCGGCACTGGCACAAATTGAAAGACAGTTCGGCAAAGGCTCCATGATGCGCCTTGGCGACTCCGAGCGGGTACGTATCCCTGCCATTTCAACCGGTTCGCTGGGGCTGGATATTGCCCTGGGGATTGGCGGCCTGCCCAAAGGCCGCGTGGTGGAAATCTACGGCCCGGAATCCTCCGGTAAAACCACCCTGACCCTGCAGGTCATTGCCGAAGCCCAGAAAGCCGGTGGCACCTGTGCTTTTATCGATGCTGAGCATGCGCTGGATCCTGAATATGCCGGCAACCTGGGTGTGAATGTTGACGACCTGCTGGTCAGCCAGCCGGATACCGGCGAACAGGCCCTGGAAATCTGCGACATGGTGGTGCGTTCCGGCGCTGTCGATGTGGTCGTTATTGACTCGGTTGCCGCGCTGACACCCCGTGCAGAAATTGAAGGCGATATGGGCGACTCCCATATGGGCCTGCAGGCGCGCCTGATGTCCCAGGCCCTGCGCAAGATGACAGGCAATATCAAGAACTCCGGCACGCTGGTGATCTTCATTAACCAGATTCGCATGAAGATCGGCGTGATGTTCGGTTCCCCTGAAACCACTACCGGTGGTAATGCCCTGAAATTCTATTCTTCTGTACGCCTTGATATCCGCCGTATCGGTTCCATCAAGGAAGGCGATGAAGTGGTGGGTAACGAAACCCGCGTCAAGGTTGTCAAAAACAAGGTGGCACCGCCATTCAAACAGGTCGAATTCCAGATCTATTACGGCAAGGGCATCTCCCGACTGGGTGAGATCATCGACCTGGGGGTTACCCATGACCTGGTCGAGAAATCCGGCGCCTGGTATGCCTACAAGGGCGACAAAATCGGACAGGGCAAAAAGAACGCCATGCAGTACCTGGAAGAAAACCCGAAAATTGCCCAGGAAATCGAAACTGCATTACGCGACAAGCTGCTGGCCAAACCCGAAAAACCAACGCCTGCCAGTAAGGACGAACTCGATGAATCCGAAGAGGCTGTTGCTGCCAGCGAATAATGCTTGGGAATGCATGGGGACTGACCCCGAAATGGGGTCTGTCCCCTATTTAATTTCGCATGGATTCAAACAACTCATCCAACAAACCTGAAATAGCCATCCGTCGTGCTGCCATGGACCTGCTGGCACGACGTGAACATTCCTTCCAGGAACTCACAGAAAAACTCCAATCCCGCTTCCCGGACGAAGATGTCATTCCGCCGCTGGAAAAACTGCGCGAAGAAAACCTGCAGTCCGACCAGCGCTATCTGGAAGCTTATGTCCGCTACCGAAGCAATCGTGGTTTCGGCCCCCTGAAAATTGAAGCTGAACTCTATCCCAAGGGCCTGGATTCCACCCAGGTCAGGGAAGCCCTGTATAGCGAAGAATATGACTGGACGGAATTATGCCACGCCGCTAAGGAAAAGCGCTTTGGCAGTATTGACCTCAGCACGCCCAAGGAGCGGGCCCGGTGCCAGCGCTTTTTGCAGGGTAGGGGTTTTGGTTTTGATCAGATAAGAGAATGTCTGGAATAGGCCTTAAAGATTAAGATAACTTCTGCGCCTTTTAACCAGGGCATCTATACCGGTTTTCAGTGGAGTAGCGGGTTTATAACCAATATAAGACTCCAGATCACTTGTATCTGCATATGTATGCTTTACATCCCCAGGCTGCATGGCGTTTTTCATGACCGCCTGGTAAAGCCTTCCTGCTACAAAGCTGCCGATAAAACCGGCAGCACCGGTAACAAGATATTTCATGCTTTCCCACCAGTCACTGACAGGCCCCGGCCAATGGCATAATAGGAAAAGCCTAATTCAACCATTTTTTCAGGATCGTAGATATTACGCCCGTCAAAAATCAAGGGTTCATTTAAGGCAGCCAAGATCTGCTCAAAATCAGGGGCTCGAAAGCTTTGCCACTCGGTACAGATAAGCAGGGCGTCGGCTCCTTCAAGTGCGGATTCTTTGGAATCACAGAGGATAAAATCTTCCCTTTCGCCGTAAATACGCTTGGCTTCTTCCATGGCTTGCGGGTCATAGGCCTGCACTCTGGCATCTGCAGCCCATAGTGATTCCATCAAGGCGCGGGATGGTGCTTCGCGCATGTCATCAGTATTGGGCTTAAAAGATAAGCCCCATAAAGCGAAAGTCTTGTTGTGCAAGCCGGTCTTTTTTTGTTCGGTCACTCCGAAGTGGCGGCAGACATAGTCAAATAGTTTGTTCTTCTGCCGACTGTTGACTGCTTCAACAGCCTCAAGTATTTCCGGCTTGTAATCCAGGGTATTGGCCGTGTGAATCAGCGCCTGTACATCCTTAGGAAAGCAGGAACCACCATAACCACAGCCGGGATAGATAAACTGATATCCTATACGGGGGTCGGACCCAATACCATGACGAACCTGCTCAATATCAGCGCCAACCTGTTCGGCGATATTGGCGATTTCATTCATAAAACTGATTTTGGTGGCAAGCATGCAATTGGCGGCGTATTTGGTCAACTCAGCACTGCGGATATCCATGACGATGATCTTGTCATGATTTCGATTAAATGGGGCATAGAGCTCCCTCATGGCTTCTTCGGCATCTTCTGAGTCAGTGCCAATGATAATGCGGTCTGGTCGCTGACAGTCTTTTACTGCAGCACCTTCTTTCAGAAACTCTGGGTTGGAAACTACAGAATAACTAATGGATTCACCTCTGGAAGCCAGAACTTCTGCAATCTTTGCCTTGACCATGTCCGCCGTGCCTACCGGCACAGTGGATTTATCGACAATAATCTTGGGAGACTGCATATGGGTTGCAATGCTCTCAGCAACTTTCAATACATATTGCAGGTCTGCCGAACCGTCTTCATCGGGTGGTGTGCCAACTGCAATAAACTGGAAATTGGAAAATTTTACTCCTTCCTCTGCGTTGTTTGTGAACCTTAAACGGCCGGCCAGGTGGTTCCTGTCTACCAGCGAAGTTAATTCAGGTTCATAAATAGGGATGATGCCGTTTTTAAGATCATTAATTTTCTTTTCATCGATATCAACACAGCAGATATGATGACCTGCATCGGCCAATACTGCCGCTTGAACTAGTCCAACATAACCAATACCGTAAAAAGTTGCTTTCATGCTTGCCCTTTTTTGTTCCACCCAGAATAAAAATAGCGATTATAGTCAGTAAGTAAGTAGATGGATATGGCTCAAACTTGGTATCAGGGATTTACAGAAAGCTTTGCTGATAGGTTCAGGAGTCATGACTCCTGAACCTATCAGGTTTATAATGGCGGTATGAGTAACTGGTATTTGTTAATGGCTCGCCCCAGGCAGGAAGCCCGGGCTAGTGACCACCTTGAGAACCAGGGATTTAAGGTTTTCTATCCGCGATTGCTTAGCTACAAGCTTAAATCCGGCAAACAGGAAAAAGTCCTTGCTCCCTTATTTCCCCGTTACTTATTTGTCCACCTGGATGAATATAAAGATCAATGGTCGACCATCCGCTCCACCAGGGGCGCCATTGATCTGGTCCGCTTTTCTGAGTATCCAGCCGAAGTGCCAGAAACCATAGTACAATCCCTTCAAGCCTTTGCCGATGAATCAGGCATCGTCGATCAGACTCTCAGTAACCCATTTATTTATGCTCCAGGTGACCGGGTGGAAATTACCCAAACCAGTTTCAAAGGGCTCCATGCGATTATCAAGGAACAGGATGATAAACAACGGGTTATTTTGTTGATTAGTCTACTCGGCAAACAGCAAGAGCTTAAATTGCCTCTTGCTGCTGTTGTTAGGCTATAAATAAGATGCCAAAAGCCGTTGCTCTAATATCTTTATAATTAATTCCCTTACCTGCTTCAAATTCCTAAGCCATATTGATATAGTGTTCACCGCTTGAACGCTATTGATTATGCCTTGCCTGAGGTAGGGCGGTAGCGTCTCTGAATTGTCAATTCCTTAGTTTCTGATTTATTAAACTTACTTCCATTATCAAGCTAATTACTCTAGTTGCCGGTGACTCAACCCTCTAATGAGGGCCTCAAATATCTAGTTAGTTTTATGTCCATTCTGAGCGACGAAAATCGATATCAACTCCTCAAATTGCTTGAGGAAAATCCGGAATTGAGCCAACGCCAGATTGCATCTGTCTTGGGTATTAGTCTGGGTAAGGTGAATTTCTGCCTGCGGGCGCTGATTAAACAAGGATGGATTAAAGCTGGGAACTTCAGCAGTAATCCTGATAAGAAGGCTTATGCTTACCTGCTAACTCTTAAAGGTATTGAGGAGAAGGGACGAGTTACGCTGCGCTTTTTAGCAAAAAAGCAGGAAGAATATGAATTGTTAGAGCGAGAAATTGACGAATTAAAGAATGAAGCAAAAAACTACCGATAGTTAATCGTATATCCCTTATAAATATTGGCCGAATTCAGTGTATTGTTGTAATATGCAATTCTTTTGCATTCTAGGAAAAATAAGTACTTAGCTGCGCTTGCTCAAATAATTCATAAGAAAATAAGAAGGCTAAGAAAAGCGTAAAAATAAAGAGCACAAGAATGAAAGTAAATTTTAAGAATTCCCACTGCATTTCTCTCACCATTCTGTCTGGAAGCTCCAGAAAGTATTGCATTTTATTAGCCATGCTGATGATCAACATGGTTTTTCAATCTGCCGTCTTTGGGCAAGCAGATATACTAAGTAATCTCACACCAGAACAGTTAGCTCAGTTTAATCAGCTCCCTCCTCAGCAACGCCAGGAACTCCTGAATCAATTACAGCTAGGCTCAACATCGGGTTTTGAGCTGCCCGTTACACAACCGCAAACGGTTAGCCCACGTGAAACAAATGAAAGCAATGCTGAAGATTCAGCTTCTAATGCAGAAGAAGGTATCGAAGGCAGGGAAAATCTAAGCGTTAATGAGGGAAGACCTGAATCCTACAATCAGAGGATTTTGCGTAAAGCCCTAAGGTTATCTAATTTAGGTATAGATGTCGCCGCTTTAGATACATACGGTGAACTGGCCCAAATGGGCGTTCTTGAGACACTCCGAAATGGAGAGTTTTCTTTTGAAGGGGCCGGAGAAGAATCAAGAAATGACTTTGCAGAAGACAGGGTCAGAACTGGTTCAAGAAATACGAATACCCAACTTCGTCCCTTCGGCTATGATCTTTTTGCCGGCATTCCTTCAACTTTTGCCCCAGCCACAGATATTCCCGTTTCATCCAATTATATTGTGGGGCCTGGTGATACGGTTGTCCTCCAACTCTATGGGCAGTTGAATGTTCGTTATGAACTGGCTGTCTCCAGGGAAGGACTTATCCAATTTCCGGAAGTTGGGCCATTAAATGTCTCGGGCCTCAGTTTCGAAGAAATGAGTAATCTGATACGAACGACTGTTGACAATACGCTTATCGGTCAGAATGTCAGTATTACCATGGGGCAGTTGCGCTCCATTCAAATATTTGTATTGGGCGAGGCCTATCAGCCTGGTATTTACACAGTCAGCTCGCTAGCAACCATGACGAATGCACTTTTTTCCAGCGGTGGAGTATCTGAACTTGCTTCTTTGCGAGATATACGCCTAATCAGGGGTGGGGAGCTTCTCACGACCCTGGATTTGTATGACTTATTATTAACTGGTGATACGCGAGATGATGCGCGATTACAGCCAAACGATGTGATATTTATCCCTACAAAAGGTCGGACTGTGGGTATTACTGGTGAGGTTCTCCGGCCAGCAATTTTTGAGCTTAATGCAGAGGAAACTGTTGAAGATGTCCTGACACTAGCTGGCGAATTGCTCCCGACTGCTTATCCTTTACTAGCCCATATCGAACGTATTAACCAACTTGGCCAGCGTACCATCATTGATCTGGATCTAGCCAATGAAAATGACCTGAGCACCACAGTTATGGATGGAGATATAATTCAAATTGATTCCATTTTGAACCAGATTGAACTGGGTGTAAGTCTGGAAGGTCATGTTTATCGTCCTGGTACTTATGCTTGGAGTGAGGGGGTTAGAGTTAGCGACATTCTCAGAAGAGATAATTTCCGGGCGGCCCCAGATATGGATTACGCTTTGCTGGTAAGGGAAATCGAACCAGAGCGTAATATCGAGGTATTACAGCTGGATTTGCGGGCGGTATTTAATAATCCAGACACAATAGATGACCCGTTACTGCAAGCTCGTGACCGCATTCTGGTCTTTGGTGAAGACTCGCTTGAAAACCGCCTCGATCGGCGTTTATTGATTCACCCGGTAGTACAGACATTGAAATATCAATCTGCAACGAATAATTTCCGTAAGGTTGCTACTGTACGCGGTGCTGTCAACGCCCCCGGTGAATACCCTCTGATTGATAATATGTCACTGGAGGATCTACTGGCTGCCGCTGGCGGTGCCGCCGAACATGCCGATCTGAACGAAAGCGAACTTACGCGCCAAGTCTTTACCCGTGAGCGTGGCATGGTCGCAGAAACCATGCCGCTTAACCTGACAGATGCCCTTAATCTGAATGCCAGTGTTGAACCCCTGGATCAGCTCAGTATTCGACAATTGCCGAATTGGGGGCAGACAGCAACAGTTACAATCGAAGGGGAGGTCTTGTCTCCTGGCACCTATGTGATTGGACCGAATGATAGTCTCCTAAGCCTGATTCAACGAGCTGGTGGGCTGACTGAATTTGCCGACCCGAAAGCGGCCATTTTCTTGCGTGAAGAGCTGCGTGAAAACGAACAGGAATTACTGGATGCCTTCAATGATCGCCTGACCTTCGCCTTACTTAATCAAAGCCTGTCACAAAGCAGCGGACAATTGCAGCAGAATACAGTCAATCTTGAAGTCATGAATCAGCTGCTTGAACAGATCCGTGAAGCAGAACCACAGGGTAGGCTGGTAATCGACCTGCCCAACCTGATTAGTTCACAGAACCGGCAATCGAACGTTATTTTACGTGACGGCGATCAATTACTAATTCCACGCAGCCGTCAATCTATTTCCGTGATGGGGGAGGTGCAAGTAGCTACTTCGCATATGTACAACCCTGAATTGGGCGTGCGTGAATATATAAACAGAAGTGGCGGCTACACTGATAATGCATCTCCAGAGAATGTCTTCGTCATCAAATCCAGTGGTGAAGTCATCCTTTATGCCCAAACCACTTCCTGGTTCAGCTTTAGCAACCAGGGTCTACAACTAGAAGCCGGGGATAATATAGTTGTGCCCTATAACGCGGATATCGGCAGCTCGCTGGTGACATGGATGAATGTATCGACTGTGTTGTTTAATCTGACCACCACACTGCTGGCTGTTGATAGGTTGAGGGATTAGTGTGAGCAAACAGCATTCAGAATATCAGCCCCAAACGCGCAATCAGCCTGAACAGGAATACCCACAAACCAATCATAATGAAATTGATTTGCTGGAATTATTGCGGCTTTTATGGCGACACAAATTTTTGATTTTGTCATTTACGATTGTTTCGGCTATTGGATCCGTTATATATGCTCTCTCTCTACCGGATATTTATCGCACTGAAGTATTGCTCTCTCCAGTTGAAGAGAATTCAAACAGCAATGCTGGTAATTTGCTTGGGCAATTGGGAGGGTTGGCAAATATAGCTGGACTAAATATAAATGGAGGGGTGGGGACAACAAGGAAAGTACGTGCTCTAGCAACCTTACAATCTCGGGCATTTATTAAACAATTTTTTGAAGATCATAATATTCTAGTAGAGTTTATGGCAGTAAAACCAGGCGAGCAAAGTGGGACCGTTGTTATTGACCCAGAAGTTTATGATGTGACAGCACAGCGCTGGATTAATAATGAAGAGGGTCAACTAAATAGTACTCCAAGCGAATGGGATGTTTATCAAGCTTTTTCATCCATTCTGAATATAGATGAAGATACAGCGACGGGACTTGTTACTGTAACATTGGATTGGTATGACCCAGTCAAAATTAAGAACTGGCTTGAGTGGCTTATTTTTGATTTAAATGGACATATGAGAGCTCAGGATACTGCTGAGGCAAGAAGAGCAATTGATTATTTAGAAGATCAAGCTCAAAGGACTCAACTAGTTGAAATGAGAAATATCTTTTATAACCTTATAGAACAACAGACCCAGACTATAATGCTAGCAGATGCAAGGGAAGGCTACGTATTTGAAGTTATTGATCCACCAATAGTGCCGGAGCAAAAAGAGGCTCCTCGACGAGCTATTATTTGCCTAGTAATTACCATATTAGGTTTTATACTTGCTATCGTGCTTATAGTTGTAACAAAAGCAGTAAAAAATGCACAAGGCAATTTTTGAAGTTAGACTCTGAGAATCTCCTTTTTTTAAATTTCAGATAATAACCACTTCCACTTACTAGTTTCTTGAAATGGATGCTCCATTAAACAATATTGAGATTTCAGATAATTTAATTGGGCCGGGCTGCCCATGCTTTATTATTGCAGAAATTGCTCAAGCTCATGATGGCAGCCTTGGAACTGCTCATGCGTATATTGATGCAGTTGCAAAGACTGGAGTCAACGCTATAAAGTTTCAAACCCATATAGCCGACGCTGAATCTACCCAAGATGAAAAGTTTCGAGTAAACATTTTTCCACAGGATAAAACTCGTTACGAATATTGGAAAAGGATGGAATTTACGCCTGAACAATGGGCTGAACTTTCAGTGCACGCTGCTGAAAAAGGACTGATCTTTCTTTCTACCCCTTTCTCTTTAGAGGCAGTTGATTTATTAAATTCAGTGAATATCAAGGCCTGGAAAATTGGTTCAGGTGAGATTGCAGATACTCAGTTGTTGGAGTATGTGAATAAAACGAATAAACCTATATTGCTTTCCAGTGGTATGTCAACCTGGAAAGAATTAGATGCCGCTGTAAATATCATAAAGAAGTTTAATAACCAGTTTGCAATTTTCCAATGTACTACTTCTTATCCTTGTCCTCCGGAGAAGCTTGGAATCAATATTATGCAAGAAATAAAAGAAAGGTATTCTTGCCCCGTAGGTTTATCGGATCATTCAGGCACCATTTTTGGGAGTTTCGCAGCCGCTGCTCGAAGTGCCAATATTTTAGAAGTTCATGCTGTTTTTTCAAGAGATTGTTTTGGGCCGGATGTAACTTCATCTGTAACAATTGAAGAGTTAAGCAAGCTAGTTGAAGGTGTCCGGTTTATTGAAAAAGCATGTGCCAGTATTGTCTCTAAAGACGAGTCGGCAGAAGAACTAACGGAGTTAAAAAGAACATTTGGGAAGAGCTTAGTAGCTACTCACGATTTAAATAAAGGCCATGTCCTTACAAAAAAAGATATAGCCTTTAAAAAACCGGGGACTGGCATTTCAATAGATCGGGCCCAAGAGTTTCTAGGTAAGAAGCTGACTAAAAGTTACTCTAAAAATCAACAGTTGAAGGAATTAGATTTTGAGTAATATCGAATTAAAGAGGGTATGTGTTGTATTGGTTGATAGAGCAAATTATGGGCGAATGCACACGGTAATGAGAGCTATTCAGGAAGATGATTCTTTAAAGCTGGTCACAGTTTGCGCAGGAACAATGTTGTTAGAGAGATTTGGACAAGCTGAGAAAGTTGTTGAAAAGGATGGGTTCAATGTTGATGGGAAAGTATATCTAGAAGTTGAAGGCTCTATTCCTGTAACAATGGCGAAAAGTATTGGTTTAGGAATAATTGAGTTTTCAACGGAGTTTCAGCGGTTGCAACCAGATATCGTCCTTTTGATTGGTGACAGATATGAGGCACTGGCTGCTGCTATAGCTGCAGCTTACATGAACATCCCAATTGCCCACATTCAAGGTGGCGAAGTTTCAGGTTCAATTGACGAAAGTGCCAGGCACGCTATAACCAAATTTGCACATATACATTTTGCTGCAACTGAGAGGTCAGCTAACTTTATTAAAAGAATGGGGGAAAAGAAGGATTTCGTGTTCAATGTTGGCTGCCCATCTGGAGATTACATTCTTCAGTTAGACACCGATTTGCCAGATGATTTATTCAATAAAGCTGGTGTCGGTGCTGACATTAGCCCAAATAAACCTTTCTTTCTCGTAATTTTTCATCCGGTAACAACTGATTATGGTAGTGAGCGCGAGCAGACAGAAGAGCTATTATCTGCATTAAATGAACTTGCACATCCTACTGTCTGGATATGGCCGAATATTGATGCTGGATCAGAAGGGATTGCAAAAGCAATTCGAGTCTTCAGAGAGCATCATGACTCTTCTTGGCTTCATTTAATAAAAAATCTAGACCCAATTACATTTCAAAAGTGTCTTAAAAAAACTGCATGTGCGATTGGAAATTCTTCTAGCTTTATTCGTGATAGTACGTTTTCAGGTACCCCAGTGATTTTAATTGGAAAGCGCCAGATAGGCAGAGAGCATGGAGAAAACCTGGTATCAGTTGCTCCTTTCAAAGATGAAATTATTTCTGCAATAAATAATCAAATTCAATATGGACGTTATCCGGTGAGCTCGCTTTATGGCGATGGGAATGCAAGTAAATACATAGTTGAGAAACTTAAAGAATTCAAGCCGTATTCCCAAAAAATTCTACATTATGCACTCGAATAACATACAAGCAATACCCTCTTTAAGGTAATACAGCCTTGACTCAAACACTTATTATTGAGCCTGACGGTTACAGCTCTCGGGCAATTTTTGAATATGAGAAGATGGGGCCTGTATTTCAGGGTGAAATTGAAAATTCATTAAAAAGTGAAATTTCTCTTTTGGTAGTTAGGCTCGCACATATCATAGACAAGGACTTTCTTGTTCAATTTCCATCGTTGATAGCAATTGCCACTCCAACTACAGGTTTGACTCATATAGACACAAGCTACTGCGTAAAAAGAAATATAAAAGTATTCTCGTTACGGGATTGCAAAGAGAATATTACTCGTATTACATCAACTTCAGAGCTAACATTTGGCTTGATCATTAATCTGCTACGAATGATCACACCTGCCCATAACAATGTCTGCGCTAAATCAGACTGGAATAGATACCAATATCAGTCTAGGCAATTGTCAACGCTTACTTTAGGTTTGATAGGCTTTGGAAGGATTGGGCGACATGTTGCCAGTTATGCTAATGCATTCGGAATGCACGTAATGGCATTTGACCCATTTATCGACCAAGAAGTTTTTATTGAAGCTAATGTCAAAAGTGTAGACCTTAATACATTATTAAAAAAATCAGATATCGTTTCTATGCATGCCAGCTGGAATAGTAATAGTGAATGTATTATAGGCAAGACTGAGCTTTCATTGATGAAACATAGCGCACTACTGATTAATACAGCCCGTGGAGCATTAATCGATGAAAGTGAAGCAGTGTCAGCTTTGAAAAAAGGGAAACTGACCGGGATAGCTGTTGATGTTCTGGAAGATGAGCATTCCGCAAAATCATTATCTGAGTCTGATATAGTTTTGGCTGCTAAAGAAGGGCTCAACGTTATAGTTACACCTCATATCGGAGGATGCACAGTTGATGCTATGCATATTACTGAAGAGGTTTTGGCAAAATTTGTTGTATCGCAATTAAGTGAATGGGATGGCTGAGTTAAATATTTTAGGCGTACTACCCGCGAGAGGTGGCTCAAAAGGTTTGCCAGGGAAAAATTTACGCGAAATATCCGGACGCCCATTGCTTGCATGGGCTGCGGACGCTATTCAAGGTATCCCTGAAATAACTCAAAGTATCTGCACAACAGATGACGATAGGATTGCAGAAATTGCTATAAGATGTGGACTTGAAGTGCCCTTTATGCGGCCAGCTTATCTAGCAAGCGATGAAGCACTAATACAAGATGTGCTGATACATGCTCTAGATGAACTGGACGATATTGAATATCCGTTTACACACATTCTCCTGGTTCAAGCAACTTCGCCTAATGTAACAAAAAATGACGTAAGGGAGGCAATAAAACTAATTCACGAAAGTGGCGCTGATACGGTAATTGCTGGTTTTAAAGTAGGCATGCACCATCCTTCATTGATGTTTAAGCTAGTAGGGAATAATAAGGTTGCATGGTTATTTTCTGACGGCAAACATATGGCGCGAAGGCAGGATTTCCCTGAAGTTTTCATCAGGACGGGGCTGCTTTACCTTATTAGTACAGAGGTATTAAGAACCAGTAAAAGCATGTATGGTGAGAATATTCAATCTCTGATAGTTGATGAAGAGAGAGCTATTACTATTGATAACGAAGCCGATTTTTTTCGAGCACAAGAAATTTTGGAGAAACACAAAAATGACTGAGCACAAAGGCGATGGTGCAGCATTCGATAAAAACTGGAAAGACAGACCAGAAACATCATATTTGCACTGGACAAGAGGAGAGCCAGAAAACCAGATTCAGCTTGCATTCAGACAACATTGGCTTACCTTTAATGAGCTCCTTGCCAACCAGGTAGGAGAAAAAAGATGCCTTGAAGTTGGGTGTGGCAGAGGATCATTGAGTGCGTACTTTGCCGATGATGGCTGGAATTGCACATTACTTGATATTTCTGAAACTGCAATAAAAAGAGCTAAACAGGCCTTTGAGAAAGCAGACTTGAAAGCTAACTTCGATATAGGGGATTGTTTAGACTTGCCATACCCTGATGGCAGTTTTGACTTGGTTTTTTCGATTGGCCTTCTGGAACACTTCGAAGATTTTAACCTGGTAATATCCGAACAAACAAGGGTGCTGGATGAAGGTGGAATGTTTATAGGTTATGTTGTCCCTCATTTGCCAGATTGTATACAAAAAGATTATGAGTGGGTAAATCAACTATTGAAGGCTATTATGCCTGAAGAATCTGCTCAGGCAATTTCCGGAAAAACAGAAGTCTATAGATCTGATGCTTTATCGCCACCCTATATTAAATCGATGAAAGATGCAGGCCTGAAGAAAATTAAAGCTGCAGGTGCTTACCCTTTGCCTATGGTAAGCCATTCAATTGATTTTCCATTTTCCTTATTGCCAGAAGTTGCAGAACGTACTTTAGTCCATCATTTCAAGGATATTTTAGGAAAGAGGGCAGCAGAAGGCAGTAACCCATGGCTGTGTGAAGAGGGTGAGGGTCAGGCCTTTCTTTTGTGGGGCAGAAAATAAATTCGCCAGACCTGTAGTGTCAGAAAATAATATATTCGAGTAAAGCAATGATAGGTAGATTTAAGTTATACCTTAAAAGGAAAAAACATGAAAAACTGCATGCTAAAAGCAGGAAAAGTAACCCGAAAGCTTATGCTTTTATCGATAAGGTAATTGAAGAATTCCACAGTGGAGGGGGGTTAAAGCATAATTATCAAGCTTATAAGTTATATTGTTTGCGAAATATTTTATGGGAAGTGAAGCCAAAAAAAATATTAGAGCTTGGGACTGGAACCACTTCAGTAGTTTTAGCTGACTATTGTAATACAAATGACTGCAGCCTTACTTCGGTTGATGAGAATGAAAAATGGCTAAAACATACTAAAACCCTAATCGAAAAGATTACAGGCTATAAGGGGGTAAATTATATCTTTTCAAAACGTAAACATAGGGTTGAGGGAGAAAAATTGTTTTTTTCCTATGAAATCGCAATTGATCAGAACGATTATGATCTGATCTTGGTGGATGGGCCTTCAATGAGGTTAAATGGAGTCAGAAGAAAGGACGGTATTTGTGAAGATACTATACAGTTAATCAAAAAAACCAAAAGTAAAGGTACCATCTTGATTGATATCAGGGAAGCTACTGTTAGCCACATTAAAGAAGTATTTGGTTCGAGAGTATCGAAGTTAGTTATTTCAGATCTAATAACGAATAAGGCTGATGATGAAAATTATTTATATTTCTCAAGAATTGATATCTGAGAGTTAAGTTAAGCATGTTAAGCATAAAGAACATTTTAAAACGAATTTTACGCAAGCCGACTAGGAAATATCCTGTATTTTCTATAAAAAAAGTCAGCCCCCCTGATGTTAGTTTTATCTTTAATTCTACCGGGGCAAATATATGTGTATACATTGAGAATTGGGAATTTAACACTAAAGATCATTGCCAGTTAATAAGTTCAGGTAATTCTAAACTCGTTGATTACTCGGTTTGCCCTGGCTGCAATATAACAATGCATAAAATTACAGAGGTATTCGGCAACGATGGTAGTGAAGGCCTTAAAACCGGTATCTGCCCAGAGTGTCAATATATAAGGCACATAGATAACTTTCCTGATGAATGGTATTCGGAGCATTTTAGAAATAAATGGTTAGAGAGGGACGAAAGCCGGGAAAGTAATGTAGAAAAAAAGAATGAACCTGCAGAACTGATTAATAAGTATTTAAAAGTTCAGTCCCCTAAAGTACTTGATATAGGTTGTGGATTAGGTGACAGGTTAAAAGGATTTCAAGATCTAGGATGTGAAGTTTGGGGTTGCGAACCGTCAGAAAGAAGAGGGAGAATTGCTTCCGAGTTTCTTGGTGTTGATATTTTCTGTGGGGATATCGAGGAGTACCTTGAAAAAGCTGATATTAAGTTTGATTGTATATATTTATATTGTGTTCTAGCTTTCCTGAGCAATCCATTTGATGTTCTTGAAAAAGCGATAAAACTACTCAGCCCGGATGCAGTGTTATATATCAAGGATGGGAATTATACACAACATAATTTCTTCCATAATTCACATCTTGGAGTAATGAGATCATTTTTCAGTGAGTTTACATTTGAAAAATTTGCCATTAGAAACAATCTAGAAATTATTTATAGTAATAAGGTTGAATCTGAATACCTATTTAGAAAAAATGATAGAGTTCCTAAAGCTCAGATAGAGTCGCATTGCAAGCGTGAAAACTTCTTGGAAAAATATTTCCAAGAAGAATTGAGCTTAAAAAGTATTACTCCAGGAAAACTGGAAGGATTTGAAATGCATTACGGACCCTTCGATAGGAGGGTAAAGTATGCAGTTTACGTTCCTGAAGGCAATAAAAACAGGAGTGTAACAAGCTCTTTACCAATAAAGTTTATACATATAAATAAAAATCTTCCGCCAATATTGGTCAAGTGAGAAATTTCAATGATTGCTAACTTGTACAATAAGTTTGGGCTGTATGTAAAAAATAAAAACGAGTCAATGCGGAATCTAGGAATATTTATAAGAAAAATATTTAAATTTAAACAATACATGGACCGCAAATCAAAACTTTATCCTAATCAACAAAAAATTCCATATATAAATCAAGAAAGAGGCGTCCTGACATTGCCCCGAGCAGAATATCAGGCATACTTCCAGACAGAGCCTATAATCTCTGCTGCAATTGACTTAAAAGATAAAGCTGAAAATGCAGGGTTTCAGCAATCTCAAAAAAATCATCTTATTACGAACCTTTTACCCCTCGATACAATAGAAGATAACTCACCCTTTATAGACTTTGCTTTAAACGATACTATTTTAAATATGGTTAGCAGCTACCTTGGATTTATCCCACTTTTGAGTTATATCGGAGTTTGGTACAGTCCACCAGTTCTCAAGAAATACGATAGCAGTCAGTTATTTCATTGTGATCAGATTGATAATAAACAAGTTAAAGTGTTCATAAATTGTACAGATGTCACTGATAAAGATGGCCCACTAACATGCTTGACAGCTGATGTTTCAAAATCAATCAGAAAAAAAATTAATTATGAGTGGTCTGATCAGCGTCAGATGGTCTCAGACCATCTAATAGACCAATTGGTTTCTAATAATAACATTAATGTTCTCACAGGAGAAAAAGGCACTGTCTCTATGGTAGACACCAGCAGTTGCTTCCATTTTGGGAGCAGAGTTAAGAATGGTTCGAAGGGGAGACTGATGATAGTTTTTCAATATATATCCCCTTATGCTTTCACATTACCTTTCAAAACAAATCAAGAACTTCCATTGAAATGGATTGCCAGCCATAACAGATTTTCAAAGATAGAGAGATTGGTTTTGGGGCATGGTAGCTAATGAAAGTGCTCTTTGGTGCGCATGGGAGCGCATTAAAAATATTTCATGAATTGGATGCCAGGCTGCGTGCAAGAAATAAAGTTAGTGACAGCGCTTATTGGATTTCTGATTCAAGTTATTACTTTAACTACATAAAAGATGTTAATTTTTTTGATTCACATAATATTAAAAGGATCTTTGAATGGGAACATACTTGTAAAAAGGGAAAAGTATTACCGGGTGAAAAAAGAACTACAGAATTATTAAAGAAATACGGCATGATGCCGCTCTGGAATGCGATAGTTGCAGATAGACGGCTTATGTATGGAGAGATTTCCAAATATCATCAGGATTATGATTGTAAGTTTGATCAAACTGAACTTGAAAGTATTATTATCAGTACTTTACATTCATTAGACCTGTTAATAACTAATTTTAAACCAGACGTTGTTGCTACATTTGTCCCTGCCAGCTTTGGTGATTATTTATTAGCATTAATTGCTAAAGCTAATAATATTAAATATATGCAACTTCGTTCAACGAAGATAAGTAACTTTGTAACCTTCTCAGATAGTTTATCTGCTACTTTCGATGATTTTGAGAAAAGCTATTTATCCATCTATCAGAATATTTCCAACTTTACGGATATTGAAAAAGTAGATGAATATATTAAAAAAGCAACAGAAGCACCAATTCAGTATGAAGGTACAATTAACGCAAAAGAGCTTTCTATACTTCGATCGTTGGTCAACACGATTAAAAGTTTAGCGGTGGCACTAAAACTTGCTATTGCTCCTGTCCACCCGATTGTAAGATGTGATAATCATGTGCCACCTCCAATAAAAACCTGGCTATATAACTCACTCTTAAAGCCGTTATATAAGTCAAAAAGTAACTCCTTGATGACAAAAAAGTTGATTACTCTTGAAGAGGCTGCTGTTCATAGAATAGTTTTTTATCCGTTACATTCAGAGCCTGAGATAGCATTGTCAATTTATGGAAGAGATCATCAAAATCAAATTGAAACTATAAGAAGAATTGCCCAGTCAATTCCTCTGGGTTGGACATTAGTGGTGAAGGAGCACCCAAGAAGTTACGGCTATCGTAGTGCCAATTGGTATAAAAAACTATTAAATATTCCCAATGTAAAATTTGCCCCCTTGAATGACCGTCCATTCTTTTGGATCAGAAAAGCTTCTGCAATTATAACAGTGAGCGGTTTTGTAGGCTTCGAGTCGATAATGCTTCGTAAGCCCGTAATTGTGCTTGGCGATGTTGCCTACTCAATCTTACCAAAGTCTATGGTTAAACATGTTGGAAATATCTCCGATCTACAAACAAATTTGCAGAATTTAATTAAAAACTTCTCATATGATGAATTTGCAGTAAAAGCATTTGTTGCTACTTGCATGAAGCTTGGAGAACCTGTCAATTTATATAGCCAGTTACTTGCAAAAAAAGAGAGGAGCTCTGAACAAGCACTCAGCGAATCACAACAATATGATCAATTAACCTATTTATTTGAAAGAAGATCTGGATCTATATGATAAAAGAATCGTTAATTAATGAAATTAATAAATTGGGTGAAAAACAAGCATGGAATCATAATTTTATTTTGAATGATGGGGTTGAAACCCGCCCTGGCAAGCAATCGTCTCATGGTAAGAATCATGTCAAGTTAAAACGTCTACAACCAATATTTGACCAAATTGGTCTTTCCGGAAAAAATGTTTTAGATGTAGGTTGCAATGAAGGTTTTTTCTCATTTTATATGGCCGAAAATGGTGCTACAGTTTTAGGTATTGATATTGATGAAGACAGATTGTTAAAGGCCAACTTCATAAAAGAAAATTTTAAAAAAGAACAAAATGCAGAATTTCAAAATATAGATATTTATTCACAGCAATTCAAAGATCTTGATCGGTATGACTTATGCCTTTGCCTTGGCTTCTTACACAGAGTACCTGACCCTTTTAAAGCTTTAGCTGAACTGGGTGAAAAGTCAGATATGATTATCTTCGAATGGAAGGCCTTGAAATTTGGTCCTCATGACGATGCCTTTGCTTATTTTTCACCAAAACCTGTCAATGAGGGTGATTTTTTCGGAACAGAGTATTGGTTACTCAGTTATACCGCTTTAGAACGAATTCTCAGAAGAATTGGCTTCTTACACTTTTATAGGATTGATGATCCAAACCAAAAAAGAGCCATATTGGTCGCTGGAAAAGTAAGTAATAAGATTTTTAACATGCCCGATCAAATCGTTCATAGAGGTCGATTTCGAACATTTCTGAGTCATACAAAAAGATATCTGAAAACTGTGCTCGGGGTAATTTCCGGAAAGGTTAATGCTTAAAAAAACCCGGTATTATCTAGGGAATATAGCTAGATATTCAACCAGGCATTGGCTTCAGAAGGATGCCAGATGTGAAGAAGTTTCTACTATTTTCGGTGCTTCATTTGGTGAGAGGGGGTGGCACCATATAAAAATTACACTACAGGAATATGACTCAATAGGGATTCTATACCCCGAAGAGTCTACTCTATGGCTTTACTTAAAAAAATTTATACCGACCAGCATCTCAGTTCTTGCCGGTGTCAATGATGTTGATACATTCCCAGTATTCACATATCCCTGGGCATTATTTGAAAAAAATGGCATGCCGGTAACTAAATGCCCTGAGAAGTCCAGATTCTGTGGTCCATCTTCAGACCAATTTATAAAAGATGAATTTATTCGCATTATTAACTTATACCAGAGAATAAAACAGTATGGGTATAGACCGAATTTATATCCAAACTCTTATATAAGTGGAATATGGTTATTAGCAAATGATGGAAGTAAAAGGTTTATTGTAACCCAGGGTAACCATAGGATGGCTGTTTTGTCCCATATGGGGATTAACAAGCTTCCAGTGAGAGTAAAACCTGGGAAAAGTTCTATGGTATATGAAAAAGATATTCCGAAGCTTCCAAAAGTAAAAAGTGGCCTTTGTAGCCAGGAGCATGCCCAAAAGATATTTGATTATTTTTTTGAAAATGATGGCCATAACCTGGCCAGAATGATTGGTGCAGAGTCATAGCAGAATGACTTCCCACTTCCCAAGCAGAAGACAAACTACATACAATGTATTTTCGATATGGATTAATCGTACTTTGGCGATTCTAGTGCCATTAATTACTACTCCAATAATCGCAAATCACTTTGGACTCGCAACAACTGGAATATGGGTAATAACAACTCAATTAATCAATCAATTATTATTGCTTGATGTAGGCTTATCAAATTCTTTAATAAGACTTCTGGCTCAAAACCATGTTGTAAAGAATAAAAAAGAAACTGCAAGAATTCTTGCTACAGTGTTTTGGGCGTTAGCATTGTTAGGAATATTATTAGTCATATTTTCTTCAATAATTAGCAATGCTCTCGTCAAAATAATCGAATTATCACCTAATAATGAAGATGATGTAAGAATTCTCTTCCAGACAGCTGTAGTTTTTGTCGGCCTGAGTCTGCCGCTTCGTTGTGGACATGGGATGTTAAGTAGCAGGCACAGGTTCGATGTTATTCAATTGGTAGAAACAATAGCAATGCTTATAAGACTTAGCTTAATAGTTTATATATTTTCTACAGTGGATCCATCATTGCATCATTTGGGATTTATTGTCTTCGGTAGCACTATTGCAGGCTTATTTATAATCTTCTTTAAAGGGCTTTATGACTTTGGGGGGAGGAATATTTTAAGACTAGAGAATATTTCAAAAAAGGTTATGTTGACTGTTATTTCTATGAGCACAGCTACATTTATTATTACTGTCGCTTCAGTGATACATACGCAATTCAGTTCTAGCCTTATTGGTGTTTTCATTGATACGGAGGCCGCAGCTATACTGTCTTTGCCATTGCTTATCTATCTCGCCATTATCCCTTTCTTTAACACTTTCGCGACCTTGATAGCACCTGTAGCGGCTGGTGCAACAAGCCTTGCAGAAAAAGGAAAATTGTTTAATAGCTATATTTCTACAACCGGCTATTTAGCTGCTGCATCAATGGCTCTTTTTCTTTTCTTCTATGCATTCGGGGATTTACTCTTAACTCTCTGGCTGGAAGGTGAACAAATTTCGAGAATTGATACAACAAGAATGGCCGAAATATTAGTGGTAATCCTATTTGGATTTGCGCTGTCTGTTATGGGGCCGCTGGCTCGCTCAATCTTAAGCTCAACAGGTAATCACTGGAAATCAGCTAAAGTAGAATTTTCTACAAGTATATTTGGTATAACTTTAGGGCTTTTTCTGGCTTTGTATACAAATTTAAGTGTGCTCGGCATGGCACTCGGTATAACCATAACATTAGTTATTCGAGGAATAATTTTATATCCTGTTTTAATCTCAGCATACTTTAACAGTAGCTCTTTATTATTACTCAAAAAATGCTATTTGAGGCCGGCCTTGATCTCGATAATTGCATTACTTTTGGGAGAGGGTATCCACCGATACTATTTCACAGATAAAATTACTCTTTTATTTATTGATAGGGTTTACGTTTGGGTATTACCGTCCATTACCTGGCTTGTTTTAATATGGATTTTTGTGATTTCAATTAAAGGTTTTCCAGCTACCGGAGACCAAAACAAGTAAAGCAATAATATGTTTCATTATTTATATTATTCAATGGCACTTTTTGCGTTTATTTCCTTGCCTATGTTTTTTTTGAAGAGAGGATTTGAGCAATTCATAAATGAAAGAACGCTTATTATTGTAATGGTAGTTCTTGTCTACTTGGTTGGAATGATGCGGACAGGAGGAATAGATGTTGAAAACTACTTATACGCCTTCAATGAAGATGTTACTTTTATTCCTGATGTTGGTTTTCAACTAATAATAATTCTTTTTAATGCTTTGGGTTTACCATTCGCAGCCATGATGTTATTCATTTCATTTATTAATATATACGCACTTAGAAAAATTGCTTCTTTTTACCATGTTAGTTTTGGCTTACTTCTTATCCTTTGGTTCTTTCATATTGTCGTTGTCCGTGACTTTGCACAAATGAGATCAGGTTTAGCAGTGTCCTTAGCTTTGCTTGGGGTGGTAACAAGTAAGCCATGGTTGAAAATATTGCTTTTCACATTCTCTGCATCAGTACATATAACATCCATTGTGTTTATTTTTGCATTTGAGTTTGTAAAACAGGTATCGCAAAAAAAGAGCAAATGGCTAAGATTCTTTTTAATTTCAGTTTCAATTGTATTGCTTATAGCAATTGGTCAGGTCTTATTGCCAATATTGAGTGTTTTTGATGAAAGAATTGAGATCTATATGGCCTGGAATGATTCAGGTTACGGAGCCCCAGTTGAAAGCTATGGTATTCTAGCTTTACATGGCCTGATATTAATGCTCGCAGCTCTTACTTATCAAAGCTGGAAAAGTGATGTAATTATTCGTTATTTAATTTATCTGGAGATTTTCAGTATTGCAACATTTATAGCATTTTCAAATTTTGCTGTTTTTGCCTTTAGACTTTCGAATGTGGTTGCTTCTTTATATCCAGTACTCGTGATCTTATTAATTTCACGAGTTAATTTAAGTTACGGTAAATTTAACATTAGCCCGGTATCCTCTTACATGTTTATTTCTTTTTTCTTACTTGTCCTGACCCTTAGGCCAGGAAGCTTTGGAATCTTGAATAGTATTACTTTTTGAAGATGACGATTTCACTGGATTCCCGCTCCATATCAAAAGCCCGAGAAAAATACCTCGAATTTATAATTTCTATGAAGGGGTCAAGTAGTGATTTTTTTCTTACACCTAATTCTGAAGCTTCTCCCTATGCAAGATGCTTTGCTGTATACGGCTATTATCTTTTAAATGAAAAAATTGATGATCAAGGAATATTAGCAAAGAGAATTCACGATGATTTAGTAAAAATGAAGTTGAATTTAAACTTGAGTGTTAATGAACTAAGGCATAATAAACCGTATATGCAATTGCTTACTTTCTCTTTAAGTGCCTTGAAGATTCTGGAAGCCTTGGACGAGTATCCATTAGCAGATGAAATTGTACCCTTAATAGATTTAGATGTATCCGAATACCTTAATAACTCTGGGTTTGCTAGAGGAGTCCCAAGAAGCGGTAATCAGGCGATGTTCATAGCGATTCTACTTATTTATACGAATAACCTTGGTTTTGATAATGAATTAAAACTTAATGAGTGGTTAAGCCTTCATATTAAAACAATCAATAAGCATGGTTTCTGGGGAGATTTTAAAACAATGACTCATCTTCAATTCCAAAATGGATACCATCAATATGAAATATTTGAATATTTGAACGCTAAAGAAGTTCCATGGGCAGTGGCCTCTGACAATACAGCTTCACTTGCTGATAGCGATGGTCATTTTGCTCCTTATCCAGGCGGAGGTGGCTGTTACGATTATGATGCAATATTTTTGATTACAACCAATCCTGAGAGTATTAAAAAACATTATCAGTTAATTATAAAAACAGCGAAAAAAATATTATCAGAGCAAAACCCAGACGGAGGATTTTGTGAATCCCATTATATACGGCCTAGATCTTTACAAAACTTTACCAAATCCTTAAACCATGCCTTGAATGCTAGTGGCAAAGCGAAAGTAGAAAGGTTTAGGCAAACACTTACTCTCTTGCGTCCTAAATACAATAGGATTCATACGCATTGGAGCGAATACTCCAGAGAGTGGTCGGAATCAAATTTGTGGGACTCATGGTTTCGCATGTTGACTCTGGCAAGAATTGATGTCGCTTTAAAGCCTGAAAATAGTAATGAATGGGGGTTTATCAATTTCCCAGGTATTGGCTATCATCATTCACTAGACCTGAGAAAAAGAGACTGATAGTACGATGCGTCTTCACTATATTGCACCATCTGTGCTGCCATCTCGTTCCGCAAACTCTATCCATGTTGTGCACCAGTGCCAGGGGCTGGTTAATGCTGGCGTTGATGTTTCACTTTACGCTAAACGTAGTATAAAAGATGAGTCGCTATTACCTCAGAATATAGAAAAAAATTATGGCATCTCAACAAAAAACATTTCGCTTGTAACTTATTTTAGCGGGATCACTAAAGCAGACACACTCCGTATAGCATGGCTTTCATATAAAAAAATTAGAGGGGAAGAAAAGCCGATAATACTTTCTCGTAACTTATATGCATCTTATATATTAGGGGTTCTTAATAAGAGACCCTTGTTGTTTGAGACTCATCAGCTGGAATTCGGATTCAGAAAGAGAATACAGCAAGCAATAATTTCACGCCCCTGGATACGTACAATAGTAATTTCTGAGAAATTGGCAGAACTTCTTGGAGAGCATCATAAAAAAAGTTTAATAAATCCACTTGTTTTACATGATGCAGCTCCAGAAAATATTAAACCACTTCCAGATAGTGAAAGGTATTCAGTCATAACAAACGACTTGAAAGAAGATATTTCCAGTTGGCAAGCAATATGTGGATATTTCGGCCATCTATACAGGGGAAGGGGAATAGAAATCATTGAAGCACTGGCCTCCAGGCATCCGGGCTGCTTATTTCTTGTTTATGGTGGAAATGATCAAGAAGTTCAAAGGTATAGGAATGAGAATAATAAAAGCAATCTTAGATATCGTGGATACGTACCGCACCCTGTTGCAAAAAAAATCATGCTCTCTTCTGATTTTTTGTTGATGCCTTATCAGGAGAATGTATCAATCAGCCATAATCATAAGCATGATACTGCCAGATGGATGTCTCCAATGAAAATGTTTGAATACATGGCAACAGGGCGCCCTGTCATATCTTCTGATCTCCCCGTACTAAGAGAGGTATTAAGTAATGAATATAATTCATTATTAGTGAAAGCAGACGACATTACATCATGGTCTTCTGCAATCAGAAAGCTTTTAGAGAACAAAGAATTGGCAGCTAGAATCGGTAAACAGGCGCATCTGGACTATTTGAACAAATATACTTGGCGAAAACGTGCTGAAGAAATACTCCAGGCGTCAGCGACCTTATGACCAAAAACATATTTATAGTAATACCTGCGGAAACTCCGGACGGGCCAATAAAAGGAGCTTTTGCATTAGCTAATGGTTTGTCCGAGTTCTCTAAAGTGACGATTGTAAGCACTAAGAAAGGAGTAGGTGCCAACTCATTTCTTGTTGATACCGTAGATAAAATTTGCCTAAGTGATCATTCTTCTAGCTTTCTGCAAAAGGTCAGGACATATAAGGATATTTTAAGTGAAACAGCTAAGTGCTCATCAGTAGTTTCCATATCCATGTGCTTTTCAGCTGATATGTTGAATATGTTAAGCAACGTCCATGGGGTTATCAATTGCAGCAGTGTAAGAGGGAACCTGATCGAGAATTACAGAATGGAATATGGCTTGAAAGGAGTAATTTTGGGCTCTTTTCATTTGTTTTGTCTTCGCTTCTTTAAACGTGTCATTGCCATGACAAAGGCAATGGCTGATCAAATACAGGTTTATTCGGGTATAAAACCCATCATAATCGGAAATTTTATTCAGGAGTCAGAGATTGATTTTTTTCGAACCCCCCCATCAACTGAATCAGTTAGACGACTAGTATTTGTAGGCTCCTTAACCAAAAGAAAAAACGTAGCATTATTGATAAGTTCTGTGGATATCCTTATATCAAAAGGCCTGAATATTAAGCTGGATATAATTGGTTCTGGCCCGGAAGAAAACACTTTGAGACAGTTAATTGAGAAATACCAGTTATGTAATGAAATTACCCTGCTTGGGTTCAAGGAAAAGCCAATGGAAGTTGTTTCAGGTGCTGATCTATTCGTGCTTCCCTCCTATTCAGAAGGCATCTCCAGAGCCGCCATGGAAGCTCTCTATTTAGGAGTTCCTTGTATTCTACGAGAATCGGACGGCAATGCTGAGCTAATTCGCGATGGAGAAAACGGTGCATTGTTTTCAACGGATGATGAGCTGCCTGAAAAGATTTCAAGCTTTATCAACTTGCGACGCTTACGGGGGGATAGTTCGAGTATGCTCCCAGAAATGTTCCGGCAGAGCAATGCAATTAAAGCCTATTTAAATTTATTAGTGTTATGAGAAATACTGAATCAAAGGCTTTATATGCCTGATATAACAATCTCGATAGTAAGTCATTTACAAGGGGAATTGGTCAAATGTCTACTGAAAGACCTTTTGAAAGTTTCTCGGATCAATTTAGAGATCATAGTCACGATTAATCGCCCTGAAGATGAATCATATTTAACTGTTGCCTCCCCTTTAAACTTAAAAGTAATACGGAATAAGGTTGTTAAAGGGTTTGGTGAAAATCATAACCAGGCTTTTTCAATCTCTACAACTAACTTCTTTGCTGTTGTTAACCCTGATATACGATTGAAAAATTCTGACTTGTACTCAATGGTGCATTTTTTAAGGTCAAATGATATTGCAGCAGTGGCTCCAAGAGTAATCACGCCACAGGGGGAGATCGAGGATAGTATAAGGAAATTTCCGACAATAGGTAGATTACTCAAGAGGAAATTCACCTCAGAAAGAAGGTCTGATTACCCCATTAAAGAAGACCCACACCCAGTGGATTGGGCTGCAGGAATGTTTGTTATATTTAAGAAAGACTCATATATAAAACTTCAGGGTTTCGATGAGAAATACTTCATGTATATGGAAGATGTGGATATTTGCAGGAGGCTTAAAAAAGTCGGAGGAGAAATATTTATATACCCCGGAACCCATGTAATACATCAAGCACAAAGAGCCAGTCATAAAAATTTTAAACATTTTCTATGGCATGTAAAAAGTATGCTTAGATATTTTCTTACCCAAAACTCCTAATCAGAAAATCTACGAATATGAATGACAACAAAAAGCCATTTGAAGAATATTTTAATCATTTGAACAATCGCAGTTTTATTGGAAAAATTTACCACCGGTTGTATAAGCTTCCTCTTATCTACTACCTTGCAAGGTTCTATGGATCAAGAATTCTTGAGATTGGATCGGGTATTGGAAATGGAATTTTAGGAGCTTATCCTAGTAAGATAATTGGAATTGATATCAATCCTATTGCTGTAGATTTCTGCAAGCACCAAGGCTTGAAAGCCGAATTGATCAAAGAAGATGGAAATTATCCATTCAATGACAACAGCTTTGATGTCTGTGTTCTCGATAATGTACTAGAACACATTGAAAATCCAACTCAAACACTAGATGAATGTAGCAGGGTCCTCAACAATTATGGACTTCTCATTATCATTGTACCTGGAGCTGCAGGCTTCAGATATGATCCTGATCATAAAATCTTTTACCAAATTGAAAATCTTGAGAGCTTGGACCCAAGATGGGAAATGGTTTTAGCTTTTTCTCTTCCTTTTTTTCTCAAATCAAAAAAGCTCTCTGATAAAATGAAGCAGTACTGTTTGATGGCTGTTTATAAAAGAAAGAAATAATTGGTTTACTTCTCATCAAGAGAGAAACCCTCTTCACACTTCAACAGGTAGTTTTATACATGCACAAGAACGATGATATAAAAATTGCGGTAATCGGACTGGGATATGTTGGCTTTCCATTATTTATTGAATTTTCTCGGAAATTCACTGTGGTTGGGTATGATATATCAAAGCAAAGGATAAAAGAATTACAAGCAGGTCTTGATAAAACCCTTGAATATGACGGAAATACCTTAACGGAGCTCAACACCAAACTTGAATTGAAGTATACTTTTGAGTTAAGTGATATAAGTGACTGTAATTTTTTTATCATAACGGTTCCCACCCCCATAGATGAACATCGTCATCCTGATTTAAACCCTCTTTTTAGTGCTACCCAAGCCGTAGGGACAGTCTTAAAGAAAGGCGATTTCGTCATCTACGAATCTACAGTTTATCCTGGAGCAACGGAAGAGGACTGCGTTCCGATTCTGGAGCAAGAATCAAAATTAGTCTTTAATAAAGATTTCTATTGTGGTTATTCTCCAGAGAGAATTAATCCAGGCGACAAGAAGCACACTATTGTTGATATCATTAAGGTAACTTCAGGTTCTACACCAGAAGCAGCTGAAAAGATCGATGATCTTTATAAATCAATTATTACAGCTGGCACCTATAAAGCTCCAAATATTAAAGTGGCTGAAGCAGCAAAAGTAATCGAAAATTGCCAACGTGATCTTAACATTGCTTTTGTTAATGAATTAGCGATGATCTTTCATAAAATGAGCATCCCTACTTCAGAGGTGCTTAAAGCTGCTTCTACCAAATGGAACTTCCTGCCTTTCAAGCCTGGCTTAGTTGGAGGACACTGCATAGGTGTTGACCCTTATTATCTGACTCATAAAGCACAGGAACTGGGCTTTAATCCTGAAATTATACTGGCTGGAAGGAGAATCAATGATGGAATGGGGGCTTATATTGCCTCTAGAGTAATTAAACTTTTAATTAGAAATAATAAAAAAGTAAAGGATGCCAGAGTATTAATTTTAGGCATTACTTTTAAGGAGAACTGCCCCGATATAAGAAACTCAAGAGTCATCGACGTGATAAAAGAATTAGAAGAATTTGGTTGTGCAGTGAACGTAGTTGACCCAATGGCTATCCGCGAAGATGTTCAGGAGGAATATGGCCTTAGTATTCACAATAATTTGGATGATGTCACATTAGATAATTACGAGGCTGTTGTTCTAGCTGTTGCTCACAAAGAGTTCTTGTCTTTAGATTTCGCATCTGATAATTCTCAAATCATATTTGACGTTAAGTCATGTATTAATGGTTCGAATGGGGCTCTTTGATGAAAATTTTAGTTACTGGAGCAGCTGGGTTTATTGGTTTTCATTTGGTTCAAAAATTACTGGAACGTGGCGATGAAGTTATTGGGCTAGATGCTATAAATGACTATTATGACACCAAAATAAAATTTGGGAGATTGGAATTATCTGGAATCAGTCAAAACAAAATAACCTACAAAAAAGTCACCAGCTCAACAAAGTTTAAAAATTATAAATTTATCCAAGGAAATCTAGAAGATGCTGAATTGATTCGCGATACTTTTTCAACAAACAAATTCGATGCTGTATGTAATCTGGCTGCGCAGGCAGGCGTTCGATATTCGTTAGAAAACCCACAATCTTACCTAGACTCTAATATAAATGGATTTTTAAATATATTGGAAAATTGCAGGAATTTTAAAGTCGATAATTTTAGTTTTGCTTCAAGTTCTTCTGTATACGGGCTCAATAGTAAATTACCATTTGCCACCAGTGATAATGTTGATCACCCTATAAGCCTTTATGCTGCAAGTAAGAAGGCTAATGAGTTGATGGCTCATACATATAGCCATCTCTTCGGCATTAGAGCAACCGGATTGCGCTTCTTTACAGTATATGGGCCATGGGGTAGACCAGACATGGCACTGTTTCTTTTTACTAAAGCTGCTTTTGAAGGGAGTCCTATTAAGGTTTTTAATCATGGAAATATGCTAAGAGATTTCACATATATTGACGATATTATTAATGGAGTTGTTAGAGTCATTGATCGTCCGGCAAAACCTAATCCCGATTGGAATTCTGAAAAGCCTGACCCTTCTACCTCATCAGCTCCTTATAAAATATACAATATTGGGAATAATAACCCAGTACAATTGATGGAATTTATTGATGCTATTGAGAATGCCACTGAAAAAAAGATAAAAAGAGAGATGCTACCAATACAGCCTGGCGACGTTCCTTCAACCTACGCAGACATAAAGGACTTATCTGAAGATATGAACTTTAAGCCGGAATGCTCCATAGAGTATGGAGTGAATAAATTCGTTAATTGGTATAGAGAATTCTACAAAGTTTGAATTAAGAAGCTGTCGAAAAAATAATCAAATACAAAATCATCGGACCTTATCTCCAATCACAGAGACTAACCAATAAATCACAAACATTCCCAGAAATACTAAAAATAATAATGTTTCGGGCACTGCCTGTGAATAAATCCCCCAGCCTGACAAAGCCAAGACTACGGCTGTAATATAAAGACTACAAACTACTCGCCGGTTTGAAAAACCCAGCAACTGCAATTTGTGATGTAAATGATCCCTTCCTGGATGGAATGGTGACTTACCCTGCAAAGGGCGCTTGATTAATAAAGCGATCGTGTCCATTAACGGAACAGCAATAAACCACAATGCCAGTACAGGCGGTACGACTCCTGTACCGTTCTGGGTTGATTCAATCAGTAACCACGCCAATACAAAACCTAGAAAAGTACTTCCCGAATCCCCAAGATAAACCAGCGCCGGCTTACGCCAAGGAAGCCTGAAATTTAAAGCCAGGAAAGCGAGCAAAGCGCTTAGTAATACCGCAATAAAAATCAGTAAGGTTTCATTACCCGATTGCCAGGCAACTAATCCCAGAAAAGCCAGGGCAATCGTCACCATCCCGCCGGACAGTCCGTCCATGCCATCACTCATATTGATTGCATTGATCACGCCGACCGTGGCAAAAACTGTCACCGGAAAGCTGAGTATTCCCAGATTGATATCACCGAAGCCGAAAAGATTGCCAAACGAAGTCAACTGATTGCCAGCGGCAAAATACATCAATGTCGCCGCGATGGCCTGACCGCCCATACGGAAACTGACGGGCATGTGTTTATAGTCGTCAATGGCACCGAGTACCAGCACAATTAAGGAAATCGCTAACAGGTCGCCATATTCAGCCAGCACTACCGGGTTGAACATCGAAATAAACACCACCCCAAGATAGATGCCAATTCCGCCAATAAGCGGAGTGGGGTGGGCGTGGGTCTTGCGGCCGCCGGGGTGATCCATCAGGCCGACGCGGTTGGCAACAGGTTTTAAGGCAAACAGGGAGGCGGTAGTAACGCAGAAGGAACTGAACAGGCTGACAATATCCATATCTATCCCTGTTTGATGTGAGCTAAATGAAACATAGGTCTTTTTTATTATTCAGCTTGGCCATTGTTCGACTGGATTGAAACCGGCCTCAATAAAACCTGTAAAATCATTAATTTGGCGGCGAAATATAGCAAACAAGCTTAACGATTGTACAGCATCATCTTTTAAAAAAGCAGCTTTGATGCATACTTTTTGCAAAATTTGCGAAAACAGGTATATCCAGATACACAGGGCTTTTTGTTGTGATATAGGGCCAACAGGGAGATGAAATTTGTTGATGAGTTTGCCCGCCATATCCGCTACACTTTAACGCTTGTTTGATGTTCAACTTTCCTTTGGAGTAAGTCGGTTCGATGCGACTAAAAAGTATTAAACTCGCAGGTTTCAAATCATTCGTCGATCCGACTACCGTTAACCTACCAAGCAATCTCTGTGCCGTCGTCGGCCCCAATGGCTGCGGCAAGTCCAATATTATCGATGCCGTGCGCTGGGTAATGGGTGAAAGCTCCGCCAAGAACCTGCGTGGTGAGCAGATGACGGACGTTATCTTTAATGGTTCCAGCACCCGTAAACCGGTGGGCCAGGCTTCTGTGGAGCTGGTTTTCGACAACACGGACCGCACCATTAAGGGGCAATATGCCAGTTTTAACGAGATTTCGGTCAAGCGGGTGGTCAATACCGAGGCGCAGTCCACCTATTTATTAAATGGTGAGAAGTGTCGGCGCCGTGATATCACCGATATCTTTCTGGGCACCGGCCTGGGGCCACGTTCCTACTCGATTATCGAGCAGGGCATGGTGTCGCGCCTGATCGAGTCCAAACCGGAAGAATTACGTATTTTCATTGAGGAAGCAGCCGGCATCTCCAAATACAAGGAACGGCGCCGGGAGACTGAAAACCGCATCAAACGCACCCGCGAGAACCTGGAGCGTCTTACCGATATCCGGGAAGAGCTGGAGCGTCAGTTGCAGCACCTGCAGCGCCAGGCCAGGGCTGCGGAACGCTATAAAGAGTATAAACAGCAGGAACGCGATACGAAGGCACAGCTTAATGCCATCCGCTGGCGGGATTTCGATGCCGAAGTTAACAAGGCCCAGCAGATCATTCGTGAACTGGAGGTCAAGCTGGAAGCCAGCATTGCCTCGGCGCGTTCCTTTGAAGCTGAAATCGAACAGCAACGCGAAGCCAATTCCGATATCCAGGAAGCCTATCAGAAGGTGCAGGCGACTTATTATTCCCTGGGCAGCGAAATCAGCAAGATTGAACAGAACATTGAGCATCAGCGTCAGCGTCAGCTTGAACTGAGCGAAGAGCTGAGCAATATCCGTAACAACCTGAGCAATGCCGAGCGTGAAATGCAGGAAGACCGTGAGCAGATTGCCGGGCTTACCAGCACCATTGCCGAGCTTGAGCCTTCGCTCAAGACAGCGCAGGAAGCCGAACAGTCAGCCACGGCGACCCTGGAAACCGCCGAGCAGGGCATGAACGCCTGGCAGCAGGACTGGGATCATTTCAATACCGATTCCGCTGAGGCCACCAAACTGGCAGAAGTGGAACAGCAGCGCATCAAGCATCTGGAAAATATTGTCGAGCGCAGCAGCCAGCGCCGTAACAGCCTGAAGAGCGAACTGGAAAACCTGCATACCGACGCGGAAGAGCAGGAAATCAGGGATCTGACTCAGCAAATCGAGACTATTGAAGGTGAAGCCGGGCAGCTGCAGCAGCAGAACAAGGGCTTGCTGCAAAGTATTGATGACACCCGCAGTGAACTCAAATCCACTGAAAACAGGCTCTCAGAACAGCGCAGTAAGCTGCAGAGTCAGCTGGGGCGTCAGGCTTCTCTGGATGCCCTGCAACAGGCGGCGCTGAGCAGCGAGGAAAAGGCCCAGCAATGGCTGGAGAGCAATCACTTAAGCGGCAATAACCGTCTGGTTGATGGCCTGAGCGTGGAAAATGGCTGGGAACTGGCGGTGGAAACCGTGCTTGGTGAACATATGCAGGCCGTGTGTGTCGATGACCTGCAATCTCTCGACACGATCCTCAACAATTTCAGTGAAGGCCTGCTGCAGTTTGTTGAAACCGGGCAGTCTGGCACTGGTAGTAACAATAATGCCTCGCTGGCAGATCGAAAGCTGCAGGACAAAATCAGCTCCCGGAATAACCTTGATGCACTCCTGAGTGGAGTCTATACCGCCGAATCCATGGCGGAGGCTCTGTCCCTGCGCGATAAACTCCAGGCCCATGAATCAATCGTGACCCCCGAAGGAGTCTGGCTGGGCTCTTCCTGGTTACGCATTGCCCGCGGATTTGATGAAGAGGCCGGCGTACTGAAGCGCAAGGAAGAACTCGAATCACTCAATTCAAGCATTGCCGAACTGGAAAAAGGAATCACACAGGAAGTGAGCCGCTCCAACCAGTTACAGGAACAGTTGTCCAAGGCCGAAAATGAGAAAGAGGCTTTTCTCGACAAACTGGCCGAATTAAATAAACAGGCCGCCAACCTGAATGCCGAACGCTCGGCTGCCAGAGTCAAGGTTGAGCAGGTCAATGAACGCCGGGAACGCATGTCCCGTGAGATCAATGAACTGGCCCAGCAGGTAGAGCAGGAGCAGGAAAATATTGCCGCTTCCCGCGGAAGCCTGCAGGAAGCCCTGGACCGCATGGCGCATGATACGGATAAACGTGAAGAACTTCTGCAGCAGCGCGAAGAAGTACGCAGCAACCTGGAAACTGCCCGGCAGCGGGCCCGAGAAGCCCGGGATAAGTCCCATGAACTGAACCTGCAGCACCAGACCCAGCTAACCCAGTTGAAATCACTGAAAACGGCGCTGGAACGAATCACTTCCCAGGTGGAATCCTACCAGTCGCGTCAGCAGCAGCTGGAAAGCAACCTCAAGCAAAGTGATGACCCGGTGCCCGAGCTGAAAAAAGAGCTGGAAGAAAAGCTGTCCTCCCGCGCCAGTATCGAAAATGAAATGCACAGCGCCAAGGCGAAACTGGATGAAGTGGAGCATGGCCTACGCGAACTGGAAAAACGCCGTAATGAAGCGCAGCAGAATACCCAGGGCATCAAGGATGAGTTGTCCGCCAAGCGCCTGAGCATCGAAGGCGCCAGTGTCAAACGCGAAAGTCTTTCCCAGGAAATCGCCCAGGCCTCCTATAATCTGGAAGATGTGCTGGCCGCTTTGCCTGAAGACCTGAATGCCCAGACCTGTGAAGAGGAACTGGAAAAACTCAATAACCGCATTCAGCGACTTGGCGCCATTAACCTGGCCGCAATCGATGAATACACCTCACAATCCGAGCGCAAAATTTACCTGGACAAGCAGAATGAAGATCTGGAAAAGGCCCTGACCACACTGCAGAATGCCATTCGCAAGATTGACCGGGAAACCCGTACCCGCTTCAAGGAAACCTTCGACAAGATCAACAGCGGTCTGCAGGACCTGTTCCCCAAAGTCTTTGGTGGCGGCCATGCCTACCTGGACATGACCGGGGAGGATCTACTGGATACCGGGGTGGCCATCATGGCGCGTCCACCGGGCAAACGAAACAGTACCATCCACCTGCTGTCCGGTGGTGAAAAAGCCATGACCGCGATTGCCCTGGTGTTTTCGATTTTCCATCTGAATCCTTCGCCTTTTTGTATGCTGGACGAGGTCGATGCGCCACTGGATGATGCCAACATTGGCCGTTATGCCAATCTGGTGAAAGAGATGTCCGGCGTAATCCAGTTTATTTTCATTACCCATAACCGCCTGACCATGGAATCAGCCAGTCAATTGATGGGGGTTACCATGCAGGAACCGGGTGTATCACGACTGGTTTCCGTGGACATTGATGAAGCCGCGGAAATGGCGGCAATGTAGGCAGGACGGGGAGTTTAAGTATGTCCGGTCTTATGTCAGACTATGGCAGCTTTATGAATAACAATAACTGCCAAGCACATCGAATCGGAGCCGGCTCATGGGTATGAGAGACTGGCTGATTATTATCGTCATTGTCGGCATCGTCATCATTCTCGCCGACGGCTATCGCCGCAAACACAAAAATTCCATTCGCATGAAGCTGGACAAGAATATTCCACCAGCTGATGCCTTTGAAGATGATCCCCTGGAACGAGCCGAACTGCCCAATGGCGGAGCGCGGGTACTCGATCGTAACGGCAAGCCACTTGAGTCTTATGCAGATGCTGAGTCAGATGATGACGAAGATTACGATGATGATTATTACGATGAACAGGAAAATACCGAACAGGCCAGGGAATATATCAAGGACAAAGATAATGTTCCGGTCCTGATGGATGCGATCGATATAGCCGGCGGAATAGAAAGTAAAAAAGAACCTGAAGCAAAAGCACGGCATCATGATGATGCGGATGTAAGTGAATATGCATATGAAACAACTGAAGAAGCAGAAGAAACTTCTGAAACTGGCAGTATAAGCAACAAGACTTATTCAGATGATGAAGAAGAACAATATGCAGACTCTTCAGATTATGAACCTGAAACAGTAACTCATGTATCTGCAGATGAATATGCCGACGAAGCATATGACGATGATGACATCAGCAATGATGAAATAGTCTCACGTGTCCGGGTCAATCATCGTGATACAGCGACTGAAAAACCCAGGCAGGTTAGGCAGGGGCGTATTGAACCCAGTATGGGTGAGATGGAGCCATTATCTGCCGAAGACCTCGAAGACCGTCCAGCGCATTTACGGGAACCAAAAAAGCAGGACAAAAAAACAAAAAAATCCCGCTTCTTTAAATCCGGGAAGGCAGAAGAGATAACGGAGAAAAAGAAAGAAAAAGGAAAAGGAAAAGAGAAAAAGAATGATTCCGCTGTCGTACAGACTGAATTATTTTCAGACACCCCGGAGGATTATTTTCAGGAAGACGAAGAAGATACCCAGGCTGTCGAACCGGAAGAAGTCATTGTCATCAATGTGATGGCAAAAAAGGATGAGTATTTCTCCGGCAAGGATCTCTTGCCCATCATTCTGCAGCAGGGCATGCAGCTCGGCAAAATGAGTATCTTCCACAAACATGCCGATGGTGACGGCAACGGGCCGATCATGTTCAGCATGGCCAATATGGTGAAACCAGGCACCTTTGATATTTCCCAGATGGACGAGTTCACCACCCCGGGGGTCAGTTTTTTTCTGCAATTGCCCAACAGTCTTGGCAACATGAAATGTTTCGAGCAGATGCTGAAGGCGGCCAATCATATCAGGGAGACCCTGCATGGCGAGTTGAAAGATGAACATCGCAGCGTCATTACCCGCCAGACGATTGAGCATTGCCGTCAGCGTATTCAGGATTTTGAGCTGGCCCAGCTATCGAAAAAATAAGAGCCCCTGTGACCATGAGCCAGGCAAGCGCGACCCTGAAGTCTGAACTTGAATCTTTGCGCAAGCAGATCAATCATCATAACCGCCTTTATCATCAACTCGATGATCCGGAAATTCCGGATCAGGAGTTTGATCGCCTGTTTGACCGCCTGCTGGAAATCGAGAAGCAGCATCCTGAACTTGTCACTCCTGATTCCCCCAGCCAGCGTGTTGGCTCAGAGCCGCTATCCGGCTTTAAGGAAGTCAGACACAGCATTCCGATGCTTTCACTGGAAAAGGCTTTTGACAGTGACAGCATCGACAAGTTTGAAACCCGGCTGTTAAAACGCCTCGATAACCCACAACAGAAAATTGAATTCAGCTGCGAACCAAAAATTGACGGGGTGGCGGTCAGCCTGCGTTATGAAAAAGGGCTGCTGGTGCAGGCGGCAACCCGGGGTGATGGCACCACCGGTGAAGACATCACCCACAATGTCAAAACGATTCCGGATATCCCGATTCAGTTAAGCGGCCAGGATTACCCTGAAGTGCTGGAAGTCCGGGGTGAAATATTTATGAGCCGTTCGGGTTTTGCCCGCATGAACCAGAAAGCTGAAGACAGGCAGGAGCGCACCTTCGTTAATCCGCGCAATGCCGCTGCCGGAACCCTGCGACAACTTGATTCGCGTATTACCGCCAAACGGCCCCTGACAATGTACTGCTACAGCCTGGGAGAAATCAGCAAGGGCCTGCCGGATAAACTGGGCAGGGTATTTGCACAGCTGGAGCAGTGGGGCCTGCCGGTCAATCCGATTCGTGAGACAGCGGTTGGCGCAAAGGCCTGCTATGCCTATTGTGAAAAAATCCTCCTGCAGCGTCCCGAGCTGGATTATGAAATTGACGGTGTGGTGCTCAAGGTCAATGACTTCCATCTGCAGGATGAACTGGGCATGAACGCCCGCACACCGCGCTGGGCCATTGCCTATAAATTTCCGGCCGAGGAAGTGGCTACCACACTCAATGATGTCGAGTTTCAGGTGGGGCGTACCGGCACCATCACGCCGGTTGCCAGACTGGAGCCGGTTTTTGTCGGCGGTGTCACTGTCAGTAATGCCACACTGCATAACATGGACGAAATCAAACGCCTTGGTATCCAGATTGGCGACCGGGTCATCATTCGCCGGGCCGGGGATGTTATCCCCAAAGTCGTCAAGGTTATTAAAGACCAGCGTCCGGAAAATGTGCAGCACATCATTGTTCCGGACAAGTGTCCGGTCTGTCATTCCGATATAGAACATATCGAAGGCGAAGTGCTGATTCGCTGCAGCGGCGGCCTCTATTGCCGGGCGCAACGCACGCAAAGCCTGATTCACTTTGCCTCGCGTGCAGCCATGGATATTGACGGGCTGGGGACCAAGCTGATTGAGCAGCTGGTGGAAGCACAGCTGGTGGATCATGTGTCCGACATCTATAAACTGGAGCTGGAGCAGCTTGTCGGGCTGGAACGGATGGCAGAAAAATCAGCCACCAATCTGCTGGAAGCAATCGAGCAGAGCAAGGAGATCTCCTTACCGCGTTTTATTTATGCGCTGGGGATACGTGAAGTCGGGGAGGCCACGGCGCTGGCACTGGCCAGCCATTTCGGCTCACTGGAAAAAGTCATGCAGGCTGATATGCAGGCCCTGATTGAAGTGCCGGATATCGGCGAGATCATGGCACAGCACATTGTCGCTTTCTTTGCCGAAAACCATAACCGCAAGGTAATCCACTCACTGCTGGATGCCGGCGTCAGGCCGCAGGAAATCAAGATTTCCGATGCCGCTGAGCGGCCACTGGCCGGGCAGACCTTTGTGCTGACCGGGACACTGGAACGCATGACCCGGGATGAAGCCAAACAGCATTTACAGCTGCTGGGCGCCAAAGTCGCCGGCAGCGTGTCTGCAAAAACTTCCTGTGTAGTCGCCGGACCTGGCGCCGGCAGCAAACTGGCCAAAGCGGAAGAATTGGGCATAAAAGTGATCAATGAAGGCAATTTTGTGTCAGTGCTTAAACAACACGGCATAACAGTGTAAAGTATAGGCTGGAAACTCTGTAAAACAGCCATCTATACTGAGGTTCAGAACAATGCGACTGATAGTTGCCAGCATTACATTGTTATTCCTGAGTGCCTGCGCCACCGCGCCACCGGACAATACGGCGAATATATGCAGTATGTTTGAGGACCGGCGCAGCTGGTATAACGCTGCCACACGTGCTGAAGATCGCTGGGGCACGCCGGTCTATGTCAGCATGGCCATCATCGAGCAGGAATCATCCTTTAACGCGCGTGCCCGTCCGGAGCGTACGCGCTTGCTGGGATTTATTCCCTGGTTTCGACCCTCATCGGCCTTTGGTTATGCCCAGGTGCTCGATACTACCTGGGACGAATACAAGGCCAATGCGCCGAACTGGGGAGCGCGCCGCTCAAGCTTCGGTGATGCCGTGGATTTCGTCGGCTGGTATACCAACAATTCTGTGCGCACCAACCGGATATCGCGTAATGACGCCTACAATCTCTATCTGGCCTACCATGAAGGCAATGGCGGCTGGGCCAGAGGCAGCTACCGCAATAAAGGCTGGCTGCTGGATGTTGCGCGCAATGTACAAAGCACGGCCAATCTTTATCAGAACCAGTATCAGGGTTGTGAGCGTGAGCTAAGCCGTCCCTGGTTTATAAGGATCTTCTTCTGAGCTGGTGGGGTAAAGTCATCGGCGGCACCTTCGGCTTTATGCTGGGTGGTCCGCTGGGCGCGGCACTGGGTGCGGCCCTGGGGCATAATTTTGACCGGGGCATGAAGCGAATTGACCTGGATGGCATGCAGGGGCCGGATGTCGAGAAAATCCAGTCTGCCTTTTTTACCGCTACTTTTTACATGATGGGGCATATCGCCAAGGCTGACGGGCGTGTGACCAGTGATGAAATCCAGGCTGCAGAGCAAGTTATGAGGCAGATGCGACTGGATACACAGCAGAAAAAAGTGGCCATCCGGCTGTTTGAGCAGGGCAAAAAGCAGGAGATTCCGGTTGCGGATATTCTCAGCCAGTTCCGGCGTGAATGTCAGCGGCGCCGTAACCTGATCCAGATGTTTCTGGAAATCCTCATCATGACAGCCTATGCCGATGGCAGCCTGCATCAGGCTGAAGAAAAGCTGCTTTGGGATACAGCCCAGTCACTGGGCTTTAACAAATTCCTGTTTCGCCAGATATTACGCAGTGTTGAGGCGCAGCGGCATTATCATCAGCAACAGGGGCGAGGAGGACAGGGCAGTGCCGTCGACAGCCGTGGCATGAGTTTAAGTGATGCCTATAAACTGCTCGGCATCAGCAGCTCTGCCAGTGACCAGGAGGTGAAAAAAGCCTACCGCCGACAGATGAATCAGCATCACCCGGATAAACTGGTATCTAAGGGACTACCGCAGGAGATGATGGATATTGCCAACCAGAAAGCCCAGGATATCAAGACTGCCTATGAGATGATCAAGGCCAGGCGTGATCAATAATAAGCTTTAACTATATGCTTTATAATATTGATAATTAAAGCTTTTCTTTATCTATTTCCAGTTTTTCCAGGGTCTCGATCTCGCCGCTGTGGCTGATTATCCCGATGCTGCGCTGTTCCGGCCTGAAATAGCTCTCGGCCACTCGCTGCAGGGCGGGGATATCGACTTCCAGAACCTCTTGCCGGAAACGCGCGCGATACTCACGGTCACGCCCGAAGAGTTCATTGTAATAGGCCTGTTTGGCGGTTCCTGCCGGTGACGCAGGGCGATCCAGACTGGAAATAACGCCGAGAATCGCTTCTTCGAGCTGGGAATACTCATGGCTATCCTGCTGTAACCAGTCCAGAGCCCGATCGAAATCATTGAGGGTTTCTTCGAGACGCGGATCACGGTAGGAAAAGAAACGGAAACTGGCAGAACCGGAATCCTGACTGGCACCGGCCCCGTAAGCTCCGCCTTTTTCCCGAATTGCACTGTGCAGGAAGCCATTACGCAGGAAGCCTCCCAGCACGGTCAAGGCTGGTGCATCGGCATGTCCGGACGGCACGGTAGGATAGGCCAGGGCACAGAAGTTGACCTGGCTGTTACACAACCAGGCCTGACGGACTGTTTCACGTACCGGTTCGAGTGTAAAAGCCTGTGTTGCGCTTATCTGCTCGGCAGGCCAGAGCTCCTGAAGAATATTTTTCAATCCGGCCTCTTCGCTGGCCTCAGCCACACACAGGTGGCTTTTTTCGCCCTGCAATATGGAATCATGCAAGGCCTGAAGCTTGTCCGCAAAGGCTTTGATATGTTCCGGGGCTTTGAAATCCTCAACCATCTGCTTCAGGCGCTTGATGCCGCTAAGCCCGGCATTGTGGTAATTCAATGCTGCGATCGGACTCATCTTGCTGGAAGCAATGCCCATTGCCAGCACATGACCATTACTGGTGACACTCTGTTCCTTGTGACTGGCGAACTGGCGAATTAATTCCTGCAGGCGATCAAGTTCGTCAAAGCGGGGCTGATACAGGCTATCACGCAGTAACTGGCCCAGTTGAGCCTGATTGGCATACAGTGCCTTGCTGGACAGGATCATATAGGCCTGCTGGGCTTGTTCATTGTTTATCTGGCTGCGCATACTGATTTGCGCACTCAGGCCACCACTGATTGCTGCCTGCAGGGACTGGATTTCCAGATAGGATCTGTCGCCCAGTCCCAGCTCCGGTAAACAGCTGCTGAAATAGGGCAGGTAGGCATGCAGTTCCGGCGCCAGCGCCGGCAGTTTGATGATGATATCCTGATAACTCAGGCCGTTGGTGCCCTGGGCATAGTAAGCCAGAGGATAGCCATTAACTTCGGAGCGTTTGGCCTGTGGCCAGTTGATTTCAGCCGGTACGTCACTGAGTTCAACTTTTGGCAGAATGGACATGTCGTCAATCTGCTGCTGTCGTGCTTCCAGTGCGGCTGCCTGCTGCATAATTTTCTGCTTTTCAGCATCACTCAAGCCGGCTTTGATCTGTGCCAGTTTGTCTTTTTCTGCCTGCGAGTTTTTTGCTGCCAGACTGCTGTCCGGCACTGCTGTCAGGGTAATCCGGTGTGGATTGTCCAGCAGGTATTCGCGTATCAGTTGGGGAATATAGTCAGGGTCCTGGATATCCTGTTTGAGCTTTTTCAGCACCGGATCAATATCCAGCAATTCAATCGGATCACCACGATGGGTCGCCATGGACAGGGCAGACAGAATCAGTTGCAGGCCGTAGGGATAGCTGTCGCCGGTAATTTCGCGCTGATTGATTTCCAGTGAATGCAAGGCGGCTTCCACCTTGCTCTGATCAATGCCCTGATCAGCAATATCCTGTAGCGTATCGAGAATCAGTTTTTCAATCGCCTCACTGTCACTTTGCCGGCAGCCTTCAAGACCGCACATCAGGCTCATTTCGCGGTGCGAATCTTCCAGTCCACAGAGTGGGGATGGGTTGCTGCCAAGTTTGGTGGTTTCCAGCACCTGCATTAAAGGCGAAGCACTGTTGTCGAGCAATACACTGGTCAGTAACTGGGCTTTATAGAGCTCTTCCAGGCTGGTGTTTTTGCCCAGCAACCAGGCCATTACCACATGGCTTTTGTTCTCCAGATTCTCTTCATCCAGCGGGTAGTATTCTGTGACCCGTTGCGGTTCGGTATAACGCTGCTCATCACCGACTGAGATATTAATATCCAGTTTGTCGAACTGTTCCAGTGCCAGTTGTTCAAATTTTTCCTGGTGTTCGGCTGCCGGGATATTGCCGAAAGTCATGAAGATTGCATTGCTGGGATGGTAATGGGTCTTGTAAAAATTAAGCAGGGCATCGTAACTAAGGTCAGGAATATCACTGGGCTCACCGCCGCTGTTGTAGTGATAGGTGGTGCTGGGAAACAGGTGCTTGCAGAGCTGCTGCCAGATCAGGCTGTTTGTGGAGCTCATGGCGCCTTTCATTTCATTATAGACAACCCCCTTGTACTCCAGTGGTGATTCAGGGTTCTGTGCTTCGGCGAATTCGAGACGATGACCTTCCTGCGCGAAGTCCAGCGGATCCAGGCGCGAGAAAAAAACCGCATCAAGGTAGACTTCAAGCAGGTTGTTAAAGTCCTTTGGACTCTGGCTGGCAAAAGGGTAGGCAGTCCAGTCACTGCTGGTCATGGCGTTCATGAAGGTATTCATGGAGCGCCGGATCATCATGAAGAAGGGATCACGCAGCGGATATTTTTTACTGCCGCACAGGGCAGTGTGCTCAAGAATATGAGCCACGCCGGTGGAATCCATGGGCACGGTACGAAACGCCACGGTAAATACATTTTCCGGGTTGTCACAGGCCAGATGGTAATGTCTGGCACCGGTTACCCGGTGTTCATATTCTTCAATTTGAATCTGCAAGGTCTCAAGAAAGTGACTGCGAAGCAGTTGGAAGGAGCTGTCGGCGGGCTGTGTGTTTGCCAGAGGCATGTATTACTATTCCTGATTGAAACAAAGCCCGCATTCTAGCGTATTTGTAGCTTAAAAATCAGGCTCTTTTCCGGGGACTGTCCCCCTTTTAAAAATCAGGGGGATTTTCCAGACTGAGTCGGCCGTAGGCACCACTGCGCAGGTCATTTAGAATAATTTCACTGGCTTTGTGGTAATCCACGCCGCCTTTACGCAGGCAACCACGTCTTTCGGCTATCTGTTCCAGTATCTGATTGCTGCCGTCGGCCAGTTCGGCAAGTTCGTAACGGGATTTGAGTATCTGCGGGTATTCAGCACTGAGAAAGTCGATGACAAACAGGGCAATGTCCTCGAACTCGATGGCCGTATTGCGGATCGCGCCACTGGCAGCCAGCCGGTAAGCTGCCTGCTGATCTTCCAGCTTTGGCCACAGCACGCCCGGGGTATCAATCAGTTTGATATTCTCCGCCACCGAGATCTCCTGGGCGGCCTTGGTTACTGCCGGTTCATCACCGACCCTGGCAATTTTACGTCCCAGCAGTTTGTTCATCAGGGTGGATTTGCCGACATTGGGAATCCCGACGATCATGACCCGGGTAATTTTGTCCTCTGCCTTTTGCACAAAAGAAGGCAGTTGCCGGAGAAGTTCGCGCATGTCCGGTTCTGCTGTCTTGTCCAGTGCCAGAGCGGGAATGTTTTGGCTGCGGTAATAGTCCAGCCAGCCTTGTGTCAACATGGGGTCGGCGAGGTCTGCCTTGTTAAGAATTTTCAGCCGCGGGATAGTCCCGATCAAAGCATTCAGAAGTGGATTCTCACTGGCCTGTGGCAGTCTGGCATCGACAATTTCAATGACGATATCGACGCGTTTCAGGCCATTCATGATATCCTTGCGAGCCTTGTTCATATGGCCCGGATACCAACCGATTGTCATGAGCATCTCCAGAATTGGGGCAAAATCGGCGTATTGTAGCCCTATGTCGGCTTTGAAACGAGTTTCACTTACACTAGCGGATCACTGAAAATAGAACCATGACACTGGAACAACAGATTACCGATAAACTCAGGCAGCACTTCCAGCCGGAACATCTTGAGCTGATCAATGAAAGTCATATGCATGCCGGCCCGGCGACAGACTCACACTTCAATCTGATCCTGGTCAGTGATTCCTTTAGCGGGCTTTCCCGGGTCAAGCGTCACCAGGCGATTTACCGGGTACTGGCCGACGAAATGGCCGGTCCGATCCACGCGCTGGCGCTGCATTTACATAGCCCGCAAGAGTGGCAGAAACAGAGCGGCAATATCCCGGCTTCCCCGGAATGCTCAAATAAATAAAACATTATAAATCAAATAGATATATTATATTTGTAATGTAAATTGTAAGACTAAATATATTTGAGTTAGCCGGGCAATATGGTACGATTATGGGCGAACTTACTCTTCCCGAACGGGGACATTGAGGCTCTAACACATGGCAAAAAATGCCGCAGTTTACCGCCCCTATATCACTTACCTGACCCTTCTTTTAATCATGTTTATCCTGGCCCTGCTGTTTCGCCGGGAGGCTGAACCTGTCAGTGAAGAATTTATCCTGGGTGGTTTTATTGAACCGGAAATCATTGAAAGCAATATTCCTGACTTTGCATCCATGCTGGATGTGCAGGAAAAGAAAGATACCTTTTTCTCTTATCTTCAGCCTTATGTCGATGCGGTCAACCAGCGCATCATGAGTCAGCGACAACAGCTACTTAACCTGCGCAACAAGACCCAGCAGGGAGTTACCCTAAATCGCAATGAAATGGCTTTTTTATCTGAGTTGCGCGTGGATTACGAACTGGAAGAAGAGCGCCTGAATACCCGCAACCTGATTAACCGTCTGTTAAAACGCGCCGATATCATCCCCAGTTCCCTGGCGCTGGCGCAGGCTGCCAACGAGTCCGCCTGGGGCACTTCGCGCTTTGCAACCCAGGGCAAAAACTTTTTTGGCCAGTGGTGCTATTCCCAGGGCTGCGGCATTATTCCAAACCAGCGTCCTTCCGGCGCCAGTTACGAAGTCCGCAGTTTTGACTCGGTGCTGGATTCAGTTGAATCCTACATCATGAACCTGAACACCTTTCCAAGTTATCAGCATTTGCGCGATATCCGCCTGGAGTTACGCGAGGAAGGGCAGCCGATTGATGGCATTACGCTGTCTGAAGGACTGGACAGTTATTCCCAGCGTGGCGACGAATACATCGAAGAGCTGCAGTCCATGATTCATTCCAATAACCTGTTGGAGTTAGACACGATCAACCGTGAAGGCTGATCGCCTGTTGCCTATTCAGCAATTGCCGGGTTAACCCATGGAATCGAATACCAGTAATACCTGCCATCCCGCCCCGGAGCTGTACAGTTATAGCGAAAGCGTCTTCCGTTACTCTCTGTGCTGCTGCTAACCCGGTAGATCATTTCATCTGCATCCAGGGCTTCCACCTGCATGTTCTGGTTATTGTGATAGCAGGCCAGTTGTGAAAGGCCAGGAGTGCCTTCGGCAAAATCCAGTTCAGCATCCGGGCTGTTATCGCTGGTTACCGGCGTTTGCGGGCTGACGCCATCCAGGGTAAATGCCAGGCTTTTGACTTTATTGGGAAAGGTATTCATCGACACGTAAATGCCGGAAAAGGGAAAGCGTGGCAGGGCAGTGTAATCTGATGAGCCATTTATCGGGCCGGAATGCTGGGCGATACCGACAAAGCCCATGTCAGTGACCAACTCCTGGATCTGTGGATTAAACTCTCCGTAGGGATAAGCCAGCAAGCGATGGTTCTGCCCGGTTTCAGCCACAATACTGTCTTCTGCCTGCTGGATTTCTCCACGGATACGTTGCAGCCAGGCAGCTTCTGATTCACCGTCCAGGCGGTCCAGGAAATAGGGGTGGGTGACCGTATGATTGGCTATCGTCGCTCCTGCGGCAGCCATTTCCCTTATCTGGTCCCAGTTGGCATAAAGGTTGGCGTTGCTTTCCAGCAAGCCGGTGGTGACAAAAATGGTAAAAGGCCAGTCACGTTCCTGAAGCAGGGGATATGCTTCGGTATAAACCGAAAGATAGCCATCATCAAAGGTGATGGCGGCGGCGTAGTCCGGCAGGCTTTCACCATTGCGCAGTTTGCTGATGATTTCTTCCAGCGGCAGGATGGCAAAATCATTGTCCTGCAGATAATCCATATGACGACGGAAGTCTTCCGGACTGGTGCTGGTTACCGGTGGGGTGGAGGTGGAAATAAAATGGTATTGCAGAATCACCGCCTGATCAGCATGCTGGGCCTGTAATGGAGAAGAAGTAAACAGCATGCTGGCGAGCAGGAGGCTAGCAGCTAATATAAAAGCGGATAGTATTCTGGTTTGCATTCTGATCATTCCTGATACCTGTTAAATAGTGATGTCTGGAATTATACTAGGCCCCCTCCGGCTGATTATAGTTTGCTTTCTGCTCCAGGAGATAGAAGGCAACAAGACAGACAGGCAGGAATTCATGACATCTTTCAAGCAAAACATATAACAGGTATAAGCACAATGCAGAGAAAACAGCATCTGCGATTTAATCGTCTGCAAAAGAATTTGCGTCGCGACTGCGGCCGGGCCATCGCTGATTTCAGGATGATTGAAGAAGGTGACCTGGTCATGGTTTGCCTGTCGGGAGGCAAGGATTCCTATGTCATGCTGGATATTCTGCTGAACCTGCAAAAGCATGCACCGATTAATTTCTCCCTCAAAGCCGTTAACCTGGATCAGAAGCAGCCTGGTTTCCCGGAACATGTTCTGCCGGAATACCTGCAGTCCATTGGTGTCGATTATCATATTCTGGAGCAGGACACCTATTCTGTTGTGGTTGAAAAAACCGCTGAAGGGAAAAGTTATTGCGGACTGTGTTCAAGACTTCGACGTGGCAACCTGTACAGTTATGCAGAGGAAATAGGCGCCACAAAAATTGCCCTGGGTCATCACCGTAATGACATTATGGAGACCCTGTTTCTGAATATGTTTTTCGGCGGCAAATTAAAAGCCATGCCGCCGAAACTGCTCAGCGATGATAAAAAGCATATCGTTATCCGACCGCTGGCTTATTGCCGGGAAGAGGAAATCGCTGAATTCGCCGGACTCAGACAATTTCCGATTATCCCCTGTACCCTGTGCGGCAACCAGGAAAACATGCAACGACAGGAGATCAAAGCCATGCTTAACGAGTGGGGCAGACGTTACCCTGGAAGACTTGACGTCCTGTTTCGCAGTATTGGCAATGTTGCACCATCGCACCTTGCCGACACTTCACTGTACGATTTCGCCGGACTTGACGAAGAACGCAGGAATGCGCATGCAGAAACAGAGGAGATTCAGGCCAGGCAGATCAAAGCGGTCAATCTATCCTGAGCAAGATGGAAATTCCTTACACTGAGCTGAGTCCTGATACCCTTAGAAGCCTGATAGAAGAGTTTGTCAGCCGGGAAGGGACTGATTACGGCCAGAGCGCCTATACAATTGATGACAAGGTGCGCCATGTAATGCGCCAGTTGGAAAACAAACAGGCTTATATTAACTATGATGCTGACAGCACCAGCTGCAACATTGTTCTCAAGCAGTAATTTACTTTGGCATGGATGATAAAAACAAAAACAGTGATTATTCTCTCGATGCCCGTGGCCTGTTCTGTCCGGAACCGGTCATGCTTTTACATAAAAAAATTCGTGAGATTGCTGTCGGCGAAACGCTATCAGTTGTTGCGACTGACCCTTCGACCACACGTGACATCCCCAAATTCTGTCATTTTCTGGGCCATGAACTGCTTGAGAGTAGTGAAGATGACAACAGGAAAAATGAAAACGATAAAACAAGTAAAGAGTTTTTCTACCTGATTCGAAAAGCAGGTAGCGGACAGGAGAGTGAAGCCTGACTGCCAGAGCGAATAAATCCCTGCGAATAATTGCCGATGAAAACCTGAGCGGCCTGTCCGCATTCAAGTTGCTGGGGAATCTTGTCAGCCTGCCTGGCAGGGAAATTAATGCAGAAACAATCCGAGATGCTGATGCTCTGTTAGTCCGATCGGTAACAGACATAAACTCAGAACTACTGAAAGACAGCAGTATCAGTTTTGTGGGGACCGCAACCAGTGGCATTGATCATGTCGATCTCGATTACCTGAGACAGAACAGGATTCATTTTGCCTACGCACCGGGCTGTAATGCCCAGGCTGTTGTGCAGTATGTTTTTGCTGTACTGGCCTGGCTTTCCGAGCATGATGATTTTGACTGGCAAAACAAAACCGTTGGCATTATAGGCGGCGGAAAAATCGGCACTCTGCTCGCCACTTACCTACAGTCACTGGGCATGGAATTTGTTATTTATGATCCTTTTCTGGATGAATCATATGAGTTCGCCGACAAGCTGGTTTCACTGGACGTAAGTTTGAATCAGGATGTAATCAGTCTGCATTGTTCATTACGAAAGAATGATCCGCACTCCAGTTTTCATTTGCTTGATGCCAATGTGTTGAATCAGCTCAGCGAAGGCAGCATTCTGATCAATGCTTCCCGTGGTTCAGTTATTGATAATCAGGCTCTGAAAGATTTTCTGACGGAAAGGCAGGATGTTTCCTGTGTGCTTGATGTCTGGGAAAACGAACCGGCGATTGATGCCAGCCTGCTGCAAGAGGTCAGACTGGGGACCAGTCATATCGCGGGTTATTCACTTGAAGGCAAGGAGCAGGGAAGCGCACAGATCTACCAGGCTATGCTGGATTGTTTTGCGATTGATGATGCACCTGCATTCCCTGTCAATCACAGGCAAAGCAAACTGGAAATTCCTCTTGTTGATGGCGTAATGCACGCAGTAAACCGCTGCATACTGAGTTCCTATAATATAAACGGAGATGATGACCTGCTCAGACAGGCCACAAAGGATAATAGTCAATTAGCCGTGAACTTTGATGGTTTACGTAAAAACTATTCCTTACGACGTGAGTTCTCGCACTTCAAGCTGATGCCAGGCCTGAGCAATGAAGCATACAGCATCCTGAAAAAGCTGGGCTTTGCCTGAGTTTTCGTACTTTTAGCTTTGCGAATACTTGTCGAGAAACCGGGCCAGTTTTTCCAGCGCATCCTCTAACACATCTTCACGTGGCAAAAATACAATACGGAAATGTTGCTGGTCAGGAATATTGAATCCGCTGCCCTGAACCATCAATACTTTTTCCTGTAAAAGAAGCTCGAGAATCAGTTTTTCGTCATTACTAATCTTGAACTTTTTCGGATCAAGTTTCGGGAAAAGATAAATGGCGCCTTTTGGTAAAGTGCAACTGACACCTGGAATATCATTGAGCATCCTGTGAGCCAGATCGCGCTGGTCCCGCAGACGTCCGCCCGGAATGATCAGCTCATTGATGCTCTGGTATCCACCCAGAGCTGTCTGAATGGCCAGTTGTGCCGGAACGTTGGAACACAGGCGCATATTGGTGAGCACCTCAAGTCCTTCAATATAATCGCGGGCCTGACTCTTGTCTCCACTGATATACATCCAGCCGGAACGAAAACCGGCCAGACGATAGGTCTTGGACAAGCCGTTAAAAGTCAGAATCAGCAGATCATCACATAAAGATGCCAAGGGTACATGTTTGGCATCATCGTAAAGAATCTTGTCGTAGATTTCGTCAGCGTAAAGAATCAGTTCATGCTCACGGGCGAGCTTGATGATTTCCTCAAGTAGCTCTTTGCTGTAAACCGCACCGGTTGGGTTATTGGGATTGATCAATACCAGGGCACGGGTGCGATCACTGATTTTGTTTCTTATATCGTTGATATCAGGAAACCAGTCAGCTTCTTCATCACAGCGATAATGTACCGGACGGCCGCCACTCAGACTGACTGCAGCAGTCCACAGAGGATAATCCGGAGCCGGAATCAGCACTTCATCTCCATTATTCAGTAAGGCCTGCATGGCCATGACAATCAGCTCACTGACGCCATTGCCAAGATAGATGTCGTCAATTTCAACGCCTTTGATTCCCAGGCGCTGGGTTTCATGCATGACCGCTTTGCGGGCAGAAAACAGGCCCTTGGAATCAGAGTAGGGCTCGGCCTCACTTAGGTTATGAATCACGTCCTGTAATATTTCATCAGGTGCGTCGAAATCAAAGGCACCGGGATTGCCAATATTGAGTTTGGTAATCTTGTGGCCTTCTTCTTCAAGGTGCCTGGCAGCCTTCAGGGCAGGTCCCCTGATTTCATAACAGACATGTTGGAGTTTGTCTGACTGCTTGATTGTGTTCATAAGCTTACCGCATGTTATCGCCAGGCCTTATCTGGCGCTATAATTAAGGAAGAAAAAGGCAGAGAATTGTACAGAATTGCCCGATTGATAACCAGAACTGCATTTATCGGGTAATGGTTCATTTGGCAATCTTGTTCGGGGCTTTAGCCCCGAACATAATTGCCTTTGAGTTTCAAAATGAACCACTACCATTTATCGCTCAGCCGGGCATAAGAGGAAAGAGCATGGAAAAGATCAGCAAAACGAAAGAACAATGGCAGCAGGAACTTGATGCTGACGAATATCGAATTACCCGTGAGAAAGGAACGGAAGCAGCGTTCAGCGGAGCCTACTGGGACAAACATGACGCCGGTGAGTATCTGTGCAAATGCTGTGGTCTGCCTTTATTTGATGCCGACACCAAGTATGACTCCGGGAGTGGCTGGCCGAGTTTTACCAGCCCGGTGGATAACAGTCACGTCGCTGAAGAAGACGACTCCAGCCTGGGCATGCGGCGCACTGAAGTCCTGTGTGCACGCTGTGACGCTCATTTGGGGCATGTGTTTCCCGATGGCCCTGGACCGGAAGGGCTGCGTTACTGTATTAATTCAGCGTCGCTGGATTTTCAGGATCAGAACAGGCAGGACAGGGAAGAGGATTAGAATTGCAGCCTGACGCCAGCCTGAAAGCGTTTACGATCGTAAGTGTAAAGATCGATATTGCTGTCGTTATCGGTAATGGTGACATCGGCCGTCACTGAAACCATACTGATCGGCTGCCAGATCCAGCCGAAAGTCAGTGAAGTTAAGGTATTATCACGTTTAACAACAAAGATCGGATCATCTGCCTTATGTTTACTTTCCTGATGTGAAATTCTGAAATAGGTCAGGTGCTCGGGGAGAAGCAGGAACTGATCGGAAAGCGCCACGCCAAAAAACTGCGTGGCATTGTTTTCAGCAATTCCACGCAGAATATGATCAGAGCCGTAATAGATACTTGCACTTAGCAGGTTACGGTTGGTTCCTTTGGACAGCACTCCGGAAACCAGTACCTGGTTGATGTCACGCAGGTTGGCATTGGGATTCACTGAGGTGTTATAGCGAACCGCTGTATAGGCACCTGTCAGAGTCTGGCTCCAGCCGTCCTCACCACGACGGCGCATGGAATTCAGGAAGCTGTAACTTTGCTGGAAATTATTATTGTTCAGACGCACGGTCTGGACCCGTAATGAATGGCTGTAGCGTATCTGACGGTTCAGGCCATGGTTGTAGGTTCCCTGGATTGAGCCGATATCCAGATCGAACTGATCTGTATCCAGATTGTTACGGTTACGGTAATTACCCTGAAAGGAAAGACTGCGGCTGTTATCGATGGGGCGGTTGTACAGAATATTGCCGGTGAACTCCCGGTAGTGGTTATTGATTTCCTGTCCTCCGGGACTGAGGGTTACATCGCCGATCGGGGTATCAATTACGCCCAGGTCAGTAGCGCTGTTGATGTTGGTGTCATAGCCGGTGTTAAAGCCAAACCCCCAGTTAAGGGCACTCTGGGTAACGCTCTGCGCCTGATCAATCAGCTCCAGGAAAGCTTCAATATTGTTACGGACATTGGGGCTCGGATTACTCGCCAGGACTTCGTTAAACAAGGTTTCAGATGCGGCATAGTTTTCACTGAGAAAGTAGGCCCGAGCCAGTTCGAGTCTGACCCTTTGTTGATTGGGGTTGTTGAAGGCGACGCGCTCAAAGGCGAATACCGCTTCATCAGCGCGGCCGGATTCCAGTGCAGCCAGGCCGTATGCAAAATCAAAGTTTGCTTCACCCTCGTAATCGAACAAACCGCTTTGTCCCAGCATATAGGCTTCTTCATAGCGTCCGGTTTCAATCAGCGCATTCATCTGGGAAACCAGTTCAGCCTGGCTTGGTGTCTGGGAGAATGTAGCGGCAGAAAAGCCGGTTAATGCTGTGAGAAGAAAAATGCCGAGTAGCTTTTTCATATAAAACTGTCCTTCATGCTCAGAAACCTCTGACTGTTTAATACGTCAAGCAGCTGAAACCATTTTGCCATTATCCTTAAATTTCAGGTAATGCCAAGTATTTCACAGATTCTTAATGAAATTTTTAACATCGCACAGTAAGGCCTTATCCAGCATGGGGATAAATAAGCAATTCCCTGAACCATAAGCTATAATTCGCGGCTTGCTTAATTTACTGTACCGCGGATTGAACAGCATGCTCAGCTCTTATTTAAATTTCGTTACCCGATCGCCGAAACTCAGCCTGTTGATAGTCGTGCTGCTGACGCTCTTCCTGGGCTGGTTTGCACAGTATTTCCGGCTGGATGCCTCTTCGGACACCCTGGTCGTGGAAGGTGATGAGGACCTGGAATTTTCCCGCATTGTCAATGAGCGCTACAACAGCAATGACTTTGTTTTTATTGCCTATACCCCTGATGCGCCACTGTTTCAGCAGAGCAGTCTGGAAACACTGCGTAATCTGCGTGATCAGCTCGAGGCAATGCAACGAATTACTTCAGTTGACAGCATACTCAGTGTTCCCTTGCTGCAGGCGGCAAACGTGCCCCTGGAGCAGCTGGCGGATAATATCCTCACCCTCGATGATTCTGATGTGCCGCTGGATGCCGCCAGGGCAGACCTGGTCAGCAGTCCGGCCTATCGTAATCTGCTAATCAGCGAAGACGGAGAAACCACCGCACTGGTCGCCAATTTTGCCGAAACCACAGAGCTGGATGATGTCACCCTGCGTCGCGCCGAATTGCGTGATATTCCGGAAGAGCAGCGCAGCCAGGCAGAACGCGAGGAACTTGCAGAAATTGAACAACGCTATCGTACTTTGAGCACCACTGCCGATAACAACCGGCATAACGATATCGCGGAAATTCGTAGCATCCTGGACCAGTATCGCTCCGGGGCGGAGATATACATGGGTGGAGTCCCCATGATTGCCGATGACCTTATCACTTTTGTGCAGAATGATTTGCAAACCTTCGGGCTGGTTATTCTCCTTTTTATTATTCTGTCCTTGGGCTACCTGTTTCGTAAAATTCGCTATATCGGTATCCCCTTATTATCCTGTGCTGTCACCGCAATTTGCATTGTTGGTCTGCTGGGGCTACTCGACTGGCCGGTGACCGTCATCTCCTCGAATTTCATTTCCCTCCTGCTGATTATTACCATTTCCCTGAATGTACACCTGATCGTCCGCTATCGTGAACTTGAGGCAAATGGGGAGAATGACTCACATGAAGCACGAGTCCGCACCACCCTGCAGAACATGATCAAACCCTGTGCCTATACCAGCCTGACCACGATGGTCGCCTTCGGCTCACTGATCAGCAGCGACATTCCTCCGATCGTCAATTTTGGCCTGATGATGGTCATGGGAGTCGGACTGGCCTTTATTCTGACTTTCCTGGTTTTCCCCTCACTGATGAGTCTGCTGGTGGAAAACAAATCTGCCACCGGTAGACGCTTTGTGGATATGACCCCATACCTGGCCAGACTCACAGCCCGTTTCGGGCTCCCGATCATGGTCATTGCTTCGCTGATGCTGATTGTCAGCGTTGCCGGCATGCTGCGCCTGGAAGTTGAAAACAGCTTTATCGACTATTTTGATGAAAGCACCGAAATTTATCAGGGCATGGTTGAGATCGATCAGAATATGGGCGGCACCACACCACTGGATGTAATTGTTGATCTGTATCCGCCTGATACTGAAACAGCAGCAGGTGAAGAACAGAGTCCGGCGCCGGAAGAAAGCGGTGGAGATGATTTTTTTGCCGAAGATGATTTCTTCTTTGAAGATGACTTTAGCCAGGAAGAGGGAGACGCATACTGGTTCACTACTGACAAAATGGACTTTGCGCTGTCCATTCACAATTATCTGGATGCCTTGCCGGAAACCGGCAAGGTGCTGTCACTGGGCACTATTTTACAGGTGGTTTATGACCTGAATGATAATGAACCGCTGGATAATCTCGAACTGGCCGTCCTGTACAACCTGATTCCGGAAGAATATAAGGAAACCCTGATCACTCCTTTTGTTTCCGTAGAGTATGATCAGTTGCGCTTTTCCATCCGGGTACTGGAAACCGATCCCAACCTGGTCAGGAATGAGCTGTTGGCGAAAATCCGCAGCGGTCTGGTTGAGGAGTTTGACGTTACGGATGAACAGGTACGTCTGACCGGTATGTTTGTGCTTTATAACAACATGCTGCAAAGCCTGTTTGATTCGCAGATCCTGACCCTGAGCCTGGTGCTTGCGGCAATCTTTATCATGTTTATTGTACTGTTCCGTTCACTCAAACTGGCAATCCTGGGTATCATTCCGAACATCATCGCTGCCTCAAGTGTTCTGGGACTGATGGGCTGGCTTGATATTCCGCTGGACATGATGACCATCACTATTGCGGCAATCTCAGTGGGTATCGGTGTGGATAACACCATTCACTATATTCATCGCTTTAAAAGCTACTACCCCCAGCACCAGAATTACCTGGACACCATGCATTACTGCCACGGCAGTATTGGCCAGGCAATGTATTACACCAGCTTTACCATTATTGTCGGCTTTTCCATCCTGGTGGTGTCCAACTTCATTCCGACCATTTACTTTGGTCTGCTGACATCCCTGGCCATGTTCATCGCCCTGGTTGGCGCCCTGACCTTATTGCCGCAATTGCTTATCACCTTCAAACCACTGGGGCCGGAAGGCAAATCAGAAGCCTGAGCAGGGCTGGGGGAAAGTGAAAAAAAGGCTATGAAGCTGGTCTTCGCTAGCCCAGGATAAAAGCGGAAATTTGGCGCGGGAAGCGCGGTGTTTTCACCCTGGACTAGCGAGTGGGCAAAAAGATAAAAGGCTCTTGCCCCCGAATAAATAGCGCAAAAAATATGCCAGCCAGCTGCAGAAATTTTCTCTGCCCGTTTCTGTAAACCCAAAAATAATGCTTTATAAAACAATAAATTGCATCTGCTTTTTCGGTTATCAGGTATTTAAAAATTACGTGTTTTCAGTTGCTTAGCCCACCCATCTAAGAAGCAAAAATTTCGCTTTTTGCCATGCCTTATGACACTTAGCATCACCGGGTCCAGAAAAACTTGCGTATTGATAATGACTTAGCATAAGCAGAAAAAAATAATTTTTATTTTGACTGCCTGGTCATTAAAGCGGGTATTTTTTCGCAATTCCCTGTGCCAGATCAGGTGCAGTTTATATTGGTTGAAACTGCAGGGGTGCTATGGCAAAATCCGCCCCTGTTAACTCCCTGGGTGAAAATAAGCTGCTGATTTCTCAAATTATTCTGACTCAAGCAGTCTTGGCCCACGCTTTTCCATTTTTGAGGTTTGACCATGCAAGTTTCTCTTGAAACCCTTTCAGGTCTGGAACGGAAATTAACCATTGAGGTTCCGGCTGAAAAAATCGACAACCAGGTAAAAAGCCGCCTGGCTGAAGCCGCCAGAACATTCCAGATGAAAGGCTTTCGTAAAGGCAAAGTCCCTATCAAGGTTATCAAAAACCGTTTTGGCAAAGGGTTGCGGCAGGAAGTGCTCGGTGAAGTCATGAACGAGTCTTATTATGAAGCCCTGTCCAAGGAAAACGTCAAACCTGCCGGACAGCCGAAAATCGAGCCGACCAATCTGAAGGAAGGGGAGAATCTCGAATTCACCGCAACCTTTGAAGTCTACCCTGAAATCGAACCGGGTGACTTCAGCAAGATAGCTGTTGAAAAACGTCAGGCTGAAATTTCCGAGAAAGATATCGACAACATGATCCAGACGCTGCGTGAGCAGCGCAAACATTTTCATGGAACTGATCGCGCAGCGAAGAAAGGCGACAGGCTTACCGTTGATTTCGTCGGCAAAATAAAAGGCGAAGAATTTGAAGGGGGCTCGGCCAAAGACGCACAGATTATTATCGGTTCCGGCAACATGATTCCGGGTTTTGAAGACGGGCTGGAAGGCCTGAAAAAAGGCGACTCAAAGACCCTGAAACTGAAGTTCCCCAAGGACTATCACAAGGAAGACCTGGCTGGAAAAGCCTGTGAATTCGATGTTGAGGTCAAGGCAGTTGCCGAAGAGCATCTGCCGGAGCTGAATGAGGATTTCTTCAAGTCATTTGACGTTCAGGAAGGAGGCCTTGAAAGTTTTCGTGAAGAAGTCAAAAAGAACATGGAACGGGAACTGCGCAACGCCATCAAGAACAACGTCAAAACCCAGGTCATCGATGGCCTGGTCAGTGAAACCAGTGTCGATCTGCCGAAATCCATGGTTGATAATGAAATTAACAATCTTCGCCAGCAGGCCATGCAACAGTATGGCGGTGGCCAGAAAATTGACCCCTCACTGTTGCCGGCTGAGATGTTTCAGGCCCAGGCGGAACAGCGAGTCAGTGTTGGACTGATCCTGAACGAGATCATTCAGCGTAATAAACTGAAAGCCGACCCGACCAAGGTCAGGGAAATTGTTGAAGGACTGGCAGCCGGTTATGAGAACCCCCAGGAAGTCATTGCCTGGTACTATAGTGACAAGGAGCAGATGGCTCAGATTGAGGTGATGGCACTGGAAGAATCCGTTATTGACCTGATTCTGGAAAAAGCCAAGGTAGAGGAGAAATCCACCTCTTACGAAGAAGCGCTCAAACCGGTGGAGAAAAAAGCCAGGAAAACAGATAAGAAAGCGGAAAAGAAAGCAGAACCTAAAACCACCGAAAAACCGGCAGCTGCCGAAAAAGAGGCTACTGCGAAGCCATCTGACAAGGACGAGTCCTGAGACGGAATTATTATGAGCAAAAGCGAACTGGAAGAAACAATCACCAAGGCATCATCACTGGTGCCGATCGTCGTCGAGCAGACTGCCCGCGGTGAACGTTCCTATGATATCTTTTCAAGACTGCTCAAGGAGCGGGTTATTTTCATGGTCGGGCCGGTTGAAGACCACATGGCTAACCTGATTGTTGCCCAGTTACTTTATCTGGAATCCGACAATCCGGACAAGGACATTCATTTCTATATCAATTCCCCGGGCGGTTCCGTGACATCCGGCATGTCGATTTATGACACCATGCAATTTATCAAACCCGATGTCAGCACCATGTGTGTTGGTCAGGCGGCCAGTATGGGTTCTTTCCTGCTTGCCGGCGGTGCAAAAGGAAAACGCTATGCCTTGCCCAACTCACGCATCATGATTCACCAGCCAAGTGGTGGATATCAGGGGCAGGCTTCGGACATTCATATCCATGCCCAGGAGATTCTCAAGATCCGGGAAAAACTCAATAAAATCATGGCCGAACATACCGGTCAGGATATTGAGACCATTGCCCGGGATACTGAGCGCGATAACTTCATGAATGCCGATGAAGCACTGAATTATGGTTTGATCGACCAGGTACTTTCCAAACGGGCTATTCCTACCCCGGCAAAAGATAGTTAAAAAAAGCTCTGCAGGGCTTGTAAAATGGCCTCAATGCCTTCATCTTATGGCTGTAGGTAATTGCGTGAGCGCCTTCTATCACGGCTAACGGAGTGATCGAACATGTCAGAAAAAGACGGCAAAGATGATTCAGGAAAATTATTATATTGCTCGTTCTGTGGCAAAAGTCAGCATGAGGTAAGAAAGCTCATTGCCGGCCCCTCCGTATTCGTCTGTGATGAATGTGTCGACCTCTGTAACGATATTATCCGTGAAGAAATTCAGGAAAAAACTGAAGACAGCGGAGACCGCCCCTTACCCAGCCCGGAAGAAATTCGTAACACCCTGGACGAGTATGTAATCGGCCAGGACAAAGCCAAGAAAACCCTGGCAGTTGCCGTTTACAACCACTACAAACGACTTAACTTCCAGAGTGAACAAGACGGTGTTGAGCTCAGCAAGAGCAATATTCTGATAATCGGACCGACCGGAACCGGTAAAACGTTACTCGCTGAAACACTGGCCAGGCTGCTTGATGTTCCCTTTACCATCGCCGATGCCACGACTCTGACCGAGGCTGGTTATGTGGGTGAGGATGTTGAAAACATTATCCAGAAACTGCTGCAGAAGTGTGATTATGATGTCGAGAAGGCCCAGATCGGCATAGTCTATATCGACGAAATAGACAAGATTGCCCGCAAATCAGACAACCCATCCATTACCCGCGATGTGTCGGGCGAAGGTGTGCAGCAGGCTTTGTTGAAACTGATTGAAGGTACAGTGGCTTCAGTACCTCCGCAGGGCGGCCGTAAACATCCGCAGCAGGAATTTCTGCAGGTTGATACCTCCAATATCCTGTTTATCTGTGGTGGTGCCTTTGCTGGACTGGACAAGGTAATTCGTGATCGCTCGGATAAGAGCGGTATCGGTTTTTCTGCCGAAATGCGCAGCAAGGAAAACCAGAAAAGTATCGGCGAGGCCTTGCAGGATGTCGAACCAGAAGATCTGGTCAAGTACGGCCTGATACCTGAATTTGTTGGACGCCTGCCAATGATCGCGACCCTCAATGAACTGGATGAGGATGCCCTGGTCAAGATCCTGACAGAACCGAAAAATTCCCTGACCAGGCAATACGCCAAACTGTTTGAAATGGAAGGGGTCGAAATACAGTTCCGTGAAGATGCGCTCAGAGCCATTGCCCGCAGAGCCCAGGAACGAAAAACCGGTGCCCGGGGCCTGCGCTCGATCATGGAAGCCGTATTGCTGGATACCATGTATAACATCCCGTCCCAGTCCGGGGTTAGCAAGGTGGTTATTGATGAAGCTGTCATCAACGGAGAATCGGATCCCCTGCTGATGTATGAATCCAGCGATGATACCCAGGCCTTGCCCAACAAGACGGCCAGTAAAGATCAATAAAAGATCTGCAAAACACTGTTGGACACCAATTCACTAATGCTATTGCCTGACAAACCGGGCAAGTGAGAAACTGAAATCATGAGTAACGAAGACAAACCTGTCACCACAGCACAGCAACTGCCTTTCCTGCCGCTGCGTGGAGTGGTCGTCTACCCGCAGATCGTACATCCACTGTTTGTTGCCCGTCCCAAGTCTATTGCCGCACTCAAGGCGGCCATGGCGGCCGACAAGCGGGTGGTACTGGCTGCACAGAAAAAACACTCTGAAGATAATCCCACAGAAGATGATGTTTATGATATCGGCACTGTTGCTTCAGTCCTGCAGCTTATGCATGTCAATGACGGTACAGTGAAAGTGCTGGTTGAAGGAGTGGAGCGGGTCAAGATCAGGAAACTGCATTTCAATGATGATTATTACGTAGCCGAAAGCTCACCAATTAGTGGCAGCGTGGCAGAAGAAAAGGATACTGAAATCCTGGTTCGATCATTGCTGTCCCAGTTTGATCAGTACGTTCAGCTCAGCAAAAAAATCTCACCGGAGGTGATGACTTCCATCACCAGCATCGATGACCCCAGTCGCCTGATCGACACAATTGCCACACATATGTCCCTGCAGCTTGAAGAAAAGCAGAACATACTTGAACTGGCCAAGCTGAAACCGCGAATTGAACACCTGATGGCCCTGATTGAAGCGGAAATTGATGTTTTTCAGGTTGAAAAACGTATTCGTGGACGGGTCAAAAAACAGATGGAGAAAAGCCAGCGTGAGTACTATCTGAATGAGCAGATGAAAGCGATTCAGAAGGAAATGGGTGAACTAGAGGACGTACCCAATGAAGCAGAAGAGCTGGCCAGGAAAATTGAAGATGCCGGCATGCCCAAAGAAGCCAAGGAAAAAGCTCAGGCTGAACTGAATAAACTGAAAATGATGTCGCCCATGTCATCTGAAGCTTCAGTAGTTCGTACCTATCTGGATTGGATGGTCAATATCCCCTGGAAGAAGAAAAGCAAGATTCGCAGTGACCTGAACAAGGCGCAGGAAATTCTGGAAGCGGATCATTATGGCCTCAAGGAAGTCAAAGAACGCATCCTTGAATATCTTGCCGTACAAAAGCGCGTCAAAAAGCTCAAGGGACCTATCCTGTGTCTGGTCGGCCCTCCCGGCGTAGGTAAAACATCACTGGGTGAATCAATTGCCCGTGCTACGGGACGCAAGTTTGTCCGTATGGCGCTTGGCGGAGTTCGCGATGAGGCGGAAATTCGTGGTCACCGCCGTACCTATATTGGTTCCCTGCCCGGAAAGGTTATACAGAAGCTGGCCAAAATCGGGGTCAAAAACCCGCTGATTTTGCTTGATGAAGTTGACAAGATGGGAATGGATCATCGCGGTGATCCGGCCTCAGCATTGCTAGAAGTCCTTGATCCTGAACAGAATAACAGCTTTAACGATCACTACCTTGAAGTTGATTATGACCTGAGTGACGTTATGTTCATCTGCACTTCCAACTCAATGAATATTCCCGGTCCCTTACTGGATCGCATGGAAGTCATCCGCCTGCCGGGCTATACCGAAGACGAAAAACTTAATATCGCCAGTCGTTATCTGGTTCCGAAACAGCAAAAAAATAATGGTCTCAAAGACAATGAAGTTGAATTTCCGGACAAGGCCTTACTGGAATTGATCAGACACTACACTCGCGAAGCAGGGGTACGTGGTCTGGAACGGGAGATATCCAAAGTCTGTCGCAAAGTCGTAAAAGAAAGAAGCATGAGCGATGACGAAAAGACAAAGAAAAAAGGCAAGGAAGAAAGCATTGTTATTGATACCGAATCTCTCGAACATTACGCCGGCGTCAAAAAATACGACTATGGCAAAGCCGATGAACAGGATGTTGTCGGTCAGGTAAATGGACTGGCCTGGACCCAGGTAGGTGGTGAACTGCTCACCATCGAAGCCGTAGCTACTCCGGGTAAGGGTAAAACCACCATGACCGGCTCTCTGGGGGACGTCATGCAGGAGTCTATTCAGGCAGCCCTGACCGTGGTTCGCAGTCGTGCATCCGGCCTGGGGATAGCTGAAAACTTCCATGAAAAGAAAGACTTGCATGTTCATGTTCCGGAAGGCGCCACTCCCAAAGACGGTCCTAGTGCCGGTATTGGCATGTGTACAGCAATCGTATCTGTTCTGACTGGCACACCTGTCAGAAAAGATGTGGCCATGACTGGTGAGATCACATTACGGGGACAGGTTCTGAGCATTGGCGGCCTGAAAGAAAAGTTACTGGCAGCCCATCGCGGAGAGATCAAGACAGTTATCATTCCCAAAGATAACGAAAGAGACCTGAAAGAAATTCCGGATAACATCAAAGCTGACCTTGAAATCAAACCGGTAAAATGGATTGATGAAGTTCTGGATATTGCTTTGCAATATATGCCTGAACCGATTGTTGATAACAAGTCAGCCGAATTGAAGAAGGCTTCTTCAGAGACGAATGAGAGCGATATCAAAGACAAAACGAAAAAACAGATAAATACTCATTAATACCAGTGTATTTCTTGACATTAACTTTCCACAGTTGGTATAAAGTCCGGTAGCTCGTAAGCGTTACGGCAGCAAGGCTGCTAGTCATTTTCTACATCGGTTTTATTAGTTGATAATTAGCTGATGAAAGGACAAAAAGTAACGAAGATGTTACGGAAAAAGTAACAGCAAACGTAACAGCAAAGTAACAATAAAAAGAATAAAATATTTTTTTGTTCTACAGAGTTTAAGCAATTCAATTAACTTGAAAATAATCAATCTAACCAAAAAGAGAAGGGTGATAAAGTGAATAAATCAGAACTAATAGATGCAGTAGCCGAAAGTGCCGATTTACCAAAAGCAGCCGCCGCTCGTGCGATTGACGCCATGACAGATGCCATTACTGGTGCTCTGAAGTCCGGAGATTCAGTAGCTTTGGTGGGTTTCGGATCTTTCAATGTCAAGAATCGTGCCGCACGTACTGGGCGTAACCCACAAACTGGCGCGCCGATTAATATCGCTGCTGCTAGAGTACCTTCTTTTAAACCAGGTAAAGCTTTAAAAGATTCAGTTAACTCATAACGAATTGCTTATCTTCTAAGCTTTCGTTTTATAGCAAAGCTATACAGGGGCGCATCTTTTGATGCGCCTTTTGCGTTTAAGAGAATAACAAGCATTAAACAGAGGACCATCATGACAATGCTTCAGACAATACGTAATAACTCCCAGGGGCTGCTGGCCAAAATATTTATTGGTTTTGTAATTCTTGTATTTGCACTGTTTGGTCTGGATAGCATTGTCGGTACCATCGTAAACAGTAACTCAACGGTCAGCGTTAATGGCGTCGACCTCAATGAGCTTGCTATCGAAAATGAAGCTCAGCGAATCAGTCAGCAGTTATTGTCCAATTTGGGTGCCAATATTGATCCGGGCAGCATTGATCCCAGTCAGTTCCGCGAGCAGGCCGTCAATAATCTGGTAGAGCGTGAATTGATTTTCCAGACTGCGGTAGAAAACAATATGACACTTTCACCGGCAGAGCTGGACCGGCAGATCGCCCAGACTGCCGAGTTTCAGGTTAACGGCTCATTCAGCATAGAAAGAGCCAGAGCCCTGCTGGCCAGTTTTGGCATGACCCCCGCCGGGTACCGGGCTGCCTTGCTCAGAGAGGGTCTCATGGATCAGATGCTAAGTTCTTATTCTGACTCCAGTTTTGCCACTCCTGCTGAAATTGAAATGGTCAGCAGGATCAATAATCAACAGCGTACTCTGCGCCATATCCGTATTCCTGTAGAGATGCTGACACAGACTCAGACTGTCACTGATGATGAGATCAGCCAGTACTATGATGACAATCCTGAGCAATATATGCAGGGTGAAAGGGTAGCCATTGAATATGTCGTACTTGACCGGCAAAACCTGATGGATGAAATAGAAGTCAGTGAAGATGAAATCCGTGCCCAGTACAACACTGAGATTGCTTCACTGGAAAGTGCCGTTGAGCGACGTGCCTCGCATATTCTGTTACAGGCCTCTGATGACACTATCAATGAAGCAATGACTCAGGCTCAGGAACTTAAAAGCCGTATCGATAACGGAGAGAGTTTTGAGGATCTGGCAGCAGAGTTTTCTGACGATACCGGGTCTGCACAGTTTGGTGGTGATGTTGGTTACACAAGCGGCGACACTTTCGCTGAGCCATTTGAAAACGCCCTGGCACAACTCGAGCTTGAGCAGGTTTCCGACCCGGTCAGAACCCAGTTTGGTGTTCACCTGATCAAACTCACCGAACTGAGTGAATCAGACATCCCCGAGTTTGAAGAAAGCCGGGATCGTATCGAAACCGAGTTACAGGAACAGGCCGTCGATGACATCTATATAGCCAGGGCTGAGGAACTTGGCAACCTGGCTTTTGAGTCGCTTGATCTTGAACAGCCGGCAGAAAGCCTGGGTCTGGAAATCCAGACGACAGAGCTGTTCGACCGTTCCGGTGGTGTTGGCATTGCTGCCAACCAGAGCGTAATAGATGCCGCCTTTGGGGCGGAAGTCCGTGATGGACTTAACAGCGCCTTGCTGACTATTGATGATTCGCGCACTGCTGTGATCAGGGAACTGGAACGCCGGGAACCGGAATTGCGTCCACTGGCAGAAGTAAGTGGGCAAATCGAAGCCTCGCTGCGTCGTGAAAAAGCCCGGCAAGAGGCTCAGACACTGGGACAGAGCTATCTGAGCAGCCTCGAAAACGGCCAGAATATTGATGCATTGTTATCTGTGCAGGGGCTGCAATGGCAAAGTACCCAGGCTCTGAGCCGGAATGACACTACCTTGCCGGCAGAATTAAGGCGCATGATTTTTGAGATGCCAAAACCAGCAGAGGGCGAGACAGAAATTCAGGCTGGCCAGCTGCAGAACGGCGACTATGTCATCATCCAGTTGCAGGAAATCATTCCCGGCAGCCTTGCCGATATGCCTGAAGAAGAACAGATGCAACTGAAAAACTATCTCTTACAGCAGGAAGCTGCTGCCGATTTTAACGCTGTTATGTCCGGAGTACAGGCTCGGGCTGATATTCAGCGCTAAACTTAGCAAATAGTATGTATACTGCTTGAATCGTATGCAAATTCATTGAATTCTTGAATAAACCCTGAGATATTCAGGGTTTATAAACTGATACTTGCTCGAAAAGGGGACGAGTTTACTCATGAAAACCAAGCGACACCATTGCTTTAGCTTCTGTTTTATCTTCTTGCTGACGGCCTGTGGCGGAGGGGATAATCTGAGCCGTGTTGATTCCGGAAACCAGGAAGGAGTCCTGCACTTTGGCAATGGCACAGAACCTCAGGGACTGGACCCGCACATTGTTACTGGGGTTCCTGAACACCATATCATCAATGCCCTGTTTGAAGGCCTGGTATCCAAGGATCCCTATACGCTTGAGCCAATCCCCGGTGTTGCGGAAAGTTGGGAGATCAGTGAAGACGGCCGCACCTATACTTTCAACCTACGCCGGGATGCGCTCTGGAGTAATGGCGACCCTGTTACTGCTGAGCACTTTCGTTGGTCCTGGCAGCGGGTACTATCACCCGAACTTGGAAGTCAGTACAACTATATGCTTTATCCGGTGTTGAATGCAGAAGCCTATGCTAATGGAGAATTAACTGATTTCAGTCAGGTTGGAGCCAAAGCACTGGATGCACATACATTCCAGGTTGAACTGGAAAACCCGACACCTTATCTGCTGCAATTGCTCGATCATTACAGTACCTTCGCGGTTCACCCTGAAACAGTCCTTGCTCATGGCAGCATGACTGACCGGATTACGCAATGGACTCGAGTAGAGAACATGGTCAGTAATGGACCTTTTAAATTAAGCGAATGGGCCATTAATTCTCAGATTCGTGTCGAAAAATCAGAAACCTACTGGGATCGTGAAGCAGTCCAGCTTAATGCCATTGTGTATTATCCGACTGAAAATACTGTTACCGAAGAACGAATGTTTCGTGATGAGGAAATCCATTTCACCAACGTGATTCCCATGGACAAAATCAGCACTTATCGAAATATCGCTCCAGATCTGCTGCAAATTGCACCCTACCTTGGCACCTATTACTACCTGATTAATACTGATAAAGAACCTTTCAATGATCTCCGGGTCAGAAAAGCACTGGCAATGTCTGTAGACAGGGACCTGCTTACAGAAACTGTCATGCGTGGCACCGTCACTCCGGCCTATGCATTGACTCCTCCCGGCACACTGGGCTATCAGCCACCACAGACCTTTTCCTACGACCCAGAAGAAGCCAAGCGACTTCTCGCCGAAGCCGGCTATCCGAATGGCGAGGGATTCCCGTCCTTTGAAATTTTATACAACACTCTGGATGAACACCGTCGAATCGCTGTGGCAATTCAGGAAATGTGGAGACAGAACCTGGGAATTAACGTGGAATTACTGAATCAGGAATGGCGTGTCTACCTCGATTCCCAGGATAACATGAATTACGATGTCAGCCGCCGTGGCTGGATCGGCGACTATGTTGATCCGAATTCATTTCTCGACATGATGATTACCGGTGGGGGCAATAATAAAACAGGCTTCAGTGATCCGCGTTATGATGACCTGGTTTTAAATGTGGCGCCAAGCAAACTGGATGAAAGTGAGCGTTTTGAAGCTTACTATGAGGCTGAAACAATTCTCATGGAAGATATGCCGATTATTCCCCTTTACACCTATCAGAGCAGACACTTTCGACATCCGAGTCTGAAAGGCTTGCCACCTAATATACTCGACTATTACAACTGGAAGTATGTGTATTTAGAGCCAATGCCGGAATTTGATATTCCTGACGAACTCTAACAGAGCACATTCTTTCTTATGTGGCGGTTTATTTTATTTAGAAGCCTGCAGGCTGTGCCTGTCATCCTTGCGGTTATTACCGTAACTTTCTTTCTCGTCCGGGCTGCTCCGGGCGGCCCATTCGATAGCGAAAAGGCTGTTTCCGAACAGGTACAACGGGCGCTGGAAGCCCAGTACCAACTGGATTTGCCTGCTTACCAACAATATTTTAATTATCTCGGCGATCTGGCCCAGGGCAATTTAGGGCCTTCATTTTATTACCCGGGGCAAAGCGTCAATGAACTGATCTTTCAGGGCCTGCCGGTTACCGCGGAACTAGGTTTGTATGCCCTGATCATTGCCGTGTTTATTGGTGTACTGGCAGGCGTTATTGCATCCCTGAAACCCAACACCATTCAGGACTATATTCCCATGAGTCTTGCCATGATCGGGATATGCATGCCTTCATTTTTGCTGGGACCAACCCTGGTGCTCATTTTCGGTATCTGGCTCGACTGGCTGCCGATTTCCGGCTGGAATTCTGCAGAAAGCAAAATTCTTCCAAGTATTACACTTGGCGCTATGTATGCTGCATATATTGCCCGGCTGAGTCGTGCCGGCATGCTGGAAGTCATGTCACAGGATTACCTCAGAACAGCACGCGCCAAAGGACTGCCCGAGCATATCGTCATACTGAAGCATGCCTTGCGTGGCGGCCTGATTCCTGTTGCTGCTTTCCTTGGCCCGGCATTTGCCGGATTACTTGCCGGTTCTTTTGTTGTGGAAACCGTATTTCAGGTGCCAGGACTGGGACGCTTTTATGTGCAGGCAGCCTTTAACCGGGATTACACCATGATTCTCGGCACCACCGTTTTCCTGGCAAGTCTGATCGTTGTGTTTAATTTATTATCCGACGTGCTGGCCGCCTGGATGAATCCACGTTTACGTTTTCAATTCAGAAAATCATGACTACAGAAGAGATTGTCACAGCGACGCAAGCACTGCCCAAAGGCGTCTCTCTCTGGGATGATGCCTGGTTACGTCTGAAGAAAAACAAACTGGCGATGTTTGGCCTGTGTTTTCTCATCCTGATGAGCCTGCTCTGTCTGCTTGCCCCGTGGCTGACTCCGTATGGCTATGAAGACCAGGATCTCAGGCTCGGCGCCTCGGGGCCTTCAATGGCTCACTGGCTGGGTACTGACACCTTCGGTCGCGATTTGCTGACCAGAATTCTATATGGCGGTCGGGTATCCCTGATGGTCGGTTTCATAGCCACCTCGGTGGCACTGATTATCGGCGTCACCTATGGAGCCGTGGCCGGTTATGCCGGTGGTAAAACTGACGCCCTGATGATGCGTCTGGTGGATATTATCTATGCCTTGCCATTTATGATCTTTATTATCCTTCTCATGGTGGTCTTTGGCAGGAATATCCTGCTGCTGTTCCTGGCCATCGGTGCGGTTGAATGGCTGGTCATGGCCCGTATTGTCAGGGGACAGGTGCAAAACCTGCGGCAACAGGAATTTGTTGAAGCGGCTATTTCCATTGGTCTATCCCCCTGGTCAATTATCCGCAAACACCTTATTCCTAATGCACTGGGACCGATTATTGTCTATACCACCTTGACCATCCCCAATGTCATGCTGCTGGAAGCCTTCCTGAGTTTTCTGGGGCTGGGAATACAGCCACCGCAATCATCCTGGGGCTTATTAATCTCCTATGGTGTGGAAAGCATGGAAGAATACCCCTGGTTGTTAATCTTTCCCGGCCTGGCACTGACACTGACCCTGTTTGCCCTGAACTTTCTGGGAGACGGTTTGCGCGATGCCCTCGACCCCAAGGCCTCAAGGGACTGAAATGGCCTTACTTGAAGCAACAGATTTACGTGTTCACTTCCATACCCGAAACGGCCTGATCAAGGCAGTTGACGGTATCAGTTTTAAAGTGGAAGAGGGCAAGACCCTGGCCATTATCGGTGAATCAGGTTCCGGCAAATCAGTCGCCTGCTACAGCATGCTGGGCCTGGTACCCATGCCACCGGGAAAATTTGAATCCGGATCGGTCATGTTTGAAGGCCAGGATCTGCTGACTTTAAGCGAAGCCAAATTACGCAAAATTCGCGGCAAGGGTATTTCCATCATCTTTCAGGATCCGATGACCACTCTCAACCCCTTCCTGAAAATCGGCGATCAGCTGATCGAACCCCTGCGTTTACATTTTGGCATGAGCAAACAGGAAGCCTGGAAACGCGGCATCGAAATTCTTGAAGAGGTCGGGATAAAAAATGCCACCCAGCGCATGAAGTCCTGGCCCTTTGAATTTTCCGGCGGCATGCGTCAACGCGTGGTTATTGCCATGGCGCTGGTGACCGAGCCGAGAATAATCATAGCCGATGAACCAACTACGGCACTGGATGTCACTGTTCAGGCGCAGATCCTCAAGTTGCTCAAGGAATTGCAGGAACGACGTAATATCGGCGTTATATTTATCAGTCATGACCTGAGTGTGGTTGCCGATATCGCCGACGAAATTGCCGTCATGCAAAACGGTGTATTTGTCGAGCAGGGCACACGCAATGAAATTTTCCAGTCGCCTGCACACGAATATACCAAAAAATTACTGGCAGCCGTTCCTGCTACTGAAAAGCTGGAAAGCAGCGGGCGCGATGAAAACCTGGTTGAAGTGAACAATCTCAGTATTCATTTTAATGGCGGCAAGGGGGAAGGGCTGATCCGGGCAGTCGATGATGTCAGTCTGCAGATCAAGCGTCATGAAATTCTGGGGCTGGTCGGGGAATCAGGTTCCGGCAAATCAACCACTGGCAGAGCCATCCTGCGCTTGCTCGGACTCAGTGGCGGCCAGATCAAGTTCAACGGAACTGACATCAGCCAGCATTCCATGCAGGAAATGAAACCCCTGCGCAGGCAAATGCAGATGATTTTCCAGGATCCCTATGCCAGTCTCAATCCGCGCATGACTGTTTACGACACTCTGGCCGAGCCCTTGTTGCTGCATAAAATAGTCGGTAAAAAAGAACTGGATAAAACTATTTTCTCACTGATGGATTCAGTCGGCCTGAGCCGGGAGAGTGTGTTGCGCTATCCCCATGAATTCTCCGGAGGACAGCGACAGCGTATCGCTATTGGCCGGGCCATTTCGACCAGACCGCTGTTTATTGTCGCCGACGAACCGGTATCCGCCCTGGATGTCACCATTCAGGCACAGATACTTGATTTGTTACTGGAACTGGTGGATCACTTTAACCTGACCATGCTGTTCATCTCGCATGATCTGGGTGTAGTGCGATATCTTTCAGACCGGATTCTGGTCATGAAGGATGGCAAGATGGTCGAAAGCGGTTCGGTCCATGAAATTTTCAGTGCACCGCAACAGGAATATACCCGCGCATTACTGGATGCCATTCCCGGAAAATCCCTGCTTTCCATCTAGAGTAATCTAGAAACGATCCTTCCATTCCCGCAGTGCAGCGAAAGTAGCCAGTGCACTGCCCGGACTTTCCTGTAACTGCGGTTTGAAGTCATCATTGGCGCAACGTAAAAATGGATTACTTTGCAGTTCCCGGGCCAGATTGCTGGGCAGAGTCGGCTGCCCCTGATCGCGTTTTTCCTGCTCCTGAGAAAGGCGTTCTGCAACAACCGGGTCATCCGGCGTAACAGCCTGGGCAAAAGCAAGATTGCTGAGGGTATATTCATGGGCACAAAATACCTGAGTCTCGGGTTTCAGCGCAGCTAGTTTGGCCAGCGAGGCATACATCATTTCCGGCGTGCCCTCAAAAATACGTCCACAGCCAGCTGCAAACAGGGTGTCTCCACAAAAAAGCAGCGGTTCCTGTGTCTCGGGTTCAGCGTAATAGGCAATATGGTCCAGCGTGTGCCCGGGGATTTCCAGTATGCGGAAATCTATCCCAAGCAGCCTGACATGATCTCCTTCATGCAGTTCCCTGGTGACATAGGGAATGGCTGCAGATTCCGGTCCATAAACCGGCACATCAAAGCGCTGCAGCAACTCGGGGACACCGCCAATATGATCCGGGTGGTGGTGGGTCAGTACAATGGCGCTGAGCTGCAGATTATTATCATCAAGGTATTTCAACACCGGCGTTGCATCACCCGGATCAACAATACAGGCCTCGACAGAGTCCTGTTGGCGAAACAGCCAAAGGTAATTATCGGAAAAAGCTGGGATGGGCGTTATTTCAATCATGGATGCTTGGTCTTCCGTGTTGCTTGGTTAAAGGTAACTGTGCTGTTCAGGCAGCTTTACGATAAGGTATCATGCTGCGTATGGCAACCAATCCAGAGATAGACAGACAACAGTTCAGCGACATGAGTGCCTGGCTTGAGACCCCGCTGGGCCAGGCCTTGCTTGGTGCGGAACATGGCCTGCTGGAGCAGATGCTCAATCGCCGTTTCGGCTATCACCTGCTACAGTTAAGTTGTGCTGACGTCAGTATTCATGACGACAGCCCGATTGGTCATAAATTTTGCCTCAGGCCGGTTGCGGAAGCTGGGAAGGGTGGTCTCGTGGCCAGACCTGAAGCCATTCCGCTGGCCTCTGAATCAGTAGACATGGTTCTTTTGCATCATGTTCTGGATTATTCCTCACATCCCCACCAGTTATTGCGTGAAGCTGACCGGGTCCTGATTGCCGGCGGCAATCTGCTGATTGTCGGCTTCAATCCATTCAGCACCTGGGGTATCCGGCATAAATTCAGTCGCCGCAAACAGAAAAGTCCCTGGTCTACGGCCAACCTGCTTAGCAGTATGCGCCTGAGTGACTGGCTCAAACTTCTCGATTTCAAGGTGGAGCAGGTGCATTACGGCTTGTATTCCATGCCGATCAACAGTCCCCGCTTTATTCGTTATTCGTCTTTCATGGGTAAACTGGCACAACGGCTTAACTGGCCTACCGGAGGTATTTACGTTATTTCAGCCAGGAAACAGGCCTTACCCATGACGCCCATCCGCGAACCATGGAAAGCTATCTCCAATCCTGTCAGGGGACTCACACTGGGTGACAAGGCCGGTGTCACTCCTTCTCAACCCCACAACAAAACCCTGCATTAGTTTGCCTGGCATTAAATGAGAAACCCTGTAATTATTTACACCGATGGTGCCTGTCGTGGAAATCCCGGACCCGGTGGCTGGGGTGCAGTATTGCAGCATGGAGAAAACCTGCTGGAACTTTATGGTGGAGAAACGGAAACCACCAACAACCGCATGGAACTCACGGCAGTGATCAAGGCACTGGAAGCACTAAAGTATCCCTGTGACATCCAGCTTTACAGTGATTCAAAATATGTTTTGCAGGGCATCAGCGAATGGCTGGCTAACTGGAAAAAGCGGGGCTGGCGTACCGCCGCCAAAAAGCCGGTGCAGAATGTCGAATTGTGGCAGCAACTGGATGCACTGGTTGAACAACAGGGCAACATCCAATGGCACTGGGTCAAGGGACATAGTGGAGACCCCGGCAATGAACTTGCCGACCAACTGGCCAATAAAGGAATAGACGAGTTATGAGACAAATCGTACTGGATACGGAAACCACGGGACTGGAGCCGTCGCAGGGACATCGCATCATTGAAATTGGCTGCGTCGAACTGATGAATCGCCGTCTGACCGGCAACAACCTGCATATCTATATTAATCCGTTGCGTGAAATTGATGCCGGAGCGCTTGAAGTACACGGGATTACCAACGAGTTTCTTGCAGATAAACCAAAATTCAGCGAGATCGCTGATACCTTTATTGATTTTGTCAGGGATGCAGAACTGATTATCCATAACGCCCCTTTTGATGTCGGCTTTCTCGATCATGAATTACAGGACCTGAATCGCGGTTACAGGAACATGGCGGGATATTGCACAGTACTTGATACCCTGGCGATGGCGCGTAAAAAGCATCCCGGTCAGAAAAACAGCCTGGATGCACTGTGTAAACGTTACTTTGTTGATAACTCACAACGTGAGTTACATGGCGCCTTGCTGGATGCCGAAATTCTGGCAGATGTTTACCTGATCATGACCGGCGGTCAATCCAGTTTTTCCCTGGGGCATGAAGGAAGTTCTGAAGGCAATACCGCAACCCGTATCAGGCGTCTGTCCAAAGACCGTCAGGCACTGAAAGTGATCAGCGCCAGTGCTGATGAGGAAGCTGCGCACCGGGCCAGACTCGAAGCAATTAAAGAGTCTTCCGGAACCAGCCTCTGGCCCGCGGGGGAGGATCAGGCCTGATCAAAGCCACGGTTACACGGGTTTGTGTCCGGCTCATTGCTGAGACTATAATTTTTCTTTTTCTGGACTGAGGTGATAAGTGGAATTTCTTTCTGAATACGGCATGTTTCTGGCAAAAACCCTTACTTTCGTTGTGGCTGTAATTTTTATTATCGTGACAGCCGCTGCTGCTGCCGCAAAAAATAAAAAAGAACAGAAGGGTTCTATCGTTGTTACTCACCTGAATGAGGAAATCGATGATTTTCGTGATGAAATAAAACACGTTGTTGAAGACGAAGGCCTGCTCAAAAAAGAAAAGAAAGCACTGAAGAAGCAGGCAAAAGAAAAAAGTAAAAAGAAGAAAAAAACACAAGAGGACAGTAAAAAGCGCATTTACGTGCTGGACTTTCATGGTGACCCGAAAGCTTCTCAGGTCGAAAATTTACGTCGCGCCATCACCGCTGTCCTCAGTACTATCCGCCCTGATAAAGATGAAATCATGCTGCGGCTCGAGAGTCCCGGCGGCATGGTGCACGCCTATGGTCTGGCGGCATCCCAGCTTGCCAGAATACGTCAGCAGAATGTTCCCCTGACAGTCTGTGTCGACAAAATGGCGGCCAGTGGCGGCTACATGATGGCCTGTCTGGGGACAAAAATCATTGCAGCACCTTTTGCCTATATCGGTTCCATCGGTGTCCTGCTGCAATTACCCAATTTTAATCGTCTGCTGAAAGACAAGCATATTGATTTTGAAATGATTACTGCCGGCGAATACAAACGCACGCTGACACTGTTTGGTGAAAATACCGAAGAAGGCCGCAAGAAAATGACTGAGGATATTCAGGATACCCATGAACTGTTCAAGGACTTTGTGCATGAGTATCGCCCGGTACTGGACATCAGTGATGTGGCTACCGGCGAAACCTGGTTTGGCAAGAATGCACTGGAAAAGAAACTGATTGACGAAGTCGGGACCAGTGATGAATACATCAGTAAAGCATGCAAGGAAGCCGATGTTTATTCAGTGGTGTATGAAAAGAAAAAGAACCTGGCGGACCGTTTCGGCAAAGCTGCAGAGACTGCACTGGACAACAGCCTGTTAAAATGGCTGCATCGAAGTCCCCAGGATCACACGGGCTAGGTCTTTCAGACCTGCCTGCGGCGGAACAGGGGAGTCGGCTTGATCACGGTAGCCTGATAGTTTTCGGAAAAATCATGAAAACCGTTCAGGTAGGTTTCCTCATCAACATCATCAGCAACCTGAAAGCTGCTGAATCCGCAGCTGAGCATATAACTTAGCTGATCCCGCAAGACTTCTCCCACGGCACGAATATCTCCGCTGTAGCTTTTCTGCTCACGCAGTAAAGCCGCATAGGTAAAAGCACGACCATCCTTGAACAGGGGGAAATCCAGGGCAATAACAGGAAGCTGCCCGATCTCTTCTTCAGTCAGCAGTTCTGCTGGATTCTGTTCACTTGCAAACCACACGCCGATTTCAGCATCCAACTTGGCCAGTTCAGCTTTGTGATCCTGCCAGAGCGTAAATGGCACAAGCAGGTGAGAGGCTTTTAAGCTGAGCACTTCGTCCGGTTCTGCTTCAGCACTGACAAGTTGCCAGTCATTTTCAACAAACTGCGCGTCTTTAATCAGCTTTGGCATATACTCTCTCCTTGAAGGGCTCTATGCCCAGACGCTGATAGGTGTCAATGAACTTTTCATCCTTCTGCCGCTGTTCCAGGTAAACGGAAACTATTTTTTCCACCACATCCGGAATTTCCACCTGCGCAAATGAAGGACCGAGCACCTTGGCCAGTTTCGCTTCGCGGCCCTGATCACCTCCCAGGGAAACCTGGTAGAATTCTTCGCCTTTCTTGTCTACACCGAGTATGCCGATATTGCCGACATGATGGTGGCCACAGGCATTCATACAACCGGAAATATTCAGGCTGATATCACCGATTTCAGTCAGACGGTCAAAATCATCAAAACGGCGCTGGATGGATTCTGCGATCGGGATCGACTTGGCATTCGCCAGCGAACAATAGTCGCCACCCGGGCAGGAAATGATATCGTTCAGCAGTCCAAGATTGGCAGTTGCCAGGTTTTCGGTTTTACAGGCCTTGTACACTTCATACAGATCTTTCAGGCGCACATCAGCCAGCGTCAGGTTCTGCTCATGGGTAATGCGCATTTCGGAGAAACTGTAGCGATCAGCCAGGTCAGCCACAAATTCCATTTGCCGATCTGTCAGGTCACCGGGGGCTACGCCGGTTTCTTTCAGGCTCAGTGTGACAATCCGGTACCCGGGCTGTTTATGTTTTGCAACATTACGTTGCACCCAATGCTGAAACAACAAATCCTGTTGTAGAGCTGTATCCACAGCTTCGTCTTCATCCGGCAGGTCTGCATAGGCCGGCGGGGTGAAATAGGCTTTACAGCGCGCAACTTCTTCTTCGGTCAATGTGCCTTCGCCATCCCTGGTGTGCTGCCACAGGGCTTCAACTTTTTCGCGATAAGTGTCTATGCCCAGGGCTTTTACCAGAATCTTGATTCGTGCCTTGAAGATATTGTCGCGGCGACCTTCCATGTTATAGACGCGCATGATGGCGTCCAGATAGGTCAGCAGGTGGCGCCAGGGTAAAAATTCACAGATAACCTGACCGATAAGCGGGGTTCTGCCCAATCCTCCGCCAACCAGTACCTGAAAGCCCAGCTCGCCCTGATCATTCTTCTTAATATACAGGCCGATATCGTGTACCTGGGTTGCTGCCTGGTCAACTTCAGTCCCGCACACGGCAATTTTGAATTTTCGCGGCAGGTAGGCAAATTCCGGATGGAAAGTAGACCACTGGCGGATAATTTCACACCAGGGGCGGCTGTCTTCGATCTCATTGGGAGAAACACCGGCAAACTGGTCGGTGGTGGTATTGCGGATGCAGTTGCCACTGGTCTGAATCGCATGCATGCTGACTTCAGCAAGCTCCGCAAGAATATCCGGCACCTGTTCAAGTTTCGGCCAGTTGATCTGCACATTCTGCCGTGTCGATAAATGCGCATAGCCCTTATCATAATCACGGGTAATTGAAGCCAGTTTGCGCATCTGCTTGGATGAAATCAGGCCGTAGGGAACGGCAATCCTTAACATGGGCGCCAGACGCTGCACATAAAGGCCGTTCTGCAGGCGCAGGGGCAGGAACTGCTGTTCCGTCAGTTTACCGTCCAGGAAACGCCTGGTCTGATCACGAAACTGGGCTACACGTTCCTCCAGCATCTGATGATCATATTTGTCGTAGGTATACATAGAGTTTCAATTTGTTACTGCTGAATAATGAGGGCGCGATAATACACAATCTGCTCTGTCAGCGCCATTCTCGCTTGTGTTTTTAGCCATAGCTTAGGATAATTGGCAGCCTTTAAATCAGCGTGATATGACTAAAATGAGCAACACAGATCCCAAAGCCAGCGATACCGATTTTAATGAAGCAGACAGCAAGGCAGACGCCATTGCCATTTTTTGCCTGATCATCATTGCTGCCGGGGCCATGATTTTTCTGGCTACGGGCTAGATTTTTCCCGGCTGACGGCCAGGCAATGAGCATTTCAGCTCAGGGCCAGCCTGACAACCAGCATTACCAAAAGAACAAAACTCACGGTAAAAATCAAGGCCGCTATGATGAAGGGCAGCAGACGTCCCTGGGTAAAATCCCGTTTTCTGTTTTCTTCACTCTGCACCCCAATACTGGCCTGGATTACACTTAGCATTATCCGCCAGAATGGAATGTGTTCGGGCTTCTGCCCGTTCTCCCGGGAGTCTTCCGGGGATGCTGTTTTGCTTTTTTCAGTACCTTGATTCACAATGATTTGCCCATATATAAAAGAGTAGACGCTGATCAACAGTTCAGTGTATTTACAGACAGATTTTACCACGCATAAGCAACGGTAATAACAGCTATGATTGATATTACAGAATCCGGACAGAAGTACCTTTCCGAACTGCTCGCCAAGCAGGATTGTGAAGGGATTGCCATTCGTGTTTTCGTCCTTGACGGTGGAACCCCCAAGGCGGAAACCTGTATTGCCTTTTGCCGGCCCGGTGAAGAGCAGGAAGACGATGAAGCGTTCGAATACGAAGGCTTTCGCGCTTTTATAGAAGGCAAGAGCAAAGTCTACCTGGAAGACGCAGTCGTGGACTACGCCAAGGACAGTATGGGCGGCCAACTGACGATTAAAGCGCCCAATTCACGGATGCCGAAAATTGATGATAACAGCCCACTGCAGGATAAAGTGAACTACATTCTGTATAACCAGATTAATCCCGGACTGCAAAGCCATGGAGGATTTGTCACCCTGGAAGAACTGACCAGTGAAAATATTGCAGTCTTACGTTTTGGTGGCGGCTGCCAGGGTTGTGGCATGGTGGATGTCACCCTGAAAGAAGGTGTTGAAAAAACACTTATGGATCAGTTGCCTGAATTGAGTGCAGTCAAGGATGTAACTGATCACAGTTATCAGGAAAACGCCTACTATCCGCAGTGAGCAAATCTCTCGTGAGTGAAAAAGCCGAGATAGCTATTATCGGAGGCAGTGGCTTTTACCGCCTGGCTCCCAGCCTCGATTTAAATCGCTGCGTGGTTGAAGATGTTGAAACACCTTACAGCAATATTCCCGTCAAACTGAGTTTTGAAGAGCTGGAAGATGTACCGGTCTGTTTTCTGGCCCGCCACGGCGAACAACATCGTTTCCCGCCCCATAAGGTTAATTATCGGGCCAATTTATGGGCCCTGCATGAATTCGGCATAAAACACATCATTGCCGTCAACACGCTTGGCGCTATCAATACGGATTTCAGCTTGCCGCAGCTGATCATCCCAGACCAGCTGATTGATTACACCTGGGGACGTGATCATACTTTCTTTGATGGTCTGAACTCACTCAGTGATCATATTGATTTTACCGAGCCTTTTACGGCTGAATTGCGCGAGAAGCTGCTCACCCAGGCAGAAAAGCTGAAGCTGTCAGCCGCCACCTCAGCCTGTGTTGCCTGCACCCAGGGTCCCAGACTGGAAACTGCAGCGGAAATCCGCAAACTCGCTAAAGATGGTTGTGATGCTGTCGGCATGACCCTGATGCCTGAAGCAGCACTGGCCAGAGAATTAAAGATCTCCTATGCCTCTATCGGACTGGTCGTCAATATGGCTGCCGGACTTGCAGAAGGGGAGATTTCAATCGAAGCGATTCAGGAAGTGCTGGCTGCAGGACTAACAGACGTCCGTAAACTGATCAGTGCAGTCCTGCCGACAATCTAGTCAGCGGCTGACTCAGTCCAGCGAAAATTCAAACAGGGGCGGCAGTTCATAGGGCCTGACTTCAATCAGCATTCCCAGCGCCGGGTGGTCAAGGTAATGCAGTTCATTGCTGATCATTTGCCGTATCTGTTGCATGGGATAAACCCGGTCGACAAGCAGGCCCTCAATCATCAGGGATTCATCAGCTGTTTCAGGAAGAAAGGGCGGGGTGGGTAAATCCCATTGCAATTCGCTGCTGATGTTGAAGCTGTTGCGCCAGAGCCGGGCATCAACATCTACCCGATTGATGTTATAGCTGATAGTAAGACTGCCCTCCAGTTCGCTGTGCAAGCCGAAATTATCTCCACCACGAATAAATATAGCAGTGGACTGCACTCTGTTTAATACCGGCTGGCGCCAGACGGCGTGATAAAGCATGCGGTGATCTGCGCTCAGATCAATATTGCGGTTGAACTGAGTGAATTCATGTTCCTCGGACGGCAATGCAATAAAGGCGTCACGTGCTTTATCCACCATGGAAAAACCCTGATTGGGTTCTCGAAAGCGCGGCCCGATAAAAAGTTCTGTTTCTTCCTCTTCATCCTGCGACAATTCTGTTGCTCTGAGCTGTGGTTCCGGTTCCGGAAAATCAATCATGAAAAACTGACTGTAAGGTATCAGCTCACGAATGGGTTCCGGATATCCCAGCATCATGTCTTCTGGAAGAAAAAGTTCTGGATTATTGGAGAGGGTTCCCTGATTGGTAAAAATACTGACTTCAATTTCATACCAGCGATTGCCATCATAACTGAAGCTTTGTGCATGACCTGGTTGAACTGAGCCCAGGATGATACCGGCAAGCAGCAAGGCAAATGCCATGTTCATTGTATTTTTGCGAATACCTAAATTGAACATGTTCAGCCTGCTGCCAGTTCCTGTAGTAAAGATTGAACGAATTGCATACGCTTGACCGGATCCGCAATGTCATGAATAAAACGCAATTCATTGGCACTGCTTAAAGTGAAAGTATCAGACTGTTCCTGTATCAGTGTCACAATCATCTGCGGCTCAATTTTTGTTTCCTGCTTGAACTGCATTTTACCGACTTTTATGTTTGCTTCAATTTTACTGATTCCCAGACCCTCGGCCCGTAATTTAAGCGCCGTGACATCGAAGAGATTATTTACCTGTGGCGGCAGCAGGCCAAATCGGTCAATCATTTCCACTTTCAGTTCACGCAGTTCTGCATCGGACCTGGCATTGGCGATACGTTTATACATTAACAGACGTAGATGAACGTCGACCAGATAATCATCCGGGATAAGTGCCGGAATCCGCAAATTGATTTCAGTGCTTTCCTGGATCGGGCGGTCCAGGTTCAGGGTCTTGCCGGCTTTCATCATTTTGATGGTTTGCTCAAGCATTTCACTGTACAGGGAAAACCCGATGCTCTGTATATGACCGCTTTGCTCATCACCCAGCAATTCTCCGGCGCCTCTGATTTCGAGGTCATGACTGGCCAGGGTAAATCCTGCTCCGAGCGTATCGGCTGCCTGGATCGCTTCGACTCTTTTTAATGCATCCCTGCTCATGGCTTTCGGCGGCGGGGTAAGCATGTAGGCATAAGCCTGATGATGCGAACGGCCAACCCTGCCTCTTAACTGATGCAATTGTGCCAGCCCAAATTTATCTGAACGTTCTATTATAATGGTGTTTGCTGTGGGGATATCGATACCGGTTTCGATAATTGTGGAACAAACCAGCACGTTATAGTGTTTGTGATAAAACTCTGACATGACGCGTTCAAGTTCCCGTTCCCGTAATTGACCATGCGCGACTGCCACCCTGGCTTCAGGAATCAGTTGCCGGAGTTCCTCGGCTGCCTTTTCTATACTTTTGACATCATTATGCAGAAAAAACACCTGGCCGCCGCGCAGCAGTTCACGTTGTATGGCTTCTTTTATAAGGGGAGAAGAAGACTGACGGACAAAGGTTTTAATCGACAGGCGTCGGGCCGGCGGACTGGCAATGATTGAAAGGTCCCGCATGCCTGACATTGCCATGTTCAGGGTTCGGGGAATTGGTGTGGCTGTCAGTGTCAGGATATCCACATCAGCACGCAGGGATTTCAGCGTCTCTTTCTGCCTGACACCAAAGCGATGTTCTTCATCGATAATCAGCAGACCGAGCTGTTTGTATTTAATTCCGGATTGCAGCAGTTTGTGTGTGCCAATCACAATATCAATTTTTCCTTCGGCAATTTCTTCAAGCGATTTACTCTGGCCAGCCTTACTGACAAAACGGGACAGCAGGGCGATTCTGACCGGCCAGTCGGCAAAGCGGTCTTTGAAATTATCGTAATGCTGTTGCGCCAGCAGCGTGGTCGGCACCAGAATGACAACCTGAACATGATTCTGTACGGCGATAAACGCTGCGCGCAGTGCCACTTCGGTTTTACCAAAACCGACATCGCCGCAAATCAATCGGTCCATTGCCTGTTTTGAACTCATGTCGGCAATCACTGCCTTGATTGCCTGCTCCTGGTCTTCGGTTTCCTCAAAAGGAAAGGCCTTGGCAAAAACCTGATAATCCTGTTCCGGAATGGAAAACTGCAATCCCTGTTTGGCTTCCCGTCGGGCATAGATATCCAGTAATTCGGCCGCGACATCGACAACTTTTTCTGCTGCTTTACGGCGTTCTTTCAACCATTGATCACTGCCCAGTTTGTGCAGGGGAGCTGCATCAGCATCGGCACCGCTGTAACGGTTGATCAGGTGCAGGGATGATACCGGGACATAAAGTTTAGCCTGGTCAGCGTATTCCAGCACCAGGAACTCGGTCTGCTGACCTTCAATATCAAAATTCTGCAAGCCGCGATAACGGCCAACGCCGTGATCAATATGAACAACCGGTGCCCCTTCACGCAACTCGGTGAGGCTTTTGACAATAAAGTCTGCATCATCCTGGAACTTGCCTCGCCGTCGTCGCTGCGAAACATGGTGGGCAAAAAGCTGGTTTTCGGTAATCAAGGCTATGGCCGGTTCACTTAACCAGAAACCTGACTCCAGGGGAGAAACACATATTGCCAGTCCATGCGGTTCCAGCATGAATTGCTGCCAGTTTTCGATGACTCTGGGTTGCAGCTGAATACTTTTGAGTAATTCCAGCAGGGTTTCACGACGTCCTGCAGAATCAGCACAAAACAGGATTGCCTGATCATGATTGTCCGAAATAAACTGCTGCAGGTTTTTTAGTGGCTCTTCATGTTTATGCTCTACAGTCAGGTCAGGAAAGTTCCTGCTTTCCAGACGCACGTGCAGGTTTTGCTGAGAAGAGCCTTCAGCGGGTTTTGTAGTAGAGCCTTCAGCGGGTTTTCTAGAAGAACCTTCAGTGGTCTGAATTAAAGCCTCTGCAGAATTTTGCCCTAGCGAACCCTCGCTGGAGTACAACTGGATTTGTGGATAGTTTTTCAGGCATGCAAAGCATTCATCAAGCGCTATAAATACTTTATCCGGCGGCAGCAGGGGGCGCTGTGGATCAACACCATATTCATTATAACGGCTGCTGATTTCGCGCCAGAAAGTCTCTCCGCCATCGTGGATATTGCCGTAGCTTATTACCAGCGTATTGTCCGGCAGGTAGTCAAACAGACTTGCCAGTTCATCGAAAAACAATGCCAGGTAATATTCGATTCCTGCCGTGGCAATTCCCTGTGTGACATCCTCATAGATCGGACACTTGCGTAAATCAACCGCAAAGGCTTCACGGAAATTGCGTCGGAATTTTTCGATCCCTGCCTGATCGAAAGGGTATTCCTTGCCAGGTAAAAGTTCTACTGCCTCAACCTTGTCTGCAGATATCTGTGTTTCAGGATCAAAGCTGCGCAGGCTCTCAATTTCATCATCAAACAGTTCAATCCGGTATGGCTGTTCAGTACCCATGGGGAATATATCCAGAATTGATCCGCGCAAGGCATATTCACCATGCTCATAGACTGCATCTACCCGATGATAGGCAGCATTTTCAAGATCAAGACCAAGCTGGCTGAGATCCAGGGTCTGCCCGAGCCTGAAGGATAGCGTGCAACTGGCGACATAGGCCGGCGGGGACAGACGATGCAGGGCGCTATTGACCGAGGCAATGAGGATGCCTTCTTCAAGCTGTGGCAGGGCAGCCAGGGTTTTCAGGCGCTGGGAGATAATATCCTGATGCGGAGAAAAACTGTCATAGGGCAGCGTTTCCCAGTCCGGCAGTTCCTCAAGATAAGGCGGCGTGTTAGTGTCTTCATGCTGATAGAAAAATTCCAGTTCGGCTTTGAGACGCTGCGCCTGCTGGGTATTTTCAGTCAGCAACAGAATTGGGCCCTGGTAGTGTTTGGCACAATTGGCGATACAAAGGGCACTGCTTGAGCCGCTCAGCCCTCCCCAGCTTTGTTTGCTTCCCGGTCTCAGAGCCTGCCTGTCCAGTGGGGGTGAAAAAAGACTGAGAGACTTCACATCATTCATGGCTGTTTACAAAAAGGGCGCTATCATGGCATAAATCAGCAGAATTATCCTCTCAATAGACCTTGGGTTGGACATAGCAGGCGCTTCCTTGGATAATACGCGCCTTCATTTTTAACCCAATCTTTAATTGTAATTAGCACAGGAAAATATCGTGGTACGACCAAGCGTAGATGATTATTTTGGTGACTGGAAAGCGAGGGAAGCCCTTGCCCAGCAAATGATTCCCATGATCGGCATGCTTGAGCACAAGAAGGGTGTTCAGACCTTTCTATACGGTCGAGCCCTGAACAATCGCTCTACTGCTGACATCATGAAGTCTCACCGGCGCATTCGTGAAGTGGCGCGTAACGAACTGTCCGAATTCGAAAGCCATCCTGTGCTTGAGGCGATGTGCAAGCTGAACCTGAGCTCTTCACAGATTGACCTGGGCAAACTGACCGTGAAATACATGGGGCTTTGTGAGTCCCAGGCTCACAAGCCTGACATCAATGAATTTGTGGAGAAAGAACTGGCTCATCTGATTGATGCTGATTACAAGCCAGTGGAAAAGCCCACCGATGTGGTGCTCTATGGTTTTGGCCGTATCGGACGTTTGCTGACCCGTCTCTTGCTTGAGCAGACAGGCAATGGCCAGGTCATGCGCCTGCGTGCAGTTGTGGTACGAAAATCCGGAGAGGGCGACCTTGTCAAACGAGTCAACCTGCTGCGTAATGATTCAGTCCACGGTCCCTTTGAAGGAACTGTGCGGGTTGATGAAGAAAACAGCCGAATTATTGCCAACGGCAATATCATTCACTTCATTTATTCCGATGGCCCTGACACCCTGGATTACACCGAATACGATATCCATGACGCCCTGATCATTGACAACACGGGCAAGTGGCGGGATGAAGAGGGTCTGTCACTGCACCTGAAATCAAAGGGTGTCAGCAAAGTCATGTTGACCGCTCCCGGAAAAGGCGACCTGAAAAACATCGTCTCCGGCATCAATCACGACATGATCACCCCGGAAGATAAAATCATCTCCGCGGCATCCTGTACCACCAATGCCATCGCGCCGATTCTGAAACTGATCAACGAACGCTATGGTGTGGTTCACGGCCATGTTGAAACCGTGCATGCCTATACCAACGACCAGAACCTGATTGATAACTATCACAAGGCAGACCGCCGGGGCCGCAGTGCCGCCCTGAACATGGTGTTGACGGAAACCGGCGCCGCTACTGCGGTAGCCAAGGCAGTACCGGAACTGCAGGGCAAACTGACGGGTAATGCCGTCCGTGTCCCGGTAGCCAATGTTTCCATGGCAATTCTCAGCCTGACCCTGGAGAATGAAAGCACGCGTGAGGATATCAATGAATTTATCCGCAATATCGCCCTGCATTCACCAATTCAGAACCAGATCGGTTATACCGAGTCACCTGATGCGGTCTCCAGCGACTTCGTTGGCATGCGCGAAGCAGCAACTCTGGATGCCACCGCAACCAAGGCGCAGGGCAAAAACACGATTCTTTATCTCTGGTATGACAATGAGTTTAGCTATAGCAGCCAGGTGGTTCGTATGGTCTCCAAAATGGCCGGCGTCAATTACCTGACATACCCGGAAAATGAAGACCTGAACATTTAAACAAGTTCTGATTAATTCAACAGGCGCCCCACATCATTCATGGCTAGCAAAAGCTACGAAATAATCATCATAGGTAGTGGCCCGGCGGGCGAATCAGCGGCCATGAATGCTGCCAAATCCAAACGCAATGTCGCGATGATCTGCGATAAGCCCCGTCTCGGCGGCAACTCCGCCTATCATGGCACGATTCCCTCCAAAGCCCTGAGAAATTCCGTCAGGCAGTTACTGGTGCTGAACCGCAATCCGATGTTCCGGGATCTGGCCGATGTAAAAACCGCCGGTTACGAACAGATTATCAAACATGCCGAGCATGCGGTTGAAGAACAGCTCACCATGCATACCGCAAATTATGAAAGAAACAATATCCCGGTTATTCACGGCAGTGCCCACTTTCTGGATAAAAACACCATTGAGGTGGTAGAAGGTAAAAAGAAAAGCCAGCTTAAAGCCGAGTACTTTATTATCACAACAGGATCACGTCCTTATCGCCCTGAATTTGTTGATTTCAACCATCCGCGTGTGTTTGACAGCGATACCGTGCTGGGCCTTAATCACACCCCCCGCAAGGTCACCATCATCGGTGCCGGGGTAATTGGCAGTGAATATGCCTCCATCTTTGCCGGGCTCGGCATCAAGGTTGAGTTGATCAATCCAGCCAGTTCCCTGCTTTCCTTCCTGGACAATGAAATTACCGATGCCCTGAGTTATCACCTGGGTAATCTTGGCGTTCGTTGCCATCACCAGGAACACTTCGACAAGATGGAATGCCATGATGATTCCGTCATCACCTTTCTGCAGTCCGGGAAGAAAATCAAAAGTGATATCGTCCTCTGGGCCAATGGTCGCACCGGGAACACAGACCGTCTCAAACTTGAGAACATAGGCCTGAAGGCCAACAGTCGCGGACAACTGGCTGTCAATGACCATTATCAGACTGAAGTTGAGAATATCTATGCAGCCGGTGATGTAATCGGCTGGCCCTCACTGGCCAGTGCCGCTTTCGATCAGGGCAGGGCGGCCTGCAATGCTATCGTCAATCCGGATGAATTTTTCTTCATCAGGGATATCCCGACCGGTATTTATACCATTCCGGAAATCAGCACCATCGGCCTGAACGAGCAGGAACTGACAGAACAGAAAGTTCCCTATGAAGTCGGCAAGGCCTATTTTCGCAATATTGCCCGGGCCCAGATTACCGGCGAAGATGTCGGTATGCTGAAAATCATTTTCCATTTCGACACCCTGGAGATTCTCGGGATTCATTGCTTTGGTGCCCAGGCTTCGGAAATTGTGCATATCGGTCAGGCTATTATGAGCCAGAAAGGTGAGGCCAACAGCCTGAAATATTTTCTGAACACAACCTTTAATTATCCGACCATGGCAGAAGCCTACAAAGTTGCCGCCTATGATGGTTATAATCGTGTCTTTTGACCCTGCTCATGCACTAAAGTGCAAATTGTATGAAATGTATGTAGCAGGGTGCCGGTCGGCTTAAAAAAATGCACTGAAGACATCAGATTTAATGGATTAGATAAAGATGTTCGCATATAATGCTCGCCCGAAAATTGACCCAAATTCACCACAAAACGAGTTAGTAGTTTGGATATCGACCTCTTTCCCCTGGTACTTTATTCTGGCATCGTCATTGTCCTTATTGTCGCCTTAACGGCAGTCTCGCATCTGCTGGGCCAAAAGCGTAAAGACCATGCAACCCATGAGGTCTATGAGTCCGGCCAGCTCTCCGTCGGCTCAGCACAACTGAAGATTTCCGTGCCGTTCTACCTGACTGCCATCCTGTTTATTATTTTCGATCTTGAAGTGGTTTTCCTGTTCGCCTGGGCTATCTCTATCCGTGAAACCGGCTGGCTCGGTTACGCTGAAGTATTCATATTTATATCCATTCTGGTTGCCGGCCTGGTTTATCTCTGGCGTGCAGGCGCGCTTGACTGGCGTACTGAGCGGCAACGCGTTGACCGCCTCAATACAATCGGTGAGGGCGGTGTTGTAAATATTCGTCGTAAAACAGACAAAGAGCAGGCAAAAGACCATGCTCATCACGGAGGGCATTGATGAGTTGGGAACTGGTTAAACCTGAAGATACCCATTCCGCCAGCCCGGGAATGGAACAGTTTGATGACCATATTCGCAAGAATGTGATCATGACCCGGCTTGAAGACATGCTGGCCTGGAGCCGCAAGAATTCAATCTGGCCCTTCAACTTTGGATTATCCTGCTGCTATGTTGAAGCGGCAACTGCCATTTCCAGCCGCCACGATATCTCCCGTTTCGGTGCTGAAGTATTCCGGGCCACACCCCGTCAGGCAGACATGATCATCATTGCGGGTACCGTGTTCCGCAAAATGGCACCGGTTGTGCAGCGACTGTATGAGCAAATGATGGAGCCGCGCTGGGTTATCTGCATGGGTTCCTGCGCCAACTCCGGTGGTATGTATGATATTTACTCCGTGGTACAGGGAGTGGACAAGTTTTTGCCGGTCGATGTCTATGTCTCGGGTTGCCCGCCACGACCTGAAGCCTTGCTGCAGGGACTGAACCTTTTGCAGGATTCAGTTGGCAAAAAACGCCGCCCGGTCAGCTGGGTCATCAATGACCAGGGTATCTACGAAAGAGAGAAGAATGTCATTCAACGCGAAGCCCGCCTGAAAGACCGTATTGCCGCGACTGAATTACGCAGTCCGGATGAAACCTAATCTGTAACGAAAAAGTTGAGAAGACCTTGAGTAATTCTGCCGCACATATGCAGCAAAGCGAAACCGAGCTTCCGGCGGTTATCGCCCAGCTCTATCAAAAATTCGGGGAATCTGCCTTTGTTCGTCAGCATACGGCTGAAGGGATGCCGACGGTATGGGTTGATCGCGACAAAATCCTTGAGGTGCTGAAGTTTCTGCGTGATGAAGCCAGCCCACGTTTTGAGATGTTGCTGGATGTAACTGCCATTGATGAGCGATTGCGTGTGCATCGCGATGGGCAGCCGGACAGTGACTTTACCGTGGTTTATCAGCCAATTTCATTTTCCGGCAACTGCGATGTGCGTATCAAGGTTGCCCTGAAAGAACCCGATCTGAATATTCCCACAGCTATAGGGCTGTGGCCGGCAGCCAACTGGCATGAGCGTGAATGCTGGGACATGTTTGGCGTGGTCTTTACCGGGCATCCAAACCTGAGCCGTATTTATACACCACCAACCTGGGTGGGACATCCGCTACGCAAGGATCACCCGGCCCGCGCTACCGAAATGGACCCCTATCGTCATGATGACGATATTGTCGATACTGAACACGAGGCCATGAAATTCAACCCGGAAGAGTGGGGGCTGGAACGTAAATCGGATACCAGTGAATTCATGTTCCTGAACTTCGGTCCCAACCATCCGGCTGCCCATGGTGTTATCCGCTTTGCCCTGCAACTGGACGGCGAGTATGTCCTGGATGTGGTCCCGGATGTCGGTTATCACCATCGTGGTGCCGAAAAGATGGGTGAGCGTCAGTCCTGGCATACCTATATTCCCTATACTGACCGTATCGATTATCTCGGCGGCGTGATGAACAATCTGCCCTATGTCATGGCGATTGAAAAAATGGCCGGCATCGAAGTGCCAGACCGGGTCAAGGTTATTCGCGTCATGCTGGCTGAATTTTTCCGTATCTGTAGTCATCTGCTGTTCTTTGGCACCTGGGCGGTTGACCTGGGACAGCTGTCACCCCTGTTCTATGCCTTTGTCGACCGTGAAAAAGCTTTCAATATTATCGAATCAATCACCGGCGGTCGTATGCACCCCAGCTGGTTCCGTATTGGTGGTGTAGCGCAGGACCTTCCAAATGGCTGGGAAGTTCGGGTTAAGGAATTCGTCGACATGTTTCCGAAAAAGCTGCGCGAATACGACAAAATGGTCATGGCCAATACAGTTATCAAACAACGCACCATGGGTGTTGGCAAAATGAATACCCAGGATGCCTATGACTGGGGCATGACCGGACCGGCACTGCGGGCCACCGGCCTGGAATGGGATTACCGCAAGGATCGACCTTATTCCGGTTACGAAAATTTTGAATTTGAAGTGCCTATCGCTGTCAACGGCGACTGTTATGATCGGGCTGCGGTCCGTGTCGAGGAGATGCGCCAGAGCTGCGAAATTATCCGTCAGTGTCTGGAGAATATGCCATCCGGTCCGTATAAGTCCGACCACCCTCTGACTACGCCACCGATCAAGGAAAAATCCAAGCTGGATATCGAAACCCTGATTGATCACTTCCTGAGTGTCAGCTGGGGACCGGTAATGGACCCCTCTGAAGTGTCCATGGCAATCGAAGCCACCAAAGGCATCAACTCCTATTATCTGATTAACGATGGCGGCAGCGGTGCCTATCGCACCCGAATCCGTACACCATCCTTTATTCATATTCAGGCTATTCCATTTTTAAGCCGTGGATTAATGCTCGCTGACTTTACTGCGGTTGTGGCAACTACGGACTTTGTAATGGCCGATGTGGACAAGTAAGCGGGGAGAGTTGGGAAGACAATGACAGATTTAATTGCCAGTACTGCTCTTAAGGCCAGACAGCTGACCGAAGAAGAGATTCATGACATTGAGCATGAGAAAACGCATTATCCCTATGCGCAGGCTGTCGGACTTGAAGCACTGAAAATTGTCCAGAAATACCAGGGCTGGGTCAGTGATGAAAGTCTGCTGGCAGTGTCTGAGTACCTGGATATTCCGCCGGACGAACTGGAAGGCGTAGCGACATTTTTTAACATGATTTTCCGTCAGCCAGTCGGCAAAAACGTGATTTTGCTGTGTGACTCGGTAGCCTGCTGGATGCTCGGCTGCGATGATTTACAGGCTCACATTACCAAAACCCTGGGGATCAATTATGGCGAAACCACGGATGACGACATGTTTACCCTGATTCCGGTTCCCTGTCTGGGCGATTGCGACCGCGCTCCGAGCATGATGGTCGGACGCGAGTTATACAGAAACCTGACGACTGAAAAGATCGATCAGATTATTGCAGAGTACAAAAGCAAGGCTTGATAAGCAGAGATGAGTGTAACGAATCCATTAACCAAGAATATTGAGGACGGCCGGGATCCCCTGAGCTTCAAGGAGTATCAGGCAGCCGGCGGTTATCAGTCTCTGGACAAGGCCATGAAGATGTCCCCGCGCGACGTTATGGGGCAGGTGAAAGATGCCGGTCTTGGTGGTCGCGGTGGAGCAGGCTTCAATACCGGACTGAAGTGGAGCTTTTCTCCGGAGCCCGATGGCGGACCGCGTTACCTGGTGGTCAATGCTGACGAAATGGAGCCAGGGACCTTTAAGGACCGCCTGCTGATGGAAAAAGACCCCCACCTCTTGATTGAGGGCATGATTACTTCTTCCTATGCCTTGAGCGCAACCACCGCCTATATCTTCCTGCGCGGGGAATATACCCTGGCTGAAGAGAGACTGTTAAAAGCCATTGATGAAGCCTATACCGCCGGTATGCTCGGCCAAAATATCCAGGGCACGGATTTTTCCCTGGATTTATATCTGCATACCAGTGCCGGACGCTATATCTGTGGTGAAGAAACCGCATTGATCAACGCCCTCGAAGGCAAACGCGCCAATCCACGTTTCAAGCCGCCGTTTCCACAGGTCAGCGGACTCTGGGGACGCCCGACACTGGTCAACAATGTTGAAACCATCTGTAATATTCCAGGCATCCTGACGCATGGCGTGGAATGGTTTAAAAACCTGGGCCTTGGCGATGAATGTGGAACCCGTATCAGCGGTGTCAGTGGCCGGGTGAAAAATCCGGGTTGCTGGGAAATGCCGGTAGGTACGACATTCAGGACCCTGCTGGAAGATTATGCCGGCGGGATGCAGGATGGCTATGAACTGAAAGCCTTTCTACCAGGCGGCGGTTCTACGGATTTCCTCCTGCCTGAACACCTGGATCTGCCAATGATACCCGGTGACGTTGCCAAAGCCGGCAGCCGTCTGGGAACTTCATTGATCATGGTCCTGGACGACAAGACCTGTCCGGTTGGCTGTGTGCGTAACCTGATCAAGTTTTTTGCCCACGAATCCTGTGGCTGGTGTACGCCCTGTCGAGACGGGCTGCCCTGGGTTGAGCACATCCTTAACAAGATGGAAGAGGGCACGGGTGAGATGAAAGACATCGAGATTTTGCAGGAAATGTGCGGTTATATGGGGCCGGGCAATACATTCTGTGCCCTGGCACCGGGTGCTGCGGAGCCCTTGCAAAGCAGCCTGAAGTATTTCATGGATGAATATGAAGAGCATGTGAAGCATGGCTGTAAATATAAATCACATTAAGTATTGTTTATAATTTATTGATTTTATTGTATTTAGTTAGCTTAGGTTAAGAGATGGTATCCATCACAATAGACGGCAAAAATTTCGAAGTCGATGAAGACAACAACCTCCTGCAGGAGTGTTTGTCTCACGCCATGGACCTGCCGTATTTCTGCTGGCATCCGAGTATGGGTTCAGTCGGCTCCTGCCGCCAGTGTGCCGTAATTGAGTACGCTGACGATAATGATGAAAAAGGCCGTCTGGTCATGGCCTGCATGACCTCTCCACGCGAAGGTGGTCGCTATTCCCTCAAGGGAGCCAGGAAATTCCGTGCCCAGGCCATTGAAAGCATTATGATCAACCACCCGCATGACTGTCCGGTCTGTGAAGAGGGGGGTGAATGCCATCTGCAGGATATGACGGTCATGTCCGGCCACGCCTATCGTCGTTATGACGGCAAGAAAAAGACGCATAACAACCAGTATCTCGGTCCCTTTATCAATCACGAGATGAACCGCTGTATTACCTGTTATCGCTGCGTACGTTATTACAAGGATTATGCCGGCGGGACGGATTTCAGTGTCCAGGCTTCGCATGACAATACCTATTTCGGTCGCTGGCAGGAAGGGGCTTACGAAAGTGAATTCTCCGGCAACCTGGTGGAAGTCTGTCCGACCGGGGTATTTACCGACAAACCCTTTGCCAAAAACTACGTACGTAAATGGGACCTGCAGACATCACCGTCCGTGTGTACCGGTTGTGGCGTAGGATGTAATACCAACCCCGGGGAACGTTACGGCACACTGCGCCGCATCGTTAACCGTTTCAATGATGAAGTGAACGGTTATTTCCTTTGTGACAAAGGCCGTTTTGGCGCAGGGTATGTCAACAGCGAGCAGCGAATTCCGGTCAGCATGACCCGTGATTCGCACGAGGCTGATCCTGTACAGATTGAGCCCGATGCCGCCAAACAGGCACTCAAGGATGCAGCCAAAGGCGCCATTGGCATCGCTTCACCGCGGGCTTCCATGGAGGCCAACTTTGCCTTGCGTGAACTGGTCGGTGAAGACAGTTTCTATGCCGGCATTTCTGCCAAAGAACTCGGCATGCTCAACAGCATTATCGATATTTATCAGAATCGTCCTGTCAATATTGCCAATATCAAGGATATTGAAAATTCCGATGCAGTGCTGATACTGGGTGAAGATATCACCAATACAGCGGCCAGAATGGCACTGGCTGTGCGCCAGTCAGTGAAAAATCTTGGTCGCCAGATGGGTGCGGATCTGAACTTCCCGAACTGGCATGATGCGGCTATCCGTACCCTGGCCATGGACCGCAAGAGTCCACTGTATATACTTAGCCCGCACGCAACCCGCCTGGATGATGTAGCCAAATCAGTACATATAAGCTCCGCCGCACAAAGCGCCCGTATCGGCCTGGCGATTGCCCATGCCATAGATAACTCAGCCCCTGCAGTCAAAGGATTGAGCAAAGAAGAACAAAGCCTGGTCGATGAAATTGCCGGAACTTTAAAAGGCGCCAAACAGGCCCTGATTATCAGTGGCACCAGCAGCATGGAACCGGCTTTGCTGGAAGCGGCTGCCAATGTGGCGACTGCCCTGAACGATGGTGACAGCAAAGCCAATCTGGCGCTGGCCGTCCCGGAAAGCAACAGCCTGGGCCTGGCACTGATGATGCAGGGCAATGAGAAAGCACTGGAACAGGCCATGAGCAGCGGCAGCAAAAAAGCCATCGTGCTGGAAAATGATTTATACCGTCGTGCAGCCTCTGCAGACGTCGATACTTTTATAGACGGACTGGAGCAACTGGCAGTACTCGATAGCCTGAAAAACCGTACGGGCGAGCAGGCCAACCTGGTCCTGGCTGCGGCAACTTTTGCTGAATCTTCCGGTACTTTTGTCAACTATGAAGGCCGCGCTCAGCATTACTATTCCACCTTCAAAGCGGTTGATTCGATTCGTTCCAGTGTCAGCTGGTTATCCGACAAATCACTGAATGAGCTTAATGCCGAATGTGCTGCAGCGCTTCCTCACTGTGCAGAACTGACCCACCTGACGCCCGGTGAAGGCTATAATTTTGCCGGCCTGAAAGCGCCGCGTCAGCCACACCGCTACAGTGGTCGTACAGCCATGCGAGCCAATATCAATGTGCATGAGCCGAAGCAGGAACAGGATGAAAACGGCGTTATGGTCTATTCCATGGAAGGGGTCCCGGCAATCAAGGATGCTTCCGTATTTAATTCGCCCTGGGCACCAGGCTGGAACTCCAACCAGAGTGTGTTCAAATTCCAGGAATTTGCCGGTGGCCCGCTAAAGCAGGGTAATCAGGGCAAACGCTTGCTGGAAAATAACGTCAAGGACAAACCCTGGTACGAGCCGGAAATCGCCGGTGATTCTGACAATGGCTTTAAGGTATTCCCGATTTACCACCTGTTTGGCTCCGAAGAGCTCAGTGCTTTCACGCCAGCTATCCAGGAAAAAGCCACCTCTGCCTATATAGCCCTGAACCCGGCCGATGCTGAAAAACTCGGTTTGCACAGCACAGATGGCGTGCAGGTTGAGCACAATGGCGCTGTTCCCTTTATCCTGCGTAATTCGATAGCTGCAGGAACAGTCGGGGTAGCCGTTGGCCTCAGCGGATTGAACTTCCGCAATATTCCGGGATCAATTGCACTGGATAAGGCTGAAGACTGGCAGAGCCCCGATAACTGGAAGGCCGCCAATATTATTGTCAGCGATCGCAGTGCTGAGTCAGGCAAGGGGAGTGCAAGCTGATGTTCAGTTTTGAAGTCGGTTCTCTACTAAATATCGCTGTCGTTCTCGGTGCGGGCCTGGCTGTTTCCGTGATGATGATCTGGGTGGAAAGACGCTTCCTGGGTTTCTGGTCAGACCGGCTGGGACCGAACCGGGTAGGCCCTTTCGGTATTTTCCAGGTGATTGCCGATGCCATCAAGATGCTGTTCAAGGAAGACTGGATTCCGCCGTTCTCCGATAAATTCACTTTCGTCCTGGCACCGATGATTTTACCCATCGTGATGTTGATGGCGCTGGCTGTCATTCCTTTTGCTCCGGGCGTCGGCGTAATGGACCTCAATATTGGCTTGCTGTGGATTTTTGCCATGGCTGGTCTGGCTTCCTATTCGACCATGCTGGGCGGCCTTGCCTCGAACAACAAATTTTCATTGCTGGGTTCCCTGCGTGGAACCGGACAGATGATTTCCTATGAAGTCTTTATGGGCATTTCCATTCTTGGCGTCGTGATACTGGCAGACAGTTTCACCCTGCGTGACATTGTTGAGTCCCAGCGCGACGGCTGGTATGTGGTGCCGCAGTTTTTTGGTTTTATCGTGTTTACTGTCGCGGGCCTGGCCGAATCGCATCGCTGGCCTTTTGACCTGCCGGAAAGTGAAGCGGAAATCATTTCCGGTTACAACACCGAATACTCCGGCATGAAATTCGGACTATTCATGATTGGTGAATATATTGCGATGGTGGTCATGGCGCTGTTGATGCCGGTACTGTTTTTTGGCGGCTGGCATGCACCCTTTGGCCTGGAGTTCGGCACACCGCTGATATCCGGATTATTCTGGATGAGTGTAAAAGCGGGCTTTTTCCTGCTGTTCTTTATACTGGTGAGAGCCGCCCTTGTCAGGCCTCGATATGACCAGCTGATGAGTTATGGCTGGCTGGTCATGTTACCGCTGTCTTTAATCAATTTGCTGGTGACTGGTGCCATCGTGTTGTACCAGGCCGGCTAGAAAATGCGAATAAAACTGGACGAATAGAACTAGAGAGAGAGCGACATGTTTAAGGCAATAGGCAAGCAGATTAAGATAATCTGGTCACAGATCGTTACCCTGTGGCTGGTATTTCTGCACCTGTTCAAAAAAGCCGACACCGTTGAATACCCGGATGTTCAGCCTTACATGTTTCCACGCTGGCGTGGTCGTATTGTTCTGACCCGCGACCCTGACGGCGAAGAACGCTGCGTAGCCTGTAATCTGTGTGCAGTTGCCTGCCCGGTTGACTGTATCGCCTTGCAGAAAACCGAAGATGAAAACGGTCGCTGGTATCCGGAATTCTTCCGTATAAATTTTTCCCGCTGCATTATGTGTGGCTTTTGTGAAGAAGCATGCCCGACCCACGCCATTCAGTTAACCCCTGATTTTGAAATGGCCGAATATGTGCGTCAGGACATGGTCTGGGAAAAAGAACATATGCTGATTAACGGCACCGGCAAATATCACGACTACAACTTCTACCGGGTCGCCGGTAAAGCCATTGGTGGCAAAGGCAAAGGTGAAGCCCGTAACGAACTGCCGCCTGTCGACCGAAGGAGCCTGTTGCCATGAGCATCCTGTTTTATGGTTCAGCACTGATCGCCGTTTTATCGACCCTGATGGTCATAACCCGGGTCAACATCGTCCATGCACTGCTGTACCTGATCGTTTCCATGTTCTCGATTGCCGTGATTTTCTATACCCTTGGTGCGCCCTTTGCCGCAGCCCTGGAAGTGATCGTCTACGCCGGCGCCATTATGGTGATGTTTCTGTTCGTGATTATGATGCTTAACCTGGGGCAACCGACTATCGATCAGGAACGCTCCTGGTTGTCGCCAAATATGTGGATCGGCCCCGGCATCCTGGCCGCCATTCTGCTGGCAGAAATGCTTTATGCGCTAAATATTACTGATGCCGAGATGGCGCATACCATGGTTGAAGCCAAAGAAGTTGGCATTGCCATGTTTGGTCCCTACGTACTGGCGGTTGAACTGGCATCGATGTTGTTACTGGCCGGACTGGTGGGTGCTTTCCACCTGGCAAGGAAATAATCATGTCTATCACCATGCAGACAATCCCCATGGAGCACGGCCTGATTCTGGCCAGCATCCTGTTTTTACTCGGCCTGGTCGGTGTCCTGACCCGCCGTAATATCGTCTTTGTCCTGATGTCACTGGAAATCATGCTCAATGCTGCCGGCCTGGCTTTTATTGTCGGCGCCTCACGCTGGGGCGAAGCTGACGGTCAGGTCATGTTTATCATTATTCTGAGTCTGGCGGCTGCCGAAGTTGCCATCGGTCTGGGGCTGGTCTTGCAGTTGTTCCATAAACACAAGACCCTCGACCTCGACACCCTGAACAAGATGAAAGGCTAGCAACGCATGATTGAATTACTCTGGTTAGTCCCGACCATCCCTGTCATCGGGTTTTTAATTTTAACCCTGACCCAGGGCAAACTGTCTGAAGTGCCCGCCGGTATCATCGGCGCCGGTTCCATCGGCCTGTCATTCCTCGTCGCCTTGCTGGTTGGGCTGGATTTCATGGCCATGAGTGAAGCAGGGGCTTCGTCATTTTCCCAGAACCTGTGGACCTGGATGGCAGTCGGTTCATTTGAAGCAGGGTTCACCCTTTACCTGGATGGCGTTTCCCTGGTAATGATGTTCATCATTACCGGTATCGGTTTTCTGATTCATGTATATGCCACCGGCTATATGCATGATGACCCGAGTTTCTCGCGTTTTTTCTCTTACATGAACCTGTTTGTCGCGGCCATGCTGATCCTGGTACTGGGCGACAACCTGTTGCTTTTGTTTATGGGCTGGGAGGGCGTTGGTCTGTGTTCCTACCTGCTTATCGGCTTCTGGTTCAAGGATCCCTACAACGGTTACTGTGCCCGCAAGGCATTTGTCGTGACCCGCGTCGGTGATGCATCCATGGCGCTCGGCCTGTTCCTGCTGTTTGCCAACCTCGGCACCCTGAATATTCAGGAATTGATGGTGCTGGCTGAACAGGAATGGGAAGTAGGGGCCGGTATTGCGACTGCCGTCACTCTCTTGCTGCTCGGTGGTGCCGTCGGTAAATCTGCGCAGTTGCCGCTGCAGACCTGGTTACCGGATGCCATGGCAGGGCCAACACCAATCTCGGCATTGATCCACGCCGCAACCATGGTGACTGCCGGTGTCTATCTGATTGCCCGTACCCATGTGCTGTATGAACTGGCTCCGGATGTGCTGTTTCTGGTTGGAGTAGTGGGGGCTATCACCTTGCTGATGGCAGGCTTTACCGCGTTGACGCAAAACGACATAAAAAAGGTACTGGCTTTTTCCACGGTTTCCCAGATTGGCTACATGTTTCTGGCCCTGGGCGTGGGCGCTTACAGTTCGGCAATTTTCCACCTGATGACTCATGCTTTCTTCAAGGCTCTTTTATTCCTGACAGCCGGTTCCATCATTCTGGCCATGCATCATGAACAGGACATCTTCAAGATGGGAGGGCTGCGCAAGGATTTACCCTGGTCTCATGCCCTGTTCCTGATTGGCACGCTGGGCCTGGTGGCTTTCCCCGGCTTCTCCGGTTTCTGGAGTAAGGAAGAAATTCTTGCCAGTGCGCTAGAACATCACGAGGGTGGTTATATTCTGTTCCTCGCCGGACTGGCAGGTGCCGTCATGACTTATCTGTATAGTTTCCGTTTGTATTTCCTGGTCTTCTACGGCAAGAAAACTCACGACGGCCATGAAGTCATGGGACTGCACTTGCAGGGCCCGCTGGTGATTCTCGCGATTTTGTCTGTGCTTGGTGGTTTTATCCATATTCCGGTTGAGGCTGTGTTTGGCCTTGCCGAAGAACATCATCCCTCAGTCATGGCACAGGCCGTAATGATCCTCCTGCCGATGCTCGGCGCTGTTGCTGCCTGGTGGGTCTGGATCAAGGGTGGTCTGGATACCGAAAAACTTGCCGGTTCCGGTATCGGAGCCAAACTGCATCGCTTCTGGTTTACCCAATGGGGCATGGACTGGTTGTATGACCGCCTGTTTGTATTCCCCTATACCGGTCTGGCGAAACTGAACCGCAAGGATTTTATCGACAGTATCTACAATGGTACTGCCAGTCTGACCCGCTACTGCCACAGCCTGGTTATTGAATCCCAGACCGGACAGTTACGCTGGTATGCCATCACCATGGCCTGTGGCGTACTCCTGATAGTTACCATAGGAGTCATCGTATGATTTTGGTGTGGTTAATGTTAATTCTTTTCGTCGGCGGCATCGGTGCCTGGCTGACGGAATCACGCAGCCCTGAATTGCCACGGGTAATCGCATTGTTTGCCATTGGCCTGGATCTGGCTCTGGTTATATTAATGCTGGTGGCACCTGGCGCTATCGGGTTGACGCCGGTAGATAACGGGCAGGGGACCTGGCTGGTTCTGTTTGAAGCAGAATGGATTCCCCGGTTTGGCATAAGTTTTATTTTTGGCGCTGACGGCCTGTCCATGCTGCTGATTTTCCTGACCGTCTTCCTCGGCATGATTTCCTTGGGTGCGGCCTGGCACGAAATAAAGGAACGTTCCGGCTTTTTCTATTTCAACCTGCTGTGGACACTGGCCGGTGTGATTGGTGTTTTCACCTCGCTGGATTTATTCCTGTTCTTCTTCTTCTGGGAAGTGATGCTGATTCCGATGTATTTCATCATCGCCATCTGGGGACATGAGAACAAGGAATACGCTGCCATGAAGTTCTTTATCTTCACCCAGGTCACTGGACTGTTGATGCTGCTGGCGATTCTGGTGCTGGTTTTCCTCAACTATCAGTCGTCGGAAGTCATTACCTTCAACTATTTTGAACTACTTGGTGCAGACCTTCCGGAAGAAGTCGTCATGTGGGTAATGCTGGGCTTTTTTATCGCTTTTGCCACCAAGCTGCCAGCCGTGCCGTTCCATAACTGGCTGCCTGATGCGCATTCACAGGCACCTACTGCCGGTTCCGTGATACTGGCCGGGATTCTGCTGAAAACCGGTGCCTATGGTCTGATCCGTTTCACCGTGCCTTTGTTTCCGGAAGCCTCGCTGACTTTTGCGCCAATAGCCATGACTCTCGGCGTTGTCAGTATTCTCTACACGGCTAAAGTGGCTTATGCCCAGAACGACCTGAAACGCCTGATTGCCTATACCTCAGTCTCACACATGGGCTTCGTGCTGCTGGGTGTCTATGCCTGGAATGCCCAGGCAGTGCAGGGGGCGGTAATGACCATGCTTGCTCATGGCTTCAGCGCAGCAGCATTGTTTATGCTGGCCGGTGGCCTGCAACACCGGATTCATACTCGTGATCTGGACAAGATGGGTGGCTTCTGGGGTGTAGCCCCGAAAATGTCATTCATGGCACTGTTCTTTACCGTGGCAGCCGTTGGTATGCCCGGACTCGGCAACTTCGTCGGCGAATTCCTGGTGCTGCTGGGCAGTTTCCAGGTCAGCATTACCGCCACGGCATTTGCTGCACTGGGCCTGGTCGTTGCCGCGATTTACTCACTCATCGTGATTCAGAAAGCATTCCACGGTGAAAACACGAACAATTATGAATTTGCCGATCTGACTTTTATTGAAATGGCCTGTTTTGCGCTGATGATGATCGGTCTGTTATGGATGGGACTGTATCCGCAAAGCATGCTGGATCTGGCAGAACCGACACTGCGCAGTTTGAACGTTGTGTTCCCCTGAACAAACTAGGATCAGACAAGTTACATGAGCACTGACATTCTTATAGATTTACTACAAATAATCATGCTGACGCTGACTACTGTCATCGTCATGCTGGTAGCCGGATTCAAGCGGGAACATGGGCTGGTGAATGCTCTGACAACCAGCGGGCTGGCAGCTTCCCTGCTGATCTTTGCTTTTGTCGACCCGATCCTGCCGTTGCAGGCAACCGAGCTGATCTATTTCGATGAATACAGCCTGTTTTTCTCCGGCCTGATTATTTTTGGTGCGCTGGCAGTCAGTATTCTGGCCTACCCTTATTTTGAAAAGCATCACAATAACAATGAAGAGTTCTATATTCTGCTGCTGACAGCCACGCTTGGTGCAGTCGTGCTGGCTTGCAGCTCGCACTTCATCAGCCTGTTTATCGGTATGGAGATGCTCGGTGTCAGCCTTTACGCCATGATTGCCTATCCGGTGCATGGCGAAAAAGCAGCCAAATTCCCACTCGAAGCCGGCATCAAATACCTGATTATGTCCGGCCTGGCTTCCGGCTTGATCCTGTTTGGCATGGCGCTGGTTTATGCCCTGACCGGCGCCATGTTCTTCAATGACCTGTCACCGGCCATTAATGCAGAAGGGCTGGTTGGCAACCCTCTGTTACTGACCGGCTTCCTGTTGATTCTGGGTGGCATCTCTTTCAAATTGTCGCTGGTGCCTTTTCATATCTGGACTCCTGACGTGTATGAAGGTGCGCCGGTTCCCGTGACAGCCTATCTGGCGACTGTGTCCAAAGCCGCCATGCTGGCTGTAACCATGCGTCTCTTATTGCTGTCCGATGCATTCCAGTTCCAGGCCCTGTTGATTGTCCTGACCGTCATGGCTGCTGCCTCCATGCTCCTGGGTAACCTGCTGGCTCTGTTACAGAACAATGTGAAACGCCTGTTGGCATATTCATCCATTGCCCACCTGGGTTACCTGCTGGTAGTAATCATTGCAGCTGCCAGTATTCCAGGTCTGTTAAGCGTGGAAAGCATGAGTTTTTATATAGCCGCTTACTTCATCATGTCACTGGCCGGATTTGCGGTTATCTCTGCATTGTCCAATGCCGGGCATGAACTGGATAACATTGCAGATTACCAAGGCCTGTTCTGGCGTAATCCCTGGCTTTCCGGGGTCATGATTACTGTATTGTTTTCACTGGCAGGGATACCGCTGACAGCAGGCTTTATCGGTAAGTTCTATATTTTCACCAGTGGGGTAGAGGGTTCACTCTGGTTCCTGCTGACCATGCTGATTATCGGCAGTGCGATAGGCCTGTATTACTATCTGCGCCTGATCTATCTCATGCTGCAGAAAGCTGAAATGGCTCCCAAAAAAGACCCTGCTCTGGCTGCCATTCCCTTCGGTACGCATGCTGTACTGGCAAGCATGACAGCACTGGTTATTTACCTGGGCGTCTACCCGATGCCCATGATAGAAATCCTCCAGTCCCTCGCGGCTGCATTTTAGGCCAGGCTGATAATTTTCCAGCTTTAATTCCCAGATCGCTGCTGGCTGCTTCTTGCTATATAAATATTTATATACTACGCTATATAAATATTTATATAGCGTAAGGCTTGAAGTCTCAAGCCCAAGTAGAAGAGAGGGGTAATCCCATGAGCATGCTGCAAGGCTTTTTTTTATTAGTGCATGTCATTGCCGGCACAATCGGCCTGGCAGCTTTCTGGGTGCCGGTGTTTAGCCGCAAGGGAGGCAAAAATCATCGCCTGTTTGGCAAGGTGTTTAAATACTCGGCCTATATACTGCTACTCGCAGCTGCATTGTCCCTGTCGATCAGAATCCCGCAACTGCTTCTATCAGGACTGGATAATGAAGAAAGCCTGATCAGGCTGAGCTTCATGGTCTTTCTGGCTTATTTACTCGTGGTCGTCTACATTTCCATACGTCACGGCTTCGCTGTGCTCAAACAAAAGCAGGATATCCGCAAACTGGACACTCCCTTGAACAGGGCCTTGGCCAATCTAGCCATAGTCTCCAGTGTACTGCTTGTCGTTTTTACCATCATCGTTTCACCTCCCATGCAGATTCTGCTTTATGCGCTTTCACCGATTGGAGTCTTTACAGGCCTGGATATCAGGTCGGCCCTGAAAAACCGTGAGGATTACCGGCAGCGCTGGTTATATGAGCATCTGGGAGCCATGCTCGGCACCGGTGTGGCCTTCCATACAGCCTTTGCCGTCTTTGGCGCCAACCAGTTATTTGACCTGAATTTCAATGGCTTTCTGCAGATAATTCCCTGGATCACGCCGACGCTTATAGGTGTGCCAGCCATAGCCCTGTGGACGCGGTTCTATAAAAAGCGCTACGGTGATCTGCACACACAGGCGGCAAAGTCATGAGCCTGCAGCATATATTACTGGGTATGCTGGAAAAGCCCGCTTCCGGTTATGATCTCAAGCGTGAGTTTGAATACAGCCTGAACAATTTCTGGAATGCCGAACTTGCGCAAATTTATCCGACCCTCAACAAACTGGAGCAGGGAGGTTACATCAAAAGCAAAATGACGCCTTCGGCCAATGGTCCAAAGCGAAAGGTATATCGGCGCCTGAAAAAGGGTGAGGAGTCCCTGATTGAGTGGTTGCAGCAAGGCCCGGTTGTGCCAAAAAGCCGTATCGATTATGCGGCACAAATGTGTTTCCTGTCTGCATTGTCGACAACACAGCAACTGGAATTTATACAGAAGCTGGAGCGCGATACCCAAAAACGCCTGCGCAAGCTGGAAGAATTCTCTGCCCAGTATCCCTTACCGGGTGATGAGCCGCAGTCCGAGCACTTTGCAACGCCTGAGGAAAAAAACAGCTACACACTTCAGGTGCTGGTCATTCATCATGGATTGCTGCGCCTTAAAGCGCTGCTTGAATGGTGCAGGATGTCGGCCAGTTGCATCATGCTGAGTGAAAATAAGCCCCTGAATCAGTAATCAAAAAGCAATTTTTTCTTATTTTTCTTCTATTTAGCTTGCAAAGCTCAATTCAGAGTGATAAAAAAACACTATCGCTTGAACAGAGACACAGCAACGAAATTAAAAGAAAAGCAAAACCAAGAAAAAACAAAGGCTTGCTGCGTCTTATTAAGATAAATTCTAAATGCTGTTATTGATTAAACCCTAATAGCTTGTTTAATCAGGGAATTCGTTATGACTGTCTATTGCTATGCCCGTACCTCGACTGTTGAAAACCAGGAAAATTCCGAGCTGGAAGCACAAATGGAGCAGGAAGACCTGCGTTTGCACACATTTGCCCTGGGCCATGGCATGCATATCAATAAAAGCTTTATTGACCATAACCTGAAATGGTCCTCAAATTTTAAAAAGCGTGCCAAAGCCAAACTCCTGCTGGAACAGCTGGAAGCCGGCGATATTGTCCTCAGTTGCAGTATCGAACGTATATTCAGTTCCTGTGATGACATGCAGAGCACCCTGAAAAGTTTCAGGGAAAAGCAGGTTCGTCTGTATATCCTGGAGCTGGGGGGAGAGATTACCGGCAAGGATTTCGCACCTTCATTTCGGCGTTCCCTGGAAATCTTCCACAGCCTGGAAAAACGCCGTTCCACAGAACGTATCAAGACCGTAAAACAGAATGAGCGCAGCAAAGGGCGTTTTCTGGGTGGCAGCCGACCTTTTGGCTACATGATCCATTCCAATGGTCGCCTGATTGAAAACCCCATGGAACAGAAAGTCCTGAAGAAAATCATCAAGATGAAAAAGCAGGGCAAATCGCTGCGGGCAATCTCTGCCGAAGTCAGTACCCCGATGGTGCCGGTTTCCTTCAAGACTGTTCAGCGTCTGCTGAAACGTCACGAAGCGGAACTGCAGGAGAGCGCCTCAGTCTAGTCCGGCATCGGCTGTGCGGAGCATCGCGCAGTTCTCAGAAAATGCATGATTCTGCTTTCATCCTCTCCAGACAGCCTTCGCTTCCCAGCCTGAAAGTATTCCTGCAGGGCATCCTGCAAATATAGTTCGGCTTCATCGTCAGGTGGTTGTCTGCGCTCCTTACATAAACTATGCAGGTAAATACGAAAACACAGATAGGCTTTACTGGCTTTTGATAGTCCAGTGGCCTCAGTATCCTGACGCAGGGCATCTTCTATCAGCTCCCTGAATCGTCGATATATCGAATCCAGGCTGGACCTGCTGCTAAACAAGCCCGGATTTTCCCCGGCATAATAAATCCTGGCAATATAGTCTTCAGTTCGCAGATCCTGATCACGCGCGGCAGCAAGCACGCTTTTGAACACCAGACGCCTGAATTGCTGATGCTGACACTGCGGAAAATTGATGACCTTGTTCATACGGAATTCCATCCCAACTTTCACTTCTCAGTATAGTCAGGGTTTTATTTTCTGCCTGTTTGAGAGCCATGAATGAATGGCAAGTATGTTATCTGATATTTTGGCTTAAATTGTCTGACTATCACCTTCCTTGACCTGACCCGGGCATCCCTGCACAATGGCTGACTGCTTAGACTGCCGGATTCTCACAGCACATCCACGACTATGGTGAAATTCACGCCTTTTTTTATCGGCCTGCGTTACATACTTTCCAAGAAAGACAAACGTATCATCTCTTTCACTTCATTGATTTCGATGGGCGGTCTGACATTGGGAGTACTGGCGCTGATAATTGTCCTGGCCGTGTTCAATGGTGCCCAGGGTGAACAACGTGAACGGACACTGATCACCGTGCCACATGCCGATATATTTACCGATGGTTCTTTCCCGCAATGGCGGCAGGCAATTGCCTTGCTCAATGAAGATCCCGAAATAAACAATATTTCCCCCTACACCAGTCTGGAAGCCATGCTCAGCAAAAACGGTATCCATCAGGTTAGCGAGGTGAAAGGTATCGATCCGCAGCAGGAAATGCTGAGCTCGCCGATTGAAGAGAGTATGGTTCAGGGCTCACTGGCAGACCTGGTTCCAGGCGAGCAGGGCATCATACTGAGCCGGGTTCTGGCCGCCAACATTCGTCTGCTGCCAGGCGACAGCGTCAATCTTATAGTCCCGGAACTCCTCAACAGTGATAATCGCCTGCAACTGAATATGCATACCTTTACCGTGGTCGGGCTGTTTGATGTGCAGTTCAGTATCGGTTCCGAGCTGGCCTATATCCATTTGGACGACAGTACCGAACTGCTGGGCCTCGACAGTGTGGACGAAGCAGTACGTCTGCGATTGCAGGTCAATGATATTTTTACTGCTGCTGCAAGCGTCAATCGCGCTATTGCCACGCTCAATGTTGCTTTACCGGGCCCTGAATATCAGGGACGGGACTGGTCTGAAACCGAGGCCAGCCTGTTTAATGCACTGCGCATGGAAAAAATCATGACCTGGTTCATGCTGATGATGATCGTAGCAATTGGTGCCTTTAATATTATTTCCACCCTGATCATGCTCGTTTCTGAAAAAAAGGCCGATATTGCCATCCTCCGCACCATGGGTGCCGGAGAAAATACTGTCATGGCGATTTTTATTATTCAGGGCTTGCTGGTGGGGGTAGCCGGAACCTTGCTGGGGGCAGTTCTGGGCCTGTTGATAGCCAGTAACTTTTCTGCGCTCGGGCGTTTGTTTGAAGCGCTGTTTATCCCGGATGGCATGTTCATGCTCAGCATTATCACCACTGACATCCAGAGTTCCGACGTGCTTATTACCTGTGCCTGCGCCTTGCTGATCTCTTTTGTTGCCACCCTTTATCCGGCCTGGAAGGCTTCCCGTATCCATCCGGCCGAAGTGCTGCGTTATGAGTGAGAGTATTCTTCAGTGCCATAAGCTTAGCAAGGTTTTCAGCCAGGGCGGTCACGAACTGATTGTACTGAATGATCTGGATTTCAGCCTGGCGCCCGGTGAAAGTGTCGCCATAATCGGCGCTTCCGGTTCCGGAAAGACCACCTTGCTGAATCTGCTGGGCGGTCTTGACAAGCCATCTTCCGGCGAAGTTCTGATCAAGGGACAGAATGTCCAGCAACTGAAAAGCAAACAGCAGGACATGCTGCGAAACCAGACCCTGGGTTTTGTTTATCAGTTCCATCACCTGCTGGGAGAATTCACGGCGCAGGAAAATGTTGCCATGCCGCTGATCATTGCCGGTAAACCTTTCAAACAATGCATGCAGGAAGCCGAAGCCATACTGGCCGAAGTGGGGCTGGAGGAACGTCTGACGCACAAACCCTCGCAATTATCCGGTGGTGAAAGACAGCGTGTCGCCATCGCCAGGGCGCTGGTGCATAACCCGGCCTGCGTCCTGATGGATGAACCGACCGGCAACCTTGATCGCAATACTGCAAAAAACATTCAGCGCCTCATGCTGTCCCTGAAAGAAAAAATTACCACCAGTTTTGTCATCGTCACCCATGATCAGGAACTGGCCAGAATGATGGACAGAACCCTCTTGCTGCAAGACGGCAGGCTGGTCAGTGAAGCATGATACGCCAGGCTCTGTACATTGGCAGACGTTATGCCTCAATCGGCTCCAGTAATCTGCTGGTCAGTTTTATTTCCCGTCTGTCCGTTATCGGACTGTGCCTGAGTGTTGCCATTCTGATTACTGTTTTTTCTGTCATGAACGGTTTTGATCGAGAGTTGCGTGAGCGAATTCTTGCATTGGTGCCGCATGTCACAATTACGACTGCGCGCAATGAGACTCTGATGAGTTCAGAGCAGTGGCAGGACACTCAGCGTTTGATAGAAAGTGACCCCCGGGTAATTGGTACCGCTCCCTTGCTACAGTTGCAGGGCATGTTGCTGGCTAACGGTAACTCGCGTGGTATTCTGTTAAACGGCATAGACCCGGCTGCCGAACGTGAAGTATCCATACTTGACGACTTTATCGAGGCAGGCAGCATGGATGCACTTCAGGAAGACGCCTTCACCATGCTTATCGGAGCCGGTATTGCTGAAGATCTCAGAGTCGCTGTCGGTGATGAACTGACCCTGGTTTCCTCTTATCTGAATGTCACCCCAATGGGGGAGTTTCCCCGTCAACGGCGTTTTACTGTTGCCGGAATATTTAATGTCGGCTCACAAATCGACAGTAATCTGGCAGTGGTGCACATGGCAGATGCGCAGTTGCTGTATCGTACCGGCGAGCGTATTCATGGATTACGCATCCAGTTAACAGACCTGTTTGACAGCACTATCGTGATTCGCAGTCTGCAGAATCGCATCAACGACAACTATGTATACAGTAACTGGACTCGGGACTACGGTAATATTTACGACAATATCCAGCTCTCCAAATCCATGGTTGGCCTGTTGCTGTTTTTGCTGATTGCTGTGGCTGCTTTCAACATCGTGGTCAGCCTGTTCATGATCGTCAAAGACAAGGAAGGGGATATCGCCATACTCAGAACCATGGGTACCTCCCTGGGCAGTATTCGTAATATTTTTCTGGTACAGGGACTGATAATCAGCATCATTGGTACCCTGGTCGGGCTCTTCCTGGGCATCCTCGCTTCGTTATACGTTAGTGACTTTGTCGCCTGGCTTGAAACGGTACTGGAGATACAATTCCTCAGTGCCGATATCTATCCGATCAATTACCTGCCTTCCCAGCTACTCCTCAGTGACATGATTGGTGTCGCTGTTGTGGCAATTTTATTAAGTCTACTGGCCACACTTTACCCGGCCTGGTCGGCTGCACGTGTTGATCCGGCCCAAAGCCTGCGCTACGAATAATCACCTTAAACCACATACAAAGTACAGCACCCGAATAAGCCGCTACACTGAAGAGACACTCAGGCAGGAATTCGTTTTATGCGCTCATGGATGATCGCGTTCAGTACAGGTATGCTGCTGGCTTCTCTGGTGCCGCGCCTGCCGCCCGTGCATTACTTCCCACTGTTACTGATTATCCCGCTGCTGTCCTGGCGTGCAGCCTGGCTGCGGCTGTCCGGAGCCTATTGCCTGGGTCTTTTGTGGTTTTTACTCTGGGCCTGGGAGGCGACTGAATCGCTCTTGCCGGAAACACTCGAACGCGAAGATATCTGGGTCAGAGGCGTCATCAGCTCACTGCCGGAAGCCGGTCAGTTCAATACAAGTTTCCACTTCAAGGTAGAACAAAGCTGCATTCAGGCGAAGCTGTCGCAATGCAGTTTTGAAGATGCGGAATTGCAGGGGCAGATGATACTGCTGAGTGTGTATCAGGAAATTGAGCTTGCCCCAGGTCAGCGGTGGTTATTTCAGGTCCGCCTGAAACGCCCGCACGGTTTCCAGAACCCCGGTGGTTTTGATTATGAAGCCTGGCTCTGGCAACAGAAAATTCGGGCAACAGGTTATGTCAGGGAACATCCATCTAACCGTCTCCTGGAAACACAGGACAGAGGCTTTCAGCAATTACGCCATCATTTTCGCCAGACGCTGACAGCTGTGTTTGCGGACCAGGAGCTCAGGTTCATGAAACTGATCAGAGCCCTGAGCATCGGTGATCGTCAGGGCTTGTCCAGTAGCGACTGGGATTTATTTTCCGCCACCGGGACCAATCATCTGGTGGTGATCTCCGGTATGCATCTGGGTTTTGTCGCCTTGCTGTTTTTTGCCCTCGGCAGGGCTATTGTCAAAAAGACCGGCTGCCTGTGCCTGATTATTCCGGCACCAAGACTGGCGGCCTTGCTTGGCCTGGTGGCGACATACTGTTATGCCCAGCTTGCCGGTTTTGGACTGCCGGTGCAGCGGGCACTGGTCATGGCTGCAGCGTTCATGCTCGGCATGCTCATTTGCCGCCAGCGCAGTATTTATGATTCCTATTGCCTGGCGCTGGCACTGGTACTGGCACTGAACCCGCTGGCAGGAGTGAGCAGCGGATTCTGGTTATCTTTTGCCGCGGTAGCTGTGCTCATCTTTTTTGCCAGACGGCAGGAATTCCCCGTAGGGCTGATACAGCGGCTGTTTCTGCTGCTAAAAAGCCAGTTGATGATTTTTCTGGGTTTGCTGCCTTTCATGCTGTTTATTTTCCAGCAGAGTTCTCTGGCGGCGCCACTGGTCAATTTGCTGGCGATTCCCTATATCACCCTGCTTATCGTACCTTTATGCCTGCTGGCACTGGTGCTAAGTACATTTTCGGAATCACTGCTGTTCTGGCTGGGCACGGTGCTGGACTGGCTGCTGGGGCTTTTTATGGCTTTTCTTACAAGCGTGGCTTCTGCCTGGTCGCAGAGTCTCCTGTTATTACCGGCTCTGAGCCCTTGGCAATGGGGACTGTTTCTACTGGCAATGACTGGCAGTCTGCTTGCCTTGCAACACAAAGCCCGCTTGTGCATTCCCGGTCTTGCCCTGGCAAGCCTGCTGCTGTTCCTGCCGACAGCAGAAAAAATCAAAACAGGGCAGTTCCAGATCGACATACTTGATGTCGGGCAAGGCCTGGCATTGCTTATCCGCACCCGGAACCATGTCCTGCTCTATGATACCGGGCCACGCTACAGTGACAGTTTCAATGCCGGGGAAGCCGCCGTGCTGCCTTTTCTGCAAAGGCAAAATATTGATGAACTGGATCGGGTTATCGTTTCTCATGGTGACAATGACCATGCCGGAGGCTTAGTGGCCATAAGAAGGCGTTTTCCAACAGCGGATTTGCTGGCCGGGGAGTCTGAAAACCTCAGTTCCGACCGGCAGGCCGGGCTGTGTCGCTCCGGTCAGCAGTGGCAATGGGACGCCGTGCATTTTGAAATACTGCATCCTGACAGGGAAGCTTACAGGGGCAATAATGCTTCCTGTGTCCTGCGAGTCAGTAACGCTGGCTTCGCCGTGCTCTTGCCTGGTGATATTGAAAGTCAAATTGAACGGCTACTCATTGCCGGAGAAAAAAAGCTGCAGTCCGATATTCTTGTTGCCCCGCACCATGGTTCTCGCAGCTCATCACATGCTGCATTTGTGCGGGCTGTCAGCCCTGACTATGTCATATTCTCAAGTGGTTATCTGAACCAATTCAATCATCCTCACCCACAGATAGTGAATCTCTATACAAACAGTGGCACAATTAGCCTGAATACGGCAGAAACGGGGGCGATAAGCTGGCTGATACCAGAGCAAGGGGAGCTCCCGGCACCGGAGTTGTATCGTCAGACGCACAGGCGTCTCTGGCGCTAGCCGGTGACAGACTTCACTAAGTCAGACAGGGTAGTTATGTTACTATTTGTCGCTCGCCGAAACACTGGCCGGTAAGCGAAGACAGGGCTGTCAGGCTCCAGGTAAGCGCTGTTAAGAGCATAACGGTCATGATGACCCGGTTGCCAAAAAGTCAGTCAATAAAGAGAGGCTTGTATTTGTGTTTGAGATAGTTCAAGCCGGCGGCATTTTGATGCTGCCGATCATTCTTTGTTCCGTTCTCGCCATCGCCATCATCATCGAACGTTTCTGGATGCTTAATCCCGCACGGATTGCTCCCAAAAACATGCTGCCGGAAGTCTGGTCAAAGATAAAACAGAACCAGCTCAGTGCTGTTGAACTGCGTGAACTCAGGCAGTCTTCGCCGCTGGGACAGATTCTGGCAGCGGGGCTGGTCAACGCCAAGTCAGGACGTGACATCATGGTCGAGAGTATTGAGCAGGCTGCCGCTCATGTCATTCACGACATGTCACGCTATCTCAATCTACTTGGCACGATTGCCCAGATAACCCCATTACTGGGTTTGCTTGGTACTGTACTGGGTATGATTGATGTATTTACCGAAATAATGACGCAGGGCACCGGCAATGCCAATGTGCTGGCCGGCGGAATATCCGAGGCTCTCATCACCACGGCGGCCGGACTCACGGTTGCCATTCCGACGCTGCTGTTTTATCGCTTCTTCCAGCGTCGTATTGATACCCTGGTGGTCGAGCTGGAACGTGAATCCATCAAGCTGGTCGATGCCCTGCATACCGGGCGCAGTGTCGATTACAAAGACAGCAGCGAATCGCAGGCCGCATGAAATTTGCCCGTCAGAGCAGTGAGGAAGTCGGTGTCAATCTGACCCCGCTGATTGATGTGGTTTTTCTGCTGCTGATCTTCTTCATGGTTACCACCACCTTTACCCGTGATAGCAATCTGCTGATCAACCTGCCGGAAGCTTCCGGCGATCCGCTGGATGTCTTGCCCGAACAAATTGAAATTCTGGTTGCCCGCAATGGTGCCTATTCAGTCAACGGCAGGGGACTGGTAAATAACCAGCTTGGCACCCTGATGAACGCCATCGAGGAAATCTCCGCAGGCGATAATTCATTGCCGATCATAATTACAGCCGATGCAGACACTTCCTATCAGTCTGTCGTTACTGTGATGGATGCAGTTTCCCAGCTTGGCTTCAGCCGCCTGAATATAGTCACACGGGAAGAGGCGGGTGCCGATGAGTAGCACACCGATTCCTGGTATGCCGGGCAGGGAAAGTCTGGCCCTTTATGGCCGGCTGCTGTCCTATCTGAAACCTCTGTGGCCGGTAGCCATCATCACCATTATCGGCTTTACCATGTTTGCCAGCACCAATGCCTGGTTTGCCTACCTGACCGGTCAGCTTGTGGATACCATTGAGCAGGCCCGGGATATGGATGCAGTGGAGCGGATGCGAATACCGCTTTTGCTGGTTTTGCTCGCAGCGACGCGTGGTTTTGGTGGCTATCTTGGCGGCTATTCCATGGCCTACATTGCCAACTCCGTTGTGCACCGCCTGCGGACCCAGCTGCTTGAACGTTTCCTGCTGCTGCCCATCAGTTTTTATGACCGCAGTGAAATCGGCAAGCTGATGTCCACCGTGACCTTTAACGTACAGCAGATAACCGCTGCTGTCAGTGATGCCCTCAAGGTTCTGTTCCAGCAGGGCCTGACAGTGATCGGCCTGCTGGGCTATATGTTCTATCAAAGCTGGCAATTAACGCTGATATTTATGGCGGTCTCACCGCTGATCATCGTGGTAGTCAACTATGCCTCCAAACTGTTTCGTATGCACAGTCATCGTATCCAGTCATCAATGGGGGATGTCACACACATTGTGTCGGAAACCATCAAGGGCATGCGTGTCATTCGCAGTTTTCGCGCCGAAAAACAGGCCCTGGATAATTTTACCGAAGCCAGCGCGCGAAACCGCAAGCAGATTCTGAAACTGGAATCGGTCTCCAACATCAGCACGCCGGTAGTACAGGTTGTGGTCACCATTGCGCTGGCATTTCTGGTCTGGCTGACCCTGTCACCTCAGGTGCTGGGTGATCTTTCCACCGGTGATCTGGCTTCCCTGATTATTGCTGCCGGCATGTTATCCACTCCGATCCGCCAGCTTACCCAGGTCAATGCCTCTATTCAGCGGGGGCTGGCAGCCGCGCAGTCAATTTTTGCCCTGCTGGATGAGGAAACAGAAGCTAACCAGGGCAGCTATGAGACTGAACGGGTCAAAGGCAAGGTGTCCTTCAAAAACCTGAGTTTTCGTTATACCAGCCGATCTCCGGAGGTCCTGCAAAACATCAATTTTGAAGTCAGCCCTGGCCAGACCATTGCCATAGTCGGCAAATCAGGCAGCGGTAAATCCACCCTGGTCAATCTGATCCCACGCTTTTACGACATTAAACAGGGAGCAATCCTGATTGATGATGTCCCCAATACTGATTTCACCCTGGCCAATCTGCGTAAACATATTGCCCTGGTCTCTCAGCAGGTAACCCTGTTCAACAGTTCTGTTCGTGCCAATGTTGCCTACGGAGAGCTGCAGGATAAGAGTGAGGATGAAATTCTGACTGCCCTGAAAAATGCCCATGCCCTGGAATTCATCCAGCAACTTTCGGACGGAATAGATACACGGGTTGGTGATGATGCAACTTTACTTTCGGGCGGTCAGCGCCAGCGGATTGCCATCGCCCGGGCACTGCTGAAGGATGCCCCGATTCTGATTCTGGATGAAGCCACCTCGGCACTGGATACTGAATCCGAACGGCATATTCAGGCGGCACTGGATACCCTGATGCAGGGACGGACTACCTTTGTGATCGCCCATCGTCTGTCCACTATTGAAAAAGCCGACCAGATTCTGGTGATGCAGGAAGGGGAGATTGTTGAGAGCGGCAGGCATAAAGATTTGCTGGCACTGGATCAGCATTATGCCAAGCTGCACAAGAAACAGTTTGCCGAATCATGAAACTGATTACCCACAGCTGGTATACAGGCAAGCCCTCCGGCTGGCTGAAGCCGGCCAGTGCCGTCTTTGAGCTGATCACCCGAAGCCGGCGCAGTCTTTACCGTAGTGGACGCAAAAAAGTCTACCGTGCCAGCGTGCCTTTGATCGTGGTCGGTAATATCACCGTTGGTGGCACCGGCAAGACACCATTAATTGTTTATCTCTGCAAGCAACTCGTTCAGGCCGGTTATCGACCTGGTGTCGTCAGTCGTGGTTATGGTTCCAAAGCGCCGCAATATCCTTTCCATGTCAAAACAGATTCAGCAGTCGCACACAGTGGCGATGAAGCCCTGTTAATTGCGCGAAATACCCAGTGTCCGGTGGTGATTGATGCTGACCGGGTCGAAGCGGTAAAAAGTCTGGAGCAGCATTACGATTGTAATGTCATTCTCAGTGATGATGGCATGCAGCACTATGCCATGGCACGTGACATTGAAATTGCCGTGGTCGATGGGCGCCGTCGCTTTGGTAACGGTGCGTTGTTACCGGCAGGTCCCTTGCGGGAAAAACCCCAGCGCCTGCAGGAAGTTGATTTCATTATCTGCAATGGGCCCTGTAATCTTGACTATCAGGTCCCGACTTACACCATGGGTCTGGAACCCACGCACTTATGTCATATCAACAGCGGCGAAATGTATGCTATCGCTGATATAAAAAAAGAGATGCAGCAATCACGTCTGGAAGCAGAGGAAGAAGGCAAAGATGCATCACGCCATAAAGTACACGCAGTCGCCGGCATCGGAAACCCGGAGCGCTTTTTCAGCTCACTATGTGATTGTGGTTTTGATATCATTACTCACATATTTAACGACCACCATGTTTACAGCCTGGAAGACATCAGTTTTGCGGATTCAAGGGAAGTTGTCATGACCGAAAAGGATGCTGTTAAATGTACAGAATTTGCCCGCAAGACTGACTGGTATCTGAGTGTCGATGCTGTCATCGACAATGAATTTATTGAAGCCCTGATGAGTAAGCTGAACACCTTCAGCATCGAAACCTATGGATAAAAAATTACTAACAATTCTTGCCTGCCCCCTGTGTAAAGGAAAGGTCCACTATGATCAGGAAAAGCAGGAAATCATCTGTTACGGCGACGGCCTGGCTTTCCCGGTACGAGATGAAATTCCGGTCATGCTGGAAAATGAAGCACGGCAGATAAGTCTTGAGGAAAAAGAGAAAAGGCCGCGTTAATGTCATTCATTGTTGTAATTCCGGCCCGATACCAGTCCGTCAGGCTGCCAGGCAAGCCCCTGCTTGAACTGGCAGGCAAGCCGATGATTCAGCATGTTTTTGAACGTGCTTCTCAAAGCGAAGCCAAGCAGGTTTATATAGCGACCGACAATGACGAAATCAGAAAAGTCTGTGAAGGCTTCGGTGCCACTGTCTGCATGACTGATCCCGGACACGCTTCCGGCAGTGATCGCATCGAGGAAGTTACCCGTATACTGGAACTGCGCAACAGCGATATTGTTGTTAATGTGCAGGGCGATGAACCATTAATTCCGCCGACAGTGATTAATCAGGTGGCCGAAAACCTGAAGGCTCAGGATATTGCTGAACTGTGTACACTGTATGAAGTAATTGATAATCACAAAGATATCGACAACCCCAATGTGGTTAAAGTTGTCACTGACAAGTCCAATATGGCCCTGTATTTTTCCCGCGCCGGAATCCCGTTTCAGCGTGAAAAAGATACACCGACCATTTATAAACGTCATATTGGTCTGTATGCCTACCGTGTTGGTGCCTTGCGCAATTTTGTTCAATGGCCGCTCGCAGAACTGGAACAAAGCGAAAAACTTGAGCAACTGCGCTTCATGGCTTACGGCATAAAAATACACCTGGCTGAATGTGTTGAACGTATTCCGCCTGGTATTGATACCAAAGCTGATTACAAGGCGCTGAAAAAGCAACTGGAGAAGCATTAAGAGTATGCAGGACGAAAAAATTAAAATTCTGATGGTCTGTCTTGGCAATATCTGTCGTTCACCGACCGCAGAGGGCGTATTTCGGGCGCAGGCTCAACAACGCGCGCTGGACCATCATTTTGAAATCGATTCGGCCGGAACCGGCACCTGGCACATAGGTGAAACGCCGGACAGCAGAGCCTGCAAAGCAGCCGCTGGACGGAATATTGACCTGAGCACACAACGTGCCCGCACCATTGACCCACAGGACTTTCATGATTTTGATTACATCTTCGCCATGGATGCCAATAATCTGCGCGATCTGCAAAGTATGGAGCCGGACAATCCACGTGCCCGCACCGTACTGTTCCTGACCTGGCCCGACCGTGCCGACGGGCGTGACGGTTACCTGGAAGTTCCGGACCCGTTTTACTCCGGCCCTGAAGGGTTTGAACTGGTGCTTGATCTGGTTGAATCCGCCAGCCAGGAAATTCTCGACCATATTGAGCGGGAACATAAACTTTCCTGAGTATTATGCAGATACAGGAAGATTTCGATTTAAGGCATTTCAATACTTTCCATGTCTCGGCGCATGCACGTTACTTTGTTGAAGTCTCGACTATCCTGGAACTAAGCACCGCGCTGGATTTCCAGAAAACCCATGACCTGCCATTTATACTGATCGGGCAGGGCAGCAATTTGCTGTTCAAGGAAGACTACCCGGGCCTGATTATTGAACTGAATATCCGTGGCATCAAGAAACTCGGTGAAACCCGTGAGCGAATACATGTCAAAGCCAGCTGCGGTGAAAACTGGCATGAATTTGTGCAGTATTGTCTGCAAAAGGAATATTTTGGCCTGGAAAATTTAAGCCTGATACCTGGCACGGTCGGCGCGGCACCAGTCCAGAATATCGGCGCCTACGGCGTCGAATTGTCCGATTTTTTACATGAGCTGGAAGCCATTCGAATCAGCGACGGCCAACTACGAACTTTTTCCCGGGATGAATGCGAACTCTCCTACCGGCATTCTGTATTCAAGGGTGAGCTACGCGATCAGTACATCATTACTTCCGTAACCCTGGCCTTGTTGAAAAAACCGCAACTGAAACTGACTTATCCGGCTCTGAACACTGCCTTACAGGACTATGCGGAGCAGGAGATCACAGCGCAGCTTGTCAGCGATGTTGTCTGCCAGATTCGTCGCAGCAAATTACCGGATCCTCTCACCCTGGGCAATGCCGGCAGTTTTTTTCGAAACCCCGTTGTCAGCCAGGATATTGCTGATTCTCTCAAGGCACAGTATCCGGATATCCCGATTTATCCCTATGAAGGTGCCTGTAAAATTGCCGCCGCCTGGCTGATCGACCAGGCTGGCTGGAAGGGCTATCGCGAAGGCGATGTCGGCGTGCATAAAGATCATGCCCTGGTCCTGGTCAACTACGGCAATGCCCGTGGTGAAGAACTTTTTGATTTGTCACAGCGGATTCAGCAGTCGGTGCAGGAAAAGTTCGGTATCGAACTGGAACCGGAAGTGAGAATTATTTAATTTCCACATTGCTTACTGGAGAAATGATTTCTTACCCTCCGGACTTTTTGGCCAAAATTTGGCCTCTTGCAAAAATTGCGGAACCCGCCTCCGGCTCAAACAGTCTTGCTCAATTCCGGATTTCAGCCAGTCAAAAAAACATCTCAATAGCTGCAAAATCATTTCACCGCAAGTAAGTCAGCAAAAGCTGCGCTAAAATAATGCCATGGATGCCCCAACTTTCGACAGCAAGAATTTTCTCAAACATGCCAGTACCCGCCCAGGTGTATACCGCATGCTGGATGAGCAGGGCAAGTTGCTGTATGTCGGCAAAGCCAAAAACCTCAAGCGTCGGATCGGGTCCTACTTTCGAGCCTCGGGCCTGGACAGCAAAACCATGTTGCTGGTGTCCAGAATCCGCAATATTGAAACCACCATTACCAATACTGAAACCGAAGCACTGATTCTCGAGCAGACGCTGATCAAGGAAAAGCGTCCGCCCTTTAATATCCTGCTGCGTGATGACAAATCCTATCCCTTTATTTTTCTGTCGAGCAAAGACAGGTTTCCGCGTCTGAGTATTCACCGGGGCGCAAAAAAGAAGCAGGGCCGTTATTTTGGTCCCTTTCCGGGTGCCGGTTCGGTCCGGGAGAGTCTCAATCTGCTTGAGAAAGTATTCCACGTGCGCCAGTGCGAGGATTCCTTTTTCCGTAATCGGAGCCGTGCCTGTCTGCAATACCAGATCAAGCGCTGCTCCGGCCCCTGTGTCGGCCTGGTCAGTGAAGAAGACTATGCCGAGGATGTACGTCACTCGGTGATGTTCCTGGAAGGCAAAAATTCGCAGATTACTGATGAACTGCATGAGAAAATGCAAAAACTTTCTGCCGAACAGAAGTTTGAAGAGGCTGCCCGCGTGCGTGACCAGATTCGCGATTTACGTGTGGTGCAGGAACGTCAATACATGGCTGGCGAAAAAGGCGATGTGGATGTGATTGCCATGTGCTCGGATGCCGGCGTCGTTTCCATTCACGTGATTTTTATTCGTGACGGCCGGGTGCTGGGGAACAAGAATTATTACCCCAAGTTTGTGCTGGAAAACACTCCGGCCAGTATCCTGCATGCCTTCATTGCACAGTTTTACCTGCAGCAGCAGGGGATGCACAGTATTCCACGTGAAATCATCGTCAGTCACGAACCGGATGAGGAAAAAGGCCTGGAAGCCGCCCTGGAATATTACGCACAGCACAAGGTTGAATTGAAAGTGAAGGTTCGCCAGCACCGTCAGCAATGGCTGGAACTGGCAAAGACCAATGCCGCGCATGGCCTGATGAGCAAACTCAACAGCAAGCAGAGCATGCAGACCCGTTTCCTGGCCCTGCAGGAAGCCCTGTCCAGCAAAAACATGCCAATGCGCCTGGAATGTTTTGACATTTCACACTCTGCCGGAGAAGCCACGGTCGCCTCCTGTGTAGTCTTTGATCACAACGGTCCCCTGAAGAGCGATTACCGGCGTTTCAATATTGAAAATATCACTCCCGGTGATGATTATGCCGCCATGGAACAGGCCCTGAAACGCCGCTATACACGCCTGAAAAAAGGCGAGGGCAGTTTGCCTGATGTTCTGCTTATCGACGGTGGCAAAGGACAGCTGACGCAGGCAGAAGCAGTACTGGAAGCGCTGGATATCAAGGGTGTACAAATGATCGGCATTGCCAAGGGCATCAGCCGCAAGGCAGGTCAGGAAACCCTGTTTTTCGGAGGCTCGCGCAGGGAACTGGTGCTGGATCCGGAATCTCCGGCCCTGCACCTGCTGCAACAGATCCGTGATGAAGCCCATCGCTTTGCCATTACCGCCCACCGACAGCGCCGTGGCAAAAAGCGTACACGTTCCTTTCTGGATGAAATTCCAGGTATCGGCCCGAAAAAGCGCCGCGAACTGATTCATTATTTTGGTGGCCAGCAGGAAATCAAGCGTGCCAGTATCGAAGAATTACAGAAAGTCCCCGGTATCAGCCGTAATCTGGCCGAACATTTATATGACTCCATGCATAGTTAACAGGGCAGTACTGTTATAATGCAGCCATGACTATCGCCACTTTTTTCACCATTTTGCGGGTTCTGGCCATTCCGGTCTTTATAGTGATCTATTATTCAGGCATTCCCGGTGCACGTCTGATTGCTTCAGGTATTTTCATTCTGGCCTGCCTTACTGACTGGCTGGATGGTTATCTGGCGCGCAAACTCGACCAGTGTTCCAAGTTTGGTGCCTTTCTGGATCCGGTGGCAGACAAACTGCTGGTCACCGTTTCGCTGGTGATGCTGGCTGCCAATTTCACCAGTCCCTGGTTCGTGGCTCCGGCCGCGATCATGGTAGCGCGGGAAATCCTGATCTCCGCCCTGCGTGAATGGATGAGTGCTCAGCAACAGCGTGACAAGGTCGCCGTCGGCTGGATCGGCAAGGTCAAAACCACGGCCCAGATGCTGGCTATTATCATTCTGCTTGCCGCAAACCCTGACTCCGTCAATTTCCTGCTGATCAGTGGCTATATCCTGATTTATATTGCCGCTGTCCTGACTCTCTGGTCCATGTTTTCCTATCTGAAAAATGCCTGGCCTTCACTGCGCCGGGATATCAAGAACAAGAGCCCGGAAAGTCCCTGAAAGCCACTCTTTACTTGACTTCAACAGGGATACGATTAGAATAGCCAGCTCTTTAAAAAGCCCTGCTCGGAACAGGCCCACAAGGCCCGAACTGAACCCAGGACTGCATATAGCCAGACCGGAACCGGAGCCTGGTTATGAAGCCAAAGAGCCTGAAATAGTGGTACTCTGGCTAGGGGAAGTGGCACTGAGCTTGACTAATAAGATAGTACACAAGTGCGTACGACCCCAGGCAGGATAAAGACAAAAAGCGGGAATAGCTCAGCTGGTAGAGCACGACCTTGCCAAGGTCGGGGTCGCGAGTTCGAATCTCGTTTCCCGCTCCAATTTTGTTTTTATCGACGTAGTCAAAGTCCCGACTAGGCTGGATGGCAGAGTGGTTATGCAGCGGACTGCAACTCCGTGTACGCCGGTTCGATTCCGACTCCAGCCTCCATTTCCTCGGATACTTTCACTACTTACAATTTAAAATGAAATTCCGCTCCCGGAAGCCATCTTTGTTGGCTCAGGGTGTTTGAGTTACTTAGCAAAAATGAGTTTTCCGTCCCCTGGGGGGATTGAGAAGGCTCCTAAGCCCGGGTGGTGAAATTGGTAGACACAAGGGACTTAAAATCCCTCGATCATTGCGATCGTGCCGGTTCGATTCCGGCCCCGGGCACCATTAAAATCAAATAGTTATAGAATATACTAATTTTATTTTTAGGATTAAATTTAACTAAAAACTACCAATATAGGCGCTATGTAGACAAAATTCCCTCTACTTTCAGCCCTACAATCTTCTTTTTGCTAATTACTATGAGCATCAGACTTTAGATCAAGAAATGTCCGCAAACTATCCAAAGCAGACATTTGGAAATTTATGTATTATTTACTTACTTATTAATATAAAAATCTAAAGGGTTAATGAAATGGATTTTATAAAGTCCTTTTTTCTTCTGATTTTTTTCTCGAATAATGTCATATCTGCAGAATTAACAGACTATGAAGCTGAAATTCGGGATATCCTCTCCGAAATAAAATTAGAACAGGGGTATCCAGGTATAAGTTTAGCGATTTCATATAAAGGACAGGTAGTCTCAGAACAAATAGGTTACGCAAACCTTTCAGAACAAATACCTGTAGATAGCGAGACCATTTTTAGAGCTTATAGCCTTACTAAGGGGCTAACTCAAATACTTGTGCAAATCTTAGTTTCCAATGGGGATTTAGATATAAACTCCCCAATTCGTAACTACATTTCAGAACTACCAGAAAATATTGGTGAAATAACGAGTCAGCAATTATTAACACATCACAGCGGAATTCGACATTATCGTTCTGATCAAGAATGGCTTACATTTAGTCAAAATCACTGTTCAACAGCACAAGAAGCTTTAAGTTTTTTCATAAATGAACCGCTTCTTTCTTTGCCAGGGACGCAAGAATATTATTCAACTTATGGTTATATTCTTTTAAGTGCTGTTATAGAAGCTGCAACTAATAGATCATTTGAAGACTTAATCAAAGAATTCATAATCTCACCAGCTGAAGCACCTCAAATTGAGATGGATAATCCTGGGTATAATATTACTCAAAACGTTTCAACATACTATGAGCCTACAGCAACACAATTCTTCGAAGCAGATAATGTAATAGATGGATATTTTGTAGCACCTAGTATTGATAATAGCTGCAAGTTTGGTGGCGGCTCTATAAATGCAACACCAACTGCTTTCACTCGTATCTACAATGACTACTTTTCAGGCAATTTAACGAATGAGACAAGCACTGAACTCACCTCTAGGCTTCCACGAAGGTTTTCTTTGAGTGGAGAAGGATTGGGAGGACGATCAACCCTTGTGGCTGTACCTTCAGAGAATCTGGTTGTTGTAATTACAGCAAATTCTAGAGGTGGAGATTTACAACCTTATGCAATTCAAATATCCGAACTACTCCTAGGTAATAAATATGAATTATAAGTAATTTAAGTATGACTGCTTTTGGCCGATAGCGGATATATTAGGACAATTTCATTACGGAAAAATAGATTCTAGTAGCTTTGTTAGGTTGACCAGTTACTAAATTGAGGGTGAAAACATGGATAAAGTTTTAGTAATTTGCAAACTGGCACTATTAATTGTGATTATGGTACCCCCTTTTTCTAATGCCCAGGATGATGGGTGCAGAAATAGTGGAATTTATATCTACCTAATTACTCCTGAAAATAATATATCTGCATCCCAGGATGTCTTGAATCAATTTTTTTTAAGTTCTGGATATTTACTTCAAGAAGATAAATTTCGATTTTCTGAGCGTAACTGTTTTGTATTAATTGAAGAATCCAATAAAGGATACCCTATATATCTAGATTCAGTTGATATCAGGGATAGGGAAGAAATAATGTCTAATATCGTCATGTCTCTGATGGAATACATAGAAAATGCATATCCGAATCCTCAAGATTACCATCCAGTAGTAGCAAGCAATTAGCTGTATGTGGAATAGGTTTGTTTAAATAGTCTAATGAGTTTTTTGGTAAAACGTTATATGTCCGCTTCTGGCCGAAAGGGGACATTAATATGGGCAATGCCAATAAGATAGCTAATTAGTGTTCTTTTCATAATTAACGAATTCTAGTTTAATCATTTGAAAGGATCACAGATGGAAAAGCTTTATGAAAAAACATGGAAAGAAAAGGCCTGCAAATAAAAAAAGATTTCAGAAAAAAAAGGCCCGGAAAACCCCAAATAAAACTCAAACACACGATAAAAGCAGCGAATTATCGGACGCCCACTTGGGAAAGTTATTTAGTATGCTCGGTGCAGAGATTGGAGACCCTGGCATTGGCCCTACATTAAAAAATGAAATAACGCAAAAATGCATTGAAAGTTTAGACGGACTTGAATCAGCTATTTTCTTCTCAGGGTTATTATTTTCACCTGAATTTAACTGTAATACACCTAGGCTAGAAGCTTTAATACACCTTATCTTAGCTGGCGGTAATGGTGAAGAATCCTTATCGGAAAAAAAGGCTAAGGAACTCTTCAACATATTAAATGATCATTTTTATGAAAGAAGTGAGGATCCAGCTGAAGATATCATGGTCGGATTGCTAACCGGAAATAATGAAAATTTCATGATTCTGGAAGGGATTTGGGAAGGGAGCACATTTCAAACTCAACGCTTTCTTGATGTTTTAGATAATATGCCTGTTCATGAATATCTAGATGAATTTAAAGGAGTCGTGTTTAACCTCTTAAAACTTTCTAATTTTGCAGTTAAGAAGGCTGGTCTGGGTAGGTACCAAAGCGGCGCAGAATATCCAATAAAAGAAATAAGCGATTATGTGTTAGAAATAAACAAAATATCTAAACTAGCAAAATTTGACCTAAGTGAAATAGAAAACAACGGAATTTCAATCGAAAAGCTTGAAGCATTTATTTTTAATGATGAATTTAGTTTGCTCAATGAGGCATTTTTACATAGTTCGCCAATTAATGAACGCCCACTTTACAAAACTAATACGCATCTTTATTTGCTAATACCAACTGGGTTTAGTATAGCGTTACGGCATTACATTATTATGTTCACTCAATACTCTGGGATAGGTGATATATTTTATAAAAATTGGGTAGACATTAATTTAGAACACGCAAAAGATGTAAATATCTTTGGTAAATTTAGAAGTCTTGAATTTAATCGGACTTCTGATTCAACTGGGAATGCACAGGCTGCTGATGTAATTATACAAATTCAAGGAAGTTATTTTTCTCATCTATTATTCATTTTTGACAACTTCAAAAACTATGAAGAAACCAAATTCACTACCAGTTTATTTGATGATACTAAACATAGCAAAGTAATCAGTAACAGAATTAAAAGCGTACGAAAGAATGCTTCAAAAGAAGATGCTTTTCGAGGCGGTTATACTCTAATTGTAGTGTGCGGATGGGGTAGAGGAATTGGGTTAGAACTAGACAATTTGAGCACACCGGAATGGATCATTGAATATATAAGTTTTCATGATCTCGAGACCCTAAGCAAATTACCTGAAATGGAACCATACAATTTTCAAAGGCTTTTAGAAAATAAATATTTAACAGAAAAGCAAGGAATTGAAATTAGCAATGTTAATGGGCTATTAAATCTATACTCTTGGGCATTGGGAAATAATTCAAACATTATTCCTCACAACCAATTACTAATTGATTCTGAGGAACATGAGCCTAAAAATGTAGTAATGAGCATTGCCCAGAACTCATTATTTCTAGCTAGAAAAAATGTTTACCAAAACTTTGATGATCATTTAGCAAAAACCCCCGACAATTCTACAGTACAAGTCTGTAGAGTTAACACTAACCCCCATTTTGTAGAGGACTATAATCTACCAATTTATGCTTCAATACCGCATATTAAAAAAGGTGAGCTTTTAGGGTTAATTGAAATTGGGCAAATAAAAGTCTGGTGCAGCCCTATTAACTATGAGCACATCGACCGAGGCTTAATTCATAGCCTATGGACGGCAATTAATAACTGGGTATACAGAGCTATTAATCATCTTGATCAAAACTTTACACAAAAGCAGATTACGTTGTACTGGAGATTGAATTACGAAAACGTAGAATTTCCACCTAAAATAGACACAATCCCTACATTTAATGAACTCTTGGAATCTGCAAATAATAGCTATAGTAAAGAAGGCAAGCCTTTACAGATTACTACAAATATATTCGGCTCATTTCTATCAGGATTACACCAAGAAGCGAATTGGGTAGAAAAAGCGCTTGTCAATTATTTTCTAATTGGACTTGTTGAACTAAACCTCATCCCAAATAAAACAAACAATTTAGCAACTTTAACTAAAATCACAATTAATGATGATGCTCGAACGACACACCTCTTTGTTGGCCATAATTATATAGATTATTTTAAAGACCACTATCCAGATCCTATCTTCATAAATAGCTTTGATGATGCTGCTTCCAGGGTTGGTCTTGCTTGGACAGTACATAACCCAAATACTAGCTCGATTATTAATGGCAAAGAGGCATGTACATGCTTTTTTAGAAAGTTAATTGATCGATTAGCTACTAACGCTGAAGAATTATTGGCAAAAATCAACAAAGATAAACTATTAATAAAGCTGTTGTTAAACCATGATTCAATTCAAAATGATTCTAATCAGTGGAGGAGAACGGCAAGGGCAATGCTATCTCTCCATAAAGATAAAAAAGATGTTTATACTGTGATTTCTAATGAAATGGGGAAAAGAAATTCTGGCTCAATTACATCTCGCCTAGTTTTAGAAATTGCTATTTGTGAAGCTAGTATTGAAGGGGGATATAATCCTACTGACTTAGATATATCTAAGCTTCTTACAACTACACATTTAATGTTTATATTTGGAGGGTGGTCTGATGCCATACACTATGATGCTATTGAACCAACTTTACGGTTCTCCCATGGAGGAAATGTATTGGTAGATGCATCATTTCAGGAAAATATCGTTGATCCATTTGGAAAGAAGTTTCACGAAATATCTGCTAACTCTGATATAGAATCTTATTCAAAGCTATTTCAAAATAAAAGTGTTAAGAAAGCAGATGAAGAAGACATTAATCCAGTTTTTGAAGAAGCTTGGAATACTGAATTTGGAATCCCTACTTCTGAAATATCATTATTTTTAGATATTTTGGAAAAGCATGGTATTGAAAGTAAATCACCTGTTTACAAGCTTAAAACTTCAGAATTCACTCAGCTACTTATAAAAAATGGCATTCCCGATCATACAATAGAAAATATTCTAAAAGAGCTTTGTTTAGAAAATAGACCTAAATGGAAAGTGCCTCCTGAAAACTTTAAAAACACAGATGTCTCGCCCTGGCGCTTTAAAAGGAGGCTATCTTCCTTATATAGACCAATACCAAAAGTTGATGACACCTTATACATATCGCCTAATTTAATAGCTGCGGGATTGAAGTATCGTTTAACTTCTTGTTATGAAGCCAGCTTTGATGAAAGCTTGTTCCAATCAAACGAACTTAGGCAGTGGATTGGCAGCAAAAGGGATAAAGTTGGACATGCTTTTAATTCTGAAGTTGCTGAAGAAATTCGCAAATTTGGTTGGTATGCGGAATCAGATATCAAAATTACAAAAGTATTTAATAGTCGGCTAGATAAAAATTATGGCGACATTGACGTTTTAGCTTGGAACCCTGACATTAAAATTGCGCTAGCTATTGAATGTAAAAATATGGAATTTGCGAAGACCCCAAGTGAAATTGCTAGGCAACTTAATGAGTTTAAAGGCAAATTAAGAAGCAACAAAAAGCCAGATAGATTACTAAGACACAAGTACAGATACGACCTTCTTAGCAAAAATATAGAACAGTTGGCATTATATCTAAAACTAGATGAACTAAATTGTATACTACCGGTACTAATCTTCAGTGAGGTTGTCCCAATGTTCTATTCAGATCAAATTTTATTTGATGAGGTCAGCCTGGTTCAGTTTTCAAACATAGAAAATTACATAAATACTTTCACCACTAACACCATCTAGTACAGTTATTGACAGAACTCCAAGGGGCGAAAAGTTTTTGACATAGGGGCCCTAAGCCGTATGGTCTCAGCGGGCACCCCCTCCCGGGCTGCGCCCGGTAGGTGCCGCTCCACTTCGTGTACCATACGTCTCCTCCCTATGGTCAATAACTTTTCTTTTACCTCTATAGTCCAGATATGGACTCTAGTCACATAATTAATGCCACCATGTACTAACCCTTTGATAACTTCTCCAATAGGCTCCTGATATTTACCAGGCTCATCGGACCAGAGTTTTAATAGTTGAATAGGGGAAGAGTCGGCCTTAACCATGTGACCACCCATTACTCGCATGAATTCATACCAATTCGAGGTATCAGCAGCGATACAACACTGTTTAAGAAGGCCTTGGGGCAGATTCTTTGAAGTAAGACGACGAAGCTCACGCCAGATAGAGACTTTTGGGCCACCCATGAACTGGAATTGCCTTATACCCCATGTAGATGCCCAAGCCCTTACTCTAGACGCTCCTTCATCTGCAATCTCGCCATTATCATCAAAATCGATCCCATGACCGTCAATGTTTTTTGAGATGTATTTAGCGACATATCCTGTCGCTGACCCTTTATTCCAGTCAATTTCTACTTCAGTAACGCGTTTTTCTTGGGCTCCTGGTTCTTCAGGTGTATCTGCAAGCGCATATTTCTGTAAAACTTCAAAAACTCGCCGGTAGTCACCTGGAGGCATAAATAACAATAAGTGCCAATGCGGAGTTCCGTCATGATGGGGCTCAACAACCCTGATCCCATAGGGGAATAGGCCATCTCGCCTAAATTGAGCGCGAATACGGTTCCATAAGGCACAAAGGTATTTATGGGCCTCTCTAGGGGTAGTATTGTCGTAGTTTGGGTTGGGTTTACCTGTTTTCCACAAGGATCTGTGCATCCTGGAAGGGCAGGTAATAGTAAATAGCCCTCCAATATGACCGTTCTCTTTGGCATAACGCTCAAAACCAGAAATTCTAACCATTAATTCAGAACGCCTAATTCGAGGATTACTAATTGTTTTATCAACAATATCCTTTAACGTGAATTCCTGATTTAGTTCATTAACGGCCTTTAGCGCGTTTAATAACGCGTTATTTCGCGCGTTTTGCTCTAAAAAGCACTTAAATGATTCGTCTGAAACATAAATACTTTTAATTCGACTTACTAAATTAAGCTTTAACGCGGCTTTTTCTAAACCGCGCCTGTGCTTTTTTCGTAAATTACGCCTCCACCATATTTCGTCGCATAAACGATTTAAAATGCCTTTTTCATCCTTTTCGGGCACATTTAACCCGTTTTCTTTCGCAATTAGCTTTAATAACCGCAATCGCGATAATGAATAATCAAAATTAAAACGGAAATAACGGCATTTATAAGCAAGTTCTTTCGCCTTTTTACATAACGTTTCTTCATTAATTGCTAAATTAAATTGTATTTCCGAAAATGTTTTATCCCAGAAACGTAACATACGATTAGCCTTAAACCTTCCTTCTGTTTCGTATACCTCAATATACATTCGCGCTAATTCGAGTGAGTAACGTTTCGGGTATTTCTGAAATATTTCATAACGAAACGGCCTATCGTGAAAAAACGGATCTTCCCCGTATTTACCGCAAAACCAGGTTAATTTACTGGCTGGGCAATATAGAGGAGGGGTTTCGCTTAATTTATCAAAAATAGTCGTTTTCATTATTCACCTCCCAGGAATTTTGAGAGGCTGAATGTATTAGTCCGTACTTTTGACTCTATATACTCATCGAGATCTGAAAGACGGTATCTTATAGAACGAGTTCCTATCTTCACAAATGGGATTTTAGCGCCAGCCCAACGGTCTCTTTCTAAGAACGCAGCACTTACACCTAAATATTTAGCGGCTTGTTTAGTATCGAGTAGTTTTGTCATAGCAGTAGCTCCTTATTAAAAGAAGCTGACTGTATGTCATTGAGATTCAGCTATTAATGATTTGAATAACACTGAATTGAGGTATACCTGAGATGATTCTTATCTCAGGTACATTATGGTTTATAGGGTGGCAATTTATCCTGTCCTGGTAAAGTCCCTTTTATATATTGCGCCAGCCACTTTTCAATTTGCTTTTCCAAGTCGTCAGTTGATGATAAATACTTCAATTCATCTGGCAACTCGTCATTGATAATCCTTGCTATCTTACGAATGCTTTTGCCATCCCTATTTAACTTATTGAATTTCTCTATGATTGCTAACTTTAATGGATGATAGTTTGAGAGTTTTGTTTTACTGATACTCTTAGCTCGTTTATTTGGGTCAGATTGAATCTTTTCAAACAATCTTGCAAAACCCAATGCTTCTATCGCCTCTAACTTAAGGTCTACTTTATATCCTTGCTCATTATTTTCAGCGTTTTTATATTGCAACATTAGATCTTGATCATCACCAGGTTGATATTCGTAAACTGATTTTTTTGTCAGATAGACATAATCAGCAATTGAAGCCAGAGCCAGTACGGCAAATAATTGGGACCAAAGGTAAGGTTCACCATTTGGCCTACATTCTTGTTCCACATAGTCAGTGCATAAATAGTAATTAAAGGGAGGGGTAGTTGTTAGCCCGACTTCTTGATGTTTGGATGGCAACTCGTTTAACAGCTTTATGCCAGCGTGGGAGCTATACTTTTTTAACTTAAAGAGAATTTCCAGCCCAGCGTTAAGATCCTCTTCAGTGAAAGAATCATCAAGTAGTAATTTGGCATGCTGCACGACATAGCCAATATCCCATAACTGAGCTTCACTAAGCTCATCATTTAGAGGGTTAAAATCAGAAAAGGCATCCAGATAGCGAATCATCCTTGTATTTTCTCCATGAGGTAATCGGTAATTCTTTGCATTGGAGCTCGTAAGCGCTCTGTACTTGGCACAATATACCCGGCGGTCACATCATTTGAAAACTTATGGTTTAGTAGCCGTTTCAGAGCATAGGCTGGGATATCCAGACTTTCCGCAATCGTGATAAAGGTTCGCCGTAGGTCATGCAGCCTAATTTTGATCCCTGAGACTGTCTCAATCCTTTTGAGTGCTGTTTTGGGCTCTTTTAGTGGCCCAAGGGTGCGCGGAGAAGGGAAGACCCACTCGGACAGGTTCATTTTCTTGCGCCGTTTGAGCAGATCCTTCAGGAAGTCACTCATGGGGAGGGCATGCGGCTCTTTGTTCTTGGTATCCGGGATATGGATGACTTTTTCATTAAAATCGATGTCTTCCCAGGTCAAAAGCGCCGCTTCTGAGCGTCTGAGGCCTGTAAACAGTAAAAAGTGCAGGTAATCGCGGGTGGTTTCCTGGTTTAGCTTGAGGGTGGCCTCAAACCAGGGTTTGAGCTGGGTAGGGGTGAGCAAGGTCTGCCGGCGTTTGATCTCATACCAGCCCCGGGTGCTGCTGATCCGCGAAACCGGATTAAACAAGATAATGGGCTTGCCTGATTTGTCTTCATAACGATCCATCGCGAAGTTGAAGATCGCTCGAAGCACCCGCATGGTGTTATTCGCTCGGGCTTTACTCTTCTTACCGAGCGCTCGATGGCGCTTTTCGACCTTATCTTTCGATAGCTCAGAGAGCGGGGTAGTGAGCCAATCGCCGAGCGCGCCTTCAATACAGCGCTTGTAATCATGCAGGGTATTGGGTTTCAGGTTCTTTCGCGTCTGGAGATACTCTCGATAGGCCTCGCCGAGCGTGACCGATCGAGCGGCCTTATCGCGGCGCTCTTCAAGCGGATCGTTACCCATGGCCATCTCACCGAGCAGCTCTTGAGCCTTTTTACGGGCCTGAACCGGGGTAACCTGGCCAAAGCGCCCGATCGTGAGGCGGCGATTCTTGCCATTCACCCGCTTTTCCACGAAAAAGGACTTAGCCCCACGGCTGGTTACCAGTAGACCAAAGCCCTGGAGTTGATCATCGCGGTACAGCACATTGGTGCTTTGACCATTGTCTTTAAACGGGGGAGGCTGGACTTTGCCTATATTTGAATTGGATAATCGTAAGCGTGGCATATAGGCAATACTCCGTTAATCCCTAACTATTAAGGTTTAAATGAATCATCCGCGCCCAAGGTAGGCGCAGAGTCGGAGTATTATTTCAAAAAACCTGCCTATATAGCAAATTACCGCAAAGAAGAGGGAGTTAAATTACTCTCTATCTATATGTTATTAAAAGAATTTAAAATAACCGCAAACAATAACGCTAATAACTTAAAATCCCTCGATCATTGCGATCGTGCCGGTTCGATTCCGGCCCCGGGCACCATTTAAATTTAATAGCCTGTCAATTATTTCGCTGCCGCAAGCGCCTGCTCAATATCAGCGATAATGTCATCAATGTGCTCAATGCCAATGGATAATCTGACCATTTCCTTGCTTACCCCTGCTGTAGCCAGCTCATCATCACTAAGTTGCCGGTGAGTAGTTGAAGCAGGGTGACAGGCCAGGGATTTGGCATCGCCTATATTGACCAGACGTAAAATCATTTGCAGTGCATCAATAAATTTGGCCCCTGCAGCTTCACCGCCCTTGATTCCAAAACTTAAAATACCAGAGGGGCGTCCGCCAACAACTTTTTGGCAGACGTCATAATAGGGACTTGATTTCAGTCCTGCGTAACTGACCCATTCAATCTGCTCATGCCCCTCAAGATATTCCGCTACTTTTTGCGCATTTTCGCAATGACGTTCCATTCTCAGTCCCAGGGTTTCCAGACCCTGCATAATCAGGAATGCATTCATCGGCGACAGGGCAGCACCGGTATTTCGCAAAGGAACAACGCGACAACGTCCTATAAATGCTGCTTCACCCAGAGCTTCAGTATAGATGACACCATGATAGGAAGGGTCCGGCTCATTGAGCATTGGATATTTTTCCTTGTGGGCGGACCAGTCAAATTTTCCTGAATCCACAATAATACCGCCAATAGAAGTACCATGACCGCCGATATATTTGGTCAAAGAATGAATGGCAATGTCCGCGCCCAGATCAAAAACCTTGCATAAAAATGGGGTCGCAACAGTATTGTCGACGATCAGGGGAACACCATGCCGATGTGCAATTTCAGCAAGTGCCTCGATATCGACTACATTTCCAGCCGGATTGCCGATTGATTCACAAAAGACTGCCCTGGTATTTTCATCGATCAAAGCTTCCAGGCCAGCATAATCATCGAACGATGCAAAACGGGTTTCGACTCCCTGTGCGGGTAAAGTATGCGCAAAAAAGTTATACGTGCCCCCATATAACTGGGAGGTGCTGACTATATTGCTGCCAACCCTGGTAATTGCCTGAATGGCATAGGTGATCGCTGCCATGCCGGATGCAACAGCCAGCGCACCAACACCACCTTCCATTTCAGTAAGGCGGGCTTCCAGCACTGCTGTTGTAGGGTTCATGATTCTCGTATAAATATTGCCCTGAACCGCCAGATTGAATAGGTCTGCACCATGCTGCGTATTGTCAAAGGTATATGATGTTGTTTGGTATATGGGCGTAGTGGCTGCATTGGTTGCCGGATCACCTTCATAACCTGAATGCAGAGCGATTGTTTCGAGATTCATTGCATTTCCCTTTCTGAGATAAAAAAATCTATACTGAACTACTTAATACTTATTTTCCATACGTATGATACTTCGGTTTATATAATACTGAAAAATGTTCATGTTCCAGATACCGGGTCAAAACATCTTTCTCAAATCAAAGAGGGCAGTTTAATTTCATGAGCAAACTTCTTAAAACCCCAACATATACGCTTATGCTTTTCCTGAGCCTGCTGGCTTTAGCTGCCTTTGCACAGGAAGAGCTTGTCCGTACCCAATTGCCCCTGTCCGATGAAGCCATCAGCGTATTTCACCAGAGTATTTTCCTGACCAATTTTGCCAGCCTGAATTGCGAAAACATTGATGCCGAACGCCGTATCGCCAACAGCATCGACGCCATCAAAAATAACCAGTACAGGATCGTGGAATATCATGTGGCTTTTGGCAGTGATAACACCATTGCCCACGAATATTATGTTGAAACCTATGCCCCGCTGACCCTGATCCAGATCCAGGTGTTCAGCAGGGCTAGCCGATGCAGTAGTTTTTCATTCAGCCTGATCAGTGAAGAGGATATTAACCAGTAAACGGGGGAGGGTCTGCTACAGATTATTTTCTACCATCGTCATCATTCCTGTGATCAGACTTCTTTTTAAGGAAACTGAAGCCGCCGGTCAGGAGCCATAACAGGGCCATGATCAGCACCAGGGCATAGAGCACCTCGACTACCTGCGGGCTGTTTAAAAAATGGTTGATATCAGAAAATAGATCCATATTTATAATAATTACATAGTGTTATAAAGAATACTTAAACCTTAATATAGGCATAGTCAATACCAGGTGTCAGGCTTGTTTGCCCTGCTTATTGCCGTAATCAGGGCAATAGATAATAATCCACAACGCTCCACACACTATAACAACAGAAGGGTATCAATCGTGAAGAAAAGCACACTGGGTAAGTTGGGCCTGGCAACCGCAGCCGGATTACTGGCCACTGCGGCCAACGCACACTTCAAGCTGAATGAACCGGCCTCATGGATTGTCGAAGATGAACGGGGGGATCCCCAGAAAATAGCTCCTTGCGGTGGCACAATAGCCGATGGCGGCACCCGCACTGGCCTGGTA